>JAESFG010000180.1_pt1 | contig 187245 bp, 183 predicted proteins | sample 9269371 | NCBI WGS metagenome assembly JAESFG01 (sample SAMN14506227, study PRJNA617093) | algae metagenome | isolation source: Aetokthonos hydrillicola CCALA 1050 (B3-Florida) and co-occurring... | place: USA: South Carolina | collected 2013-01-01 | reverse complement strand
CCATCTGGGCGGCACCGGTGATCATGTTCTTCACGTAGTCGGCGTGGCCGGGGCAGTCCACGTGCGCATAGTGCCGCGCCGCGGTTTCGTATTCCACATGCGCCGTCGAGATCGTGATCCCCCGCGCACGCTCCTCGGGTGCCGCGTCGATCTGGTCATAGGCCTTGAACTCGCCGAAATACTTCGTGATCGCCGCCGTCAGCGTCGTCTTGCCATGATCGACGTGACCAATCGTCCCAATGTTCACGTGCGGTTTCGTGCGTTCGAATTTCGCCTTCGCCATCTCGGCAGCCTCATGCGTTCGCGGGGCCCCGACGGGGGCCGCCCTTACAAGGCGCGCGTCCTAATTCCGCGCCCCCGAAAAATCAAGCGGGGTTCAAGGCAGGCCGATGGTCTGGCCCGCTGGCGGAGGCGGCAGGATTTTCTTCTTCTTCGGGGCAGAGGCCGGAGGCGTGGCCACCGGAGGCGTGGCAGACGTGGGCTGGGCCGGCGCGGCGGCAGCCGGCGCCGAGGCAGCCGGGGCGGATGCGGGGGTGGACGCCGGGGCCGCAGCGTCCGCCGGGGCGCCCGAGTCAGGTGCGCCGGCCTGCGGGCCCAAGACGGCGCGGGCCGCCGCCGCCTCGGGCGAGAACCAGGCCTTGTTGTCGTTCAGCCATTTGTCGATCTGCCGTGCGGCGTTCCGCGACAGCGTGGCCATCTGCTGCTGCTTGGTCTGCGTCAGCCCCGACCCGATCAGGGTAGAGCCTGACAGCGATTCAAAGACCGTGAACTGCTTCGGCTCGGCGTTGATGATGCGCTGGGCGGTGTCGTCCCAGACGTTCACGGTGATCACCAGGACCGACTTCGGGCTGAGGACGACGGGAATGCCGGGCACGGCCAGTGCATAGGCTTCGACCCCGGTGCCGAGATGGTAAAGCTTGCCGCCCTGGTAGCGACCGATCCGCTCGGCGATGGCGGGTTTCAGTGCGGCCTGCCATTCCTCGGGCGTGGCCAGGCGCGTCGGTCCGGCGGTCTTGGCGTTCTTGGCCACGACGACGTTGTAGCCCAGCTGGAAGTTGCCGAGCGGCGGCGGGGCCTTGGTCAGGTCCTCCTGCGCGCAAGCACCCAGTAGCAGAAGTGCGGCGGCAGCCACCACGCGGCGCAGGAAGGTCATCAGGTCGGGCCCCCGGAAACGTCGTTGCCCTGCGTGCTTAGCCGGAAGCCCCCTGCCCCGCAATCGGCGTTGGCAGGGCCAAGTCGGCACCTATATGCCTAGATTGACAAAAGGGAGTGATCGCGATGGATGGCGCAGGACCGGCGGCGACGGAGAGCTACCCCGTCCGCGTGCCCCTGGTGCGGGAACCCTGGGGCATCTGGAAGACATTCCAGGCGGCGCGCCGGAACGTGCTGGAGATCATCCCCGAGATCGCCACGCGCCAGCCCATCGTGTCCGGCAAGACGGGTAAGCGCTGGCACATGCTGATGGACCCCGGCGCGAACCGGCACGTGCTGAAGGACGCGGTTGAGGACTATCCCAAGTCGGACGTGACGAAGCTGATCCTGTCGCCCGCCATCGGCGACAGCCTGTTCATTGCCGAGGGCGCGCACTGGCACTGGCAGCGGAGGACGGCGGCACCGGTGTTTTCGGTGCGCAACGTGCAGGCGCTGGCCCCGGTGATGACGGCGGCGGCGGAGCGGGCGTCCGACCGGCTGGGGGCGGCGGCCGGGCGGGCGGCGAACCTGTTCGACGAGATGGTGACGGCCACCTTCGAGGTGATCGCGGACGTGACCTTCTCGGGTGAGGAAAGCGGCCGGGCCGCCTTTGACCGGGCGGCGGTTCACAAGGCCATCGACGCCTATATCGGGCAGACGGCGAAGGTGTCGCTGCTGGATGTGATGGGTGCGCCGACATGGGTGCCGCGCCCGGGCCGGATGGTGACGGCCGCCGCGATGGGTGACATGAAGCGCCTGGCCGACGCGGCCATCGAAGCGCGCAAGGCTTCGGGGCCGCGCCCCGTGCCCGACCTTCTGGACCTTCTGCTGGCAGGCGAGGACCCCGAGACGAAGCGGCGGATGAACACGGCCGAGCTGCGCGACAACCTGTTGACCTTCATCGTCGCGGGGCACGAGACGACCGCGCTGACGCTGGCTTGGGCCTTGTATCTTTGCGCCTTCGACCCTGCCGTGCAGGACCGCGCGCGATCCGAAGCGCGGGGGGTGCTGGGGGACCGGGCGGCGACGGTCGCGGACCTGGGCGGTCTGCGCTATGTGCGGCAGATCGTGGACGAGGCACTGCGGCTTTATCCCCCCGCCGCCTTCCTGAGCCGGACCGCGAAGAAGGCCGACACGATCTTGGGGCGCGAAGTGCACCCCGGCGACACGGTGATGCTGCCCACCTATGCGCTGCATCGCAATCACAGGCTCTGGCCCGACCCCGACCGCTTCGACCCCGACCGTTTCGCCGACCCGCGCAGCATCGACCGCTTCGCGTACCTGCCCTTCGGCGACGGCCCGCGCATCTGCATTGGCGCGAGTTTTGCGCTGCAGGAGGCAGTGATCATCCTTGCCACGCTGCTGGCGCGGTTCCGGTTCACCCGCGTGCCGGGGAAAGACCCGAGGCCCGTGCTGATCCTGACGCTGCGGCCCGAAGGGGGCGTGTGGCTGGAGGTGGAGCGGGTGTAGGGGGCCCTTTGCCGACGGCGACGAATTTCGCTGACATTCGCGCCGGGTCGGGTAACGTGAAGCCCGGACGGGATTTCGCAGGGGTGTGTATGCGGGGCGTTGGATCGGGGCTTCTGGCCCTTTGGATGTGCGCGGGGGCGGCCATTGCCGCGCCCACGGGCCCCGGCGGCGGGGACGGGGCGGGATTTTCGCTGAAGCTGACGTTCGATCCCGCGGCGAGCGCCGCGCTTGTCAAGCGCGACGAATGGACGATCGTGGCGGCAAGCTACTACGGTCGCCCGAACGCGGCGGGCGAGGCGCATGCCTCGGAGGGCGAGGTTTTCCTGGGCAAGACCGAGGTTACGGTGGTGTCGGTTGACCAGACCGTGACGCTGTCGGCGAACCCCGACCTTCAGGCGCTGGCGAACTGGGTCGAAGGGGGCGTGCTGCGCGTGAACGTGAACGTCTTCACCGCGCGGTTCACCGACGAGAACAACCTGCTGAACTGCGGCATCTTCGAGGATGACGTGGCGGTTGCGCAGGCGTCCGTGCCGACGATCGCGTGCAGGCTGCTGAACCCGTAACGCAGGAAACGGGCCGGGCCAGGGGGCTCTGCCCCCGCCTTCGCTGCGCTTCGGCCCCCCGGGATGTTTCCGGACAGAAGATGGGCGCGGCCGGAAGGGACCCTAGCCGAAACGGTTGTCGCGGGGGAAGCCGTGGGGCGGGGCCTTGCCGACGCCCGCCCTTTTGGCCAGCCAGTCCGCCATAGCTTCCGTCCGGGTATTGCCATTGGGCATTGTCCAGCTGAGGCCCTTTGCCAGGTCGAAGGTGGTCACGTCGCTGAGGCCGCCGTCCAGTTCCAGCTGCCCCTGCCGCCCCTTGACCTGCCCATATTTCTGCAGCCGCACGCCCTTGCCCCGCGCCATCTCGGGCAGTTCCGTCAAGGGGAACACCAGAAGCTTGCGGTTCTTCGACACGACCGCGACGTGATCGCCAGCGACCGGCCGGACAACCGCCATCTTCGCCTTGTCGCCGAGGTTCATCACCTGCTTACCCGCGCGGGTCTGCGCCACCACCTCGTCGGCCGACACCACGAACCCATCGCCTTCGTCGGACGCGACGATCAGCCGCTGTCCTTCGCGGAAGGGCAGGATCGTCACGATATCGGCGTCGTTCGGAAGGTCGACCATCAGGCGGAGCGGCTCGCCCATGCCGCGCCCGCCGGGCAGGTTCGCGCCCAGCACGGTGTAGAACCGCCCGTTCGTGGCCGCGATCAGGATGCGGTCGGTCGTCTCGGACGGCAGGGTGAAGCGGGGACCGTCGCCGTCCTTGAACTTGACCTCGGCGTCGGGCGCGATGTGGCCCTTCATCGCGCGGACCCAGCCCATCCTGGACAGGATCACGGTGATCGGCTCGCGCTCGATCATGTCCTCGGGGGCAATGTCGGGGGTGTCAGTTGCATCGGCAAAGGTCGTGCGGCGGGCGCCGCCGGGGGCGTCCTTGCCGAACTTCTTCTGCACGTCGCGCAACTCGCCCGCGATGGCCTTCCACTGGCGGGCCGGGTCGGCGAGCAGATCCTCCAGTGCCGCGCGTTCTTCGGTGAGCTGGTCATGCTCTTTCCGAAGCTCGATCTCCTCCAGCCGCCGCAGTGACCGCAGGCGCATGTTCAGGATCGCCTCGGCCTGCGCCTCGGTCAGCTCGCCCTCTTCGCCTTCGGGCAACGGGGCGGGCGTGCGGTAGTCGCGTTCCGAGGTGGCGCGGGCAAAGCTGCCGCCCCAGACCTCGCGCATCAGCGCGGCCTTGGGGTCGTCGTCGTAACGGATGATGTCGATGACGCGGTCGAGGTTCAGGTAGGCGACAATGAAGCCTTCGAGGATTTCCAGTCGCGCATCGATCTTCTCCATCCGGTGCCGCGACCGGCGCAGAAGAACCTCGCGCCGGTGGTCGAGGAAGGCGCGCAGCACTTCCTTCAGCGAACAGACCTTCGGCACGCGCCCGTCGATCAGGACGTTCATGTTCAGCGAGAACCGGATTTCCAGGTCCGAGTTGCGGAACAGCATGCCCATCAGCATCTCGGCATCCACGGTGCGGGACTTCGGCTCGATGACGATGCGCACATCCTCGGCGGATTCGTCGCGCACATCGGCCAGCGCGGGCACCTTCTTCAGCTGGATCAGTTCGGCCAGGCGTTCGATCAGCTTGGACTTCTGCACCTGGTAGGGGATTTCGGTGACGACGATCTGCCATTGGCCGCGCCCGAGGTCCTCCACCGCCCAGCGTGCCCGCAGGCGGAAGCTGCCCCGGCCGGTGCGGTAGGCCTCGAGGATGGTCTCGCGCGGTTCCACCAGCACGCCGCCGGTGGGGAAGTCGGGGCCGGGGATCAGGCCGACGAGCGTCTCGTCGCGGGCGTCGGGGGCCTTCAAGAGGTGGAGGCAGCCGTCGATCAGTTCATGCAGGTTGTGGGGCGGGATGTTCGTGGCCATGCCGACGGCGATGCCGGACGAGCCATTGGCCAGCAGGTTCGGGAAGGCGGCGGGCAGGACCACCGGTTCTTCAAGCCGCCCGTCGTAGTTGGGGCGGAAGTCGACGGATGTCTCGTCGATCCCCTCCATCAGCGCCTCTGACGCGAAGGTCACGCGCGCCTCGGTGTAGCGGCTGGCGGCAGGGTTATCGCCGTCGATGTTGCCGAAGTTGCCCTGCCCGTCCACCAGCGGGTAGCGCATGTTGAAATCCTGGGCGAGCCGCGCCATCGCGTCATAGATCGCGGCATCGCCGTGGGGGTGGAAATCCCCCATCGTGTCGCCTGAAATCTTTGCCGATTTCAGGAACCCGCCCGTAGGCGTCAACCGCAGGCGGCGCATCGCCCACAGGATGCGCCGGTGCACCGGCTTCAGCCCGTCGCGCGCATCGGGCAACGCGCGGTGCATGATGGTGCTGAGCGCATAGGTCAGGTAGCGCTCGCCGATTGCCCGGCTGAGGGGTTCTGAACTGGTGGCGGGGCCGCTGTCGCCTTGGTCCCCGTTCTGGTCGCTGGCATCGGTCATGGAACCCCTGTAATTGCAGGGCGGCCACAGGTCCAGTGGCTTGGGCGAAGGGTGCACACAAGATGCAGAAGTCGATCCTGATCACCGGGTGCTCTTCGGGCATCGGGCTGGACGCGGCGCACGGGCTGAAGCGCGCGGGCTGGCGGGTGTTTGCCACCTGCCGGAAGGAGACGGACTGCGAAAGGCTGAGGGCCGAAGGGCTGGAAAGCTTCCGCCTCGACTATGCCGACGAGGGCAGCATCGGCGCGGCGGTGGATCAGGCACTGGAGCGCACCGGCGGCACGCTGGACGCCATCTTCAACAACGGCGCCTTCGCCTGCCCCGGCGCGGTCGAGGATCTGCCGACCGGCGCGCTGCGCGACATCTTCCAGACCAACCTCTTCGGCTATCACGACCTGACGCGCCGGGTGATCCCGGTGATGCGCGCGCAGGGCCACGGGCGCATCGTCAACTGCTCGTCGATCCTGGGCCTCGTCGGCGCGCGATGGCGCGGGGCCTATGTGGCGACGAAGTTCGCGATGGAGGGGCTGACGGACGTGCTGCGCATCGAGATGCGCGGCACCGGCATCCACGCGATCCTGATCGAGCCAGGGCCGATCACGTCCCTGATCCGGCAGAACGCGATCCCGCATTTCGAACGCTGGATCGATTGGAAGGCCTCGCCCCGCCGCGCCGAATACGAGCCGCTGCTGAAGCGGCTGTACGAGGATCGCGGGCCGGACACTTTTGAACTGCCTGCCAGTGCTGTGACGGCGAAACTGATCCGCGCGCTGGAAAGCCCCCGCCCCCGCGCGCGTTATTACGTGACCACCCCCACCTACATCATGGCCGCCGCCCGCCGCATCCTGCCCGTGGCCGCGCTCGACTGGATGATCGCGCGCGCCTGACCCCACTTTCTGTCCCTAAATATCCTCGGGGGGTGAGCCCGCAGGGCGAGGGGGGCAGACAGCCCCCCTTTTGCCAGCCATCCGCCCGCGCCACGATTGGCCATTCGCTTTTCCGCCGCCGCAGGCTATCTGACGCCGACCTGAAGGGGGCAGCACATGGCCAACGATCCGCTCTTCATCCTTGTCACGCTCGCCAGCCTTGCGGTGCTCGTCATCCTGATGGTCGGGATCGGCGGCTTTGCCAAGGGCGGCGACTTCAACCGCAAGCACGCCAACCGCATCATGCGGTGGCGCATCATCGCGCAGGCGATCGCGATCGGGCTGATCCTGGTCTTTGTCGCATTCCACAAGAGCCGGGGGGGCTGATGGTCGTTCTGAACCGCATCTACACGAAGACCGGCGACGCGGGCGAAACCTCGCTCGGCAACGGCGCGCGGGTGGCGAAGCATTCGCTGCGGGTGAACGCCTACGGCACGGTGGACGAGACCAACAGCGTCCTGGGCCTTGCGCGCCTGCACGCAGAGGGCGAGATGGACGCGATGCTGGGCCGCATCTCGAACGACCTCTTCGACCTGGGCGCCGACCTTTGCCGACCCGAGATGGAGAAGGATCACGAGGCGGGCTATACCGTGCTGCGCATGGTCGCGAGCCAGGTCGAGCGGCTGGAGCGCGAGATCGACGCGATGAACGCGCGGCTGGAGCCGCTCCGCAGCTTCATCCTGCCCGGCGGCACCGCGCTGGCCGCGCACCTGCACCAGTGCCGGACGGTGTGCCGGAGGGCGGAGCGCCTGACGGTGGAACTCGCCACAATGGAGGAGGTGAACGTCGAGGCGGTGAAATACCTCAACCGGTTGAGTGACTGGTTCTTCGTGGCGGGGCGGATTGCCAACGATGACGGCCGGGCGGACGTGCTGTGGGTTCCGGGGCTGACCCGTTAGGGTTTGGTCAGGCTGAGAGGCGGGGGGCGCTGCCCCCCGAGCCCCCCGGGATACTTTTGGACAGAAAGTGAGGGTGGACCGTCGGGCCGAAGTCAGCCTGCCGTCCCCGCGACATTGCGCGTCGATTTTGCACTGTCACCGCCCCCTCGAACCCGGTAAAGCGGCACGCAACAAAGTTGCCCTGCGCTGATAAAGGAGTCGCCGATGAAGGTGCTCGTGCCCGTGAAGCGGGTGATCGACTACAACGTGAAGGTGCGCGTCAAGGCCGATGGGTCGGGCGTGGACCTGGCCAACGTCAAGATGTCGATGAACCCCTTTGACGAGATCGCCGTGGAAGAGGCGATCCGGCTGAAGGAAAAGGGCGTGGCGACCGAGATCGTGGTCGTGTCCATCGGCGTGAAGCAAAGCCAGGAGACTTTGCGCACCGCGTTGGCGATGGGTGCCGACCGCGCGATCCTGATCGAGGCGGCGGCGGATGTGCAGACGGATATCGAGCCGCTCGCGGTTGCCAAGCTGCTGGCGGCGGTGGCGAAAGAGGAAGGGCCGGGCCTGATCCTGTGCGGCAAGCAGGCGATCGACAACGACATGAACGCGACCGGTCAGATGCTGGCGGCGTTGCTGGGCTGGGCGCAGGCGACGTTCATTTCGGAACTGAAGGTGGAAGGCGACAGCGCCACTGTAACGCGCGAAGTGGACGGGGGCCTGCAGGCGATCAAGGTCAAGATGCCCGCCATCGTCACGGTGGACCTGCGCCTGAACGAGCCGCGCTATGCGAGCCTGCCGAACATCATGAAGGCCAAGACCAAGCCGATGGCGATGAAAACGCCCGCCGACTATGGTGTCGATGTCGCCCCGCGCCTGACCGTGGTGAAGACGGTCGAGCCCGCGGGCCGGAAGGCCGGGGTCAAGGTCGGGTCGGTGGACGAGCTGATCGGCAAGCTGCGCGATGAAGCGGGGGTGATCTGACATGGCGGTTCTTCTTCTTGCCGACGTGAATGACGGCCAACTGGCCACCGACCAGGTTGCCAAGGCCCTTGCCGCCGTGAAGGCGTTGGGCGAGGTGCATGTGCTGGTCGCGGGCCAGGGCGGCGACGGGGCGGCGGCGGCTGCGGCGAAGCTGGACGGCGTGGGCAAGGTCCTGTTCGCGGGCGACCACGCCTATTGCCACGGGATGGCCGAACCCACGGCCGCGCTGATCGCCGGGATGGCCGGACCCTATGAGCATATCTGTGGGGCGGCGACGGCCTTCTGCAAGAACGTGATGCCGCGCGTGGCGGCGTTGCTGGACGTGATGGTCATTTCGGACGTGACCGCCGTGATCGACGGGGCGACCTTCGAGCGCCCGATCTATGCGGGCAATGCGATCCAGACGGTCAAGTCGGGCGACGCCAAGAAGGTCTTCACCGTGCGCACCGCCGCCTTTACCGCCGTCGGCTCCGGGGGCTCGGCCCCGGTCGAGGCGGTGGCGGTGGCGGCGGACGGGTCGCTGTCGTCCTGGGTCGAGGACCGGGTGGCGGCGAGCGACCGGCCGGAGCTGACATCCGCCAAGATCGTCGTGTCGGGGGGCCGGGGCGTCGGGTCGAAGGAAAGCTTCGACCTGATCGAGGGGCTGGCCGACAAGCTGGGTGCCGCCGTGGGCGCGTCGCGTGCGGCGGTCGACTCGGGCTATGCGCCGAACGACTGGCAGGTCGGGCAAACCGGCAAGGTCGTGGCGCCGGACCTTTACGTGGCCGTCGGCATCTCGGGCGCGATCCAGCACCTTGCGGGGATGAAGGACAGCAAGGTCATCGTCGCCATCAACAAGGATGAGGAAGCGCCGATCTTCCAGGTCGCGGACTACGGACTTGTAGGCGATCTGTTCACGCTGGTGCCGGAGTTGACCGGCAAGCTCTGATTGCCGCAGGCGTTTGGCGCAAGGGGCGGGGCCGCACTGGCCGCCGCCCCTTTCGTTTGCGTCACAGGTAGGCCTTCAGCACCGGCTCCAGCGCTTCGGCGATTTCGGCATGGACCGCCGGACCGGGCATCTCTGCCGCTGCCACGGTGTCGAACTCGGAATGCACCATGCCCTGCAGCCCGGCCGCCCGGGCTGTGTCGGAGGGTTCGACGTGGACAACGTGGGCCGCCTGCCGACCCACGTCGTCGATCATGGCGCCGTCCACAAGCAGGGGGTCGGGGCCGAGGCCTCCGTTCCGACCACGGGGATGATGGTCGCCCAGCCACAGAAGAATGGTGCGCGGGCCAAGCCGCGCAAGCAGGTTGCGCATCCGCGCCACCCAGGCATCGCGAAGCTCGGTCTCGATCAGCAGGAACCGTTCGGGTGCGCGGTTCTTCAGGTCGCGCAGCATGTGACGCGTAAAGTTGTACTCGGCAAAGTCGATGTCGCTGAACATCTGCCGCATCAGGGGCGAGGCGCGGAGGAAACGGTCGTTCCGGCGCGGGTGCACGGCGTAGAAGCGGTTCGTCATGTTATGTGCGCCAACGACCTGCACCACGGTCGCCCGCGCCTTGCGGCAGGCCTGAATCACCGTGGGTTCGTTCACGAAGACATCAACACCCGCGTTCATGCAGCCGAAGTTGACCACCGTCCGGCCAAGGCGCGCCTGAAGGAGCGCCGGAAACGGCTCGGCGACGAAGCGGCCATAGGTCTCGCTGCCGCCGATGGCGGCGAAGTAGGCATCGCGCAGGTCCTGCCGGGGACCCCGGAACAGAAGCTTCGACGGACCGTACCGGCATGGCTGATAGTCGAGCGCCGGTGCGCCCGGCGTTTCATACGTCATCTCCCACCTACCCAAATCGATTCACCCGGGGGGCAGAGTGGGCGGCAAACCTTGCCAAACCGATAACCAGCGAGGGGAAGTCGGCATGTCCGCTTGCGCCCGCGCGGCGGGGGTGCTTACAACCGGGTCGCAAGGTATCGACAGGGCGCGGGCGGGTCATGGATATCAGGACAGTCGGGATCGTGGGTGCCGGGCAGATGGGCAGCGGCATCGCGCATGTCTTTGCGCTGGCGGGCTTTGACGTGGTGATGAGCGATGTGTCGCAGGGGGCGCTGGACAAGGCGCTGGCGGCGGTGGACCGCAACATCGGCCGCCAGGTTGCACGGGGCAAGGTGACCGACAGCGACAAGGCGGCGGCGCTGGCCCGCATCCGCACCACGCTGTCGCTGCCCGACGTCGCGCAGACCGACCTGGTGATCGAGGCCGCGACCGAGCGCGAGACGGTGAAGTCTGCGATCTTCGAAGACCTGGTGCCGCACCTGAAGCCGCACACGATCCTGACGTCGAACACTTCGTCGATCTCGATCACGCGGCTCGCCAGCCGCACCGACCGGCCCGAGAAGTTCATGGGGTTCCACTTCATGAACCCCGTGCCGGTGATGCAGCTGGTGGAGCTGATCCGGGGCATCGCCACGGACGAGGCGACGTTCCAGACCTGCCATGCGGTCGTCGCGAAGCTGGGCAAGACGGCGGCCAGCGCCGAGGACTATCCGGCCTTCATCGTGAACCGCATCCTGGTGCCGATGATCAACGAGGCGGTCTATACCTTGTACGAAGGCGTGGGGTCGGTGCAGTCGATCGACCAGTCGCTGAAGCTGGGTGCGAACCACCCGATGGGGCCCCTGGAGCTGGCGGATTTCATTGGCCTCGACACCTGCCTCGCCATCATGAACGTGCTGCACGACGGGCTGGCGGATACGAAATACCGGCCCTGCCCTTTGCTGGTGAAGTACGTCGAGGCCGGGTGGCTGGGGCGGAAGACGAGCCGGGGGTTCTATGACTACCGGGGGGACGTGCCGGTGCCGACAAGGTAGAGTATTAGTTCGCTAGGCTTTTGCTGCAAACGCCGCATCCATCGCAGGCCGGTCGTATTCGAGCAACCATTCACTCAAGTTCGTGTACAGAGGCACGAGAGCTTGCTGGTCCCTAGCGCAAACGTCCATTCCTCTGTCGTCGTAGACGTGCAGAACCACCCCGCGCTCCAGATCGGTGATGAAGAAGTCCAGCCACCGGGCCTTCGGAAGGATTCTTCCCTCTTTCGCAACAGAGGCCCAGAGCAGAACGTCCAACTGACCATTGATCAATGTTATGTCGGCGCGGCACCAATATCGGCAAAGATCCTCTCCAAAGGCCGCGATGTATTCCTGATCTCCGAGCAACGTCTTTTCAGGATTGCTGAAGGCTGTCGCGAAGCCCATTGCGGCAAGAGCCTTGAACGACCGGGAAGCGCGTTGCGAGCGGCGCTGTCCGTCGTAGAAACAGGCGAATACGGTCAGCGTTGTTGATCCAGAGAATGCAAGAGCCGCCACCTGTCTTGCCCGATCAATAGCCCTGAGAAATCGGTGCGGGCCGCCTTCAAGCTCTCCTCCCAGCTCGAACCGCAGACCAAAGCGGGCGTTATAGAACAGGGCGTCAGGGAAGCCTCCCTCCCAGCCAAACACACGTTCTATAGTTTCGAGAGGTCCGACTCCACCAAATGGTCGAGACGTCACCTACAGCCCCAACCCCAGGGTATGCTCCCTCAACCACGCCAGGAACCCCCGCGGGTTCCCCTCCCATTCCTTCAGCACGCTCGCCGGGATCGGCTCGCCGATGTGGGGGCGCTGGGGTTTGAAGAGGGCGCGCTTGATCTCGTAGAGGAGAAGGCCCTGCCGCAGCGTGTCGCTGAGCTGGTTGGCGATCTGGAACGTGCGGCTGTTGCGGCCCGCGAAGCGGACGGGGACGATGGTGGCACCCGAGGAGCGGACGATCTTGTGGGTGAAGACGTTCCATTCGCCTTCGATTGCCGGGCCCCACCAGCCTTCGGACATGGCGACCTTGCCAGCGGGGAACAGGATCACCGCGCCCCCGGCCTTCAGCGTCTTCATCGTGTGTTCGCGCATCTCGAGCCCCAGTTCGCGCGAATTGTCCTCGTGCGGGAAGGGGACGGGGATCATGAACTCGGCGATTTCGGGGATGCCGGTCAGAAGCGAGCGGGTGAGTATCTTGAAGTCGGGGCGGCGGCGCGACACCATCTCGCACAGGATCATGCCGTCCACCAACCCGTGCGGGTGGTTCGCCACCACGACAACGGGGCCGGTTGCCGGGATGCGGGCAATCTCCTCGGGCGGAGTGTCGATGCGGATGCCCATCTGGGCGATGGCCTTGGGCCAGAACGGCACGCCGAAGGGCGCGCCCGAGCGTTCGAACTGCCGGATCAGCCGCAGAAGCTGCACCTTCGCGGTGGCCCATTCGATGGCGCGGATCGTGTTGGCCTTGAACGGATTCTTGAACGTGCCCGCATAGGACAGGCGGCGCATGTCATAGGGGCGCGGGCCTGCGGGCACGACAGGCGCGGCTGAGCCTTCGATGTGGCGGCTACCTTCCATGCGGGCCGTGCGAAACCTTCGGTCAGTACCCTTCGCCGAAGCGGTCGGCGATCAGCCGTTCAAGCGCGTCGGCCAGCCTGTCGGCCTCTGCCCCGCTTGTACTGACCTCAATAGTGGTTCCCTTGGACGCTGCCAACATCAAAAGGCCCATGATCGAGTCGCCCGACACGGTCATGCCGTCCTTCTGGACCTGCGCCTTGGCATCAAAGCCCTCGACCGTTTCCACGAACTTGGCCGAAGCCCGGGCATGCAGGCCCTTTTCGTTGATGATGCGGAGCGTGCGGGTGGTCACTGCTTGCCCTGCCCCGCGACGGCATAGGCGTTGATGTACTTGCGCCCTGCGTCCAGCGCCGAGGCCACCGCCTCGGGCACCGTCAGTTGGCGCGATTTCGCCAGCTTGATCAGCATCGGCAGGTTCGCGCCGTAAAGGATCTGGCGGTCCTGCGGGGTGCAGGCGCGCAAGGACAGGTTCGAGGGCGAGCCGCCGAACATGTCGGTGACCACCACCACGCCCGACCCGTCATCGACCGCATCCGCCGCCTCGCAGATTTCGGTCTGCTTTTCGGCGCGGTCGTGGTCTTCCTCGATGGAGATCGCACGGATGCCGGTCTGCTTGCCCACCACATGCTCGACGGCCGAGAGATACTCTCGCGCCAGGCCTCCGTGGGCCACGATGACAATGCCGATCACGCGCGGTTACCCTGCAATTCCGGCGGCGGCGGCCTGTGCCCCGGGGGGTGCCCGCCGTTCCAGTTCCCGATGCCTTATTGACACTTGCCAACCGGCCTCTGCAAGCGCCCTTGCCATCATTTCCGCAAGGACGACCGACCGATGTTGCCCTCCGGTACAGCCAAAGCCTATGGCGAAGTGGCTTTTGCCTTCTTCGATTTGCGCTGGAAGGAGAAGGCCCAAGAGGCCCTGCACCCGTGCGGTGAATTCCTCGTAGCGCGGGTCGGATGCGACGAATTCGCGCACCGCGGCATCACGGCCGTCCATCGCGCGCAGGCCGGGTTCCCAGTGGGGATTTTTCAGGAAGCGGCAGTCGAACATCATGTCGAGGCCGCGCGGCACGCCGCGCTTGTAGGAAAAGGAATGCATCGACACCGCCAGCCGGTCATGCGCGCCCTGGTCAAAGACCAGCGCGACTTCGGCTTTGAGGTCGTGGGGGGACAGGTCGGATGTGTCGATCAGCACGTCGGCCCGCACGCGCACGGGGGCCAGAAGGTCGATCTCGCTTGCCACGCCCTCGGCCGGGGGAACGCCCGGTGCCAGCGGGTGGCGACGGCGGGTTTCGTTGTAGCGGCGGACGAGTTCCTCGGGGCGGCAGTCGAGGTAAAGGACCTCGGGCGTCACGTCGGGGCGGCGGGTCAGCGTGTCGATCAGTTCGATAAGGGCAGCGGCCGAAAAGTCGCGGTTGCGCACGTCGATGCCGAGCGCGAGCGAGCGTTCGACCGGAGGGCCGTCCAGCAGGCGGGGGATGAGCGACAGGGGCAGGTTGTCGATGGCCTCGTAGCCCAGGTCTTCCAGCGCGTGGATCGCGGTGGACCGCCCGGCGCCCGAAGGCCCGGTGACCAGAACCAGCCGCTGTCCGGCCCGTCCCGTGCCGTGCCCGGTGTCCAGCCCTGCCACGTCACGCCCTTTCATGCCACGCGGCCTCCGCCCCGAAGATAGAGCAAGAGGCCTGCGGCAAGATGTGGGTTGCCCGCGCCGTGGACAAGGGGAAGGCGGACCCCGAAAAGGTCACGATCGCGCGCAGGGGGCAGCCGTTCGGGCTCGGTCTGGGCCATGTCGCAGATCAGCGCGACCCGGGCCTGCGCGATCGCGGGGGCCGAAAGGATGCCGATCCCGCGCGCCTCGATCTGGCCCATGATGCGGTCGGGGGCGCGGGCGATCACGCGTCCTGCCTCGACCTCAAGGAAGGTCCGGTCGTCGCTGACAAGGCTTGCGCCCAGCGCGATCATCTGCAGGGCAAGGGTGGACTTGCCCGACCCCGATGGCCCGAAGATCAGCAGCCCGCGCCCATCGACGGCGACGCAGCTGGCGTGGAAGATGGCTTTCGCCGCCTGCCCCTTGCCGTCCGCCTCGCCGTCCGCGCTCACACGGGCAGGCCCACGACGAAGCGCGCGCCCAGCGGGTCGGACGTGGGGTCGGCGTCGGTGGGGCGGATGTTCTCGGCCCAGATGACGCCGCCATGCGCCTCGACGATCTGCTTCGAGATCGCAAGGCCAAGGCCTGAGTGGTTACCGAACTGCCCCGGCGGACGTTCGGAGTAGAAGCGCTTGAACACCTTGGTCAGCGCCTGGTCGGGGATGCCCGGCCCGGTATCCTCGACCACCACCAGCACGCGGTTCTCGCGCTTCCGCGCCCATACCCGGACGGCGTCGCCGTCTTCGCAGAAGCTGATGGCGTTCGTGATCAGGTTGACGAACACCTGCGCCAGCCGCGCCTCGAGCCCCGTGACCATGATCGGTTCGGGCGGCAGGTCGGAAATGAAATCGACGCCTTTCGACTTGGCTTCCTCGCCCAGGTACTGCGTCAGGTTCGACAGCATCTTCAGAAGATCGAAGGTCTCTTCCTCTTCCTTCACCAGTTCGCTGTCCAGGCGCGACGCGTTCGAGATGTCGCTGACCAGACGGTCCAGCCGGCGGACGTCGTGGTCGATCACGTCCAGAAGCTTCGCCCGCTGGTCGTCGCGCTTGGCCACGCGCAGGGTGCCGACAGCGGAACGAAGGGACGCGAGCGGGTTCTTGATCTCGTGCGCCACGTCGGCGGCGAACTGCTCGTTCGACTCAATCCGGTCGTAAAGCGCCGCGACCATGCCGCGCATAGCACCCGAGAGCCGCCCGATTTCGTCGGGGCGGGCGGTCAGGTCGGGGATGCGGACGCGGTTGGGCGACATCTTGCGGGCATTGCGGTCGCGGCCAAGCTCGGCCGCTGCGGCAAGGTCGGACAGCGGGTTCGCGATGGTCGAGGCGAGAACCAGGCTGAGGCCGATCGACACCACGATGGCGATGACGAACATCTGCAGCACCTGCTCGCGCTCGGCGCGGACCAACTGGTCGATCTCGCCCGCGACCGAGGTGGCGGCGACGATGCCGACGACCTTGCCGTCCTGCCGCACCGGCGTTGCCACGGCGAAGATCGCCTCGCCCTCGGCGTCGCGGCTGGTGCGGATGCGGGTTTCGCCCGATTTGGCGGCTTCGGCCAGTGACGCGGCAAGCTGCGCCGGGCTTTCACCGCGGAGGGCGGCGTCCTTGGCGGCCAGCAGTGCCGAGATGCCTTCCCAGACCTTGTTCAGAAGGTCGGTGATGATCGTGGACCGCCCGTCACGCTGCAGCCCCTGCACAACCTCGGGATCGGGGCGCTGGGCACCCACGGTGGTTGCCACCGGCGCGGCCGCGGCGTCGTAGACGTAGACATCCACGCCATCGGGCAATTCCAGCCCGTTCAGCGTGCGGGCGATATCGACACCCTGGCTGACGGCGAAATCGACGTCGGTTCCGGGCAGCATCTGCGCCTCGAACACGTCGGCCACCAGCTGCGTTTCCGCCACAAGGCCGCTTTCGCGCTGCAAGACAAGGCTGTCGCGGAACGGGTTCAGATACAGAACGCCCGCCACAAGAACGATCATGGCGAGCAGGTTGAAGGTGATGATCTTGCGCGCCAGCGGCGAGCGGTTCAGGGAAATGAAGCCGCGGCTTTGCCGCCCGGCCCGAAGCTCCTGGTCAAGGATGTGGTCGGGTGCGACCCAATCCTCGCCCAGGACGACGTCAGCCTTCCGGACGGGCCGTTTTTCCTGCACCTCGATCCTCGACACCAGGCTCATTCTTCATTGTATCGATAGCCGATGCCGTACAGGGTTTCGATGGCTGAAAAGTCGTCATCCACGGTCCGCATCTTCTTGCGCAGGCGCTTGATGTGGCTGTCGATCGTGCGGTCGTCCACATAGACCTGATCGTCGTAGGCCACGTCCATCAGCTGATCGCGGGATTTGACGAAACCCGGCCGCTGGGCGAGCGCCTGCAACAGCAGGAACTCGGTCACCGTCAGCGCCACGTCGCGGCCCTTCCAGCTGACCGAATGGCGCAAGGGGTCCATCGTCAGCGACCCGCGCGTCATGATCTTGGTCTCTTCGGTCGTCGCCACCTCGCCCGTGGCGATGGCGTCCTGGCGGCGGAGGAGCGCGCGGATGCGTTCCACCAGCAGGCGCTGGCTGAACGGCTTTTTCACATAGTCGTCCGCGCCCATGCGAAGGCCCAGCACCTCGTCGATTTCGTCATCTTTCGAGGTCAGGAAGATCACGGGCATGGATGTCTTCTGGCGAAGGCGCTGCAGAAGGTCCATCCCGTCCATCCGGGGCATCTTGATGTCCAGCACCGCCATATCCGGCATGCGCTTGTTGAACGCATCCAGGGCGGTCTGGCCGTCGTTGTAGGTTTCGACCTCGAAACCCTCGGCTTCGAGCGTCATGGAGACGGACGTCAGGATGTTCCTGTCGTCGTCCACCAGTGCGATCCTCGACATGTCGGTTACCTTGCTGCTCTGTCTTTGTTTTGGCCCAGTTTCACGGTTCCGGACCGGTGAATCAACCCAATACTCACGAATCACTCGCGCTTCCGGAAACAGACCATGCGAAAAAGTCAAATCTTTGACTGAATTGCCGCAATCCGACACCGCACCTTTGCCGCATTCCGGGCCTGCGCAAGATAATTGCGCTAACATCGGCATGGTTGCGCTAACAGGACAAATGCGCGCTTTTCCAAGGGCATAGCAGCGTGATACCGTTTCACGTGCCAGTGATTGCCGCCGCGTCAGCCCTGCCGAAGCGTTTGTCGCAATCCGGAAACAGTGCCCGCGCCCGTGCGGATAGAGGGAGTGCCACAGATGACCACCGGACGAGTGAACCCCGCGCTGCGGCTTGAGAACATGGGTTTCGCGGGGTTGGGCACGGTCCGGTACAACCTTGACGCAGCCGCCCTTGTCGAACAGGCGATCCAGCGCGGCGAAGGAACGCTTGGCCGGGGCGGCGCGCTTCTGGTCACGACCGGCAAGCACACCGGGCGGTCGCCGAAGGACAAGTTCGTGGTGCGCCGCCCGTCCGTCGAGTCGACGATCTGGTGGGAGAACAACGCCCCGATGGACCCCGCCGCCTTTGCGCGGCTGAAGGTTGACATGCTGGCCCATGCGGCCGGGCGCGACCTGTTTGTGCAGGATCTGTATGCAGGCGCCGATCCCGCGCACCGGCTGGATGTGCGGGTGGTGACAGAGCTCGCGTGGCACGGTCTGTTCATCCGCCACCTGCTGCGCCGCCCGGCGGCCGAGGAACTTGATCGCTTCGTGCCGGGCTTCACGATCCTGAACTGCCCGAGTTTCGTGGCCGACCGCGCCCGCCACGGCTGCCGTTCGGGTACGGTGATCGCCATCGACTTCGACACCCGCCTGGTCCTGATCGGCGGCACCGCTTATGCGGGCGAGACGAAGAAGGCCGTGTTCACCATCCTGAACTACCTGCTGCCCGAAAAGGGTGTCATGCCGATGCACTGTTCGGCCAACCACGCGATTGGAAACCCTGCCGATACGGCGGTGTTCTTCGGCCTGTCGGGCACGGGCAAGACCACCCTGTCGGCCGACCCCTCGCGCATCCTGATCGGGGATGACGAACACGGCTGGTCCGACGAGGGCACCTTCAACTTCGAAGGCGGCTGCTATGCCAAGACGATCAACCTGTCGCCCGAGGCGGAACCGGAAATCTACGCCACCGTGTCGAAGTTCGGCACCGTGGTCGAGAACATGGGTTTTGACCCCCAGACGCTGGAGATCGACTTCACCGACGCCAGCCTGACCGCCAACACCCGCTGCGCCTATCCGCTGGAGGCGATTTCGAATGCGTCGCCCACGGGCCGGGGCGGGCAGCCGAAGGCAGTCGTGATGCTGACCTGCGATGCCTATGGCGTCCTTCCTCCCATCGCGCGGCTGACGCCCGCGCAGGCGATGTATCACTTCCTGTCGGGCTTCACCTCGAAGGTGGCAGGCACCGAGCTGGGGGTGACCGAGCCGCAGCCCACCTTCTCCACCTGCTTCGGCGCGCCCTTCATGCCGCGCCGGCCCGAGGTCTATGGCGCCCTGTTGCAGGACCGGATCGCGAAGGCGGGGGTGGACTGCTGGCTGGTAAACACCGGCTGGACCGGCGGGGCCTATGGCACGGGGCGGCGCATGCCGATCAAGGCCACGCGCGCGTTGCTTGCGGCGGCGCTGGATGGGTCGTTGGCGAAAGGTGCGTTCCGGCGCGACGCGAACTTCGGCTTCGACGTGCCGCTGGCGGTGCCGGGGGTGGATCCGATGCTTCTCGATCCGCGGCGCACCTGGGCGGACGGGGCGGCCTATGACCGGGCAGCGGCAAAGCTGGTGAAGATGTTCGCCGACAACTTCGCGCAATACGAAGGGCATGTCGGGTCGGACGTTCGCGCATGCGCCATAGCGGCGGAGTAGCGAGGCCGACGCAGGCATCGGGCGTTCGGGTCAGGCGAAGGCCTGCCTGACCAGATTCCCCCCCGTCAGCGCCAGCAGGACCAGCGTCCACCACCGGAACCGCGCCTGATCCAGCCGCCTTTGCGCGCGCATCCCGGCGAAAAGCCCAATGATCGCGGGAACCGTGACCGCGGCCGACAGCGGCAACGTCGCGGCGTTCAGCACGCCCGAAGCCAGATGGGCCGGGATCAGCGCCGCTGCGCCGATCAGGAACACCACGCCCTGCACCCGCACTGCCTCCTCCTTCGGCGCGCCGATGGACACGAGGTACACCAGAAGCGGCGGCCCCCAGATGCCCGACACGCCGCCATAAAGCCCGCCGACGATCCCCAGCCCGATCTCGGCCCGGCGGCGGTGGTGCAGGGGGATGGCAAGGGGCAGACCCGCCAACTGCCAAAGTGCAAAGGCCAGCACGGGCAGGCCCAGCACAAGGGGCATCCAGCGCACCGGCAGGACATGGACGAACTGCGCCGACAGGAACAGGAAAAGCACGACCGCCCCGATGTGCCAGCGGTAGTCGCGCAGGCTTCCCCACACCGCCGCCCGCCCGTCGCGGAAGGCCTGAATCAGGTTCGTGACCAGCGTCGGAAGGATCAGCAGCGCCAGCGCGATCTCGTGCGGCAGGAACGACCCCAGGGCCGAGATCATGATCATCGGCATGGCAAAGCCCACCGCGCCCTTTACAAAGCCCGCGAACAGCGTGATGGCGAAGACACCGGCAAGGGTGAAGGGGTCGGTCGGCATGGCCGTGCCGTCATATCCGCCGCGCGCGGGGATGGGAATTGACGGAGCGCGGCTGTGGCAGCCGGGAATCCGCCGCGACATTTTCGTTCTTTCCTTTTCGCCGTCACGAATTATTGTTGCGCTGCGATTGCGAAATGACTAGGCGGGCTTGTCGCGGTGCAGGAGGGTTCGAAGATGGCGCATGACGGTGGAATTCCGCCGGTTTCCGGGGCTGATGGCACGGCAAACCTGACGGACCTGCGCGCCCTTGCGGCAGAGGCCCTGGCCGAGGTTCGCGCCCTGAAGGGCGACGCCATCGCGGCCGTCAAGGCTCGCGTCACCGAAGGGGGCCGCGTATCCTCGGCGCTCATCGACCGCCACCAGTTCGCGGCCCATGCACTCGCCTGGCTTGCCACCTACGTCGAGGCGCTGGGGGCGCTGGATGACTGGGCCGGGCGGCTGTCGGAGGCAGGCCGGTTCGGCCCGACCGAGGCGCTGATCCTGCGGATCGGGTTCGGGGAGTATCTGGCGCAGGTGCAGGGCGGCATTCCGATGAGCCAGGGCGAGGTGGCGCGGCTGTCGGACCTTGGCCTGACCTGGACCCCCGGCCCCGCCGCCGCGCGCCTGATCGCCCACGGCAACACCGCCGACGCCCGTGCAGCGCTGGTGGCGCAGATGCAGGCGTCGAACGGGGCGGCGACGGTGGGGGCGTCTGGCCTTGATGACGAGCTGGAGATGATCCGCGACCAGTTCCGCCGCTATGCCGAGGAGAAGGTCATTCCCTTCGCGCATGACTGGCACCTGAAGGACGAGCTGATCCCGATGTCGGTGATCGAAGACCTCGCCGAGATGGGTGTCTTCGGGCTGACGATCCCCGAGGAGTTCGGCGGGCTGGGGTTGTCGAAGGCCAGCATGGTCGTGGTCAGCGAGGAGCTGTCGCGCGGGTATATCGGCGTGGGGTCGCTGGGCACGCGCAGTGAGATCGCGGCCGAGCTGATCCTCTGCGGCGGGACGGACGCGCAGAAGGCGCAGTGGCTGCCGAAGCTGGCGTCCGGGGAAATCCTTCCGACGGCGGTGTTCACCGAACCGAATACCGGGTCCGACCTTGGGGCCCTGCGGACGCGTGCGGTGAAGGACGGAGATGACTGGGTGGTGACCGGCAACAAGACCTGGATCACCCACGCCGCGCGCACCCATGTGATGACGCTGCTGGCCCGGACCGAGCCCGACACGACGGACTATCGCGGCCTGTCGATGTTCCTGGCCGAGAAGACCCCCGGCACCGACGAGGCGCCCTTCCCGACGCCCGGCATGACCGGGGGCGAGATCGAGGTGTTGGGCTATCGCGGCATGAAGGAATACGAGATCGCCTTCGACGGGTTCCGGGTGAAGGGAGAGAACCTTCTGGGGGGCGTGACCGGACAGGGGTTCAAGCAGCTGATGCAGACCTTCGAGAGCGCCCGTATCCAGACCGCCGCGCGGGCGGTGGGGGTGGCGCAGGCGGCGCTGGAGGTGGGGATGCAGTACGCGGCGGACCGGAAGCAGTTCGGGCGCGCCCTGATCGCCTTTCCGCGCGTGGCCGGGAAGCTCGCCATGATGGCGGTCGAGATCATGGTGGCGCGGCAGCTGACCTATGCCTCGGCCTGGGCCAAGGATCACGGGCGGCGGTGCGACCTGGAGGCGGGGATGGCGAAGCTGCTGGGGGCACGGGTCGCCTGGGCGGCGGCGGACAACGCGCTGCAGATCCATGGGGGGAACGGGTTCGCGCTGGAGTACCGTGTCAGCCGGTTGCTGTGCGACGCCCGGATACTCAACATCTTCGAGGGGGCGGCAGAGATTCAGGCGCAGGTGATCGCGCGGCGGCTGGTGGAGTAGGGGGCCGGGGGGCGGTTTGGGGCTGCCCGGGAAATGTCCCTCAGAGGGACAAGTTAACGGGCGTGTAATCGCAAGGGGTTACGAGGCGCGTTAGGGAAGTTTTAGGGAATGTTGAGGGGCGTTTACCGCGTCGGTGCGGTTCGTAACGGCCCCGATGAATTGGCCACGATTGGCCATCGTTGACCAATCAGCCATCCCCGACCGGTCATGGCTGATGACGGCAGGCGGGCATCCATCAGGGGCGGAAAGGCGCTGCCGCGCCACGCCGGGCCTGGTCCTGTCGCTGACCCGGCAGGCCCGCCAGGGTGGAGTTCGGCAGGGACAACGCGCCCGCGGACCAGGCGGTGGAGATAGTCAGGGCGTTCGTCAGCCGGACGAAGGAGTGAGGGGCGGAGTATGACGGGTGCGGACGGCGCGGGGATGGTGGGTTGGAAACCCACCCTACGGGCAGAGGGTCGCGGGCGGGGATTGCGCCTTTGGAAACCGGGGCCCCGGATCAAGTCCGGGGCGTTGGGTAAGGGGGGCAAGTGGTTCGCCTAGTGCCCCAATATCTGGCTGAGGAACAGCTTCGTCCGCTCGCTCTTGGGGTTCTGGAAGAACTCCCTTGGCGCGTTCTGTTCGACGATCTGGCCCTGGTCCATGAAGATCACGCGGTTGGCGACGGCCTGGGCGAAGCCCATTTCGTGGGTGACGCAGAGCATGGTCATCCCCTCTTCGGCCAGCGCGATCATGGTGTCGAGCACTTCCTTGATCATCTCGGGGTCAAGGGCCGAGGTCGGTTCATCGAACAGCATGATGCGGGGCTTCATGCAGAGGCTGCGCGCGATGGCGACGCGCTGCTGCTGGCCGCCCGAGAGCTGGCCGGGATACTTGTTGGCCTGTTCGGGGATCTTGACCTTGCGCAGGAAGTGCATGGCCGTTTCCTCGGCCTCGCGCTTGGGCACCTTGCGGACCCAGATGGGCGCGAGGGTGCAGTTTTCGAGAATCGTCAGGTGCGGGAACAGGTTGAAGTGCTGGAACACCATGCCGACTTCGGACCGGACCTTGTCGATGTTCTTGAGGTCGTTCGTGAGTTCCGTGCCGTCCACCACGATGCGGCCGGACTGGTGTTCCTCGAGCCGGTTGATGCAGCGGATGAGGGTGGACTTGCCCGAGCCGGAGGGGCCGCAGATGACGATGCGTTCGCCCTTCATCACGGTCATGTCGATGTCGCGCAGCACGTGGAAGGTGCCGTACCACTTGTTCATGTTCGCGATCTCGATCGCGATCTGGTCGCTGACCTGCATCTGTGCTTGGGCTTGGGCCATGACGGTTCCTATCGGTGATCGGTCTTGAGGCGGCGTTCGAGGTACATGGAGTACCGCGACATGCCGAAGCAGAAGGCGAAGAAGATGGCGCCCACGAAGATGTAGGGCTCCCAGTAGATGCCCTTCCAGGCGATGTCGGCGCGGACGGCGTTGGTGACGCCGCGCAGGGGGTCGAGCAGGCCCACGAAGCTGACGAGCGTGGTGTCCTTGAAGAGGCCAATGAAGCTGGAGACGATGCCGGGGATCGAGATTTTCAGAGCCTGCGGCATGATGATGAGCCGCTGCGCCTGCCAGTAGTCGAGGCCCAGCGCATCTGCCGCCTCGTACTGGCCGCGCGGAAGGGCGGCGAGGCCGCCCCGGATGACCTCGGCGATGTAGGCGGCGGCAAACAGAGTCACCAGGATGATGACGCGCAGGATGATGTCGAAGTTGGTGCCCGGCGGCAGGAAGTACTGGAGGAGGAGGGACGCGGTGAAGAGGAGCGTGATGAGGGGCACGCCCCGGATAAATTCGATGAAGCCGACCGAGAGGGTTTTCACGATGGGCATGTCGGACTGTCGGCCGAGGGCGAGGAGGATGCCGATGGGCAGCGAGAACGAGATGGCGGTGACGCCGATGACGATGGCGAGGAGGAAGCCGCCGAAGGCGTCGGACTGGACGGGGGGAAGGGAGATGGGGATTGCAGAGGCCACGACCCCGGCGACCCGGCCCGAAAGATAGAGCCACCAGAGCGCGGCGGCGACGATGCCGAGGCCGGTGGCGACGGGGACGCCGACCGAAGGTTGCAGGGCGCGGTAGGCAAGCGCGAGGATGACGAAGCCCAGCATCGCCATGACCGGCACCCAGACCGGACCGCCCCACAAAAGCCAGAAGCAGAGGGCGGGGTAGATGGCGGTGAACCAGAACAGCTTGCGCGGGACGGAGGTGAACAGCACCGGGGCCATTGCCACGAACATCAGGATCAGCGCCAGTGTGGGCCGCCAGTACTGGTCCTGCGGGTAGAAGCCGAAGAGCCACTGGTGCCAGCGTTCGCGGATCACCGCCCAGCAGGCCCCGCTGGCATCCGGCCCCCAGGTGTTCGCCACGATCTCGCGGCACTGGCCAAGCGAGTCAGCGTGCCAGACCGAGTGCGCGAGCCAGGGCAGCGCGGCGGAGACCAGCGACCAGATGATCCAGAGGCCGATCAGCGTCAGGGCGATGTTGACGGGGCCGGAGAACAGGTTCTCGCGCAGCCACTTGACCGCGCCGCGTTCGGTCAGCGGCGGCTCGGACGGGGCGATCATCGCGGTGCGGACGAAGGCGGTTGTGTCGCTCATCTCAGCGGCTCTTCAGCTGGACGGTACGGTTGTAGAAGTTCAGGACCGACGAGATCGTCAGGCTGATCGTCAGATAGATCAGCATCATCAGGAGCATGCATTCCAGCTCGCGCCCCGTCTGGTTCAGGGTGATGCCGCCCAACGTGCCGCGGAGGTCGAGGTAGCTGACCGCGATGCCGAGGGAGGAGTTCTTGGTCAGGTTCAGGTATTGCGAGATCAGCGGCGGGATGATGACCCTGAGGGCCTGCGGCAGGATGATGAGGTTCATCGTGCGGCCGGGCCGAAGGCCAAGGGCGAAGGCAGCCTCGGACTGGCCGCGGCTGATGGCCAGGATGCCCGCGCGGACGATCTCGGCGATGAAGGCGCCGGTGTAGAGGCTGAGGCCGACCAGAAGCGCGGTGAAGGAATGCGCGATCTGGATGCCGCCCTGGAAGTCGAACCGGGTCAGGCGCGGGATTTCGAGGTGGAAGCCAAGGGCCCAGGCGGCGATCAGGACGGGCGCGAAGACGACCAGCAGGCTTTTCCACCAGGTTGTCGGGCGGATGCCGGTTTCCTCCTGCACGGCGCGCGCGCGGCCGACCAGCACGCGCCAGACGGCGATGGAGGCGGCGAAGAGGACGGCGAGGATGCCGAACACGGTCAGGCCCGACACCGAAAGGCCGCTGGGGCAGGACGCGCGGTCGGGGCTTTCGGGCATGGCGCAGGCGAAGACGGGTTTCGGCGCGGCGATCCCGCTGGCGGTGATGGCGACGGTACCGAAGGCGAGCATCTCGGCCTCGGGCTTCTTGCCCTCGGCGATCATCTGGTCCGTCACGCGGTAGGCCGACGGCGGCGGGGCCAGTTCGGACATCGGCACGAAGATGATGAGCAGCCACAGAAGCAGCGGGATGTTGCGGAAGATTTCTACATAGACGGTCATGATCCGCGCGATCAGCCAGTTCTTCGACAGCCGCAGCACCCCCGCGATGACGCCGATGATGGTGGCCAGGACACAGCCAAGGATCGCGACAACCAGCGTGTTGACGAGCCCGACCAGCAGCGCGCGGAAATGCGTGCTGTCGTTGGTGTAGGGGATCAGGTGCTGTTCGATGTCATAGCCCGAACGCACCCAGAGGAAGCCGTAGTCGAAGTGGCGGCCCTTGGCCTCGAGGTTCTGGACGGTGTTGTTCAGAAGCCAGGCGACGAACAGCGCGAACAGGACCAGCACGACCACCTGGATGGTGATCGACCGGAACCGCGTGTCGTAGATGAGCATGCTGAGCCGAAAGCCATCTTTCGGCGCGTCGGTGGCCATCGCCATGACGGTACTCCCCATGCCTGCCCGCGGCCCGGCTTTGGCGCCGATGTCCCGGCGGGGGTCCGCCGTGCGGTTCAGGGTGCGTCCTTAAAGGCTGGGGGCGCGTCCATCAGGACGCGCCCCCGGTCGGATCAGCGGAACGGCGGGGCGTATTGCAGGCCGCCCTGCGTCCAGAGCGCGTTCAGGCCGCGCGCCAGGCCGATCGAGGTGCCTTCGCCGATGTTGGCGGCGAAGATCTCGCCGTAGTTGCCGCCGGCCATGATCGCCGCCTTGAAGGCGCCGTTGTCGAGGCCGATCTTCTTGCCCATGTCGCCTTCGAGGCCGAGCAGGCGTCGCACCTCGGGGTCGGTCGACGAGTTCGCGACTTCCTCGATGTTGGCCTTGGTGATCCCCTTCTCTTCGGCGATCAGGAGCGCGTAGTAGGTCCAGCGGACGATGTCGCCCCAGTTGTTGTCGCCGTGGCGGACGACCGGGCCGAGCGGTTCCTTCGAGATGATCTCGGGCAGGATGATGTAGTTGCCCGCATCCGGCATCGTCGCGCGGCTGGCGGCCAGGCCCGAGGCGTCGGTCGTGTAGGCGTCACAGGCACCGGCCAGGAACTGCTGCTGGGCCTGGGTGTCGTCCTGAACCGTGACCTGCTTGTAGGACATGTTGTTCGACTTGAAGTAGTCGGCCAGGTTCAGTTCGGTCGTGGTGCCGGTCTGGATGCAGATGCGCGCGCCGTCGAGTTCCTTGGCCGACGAGACGCCCAGGTCCTTGCGGACCATGAAGCCCTGCCCGTCGTAGTAGTTCACGGCGACGAAGTCGAAGGCGAGTTCGGTGTCGCGCGAGAAGGTCCAGGTGGAGTTCCGCACGAGCAGGTCAACTTCACCCGAAGCGAGCGCGGTGAAGCGGGTTTCGCCCGTGGTGGGGACGAACTTGACCTTGTTCGGATCGCCCAGCACCGCCGCCGCGACGGCGCGGCAGAGCGAGACGTCGAAGCCGACCCAGTTGCCATTCGCATCCGGCGCGCCGAAGCCGGTGAGGCCAGTGTTCGAGCCGCAGTTCAGCTCGCCCCGCGCCTTCACGTCGTCGAGCGTCCCGGCCGATGCGGCACCGGCCAGAAGGCAGGCCGCGGCGACCGAGCCGAGGAATACGGATTTTGTCATGCTTACCTCTTCCTGAGTGCCCGCGCCCCCAAAGCGCGGATTTTGTGACGCCCCGGTGACCGGGACTTTGTTGTGAGGCTGAACCTCAGTGGCGCGGAGTGTGGGCCAATTCGAAACTGCCCGTCAAGAATGCATTGGACGCAACAGGTGCCGCCGCGCCACGGCCGATGGGCCAGAAAACAGCCTTCTTCCAAAGGCTTGCCGGACAGGGGAAAGGCTACTCCCGCCGCGACAGTCTGTGGAAAACTTGTGCGACACGAAAATCCTGCCGCCGCCGTTCGGCGTTGGCGGCGGCTTCCTCGTCCACGCCCCATGCGCGGGCCTGCCAGTCCTCATCGATTCGGGATGCCTGCCACAGCGCCCCGGCCGGCCAGTCGTCCGAAAGGGCGGCCAGTCCGATCACCAGCGAGCCCGACAGGGACGCGAGGTCATGGAGCGCCGTCAGAGCGAAAGGGTCGAGCGCATCGACCGCCGCCGTCAGCGCGGCCAGCGCGCCCGGGTCTTGCGCAATGTGGACGATGCCGGTGCCCGTGGCCAGCCGCGCGCCGTGGGTGCGGGCGGCCCAGTCGAGCAGCGGGTCCCAGGCGGCGGCCTGTTCGGCGACCAGACCGGCCGGCGTCTCGGCGCGGTAGCACAGAAGGTCGGTGGCGCCATAGGCGGCAACCGTGGCCACCACCGTCGCGTGGTTGGCCGCCACCGTGTCGATGGCGCTGTTGGCCGCGCGGGTCAGGGGCATGGAGCGGGGGTCGATCACCGCGCCCTGCGCCGCCCATTCGGCGGCGATGGTCTGGGCCAGGGCAAGGGTGGGCAATGTCAGGGGCGCCTTGGCGGGTGTGCGGACGGGGCGTCCGTCGAGCGTGACGGTGTGGCCCGCGTCGGTGGTGACGGCGGTGGCGTCGGTCCAGAAGCGCTTGGGGGCCCAGCCGGTCATTCGTCGTCCCGGAACGGGTCAGGGGCTGCGTCGCTGTCGCGCCAGCCCATCGTCTTCCATGTGCGCGCCATGTGGTCGGGCAGGGGCGCGGTCAGGGTGATGCGTTCCTTGGTGATCGGGTGGTCAAAGCTGATGGTGCGGGCGTGCAGGTGCAGCTTGCGGCTGATGTCGCCGCCCAGTTGCGCCCCCCAGCCATCGCCCAGGTTCTCCTGCCCGGACCCGCCGTACTTGCCGTCGCCGATGATGGGGTGGCCGATTTCGGCCATATGGGCGCGCAACTGGTGTGTCCGCCCCGTCACCGGCACCAGCGCCACCCAGGCCGCGCGGCTCGCCAGCGCGTCGATCACGGCATAGTCGGTGGTGGCGCGCTTGGCCCCCTCGGTCGCGTCCACCTTGGACGGGTGGACGGCCATCATCTTCTCGCCCTCGCCCCCGCGCCCGTGGCCGGGGGCCTTCACCAGGCCGAAGCGGATGGTGGCCTTGCGGGGGCTAGGCACGCCCGCGACGACGGCCCAGTAGATCTTGCGCGTGGTGCGGTCGCGGAAAGCCTCGGACAGGCGCGCCGCCACGCGGTCGGTGCGGGCGAGGAGCAGGATGCCGGAGGTGTCCTTGTCGAGGCGGTGCACCAGCTTGGGCCGGTCCTTGTAGCCGAACATCAGCGCGGGCGTCAGGCCGTCCACGTGGCGGCTGCCCTGCCCCGAGCCGCCTTGCGACGGCAGGCCGGGGGGTTTGTTGAGTGCGATGATGTGGTCGTCCTTCCACAGGACCGCCCCTTGGATCATGCGGGCGTCGTCGGGCGGGATGCCTTCGGGCGCGTCGTGGCTGGGTTCGGGGCGGGGTGCTGCGTCGGCGATGGGGGGCACACGCACCTGCATGCCCGGCGCCACCCGCGTCGCGGCCTTGACCCGCGCGCCGTCAACGCGAAGTTGCCCGGTGCGGCACATCTTTTCGACGGCACCTTGGGTCAGCTGCGGGAAGTGGCGCTTCAGCCAGCGGTCGAGGCGGCTTTCGCCCTCGTCCTCGGCCACGGTCAGGATGGCGACGGGCATCAGGCTCCGCCCCAGATCATGCGGGCCGTGGCAAGGCCCGCGGCCAGCGCGGCGACGGAGACGATGACCGAGCCTGCGACGTACAGCGCGGCGACGTGCGCGGGGCCGGTGGTCCAGAGCTTCCACGCGTCCAGCGAGAAGGCCGAGAAGGTGGTGAACCCGCCGAGGATGCCGGTCATCAGGAAGGGGGCGAGGCGCGTCGCGTCCTTCTGGGCCAGGATCACGACCAGCGCCCCCATCAGGAACGAGCCTGCCACGTTCACGGCGACCGTGCCCCAGGGGAACCCCGTGCCGAACAGGCGCATGGCGCCGACGTTCGTGAGGTAGCGCGCCGATGCGCCGATGGCACCCCCGAGGGCGACCTGAAGAAGGGTCTGGATCATGGGCGAGCCTGTCGCGCGGGCGGGGGCGAAAGTCAACGGGCCGGGGGGGTGACATCCCGGCACCTCAGCGCAGGCCGGGGCCTCGACATGGCGTGCGCGCCAATGGATCGGGGCCCCGGCCTTCGCCGGGGCGTTGGCGACATCCCCTGTCAGGGCTGGGCCGCCGATCCGTCGCGGGGTTTGACGAATTCCGTCTCGATCCGGAGTGTCACCTCGTCAAACACACCGAGAGTGCTGCCCGGTTCCGGCAGGCCGAAGGCCATCCCGTAGTCCGACCGCTTGATGTGCCCCGTCGCGGAAAATCCGATCCGCGCGCCGACATCGAGCTCCATCCCCGGGTAGCCGCCGTTGAAGGTGACGTCCCAGGTCATGGGCCTTGTCACGCCGTGCAGCGTCAGGTCGCCCGTCACGGTCGCGGTGTTCGGACCGGTCAGGGTGACGGCGGTCGAGACGAATCGCGCCTCGGGGTACGCGGCGGCGTCCAGAAGGTCGGACCCCGCGATGATGCCGTTGAAGTCGACCGACGTGTCGGGGAACAGCGTCTCGACCGAGCCGGGTTTCACCGTGGCGTCGACAGTGATCGACTGAGGGTTGGCGGGATCGAACTGCAGCTTGGCATCGAAGCCGGTGAAGAAGGCGGTATAGTTCGAAAACCCCATGTGGCTGACGCTGAACATGATCCGCGTGTGCTGCGGGTCGATCTGGTAGGTGCCGGGGGGCGCATCGACAGCGACGGGAGTGATCGTGTCGGCAAGGGCGGGCGGGGCCAGAAGGGCCAGGGATAGCGCAAGGGCGCGAAGCATGGCGGGGCATCCTTTCTGAGTGGGGGCAGAGTGAACCCTGTGATCCGACATGGCAACGCCCGCCGCCGCCCTTTGGTTCAGACCCGCACCCCGTACCGGAGCGCGTCATAAATCCCCGCATGGATGTTCCGCGCGGCCACCGCGTCGCCGATGCGGTAGAGGTCGAACACGCCTGCGGGGTTCCGGGCGGGGAAGAGCGGCCCCTGACCTGAGGCCAGCGCCTTGTAGTCCACCGCCCCCCGGTTCCGGCTGAGGGGTTTCAGAGCGAAATAGAGCTCGTCGTTGGCGCGCGTTCCATGCTCCACGATCACCCGGTCGGCCGCCCGTTCGCCGACGGCCCCGGGCGTGTAGTCCGACCCCAGCGTGGCGACGATCCGGTTGCCGTCGCGGCGCAGGCCGGTCACGCGCGTGGCGATGGTGATGGCGACGCCCGCCTGCTGGAAGGCCGCCATGTAGGGCGCGTGGTTCAGGCCGCCCACATCGGGGGCGAACATGCGTTCGGGGCTGATGATCTCGACCTCCGCCCCGGCGCGGGCGGCGATTTCGGCCGCCGTGATCCCGGCGTGGCCGCCGCCGTCGTCATAGACCAGCCACTTGCCGGATGGGCGCACGTCGCCTGCGATCACGTCCCAGCTTGAGACCGAAAGGTCCACGCCCGCCATCTCGGGCGGTTGCGGCAGGCCGCCGGTGGCGATGACGACCACATCGGGGTTGAGGTCCAGTACGTCCTGCGGCTCGGCGAAGACGTTGCAGCGCAGATCGACGCCAAGATGGCCAAGCTCGGCCACGCGCCAGTCCACGATGCCGATCATCTCGCGGCGGCGGGGGTTCTTGGTCAGGAGAAGCATCTGCCCGCCGGGTTGGGGGCCGGCCTCCAGAATGGTCACGTCATGCCCCCGCTCGCCTGCCACGCGCGCGGCCTCGAGCCCTGCGGGGCCTGCGCCCACGATGACCACGCGTTTCTTCGCGGGGGCTTTCGGGATGTCGTGCGGCAGGGTGGCCTCGCGGCTGGTCGCGGCGTTGTGGGCGCAGAGCGCCTCGCCGCCTTCATAGATGCGGTCGATGCAGTAGGTCGCGCCCACGCAGGGGCGAATGCGGTCCTCGCGCCCCGAAGTGACCTTGGCGACGATGTGGGGGTCGGCGATATGGGCGCGGGTCATGCCAACCATGTCGAGCTTGCCGCTGGCGATGGCGTGGCGCGCGGTGGCGACATCGGAGATCTTGGCGGCGTGGAAGACCGGGAACTTCGTCGCCGCCCTGACCTCGCCCGCGAAGTCGAGCGAGGGGGCGCTGGGCATGCCCGCCACGGGGATGACGGTGGTCAGGGACGCGTCGGTGTCGATATGGCCGCGGATCAGGTTGATGAAGTCGAACTTGCCCGAGGATGCGATGCGCTGCGCGATCTCCACCCCTTCGGCGCGGCTCAGGCCGCGGTCCCAATCCTCATCCGCGACCATGCGGATGCCGACGATGAAATCGGGGCCTGTCGCCGCGCGCACCGCGTCGATCACCGACCAGGTGAAGCGCAGGCGATTGTCGAGTGACCCGCCCCAGTCATCCTCGCGCCGGTTGGTGGCGGGGGACCAGAAGCTGTCCATCAGGTGGCCGTAGGATTCGAACTCGATCCCGTCGAGGCCCGCCGCCTGCATCCGTTGGGCGGCGGCGGCATAGTCGGCGACAATGCGGTCGATGTCCCAGTCCTCGATCTCCTTCGGGAAGGCGCGGTGGGCGGGTTCGCGGACGGGGCTGGCGGACAGGACGGGCAGCCAGTCGGCCTTGTTCCAGTTGGTGCGGCGGCCGAGGTGGGTGATCTGGATCATCACCGCGCAGCCAAGCTCGTGGCAATCATCGGCCAGCCGCTTCAGCGGGGCCACGATCTCGTCGCGGAAGGCGTGCAGGTTGCCGAAGGCGGGCGGGCTGTCCTGCGAGACGATGGCCGACCCCGCCGTCATGGTCAGCGCCAACCCGCCCCTGGCCTTTTCGCGGTGGTAGAGGCGATAGCGGTCGGTGGGCAGGCCGTCCTCGGCATAGTTCGGTTCGTGCGCCGTCGACATGACGCGGTTCTTGAGCGTCAGGTGCTTGAGGCGGAAGGGTTGCAGAAGGGGGTCGTTGGTCATCACGCACCTTGGGGGGATTGCCCGCGCCCATGCTTGGCCCTGCGCGGCCTGCCCCTCTGGCCCCGTTGCGGCACGAAGAAGGGGAATGCGACCTTTCCGGCGCGGTCGGCGCGGGGGTGCTGGGCAGGGATGAGTATTTGGATCAGTGCGAAAGGGTATGGCGCACCCCCCGCCCTTTCGCATTGACCCCAAATACTCCCGCCGGAGGCGCAGGTCGGGGAAGGGAGTTCCCCCCGAAGGAGGAGCACGGGCTTGCGTGCGGGGCGGGTTTCCATGATGACTTCCCGCCATGTCCGCCCCTGCCGCCCTCCTCCCATCGGATGCCCTGCTGGCTGCGCTGCAGGCCGCTGTCGGTCCGGCCCATGTGCTGACCGGCGACGAGGCTGCGCCCTATGGACTCGAGTGGACGGGGAAGTATCGCTGGACGCCCCTGGCTGTCGTGCGCCCCGGGTCGGTGGCCGAGGTTCAGGCGGTGGTGCGGGCCTGTGCTGCGGCGGGGGTTCCGGTGGTGCCGGTCGCCGGGCGGACGGGATTGACCGGGGCGGCCGAGGCCGGGGGGCGGGTGATGCTGTCGGTCGAGCGGATGAACCGCATCCGCGAGGTTCGCCCTGCATCGCGGATCGCCATTGTCGAGGCAGGCGTCGTGCTGTCGCGCCTGCACGAGGCGGCGGAGGCGGCGGGGCTGGTGTTTCCGCTGACCTTCGGGGCCAAGGGATCGACGATGGTGGGGGGGTTCCTGTCCACCAACGCGGGCGGGTCGAACGTCGTGCGCTATGGGTCCACCCGGGGGATGTGCCTGGGGATCGAGGTGGTGCTGGCGGACGGGCGGGTTCTGAACCTGATGTCGGAGCTGCACAAGGACAATTCGGGATATGACCTCAAGGACCTGTTCATCGGGGCGGAAGGGACGCTCGGCATCATCACCGGCGCGGTGTTGCGGCTGGCGGCGAAGCCCGCCGCCTATGCGAGCGCGATGGTGGCGGTGGCGTCGGTGGATGCGGCGCTGGGGTTGCTGAACCGCGTTCAGGCGGCGACGGGGGGCGGGGTCGAGGCGTTCGAATACATGCCGGGCAACTACATGGACCGGCTGTTCCAGGTGAAGCCCGCCATGCGCGAGCCGTTCGGGCAGCGGTACCCGCACAACATCTTTGTCGAAGTCGCCTCGGCCGCCGCGCGGGATGCAGTGCCCGATGCCGAGGGGCGGGTGCCGCTGGCGGGGATGCTGGAGGCCGCGCTGGCTGATGCGCTGGAGCGGGGCGAGGCGCTGGACGCGGTGGTGGCCGCGACCGAGGGCCAGCGGCGCGAGATGTGGGCGCGGCGCGAGGCGGCGGGCGAGATCATGGTGATGGACGTGCCCACCGTGGACTGCGACCTGTCGGTGCCCCTGGACAAGGTGTCGGCCTTCCTGACCCGCATCGACGCGGGCCTGCGCGCGCTGGACCCCGGCGCGACCTGGATGGTGGTCAGCCACCTGGGCGACGGGAACGTGCATTACTCGGGCTATCTGACGAAGGACGACGCGGGCCTGATGGACGCGGTGCGCGACATGGTGGACGGCATCGCGGTGGGGATGGGCGGGTCGTTCAGCGCGGAACACGGGATCGGGCTGACGAAGAAAGGCTCGATGGCGGCGATGAAGGACCCCGTCGCGCTGGACGTGATGCGGGCCGTCAAGGCGGCGCTGGACCCGCGCGGGCTGATGAACCCGGGCAAGGTCATTCCGTGACCTCTTCGGCCCGGCTGATCCGGCGCGATCCGGTGCTGCGGATGGTGGTGGCGGCACTGTTCCTGCTGGGCGCGGGGATCTGTTCCTTCGCGCCCTACCAGTCGCTGATCGCGCACAAGGTCTTTGGCCTGTCGGACGCCGGTTACGCCGCGGTGCTGGTGGTGGCGGCGCTGGTCGGGACAGGCAGCGCGGTGGGCGTGGGCATCGTCACCGACCGCAGCGGGCGGCGGCGCGGGGCGGCGGTGGCGGCGGCGTGCCTGTGGCTGGCGGGGCCGGTTCTGGTTGCGGTGATGCCGGGGAAGGCCACGTTCGTCCTGACCCATGCCCTTTTGCTGCCGATGGGCGGGTCGGTCTTTCCGCAGCTGTTCGTTCTGGCACGCCAGCGGGCGAAGCAGTTCCCCGAGGCCGAGCGTGAAGGGGTTCAGGCCACCATCCGCGCGGCCTTCGCCCTGCCCTTCATCGCGATCCTGCCCCTGTGGGCGGCGGGCATCGGCGCGGGGGTGCCGCTGATGGCGATCTATCCGGTGGTGGCGCTGACGGCGGCGGCCCTGCTGGCGATGGTCGTGCAATTCTGGCCGCGCGACGGGGACGAGGCTGCGCGCGGGCCGGGGTTTCTGGATGCGCTGCCCGTGTTCGTGCGTCCGGGGATCGTGGCACGCCTGCTGGCCGTCGGGGCGGTGAAGTCGGGGCCTGCGCTTTACATGGCGCTTTTGGGGCTGGTGATGGCGCAGGCGGGCCGGGGCGAAGGCGATGTGGCGCTGTTTGCGGGGCTGGTCGCGGGGGGCGAGATTCCGGTGATGCTGCTGGCCGGGTGGCTGCTGGCGCGGGTGCCGCGCACGGCCCTGATCGCGGTGGCGGCGGTGATTCATGCGGGCTTCCTGGCGGGCTATCCGCTGGCCGCCTCAGGGCATCTGGTATGGCTGATGGTGATTCCGGCGGCGATGGGGGCGGGCATCATCCTGTCGGTGCCGATGGGATATCTGCAGGACCTTGTGGCCGACCGGCCCGGCGCGGGCGGGGCGCTGTTGTCGCTGCACCAGCTGGCGGGGGATGCGATGGCGGCAACGGCCTTTGCCGTTGGAACGGCGGTGGGCGGCTATGGCGCAGCGGCGGCGATTGGCGCGGGGATCGTGGCGTCAGGGGGGGCGGCGCTGCTGGTGCTGGACCGGCGTGCGGTCCCCGGCGCGGGCGTCATGCCGCGCTGAACCCTAGCCGCGCCAGTCGAAGAAGCCTGCGGGGGCCTGCCCCAAAAGTTCGCGCGCAAGGTCGGCCCCCGCCTCGGCCCCGTCGGCGGACGCCACCCGTCGCGCGCCGCCGATGGCATCCGACCCGTCGGGGCGCAGGATTTCGCCGCGCAGCCAGAGCGTGCCGTTGTCCAGCACCGCCAGCCCCGCGATGGGCGTTTCACACGACCCGTCCAGCGTGGAAAGGTAGGCGCGTTCCGCCGCGATGCGCAGGCCGGTGGGGGCGTGGTGGATCGGTTCCAGCAACGCGGCGGCCACGGTGTTGTCGGACCGACGCTCGATACCGATACAGCCCTGCGCCACCGCGGGCAGCATCTCGTCGGGTTCGATCGCGCCCTTGGCGACATGCGCCATGCCGAGGCGGTTCAGGCCGGCCATCGCCAGGAACGTCGCCTGCGCCACGCCGTCGGCCAGTTTCTTCAGCCGTGTCTGGACGTTACCCCGGAATTCCACCAGTTGCAGATCGGGCCTGCGATGCGCGAGTTGCGCCCGGCGGCGGAGCGACGAGGTGCCGATGACCGCGCCCTGCGGAAGGTCGGCCAGACGGGTGGCGGCAGAGGAGACAAAGCCGTCGCGCACGTCTTCGCGGGGAAGGAAGCAGTCGATCACCAGCCCGTCGGGCTGCGCGGTCGGCATGTCCTTCATGGAATGGACGGCGATGTGGATCGAGCCGTCGAGCAGCGCATCCTCGATCTCGCGCGTGAAGAGGCCCTTGCCGCCGATTTCCTTCAGCGGACGGTCGAGCACCCGGTCGCCCGTGGTCTTGATGATGACGATCTCGAAGGCGTCTTCGGGCAGATCATGCGCCGCCATCAGCCGCGTCCGCGTCTCGAACGCCTGCGCGAGCGCAAGCGGGCTGCCCCGCGTGCCGATTTTCAGGGGTGATCTGGCCGTGGGCATCTGCATGGGGCGAAGGGATAGCCGGGCCTTGGGGCGCGCGCAATGGTGGTGGAGGAAACGGTGGCGTGAAGCGTCCGGGACGATGTGCAAGTGCTTGCGAAGGTTGGGGCGAGGGGTCATGAAGGCGGGACGTGAGGGGGGAGTTTCGCGGCGATGACAAAGACCTTGCTTCGGGCGCTGGCGGGTGAGCGGCAGGCGGTGCCGCCGGTGTGGCTGATGCGGCAGGCGGGGCGGTATTTGCCGGAGTATCGCGCCACGCGGGCGAAGGCGGGGGGGTTTCTGGAGCTGTGCTATACGCCGGAGCTGGCCGCCGAGGTGACGTTCCAGCCGATCCGCCGCTATGGCTTTGACGCGGCGATCCTGTTTGCGGACATCCTGCTGATTGCGCAGGCCCTGGGGGCCGAGTTGTGGTTCGAGACGGGCGAGGGGCCGCGTCTGTCCACGGTGACTTCGGCTGCCGATCTGGGAAGGCTGAGGAGCAAGGATGACATCCATCACGTGCTGGGGCCGGTCTATGAGACGGTGAAAATCCTCGCCGCAGGGCTGCCGAAGGAGGTGGCGCTGATCGGGTTCGCGGGTGCGCCCTGGACGGTGGCGAGCTACATGATCGCAGGGCGGGGCACGCCCGATCAGGGGCCCGCGCATGCGCTGAAGGCGGCGGACCGGGCGATTTTCTCGGGCCTGATCAACCTGTTGACCGAGGCGACCGTGGAATACCTGTCGGCGCAGGTGCAGGCGGGGGCCGAGGCGGTGAAGCTGTTCGACAGCTGGGCCGGGACGCTGAAGGGGCAGGATTTCGACGACTTCGCGGTGGCCCCGGCGAAGGCGATCATCGCGGCCTTGAAGGCACGGCATCCGGGGGTGCCGGTGATTGCCTTTCCGCGCGAGGCGGGGGCGCGGTACGTGGGGTTTGCGAAGGCCACGGGGGCGGATTGCGTGGCGCTGGACAACTCGGTCAGCGCCGAGTGGGCGGCGGCGGAGGTGCAGCGGGACGGCTGCGTGCAGGGCAACCTTGCGCCGGGGCATATGGTGACGGGCGGCCCGGCGCTGGTGGAAGAAGCGCGGCGGATCGTGCGGGCGTTTTCGGGCGGGCCGCATGTGTTCAACCTCGGCCACGGGATCACGCCGGAGGCGGACCCGGGGAATGTGGATGTGCTTTTGCGGGCGATCCGGGGGTAGGGGCGTTAGCGGTTCAGCGGGCGGGGCGTAAGGCCTTGCGGGCGCTGCGTTTACCGGGGGCCGGGGGCGGAATCGGACGTATGCGGGACGTCTTCTTTACGTCTGTCTGACGTGGTTGCGTCAGCCGGGAGGCGGGGGCGTTGACGGTTTGGGGGGCGGGGGGAGAGTCGGGGCAAGCCCCGACCTACAGAGGTGGCGATAGGAAGAGTCGGGCTGAAGCCCGACCTACGCGCCGTCCTTGAAATCGAGGCCCATCTCGGAATAGCGCTCGGCCTCGTCCATCCAGTTTTCGCGGACCTTGACGGTCAGGAACAGGTGGGCGGGGCGGCCCATGAAGTCGGTGAGTTCGGCGCGGGCGGCCTGGCCCACGGCCTTGATCGTCTCGCCGCCCTTGCCGAGGACGATGCCCTTGTGGCCGTCGCGGGCGACATAGACGATCTGGTCCACGCGGGCCGATCCGTCGGGCCTTTCCTCCCACCGTTCGGTTTCGACCGTCAGCTGGTAGGGGATTTCCTCGTGCAGGCGCAGGGTCAGCTTTTCGCGGGTGATCTCAGCCGCGATCATGCGCATGGGCAGGTCGGCGATCTGGTCTTCGGGGTAGAACCACGGGCCTTCGGGCAGTTCGGCCGCCAGCCAGTCCCTGAGGTCGTCGGTGCCGTAGCCCCTTTCGGCCGAGATCATGAAGGTCTTCTGGAAGGGGAAGGCGGCGTTCAGGGTTTCGGACAGGGCGAGCAGGGTTTCGGCCTTGACCTTGTCGATCTTGTTGATGGCAAGCGCCACGCGGGCGCCTTGGGCCTTGTCCTTCAGGTCGGTCAGGATCGCCTGCACGCCGTCGGTCAGGCCCCGGTGCGCCTCGACCAGAAGCACGACGATGTCGGCATCCGCCGCCCCGCCCCAGGCGGCGGCGACCATCGCGCGGTCAAGCTTGCGGCGCGGGCGGAAGAGGCCGGGGGTATCGACGAAGACGATCTGCGTCTCGCCCGCCATCGCGATGCCGCGGATGCGGGCGCGGGTGGTCTGGACCTTGTGGGTGACGATACTGACCTTGGCCCCGACCATGCGGTTGAGAAGCGTGGATTTGCCGGCATTCGGCTCTCCGATCAGGGCGACGAATCCGGCGCGGGTCACGGGGGGGTGTCCTTTCGGGTGGCGGGGTGGCCCTTCATAGAGGGGGAGGGGGGGGAATGTAAGCGGGGGGGCCCGGCACGGGACCGCGACCCGCGTTGCCCCGGGCCGCTGCAGGGAAGGGAGCGACGGCCGTTCGGTCCGAAAGCGCGTGAGCCGTTAGGCGAATATCTGCCGACCTTTGCGGAGCCGCACTCTGCCCCGGCGCGTTCCGGTCGTATATCCGCGCGGGTCAAGGAACCGCGAATGCGGACAATCAGAGAGGCGGCAGAGATGACGTTCACCAAGACAACGATGGCGGCGCTGGCGGGCGTCATGGCGCTGGCGGCATGTGAGCCGGGTCCGGCGGGCACGAACACGCAGACGGGCGCGGTGACGGGCGCGCTGCTGGGCGGGCTGATCGGGGCGACGCGGCCGGGCGACAGCAAGCTTGGCAATGCCGCGATCGGGGCCGGGGTCGGCGCGATCGCGGGCGGGCTGATCGGATCGCAGCTGGATGCGCAGGCGCGCGAACTGGAACAGCAGCAGCAGGCGGGGCTGCTGAACCGGGGCATCCGGATCGTCAATGAAGGCAACCAGCTGCGCGTCATCATGCCGGAAGGCATCCTGTTCGCCACGGGCAGTGCCGCCGTGCAGGGGTCAGTCCAGAACGATCTGTATGCGCTGGCCGACAACATGAACCGCTATCCCAACACCCGGATCGAAATCGTGGGGCACACCGACAACGTCGGTGCCGCGGCCTTCAACCAGGACCTGTCGGACCGCCGCGCGCGGGCGGTGTCGGCGGTGCTGCAGTCGGCGGGCGTTTCGGGGGGGCGGATCGTGGCCTATGGCCGGGGTGAGGACCAGCCCGTCGCGTCGAACCTGACGCCCGAAGGGCGGCAGCAGAACCGGCGGGTGGAGATCGTGATCATTCCGCAGCAGGGGTGATGGGGCGGGCAACACCGCACCTTATCCGAAACCAAAGCTGAGCCGGACAAGGAAACGCATTGCGTTTCCCCGGCTGATGAAGGGCGACGCCGCTGTAGACGTGTCAGCGAATGACCCGGAGAGGACAGCGCCCGACCCGGGCGGCGCGAAGCGCCCGCCGGGGGCGGGGCGGGCGCTGGCCGGAACGCCTTGGCGTCCCGGCGGGACAAGCTGAACCGTTTCGCGTTGGCAAAGTCACGGGCCTTTGCCAATTGAAGCGTCTCGGCATGAACAAAAAGGCCCGGTCGATGGACCGGGCCTTTTGGATTCCAATCGTTGTGCAAGTTCAGTTCAGCCGCGCCGCCACCGTCCCGATGGCCTCGTCGATCAGCCTGTTCTTGTCGGCCGCGCCCATCCGCGCCGCGACCACGTCGCCGGCCGCCGCCACGGCGACGGCCACCGCGCGGTCGCGCACTTCCTTGACCGCCGCCTTCTCGGCCGACGCGATCTGCTCTTCGGCCGAGGCGAGCCTGCGGGCCATCGCGGTCTTCAGGTCGGCCTTGGCCTGTTCGGCCGCCGCCTGCGCCTCGCGCTTGGCCTGGTCGACGATCTTCGCGGCCTGCTCCTGCATCTCGCGCTTCTTGGCCTCGTAGCTGGCGAGCACCGCCTTGGCCTCGTCATGGAGAGCCTTCGCGGCGTCGAGGTCGGCCTTGATGCCCGCCGCGCGCTTGTCGAGCATGCCGCCCAGCATCGCGGGCACCTTCAGGTAGACCAGAACCCCGATGAAGACGAGGAAGGCGACCGTCACCACGAATTCGGTGGAGCGGAGAGAGAAGAAGGGCTCGCCTTCGGCGGCAAGGGCCGGGGTGGCGGCGAAGAGCGCCAGATATGACAGACGTTTCATCGCCTTACCCCTTCATCCGCGCCGCGACGGCCGAACTGACCGCCGCATCGTCGGCCTGACCGCCCAAGGCCGCGACCAGCGCCGCCGTGGTGTCGCGCGCGACCTCGGCCACCGCGTCCATCGCGCCCGCCCGGATGTCGGCGATGCGCTTTTCGCCCTCGGCTGCCCGGGCGGCGATCTCGGCGTCGGCCTTGGCGGTTGCCGCGTCCAGGTCTTTCTGGATGTCGGCCTTGGCCGCCGCCACGATCTTCGCCGCCTCGGCCCGCGCGTCGGCCACCGCCTGCGTGTAGGCCTTTTCCGCCGCGACAGCCTCGGCCTTCAGCCGCTCGGCCGCCGCGATGTCGGCCTTGATCCGCCCGTCCCGGTCGGCCAGCACCCCGGCCACGCGGGGAAGGCCCACCCAGGTCAGCACGACCCAGATCAGGACAAGCGCCACGGCGAGCCAGAAGATCTGGTTCGGGAAGGTGGAAAAGTCGAGTTGCGGCATCCCCGCCTTTTCGGCCGCGTGACCCGCAGCCTCGGCGACGGCGCCCGCCGCTTCCGTTTCGGTCGCCATGATCGTCTCCTGCTGCGGTACTCTCAGGGGGGCCGTCCGCCCCCCCGGCCTACGGCGTCAGGATCAGACGGCGAACATCAGCAGAAGCGCGACGAGGAACGAGAAGATCCCCAGCGCTTCGGCGAAGGCGATGCCGATGAACAGCGTGGCCGTCTGGCCCGCGGCGGCGGACGGGTTGCGCAGCGCGCCGGACAGGAAGTTGCCCGCCACGTTGCCCACGCCCATCGCGGCCCCGCCCATGCCCATGCAGGCCAGGCCCGCACCGATGTAGGCGCCCATCTGAACGATATTGCCTTCCATGTCCGTCACTCCTTCAAGGTGTTGGTGTTGTTCAGGTTCTTGCGTCAGTGGTGCGGATGCAGCGCATCGCGCATGTAGACGCAGGTCAGGATCGTGAAAACGTAGGCCTGGATGAAGGCCACAAGGATTTCGAGGCCGTACATCGCGGTGATGGCGATGACCGACAGGGGCGTGACCAGCACGCCGATGCCCGACATCAGGATCAGGGGCGCGAAGGCCGCGAAGACCTTGATGACCGCGTGACCGGCCATCATGTTGCCCGCAAGTCGGATCGAGTGGCTGACGGGGCGCACGAAGTAGCTGATGATCTCGATCACGGCCAGCACGGGCCGCAGCGGAAGCGGCGCGGAGGAGACCCAGAAGAGGCCCAGGAACGACGCGCCGTTCTTGACGAAGCCGAGGATCGTCACCGTCAGGAACACCAGCATCGCCAGTACGGCGGTGACCGCGATGTGCGAGGTCGTCGTGAACGCGCCGGGGATCAGCCCGAGGAAGTTCGAGAAGACGATGAACAGGAACAGCGTGAAGATGTAGGGGAAGTACTTCACCCCGTCATGGCCCGTCACATCCTCGACCATCTTGTAGACGAACCCGTAGGCGAGTTCGGCAACCGATTGAATCCGCGACGGAATGATCGCGCGGGCGCGGGTGCCCCAGACGAACAGCACGACGATGGCGGCGAACGTCAGCGCCATCCAGAGGGTGACGTTGGTGATGGTGTACCAGTGGATTTCCGTTCCGCCGAACAGGGGTTCGACCTTGAACTGGTCCATCGGGTGGAACACCAGACCTTCGCCCTGCGCTTCTTCCGCCACGTCAGTTCCCCTCATCCGCCCCGGGCGCGCCCGGATGCCGTCCCGCCTGGATTTCCTGCGCGGTGCGAAGCATCGTCTTCACCCCTGCCGCGAAGCCCAGCAATGTCATCGTCACCAGAAAGACCGGAAGGGTGCCGAAGGCCCAGTCCAGCCCGTATCCGATGACGAACCCGATCCCCAGACCGGAGACCAGTTCGATCACCATGCGCCAGCCCTGCTGGGCCTGGCTGTAGTGTTCTTCCTTGCGGGGCGCGGGCGCGGTGGCCCGCTTGGCCTCGGCGATCCGTTCGTCCAGCCTTTTCAGGCGGTCGGGATCGGGTTCCTCGGCCAAGGCAAGCCCCTTTCGGAAGTCGGGGGATGACTACGGATTGCAAGGCGTCGAGTCAAGCGGGCTTGCGGGGCGGGGTTTTGCTTTCAAGAGACTGAAAAGGCTGCGCTTTTCGACACCATTCAGATCGCGCCGCGACAGCGGGCACCGATATCCGGCGCAGACGCAAATTCAACCGCCCGGTTGACCATTCCGCGGAGGGCAGCCATCAAGCGCGGATGGACGCTCCCGTTCCCACGCCACCCGACCCCGCGCTGGACGCGATTTTCGCGGCGCTGGCGGACGGCACGCGGCGGGCGATCCTGGCGATGCTGCTGGAAGACGACATGGCGGTGACGGACGTGGCCGAGCCGTTCGAGATGTCGCTGGCCGCCGTGTCGAAGCATCTGGCCGTGTTGGCCGAGGCGGGGCTGATCCAGCAGGAAAAGCGGGGACGGGTGAAGTGGTGCAAGCTCGACCCCGACGCGATGCGACGGGCGGTCGTTTGGATTCAGGGCTTCGGGCAGGTGGAGCCGGTGGATTTCGACGCCTTCGAGCGGTTTCTGGAGCGCGAGCTGGGCGGGTATGGCGACGGCGATCCGGCGTGAATTGCCCGTCGTTTCCGCGTAGCTTCCGCGTAGCTTCCGCGTAGCTTTTGCGTAGCTTTTGCGTAGTGCATGCGTAGCTACGGATCGTTCGCTGGCGTCAGGGGGCGTTAGGGCCGCGGCGGGGTCAGGCGGGGGGATGAGTGGCGGGGTGACCGCCGCCTTACCCAAGCCCGTCTTCGTCCAGAAGCGTCCGGCCATCGCGGGATTCGATCTCGATCACCCAGAGGTCGGGGTCGCTGCGGCGGGCGCGGGCGATGGTGGCGTCCACCCCGGCCTCGTCGCCCTCGGCCAGCGTCACCCAGGCGCGTTCGCCGGTGGTCAGGTCAAAGCTGCGGGTCAGCGCGGTGGCGCGGCCGTCCAGCGTGGCGCACTTGACCAGAACCGCCCCGGCTGTGGGGTCGCCCCGCTGGGTCACGTAGGCCGGGATGTTCACAAGCTCCAGCCGCCGCAGGTAGGCGCGGACCCAGAAGTCGGCGGTCAGGCGGGCGGTCATGGCGGTCTTTCGCGGGTTCGGGCTGCGGGCGAAAAGGAAGACCGCGCGAGGCGCTTGTCCAGCGGGAAGATGGGGCGGGCCGCGGGCAGTGGCCTGTTGGCGCGGCGACGGCGCTTTCGTCTGCGCGGATTGCGCGGACGGCCCCCCCCCTCACCCTGACCCTCTCCCCCGTTGGGGAGAGGGGAGGTGCCCTGCCTTTGGCCGTGGGTCTTTGGTTCGGTTGCATGCGATGCCGTTGTGCTTGACCCCCTGCCCCGGGCTTCCCAACATGCGCGGACGCCCGGGCGGCCGAAGAAAGGACACCCATGCCAGACCCCGCCGCCCCGACGGCCACCCCCCGCCTGACGCAGGACCCCCATGCCCTGCGCGAGCCGCGCGACAAGACGCTGGAGGCCGCGATCGGGCGGCAGGTGCGCGAGCTGCGGCGGCGGCAGCGGATGACGGGGGCCGATCTGGGCCGGGCGACGGGGCTGTCGGTGGGGATGCTGTCGAAGATCGAGAACGGCGTCATTTCGCCGTCGCTGGCCACCATCCAGACCATTGCGCACGCGCTGGGCGTGCCCTTCGTGCAGCTGTTCGCGGGGTATGAGGGCCCGCGCGGGGCGATGCATGTCAAGGCGGGCGCGGCGGTGCAGGTGGAGCGGGCGGGCACGCGGGCGGGGCACCAGTATCATCTGCTCGGGCATATCGGGTCGAACGCCTCGGGCGTGGTGGTCGAGCCCTATCTGATCGTGCTGACGACCGAGAGCGACCGCTTCCCCGCGTTCCAGCACGAGGGGATCGAGGTGCTGTACATGCTTGAGGGGAGGGTCGGTTATCGCCACGGCGAGGCGACCTACATGCTGGAACCCGGCGACAGCCTGATCTTTGACGCCGACGCCCCGCACGGTCCCGAGGTGCTGGCCGAGTTGCCTGCGCGGTATCTGTCGGTGATCTGCTATCCGCAGGCGACGTAGGCGGCGGGCGCGGCTTCCGTCGATTTTATCACCGGGAATAAAATTGTCCCTTGAGGAAACCTGCCGCTTTCGTGTCCAATAGGATCGAGTCGTCGGAAAGGGTGTCGTCATGTGCGGAATCGCGGGGCTGTTCCTGAAGCAGGCGGGCATGCAGCCCGACCTTGGCGCGCTGCTGACGGGCATGCTGGTCACCCTGACCGACCGGGGGCCAGACAGTGCGGGCATCGCGATCTATGGGGCGACCGGGGCGGGCGTGAAGATGACGGTGCAGTCCGACACGCCCGAAGCGGCTTTCGCGGGGCTGGACGTGGCGCTGGGCGAGGCGTTGGGGGTGCCTGTGGCGATGCGGGTGGCCGACACCCATGCGGTGCTGACGCTGCCCGAGGGCGCGGGCGCGAAGGCGCAGGCCTTTGCCGAGGCGCGAGGGCTGCGGGTGATGGGGATCGGCGCGGCGATGGAAATCTACAAGGAGGTCGGCCTGCCCCGCGACGTGGCGCGGCGTTTTGGCGTTGAGCGGATGGGCGGCACGCATGGCATCGGGCACACGCGGATGGCAACCGAATCCGCCGTGACGACGCTGGGCGCGCATCCGTTCTCGACCGGGGCGGACCAGTGCCTTGTGCACAACGGGTCCTTGTCGAACCACAACCGGATGCGGCGGGTGCTGGCGCGGAAGGGGTTCGTGACGAAGACCGAGAACGATACCGAGGTGGCGGCGGCCTACATCTCGTCGCGGCTGGCCGAGGGGGCGAGTTTGGGCGACGCGCTGGAGGGGACGCTGGCCGATCTGGACGGGTTCTTCACCTTTGTCGTCGGCACGCGCAACGGGTTCGGTGTGGTGCGCGACCCCATCGCCTGCAAGCCCGCCGTTATGGCCGAGACGGCGGATTATGTGGCCTTCGGGTCGGAATACCGGGCGCTGGCCACCCTGCCCGGCATCGAGGCCGCGCGGGTGTGGGAGCCGGAGCCGGCGACCGTCTATTTCTGGGAGCATTGACAGGTGCAGGTGATCGACATGGGGGCCGTGGCGTTGCGGGACGTGAACGCGGCGTTGCAGGCGCAGGCCGGGATGACCAACCAGACGGCGTGGGAGATCCTGAACCCGAAGGGTGCCCATGCGGTGGCGGTGGGGCTGGACGCGCCCATCGAGGTGACGGTGCGCGGATCGACCGGCTACTACACCGGCGGGATGAACAAGCAGGCTACGGTGCGCGTGGCGGGGTCGGCGGGGCCGGGGGTGGCCGAGAACATGATGTCGGGCACCGTCATCGTCGAGGGCGACGCGAGCCAGTACGCGGGCGCGACGGGGCGCGGGGGGATGCTGGTCGTCAAGGGCAACGCGGCCTCGCGCTGCGGGATTTCGATGAAGGGGATCGACATCGTCGTCTTCGGCAACGTGGGCCACATGTCGGCCTTCATGGCGCAGCGGGGCAATCTGGTGGTGCTGGGCGATGCGGGCGAGGCGCTGGGGGATTCGCTTTATGAGGCGCGGCTCTATGTGCGGGGGGCGGTGAAAAGCCTGGGGGCCGACTGCGTGGAGAAAGAGATGCGGGCGGAGCATCTGGCGGAGTTGTCGGCGCTTTTGGAGCGGGCGGGGGCACCGGCGAAGGCCGGGGAGTTCCGCCGGTATGGGTCGGCGCGGAAGCTGTATTCCTTCCACGTTGACAACGCGGGGGCCTATTGATGGAGAGCCGCCGCATTCCGCCGACGGTGCCGCGCTATTCGGCCACCTTCACGCCCGAGGCGATGGCCGAAATCCGCCGCGCCGCCGCGACCGGAATCTATGACATAAGGGGCGGGGGCGCGAAGCGGCGGGTGCCGCATTTCGACGACCTGCTGTTCCTGGGTGCGTCGATCAGCCGCTATCCGCTGGAAGGCTACCGCGAGACCTGCGGGACGGGCGTGACGCTGGGCACGCGATTCGCGAAGAAACCGCTTGAGTTGAAAATCCCGATCACCATCGCGGGGATGAGCTTTGGGTCGCTGTCGGCCAACGCCAAGGAGGCGCTGGGGCGCGGGGCGACGGCGGCGGGGACGTCGACCACCACGGGCGATGGGGGGATGACGGACGAGGAGCGGACGCATTCCGAACGGCTGGTCTATCAGGTGCTGCCCAGCCGCTATGGCATGAACCCCGACGACCTGCGACGGGCGGACGCGATCGAGATCGTCGTGGGCCAGGGGGCGAAGCCCGGCGGCGGGGGTATGCTGCTGGGCCAGAAGATCACCGAGCGCGTGGCGGGAATGCGCGACCTGCCGGTGGGCATCGACCAGCGGTCGGCCTGCCGCCACCCGGACTGGACGGGGCCGGACGATCTGGAGATCAAGATCCTGGAACTGCGCGAGATCACGGGGTGGGAGAAGCCCATCTACGTCAAGGTCGGCGGCGCGCGGCCCTATTACGACACGGCGCTCGCCGTGAAGGCCGGGGCGGATGTGGTGGTGCTGGACGGGATGCAGGGCGGCACGGCGGCGACGCAAGAGGTGTTCATCGAACATGTGGGCCAGCCGACGCTCGCCTGCATCCGGCCCGCCGTCAGGGCGCTGGAAGACCTGGGCATGCACCGGCAGGTGCAGCTGATCGTGTCGGGCGGGATTCGCACCGGGGCGGACGTGGCGAAGGCGCTGGCGCTGGGCGCGGATGCGGTGTCGATCGGGACGGCGGCGCTGATCGCGCTGGGCGACAACGACCCCCGGTGGGAGGAGGATTACCGGGCGCTCGGCACCACCGCAGGGGCCTATGACGACTGGCACGAGGGGCGCGACCCGGCGGGGATCACCACGCAGGACCCTGCGCTGGCGGCGCGGCTGGACCCGGTGGAGGGCGGGCGGCGGCTGCGGAACTATCTGTCGGTCCTGACGCTGGAATGCCAGACCATCGCGCGGGCCTGCGGAAAGTCCCATGTCCACAACCTGGAACCCGAGGACCTGTGCGCCCTGACGGTCGAGGCGGCGGCGATGGCGGGGGCGCCCTTGGCGGGAACGGACTGGATTCCCGGTCGGGGGGGCTACTGATGGCCACCTACACCGCCACCGTCCTGTGGCAGCGGGGCGTGGCCGAGGCCTTCACCGACAACCGCTATTCACGCGGGCATCAGTGGTCGTTCGACGGCGGCGTCAGCTTTCGCGCCAGCGCCTCGCCGCATGTGGTGGGAAAATGGGCAGACCCTGCCGGGGTGGACCCGGAAGAGGCGTTTGTCGCTTCCCTGTCGTCGTGCCACATGCTGACCTTTCTGCATCTGGCGGCACGGGCGGGGCACGTGATCGACCGCTATGAGGATGTGGCCGAGGGGCGGATGGAGAAGAACGACGCAGGGCGGATGTGGGTGTCGCGCGTGGTGCTGCGGCCGCGCATCGTCTGGGGCGGGGAGGTGCCGGGGGCCGAGGCGGTCGCCGACCTGCACCACCGCGCGCATGAGGAGTGCTTCATCGCCAATTCGGTGAAGACCGAGGTGACTGTCGAACCCGCGCTTTGAGGGGGGCACGGGGTCGGCGAGGGGAGAAGCCGGGAAAGGCCGAGGCAACAGGACAGGGGACAGGGAATGGGGAACGATCTGGCCGCTTTCGCCCGCGACAAGGGCATCCGCTACTTCATGATTTCCTACACCGACCTGTTCGGGGTCCAGCGGGCCAAGCTGGTGCCCGCGCAGGCGATTTCCGACATGGCCGTAGAAGGTGCCGGGTTCGCGGGGTTCGCCACATGGCTGGACCTGACCCCCGCCCATCCCGACCTGATGGCCGTGCCCGACCCCGCATCGGTGGTGCAGCTGCCTTGGAAGCGCGATGTGGCCTGGGTGGCCGCGCGGGCGACGATGGAGGGGCGGCTGGTCGATCAGGCCCCGCGCAACGTGCTGGAGGCGGTGGTAGAGACGGCGGCCAAGGCGGGGTATCGCGTGAAGACGGGGGTGGAGCCCGAGTTCTTCCTGCTGACGCCCGACGGCACCGCCGCGTCCGACCCGTTCGATACGGCGGTGAAGCCCTGTTATGACCAGCAGGCGGTGATGCGCCGCTATGACGTGATCGCGGAAATTTGCGACCACATGCTGGAACTGGGGTGGGAGCCCTACCAGAACGACCACGAGGACGCGATCGGCCAGTTCGAAATGAACTGGAAATACGACGACGCGCTGGCCACGGCGGACAAGCATTCCTTCTTCAAGTTCATGGTGCGGTCGGTCGCGGAAAAGCACGGTCTGCGCGCGACGTTCATGCCCAAGCCCTTTGCGGGCATGACGGGGTCGGGGTGCCATGTGCATATCTCGGTCTGGGATGCGGATGGCAAGGCGAATGCCTTTGCCGATGGCAAGGCGGACCTCGGCCTGTCGAAGAAGGGGCGCCACTTCCTGGGGGGCATCATGGCCCACGCGGGCGCGATGGCCGCGATCACCAACCCGACGGTCAACAGCTACAAGCGCATCAATGCGCCCCGCACCGTGTCGGGCGCAACCTGGGCGCCGAATTCGATCACCTGGACGGGCAACAACCGCACCCACATGGTGCGCGTGCCGGGGCCGGGGCGGTTCGAGCTGCGCCTGCCCGACGGGGCCGCGAACCCCTACCTTTTGCAAGCCGTCATCATTGCCGCCGGAATGGCCGGGCTGGCGGCCAAGGCCGATCCGGGGCCGCGCATGGACATCGACATGTATGCCGAGGGCCACAAGGTGAAGGACGCGCCGAAGCTGCCCCTGAACCTGCTGGACGCGGTGCGCGCCTTTGACGCGGACGGGGTGCTGAAGGCGGCTTTGGGCGCGGAGTTTTCAGGGGCCTATGTGAAGCTGAAGGGGCAGGAATGGGACGCCTATTCGGCCCACCTGACCGAGTGGGAGCGGGCGACGACGCTGGACGTGTAGACCGAACGGCATGGCGGGGTGAACCCCGCCCTACGGCACGACGGCAGGCCTTCCGCATCGGCGGGGGGCGTGCGTATCCTGCGGGCGCGCCATCCGGAAAGGAGCCCCCGCATGTCCACCCATATCGGTGCCAAGCCCGGCGACATCGCCGAAACCGTCCTGATGCCGGGCGACCCCTACCGGGCGCGCTGGGCGGCGGAGACGTTCCTGACGGGCGCGCGGCTGGTGAACGAGGTGCGGGGGATGCTGGGCTATACCGGCACCTGGAACGGCCACCCCGTCACCATCCACGGGTCGGGGATGGGGATGCCGTCCCTGTCGATCTATGCCCATGAACTGATCCGCGACTTCGGGGCGAAGACGCTGGTCCGCATCGGGTCGGCGGGGGGGATGCGTCCCGAGGTGAAGATGCGCGACGTGGTGATTGCGATGACGGCGTCGAGCATGGGCACGCCGTCGGGGATGTCGTTCCGCGAGGCGCGGTTCGCGCCGTGTGCGGACTGGGGGCTGTTGCGGAAGGCGGTCGCGGCGGCGGAAGGCATGGGGATCGCGCCGCATGTGGGGGGGATCCTGTCGGGCGACGCCTTCTACGACGAGCGCACCGATCTGGGCGAGGTGCTGGCCCGCCACGGTGTTCTGGCGGTCGAGATGGAGACGGCGGAGCTGTACACCGTGGCCGCGCGCTTCGGGGTGCGGGCGTTGTCGGTGCTGACGATCTCGGACCACCTCTTGACGCACGAGGCGCTGCCGGCGGTGGACCGGGAGCGGAGCTTTGGGGATATGGTCGAGATCGCGCTGAGGGCGGCGTTTGGATAACGGCCTGCCGCGTCAAGCGCCCATCGCGTCGATCTCGTCCGCCACCATGTGCTGCATCCGCCAGAGATAGCGATCGCGGATGCCGAGGTCTTCCAGATGGCGGACGGTGTTCAGCAGGTAGGCCGCGCAGCTGCCCTTGAAGCCGCAGGCGCGGGCGAGGCGGCGGGCCTGTTCGGGTTCCGGCAGGCGCACAAGGTCGTCGTCGGGCGCGGCGGGCGCGGCGTAGAAGACCAGCGCCCGGATCACCTCGCCCCCGGCGCGGCAGGTGATGAAGCGGACCCAGGGCAGGTCTTCGTGGTAGTAGGTTTCGCGCTTCAGAAGGCGGACCATCTGCGCGGGGCGGTCATCGTCGGGCAGGCGGTAGGCGACGCCGGTGCAGGACCCGCCCCGGTCGAGCCCCAGCATCAGCCCCGGCTGGTCGGGCGTGGCGCGCCAGTTCGTCATGTGCAGGCAGAACGACCGCCGCCAGCCGTGGACGGTGGCGACGCGGTGTTCCAGATGCTCGAAGGCCGGGTTCCAGATCAGCGAGCCATAGGCGAAGAGCCAGAAGGGGCCGTCGCCGATCTGGCCGAGCAGGCGGCGGGCCTGGGCGTCGAAGTCGGCATCCGACATCGGCGTCATGTCGGGGCGGTCCGGTCCGCGGTCGGCGGGGCGTTCGGCGCGGGCGATGTGGGCGTCGGTCAGGTGCAGGCGGCGGAAGGGCATGAGCGGTCCTTGGGCCGTGCCGGGCGTTCGCGGCCGTGCCCATATGGCCAGAGGGGCGGCGGAAGGTGAAGCCCCCCGGGAACGCCGCGCCGCGCCGCAGCGATTGACTAGGGCGCGCCTTGCGCCATAACTGCGGAGGCTTGGACAGAGGGGACGGCGCGGCATGAACAAGGTCTATCCTGACGCGAAGGCAGCGCTGGACGGGCTGCTGACCGATGGCATGTTCATCGCCTCTGGCGGGTTCGGCCTGTGCGGCATTCCCGAGCTTCTGATCGCGGCGATCCGCGATGCCGGAACGAAGGACCTGACCGTTGCGTCGAACAACGCGGGCGTGGACGGGTTCGGGCTGGGCATCCTGCTGGCCACGCGGCAGGTGAAGAAGATGATCTCGTCCTATGTGGGCGAGAACGCGGAATTCATGCGGCAGTACCTGTCGGGCGAGCTAGAGCTGGAATTCAACCCGCAAGGCACTCTGGCCGAGCGGATGCGGGCCGGGGGCGCGGGGATACCGGGGTTCTACACGGCAACCGGCGTCGGGACCGTCATCGCCGAGGGGAAGGAACACCACGTCTTCGACGGGCGGACCTACATCCTGGAACGCGGGATCGTGGCGGACCTGTCGATCGTGAAGGCCTGGAAGGCCGACCCGTCGGGCAACCTGGTCTTCCGCAAGACGGCGCGGAACTTCAACGTGCCGGCGGCGACCTGCGGGCGGGTCTGCGTGGCGGAAGTGGAGGAAATCGTGCCGCTGGGGTCGCTGGACCCCGATGCGATCCACCTGCCGGGGATTTACGTGCACAGGGTGGTGCAGGGGCCGCACGAGAAGCGGATCGAGCAGAGGACCGTGCGCAAGAGGGAGGTCGCCTGATGCCCTGGGACCGCAACCAGATCGCCGCCCGCGCCGCGCAGGAACTGCAGGACGGCACATACGTCAACCTCGGCATCGGCATCCCGACGCTTGTGGCGAACTACATCCCCCAAGGTGTGAACGTGACCTTGCAGTCCGAAAACGGAATGCTCGGGATGGGTCCCTTCCCCTTCGAGGGCGAGGAAGACCCCGACCTGATCAACGCGGGCAAGCAGACGATCACCGAACTGCCGCAGACCGCTTTCTTCGACAGCGCCACCAGTTTCGCCATGATCCGGGGCGGCAAGATCGCGATGGCGATCCTGGGCGCGATGGAGGTGGCGGAGAACGGCGATCTGGCGAACTGGATGATTCCGGGGAAGCTGGTGAAGGGCATGGGCGGCGCGATGGACCTTGTGGCGGGGGTGCGCCGCGTGGTGGTGGTGATGGACCACACGTCGAAGGACGGGGCGTCGAAGGTGCTGAAGCGTTGCACCCTGCCGCTGACCGGGGCGGGGGTGGTCAACCGGATCATCACCAACCTCGGTGTGCTGGACGTGGTGCCGGGGGGGTTGCGGATCGTGGAGCTGGCCGACGGCGTGACCGAGGGCGAGTTGCGGGCGGCGACCGAGGCGACCATCGTCTGACAGAGCCGACGCTACGGTTTTCCCCCGTTGCGCGCGCGGACGGCCCCCGCCATCCTGCGATCCAAGGGGGGAAAGCGTGGGCATTCATCTGGTCTTCGACCTGATCGCCGCCGCGTCGGGCGCGCTGATGACGCTGTTCGTCTGGCGCTGGCGGCTTGCCGCGCAGGTCGGCGCGCGGATGGAGGCGATCGGGGCGGGTTATCCGGTGGCGCTTGGCCTGGGCGCGGTCGTCGGGGCCTATGCGCTGGGCACGGGGAACCTGTGGCTGTCGGGCGATCCGGGGATCGGGCGGTCGATCCTTGGGGCCTTTGCAGGTGCGATCCTAGCCATCGAAATCTGGAAACGCCGCGCGGGCGTTTCGGGCAGCACGGGTGCGCTGTTCGTCGCGGGCTTTGCCGTGTCGGCGGCCATCGGGCGGATCGGGTGTTTCCTGGCGGGCCTGCCCGACATGACCTTTGGCACGCCCACGTCGCTGCCCTGGGGGCAGGACTTCGGCGACGGCATCCCGCGCCATCCGGTGCAGTTGTACGAATCCGCTACGATGGCCGCGTTCCTGCTGTGGTTCCTGGCCCGCCTGGCCCGCGACCCCGCCACCGCCGCCGCGCGGGGGTTCTACTGGCTGGTCACATACTATGCGGGGATGCGCCTGCTGACTGAGTTCCTCAAGCCCTATGCCAAGGTCGCGGGTCCCTTCAACATCTTCCAGATCACCTGCCTGGCGCTTCTGGTCTATGCCGCCCTGATGCTGAAAACCGCCCCGCGCCCAAGGGTTGACGTCCATGTTTGAACGCAAGATCGCCCCCTACCTGTTCCACGGCCAGACCGTATCGCTGTGCGACGTGTGCCTGGCCCCGGTGCCGACCAAGGTGCTGATCGAAGGGACCGAGGTCTGGTACCAGAAGCGCTGCAAGGCCCACGGCGTGCGGCGGGCGCTGATTTCCACCGATGCGGCCTACTGGACGCGGTGTCTGGACTGGATCAAGCCGTCGGACCGGCCGCTGCAGGCGCAGACCCGGATCGATCTGGGCTGCCCCTATGACTGCGGCCTTTGCCCCGACCACGAACAGCATTCCTGCCTCGCGCTGATCGAGGTGAACGAACACTGCAACCTGACCTGCCCCACGTGCTTTGCCGGGTCGTCGCCCGCGCGGACGGGCACGCGGACCCTGGCCGAGGTCGAGGCGATGATGGATGCCTTGGTCGCCAGCGAAGGGGAGCCGGACCTGCTGCAGATATCCGGCGGGGAGCCGACGCTGCATCCGCAGATCCTCGACATCCTCGCGGCGGCGAAGGCGCGGCCGATCCGGCACCTGATGCTGAACACGAACGGCCTCCGCATCGCGCGCGACCCGGCCTTCGTGGCGGAGCTGGCGAAGCTGAAGCCGGGGTTCGAGGTTTACCTGCAGTTCGACAGCCTGCGGCCCGAGGTGCTGAAGACGCTGCGGGGGGCGGACCTGACGCGCATCCGGCAGCAGGCGCTGGAAAACCTGAACGCGCATGGGATTTCCACGACGCTGGTCGCGGTCATCCGCAAGGGGCTGAACGACGACGAGCCGGGGGCGATCATCGACCATGCCCTGACATGGCCCTGCGTGCGGGGGGTGACGTTCCAGCCAGTGCAGGATGCGGGGCGGAACGAGGGGTTCGACGCGAACCGCCACCGCAGCACGCTGAGCGACATCCGCAGGGCGATCATCGACGCGGGGAACCCCTTTGGCGAGCATGACCTGATTCCCCTGCCGTGCAATCCGGAATCGATCTGCGTGGGGTATGGCCTGCGGCGCGGCAACGCGGTGGTGCCGGTCACGGGGATGCTGCCGCGCGACGCTCTGGTGGACGCGCTGCCGAACACGGTGACGTTCGAGAAATACCCCGACCTGAAGCGGCGGATCATGGACCTTTTCTCGCTGACGAGCGTCCCTGAGAACGCGGTGGAACGGTTGCAGGCGCTTCTGTGCTGCCTGCCCGAGGTGCAGGTGCCGGCAGACCTCGGCTATGCAGACATGTTCCGCATCGCCATCGTCGAGTTTCTTGACCCCCACAACTTCTGCATCAGCCGCGTGAAGCGGTCTTGCGTGCATTTCGTGACGGGTGAGGGGAAGATCGTGCCCTTCGACACCTACAACCTGTTCTACCGGGATGACGCGGCTGCGGGGCGGCGGGCGGCGTCTCTGGCGGGGCGCGCGCGGCAGTGGGGGGGTGCGTGATGTTTCTGGCGCGGCTTTTCGCAGTTTTGCTGTTTCTGGTGGCGCTGGTTTGCGGGGGGTGTTCGATCGCCTTTGCGCCCCTTGTTCTGGGCGATCTGTCGGGTGGGGGTGGGATTCCGGGTATCTGGGTGTCGGGGCTGGTCATCGCGGCCATTTGCATCTGGGGCGGGGTGGCGCTGTGGCGCGCCGGGGTGCCCCCGGCGAAAAGCCTGAGCAACAGCAAGGACGAGGGAACGCCATGACACGGATCGCGTTTGCCGTGGTGATGCTGGTCGCGGCCGTTCTGGCGGGCGGCTGCAAGTTCCGCATCCAGCGCGACGACAATGTGCCCATGCACGCGCTGTCACCCTATCCGAAGGCCCCGCGATGACCGGCGACATCACCCGCGAGGAGGGGCCGACCAAGGGGCGCTATGTCTTGCGCCTGAACGGGGACGAGGCGAAGCTGACGTGGAGCGTGGTCAGCCCGACGCAGATCATCGCCGACCATACCGAGGTGCCCGATGTGATGCGCGGGACGGGGGCGGGGCGGCGGCTGGTGGAACGGCTGGTCGCCGATGCGCGGGCCGCGGGGGTCACGGTCATCGCGCTCTGCCCCTTCGTCAAGGCGCAGGCGCAGCGCCACCCGGAGTGGCGGGACGTGTTCGTCTGAGGCTGCGGCGGCCGCCGGACGCGTCGGAGGGCAGGCACAGGTGCCGGGGCCGATGTTCGGCGTGCGCCTTACGGCGCGGCTGCGGACCCTGTCAGGATGCGGTCCGCCAGGGCCGCGGCGATCTTTTCGACGGTGGCGTCCACGTTGTCCGCCAGATCGGCCGGTGCCAGATCGTACTGTTCGTTCCAAAGCGTGGCATTCACCGGGCCGTCGATCAGGCGGATGGTCAGCCGGGTGCTGCCCGCACTCGTCGGCCGCAGTGACCCCGCGACCACGTAGCGGACGGACAGGCGGCGGGCGACCAAGTCGGGGCTGCGCTCGCCCTCGGGGATGCTGGCCGTGCTCATCCGGGCCATCACGACAAGTCGGGGGTTGCGGGCGAGGGTGCTGACCAGATCCTCGACCAGTCCGTCGGCCAGACGGGTGTCGTCGGGGCTGGCCGATATCACGGTGAAGGGCAGGACCGCGACCGACCGGGCATCGGTGACCCCGCCACCCATCCCGCCTCCCGTCCCGCCGAAAAGCCACCACCCGCCCGCGAGAGCGGCCAGAGCGACAAGACCCGCGGCCGCCAGAACCGCGCGGCGCGGGGCGTTGGCAGGTTTTGCCGGCGCGGTCCGGTCGGGTGGCCCGCCATCCAGCAGAACCCGGTAGGTCCGCACCGGCCGGGCGATGTTCTTGACCTGCTGTTCGCCGCTGAACGCGAACCCGACGCCGACCTTGCCCGCCAGATGGTCATAGACCGTGCCCGACAGACATATCCCCCCCGGCTCGGCCAGCTGTTCCAGCCGTGCCGCGACGTTCACGCCGTCGCCCAGAAGATCGTCGCCATCGACGACCACATCGCCGAGGTTCACGCCGATGCGCAGCACCAATCGCCGTGCCACGGGCAGCCCCGCCTGATGCGCGGCAGTGTCCCGCTGCAAGGCTACCGAAAACGTCACTGCCTCGACCACCGAGGCGAACTCGGCCAAGAGGCCATCGCCCATCAGCTTGACCAGCCGCCCGCCGTGCCGCGCGATCAGGGGCTCGATCACGTCGAGCCGCAGGGCGCGGACGTTGGCGATGGTGCCCGCCTCGTCCTCTTCCGTCAGGCGGGAATAGCCGACGACATCGGCGACCACGATCACCGACATCCGCCGCGTGGGCGTCGAAGCATCTGCGGCGTCTGCCATCGGTTCCCCTGCGGGGGCCGCCCGTCACCCCGTGCGCGCAAAGCCTAGGCGGCGGCGGATGGGCGGTCAACGCGGAGGGCGGTGCGGTGGCAGTGAAGGGGGCAGGTTTTCGGGACCGGCGAAGTGGCCGGGGACCGCCCCCGCATTATCCTTTTCAGCGAAGCAAACACCATAATCCCGCCCCATTCCGTTGCTAGCCCGACAGGGACATGATGACCGCCGATCTTCCCCTGTCCGACCGCGCCAAGACCGGCGCCGCAAAGGACGCGACTCGCGCCCGCAGGACGCGCGACCTGCTGGTCATGGCCGGGCTTCTTCTGATGTTCGCGGCGGGTTTCGCGGGGCTTGCCGCCGCGACCGGCTGGGCCGAGACCTGGGCGCAAGTGAGCCGCCTGCAGCTGTGGCAGGTGGCGGTTCTTCTGCTTTTGTCGCTGGGCAACTACGGCCTGCGCGGCCTGCGCTGGCACCTGTTTTCGCGCTGTCTGGGGTTCGGGTTGCCGTTCGCGTCGGACCTGCGCCACTTCCTTGGCGGCTTTGCCATGACCGTGACGCCTGCCCGGGTGGGCGAGCTGGTCCGCATGCGCTGGCTGTCGCGCGAGGCGGGGCGGCCGGTCGAGGCGGCGGCACCCCTGATCCTGATGGACCGGGCGGGCGATCTGGCGGCGATGGCGATCCTGCTGGGCTGCGGGCTGGCGCTGACCGCCGGTGGCGGGCTGACCGGCGCGCCCATCGCCGTGGTCATCGCGCTGGCGGCCGCTGTCGTGGCGACACGCCCGCAATTGCTTGAGGCGATGGTCAACCGCGCCTATGCCACGCTGCGCCGTGCCCCGCGCCTGTTCGCGCGCGTCCGCGCGGCCGTCCGGCAGATGGAGCGGTTCGACGACCCGCGCGTCCTTGGCCCGGCCCTTGGCCTGGGCGTATTGGGGTGGTTCGCGGAATGCTGGGCGTTCCATCTGCTGCTGGTGTGGCTGGGCGTCGATATCGGGTTGTGGCACGCGGTCGCCATCTTCGTCTTCGGCGCGCTGGCGGGCGGCATCACCGGTGCGCCGGGCGGCGTGGGCGGGGCCGAGGCCGCGATGATCGCGCTTCTCATCGCCGCGAAGGTGCCCGCCGATGCCGCTGTCGCCGCCACCGCCGTCATCCGGATCACGACGCTGTGGTTCGCCCTTGTGTTGGGGATGGTGATCTTCCCCTTTGCTGAACGTCTTTCCCTGAAGGCCAAGAATGCGCTGGAAAACAACTGACTATGCCGGCTGGGGCCGGGCGCTGAAGGCGCATGGCGAAATCGCGCGGCCCGAGCGGATGCGTGCTTTGGCCGAGGTGCTGGATGAAACCTACGCGCCCGCCGTGGGGATGCGGCGCAGCTATGGCGATGCCGCGTTGAACGACGGCGGCCGGGTCATCGACATGACGCGGCTGGACCGGATGCTGTCATTCGACGAGGCGACCGGGGTGCTTCACGTCGAAGGCGGCGCGCGGATCGGCGAGATCGCGGCTGCCTTCGCGCCCCGCGGTTGGCTGCCGCCGGTGATGCCGGGCACGGGCTTTGCCACCGTGGGCGGCTGCATCGCGCAGGACGTGCACGGCAAGAACCACCACCATATCGGCAGCTTCGCCCAGCATGTGGTGGGCCTGACGCTGCATCAGAACGGCCGCGTGATCGAGGTCACGCCCGACGGCACGCCCGGCCTGTTCCGCGCGACGGCGGGGGGCCTTGGCCAGACCGGCGTCATCGCATCCGCCCGCATCCGGCTGATCCCCTGCGCGGGCGACGTGATGATGGTCACGGAACGCCGGGTGGCGGATTGGGACGAGTTTCTGGCGCTGCTCGACGGCTCGACCGCGACCTACACCGTGGGCTGGATCGACGCGACGGCGAAGGGCGCGTCTTTGGGCCGTGGCATCCTGGAGGAAGGCGAGGTCGCCTCGGGTCTGGTGCCGAAGCGGGTCAGGTTCCGCAAGGTGCCGATGGACGCCCCGAACTTTGCGCTGTCCAAGCCCGTGGTGCGCGCCTTCAACGCGGCCTACTGGCGGCGAGTGCCGGAAACGGGGCGGACGGTGGTGAAGCCCATCTCGGACTTCTTTTTCCCGCTCGACAAGATTCACGACTGGAACCGCCTGTATGGCAAGCGCGGGTTCCACCAGTTCCAGTGCGTCGTGCCCGAAACCTCCGCCAATGCCCTGCGGAAGATGCTGGAGACGATCGCCAATTCCGGCCTTGCCTCGCCTTTGGCCGTGCTGAAGCGGATGGGGCCGGGGCGGGCGGGGTATCTGAGCTTCCCGATGGAGGGCTATACGCTGGCCGTCGATTTCCCCAACCGCGCCGAGGCGCGCGAGATGATCAAGCGGCTGGAGGACATGACGGCCGATGCGGGCGGGCGGCTTTACTTCGCCAAGGACAGCCTGGCGCGCGGGTCCGATGTGGGCGCGATGTATCAGGAGCTGGGTGCCTGGCGGGCCGAGGCCGAACGCGCCGACCCCGAACGCAAACTGATGACCGATATGATCCGGCGGCTGAAGCTGCGCGGGTCGCCCGTGGGAGGTGCCGCATGAGACAGCCGCCGATGAACCGGACGTGGATCGTCCTTGGGGCCACGTCCTCGATGGCGCGGGCCTTTGCGCGCAAGGTCGCGGCTGAGGGCGCGGGGGTGCTGCTGGCCGGTCGGGATGCGCGTGATCTTGCCGCGCTCGCCTCTGACTGCCGGTTGCGCGGGGCGCGGACGGCCGAGGCGGTGGTGTTCGACGCGCGCGATCCGGCGGGTTTTCCCGCGCTGATCGAGCGGATGGCGGCGGAAACGGGCGAGCTGAACGCCGCCGTCTTCGTCGGCTCGATGCCCGCGCAAGCCGCCATAGACGCCGACCCGTCGCTGATCGACGGCGTCGTGCAGGACAGCCACACCGGACCCGCGCGGTTCCTGCAGATGCTTGCGACGCTCATTGAGGAGCGGGGCGGCGGGACGGTGGTGGGCGTGTCGTCCGTCGCGGGCGACCGGGGGCGGATCGGGAACTATGTCTACGGCTCGGCCAAGGCGGGGTTCGCCACGTATCTGTCGGGCCTGAGGAACCGGCTGACTCGGGCGGGCGGGCATGTGGTGACGGTGAAGCCGGGCTTCGTCGATACCGCGATGACCTGGGGCCTGCCGGGGATGTTCCTGGTGGCGGCACCCGAGGCGGTGGCCGATGACATCCTGCGGGCGGTGCGGAAGAAGAAGAACGTGATCTACACGCCGGGGTTCTGGCGGTGGATCATGCTGATCATCACCCATGTGCCGGAACCGGTGTTCAAGAAGATGAAGGTCTAGGGGAAACCCGCGGGCACTTCGTCCTGCACCAACCCTGACCCTTCCTGGGTGGGGGAGGCGAGAGCTATCCGGACGGGCGTTTCCCTCCCCACCGGGGGAGGGCAAGGGTGGGGCGGTCCTGCCCTATCCTACGCCCCCCCGAACCACTGCGCCCACAGCCCCGCCGCCCAGAACATCAGGGATAGGGTGATCATCAGGATCCCGATCCCGAACTTGTCGCGCATGGCGAAGACGATGGGGTCGTGGTCCTGCTTGCCGTACCAGCCGAGTGCGACCATCCGAACCAGCCACAGCGCCATCGGCACCATCGCGGTCCAGAGGATCCAGGTGGTCGGGTAAAGCTGCCGTCCCTGATCGCTGACCGAGTAGAGGAAGAAGATGACCAGCGCCCCGATGGTGCCGAGCCAGGCCACGTTCAGAAGGTCGCTGCGGTCGCTGCGGGCGTAGCCGCGGCCCGGCAGGCGTTCGTCGGATTTGGCCAGCGTCAGTTCCGTCAGCCGCTTCACGCAGCCGAGCGTGATGAAGATGGGGAAGATGAAGATCAGCATGTAGATCGACACATCCACCAACGCCGCGGCTGCCCCCGCGACGACGCGGACGGTGTAGAGGGCGGCGAGGGTCGCGATATCGACCCAGCGGAGGCGTTTCAGCTTCAGCGAATAGGCCAGCGACAGGGCCATGTAGAACAGGACGACCGCGACAAAGGCCCAGGTCAGGGTCAAAGCAATCCCGATGGCGATGACCCCAAGCCCGACGCAGGCCGCCATGCCGACCTGGATGGGCACGGCACCCGACGCGAAGGGGCGGTTGCACTTGGTCTGGTGCAGGCGATCCGCCTCGAGGTCCATCAGGTCGTTGACGATGTAGATGCAGGACGCGGCGGCCGAGAAGGCGACGATGCCCAGAAGGATCGGCAGCAGGGTCGCGAGGTCGAACCGGTGCGCGGCGATCATCGGCAGGATCAGAAGAACGTTCTTCACCCACTGGTGCGGCCGCATCGCCTTGACCAGACCGCGCCACGCCCAGCCGCCGGGATATTCCGCGACGTTCCGCCCCTGCGCCGCCAGCTTCTTCGCCGAGGCCGGGTCGCCCACCACGATGGCGTTGTCGGCGCGTTCCCAGACAGCCATGTCCACGGGTTCGTTGCCCGCATAGTCGAAGCCGCCTTCGCCAAAGGCCGCGACCAGCGCGTCGGCCTTGCGGATGCCCTTGAGGTTCGTGGTGCCGTCCGAGGCGAACACATGCTCGGACAGGCCATAGTCGGCGGCAAGTTTTTGCACCAGCGACCGGTCGCCCGCCGAGGCGAGCATCACCTCGCGCCCGGTCTGGCGGCTGTTCAGCGCCAGTTCCGCGACGGCGGGGTTGACCGGCAGAAGGTCGGTGCGCAGCTGGGCGATGCGGGCGAGTTCCGCCTTCAGCCGCGCGGGGTGGCGCAGGTCGCGCATGACCGCGCGGGCGACGCCCAGCGGGTCTTTGCCCAGGCCCGCGAAGAAGCATTCGAACAGCATGTCGGTCTTGAGGAACGTCCCGTCCACGTCAAGGACGAGCGGCTTGATCTCGGTCACGTCGGATGTCTCCCCTCAGCCGTTCACGGCGAAGACGCAGCCGTCGGTGACAAGCTGCGGCGGCGTCACGCACAGGCCCCGCGCCACCGCCCAGGCGGCCAGCACCTTGGGCACGTAGTCCCGCGTCTCGGCATAGGCAGGCACGCCGCCCGCGCCCTTCACCGCGTTCTCGCCCGCGTTATAGGCCGCAATCGCCATCAGGGGATCGCGGTCGAATTCGGTCAGAAGCCAGTCGAGGTACTTCACCCCGCCGGTGATGTTCTGCGCGACATCGGTGCTGTCATCGACGCCGAAGCGGTCGGCCGTGGCGGGGATCAGCTGCATCATGCCGACTGCGCCCGCGGACGACACCGCGTCCGACCGTCCGCCGCTTTCCACCGCGATCACGGCCAGCGCTAGCGCGGGCGACACCTGGGTGCCGACCGTCGCCTTCAGGATGTCGCGCCCGTGCTGGGCCGCGATGTCCTGCATGGCCTGCATCCGGGGCGCGGCCACGATCTTTCCGCCCGGGCCCTGATGCAGCGCGGCCAGCGCGGTTTCGAACCGCCCGTCCGACTTGCCAAGCTCGGGCGGCACGATCCCCCAGAACCAGTCATAGGACGCGGCCGGTCCCGCGCCCTCGCGGGCAGGCGGAGGGATCAGTCCCGGCGCAGCGCCGCCGCGCGGGATCGGGTTTGCAGGCGGGGGCATGACCGCGGCCAGAAGGGTGCGCTGTTCGGCGGGGTCGATCTGCACGATCTTGCCCGGCCCCTGCCCGGCCTTTGGGGGCGTCAGGATCTTGAAGGTGAAGTCGGGATAGACGGGCTTGTCGCCGACCGTGACGGTCTTGGGCTTGACGTCGGTTGCGGGCGAGGCCTCGGTCGGTGTTGCGTCGACGGGCGTCGCCCCGGCCCCCTGACCGGACGGCGGAGGGATGGGAACCGTTGTCTCGGCACGCAAGGACGCCGCCGCGCCAAGCGCCGCAAGGCACAAGGCCAGCGTCATGCCGCCCTTTCGCGTCATCATTCCCTTGCCTGCCTTCACGTTTCTTTTTCTGCGCGCCTTATCGCAGAAATCCGGCCAAGTGGCCAGCCTGTCGTGGATTTTCCGGCAAGTTCGGCCCCAATGTCGTCAGAACGGCAACAGCGCAATTTCCCGTTCACCCACCTTTGCCCCGGTTCACCCCCCTAAAGGCCGCGGTCAGGCCCGGGGATCACCATCAAATCGTCAAATTGTTTGTGAATGGGCGCGGTCTGCCCAACATCTGCCACTTTTCGCGGGCCAGATGATGATGGCTTCGGTGGCGTGTCGGGCCGCATGGGTTTTCCAGCCCGTACCGCCGCCGGGGGCTTTGTGTGGTTGCGGGGAACAATGAAAATGAACTTCTTCAAGTGCTTACGTAAATTCGGGGCCGAGCAGGACGGTGCCGTCACGGTGGACTGGGTCGTGCTGACCGCCGCTGTCGTCGGCCTTGGCGTGGCGGCACTGGCCGCGATCCGGTCGGGCACCGCGACGCTGACGTCGCAGATCAGCTCGCAGCTGGCGGCGCAGACGATCTCGACGACGTTCTGAGGCATCATCCACCGGGGAACCGGGGGGCTCTGGCCCGACAAACTGACCGCCGCGCCGGTGCAACGGGCGCGGCGTTCGCATGCCGGGGGTGCGTTGCATCGGCGGGCGGCACGGTTAAGGTGCCCCGGCCATGCCCTCCTACCCTGCTGACCCGATCCGGATTGACGATGCCGCCCCCGATGCGGAGGGCGTAGTTGGCTGCCTTTCGGCCTATGCGGCGCTTCTGGCCGCTCGCGTGCCGGGGCTGGTCACGCCACATGCGCCCTCGCCCTTCGATGCCAGGGCCGAGGCGTCCATGTATCGCCCGCCCTCTGGGGCCTGCCTGCTGGCCACGCGGGGCGGCCAGGCTGTCGCCTGCGTGATGCTGAAGACGGTTGAACCGGGCTTCGGCGAGGTCAAGCGGCTGTGGGTGGACCCGTCGGCGCGCGGTCAGGGGCTGGCGCGGCGGATGATGGCCGCCATCGAAGACCGAGCGCGGGCGATGGGGATGACGGCGCTGCGGCTCGACACCAACGAGAACCTGCCCGAGGCGATTGCGCTGTATCGTGCGACCGGGTGGGTCGAGGTGGAGCCTTTCACGGACTATCCGGCGACGCACTGGTTCCGGAAAGCGCTGTAGCGCCGTTCTGGTGGCCCTTGACGGAAACCGCCCCCTGCCCCAGCCTTCGCACCAGCGGGGGCGGGCCTCAAGGATGCCGGGCGACCGGCGGGCCGGGGGTTCCCCCGCCGACGTTTGCGACCTTCGACATTCGGCGCATGAGCGGCGGTGGGCTGCACCCACAATTGCTCATGCAGGACAGGACGGGTTGAGGTCCGCCACCCGCGCCTGTTGCCTGCGCCCGTTATGTGACGATTGACCCATGAACCTAGATGCCACCCTTCGCCCCCTTGCCGTGTCGCTGTCGCAGGTGCCCTGGACGGCGGCGGAGATCGAGCGGCACATGCGGGCGCGGCTGCCGCGCGGGCAGGAGCGGCTGGCGCGCTCAGTGACAGCCTGGCTGGTGCGCCACTTTCCCGGTGGGGTCGCGCCCGACATGGGCGTGATCCTGCAATCGCTGCGGGGCAGTCATGGTGCCGACCGATTGCTCCGGCTGGCGCGCAGGGCCGGGCAGGCCCCGGCCATGCCGCTGACCCCGACCCGGTTCGCACCCGACCCGCGCCTGCCCGACCTTGGGCTGCCGGTGCTGGAGACGGCTGAGGCGCTGGCCGACTGGCTTGCCATCACGCCCGAGCAGCTTGTCCGATTTGCCGACCTGCGCGGGCTGTCGGCCAACTGCCCCTCGCCCTTCGCGCCGCATTACCGGCACCACCTCTTGCCCAAGCGAGACGGGTCGCTGCGCCTGATCGAGGAGCCGCGGCCGTTCCTGAAACGGCTGCAGCGGCGCATCCTGTCGGGGCTGCTGGCGAAGGTTCCGCCACACGTGGCCGCCTGCGCCTTCGTGAAGGGGCGCGGCTGCATCCCCGCCGCCGCGCGCCATGCGGGGGAAGAGGTCGTGCTGGGCTTCGACCTGCGGCACTTCTTTGCCTCCGTCCACGTCGCGCGGGTCCACGCGATTTTCCGCACGCTTGGCTATCCCACCGCCGCCGCGCGGGCGCTTGCGGGCCTTTGCACCGCGATCACGCCGATGGATGTGCTGGCCGACACCCGCATCGCTGGGCGCGACCTTCTGGCCGCGCGGCACCTGCCGCAGGGTGCGCCGACCTCGCCGGCGCTCGCCAACCTTGCGGCGCGGGCGATGGACCGGCGGCTGGCGGGGCTGGCGCGGTCGGTCGGGGCGGCCTACACGCGCTATGCCGATGACATGACGTTTTCGGGTGATGGGCGGGTCGCGGCCACGCTGTCCCGTGCGGTGCCCGATGTCGTCTCGGGCGAAGGCTGGCACCTGAACCCCGCCAAGACCCGCGTGATGGGCCGGGGCGTCCGGCAGGTGGTGACGGGGCTGACGGTGAATGCGCACGTCAACGTCGCCCGCGCTGACTGGGACAGGCTGAAGGCCACGATCCACCACCTGCGCGACCCCGCCGACCCGCGCCGGGGCGACGCCGCCTTCCTGTCGGCCCTGTCGGGCCGCATCGCCTGGGTGGAACAGGCGAACCCGCACCGGGGGATGAAACTGCGCCTCGCGCTGGACGCGCTCAGCCTTCCGGGCTGACCGCATCCCCCAGGGCGATCCGCCCCGGCGACAGCACCTCGGCATACCACCCGCTGTGCCCGCGCATCGCGGAATAGCCGCCCGGACCCAGCGCCTCCTCCATCCGGGAACACGGGTGGCAAGCCCCGAGGATGCGCAGGCGGGCGGTGCCGATGGCCAAGGGGCGGTCCTTCAGCGCCCCAAGGTTGATGCCTTCCACCACGATGTTCCGCCGGAGCAGCGCCGGATCGACCGCCCCGCGCCCCAGGAACGCGCCGATCACCGGCAGATGCTCGCCTTCGATCAGTGTCACCGCGCGCGGCCCCGCCCGCCCGTGATCGCCCTCGATCCCCGCCGCCGTCACCTCGGCCGCGCCCACCGCCACCACGCCCACACGCCGTTCGGGCCGCAGCCCGATCCACGCCACCCGCCCGGCCTGGGCATAGCGGTCCATCATCGCCTTCAGCCCTGACGGCCCGTCCATTGCCATAACCCCTTCCCCCGGCCCCCGCCCTCGCCTAAATGGCGACCATCACCCGGATGCGAGGAAGAACATGGCCAGCTATCAGTACGTCTATCACATGGAAGGCGTGTCCAAGACCTATCCGGGCGGCAAGAAGTGTTTCGAGAACATCCACCTGAACTTCCTGCCCGGCGTGAAGATCGGCGTCGTCGGCGTCAACGGCTCGGGGAAATCGACGCTTCTCCGCATCATGGCAGGCATCGACAAGGACTTCAAAGGCGAGGCCTGGGCCGCCAAGGGCGCCAAGGTCGGGTATCTGGAGCAGGAACCCCAGCTGGACCCGAACCTCGACGTGAAGGGCAACGTCATGCTGGGCGTGGCCGCGCAGCAGGCGATCCTCGACCGCTACAACGAGTTGGCCGTCAACTACTCCGACGAGACGGCCGACGAGATGGCCCAGCTTCAGGACCAGATTGACGCCCAGAACCTGTGGGAGCTTGAGGCGACCGTGGGCGTGGCGATGGACGCCCTCCGCTGCCCGCCGGACGACGCGGATGTGACGACCCTCTCGGGGGGCGAGCGGCGGCGGGTGGCGCTGTGCCGGTTGCTGCTGGAAAAGCCCGACATGCTGCTGCTCGACGAACCCACGAACCACCTTGACGCCGAATCCATCGCGTGGCTGCAAAAGCACCTGATCGACTACAAGGGCACGATCCTGATCGTCACCCACGACCGCTATTTCCTGGACGACATCACCGGCTGGATCCTCGAACTCGACCGCGGCCGGGGCATTCCCTACGAGGGCAACTACTCCGCGTGGCTCGACCAGAAGGCCAAGCGCATGGCGCAGGAGGCGCGCGAGGACAAATCCAAGCAGAAGGTGCTGGAGAAGGAACTGGAATGGATCCGCTCGGGTGCCAAGGCCCGCCAGGCCAAGGGCAAGGCCCGGATCGCGCGCTACAACGAACTCGCGGGCCAGACCGTGCGCGAACGCGCCACCACCGCGCAGATCATCATCCCGAACGGCGAACGTCTGGGGTCGAAGGTGATCGAGGTCACGGGCCTGAAGAAACACATGGGCGACAAGCTTCTGATCGAGGATCTGTCGTTCACCGTGCCGCCCGGGGCCATCGTCGGCGTCATCGGCCCGAACGGCGCGGGGAAATCGACCCTGTTCCGGATGCTGACCGGGGCCGAGAAGCCCGACGAGGGCAGCATCGTTCTGGGCCCGACCGTGCATCTGGCCTACGTGGACCAGTCCCGCGACGCCTTGGACCCGGATAAAACCGCGTGGGAGGAAATCTCGGGCGGGGCCGAGGTCATCCACCTCGGCGATTTCGACGTGAACAGCCGCGTCTATGCGGGGTCGTTCAACTTCAAGGGCACCGACCAGCAGAAGAAGGTGGGGCTTCTGTCGGGGGGCGAGCGGAACCGTGTGCACATGGCGAAGCTGTTGAAATCAGGCGGGAACGTGTTGCTGCTCGACGAACCGACGAACGACCTGGACGTGGAGACTTTGCAGGCCCTGGAAGCGGCCATCGAAGACTTCGCCGGCTGCGCCATCATCATTTCGCACGACCGCTTCTTCCTCGACCGCCTCTGCACGCATATCCTGGCGTTCGAAGGGGATGCGCATGTGGAGTGGTTCGAGGGGAACTTCGAGGCCTATGAGCAGGACAAGGTGCGGCGGCTGGGGCCGGACAGCATCGAGCCGAAGCGGGTGAAGTACAAGAGGTTTGCGAGGTAGGGGGGATGCAGAGTTCGCTTGACTCGGCTGCTGCCTGATACTGCCCTATCTGGCGGTAGATTGTAAGCTACAGATGTTGGAGTAGCTATCTTGGAAATGAAAGATTGGACCATACTCCTCCTAGGAGCGGTGTTTGGCTTCTTTATAAACGAAGTTCTAAGTAGATTTCTACGCAGGCCATTGCTGCGCAACACCGGTTCGAGTGGATCAAGTGGCCAGTTTTGCGTTGCAAGCGCAGTTGTTGGAAATCGACCGGGACTGATGGGCCTTCAGCTCGATGAGACAACCTTTCTTGGGAAACGAATTCATGGCCCCCTACAGTTTGGCTTGCCGATAGAAAGAGACACTGCCAAGGATTGCACTGCCTATATTGAAGAAGCCGAAGGAGAGCGAAGACGCAGGGTGCTTTATTGGGCAAAGATTGAGAACGGAAACTGGAGCTACGTCCATTCAACCGACATTGCATGTGGGGAAAATGTGACTTTGCCTATTTTCGCAGGTGAAGGGCCGAATGCTTCTAGGTTCGCAGTTTTCGAGCCCGCTTCCAACATCGGAAACAATCCTCGACTGCCAGCGCAAGAGAATCAGATTATCCCACCAGCGAGCTTTAACGTAGTCGTTAGTTGTCGCGGCAGGCCAATATTGAAGTTTCGCGCTCGAATGACTAAAGACCTCACCGGCCGATTGTATGCTCATATTGGCGAGAGCAGTGGGACGTTTTAGGCATGGGCCGATGCCCCATGTGTTGCTCTTGAACCCTCAAGTGGGCTTTATGGCGCATCGCCCACCCATCCTCGTTACCGCGCTGTTCCGCGTTAGTACACTGAGGCCTGTTGGAGACTAAAGAACCTGGTCTGAAAAGGTGCCATAACCAAAGAAGCGGAAAAATGGAGTACAAAGTTGTGACCGAAAGTCTTCGCGAAGGAGGATTATTTTCTAAGTCCGGGAACATCAACACATTTATTGAGATGGTTAACGCAGAATTAGCTGCCGGTTGGAAACCTCAAGGGGGCATTCAGGTTCTTACAACAGAAAACAAGGCATTTTTCCTTCAAGCACTTATTAAAGAGTAGCTTTTTAGCTATCGTGCACCAACTGCGCATCTCTGTCATCTTGCCCCGCGCCTGCCGCCGGACCATTAACGTGAAAACTCATACCACACTCGCCTCCAACCTTAACCACCCCTTAACCCTCTCCCCTCCCCATCATCCCCACGCCGGGCAACGCTCCACCTTCCCCTTGACTGTACACACAAACGTGCGCACATTGCGATGGACTTCGACTGGGACGACGGCAACATCGCGAAGTGCGCCAAGCACGGGCTGACGCGCGAGGAGATCGAGTATGCGCTCACCCACGGCCCACGCTTCGACGCCGATGAGGCCCACTCGCTGACCGAGGATCGCTTCATCGCCGTGTCGCGCACGGCGGCGGGGCGCGCGGTCTACATCGCTTTCTGCTGGCGGGACGGGAAGGTCCGCCCCATCAGCGCCCGCTACATGCACAGCAAGGAGGCCCGGCGCTATGGCCACTAAACCGACCCGTGTTCCCCGGATGACAACCGACGAAGAGGCCGAGGCCTTCCTTGAACAGGACCTCTCGGAGCTCGACTACTCGCAGTTCAAGCCGATCAATTGGGAGACCTTTCTCAAAACCGCCCGTATCAACATGCGCCTGCCGCAGGGCCTGATGGACGCGATCAAGGCCCGCGCCGCCGCGCGGGGCATCCCCTATCAGCGCCTGATCCGCGAGGCGTTGGAGCGGGAGGTGAAGGGGGGGTAGGTTTGGTTTTGGGTGGCCCGGGCGGGCGGGCTGGCGGGCGGGCCGGACCGCTTAACCGCCCGCAACCTTAGTGAACTTTTCCCTAACGCGCCCCGTAACCCCTTGCGATTACATGCCCGTTAACTTGTCCCTCTGAGGGACACCGCCCCCCAGACCTGAACACGCCCCCCACACCGCGCCCCCAAACCGCGCCCTCAGTCCCTCCCGCGCAGATTCCCGCCGAAACACACGCCGCGGGCGAAAATCCTTGCTTTTGCCGCCAATTGGCCTCATATGCCGACCCGCGAACGTTACCGACTTCGACCCGCTGTCTCCGTTATCCGGCTACAGTTTCTCGATCCGCGATGACTGCGCCAGGCCGCCGCACCCTGCGGGCGGCATATCGACAGGAGACATCACGATGGCCACCGGCACCGTGAAATGGTTCAACGCCACCAAGGGCTTCGGCTTCATCGCCCCCGATGGCGGCAAGAAGGACGTGTTCGTCCACATCTCGGCGCTTGAGCGCGCGGGCATCCGCGAGCTGCGCGACGGCGCGAAGGTCAGCTTCGACATCGAAGCCGGCCGCGACGGGCGCGAATCGGCGACGAACCTCGTTCTGGGCTGATCGCCCGCCACAGCGCGAAGACCCGGGGCGTGCCGCAGGGCGCGCCCTTTTCGTTTGGCTTGCCCTGGCGCGGCGCTACCCCGCCCGTTCGATACCCGGCGGGGCGCGGGCCTCAGACCCGCAGCTCGGCCGGAAGCCAGAGCGGCGCGGGGGCGCCGAGATGCGCCCGGCCCGCCGGACGGGTCGGCCCGGCCGGAGCAGCCGCGGGATCGGGTTCGGCCGAGCGCCAGGCGACGACCTTCAGCACGGTGAAGAAGTAGTAGAGCCCGATCAGATAGACCGGCAGGAAATCGTAGAAGTCCCACGTCGCCATGTACCACGCGGCAAGGCTGATCCAGGCGACGGCGGGGACGAAGTTGAACGCCAGCACACCGGCCCGGAACAGGCGGTAGTTCCGGTCCTTGGCGTGGCGCGCCCCGGTGGGCTGCCATTCCTGCGCCCGGCCCCGCATCTTGTCGATCAGCGCGAAAAGATGCGCCCAGCCATAGACAAGCCGCGTCGCCGCGGCCTCGATTCCCTGCGGTTTGCGGTGCCAGAGCGGGAAGATGACGTGGACGTACAGGAACGACGGCAGGATCAGCAGGTAGTTCGCGATGCGGATTTCCTCGGGCATCCCGATCAGCATCACCAGCGGGATGACGGGCGTGAAGACCGCGTAGATCGCCGTGTGGACATAGTACATGAACCCGCTGCCATAGCAGAGGCGCGTCATCACGGGCATCCGGGTCTGCCAGAAGGCGCGTGAGGTCAGCAGGCTCATCGAGCCCATGCACCAGCGATACTGCTGCTTGAAGAACGCCTTCAGGTCGGACGGGCAAAGGCCCTTGGCCAGCACGATGGGGACATAGACCAGATCCCATCCCTGGCGCTTGAGCTGAAAGCCGGTGTGAACGTCTTCGGAGTGTTCGATCAGGGCGGTGCCGCCGATTTCATCGAGCGCCGCGCGGCGGTAAATCGCGTTCGAGCCGACGCAGATCGACCCGCCATAGCTTTGCCGCGAGACCTGGACCGATCGGTAGAACAGCTCTTGCACTGCGCCGGCGCCGCGTTCCAGCCAGTTCTGGTCCTTCGAGAAGCCGAAGTACTGCGGGGACTGGACGATTCCCACGCGGGGATAGCGCGTGAAATAGGGCAGAAGCTCGTCCAGGAAATCGCTGCGGGGCCGGAAGTCCGCGTCGAAGATGACAATGAACTCCTGGTCCGAGTTGGCAAAACCGTGCCGCAGATTGCCCGCCTTCTTGAACCAGCCCCGGTTCGGCCGCGCGTGATAGATGAAGCCGTAGTCCTGGGCGAGTGCCCGCACTTCGGGGCGATGGGCGTCGTCGAGGCAGTGGACCACCACCTTCCCGCGATAGTCGCGCCGCACCGCAGCGACGCCGTCCCAGGTGTTGCGCAAGACGTCCAGCGGCTCGCCGCAATTCGGCAGGAACACATCCACGCCCGGGTAGCGGACGGGTGCCCAACCACGGACGAGCAGGTCATGGGCAAACCGGTCGAAATCCCGCGACAGAAGGCTGATGAGCGTTGATGTCACGAAGTAGATGACCGAATAGACAAGGATCAGGAAGAACGGCAGAAGCCACCACCGCTGCGCGAACAGCTGCGAGGCGCTGTAGGTGACACAGGCGAAGCTGAGCATCGTGGCCAGAATCAGAACCCAGATGCTGCGGCGGGTGTAGGCGTATTTCTCGGGGATGGACGGGGCCAGCGGCAACGGGGAAGGCCCCCGGTCGGCGCGAAGGTCGAGCACCATGTAATTGAAAAGCAAGCGCGCAATCGCAAACATCGCACTGTCACCGTCGCGAAAGTTACCCCAAAAATGCCGACTGGCCCCCCAACGGACCGCCGGCACCACCCCCACGGCATCGACAGACCGCAATCGTCGCCGCTGCACCGCAGCATAAGGGGCGTGTTGCAGGTCAGGAAACGAATTGTTTGCACATCCACCAGGATCGGCACGAATCTTCCGACAGCGGGACGTGATCGGCGCATTTCTGCGCGGACGCTGCCGGGCAGGGGCATGGACCGCGCGGCTCGACAGGCTGCGGGCGCGCCGCTAGCGTCGGGCGGCCATGAGAGTGCTTGCCGTCGCCGACATCCACTATGCGCTGCGCCAGTTCGACTGGGTGGCGGCGGTTGCCGACCAGTTCGATGCCGTCATCCTTGCGGGGGACCTGCTTGAGCTGTCGAGCATGGTGGACCGGCGCGCGCAGATCATCGTCGTACGCGCGTACTTGGCGGATATCGCGCAGAAGACGCGGCTGATCGTCTGTTCGGGAAACCACGATCTGGACGCCGCAAGCGCGAACGGAGAGCGGTCGGCGCGGTGGATGGGCGCGCTGGCCGAGCTGGACGTGGCTGCGGACGGCGGGTCGGTGACGGTCGGTCGTGCGCTGGTGACGGCCTGCGGCTGGTGGGACGGCGACGCGACCCGCGAGGCGATCGCGGCGCAGCTGGCCGAAGCTGAGGGCCCCGCGCGCCGTCACGATCACTGGGTCTGGGCCTATCACGCACCGCCCGCCGAGCGGCCTGTCAGCTGGGCGGGCAGCAGGCACTATGGCGACGCGGCCCTGATCGACTGGATCGCGCGGTATCAGCCCGACATCGTGTTCTGCGGGCATGTCCATACCGCGCCGTTCGTGCCCGGCGGTGCCTGGGCGGACCGTGTTGGAAAGACCTGGGTCTTCAATGCCGGGCACCAGATCGGGCCGGTTCCGGCCCATGTCGTCGTTGATCTTGCCGCGCCCGGGGCGGCCTGGTCGTCGATCTATGGCGAGGCGTGGATCGACCTGGCGCGGGAGCCGGAGCTTCGCGATGAAGGCGGGGTCGGCATTCCTTCGCGGCTGAGGGTCCGGATGCCGCAGTCCTGAGCCGGCAGACCGGGCACGGGTTGCTTCCGCGACGCGGCCGGGCCGGGCTAAAGCCGGGGATCGTCGCCACGCGGTGCCGCGTCGGCCGTTGCCTGGCGGGGCTGGTTCATCAGGGAATCGAGGATCTGATCGACCATTCCGAACTGTCCCTGCGCGCCTTCGTACTGCGCCTTGAGGTCGGCGAGGTAGGTCGTCGCATCGAACAGCCGCTGGGCCAGCACGCGCGCCGCCGCCAGGGCCGCGTGGGGCGTGGATGCCATGAACGTCGCCGCATCAGGGATCACGTGCATCGACGTCTGGCCAATCGCCACGACGCTGGCCGAGTGGGGAAGATCGAGAAGCACCGACATCTCGCCAAACATCGCGCCGGGCGTATCGACCCGCGCGACCTCGGTTGCGCCCTTGCGGATCGACACGCGGCCGTCTGCAAGGACGTAAAGACGCCCTGTCCGATCACCTTCGCGCAAGATCACGTCGCCGGGCGGGAACGGAAGGGCGGGGTAGGAGCGGCAGAGTTCAATGACACCGAGCATGACGTTTCCCCACCAGGCGCGACCGCATGAGACCGACGCATCCCGCGCGTTGTCTGGTGCGGATCGCGGCGGCGTCAAGCGCGAAGTTGCGCGGGCACAAGGCGAATCGCGGGCCGGAGCCGCCGAATCGGGCGACCCGCTGATTGCGCGCGCACCCATGCCGGACGACGGCACGCATGATCCGGAAAACCGGCCACCCGCTGCGCGCGAAATCCACCCGCCAGGCGGTCATCGCACCGCGCCGCCGGGCGAACCGGGCCGGGAAAGGGGGGGCGCATCGACGCGCCCGGCGGAATTCGCTTGACAGACGTGGCGGTCGGATGACGACTCGCGATGTTACCGGGGGTCGACACTGTCGCGTTGCGTCACAAGACAGCTACAAGTCTGTTATACTCCCTTCGGCCACGTGTGCCGGGGCGCGGGTGACGCTTTGCGCATTCAGAAGACCACCAGTACTAACCAGGGAGACTGACGTTGACCAAACTGAACCTTAACCGCCGCAGCTTCCTCAAGCAGTCCGCCGTGGGCGCGGGCGTGCTTGCGGCCCCTGCGATCATCTCGTCGAAGGCGCTTGCCTCGTCGGGCGAACTGAACTTCATGGGCTGGGCAGGCTATCCCGCCCTGGCCGAGCAAGTGTTCCCGGCCTTTGAAAAGGCCACGGGCATCAAGGTGAAGATGCTGGAGCAGCCCAGCCAGGACGACATGTTCGCCCAGGCGAAGGTCGCGATCCAGGCTGGCGGCGTGGACATGTCCGAGCCGACCATCGACCGTTGGGGCGGCTGGAACTCGAACGGGCTGCTGGCGCCGTGGGATCCGGCAAAGCTCGCCATGGACAACTACCTGCCGGGCCTGGCCGACGGTGCCGCGGGCGAGCGTTCGCGCGCCGGGGACCAGCTGTTCTATGTGCCGTCGAACTGGGGCACCGAGGCGCTTGTCGCCAACGCGGAAGGCGCGAAGCTGTCGTCGCCGCCGTCGCTGGGCGACCTGTTCAACCCGGAAAACCAGGTCGTCGTGCGTCCGCACTCGACGCTGGCCGCGATGGGCCGCTGGCTGGACGCGACCGGCAAGCTGCCGCGCCCGTGGCTGGATGGCTACACCGACATGGCGGCGATGACCCAGCTGTGGGACATCGCGCTGGCCGAGGCGATCAAGGCCAAGGGCAACGTCGTGCAGTGGTGGTCGGGCGAGAACGAGGCCAACGCGGGCTTCACGGCGAACGGCGCGACGCTGGGCCTGTGCTGGGATTCGACCGGCTACAACCTGCGCAACGACGGCTACAAGTACGTGGCCCCGGCCGAAGGCGCGTTCGCCTGGCACCAGGGCTTTGTGCTGATGAAGAACGCCACGAACGTCGAGCAGGCGCATGAGCTGGCGAAGTTCGTGTCCACGCCCGAGGGCGCGGCGGGCTGGGCCTCGGCCTTCTCGTCGAACCCGGTCGGCAAGGGCGCGATCGAGCTGATGAACCCCGACGTGTCCAAGTACTACAGCGGCACCTTCGACGAGGCGGCGCTGAAAGCGCTGTGGTGGTGGCCCGACCAGTCGGCCGAGTTCATCGCCAAGCGCGGCGAATACGCGGACAAGTACAAGGCGGCCTGATCGGCCTGAGACATGCGGCCCGCCGGCGCGAACTGGCGGGCCGTTTTGCGTGAAAGGAACCCGGACGAGGTTCCGTGAACGGACGCGACGGGGAGCACCATCAATGAGCGCCGAGATCGATCTTGACGACGTCTGCTGCGATTTTGGCAGCTTTCGTGCCGTCGACCATGTGAACGTCAAGATCAAGGCGGGCGAGTTCTTTTCGTTCCTGGGGCCGTCGGGCTGCGGGAAGACGACGATCCTGCGCATGATCTCGGGCTTCACCGACCCGTCGTCGGGCGTGATCCGCATTGGCGGCAAGGACATGAAGGGCCAGCGGCCGAACCAGCGGCCGACGGCGCTGATCTTCCAGAACCTTGCCTTGTTCCCGCTGATGCCGGTCTGGGAAAACATCGCCTTCGGGTTGGAAGTGCGTGGCGTCGAAAAGGCCAAGCGCCGGGCGCGGGCCGAAGAACTTCTGAAGCTGGTCGATCTGCCGGCAGCGGCGGACAAGATGGTCAGCCAGCTGTCGGGCGGTCAGAAGCAGCGCGTGGCCATTGCCCGTGCGCTGGCGGTCGAGCCGCAGGTGATGCTGCTGGACGAACCCCTTTCGGCGCTGGACCTGAAGCTGCGCCAGCACATGCGGGCCGAGTTGCGCGCGATCCAGAAACGGACGGGCGTGACCTTCATCTACATCACCCACGACCAGGGCGAGGCGCTGGCGATGTCCGACCGCGTGGGCGTGATGAGCCAGGGCCGTCTGCAGCAGGTGGCCGATCCGCGCGAGATCTACAACAACCCCGTGAACGGCTTTGTCGCGAGCTTCGTGGGCGAGAACAACATCTTCACGGGCGATGTCGGCGCGGCCTCGGGCGGGGTTGCGCAGTTCAAGACACCGCACGGCACGTTCCGCGCGCGCCTGGGCACCGGGGCCGAGGGCAAGGCCGCGAAGCTGTACGTCCGGCCCGAGCACACGATGCTGGAGACGACACCGGGCACCGAGAATTCGATCCCTGTCGTCGTCGGCGACGTGGCGTTCGAGGGCAACTTCATCTCGGTGCATTCGACCTCGGACAGCGGGATGACGCTGGTGTCGGAAATCCGCAACGACGGTTCCGCCACAGTGCCTGCGCCCGGATCGAAGCTGTTCGCGCGCTTTGACGCCGACCGCGCGGCGATCCTGCCCGACCAGAAGACGGCGTGACCGCGATGAACACGCTGACCCGCCGTTATGGGATGTTCCTGACCGCCGTGATCCTTGCGCTGACCGCATTCTGGCTGCTTGCGCTGATCATCCTGCCGAATGTGACGTTGTTTGAGGCGTCGTTCCGGCCCTATCTGCCGGTGGTCGAGGTTGGCGGGCCGAAGGATGTCTATTCGCTGGACAATTACCGCAAGTTCCTGGCGAACGCGACCGACACCAACATCCTGGGCTCCGTCTATCAGGTGCCGATCCATCTGAAGATCTTCCTGGGCACGGTGATGTATTCGGCGCTGGTGACGTTGCTTGCGTTCCTGATCGCCTATCCCATCGCCTACTATCTGGCCAAGGTCGTCAACCCGCGCACGCTGCCCACGCTGTTCCTGATCCTGTTCATCCCGATGTGGGTGTCCGAGGTGCTGCGGTCCTTTGCGTGGTTCATCATCCTGACGCTGAAGGGGCCCTTGAACGCGCTGCTTCTGGGGCTGGGCATCCTGGACGAGCCGGTGCGCTGGATCCAAGGGTATGACGCGGTCATCATCGGCCTGGTCTATGCCTACATCCTGTTCATGCTGTTCCCGGTCTACAACGCGATCCAGTCGCTCGACACCAACCAGATCGAGGCGGCCGAGGACCTGGGGTCGCCCTGGTGGCGGACGCACTGGCGGGTGATCCTGCCGCATGCCAAGCCGGGCATCGCGTCGGGGTCGGTCATGGTGTTCATGCTGGCAGCCGGGTCGCTTCTGGTGCCGTCGCTGCTGGGCTCGCCCACATCGCTGTGGTTCACCCAGACCATCCAGCAATGGATGCTGGAGGCGCAGGACTGGAACACCGGTGCCGCCTATTCCTTCCTTTACCTTCTGCTTTGCACTGTCGCCGTGAGCCTTACGATGTGGGTGTTCAAGGTGAAGCTCAGCGATATCGCGAAGTAGGGGGGCGGAAATGGACACGCGCCGCAAGTTCCTTTGGCACCTCTACATGGCCCTGTTCGTGGTCTATCTGATCGTGCCCCTGGTCATCATGTCGGGGGCCGCGTTCAACGACAGCAAGCTGCCGTCGGTCTATCCGTGGAAGGGCTGGACCGACCGCTGGTTCGTCGATCTGTGGAACGACGGGCGGATGTGGAACGCCTTCAAGAACTCGATCCTTGTCGCGCTGGCGGTGGCGGCGATTTCGGTGCCCATCGGGACGGCTGGGGCGATCCTTGTGAACTCGATCGGGGGGCGGGTGCGGTCGGTGCTGTATGGCATCATGGTCGCGCCGATCCTGGCCCCTGGCGCGGTCATCGGGATTTCCACGATCCTGTTCTGGAACAAGCTGTCGATCCCGCCGGGGCTGCACCTGTCCACGCTGGGCCAGGTCAGCTACATCGCGGCCTTCGTGATGCTTCTGGTGCTGGCGCGGCTGCAGAGTTTCGACCCGGCGCTGGAGGAAGCGGCGCTGGATCTGGGCGCAAGCCATCCGCAGGTGATGCGGCGCATCCTGCTGCCCCACCTGTACCCCGCCATCGGGGCGGGGGCGGCCATCGCCTTTTTCCAGTCGATCGAGAACTTCAACGTGACGCTGTTTACGCGGGGCACGTCGGACACGCTGACAGTCTATGTGTTCTCGAAGGTCAGGTCCGGCATCACACCCACGATCAACGCGCTGGCCTTGCTGCTGATCCTGATGACGCTGATCATAGCGATCTGGTACGAGGTGTCGCGGCGGCGCAAGGCGGCGGCCGAGAGGGCGCTGGCGGCCCCGGCCGAGGATTGAGCGAAGGACCGCCATGAAGATCGTCAAGCTGGAAACCTTCTGCACCACCTTCGTGGGGTTCGTCCGCGCGACCTCTGACACCGGCGCGCAGGGCTGGGGGCAGGTGTCGACCTATCAGTCGGATATCACCTGCGAGATTTTCCACCGCCAGATCGCGCCCCACGCGCTGGGCACCGACGCGCTGGACTTTGCCGATACGCTGAACCTTATCGGCGAGCGCGAGCACAAGTTCCCCGGCAGCTACCTGCGCCGGGCGATGACGGGGCTTGATACCGCGCTGTGGGACCTGCGCGGCAAGGTCGAGGGCAAGCCCGTGGCCTCGTTGATCGGCGGCAGTCCGGGGCGGGTGCGCGCCTATGCCAGCAGCATGAAGCGCGACATCACGCCCGAGGACGAGGCCAAGCGGTTCGTGCGCTTGCGCGACGAGAAGGGCTTCACCGCGTTCAAGTGGCGGGTCGGGCGCGAATGCGGGCGCGATCAGGATGAGTGGCCGGGGCGGACGGACGCCGTGGTGCCTGTGGTGTCGAAGGCGCTGGGCGATGGTATCGACAAGCTGGTCGACGGGAATTCCTGCTATTCGCCCGCAAAGGCGATTGCTGTGGGGCGGTTGCTGGAGGACAACGGCATCGGCCATTTCGAGGAGCCCTGCCCCTATTGGGAACCCGACCAGACCGCCGAGGTGCGGGCCGCGTTGAAGATCGACGTGGCAGGGGGCGAGCAGGACTGCGAGTATTCGTCCTGGCAGCTGATGTTCGACCGCCGGGCGGTGGATATCGCCCAGCCGGACGTGATGTACATGGGGGGCATGCACCGCACCCTGCATGTCTGCCGCATGGCCGAGGCGCTGGGCCTGCCCGTCACGCCGCATGCGGCGAACCTGTCGCTGGTGACGATGTGCACCATGCACCTTTTGCGGGCGATCCCGAATGCGGGGAAGTATCTGGAGTTTTCCATCGAGGGCCCCGACTACTACCCCTGGCAAGAGGGTCTGTTCCTGGGCGACCCCTACCGGATCGAGGACGGCCACGCGACCGTGACCGACGCGCCGGGATGGGGGGTGGAGATCGACCCCGCCTGGCTGGACAAGGCGGCTTACCGTGCGTCAGCGCTTGACTAACGGGCTGGGTTGATCACGCTGGAAGCGGGCGTCCACCGGAGGGACCGGCCATGCCGGACGGGCTGTCGCAGGTCTTGTGGCTTCTGGCGCTGCTTCAGCTGAAGCATTGCGTGGCGGATTTCTTCCTGCTGACGCCCTGGATGATGGCGCATCGCAAGACCTATCTGCACCCCGGCGGGCTTGCCCATGTGGGCGAGCATCTGGCGGGATCGGTGATCGTGCTGGTGCTGATGGGCACGGCGCCGGGCACGGCGGTCGCGATCCTGGTGGCCGAGGGGGTGTTCCACTATCACGTCGATTTCGCCAAGGCGCGGCTGGTGGACCGCCAGCACCTGACGCCAGCCGCATCGCCCTACTGGTATGCGCTGGGGGTGGATCAGCTGTTGCATCAGCTGAGCTATCTGGCGATCGCGGCCTGGTGGGCCGTCAGCTAGGGTCAGGACCCATTGCCAATAGCCCTTCAGTTCGGCGGATTTCCCGCCGGGCTGTGTTGCAAAGACTTGAAAAAGAAAACTGTTCCTGCGTCCTTGCGCCTTGCCGGACAAGAAATCTGCCGAACTGAAGGGCTATTGGCAATGGGTCCTGACCCTAGGCGGCCGTCGCCGTTTGCTGGGCAACGGGGGCGAAGTCGGCCGTGCGCGTGCCGATCCGGTTGTAAAACGACTGCAGCCCCGGTTCGACCGCAGCGGCCAGCCGCTGGCATTCGGCGATCAGGTCTTCGGGCTTCTCATTGCGTGACAGGGCCTCGGTCAGTCTGTCATGGGCAGCGGCCAGCGCGCGGAACCCGTCAGACTGCCTGACGGCGGCATCGCCGACGACGGCGACGACCGGCAGGCGGCCAGACACGCCCTTGAGACCCACGCGCCCCGCCCGCAGCCAGGCCAGATCGCCAGCGCCTTCGGCCATGTCCTGGGGAACGACGATATCGTAGGCGACATAGCGGCAACTCGTTTCGACCCGCGAGGCGACGTTCACCGTCTCGCCCACCACGGAATAGTTGTAGCGCTGGCGCGCCCCGATGTTTCCGACGCAGGCCTGCCCCGAAGCCAGGCCCACGGCCAGCCGGATCGGCACGCCCCCGTCGCGTTCACGTTCTTCGTTGAAGGCGCGCAGCGACCGGCGCACGCCGAGGGCGGCCCGACAACCGGCCCCGCGATGGTCGGGGTTTTCAATCGGGGCGTTCCAGAAGGCCATCATCGCGTCACCGATGAACTTGTCGATGGTGCCCTTCTCGGTCAGGATTTCGTCCGCAAGCCGCGTGAACAGCCCGTTCAGGATCGTCACCAGCTGCCTGGCCGTCACGCCTTCGCTGAGCGGCGTGAAGCCCACGATGTCGCAGAACAGCACCGTCACGGTACGTATCTCGCCGCCGAAATCCAGCTTGTGGCCGCTGCGCTCGATCTCGTTCAGCACCTCGGGTGCCACGTAGTGCGAGAACGAGCGCCGGATCAGCCGCTTTTCACGGTCGGCCACGACGAACTGATAGGCGGCAAGGATGCCATAGGTCAGGGCGCCGCCCGCAAGCGGAAAGGTCACATCGAACAAAGTGCCCCGGGCCGTGAACAGATAGTAGCTGCCCAGGGCCGTGGCCGCGGCGACGGCGCCTCCGGCCAGCATCGACGGCAGCGGACCCGCCAGCGACATCGCCGCAAGTACCAATGCGCAGATCGCCACGAAGGTGCCGATCTCGGCGGCCTCGATCACGTCGCCACGGCGCAGGAAATCGCCTGACAGGATCTGCTCGATGATCTGCGCGTGGATCGACACGCCAGGGACCGACTGCCCGAGTGGTGTCGTGCGGATGTCAAGCAGCCCGGCGGCGGATGTTCCGACCAGGACAATCTTGCCTTCGATCCGGGCCGCGAGCGCCGGGTCAGCCCCGGGTTGAAGGACGTCTGCGGCCGGGATGTACAGGGTCGGGTCGTCCTGGCGATAGCGGACCCAGAGCTCGCCCTCTCCATCCGTCGGCACATCGAAGGGGCCGACGCCGATGCTTTGGATCACGCCGGGAACCCCTGACACGCCCGTCACGCGGTAAGTGCTTTCGCCAACTGCAAGCCGCAGCGCCTCCATCGACAAAGCGGGCATCACGCCCCCTTCTCCCCGCCACATGAGCGGAACCGACCGGACGATGGCCGAGCTTTCGCCGGGGCTGACCGACACCGCGCCTTCGCCAGCGGCCGCGGCTTCCAGCTGGGGAACGATGCGGGTGAGGCCCCGGAGACTGCGCATTCCCAGGGAGGGGGCGTCGCCGATTTCCACAAGCCCGGCTTTCGGCGTGCCAAGCGCGGCCGACGCCCCGACCGTTTCGGCCCGGCCAAGGACCACGGGCAAGGACTGCATCGATGCGGCGAAGGCCGTATCGTTGTTCATGCCGGCAAGCTTGCCCGACATCGACGGATCGGTGATTTCGCGATATCGCGGATCGACCAGCAAACGTGACGGCGACATCCGGTCAGGCTCGGGGAATAGGACGTCGAAGGCGACAACCGCGGCACCGTAATCCCGCAGCCGCGTCACCAGATCAGCCAGCAGCGTCCGGGGCCAGGGCCACTGGCCCAAACGGGCCAGCGACGCCTCGTCGATGTCGACGACCACCACGGGAAGGTCGGCAGCCGCGCGGGGTGCCAGGCGCTGCAAATAGTCGAAATAGGTCTCGCGCATCGTCTGGACCGGTCCGGGGTCGGCAAGCCGGACAAGCCCAAGGCCCGCGATCATCGCAAGCCCCAGCAACAGATAGATCGCGCGCCTCATACGGTACCGCGCCCGTGGCCGCAGCGGCCCACCATCAGATCGGCGGCGGAGGCGGAGGCGGCGGAGGTGGTGGCGGAGGTGGTGGCGGAGGTGGAGGCGGAGGCGGAGGTGGCGGCGCGGGTGCCGCAGGCTCGGCCTCGTTCCGGATCTCGCGCTTCGGTTCGCGCACCATCTGGATCTGCGCCACGACGCCGTCGCCGCAACGTTCCAGCGGCTGGCGGTATTCCTTCTTCAACTTGTCCTGATCCACGATCAGGGGGAAGTCGCGAATGATCAGGCGGCTTTTCTGGTTTTCGTCCACCGTCTCGTCGAAGGCGCCGAAGGATGTGACGCCGACAGCCTGGCAGCCCGCATCCACCTGACGGCAGCCGCTGGCACCGCACAGTTGCACCCGACCCTTGAACAGGACAAGGTCGGTCCGCTTCTTGCGGCTGACGGCCACGTCGAAGGCGGTGCCCCGGATGCCCATCGTCGCGGTGGGCGTGGTGATCGAATAGGCGGACTTGGCGCTTTTCCCGGTGATGAACCGCATCGTTCCCGAAACGGCATTCACGGCAAACCGGCTTGCCTTGCCGTTCGACTTCATCAGGACTTCGTCGATGACAAGTTTCGACTTCGGACCCACTGCGATGCGGGTTCCGTCGTCGAACAAGAGCTGCGCGCTGCCGACGCCGTTGGTCTGGATGACGTCCGACATCGACAGACGAAGATCGGGACGAAGGTTCAGCGTATCGCTGCCCCGGGTGACAGTGGCGCCCTGGACAAAATCCACGACCGTTCCGACACCCTCGGCCAAGGCCGCGCCCGAAAACGCAGCAAGCATCCCGGCGACAAGCGCAGAGCAAAAGAGCTTTGGCATTTCCCCACCCTGTCGACCTTTGGCGCATCACGGGCGCGGGCAATCCCGCGCCGTATCCCCTGGCCGACCGAACCAGTATCGTCGCTTTTTTCGCGCTTCGCAAGAAAATGCGCTTGAATGTCAGGGCATTACAGCGTCCATGCCGCAGAAACGATCAGCCGCCACGCATCCAAGGGGTTGCGGGGTTCCGCAGCGTCAACACTACTTGCGGTGTGCTCGGCCATACCGGCAGCGCCGGAGTGTCATGCGACTTCAGTCACAAGCGGGCGACCGGCGAAATGCGCGGCAAGATTGTCGCGCACCAGACGACCCATTGCCTGACGCGCCTCGATCGTCGCCGAGCCCAGGTGAGGTTGCAGAACCACGTTGCCGAGCGCAGCGAAGCGCGGATCGATCGCGGGTTCGTTGAGGAAGACGTCAAGCGCCGCGCCGCCGATCCGGCCCGCCTGAAGGGCATCAAGAAGGGCCGCTTCGTCCATCACGCTGCCGCGGCTGACATTGACGACCAGGCCGGCCGGCCCCAGGGCGTCCAGAACCCGGCGATCCACGATTCCGCTGGTTCCTGCGCCAGCTGCCATCGTGACAACCAGCACGTCACAGGCTGCCGCAAGCGTTGCCGCGTCGGGGTGAAAGGACCAAGGCAGGTCCGGCTTGCGGGTGCGGGCGGTGTAGGCGATGGGCATTCCAAAGGCCTGAAGCCTTCTTGCTACGGCCGAGCCGATCCGGCCGAGGCCCAGGATTCCGGCCGTCATGCCAGCCATACGGCGCGTCAGCGGAAAGGGCGCGGCGCCCCACTTTCCGTCGCGGACAAAGCGATCAGCTTCGGGGATGCGGCGGACAAGGGCGAGAAGCATTCCCACGGCAAGGTCAGCCACGTCCTCGGTCAGAACGTCCGGCGTGTTCGTGACGCGAATTCCGCGTTGGCGGCAGGCCGCGATGTCCACCGCATCGTAGCCGACCCCATAGACCACGACGATTTCCAGGTTCGGGCACGCGTCAATCATCGCGCGGTCCGCGCCAAGATCACCCCGTGTCGCGATCGCGCGGATGCCGGGCCCGACCTTGGCCAGGAACGCCGGTTTGTCGGCGGCCTCGAAGTACCGGTGGATGCGGTAGGCTTCGTCAAGGGGGACCTGATCCCAGTCGGGATAAGACCCGACCTGCAGCACGCCCGGCTTGTCCACTTTGCCCGTCATCACCTGTCCGTTCCCCATCATAGGTCCGAGCGCAGGGAAGAGCACCGGGAAGGGATTGTCGAGAGCGAACATCGAATGCACGAAGCTGGAAGGGATGGACCGGTTTGGTGCGGGCGTTCACACCGCCGGAAAGGCGCGGAAGGCCCACCTGCGGTCCGGGGCGCGGGGCCTGCACGCCCCTTTGCCCCGAACCCGCGAGGTTCAGATCACGCCAGAATTGTGGCTGCGGCCATCCGGGCGCGGCTGGAGATGAAGGTGACCTTTTCGTGGCGATCCGAAGACCGGTGACGCGCGCCCGGTCCGGGGCGGGTCGTGCCGTTGGGCAGGTTGGCGAGGGCGTTGGTGCGACCGATACGGGCTTTTTCGATGAGAGACGTCATTTTGTGGTTCCTCAGTTTGTTTGAACAGGCACTGGGTTAACCGCCACAATCTTTACTTCCCCTTAACCATCCTTCTCGGAATTGTCCGCAAAAAGGCACAGTTGTGCGCAGATCAGGTCAAGATTGAGGTTTTTTCTTGACAACCCCCGGTTGTAGGAACGGCTGTGTTCTCGATTCGGAAACCCCTGGGTCGGCCCTAAAGGGCCGAAACGGGCCAGACGCGGCCAATTTCGGGGGATTTTGCGAAAGGCGTGACGCGGCGTCAGATTTGTGCGTATTCGCACATTTCGCGGGATAAGGCGCGAACCGCCATTCCAGCCGCCGCCGTTAACCCTTTCCGTCCAGCGGCTTGCCGCCCGTTCTTCACCCGCGGCGGGGCGTCGTCACATCACCGCGCCGACCTGCCAGGGCACGAATTCGTTGTCGCCAAGACCTAGTGCCTCGGACTTGGATTTCTCGCCTGACGCGACGGCAAGCACCTTCGACAGGATCTCCTGACCCTTTTCGGCGATGGACCGCCCTTCCGACAGGATGTCGCCGCAGTTCAGATCCATGTCCTCGGGCATCTGGCGGTACAGCGAATCGTTTGTCGCCACCTTGATCGTCGGCGCGGGCTTGGACCCGAAGGCCGACCCCCGCCCTGTGGTGAAGACGACCAGCTGCGCCCCGCCCGCAATCTGGCCGGTGGCCGAGACGGGATCGTAGCCGGGCGTGTCCATGAAGACGAAGCCGGGCTCGGTCACCCGCTCGGCATAGTCGTAGAACGCAGTCAGCGGCGTGGTGCCGCCCTTGGCCGCCGCGCCCAGCGATTTCTCGAGGATCGTGGTCAGCCCGCCCTGCTTGTTGCCGGGGCTGGGGTTGTTGTCCATGCTGCCGCCGTTCATGGCGGTGTAGTTTTCCCACCAGCGGATGCAGTCGATCAGGCGGTCCGCCACCGCGGGTGAGGCGGCCCGACGCAAGAGAAGTTGCTCTGCCCCATAGATCTCGGGCGTCTCCGACAGGATCGCCGTGCCACCCAGGCCGACCAACAGGTCCGACGCCGCGCCCAACGCGGGGTTCGCGGTGATGCCGGAAAAGCCATCCGACCCGCCGCATTGCAGCGCCAGCCGCAGGGCAGAGGCCGGGCAGGGCTCGCGCACCGCCTTGTTCACTTCCGGCAGCAACTCCGCCACCTTGGCCTTGATCGCCGCGATGGTCGCGCGGGTGCCGCCGGTTTCCTGGATGGTCAGGCCGTGGAACCGGTCAGCCCCGCTGGCCCCGTAGCTTTGCTTCATCCGCGCGACCTGCATCACCTCGCAGCCGAGGCCCACAAACACCGCCGCGCCGACATTCGGGTGCGTGGCGTGGCCCCACAACACGCGGTTCAGAATCTCGAACCCGCGCCCGTCGATGGCCATGCCGCAACCGGTGCCATGCGCGAAAGCGACGATGCCGTCCACGTTCGGATAGTCATCGAGCACGCCCGAGTTTTCGATCTCGAAGGCCGCGCGGCGGATCACGGTGGCCGAGCAGTTCACGGTCGCGCAAAGCGCGATGTAGTTGCGGGTGCCGATGTCGCCGTTCGCGCGGCGGAAGCCCTGGAAGGTGGCGGGGGGCAGGTGCGGAACCGCGGCGCGGGCGGCCGCCAGGTCGGCCCCGATCTTGTAATCGCGGTCGTGGTCGGAAAAGGCGCAGTTGTGGGTATGCACATGCTCGCCCGGCGCGATGTCGGCGGTTGCGTGGCCGATGACCTGTCCGAACTTCAGCACTGCGGTCCCTGCCGCAATCGGACTGCGCGCGATCTTGTGCCCGCCGGACACCGGCCCTGCGAGAGGTCGGCCAAGGCCCAGGGGGTCAGTGCCCGCCGCGGCACGTTCGGGAAGGATGGCAACGTTGTCGGCCGGGTTCAGGACGATCGGTTCACGCATGGCTAGCCCCCAAGGTATCGGGGGGCCTGTGATTGCGCCGCTCCGACGCTCTCTGAATAGCGCGGCGCGAACTGACATGCCAGCGGCTCAGCGCGTGGCGCGCCCGCGAAACTGAGAATAGCGCCACAGCTCCAGCGCGATGACGATGACGGCCGTCGCAATTCCGGTACGTTTCCAGTCACCGGCCCACAGCCAATGGCCAAGCACAAGCACCGCCATCGGGTAGACCCATCGATGCAGCGCCTTCCACCGGCGGCCAAGCGCCCGAACGGCCCCATCGAACGATGTCACGGCCAGAGGCAGCATGATCGCCCCGGCCAACCAGCCCAGCAGGATTTCCGGTCGGGTGAAGGATTGCAGGACATTCTGCAGATTGGCCTTGGCCAGCCAGACTGCCAGATGCAGCACCATGTAGCCAAACGACGCAACGCCCAGGTAGCGGCGCCTGGACTTCAGCCAAGGCAGGGGGCCGACGATCCGCTGAAGCGGCGTCACCAGCAACGTCAGGGCCAGAAACAGTCCAGCGAGCAGACCGGTCAGGTTCGTGTAGGGCAGCTTGACATGCGCCAGCCCCAGGACAACCAGCACCGCGCCCGGCGCCGCCATTGCAGCCCACAGCATCAGACGCGCCCGATTGCGCGCGCCGAGCCCTTCGGTCGTGCTGTCAGTCATCGGTTCCGTGCCCTTGTCCCGTCCCTAGAATGCCAAAGGCCCGCGCCGTTGCAAGGCGCGGGCCCTTTCGAGATGTCTGCCACCGCACGATGCCGGACCGCGCTTACTCCGCGGCCATTGCGGCGGGCTGCGTCGCGGATTCGCGCTTCAGCTCGAATTCCTCGTGGTAGGACCGTTCGACGTTCACGGTCCAGACGTTGTGCTTTTCGCCCAGGATGTTCCGCGCGGCCAGCATCGCCGACAGCATCGAATGGTCCTGGTTGTTGTAGCGGTGCAGGCCGTTGCGGCCGACGGTCTGGAAGTTCTCCAGCGTGCCGATCCAGCCCTCGATCGTGTCCAGCGCCTCGCGGTACTCGCCGTCGTAGACCGGATAGGCCTTGGGCTGGCGGATGATCGCCGCGTCGATGACGTCGGTCGCCTTGGCCAGGCCGAGCTTTTCCAGTTCCTTCGACGCCAGGTCGCGCAGTTCAACGTCCGACATGTTCCACAGGCCGTCGCCCTGCTGGCAGAAGTACTCCATGCCGATGGACGCGGTGTTCTGGTCGGGCAGCATTTCCTTGGACCAGGCGCGGAAGTTCTGGATCCGGCCCACCTTCACCTGCGGCGAGTGGATGTAGATCCAGTTGTCCTTGAACGGGTCGGCATGGTCCAGGACCAGCGTGACGATCAGGAAGTCGCGGTACTTCAGGCGGTTTGCGGCCTCGACCACTTCGGGCGGGGGCGGCGGGTCGAAGCTGTGGATCAGGTCGCGCAGCGCCATCGAGTTGATGAAATGCGCGCCTTCGACACGTTCCACCACAGGGGCGCGGCCGTCTTCGTGCCAGTGCTTCACGTCAATCGACGTGACGCGGTTGCCTTGGCGGTTGACCTGCACGACTTCGGACCGCAGTTCCACCTTGCCGCCGCGATCCTCGATCATCTCGGCGGTCTTTTCCCACATCATCCCCGGCCCAAGGCGCGGATACTGGAATTCCTCGATCAGGCTGGTGGTGTCGTTCGCGCCGGTCAGCGCGTTCCAGACGGCCTTGAACAGGGACAGGTTCTTGATGCGCTGCGCCGCCCAGTCCGCCCGGATTTCGCGCGGCGGAATGCCCCAGACCTTTTGGGTGTAGCTGCGGAAGAAGTGCATGTAGAGCCGACCGCCGAAACGGTTGATCACCCACTCCTCGAAGCTTTCCTCCTTCTTGTAGGGGCGCACCTGCCACTTGAAGTAGGACAGCATGATCCGCATCGATTCGTACGGGCCGATGTTCTTCAGCGCGTTGAACAGCTTCAGCGGATAGTCGAAGAACTTGCCGCGATAGTAGATGCGGCTGAGGCGCGGGACGGTGATGAAGTCGTCCTGCAGCACCTCGTGCCACATCTCTTCGACCTCTTTCACCTTGGTGAAGAAGCGGTGGCCACCGATGTCAAACCGGTATCCGTTGTGGGATTCTGTCCGCGCGATGCCGCCGACCATGTCGGATGCCTCGTAGACGAGCGGAGTGTGGCGACCGCTGCGCTTCTGCAACTCGTAAGCCGCAGTCAGGCCCGCCGGTCCCCCGCCGATCACGACAACGGGGACGCCAGAGTTCAAAACCATATCAGTCACCACCTATCCCCGCGCAAAACGTCTGCCGCACACCCACCGCAGTCACTATACATGAACCGCACCGGCAGACCAAACGCTCTTCGCCACATTCCTGCCTTAATCGTTGCGTGACCGGCACCAATTCCTGCGGTTTGCTTCAATTCTGATGCAAATTCGGGAAAAACCTTCACCCTACGTCACCCTGGCCTTCCGGCTCGGCTCCCTGCATGGCACAGAAGCTGCGCATTTACGCCAAATGCCCGAATCGCCTTGCGAATCGCCGGTGCCGCGCTGCGGCATCTGCACTGCGGCAAAAGCTGCGCTGCAAGGGGGGGGTAACGGCCCGGACGGAGGCAATCTGTGCGCGATCTGCCTGACTTCATGATCATCGGCGCGGCCCGTGCGGGCACGACGGCGCTGCATTCCTTCCTGCGGCAAAGCCCCCAGATCTTCATGCCGGCGCAGAAGGAGCCGAACTTCTTCGCCTTTGAGGGCGAGCCCCTGGACTACAGGGGTCCGGGCGCCGACTTCGTGAACAACTCGATCCACAGCATCGAAGACTACCGTGCGGTCTTTGCCGCAGCGCGCGCCGATCAGCTGAAGGGCGAGGCCTCGCCCCTGTACCTGTTCGCGCCCAAGGCGCCGGAGCGCATCAAGGCGCACGCGCCGAACACGCGGATGATCGCGATCCTGCGCAACCCCATCGATCAGGCCTATTCGCACTTCATGTACGCCACCAAGTCGCGGATCGAGCCGGTGGAGGATTTCGTGCAGGCCCTGGGGCTGGAGGAAAAGCGGCTTGCCGACCACTGGCAGCCCCTGTTCGGCTATTCCCGGTTCCCGCGCTATGCCGAACAGTTGGATCGTTACTTCGCGCAGTTCCCGCGCGAGCAGATCCTGATCCGGCTGTACGAGGATTTCCTGTCCGACCCTGCGGGCCTCGTTGGCGATATCATGGCCCATATCGGCGCGGACCCCGCGTTCCGGCCGAACATGGAAGCCGGGATCAACGCGGGGGGGCGGCCGAAAAGCAAGCTGTTCCAGGACTTTCTGATGAAGTCGAACCCGATCACGCGCGCGATCGGCCTTGTCGTGCCACAGGAAACCCGGCTGAAGATCCGCGACCGCCTGGCGCAGTTCAACCTGAAGAACGACGAAAAGATTCCGGCCAAGGCCAAGGCGATCCTGAAGGAGCGGCTGTCGGGCGAGATCGAGCGGCTGGGTCCGATGATCGGGCGCGATCTGTCGGGGTGGCTGGCCTGAACCCTGCACCCCGGGCTTGATCCGGGGCCTCTGTCTCGGCGCTCGCGCCCCTGAAACGCAGGGCCCCGGGTCAGGCCCGGGGCGCGTTGTCTTGGGGTCAGCGTGGTCGCGGAGAGCCGATCAGATCTTCACCATCCGCCGCCGGTCCACCGCCACGCTGCGCGAATCGAAGGCATTGCGGGTGTCAAGGATCAGGCCCGCCGCCTCGGCGACCAGCTTGTAGTCCACATCCGTGTGGTCGGTCGTCACCAGAACCGCGTCATAAGCGGAAATCGTATCCGCCGTCAGCGCGACCGACTTGCGCCCCGCAAGTGCTGCATGGTCGCGGGTCATCGGCATGACCGGGAAGTAGGGGTCGTGATAGTCGCAGGCCGCGCCCATCGCCTCCAACTCGTTCAGAATGTAAAGCGCGGGGCTTTCGCGGGTGTCTTCCACGTTCTTCTTGTAGGCGACGCCCAAAATCAGGACGCGCGCGCCCTTGACCGCGCGGCCCCGCCGCCCGAGTTCTGCCGCCACGCGATTCGCGATCATCTGAGGCGCGTGTTCGTTCGTGCCATGCGCCAGATCGACCAGCGGGGTTTCCGACCCCACGTCGCGCGCCCGCCACGACAGATAGACAGGCGACACCGGGATGCAGTCGCCGCCGATGCCGGGGCCGGGGTAGAAGGGCATGTAGCCGAAGGGTTTGGTCGCTGCGGCCTTCACCACCTCCCACACGTCCACGCCCATCGCGTCGAGTGCGACCTTGAATTCGTTCACCAGCGCGATGTTCACGGTGCGGAAGCTGTTTTCCACCAGCTTCACCGCCTCGGCCGTCGCCGCCGACGACACCGGCACCGTCTTGGTGACGATATGGGAATAGAACTGGTCCACCAGGTCGCGCGACTGCGGGTCATCCGCGCCGACGATCTTGGGAATTTGCTTCGTCGAGAAGCTTTCGTTACCGGGGTCTTCCCGCTCGGGCGAGAAGGCCAGGAAGAAGTCGATCCCCGCCCGCAGGCCGCTGCGTTCCAGGATCGGCTTGATGACGGTCGTGGTGGCGCCCGGCCAGACGGTGCTTTCCAGCACGATCAACTGTCCAGGGCGCAGGTGCGCCGCGATGGTTTCGGCGGCCTTTACGACATAGGACATTTCCGGTTCGCGCTTGGCCGACAGGGGCGTCGGCACGCAGATCAGCACGATGTCGATGTCGGCCAGCCGGGCGAAGTCGCTGGTCGCGTCGAACCTGGCCCCGGCGACGGCCTTCGCAATCCGGTCCTCGGCGAAGTAGGAAATCACGCGTTTCCCGGCGTTGATGTCGGCCACGCGCGCGGCGTTGATGTCGAACCCGGTCGCGCGGAACCCCTGTTCGCTGACCGTCAGCGCCAGCGGCAGGCCGACATAGCCAAGCCCGATCGTGCCGACCGTTGCCGTCTTGGCCGCGATCCGGTCCTTGAGTGTCGAATACAGGGAAAACACGCTGGTCATCGATCCACGCCTTCACGAACACCACACCCCGGCAGGCCCTCTAGCACAGTTAGGCCACGGGTGTGAGGCGGAAATCCCTTACCCGACAGATTCGCGCAACCGTGGTTGCCCATTGTTGGTGTATGCTCAACAGCCGGGGTTCACCGCCGGTATTGCCGTTCGATCTCGTCCAATCCCTGCTGAAGGGTTAGGCGAGGCGTGAATCCCAGGCGGTCGGCAATCCGCGTGGAGGCAATCTGCGGGCTGGCGCTGTACAGGCGCAGCGCGAAATGGTCGGGGAAGGCCGGGCCGCCCTTTGCTATGCGCGTCCGGACCAGACGCACCGCCGCCTCGAACCTCTCTCGCCCCACCAGGCGGCGCAGGGCGGCACTGACGCGGGCGGCGGCAGAGGGGCCGGTGGCCGGTCCGGGCTGGGGTTCGGGGCCAAGCGCTGCGGCAAGCTCGGCCTGCGGGCGCAGGATCACCTCGCCCTGTCCGGCGATCTTCGCCAGGGCGCGGAAGTAGGTGTCCCACCCCGGTGCATCGGGGCCATTCACGACAAACCGCTCGCGCCCCATTGACGACGCGGCAACCGCACGCACCGCCGCCTCGGCCACGTCATCGGCATGGACAAGGGGGGCGCGGCCTGCCGGATCGGGCAGGACAATTCCGCCGGATTTCAAGGCGTTGATCGGCCCGTCCGTCCACAGCGCGCTGCCTGCGCCATAGACGATGGTGGGTTGCAGGATTGCCGCTTCGAAGCCCGAATCCAGCAGCCGCCGTTCCATCGCGATCTTCGTCTGGCGGTAGTCGCCGCCCCCCGGACCGCCCCAGGGCGCGTCCTCGGTCAGGTCGGCTGCAGGCCATCCGTCATAGACGACGATGGAACTGACATGCACGATCCGGTGCAGGTGCGCGGCCTTCGCCGCCGCCATCAGTCCGTCGAAGGCCGCCAGATTCTCGGCCCCCGACGCCCGCACGTCATAGGCCAGATGCACAATCGCCGACACGCCCGTCAGCGCCGCCGACAGCGTGCCGGGCCGCGCCAGATCGGCGCGCACGACGCGGGCACCCGCCTGCTCCAGCGGCCCCGTGCCGTGCCCGCCGCGCGTGATCGCCACCACCTCGGCCCCTGCCGCGCGCAGCTGCGCAACCACCCGGCGGCCGATGAATCCGGTCGCCCCGGTCACCGCAACCCGCGTTCCGGGGCTGAGTTTCACGTCCGTTTCCACAACCGCCGCTTGCCTCACCTGATGCCCTTTGGCACCCTAGCTGCGTTGCGGCATGGATGGAACCGTTTCCGCCCGCCCCGGTGACGCCACGGGGGCCAAGGTGATAGGGTTGCCGCCGGGTAAGGGTAGCGCCTTCGGGCATAGGGTTGGACAGGGACAGATGCACACATTCATCACCGGCGGCGCGGGCTTCATCGGGTCGCACCTGACCGAACGGCTGCTGGCCGAGGGGCATTCCGTCACCATCCTGGACGACTTCTCGACCGGGCGGCGCGAGAACCTGCATGGCGTTGCGGGCCACAAGGGCCTGAAGGTGATCGAGGGCACGATCCTGGATGCAGGACTTGTCGCCGATCTGGTGGCCCGCGCCGACACCGTGTTCCACCTGGCCGCCGCCGTGGGCGTCAAGAAGATCATGGATGAACCCAGCCGGTCGATCCTGACGAACGTGAACGGCACCGAGAACGTGCTGAAAGCCGCCGTGCCGCTGAAGAAGCTGACCTTCGTGGCGTCAACGTCCGAGGTCTACGGCAAGGCCACCAAGTTCCCCTTCGCCGAGGATGACGACCTGACCATCGGCGCGACCAAGAACCTGCGCTGGTCCTATGCGTCGGCCAAGCAGCTGGATGAATTCCTGACGCTCGCCTACGTGCGCGAGGCGCAGTTGCCGGCCGTGATCCTGCGGTTCTTCAACACCACCGGCCCGCGCCAGACGGGGCGCTATGGCATGGTGCTGCCCAGCTTCGTGCAGGCCGCGCTGGATGGCCGCCCCCTGCAGGTGCACGGCACGGGCGAGCAGTCACGCTGCTTTGGCCATGTGGCCGATGTGGTCGAGGCGATGATGCGCCTTCTGGCCACCCCCGCCGCGCAGGGTCAGGTGTTCAACGTGGCCAACGATCAGGAGGTCACGATCCGGGGGCTGGCCGAGCGGGTGATCCAGATGACCGGATCGCGGTCGCGGATCGAGACGGTGGCCTATTCCGACGTCTACCCCGAGGGTTTCGAGGACATGCAGCGCCGCCTGCCCGACGTGTCCAAGCTGGAACGCTTTACCGGGTTCCGGCCGCGCCGGGGCCTTGATGAGATTATCGCCGACGTGATCGCCGAAAAGCGCGCCGCTGTGGCCGCCTGACCCGATGCAAGCCGACCGCCGCGACTATCTGGTGCTGGGCGCGATCCTGCTGGTCGCGCTCGCCTTCCGCATTCCGGGGCTGAACAGCCCCTTGTGGTTCGACGAAATCACCACCGTCGTCACACACCTGCGCCTGCCCTGGTCGCAGATGATGACCGACTATTCGATGAACCATCACTACTTCCACGATGTCTTCGCCAAGGCCTTCCGTGAGGTTTTCGGCGAGGCACCCTGGGCCATCCGCATGACGGCGCTGATCTTCGGCATCGGCTCCATCGCCGCCGCCTGGGTGCTGGCGCGCGACGTGGCGGGGCGCGGGGCGGCGCATGTGACGGCGTTGCTTCTGGCCGTCAGCTATCACCACATCTGGTTCTCGCAGAACGCGCGGGGGTACACGGGACTGGCGTTCTTCGGCACCGTCGGGCTGATCCTGTTCCTGCGGGGCCTGCGGGAACCCCGCATGGGCACGTGGGCCTGGTTCGGGGCCACGCTGACCGCAACCGTCTTCACGCACCTGACCGGGGCGTTCCTGTATGTGGCCTTTGGCGTCTTGTGGCTGGCCATAGCGGTCGCGCGGCGGGAACGCGACCTTTGGCTTTACCCATTCCTGGGCTTCCTTGGCGGCGGGCTAGCCACCATTCTTGTCTACCTGCCGATCCTGCCCAGCCTTCTGGCCTCGGTCGGCGGGGTTGCGGCCACCTCGGATGTGGACGTGATGCAAGAGTACCAGTCGCCCTTGTGGACGGCGGTCGAGGCGGTGCGGACGGCGGTTGGGTCCGGCAGCCCCCTGATCCCGCTGGTGGGCGGGGTGGCGCTTTTGCTGATTGCCACAGGGGCGTTGACGCTCCTCCGCCGCGCACCGGTGTTCGTCTGGGCCGTGGGCCTGCACATCGCGCTGACGGTAGCGATCCTGATGGCGCTCGGCATGCGGATATGGCCGCGGTTCTTCTTTGTGGACATCGCGTTCCTGCTGATCCTTGTCGTCGCGGGGGTAGAATGGTGGTCGGGCTGGCTGGGCCGCCGGATCGACCGGGTGCGCGCGCCGGGGCCGGTGTTTGCGGTTGCGGCGGCGGCGATGGTTCTGGTGTCGCTACCGCTTGCGTTGAAGAACTATCGCGCGCCGAAGCAGGACCTGGCCGGCGCTTACGACTATGTTCAGGCCGAACGGAAGCCGGGTGAGAGGGTCTATGCGGTGGGCTATGCGTCCTCGGCCTTCACCGACTTTTACGGGGCTGACTGGTCGGTGATCTTCGACCCGCCCGAATATGCCGCCGCCCTGGCCCAGCCCGGACCCGTGACCTTCGTGGTTGGCTTTCCCGGCAGGTCGATGCGCCGCATCCCGCAGATGGAGGCGGATATCGGCAAGGTCCTGACCGAAAAATGGTTCCCCGGCACGCTGGGGGACGGGGCGGTCGCCGTCCTGCACCGCGACTGATGGAGGGGTTGCCCGACATCGTCGTCGGCACGGGCCCCGCCGGGGTAGCGGCCGCGATGGCCCTGCTGGCAAAGGGCAGGCGGGTGGTGCTGCTGGATGGCGGCAAGGCCTTTGAGGCGGAGCACGAGGCGCGGCGGCAGGCGCTGGCCGCGCGCGATCCGGCGGGGTGGACGGCGGCGGACGTGGCGGGGTGGCAGGGGCCGCAGTCTGGCGCGGCACCGGGGCAGGTGCGGCGATACGGGTCGGATTTCGCGATGGAACCGGCGGACGCGACCTTTGCCGAGGCCGGGGACGTGGCCCTGCGCGCATCGCGGGCGGGTGGGGGGTTATCGAGCCTTTGGGGGTCAGCTGTCCTGCCCTATTCCCCGCACGACACGGCCGGCTGGCCCGTCAGCCCCGAGGAATTTGCGCCGCATTACCGCGCTGTGGCAGGGTTCCTGCCCGTCTCGGGCCGGGTGGACGCGCTGCAAGGGCTGTTTCCGGCCCTGCCGATGGAAGGACGAACAGCCCTGCCCGCTTCGCCCCAGGGGGCGGCCTTGCTGGCGCGGATGGACCGTCAGGCCGGGGCTTTGGGCCGCCGGGGCGTCACCGTAGGGATGGCGCGGCAGGCGGTGGCGTCGGGGTGCCGCACCTGCGGGCAGTGCCTGCATGGCTGCCCGTGGGAGCTGATCTGGTCGGCCCGATACACTTTGCGCCACCTGGCAGAGGACAGCCGTGTCACCTATCGGCCCGGCGCGGTGGTCGCACGGGTCGAGGATGGACCGGACGGCGCGACGGCGCATCTGGCAGACGGCACGTCGGTCAGGGGCGCGCGCCTGTTCTTGGGCGCGGGCGTGCTGGAAACCGCGCGCATCCTGATGACCTCGCGCCCCGGCCTGACCGAGGTCGCTTTGCGCGACAGCCAGCAGGCGTTTCTGCCGATGCTGCACCCCTGGTCGGCAGGTGCCCGCCCCGACCGGACGCCCGCCCATACCCTTGCCCAGATGTTCGTCGAGATCGACGACCCCGCTGTCTCACCCTGGCTGGTGCATGGGCAGGTCTATTCGTGGAACGAATTCTACCGTGCTGAATTGCTTGCGAAATATGGCCGCCTGCCGCTGGCGGGCCCGGTCTTTGGCGCGCTGTCGCGGCGGCTGATCGTGGCGCAGGCGTTCCTGCATTCGGACCATTCGGCGAAGATCGCGCTGACGCTGGCCGCCGATGGCCGCCTGAAGGCCCGGACGGTTGCGAACCCCGACACCTTCCCCACCCTGACCCGCGCGCTGAAGGCGATGGCGGGGGCGTTCCGGCTGGGCGGGATGATCCCGCTGCTGCCCGCCGCGCGGCCAGGTGCGCCGGGGTCGTCGTTCCATGTGGGGGCGTCGTTTCCGATGGCAGCCGCGCCGAATGGAGCATCGAGCGATACGCTGGGGCGGCCCCTTGGGATGAAGCATGTCCACCTGATCGATGCCTCGTCCCTGCCCGCGATTCCGGCGACGACCATCACCTTCGGCGTCATGGCCAACGCCCACCGGATCGCGGCGATGGCCCCGGTTTAGGGCCGCGCGGGGCGCTTTGCGGGACGGTGCGCCGAAAGGGGGATGCAAGGGCCTGAAATACCGGCAAAATCCGGGTATGCGCAACGTATGGCTTACGTACATACGTTCCGGGCTACTCAGGCAAATCGGGGCCATGTGACGACGGGGCCAATCCGGCGCGTCAGCCAGCTCCGTCGGTCGGGCTGAGGTCGAAGGCTTCACCCGGAAAGAACTTCGCCAGCCGGATATCGGCGGACCTTGCGTGACCCTCCATCCCCTCCAGCCGCGAGATGCGGGCGGTGGCGACGGCAAGCTGTTTCGTGGCGGCGCGGGTGGCGCGTTGCCAGGTGACGGTCTTCATGTACTTGTGGACCGACAGCCCGCCCGTATAGCGCGCGGCACCCGATGTGGGCAGCACATGATTCGGCCCCGCGGCCTTGTCGCCGAAGGCGACTGTGGTTTCCTCGCCCAGAAACAGCGACCCGTACGACCGCAGCCGCCCCAGCCACCAGTCAAGGTCCTGCGCCTGAACGTGCAGGTGTTCCGGCGCGTAGGTGTCCGCCACCTGCGCCATCTCCTCGGCATTGTCGCACAGCATGACCTCGGCCAAACCGTCCCAGGCGGCGCGGGCTGCGGCGGCGTTGACCTCGGGCAGTTCGGCGATGATGCGCGGGGCAAGGGCGATCACCGCCTCGGCCAGCGCGCGGTCGGTGGTGGCGAGCCAGACGGGCGAGTTCCAGCCGTGTTCGGCCTGGGAAATCAGGTCCCAGGCGACCAGCATCGGGTCGGCGGTGTGATCGGCCAGGATCATCACGTCGGTCGGGCCCGCGAACATGTCGATGCCGTAGGGGCCGAACAGGATGCGCTTGGCCTCGGCCACATACTGGTTGCCGGGGCCGACCAGGATGTCGGCGCGGGGCAGGCCGAACAGGCCCATCGCCATCGCCGCCACGCCCTGCACGCCGCCCAGGTTCAGGATCACGTCGGCCCCGCAAAGGTCCATCGTGAAGAGGATCGCAGGGGGGATGCCCGCACCGGGGCGCGGGGGCGAGCAGGCGGCGATGTGGGGCACGCCTGCGACCTTTGCGGTCGTCACCGTCATCATCGCGCTGGCGATGTGGCTGTAGCGCCCGCCCGGCACATAGCAGCCCGCGGCAGAGACGGGGATCTGCCGCTGCCCCGCCATCAGGCCTGGCAGAAGCTCGATCTCGCAATCCGACACCGTTTCCATCTGTGCCTGAGCGAAGCGGCGGATGTTGGCGTGGGCAAAGCGGATGTCGTCCTTCAGCTTGTCCGGCACCGCACGGGCCGCCGCCGCGATCTGGTCGCGCGGCACGATGATGTCGCCTGTCCAGCCGTCAAGCTCACGCGCGAAGGCGCGGACCTGATCGTCGCCGCCCGCCTTGATGCGGTCGAGCATGGCTTCTACCGCCGCGCGCACGTCGGGGGCGTCGCCGTCGTGGGCGCGGGTGGCCTTTTTCAGGTAGATCATGCCAAATCGCCTTGATCACTTCGTGCCACTGGCACCTGAGAGGATATGGCGACGGGGGGAAGTTCCGGCTCTGTGATCCGAGCAGCGAACCGTTGCAACGAACCAATCGGCAAAGGCCCGTGACTTTGCCGACGCACAGCGATGCAGCATTCCGCCCGGTCACCTAAAGCGATCCGGGCAGCGCCTGCCTGCCCTATGGCAGGCGCTTCGCGCCGCCCAGGCCGGCGCTGCCCTCTCGTGGTTTCGGACTGCGGCGTCTGCAGGACGCGCCGTCGCGCATGAGCCGGGGAAACGGCATGCGTTTCCTTGTCCGGCTCACCCAAGCCGCGGTGCAGCGGCGCGCTGGGAGCCATTCCTCCCGCCTCGTGGGCCGCTTTCCTGCCGTGGGGACCGGTTCTCCCGCGGTTTACGTACTGATCGGCCGGAGTTGGTATCATCGGCGCGGCAACCCCTTACATGCGCCCTTTCCAGGGCACGACACGGCGTTCGACAAAGCGCATCAGCATGTCGAAGGCATAGGCGATGGCCGCGATCACGATGATGCCCATGATGACGGTCGAGGTTTGCAGGAACTGGCTGGCGGTCAGCACCATGTAGCCAAGGCCCGATGTGGCCGCGACCATCTCGGCCGCGACCAGCGTGGTCCAGCCGAAGCCTATTCCGACGCGCATCGCAGTCAGGATTTCGGGCATGGCGGACGGCAGGATGACGTGCCGCATCACCTGCCAGCGAGTCGCGCCAAAGCTGTAGGCCGCATGAATCTGCTCGATGGCCGCCGAGCGCACGCCCGACCGCGCCCCCAGCGTCACGGGGGCCAGCACCGACAGAAAGATCAGGAGGACCTTCGAGGTCTCGCCGATGCCGAACCAGATGATCATGAGCGGCAGGTAGGCGAGCGGCGGGATGGGGCGGTAGAATTCGATGGGCGGATCGAAGATGCCGCGGACGACCGGGCTCATCCCCATGGCAAGTCCAAGGGGGATGCCGATGGCGCAAGCGAGCAGGAAGGCACCGAAGACGCGGGCGGTGGAAATGCCGATGTGGACGATGAAGGGGGTATTGGTGAAACCGTTCGTCCAGGTCTGGATGAACTTGTTCAGGATCGCCACGGGCGAGGGGATGAACAGGGGTTTCACCCAGCCAAGCCAGGTGACCAGCCACCAGACGAAGACGATGGCGGCGATCGAGGCGAGCGACAGCCACAGCGTGTCGCCCTGGCCCGGCACCCCGTAGATTTCGCCCGGCTTGGTCGCGCGGGCCTTGCCGAACAGGCCGGTGCGAGGCGGGGCCTGGCGTGCCTCGATGGGCTTGTCGGTCATGGCGCACCCTCCTCATCGGCAAAGATGATGCGCAGCACCTCTTCCCTCAGCGCGATGAAATCAGGCGAGGCCTTCACCGCGCGGGCGGGCGTGCCCGACAGGTGGCGGCGCGAGAAGGGCAGGTCGAAGCGGTGCGTGATACGCCCGGGGCGGGGGGACATAACGATCAGGCGGGTGCCCATGAACAGCGCCTCTTCGACGTCGTGGGTGATGAAGAACACCGATTTCCGCGTGGCCGACCAGATCGACAGGATCAGCTCCTGCGCCTTTTCGCGGGTCAAGGCGTCCAGCGCGCCCAAGGGTTCGTCCATCAGCATGATCTTGGGGTCGCAGGTCAGGGCGCGGGCGATGCCGACGCGCTGCTGCATCCCGCCCGACAGCATGTAGACGGGCGATTTCTGGAAGCCGTCGAGGCCCAGTTGCGCGATGTACTTTTCCGCGACCTTGTACCGCTCGGCCTCGGGGACGTTCTGCATCTTCAGGCCGAAGGCGACGTTATCGAGGACGTTCAGCCAAGGCAGCAGCGCGTGTTTCTGGAACACGACCGACCGGTCGGCACCGGGGCCGGTGACCGGGCGGTTGTCAAGCAGGATCGCCCCCGCGGTGGGCGACAGAAAGCCCGCGATCAGGTTCAGAAGCGTGGACTTGCCACAGCCGGATGCGCCCAGGGCCACGACGAATTCGTCGGGTTCGATCGACAGGTCGATGTCGGACAGGGCGGCCACGGGGGCGCGGCCCCCCTGCCCCGGATAGACGACCGATACCTTGTCGATGGTCAGGCCCATGCCGCCCCTTTCCGCGTGAAAGGCCCGGCCCGGCGCATAGGCCGGGCCGGGTCGTCGTGTCGGACGCGTTACTTCGTCGCCGCTTCCAAGATCGAGGTGTTCACGAAGGGCGAATAGTCGTCGATGGCCGCGTCGATCCGGCCGGCCTTGACCAGGAAGTCGGCGGTGTACTTCATCTTGGCGGGCGCGCTGCCCAGCCAGGCGTCGCCCAGCTGGTCCTTCAGCGGCACGAAGGTGAAGCCCTTCAGGATTTCGGGCACCTGCGTCGGGTCGGCCCCGGTCATCTCGGCGATCTTCTTGACCTTGTCGCTGTCGGGGGTGAAGGACTCCGGCGCGTCCAAATAGGCCTTGTTCGCCTCTTCGAAGGTCTTGGCGAAGGCGACCAGCTGGTCGGCGTGGTCCTTGGCGAACTGGGTGTTCACGACCCAGCCGTCGAAGGTGGGGTAGCCCATCTTGGCCGTCTCATCCGCGCCCATGATGAAGGTGCCGGTCTGCAGGATCTGGTTCTGCACGGGTTCCCAGATCCAGGCGGCATCGACCTGGCCGCCATCCCAGGCCGCCGCGATCTGGTCGGCGGGCAGGTTGACGATGGTGATGTCGGATTCGGCGATGCCCGCATTCGCCAGCGCGCCCATCAGCGAGAAGTGGGCTGTCGAGCCGACGGGCACGGCCACGCGCTTGCCCTTGAGGTCGGCGATGGAGGCGATGCCTGCGTCCTTCTTGGCGATCAGGCTTTCGGCGGTCCCGATGCCTTCGGACAGCATGAAGAGCTGGAAGTCCACGCCCTGGCTGGCCCCGATGGCGAGGGGGGACGAGCCAAGTTCGGCCAGCTTGATGTCACCCGATGCCATCGCGGCGATGACTTCGGTGCCCGACCCGAAGGTGCGCCATTCGATGTTCCAGCCGGTCGCCTTGTCGAACAGTTTTTCGGCGCGGGCGACCTGGAAGGGCGTGGGGTTGCCGAAGTTGCCGATGACGATGTCTTCGGCCATCGCGGCCGAGGCCATCAGGGCCAGTGCCGCCGCGCCGGTCATCAGGCGTTTGGTCAGGGTGGGCATCTTGTGTCTCTCCATCTGTTGGTGGGTGTCTTGACCCGTGCCGTTTTCGGTCATCGGGCGGTCTTGGCAAGGTCCGGTGCCAGTGTGGCCACGGATTGCGGAAAGGCAATGATCGCGTCGGTCAGGCAGTCGAGCGTGTCGAAGGCGGTCACTTCGGGGGCAACGGCCTCGGCGATCAGCGAGAATTCCGTGCAGGCGATCATCTGGACCCTTGCGCCTTGTGCCAGAAGTGCGGCGGACGCGGCGCGCAGGGTGGCGCGGGCGGTGTCGTCGGGGCCATGCGCCTTGATGCGGCGGATGGCGGCCAGCAGGGCGGCGTCGTCGGGCGCATAGACGGGGCGCAGGCTTGCGTCGATCAGGGGGGCATCGAACAGGCCCACGCGGCGCACGGCGGGTGAGGCGAGGATTCCGACCTTGTCGCCGGGGCGGGCGAGGGTCGCGGCGCGGGCGACGGACAGGGCCACCATGTCGATGAAAGGAACGGTGATCGCCGCGCGGATGCCAGGCGCGAAGTGGTGGGCGGTGTTGCAGGGCATGGCGATGGCCGCAGCCCCCGCCTGTTGCAGCCGCCGCGCCATGCCCGCCAGCACCGGGCCGGGATCAACCTTGCCGCCTTCCAGCAGGAAGGCGATGCGCGATGGCACCTGGGGGTTCTGGTCCACCAGCAGGGGCACATGGTCGGCATCGTCGCGGGCGGGGGTGGCTGCGATGATTTTCTGCATCAGAAGCACCGTCGCCTCTGGCCCCATCCCGCCCAGAATGCCCACCGGCGCGCGTGTCATGGCGATGGTTTCTGCCCCTCTGTCAGGGCCGACAGATACCCGAACAGCCCCGCCGACCCGCCGGTGTGCAGGAAGACAACACGCTCGCCTTTCTTGAAGCGGCCCTTGCGGCAATAGTCGATCAGCCCTGCCGCGCCCTTGGCGGAATAGACCGGGTCGAGCAGGATGCCTTCCAGTTCGGCGAACATGCGGATCGCTTGAATCGTGTCCTCGCGCGGGATGCCGTAGCCTAGGCCCACGTAGTTCGTGTCGGCCACCACATCCCCGCGCTGGACGACGCCGGGGCAGCCCAGTTTCTCGGCGGTGCGGACGGCGAGGTTGTAGACGTTTTCCTCTTGCTTCGCTTGCGGGGCGCGGACGCCGAAGCCGAGAAGCGGGATGCCGGCGTTGATCGCCTTCAGCCCCACAACCAGCCCGGCCTGCGTGCCCGCGCTGCCGGTGGCGGTGACGAGGTGGTCGATGACCAGCCCACGGTCATTCGCCTGCCCCACGAGTTCGAAGGCGCAGTTCACATAGCCGAGCGCCCCCGTGGGGTTCGACCCGCCGCCGGGGATGACGTAGACCTTGCGGCCCGTCGCGCGCATCCTGTCGGCCACGGCGTCCATCTCGGCCTGCATGTCCATGCCCCCTGCCCGCTTTTCGGTGGTGGCACCATGCAGGTGATCCAGCAGGACATTGCCGTTCTGGTTGTAGTTCGGGTCGTTCGACCCCGTGCGATCCTCCAGAAGGATATGGCAGGCCATCCCCAGCTTCGCCGCGAAGGCCGCCGTCTGGCGGGCGTGGTTCGACTGGGTGGCCCCCTGGGTCATCACCATGTCCGCGCCCATCGCCTGCGCCTCGGCCATCAGGAATTCGAGCTTCCGGGTCTTGTTGCCCCCCGTGGACAGGCCCGTGCAGTCATCGCGCTTGATCCAGATTTCGGGGCCGCCCAGTTCCGCCGACAGCCGGTCGAGCCGTTCCAAAGGCGTGGGCAGGTGGGCGAGGAAAACGCGGGGGAAGCGGGCGAGGTGCATCGGGAACCTTTGCGAAACTTGCGCGATGCTGAAACTTGCATGACAAATCCGCGTTTACAAATGCGAAATTGGTCACTTAACTTGCGCGTTATGCATGTTCTAAGGGGTTGCGCAGGCGATGCGGCTGGAATGGCTGGACGATATCCTGGCGGTTGCGGAAACCGGGTCATTCTCCAAGGCCGCGCAGCGGCGGAACCTGACACAGTCGGCCTTTTCGCGGCGGATCGGGGCGATCGAGGATTGGGTCGGTGCCGAGCTGTTCGACCGGGGGCGAAAGCCCGTGCAGCTGCACGCCGCCATCGCCGCGCAGCAGGACCGCGTCGCGGCCTGCGCGATGGAGCTGCGCCAGCTGGTGGCGGACCTGCGGCGGGGTGCGCGGCAAGGGGGCGACCGGGTGGTCATCGCCAGCCAGCACGCGTTGACCGCGTCGCTGACCCCCGCCATCGTGGCCCGGGTCGGGCGGGCGAACCCGGACATCCATGTCCGGCTGCGGTCGGCGAACCTGGATGAATGCTTTGCGCTGCTGTTGTCGGGGCAGGCCGACATTGCGCTGGCCTACCGGCTGCCCGACGAAGAGCATCCGGTTGCGACGGATTTCATCGAAACAGCCCTGATCGGGACCGACCGGCTGGTGCCGGTCGTGGCGGCCGCGCGCGCGTCGGACGTGCTTGCGGGCGCCGTTGCGGGCGAGCTTGCCTATGTTGCCTATCCGGATGACGTGTTCCTGGGGCAGGTGATGGCGCGGACGGTGCTGCCCCGGATCGGGCAGATCGACCGTGTGTCGGTGCGGGCCGAGACGGCGCTGACGCTGGCGGCGGTCGAGATGGCGGCGGTGGGCGTGGCGGTGGCCTGGGTTCCCCGGTCGCTGGCCGAGGCGCGGGTGCGGCGGGGTGAGCTGACCGACCTGTCGGATGCGCTGCCGGGCACCGATCTTGCGATTACCGCCGTGCGGCTGCGCCAGCCGGTCGGGCTGGTCAGGGCGCTCGTTTGGGTGTGCCTGACGGAGGCGGGGCCGGATCGCACTCCGGGGTGACGGGTCAGCCCATAACGTCAGCCCGTCAGCGCGGTCCGCAGCATCGGAACAAGCGCGCCCTGCGCCGCCGCGATCTCTGCCTCGGCGGTCGCAACGCGGGCAGGTGTGTAGTGGCCCTGAACGTCCAGAAGATTGACCGTCCCGACCACATCGGCGCCGTCCACCACCGGCACGTTCACCGCCGACTGGCAGCCCAGCGCGTTGATCAGTGCATGGTCGGGAAAGTAGATCGCGAATTCCGCCGTGGTGTTCGCCACGAAGGTCTGTTTCCCGTCGATGACCAGGCGGCTCCAGCCGTCGTCGCCCATCGGCTTGGTGCCAGTCACGGGATACTCGGCCGGGTGCGAGGTATAGACGCGCCGCGCCAGCCCCGCCTTGCGGTCAACGGTGGTGACGGTGAAGATGCGCGCGCCGACTCTGTCAGCGATCCGGCGGTGCAGGTCGGCCAAGGCCTGAAGCGGGTTGTCGGTCATCGGGTTCCCCTTGTCGCCCGGCCCCAGTGCCAGCTTGACAGGATTGTGCAGAAGTTGCCCAATCCTTCAAGGCGACAGCCAGATGCCGGTTCGGCACCTGCCAGCCGCCAACCAACAAACATAATGGAACGGGGAGTTCACGATGACACTGGATCCGGCCTTCCGCTGGTTCGTCCCGGCGCTTGCCGCGGGCCTTCTTCTGGGCACCGCGCCCTCGGCGCTTCTGGCCGACACGCCCGCCGACACGCTGGTGATCGCCAACGCCATCGACGACATCGTCTCGCTCGACCCGGCGGAAGCCTACGAGTTCTCGGGCCTCGACATGGTCAACAACGTCTATGACGGGCTGGTCGAGATCGACCCCGTCACGCTCAAGACCATGCCGGGCCTGGCCGAAAGCTGGTCGGTGGCCGACGATGGCGTCAGCTACACCTTCAAGATGAAGTCGGGCCTGACCTTCGCCTCGGGCAATCCGGTGCGCGCCGAAGATGCGGCCTTTTCGCTGCAGCGCGCGGTCAAGCTGAACAAGACCCCGGCCTTCATCCTGAACCAGTTCGGCTGGACGGCCGAGAACGTGGACCAGATGATCACCGCCGACGGCGACACGGTGAAGATGACCGTGTCCAAGCCGTTTGCGCCGACGTTCCTGTACAACTGCCTGACGGCGGGGGTCGCGTCCATCGTGGACAAGGAAACCGTCATGGCCCACGACGTGGGCGGCGACATGGGCAACGAATGGCTGAAGCAGAATTCAGCCGGAACGGGCGCCTATGTGCTGAAGTCGTTCAAGGCCAACGAAGGCATGATCCTTGAGGCGCGGCCGGGCTATTGGCGCGGTGACGCCAAGATCGCGAAGGTCTTCGTCCGGCACGTGCCCGAAGCGGCGACCGAGCGGCTGCAGCTGGAAAAGGGTGACATCGACATCGCCCGCACGATCACGCCGGTGGACGTGGAAGGCATGTCCGGCAACGCCGACATCACCATCCAGAACGACGTGGGCGGGCAGGTCTATTACCTGGCCTTCAACCAGAAGAACGAGAATTACAAGAACGCCAAGTTCCTGGATGCGATGCGCTGGGCGGTCGACTACCAGGGCATGGCCGACACGATCATGAAGGGCGCGGTCATCCCGCACCAGGCCTTCCTGCCGCAGGGCTATCTCGGCGCGCTGGACGACCTGCCCTACAAGCTCGACATCGAGAAGGCCAAGGCCCTTCTGGCGGAATCGGGCATCAAGGACCCGAAGGTCACGCTGTCGGTCCGCAACGCCGCCGACCGCATGGACGTGGCGCAGTCGATCCAGAACACCTTTGGCCAGGCCGGGATCACGGTCGAGCTGAAGGTGGGCGAAGGCGCCGAGCAGCTGAAGGAATACCGCGCGCGCCAGCATGACGCGACGCTGCAGACCTGGGGCCCGGACTATCCCGACCCGAACACCAACTCGTCCACCTTCGCCGAGAACCCCGACAACTCGGACGCGGCGAACAACACCGGGTATCTGGCCTGGCGGAACGCCTATGACCCCGGTCCGATGACGGCGGAAAGCCAGGCCGCCGTGCTGGAGCGGGACGAGTCCAAGCGCGTGGCGATGTATGAGGACCTGCAGAAGAAGCACCGCGAGACCGCGCCCTTCATCCTGATGTTCCAGCAGGCGCGGCAGACGGCGCTGCGCAAGAACGTCAAGGACTTCTACACCGGCGGGGCCGTCGATGCGGCGGCCTACTGGCTTGTGACGAAGTGACGGGTCAGGCCGCGCCCAGCCACAGGGGTCGGGCGCGGCCACCCTGCGGATGACCGACACCCCCCTTTCCCCTGCGCCCAGCCGCCTGTTGTCGGGCCTGTGGAGCGCCCTGAAGGTCGCGCTGTCGCTGGCCGCGACCTTCGTGGGCCTGCTGGCCGTGACCTTCTACATCAGCCGTGTCGTGCCCATCGACCCGGTGCTGTCGATCCTGGGCGAACGTGCGACCGAGGCGCAGATGGCCGAGGTGCGCGAAAAGCTGGGGCTGGACCGGCCCTTGGCGGTGCAGTTCGGCATCTACCTGCGCGATGCGCTGCAGGGCGATCTTGGCACATCCGTCCGCACGCGCGAGCCGGTGCTGGAGGAGGTGAAGCGCTACTTCCCCGCTACGCTGGAACTGGCCACACTCGCCACGATCATCGGCGTTGCCATCGGGGTGCCAGCGGGGGTGCTGGCCGCGACAAAGCCCGGGTCATGGGCGGATCAGGCGCTGCGTGTGATCGGGCTGATGGGCTATTCGATGCCGGTCTTCTGGCTGGGTCTGGTGGGACTTCTGATCTTTTACGGGCAGTTGGGCTGGGTCGGGGGTCCCGGCCGGTTGGATGCGTCCTTCGACATGATGTATGAATTCGAGGTCACGCCCTATACCGGCATGATCCTGATCGACACCGCGCTAAACGGCCGGTGGGACATGTTCGGCAACGCCGTCAGCCATATCATCCTGCCCGCCAGCCTGCTCGGTTACCTGTCGATGGCCTATATCAGCCGGATGACGCGGTCGTTCATGCTGAACGAGCTGGGGCAGGAATATGTCACCACCGCCCGCGTGAAGGGGATGCCCGAGCGGCGCGTGGTCTGGGTGCATGCGATGCGGAACGTGCTGGTGCCCTTGGTGACGGTCATTGCGCTGTCCTACGCCTTCCTGCTGGAAGGGGCCGTGCTGACCGAGACGATCTTCGCCTGGCCGGGCCTGGGCCGCTACATCACGGATGCGCTTCTGGTGAACGACATGCCCGCCGTGCTGGGGGGCACCGTGGTCGTGGGCGTGGCCTATGTGGGCCTGAACATGCTGTCGGACATCCTCTACCGCCTGCTTGACCCGAGGACGCGCTAGACATGGCGACGATGTCCCTGTGGCTGCGCGACCCCAACCCATCCTCGCGGATGCAGGCGCGGGCAGGGCAGGCGTATCTTTCCTGGCTGCGGCTGACGAAGAACCCTCTGACGGTGGCGGGGCTGGCGATTGTCATGGTCCTTCTGCTGATGGCAATCTTCGCGCCGCTGATCGCCCCGCACGACCCCATCGCGCAGGACCTGGGCCACCGCTTCCTGCCGCCGGGCAGCCCCGGCAACTGGCTGGGAACCGACGAATTCGGGCGGGATATCTGGTCGCGGATCGTGTTCGGGTCGCGCGTCACGCTGTACATCGTCGGGCTGGTGATCCTGACCGCGCCTGTGTTCGGGCTGATCGTAGGCACCGTCGCCGGTTACGCGGGCGGGTGGGTCGATCAGGTGCTGATGCGGATCACCGATATTTTCCTTGCGTTTCCGAAGCTTATCCTAGCCCTCGCCCTGGTCGCCGTGCTCGGCCCCGGCATGGTAAACGCGGTCTTGGCCATCGCCGTGACCTCCTGGCCGCCCTACGCGCGGGTGGCGCGGGCCGAGGCGCTGACGGTGCGCAACTCCGACTACATCGCCGCCGTGCGCCTGCAGGGGGCGGGGCCTGTGCGGATCATCCTGGGCCACGTCATCCCGATGTGCGTGCCGTCCGTCATCATCCGCGTCACGCTGGACATGGCGGCGGTGATCCTGACAGCCGCCGGTTTGGGCTTCCTGGGCCTTGGCGTGCAGCCCCCCCTGGCGGAATGGGGCGCGATGATCTCGTCGGGGCGGAAGTACCTGTTCGAGCAGTGGTGGATCGCCACGATGCCGGGGCTGGCGATCTTCATCGTCTCCTTGGGCTTCAACCTTCTGGGCGACGGGTTGCGCGACGCGCTGGACCCGCGGAATGCGGGCAAATGACGCTGCTGACCATCCGCGACCTGCACGTGACCTTCGACACCGAGGCGGGTCGGGTCGAGGCGGTGCGGGGCGTTTCGTTTTCAGTCGGACGGGAACGCCTTGGAATCGTGGGGGAAAGCGGGTCGGGCAAGACGCTGACGGGGCGGTCGGTCCTGCGCTTGATCCGTCCGCCGGGGCGGGTGACGGCGGCCGAAATGACCTTCGACGGGGTGGACCTGATGGCCGCCAGCGATGCGCAGATGCGCAGCCTGCGCGGGCGGCGCATCGCGATGGTGATGCAGGACCCGAAGTATTCGCTGAACCCCGTGATGCGGGTGGGTCAGCAACTGACCGAAGGTCTGCGCCAGCGTGACGGGATGGGCCGGGCCGAAGCAAGAACGAAGGCCGTGGAGGCCTTGGCGGCGGTGCAGATCCGCGACCCGGACCGGGTGATGGAGGCCTATCCGCATGAATTGTCGGGTGGAATGGGCCAGCGGGTGATGATCGCGATGATGCTGATCCCGAACCCCGACCTGCTGATCGCGGACGAGCCGACCAGTGCCCTGGACGTGACGGTGCAGGCGGAAGTGCTTGGAATCCTTGACAGTCTGGTGCGCGACCGGGGAATGGGGCTGATCTTCATTTCCCACGACCTGCGGCTTGTGGCGCGGTTCTGCGACCGGGTTCTGGTCATGTACAAGGGCCGGATCGTCGAGGAACTGGCGGCGGGCGACCTGATGCGGGCAAGGCATCCCTACACGCAGGGTTTGCTGAACTGCCTGCCTCGGATCGGCGGCACACGGGGGGCCTTGCCGGTGCTGGACCGGCAGGCCGGCTGGGCGACATGAGCCTGATCGAGATCGACAGCCTGACCGTCCGCTATCGCGCCAAGGGGCGCGACGTGGTGGCCGTGGAAGGCGTGTCACTGGACGTCGGCGAAGGGGAAAGCTTTGGCCTTGTGGGGGAAAGCGGGTCGGGGAAATCGACGATCCTGCGGGCGATCTGCGGGCTGGCGCCGGTCAGCGGCGGGGCGATCCGGATCGGCGGCGCGCCGGTGCCAACCCCGCGCGGCAAGGCCTTCAGCGCGCGGGTGCAGATGGTGTTCCAGGACCCCTATGCCAGCCTGCACCCCCGCCACACCATCGACCGAACCCTGTCGGAACCCCTTGCGATACATGGGGTTAGCGGTGCCGACGCCCGTGTGGCGCAGGCCCTGAGCGACGTGGGCCTGCCCGCCAACTTCCGCTTCCGCTATCCCCATCAGCTGTCGGGCGGGCAGCGGCAGCGGGTGGCGATCGCGCGGGCGCTGATGCTGTCGCCCGCCATCCTGCTGCTGGACGAGCCGACCTCGGCGCTGGATGCATCCGTACAGGCCGAGACTCTGAACCTTCTGGCGCGGCTGCGGGCGGAACGGGGGCTGACGTTCCTGATGGTGTCGCATGATCTGGCTGTCATCGACCACATGTGCGACCGGGTTCTGGTCATGCAGCATGGCCGTGCGGTCGAGGAGATGTCGCGCGACGATCTGGCGGGCGCGCGGATGAAGACGGACTATGCGAAAAGCCTGTTCCGGGCGAGCGCAGACCGGATGCTGGACGGATAGCGGCCGGCCGGGTGGCCCCCTGCGAACGCCGGATTAACGGCCCCTAACGGTGCGTTAGGGAACGTATGGCAAGCGTATGGCACCTGTATGGCACCCTGCCATACGCAGGGCTGGCGGGTGGGGGGTTAACCTTTCGCCGACAGGCGCGGATCGGGTCGGGTTGCGGCGACCCGGGATGCGGTTGGCCGTCCGGTCCACGTCGCCAGCACCACCCCGCCCGCCAGGCCGAAGGCGGTCAGCGTCAGGCTCCATGCCAACCCCAAGGCCGCCGCCGCCTCGGGCGGCACGCCGAAGCGGGCGTAGAGCAGGACGAAGGCGGTTTCGCGCAGGCCGAGGCCGTTCGGCGCGACGGGGATGAGCGTCGCCAGAACGATCACCGGCACCAGCAGGAGGTGGACGGAAAGGGGGACGTCCATTCCCATCGCGCGGGCCAGAAGGGCGACGGGGACAATGACGGCGACGGTCTGGACCAGAAGCGCGATCACCAGGCTGAAGGTCAGGATGCCGGGGCGGCGGGCGATGCGGGCCAGTGCCTCGGTGAAGGGCGCAAGGCGCGCGGGAACGACTGCGGCGGTGCCGCGACGAATGGACAGCGTCAGCCCCCCGGCCGCCATAACCGCAACCGCCAGCGCCACGGCGGCGAAGTGGCGGACCGCGGGGTCGAGCGCTCCCCCGGCGGCCAGCGCCGCGCCCCCCGCCAGAAGCACGACGGCGAAGGCACCGATCAGGCGGTCGGCCAGGATGCTGGCATAGGCGTTGCCGCGCCCGCCAGTGAGCCTGCGCATCATCTCGGCCCGGACAGCATCGCCGCCCGCGGTGGTGGGCAGGCCGAGGTTCACGAACATGCCGATCAGGTAGAGCCGGATCAGTCGCAGAAGGGGCACGTCCAGCCCCAGGACGCGGGTCAGGGCGAGCCGCCAGCGGACGCAGGAGAGGACGGTGCCGCTGAGGACCAGCGCGGCGACGGCGGGCAGGACGCGGGGGTCGGTGCGTTTCAGGACGGCAAGCGCACCCGCAAGATCGACATGGGTGGCAAGCACCGCGACCAGCGCCCCGGCGACGGCCAGACGAGCGGCGAAGGTGACGCGTCTATCCACCCGCCGCCCCCGTCAGTTCATAGGCGAAGCCGGTATCGCCGGTGGCGAAGCGCGTGGCGCGCGGAAGGTAGGGCGCGGTCATCGCGGGGATGGCCGTTGAAAGCGTCGGGTCGCGCAGGATGACGGGTTCGGTCGGGCGTACCATGTCGTCGAGGATCAGGACCTTGCCGCCTGCGGCGAGGGTGCGGTCGATGGCGTCTTTCGTGGCGGGAACGCCGATGGCCGAGGCCATGATGGCGTTGGCGGGCGTGCGGTAGAGTAAGAAGCGCTGAAGCTTCCAGTTTCCCGCCATGACGATCAGGTCGCCCTTGGCAGCGCGGGCGATCACCTCGTCGCCCCGCGCGCGGAAATAGTCGCCCTGGGGGCTGGCTTGGATGGCGATGCCCGCCGCGCCGTTGTGGACAAGGAACAGCGCGACGAGCGCGGCGGCCCAACGCGATGCGCCGCCCGCGATGGCGGGGGCGATGACGACGCGGCCCGCCAGAAGGGACAGCGGCACCACGGCGAGGAGCCAGCCTTCGAAGCCTGCGGGCGACAGCACCGTCATCATCGCGGCGTGGAGGAGGAACCATGTGGCAAGCGTGGCGGTGCGGGCGTCGGGCCGGGGGCGGCGGGCGCGGCCCGCGCGGATCAGGGCGAGTGCGGTGGCGGCGATGAGCGGCAGGGTCAGAACAGGAACCCAGATCAGCCATCCGGCCTTCAGCGCGGCGTAGACCTCTTCGTCGATGACCTTGTCGGGCGAGGCGTGGCGGAAGGCCTGGGCCAGCCGGTCCACCCCGAAGACCCAGTTGGCCGACAGGATGTCGGAGCCAAGGCCATAGGCCACGCCAACTGCGGCCTTTAGGCCCGGCACGCCGGGGTGGAGTTCGTTGGTGTGCAGGACGAAATCGACGGCGGCCTTGTTCGCGGGGTCGCCCAGCCACGCGCCGAGGCCGAACCCTGCAAGCACGATGGTGCCAGAGAGGGCGAAATAGGCGGGTAGTTTGCGGGTGTGGCCGGCGAGGGCGAGGTAAAGGGGGATGGCCGCGCCGGGCAGGATTCCGAGGGGCTGGTAGGCCAAGGCGCAAAGGCCGCCGAGGGCGGCGAGGGTCAGGGTGTCGCGCGATGTGAGCGTTTCGGGGGGGTTGGCGAAGGTCTTGTGCAGAAGCGCGAGCGAGATGGCGGCGGTGGCGGCGTAGACCTCGATCTCGGTCGCGTAGCGCCAGATGCCGTAGCTGAGCGCGAAAAGGAGTGCGGTCGCCCAGGCGGCTTTGGCCGGGACGTTCAGGGTGCGTTGCAGGAGGCTGCGGAGGAGGAGGGTGGCGAGCGCCGTCAGCCCTGCGTTCAGCGCGCCAATCAGGACGAACGGGTCGGGGTTGGGCACGAGCAGCGACGCGCCCTGCCAGAGCGCCTGCATCGCGGCGATCCACAGCATCAGGCGCGGGTGGGGGACGGACGTGATGCCTTCCGTCGTGATCATGCGGGCGTAGAAGTAGGGGTCGATGCTGATCGCGTGGTTCTGGGGCGCGGTTGCGAGGTAGAACAGGGTCAGCCCGGCGAAGGCGAGGATGTTCGCCTGCCGGGCCGTGAGCGTGGTGCGCGCCGCCATGACCGCGTGGCCGTCGGTCATCGCGTGGCCTGTTCCATCGCGGTGGCACCTTCAGGCAGGTCGGGCAACGCGCCGAAATCTGGCTGGCGCGGGCGCAGGCCGGGGGCGATGCGGGCGGCGTGGTCCTTCATCGGCATGACGGTGTAGCGGCGGGCGAGGATGCCGATGAGCCGGTCCATCCGGTTCATCTTTTCCGCGCCGGACTGGTTCATGGCGGGGAAGAACCCAAGGCCCTCCACATCGTCATGCCCCAGGAAGTCGAGCGGGTGGAGGAGGAGCGAGGGTTGCACGCCCGTCAGGTCGCAGAGGCGAAGGGCGGTGCGGAACCACAGTGTGGCCAAGGGTTCGGCGATGCCCGCCATCCATTGCAGGTAGCTGAAGTGGATGGGCAGGCGGGTCAGCGGCATGGTGGTGACGGGGATTTCCGGCAGCGTCCCGCGCGGGAGCGTCCAGGCATAGGGGCGCAGCGGGCGGAAGGCTTCGCGGAGGTTGCCGAAGAGGGCCTTGCGTTTCTCCTTTTGCCCGGCGTCCAGCCTTGCGCGCAGGAAGTAGTAAGCGCGGGCGAGCGGGCCGACGGAGGTGGGGAAGGTCGAGCAGTCATAGGCGTAGCCGCGGTCGTGCAGGACCTTCAGCACGTTTTCCGACAGGCTGTAGCCGGGGCCGCGGAAGCCCTTTGGGCGTTGCCCGGTGGCGGATGCGATGGCGTCCTCGGCGCGGGCGATTTCAGCGGCGATGTCGTCGGGCGAATAGAGGTGCAGCCAGGGTTCGTGGCGGAAGGAGTGGTTCCCGATCTCGTGCCCCGCGTCGGCGATGGCGCGCAGGGCGGCGCGGTTTTCGGGCAGGTCCGCGTCCTGGCCGACGACGAAGACGGTGATCGTGAGGTTGTGGCGATCGAGGAGTTTGAGGAAGCGGGGGACAACGGTGTCGAGGTAGGAAGGGTAGCTGTCCCAGCCTGCGTCGCCGTGGGTCTTCATGTAGGACCAGCGGTTGTCGAGGTCGAGCGAGAGGCTGGCAAGACGGGTCATGCGGCGTCCCTCATGGCAGCGGGGGTGGCCGCCAGCAGCGTGGGCAGCGCGCGGTCGATCAGGCCGAGAGTGGCGTCCACGTTCAGGGTGCCGTCGGTGATCTGGGCCGAGTTCACAAGGAAAAGGCCCGGCAGGTTGGTCGCCACCGGTGGCACGGTGTCGGCGTAGCCGACGGTGGGCACGGCCATGACGTGGCGGACGCGGGCGATGCGGATGGCCTCGATACTGGCGGCGGTCAGGTCGGGGAAGATGCGGGTCAGGCCTTCTGTGAAGCGCTGGGCGATCTGGTCGTCTGGCAGCGCCCAGTAGGGGTCGTCTTGCGTGGCGTAGCGCGGCAGGTAGGCGAGGGTCTTGCCGCCGGTGCGCTGCGTGCCGGTGAGGGCGGACATTTCGACGACGGCGGTGAAAGGCAGGCCCTCATCGGTCAGGTATGTCAGGTAGTTGCCCCCCAAAGGCCGGTTCAGCACGACCGAGGCGCAGAGGATGCCCTGGTAGGTGACGCCCGTCAGGCGCGCGCGGATGTCGAGGGACAGGCCTTCGCAGACCGTGGCCGTGGGGGCGGCGGGAAGGGTGGAGACGACGCGGTCGAAGTGCATCGGGCCCTTGGGTGTCTCCACGCGGAAGCCCGCGCCATCGGGGGCGATGCGGGTGATGGGGGTGCCGGTCAGGGTGATGACGCCTGCGGTTTTCAGCCGCACGGCCAGCGCCGCCAGGATGGCAGCATAGCCGCCTTCGACGAAGCCCAGCGTCTCGGTTTTCGCGCCCGATGAGCGGGCAAGATAGAGGCGTCGGATGGTGGCCCAGATGAAGGCGGCGGAGGCCTTGTCGGCATTGTCGCCGAGTTTCGCGCGGAGGAGCGGTTTCCAGAGGCGCTCATACGCGGCGCGGCCGGACCATTCGGTCAGCCATTCGCCCACGGGGCGGCGGGCGAGGGGGTCGCCATCGGCGATGCGGGCGACGCGCATCAGCGTCCAGGCCAGCCGTGCCTTGGCGATGGGGGAAAGGGTCGGCAGGCGGAGGTAGTCGAGTGCGCCGTTCAGGGGCGACATGCGGCCCCTGGCGAAGAAGCCGGTGCGGGATCTTGCCCAGACAAGGCGGTCGGTCAGGCCCACATCCTCGATCAAGGCCAGCGTGTTGCGGTCGAAGGGCAGGATGACGTGGTAGAACTTGTCCCAGGTCACGCCGCCCACATCCCACGCCGCCGCCAGACCGCCGAGGTCGGGGGCGGCTTCCAGAAGGGTGACGGACTTGCCTGCGCGGGCAAGCCGCAGGGCCAGCGCCTGCCCCAGCATGCCGCCACCCGCCACGCACCACGATTCTGCCCCCTGCCCGTTCATGCCGGCTCCGCCGCCATGACGTGGAACCGGCCCTGCCGTATGGCGAAGGCATCGCCGCAGGCGGGGCAAGTGCCCTGCCCTTCCGTTGCGTCTGTCGGCGTGCCCCGGAACACCGGCTCGCCGCAGCGGCAGACAAGGCCCACCGCGCGGGCCGGATTGCCGACGACAAGGGTATGCGGCGGCACAGACCGCGTGACGACCGCCCCCATCCCCACCATTGCAAAGGCCCCGATCTCCAGCCCCGGGCCGATGCGCGCGCCCGCGCCGACGGTGGCGCCTGCGCGGACATGGGTTTCCTCGGTATGGTCGTCCGGTCCGCTGCCGCGCAGCGACGACAGGTCGTTCGTCGCGGCACGGGGGAAACGGTCGTTGGTGAAGATCGTCCCGGCGGAAATCATGACGCCGGCCTCGATGGTCACCCCCGTCGGGATATAGACGAAGGCATTGATCTTCACCTTGTCGGCGATCGAGACGCCGTAGGCGATGTATGTCTTCTCGCCTATGATGCAGTCGCGCCCGATCCGCGACGGACCCCGGATGTGGACGTTGTCCCATACCGAGGTTCCGTCGCCGATCGTGACGCCCTCTTCCACCATCGCGGTGGAGTGGACCCGAACGGTCATCCCACCGCCTCAAGCTGCGGGCGGCGCGCCTCGAGCGGATCGACGGAGGCCCATGCGCCCGATTTCATCGACCGATACCCCGCCTGAATGACGGCGACCGAGGCCAGCGCGTCGTCAAGGTTCGGCAGCGCCTTGTCGCCGCCCTGCACGGCCGAGGCGAAGTGCTCGATCTGGCGGCGGAAGGACGCGACCTTGTCGTAACCCGCGCCGAAGGGTTCCCACTGCCCGCCCGCCTGCTTGATGCGGCTGCCTTTCCAGCCGACCTCGATGGTGCCTGCCGTGCCGTGGATGCCGATGAAGGCCGCGCGGTCCTTGTGATAGCTCCACGAGGTTTCGATCTGCGCCTGCGCGCCCCCGGCGGTGCGGGCGATGACGGTCACGCAATCCTCGACCGCCATCTTCTGGATGCGCGGGCCCGCGACGGCCAGGATTTCGGTGATCGGCCCCAGGAAGTAGCGGGCGATATCGACGCTGTGGGTGCCGTTGTCGATCAGCACGCCGCCACCCGCGACGCTTTCATCGGAGTTCCAGCGCTGCGTCATGTCGGCGACGCCGGTGAAGACGTTTTCCAGCAGGTAGGGCATGCCGATGGCCCCGGCGGCGACAAGGTCGCGCGCATGGATCACATCGTCCGAAAAGCGGAACTTCGACGCCATCGACAGTACGACCCCCGCCGCCTCGGCCGCGCGAGCCATGCGGCGGGCCGACTCGAGATCGACCGCGAAGGGCTTTTCGCACAGCACGGGAAGGCCGTGGCGGACCACGTCGCAGACGATGTCGGCATGGGTGACGGGCGGTGTCGTGACCAGCACCGCATCGCACAGGCCCGAGGCCGCAAGGTCGGTGTGCGACGTGTAGGGCATGGCCCCGTTCGCCCCCGCCATCGACGCGGCGGAAATCGCGTTGGTGTCGGCGACCGCCGCCAGTTCCACCGCGTCGGTCGAGGCGATGGCCTGCGCGTAGGCACGGGCGATTGCGCCCGCTCCGACGATGCCCAGCTTCAGGGGCGCGGGCTTCAGATGCGCGTTCATGCCGCCACCCCTGCGCAGCGGGCCTTGGCATAGGCGTGAAGTTTCGCGGCGATGTGGTCGACATGCGCCTCGGTCATGCGTTCGTTCCAGGGCAGGACGAGGACCTGCGACAGGAACGTGTAGACGCCCGCATATTTGTCGCGCGCATAGTCCACCGCCTCGGGCCGGGCGAGGGTAAAGGGGAAGCGGCTGCCGCCGAAGGTCACCTGATCGCGGATCACGGCGCATTCGAAGGCGGGCTTCTGGATGTAGCGCGGGGCCGAGGCGATGTCGCCGGCCTTCAAGGCGGCAGAGAGCGCGTCGGGGCCCCCGAGTTCCGGCCCGACGATCAGGCCGTATTTCCAGAAGCCGTGCACGCCGCCCTTCGGCGCGGCGGGCAGGGTCAGGCCGGGGATGCCGCTGATCGCGGCGGTCAGACGCGCGGCCATCTTCTGGCGCTGGTCGATGGAGTGGTCGAGCTTGCCCAGCTGCGCCACCGCGACCGCGCCCTGAAGTTCGCTCATGCGGCCGTTCAGCGCGGCGAAGTAGTGGTCGGGCTTCGGATCGCCATAGCCCCAGGCCTTGTCGATGAAAAGCCGCAGGCGGCGGGCGAGTGCGGGATCGTTCGCCACGACCATGCCGCCTTCGCCGGTTGTGATGTGCTTGCCCTGCTGCAGGCTGAAGCAACCGATATGGCCGATCATGCCCACATGGGTGCCACCCAGCGTCGCGCCATAGGCCTGGGCGCAATCCTCGATCACGGTGATGCCGTGGCGCGCGGCCAGATCCATGATCGGCCCCATCTCGGCCGGGTTGCCGAACAGGTGCGTGACGATGATGGCCTTCGTCTTCGGGCTGATGACGCGGGCGATCGTGTCGGCGGTGACGTTGCCGGTGACCGGGTCAACATCCGCGAAAACCGGGATCGCGGTCTGGTACAGGATGGGCGTGATCGCGCCCATGTCGGTGACGGGCGAGGTCACGATTTCGTCGCCGGGGGCCGGGTCCACGGCCGCGACGGCGGCGTGGATGGCGTGGGTGCCCGAGGCGCAGGCATAGCCGAATTCCGCGCCCACACGCTTGGCGAAGTCCGCCTGGAATTTCTTGACGAAGGTGCCCTTCGTCGAGGTCAGCGTGCCCGACCGGATCGCCTGCGTCAGGGCGGCGATTTCCTCGTCGCCAAGCTGGCGGCCCGATGCGTCCTGGTCGGACGGAATGGTCAGCCCGGACCCCTGTTGATGTGCTGTCATGTCACTTGTTCCCCACACCCTTCAATTGATCCCCACGCCGGCGCCAGGGCAGTTGCGCCAGCCAGATTTCACCCATGAACCGCAGATGCCCCGCGACCGCGCGCAGGACGCGAAGTTTCGACCGACCAAGGAAACGGGTTTCCAGAAGCACGGGATGTTCGACGATGCGCCATCCGGCCAGGTCGAGCCGCGCCAGCATCTCGACCACGCCGATATAGCCTTCGTGGCGGAGCGTCAGGCCCGCGAGCGCCTGTTTGCGGCAGACGCGGAAGCAGCTGGTATAGGTGGCAAGCTTGTTCGTCAGCACCATCCGGTACATCCGCGACGCGCCCCGCGACAGCGCGAGCCGCCATTCCGGCACGCCCTCGACCCCGCCGTCGCGGTGGTAGGGCGAGGCGGTGACAAGAGCCACATCGGGGGCGAGAAGCGGGATCATCTCGGCCAGGCGGGCGGGGTCGTAGCTGCAGTCGCTGTCCATCACGGCGACGATGTCGTCGGGGGCGGCGGAAATGCCGGTCAGGACGGCCGCACCGATGCCGCGGTTCGCCGGGTGGCGGACAAGGCGGAAGCGGGGGTCGTGGCCGAACAGGCGCTGCATTTCCGCGAAGGTCGCATCGCGGCTGCCGTCATCGACAAGGACAAAGGACAGTCGGTGTTGACGGCCGAGGCCCTGATCCAGCGTGGCGAGCGCGTTGGCGAGGTAGGGCAGGCCCGGTTCCTCGTTGAAGCAGGGGATGACGATGGACAGGCCAAGGCGGACGCTTGCGTCAGCCCTTGGCGGTTCGGCGGGCTTGGGCGGGGTGGCGACGACGGGCGCTGCGAGGGGCGCGGGTTCGTCGGCCAGGCCAAAGTGGTCACGGGCGGCGACAACGCGGGTTTGGCCGAGCAGGGCCGCAAGATCCGCCGGAACGCGGTCGAGATTGCGGTAGCAGGCCAGCGTCTGAAGGCGGGACAGGACCGACAGGTGGTCGGTGGCGGGGTCGAGTTCCCACAGGCGGAGGTCGAAGACCGTCGGCACGTCTCGGTTGCCCGCCAGCAACGTCGGCCGCAGCCGCCGCGACGCGGCCCCGCCCCTGCCCCAGTCGATCCCCGCCATGCGCCAGGCCGGAACGGCCAGCCGCATCAGCCCGCCCGGCACCGGCGCGGGCGACGTGGCTCGGCGCAGGGTCAGGCTGCATTCATAGAGGAACCCGGCCTTGAGCAGCGCCTGACGGCACCCCGTCACGTCGCCCGTGGGCGCGATGCGGCAGCCGGTGACGGCCCGGCCCGTCGCGGATTCGGCCAGCGCCCGAGACATGGCCGCGCGGGCCGCAAGGCTGTCGTGGTCGGTGCGGGTGGGTGCGTCGAGTGCGCACGCGATTTCGTGCCCGGCCTCGGCGATCCGGCGCAGGACACCCGCGTGGCGGCGGGACGCCCAGTCGTTGGTGAAGAACGTGGCCGTCGCGCCGTGCCGCGCGAGCAGCGCCAGCGCCGCATCGACATTCTGCGGCAGGCGGGCTGGGAAACGGTCCCAGTGGCGTTCGGGCACCACATGGCCCCGACCTGCGACGCGAAGCTGAAAATGCTCCTCCAGCGCGATGGTCAGGATGCGGGCGGGGGCGGTCATTGCGCCCTCGCCGGCTCGGGGGCGGCCTTGGCGGCCTGTGCCGCAAGGATCGCGTCCACGATGCGCGCCGCGCTGTCGCCCGGACCGAAGGGGTTGGCCACCGGGGCCACGCGCGCGGCCCAGGACCCGGGGGCCTCGGCCTGAACCAGTTCAGCAGCCAGCCTGTCGGCGCTTTCGCCGACCAAACGTGCCACGCCCGATTCCATCGCCTCGGGGCGTTCGGTGTTGTCGCGGATGACCAGCAGGGGGGTGCCAAGGCTGGGCGCCTCTTCCTGCACGCCGCCCGAGTCGGACACGACGAGCCAGGCCGCGCCGAGGCAGTGCAGGAAATCGGGGTAGTCCATCGGCGGCAGCAGGTGGACGCGCGGGGCGTCGCCGAGAATCGATTGCGCCAGCGCGGTGACCGCGGGGTTCGGATGGACGGGGAACAGAAGCTCCACATCCGGGCGGGCCGCCACGAAGTCGCGCAGGGTGCGCAGCCGCCCCTCCATCACCCCGCCAAAGCTTTCGCGGCGGTGCGTGGTCAGAAGGACGATCCGCTGGCCCTGCAGGCGGTCGAGAAGGGACAGGATCGCGGGCGAGGGGCGGCTTTTGCGGCGGATCAGCTGGACCGCATCGACGACCGGGTTGCCAGTGACGATCACCGCTTCGGGCGGCACGCCTTCGGCGCGGAGCGCACGGGCGTTCCGTTCGGTGGGCGCGAAATGCAGCGTGGCAAGCTGGGTGACAAGGCGTCGGTTGACCTCTTCCGGGAAGGGGCTGTCGCGCATGCCGGACCTGAGGCCCGCCTCGATATGGCCGACGGGCACACGGCGATGAAAGGCGGCCATCGCGCCCGCCATCGCGGTCGCGGTATCGCCCTGCACCAGCACCATGTCTGGCTTTTCCGCGGCGATCACGTCGTCCAGGCCCGCGATCAGGCGCGCGACAAGGTGGTTCAGCGGCTGGCCCGCGACCATCGCGTTCAGGTCATGGTCGATGCGGATTTTCCACAGATCGATCAGGGGCCGGACAAGGTCGGTGTGCTGCGAGGTCAGCACGGTCACGGCGCTGACGCCGGGGCGGCGGCGAAGCTCGCGCAGGACGGGCAGGAACTTGATGACCTCGGGGCGCGTGCCGAAGACGCAGAGGACGCGCAAAGCTGTATGGGCGGGGGGGCCGACACGCCGGTCAAGCCCGGTCAGCGCCGGCGCTGAGGCGTCAGGGACGACGACCGGGTCGCGGTGAAGCACCCGGTCCATCACGCCCCTGCCCGCACCACGCCGAAGGCCGCCGCAAGACCGCAGGCCGACCGACGCCGCTGTAACCCGTACCGCAAAACCCAACCCCCTGCGCGGCCCCGAACAAGGGCCAACCTTTACCGCCGGACTGCATCGCAGCCGGACCGCACCCGTCGGGACGTCAGGACGATACGTTTTGGCGCGCCACAAAAAGCGCGTCTTGCGGCCCGGCCCCGGCGACCGCAACGGACACCGGCAGCCAAGGCACATGCCTTCCCAACCACCCGCAACCACCTTGATCCTTGTTGCGGGCGAGTCAAGGAAAGCGCCGTTCGGGGCCTGCCGCTGGGTCATCGCGCGGGGTGGCGCGGGGTTTGAGACATGGGTGGCGCAACAATCTCGTAGCTGTTCAGCAAATGTTTACGTTGCGGTGCAGGGGGGCGATTCGCGCTCGCCCGTGGCCCCGGTCCTGCGGCATGTTTGGCGCGCTGCGGGCGCAGGGGCGGGATTGCCTGACACGGCCACCGCAGGCGGAGCCGGGTCCGGACAGGAGGCCCTAAAGGGGGCGGGGCGGCATGAACGGGGGCGGGGCAAGACGCGGCGGATCGCTGGCGCAGCGGGCGCTGCGGCGGGCGGTGCCTGCGCATTTCAACGACCCCGTCGGCCTTGCGCTGCGCGTCCTGCGCACGGGCAACCGCGACGCGCTGGCGGCGGTGGCGCAGGCGGGGCTGCGGCTGGCGCTGACGCCGGTCGATGCGGCGCTGTCGCTGCTGCCCGGCAGCGGCGCCGATGCCCCGGCTGGCCCTATCGTCTTCGTCACCGGCCCGCCCCGCAGCGGCACCACGCTGCTGTACCAGCTGCTCATCCGGTCGCTGCCGGTGGCCTACATCACCAATCTGGCCAGCCTGATGCCGCGCAGCGCGGCGCGGGGCGGCTTTGCCCTGACCGCCGCAATGGCGAACGGGCGGGTGCGGGCGGAAAGCTATTACGGGCGGACGCGCGCCCTGTCGGGGTCAAGCGACGGGCTGGAGTTCTGGGACGCCTGGCTCGGTGCAGACCGGGTGTCGGTTCCCGAGGTCATCGCACCCGACGCGGCGGTGGCGATGCGGCGGTTCTTCGCGACGTTCGAGGCGCGGGCCCGGCGGCCGGTGCTGGCCAAGAACAACAACCTGCTGGGCTTTGCGCATCTGGTGGCGGACGTGCTGCCTACCGCGCGGTTCCTGTGCCTGACGCGCGAGCCGGTCTACCTGGCCCAGTCGCTGCTCAAGGCGCGGCGCGACATCCACGGGCGCGACGACGTGGCCTACGGTATCGCCGACGGCGCGGCGGGCGACCCGATGGCGGATGTCTGGCGGCAGGTGGACTACTACGACCGCCTGACCGGGGACCAGACGGCCCGCATCGGGGCGGATCGGTTCCAGACCGTCAGCTATGAAGGCCTGTGCGACGATGCCGAGGGCACGATCCGGGGAATTGCCCGGAACGCCTTTGGCATGCAGCCGGGTGCGCTGGCCCTGCCCGCGCTGCGGCCAATGAAGCGTCAGACGCTGCCCGACGACACGTTCCGCGCGCTGATGGCGAAACGACCCACCTGACATGCGCGGCCCCTGCGCCGTCAGGGGATGTCCTTTTCGTCCAGCATCGCCTCGGTCCGGCGATAGGATATCTCGATGTGGTCCTGCATCGCCCGCCGGGCCTGCTCGGGATCCTTCGTGTTCAGCGCGCGGACGATCTGGCGGTGGTGTTCCAACGTCACCTCGGCCTCGCCCGCGCGGGGCAGCATCATGTGGCGGCAGCGGTCGATATGCGCCTTCGAGATTTCGATGGTGCTCCACAGCCGGGGAAGGTCGCTGATTTCGGTGATGTAGCGGTGGAACTCGTCATCCCGCGCGATGGCCTCGGCAAAGCTGCGCCGCTCGACCGCCTTGGCGTGGGTGCCGATCAGGTCGGACAGGCGGTCGGCGTGGGCTTGCGTCATCCGCGGCGCGGCCTGGGCGGCGCTTTCCATTTCCAGCGCGCGGCGGATCAGGAAGGATTCCTCGATCTGGCGGCGGTTCAGACGGGCGGCGCGGGTTGCCGACTGGGCAAAGACATCGACCAGATGTTCATCCACCAGCCGCTTCACCGCCTCGCGGACGGGTGTGCGCGAGATGTTCAGCTGTGCCGCAATGGCCTTTTCGTCGATCACCTCGCCGGGGGCGATTTCGCCGGTCAGCAACAATTGCCGGACCATCGGATAAATCTGGTCCCGCAGGGGCCGGGCCCTGTCCAGCCGCGCGGAGGAAAGGTCAAAGCTCATGCTGTCACACTAATATAACAGTTGTGGACAGCAAGCCCGTTCTACGTCTAACCTGCCCTGACTTCGTGCACTTTGTGGGAGGGGGGCGGAAGTGGCGGGCAACAATTTTCCAAAGCTTCACAATGCGATGTGGCCCGGACTGGTCGGAAAGGGCGGCGATTCCGAGCCGCCGATCGACCTTGACACCATGATCGAGCTGACCGTCGGCGCGAACGTCGGCGGGGTGAAATTCGACGGCATCGACATCTTCCACGCCGCGCCCCACACCAACATCGACTTCACCGATGACGAGGTGAAGCGGCTTGCCGACAAGGCGGGGTCGCACGGGTTGGCCATCGGGTCGATCGTCGCCCCGGTCTGGCCGCCGGTGGGCGGCGGGTCGGCGATGGGGTCGGACGAGGACCGGGCGAAGTTCGTGGCAAACGTGCGCAAGTCCTGCGAGTTGGGCAAACGGCTGCGCGACCTGGGCGTGCGGACCTATGGCGTCATCCGCATCGACAGCGCGTCAAGCCCCGCCGACTGGGCCGCGGACCCGGCGGGCAACACGAAGAAGATCGCACAGACCTGGCGCGAGGCCTGCGACGTGGCGGCCGGTTACGGCGAACGGCTGGCGGCCGAGGGCGAGATCTGCTGGGGGGGCATGCACAGCTGGAAATCCGTCATCGACACGATGGAGGCGACTGACCGGCCCGGCATCATCGGCTTTCAGGCCGACATGGCGCATACGCTGCTTTACACGATGGGCTACAATGCGCCCGAGGCGGCGATCCTGCCTGCCGGGTTCGACTGGAAGGATCAGGGCGTGCTGGACGACGCGCTGCGCCAGATGACCGACAAGCTTCGCCCCTGGACCATCGACTTCCACGTCGCGCAGAACGACGGCACCGTGAAGGGCATGGGCTATCACGACAAGACCGGGCGGCACTGCATGGTGACCGACCCGAACGGTCGGCTGGACATCACCAAGCATGCGGGCATGTGGCTGCGGGACGGGTCGGGCAAGCTGACCAAGACGATGCAGCACATCTGCTGGGACGGCTGCATGTTCCCCAATGACGTGATGATGAAGCAGCAGACCTGGAACGACATCCTGGGCGCGATGATCAAGGTGCGCGACGCGCACGGCTGGGTGGCCTGAGATGGCGAAGAAGACCTTGAATGTGGGCATGGTCGGCTATGGCTTCATGGGCCGGACCCATTCGAACGCTTTCGCGCAGGCCCCGCACTTCTTCGATCTGGGCTATCGGCCGGTCCTGAAGACGATCTGCGCGCGGAACGCCGACAAGGCGAAGGCGTTCGCCGACCAGTGGGGGTATGAGGGAAGCGTCACCGATTGGCGGCGGCTGGTCGAGGACAAGTCGATCGACCTGATCGACATCGCGAGCCCGAACGACACCCATATGGAGATCGCCATCGCCGCGGCCGAGGCGGGCAAGATGGTGATGTGCGAAAAGCCCCTTGGCCGGTCGGCGGCGGAATCCGCGAAGATGGTCGCCGCCGTCGAGAAGGCGGGCGTGGCCAACATGGTCTGGTACAACTACCGCCGCGTGCCCGCCGTCACGCTGGCAAAGCAGCTGATCGACGAAGGCCGCCTGGGCAAGATTTTCCACTACCGCGCGAAGTTCCTGCAGGACTGGACGATCTCGGCCGACCTGCCGCAGGGCGGGCAAGGGCTGTGGCGGCTGGATGTGGGCGTGGCGGGGTCGGGCGTGACGGGCGATCTGCTTGCGCATTGCATCGACACGGCGCTGTGGCTGAACGGCGGCATTTCCTCCGTCTCGGGCGTGACCGAGACTTTCATCAAGGAACGCCACCACAACCTGACCGGCAAGGTCGAGAAGGTCGGAATCGACGACGCAAGCCTGTTCCTGGCCCGCTTCGACAACGGATCGCTCGCCACGTTCGAGGCGACGCGCTACGCGCGCGGGCACAAGGCGCTTTACACGCTGGAAATCAACGGCGAACACGCGTCCATCGCGTGGGACCTGCACGACCTGCACCGCCTGCAATACTTCGACCACCGGGATGAGGGGCGCACGCGCGGCTGGCGGTCGGTGCACATCACCGACGGCGACCACCCCTACATGAACAAGTGGTGGGTGCCGGGGCTGCAGATCGGCTACGAGCACACCTTCATCCATCAGGCGGCGGACTTCATCGACGCCCTGACAACGGGCAGGGCCGCCGCCCCCACCTTCCGCGATGCGATGGCCACCGATCTGGTGACCGACGCGGTGCTGCGGTCGGCGCGGTCGGGTCAGTGGGAAAATGCCAAGCAGTGACGGACATTTGCCCAACGTTTCATCGGCCAGGCGGCTGTCTGCGCGCTTGAAAAACGGTGGGGATCGGATAGCGTGACGCTGCGTCAGAACAATAAGGCCCGCCGGGAACTTACCCCGGGCCATCGACAGGGAACCTGATGGGACGAAGCGACAAGACGGCGCTGCGGCTGACGGGCATATCCAAGGCCTACGGGTCGGTGCGGGCGCTGGACAACCTGACCTTCGACGTGCCCGAGGGCAGCTTCTTCGTGCTGTTCGGGCCCAGCGCGGCGGGCAAGACCACCACCTTGCGCACCATCGCAGGTCTTGTGCCGCCCGATGCGGGGCGGCTGCAGATCTTTGACCAGGACATGACGGACGCCCCCATCGCGGGCCGCGGCGTGTCGATGGTGTTCCAGTCCTTCGCGCTCTATCCGCACCTGACCGTCCACCAGAACTTCGCCTACCCCCTGCGCGAGGCGGGCGTGGCGCGCGACGAGATCGACCGGCGGGTGACCGAAACCGCCGCGATGCTCAAGCTGTCGCACCGGCTGGAGCGAAAGCCCAACACCCTGTCGGGGGGCGAGCAGCAGCGCGTGGCGCTGGGCCGGTCGCTGATCCGCCAGCCGCGCATCCTGCTTCTGGACGAGCCGCTGACGAACCTTGACGCGAAGCTTCGCCACGACATGCGGGCCGAGCTGAAGCGGCTGCACCGGCAGTTCGGCATGACCATCGTCTATGCCACGCCCGACGAGCTGGAAGCCCTGTCGATGGGCGAGGAAATCGCGGTGTTGCGGAACGGCGCCGTCGTCCAGCGCGGCACGCCCGATGAAATCTACGAACGCCCCGTCGACACCTATGTCGCGGGCAAGATCGGATCGCCGCATATGAACATGCTGCGCGCCACATTGGGCACCGGCACGGTCGAAACGCCGCTGGGCACCTTTGCCGCCCGCGCCGGTTCGGGGCGCGCGGGCGATCAGGCGCTGCTTGGCATCCGCCCCAGCGACATCCGCCTTGCGCCCGGCGAGGGCGGTGCCATCGCCACCCGGGTCCACCTGGTCGAGCCTTTGGGCGACGTCACCGTCGTGTCGGTCGAAACCGGGGGCGAGACGCTGCGCATGGTCCTGCCGGAATCGCAGGCGCTGGGCATGAAACCCGGCGACGCGGTTCCCATCGCGCTGGATGCCACGAAATTTCACCTCTTCCGCGCCTCGGACGGTCTGGCCATGACCTGACGGGGCAAGAAGCAAGTAACGGTTCACAAAGGGAGGAAGCCTGAGATGTCCGTAATGACGAAACTGACGTGGGGGGTATCGGCCGCAAGCCTTGCCACCACGATTCTGATCGGCGGCGCGACGTTCGTGCGCGCCGACGAAGTGACGCTGACGATGGCGGTGCCCGACTGGCCGCCGACCCGCATCATGAAGAAGTTCTTCGACGAGCAGTACAAGCCGAAGTCCGGCAACACCGTGAAGCTGGACGTCGACTTCATCCCCTGGCCCGACTTCTACACCCGGGTCAACGCCTCGCTGACTTCTGGCGAGCAGAAGTACAACTTCATCGTGTCCGACTCGCAGTGGCTGGGCGCCTTCGTCGAAGGCGGCTACTTCCGCAAGATCAACGACCTGCTGGAAGCCGACCCCGACTTCATGGCGACCTTCAAGTCGATCCACCCGAACCCGCTGAACGCCTACGCGACCTATCCCTACAAGTCCGAGAACTACTACGGGTTCCCGCAATTCCCCGACGTTCTGGTGAACTACGGCCGGTCTGACATCCTCTGCAACGAGGAAGAGCAGAAGAACTTCATGGCCAAGTACAACAAGAAGCTTCCCTGCACCGGCGAAGAGATGGACGCCATGACCTGGGATGACTTCAAGAACGTGGGCGAATTCTTCCGCCGCAAGAAAGGCGAGATGCTGGCGGGCAAGCCTGCGGACGACGATTTCTACGGAATCGCGTTCCAGGCGGGCAAGGGCTACGACTTCTCGTCGATGCAGATCAACGGCTTCATCTGGCAGATGGGCGGGAACATCTGGGACGAGACGCAGGTTCCCACCGGCCAGGCCGAAGGCGTCGTGAACTCGCCCGAGGCGGTGGCCGCGCTGCAGAAGTATCTTGACCTTCTGGAGTACATGCCGCCCCTGGCCAAGACCGGCACGATGGACATCTTCAAGTCCGACGAGCTGTTCCGGCAGGGCAAGGTCGCGATGAACGTGGACTGGATCGGGCTTGGCGAAGCCTCGCTTGACCCGGCCTCGTCCAAGGTGGCCGACAAGCTGGTGTTCGGGCAGATGCCCGGCACGATGGGACCGGACGGCAAGATGATCCGCTGGTCCAACATCGGCGGCCAGCCCTTCGTTCTGACGACCTGGACGACCGACGCGCAGATCAAGGAAGCGGTCGAGTTCGTGAAGTGGTGGCTGTCGCCCGACATCCAGAACCAGTTCGCGGCGGCCGGCGGCCAGTCGGCGATCAAGGCGGTGTACGAAGATCCCAAGTACGTCACCTACCGTCCGTGGAACCGCGCCTGGGCCCCGTCGCTCGACTGGCAGAAGGACGTCTGGCACGTGCCGCAGTTCTTCGAGCTTCTGACCCAGCAGCAGGACCAGTTCGACCTTGCCATCACCGGCAAGCAGGACGCCAAGACCACGCTGGACAACATCGCCAAGTTCCAGCAGGACCTGCTGACACAGGCCGGCTTGATCCAGTAAGCGTCTGAAAAGGCGAAACATTCGGGGGCGCGCGCCAGGTTTCGCGCGCCCCCGTTCCGACCCGACCCTGACCCCGGACCCGACATGACCGCAGCCACCCTACCTGCGCCCGGCCTGTTCGCCCTGCGCCCTGACAACTGGAAACTGGCGGTTCTGGCGGGGCTTGCCGTATCGGTCGCGGGGGTGTCATTGCTGCCCGTCCACGTCGCCTTCTGGGTTGTGGGCGCGATGGTGGCGATGGTCTGCGCGGCCTTCGTGGTGAACGCATTCCGGCGCAGGTACTATGGCGGCCTGCTCGTCTCGCCCGCCATCGCGGTGTTGTTCGTGATGAACATCTTCCCGCTTCTGTGGTCGCTGGGCCTGTCCTTCTTCGCCTACCAGTCGAACCAGCAGTCGATCCGCTTTGTCGGGCTGAACAACTACATCCGTGTGCTGACGAATGACCTTGCGGCCGAGGCCAACTGGGGCGCGCTGGTCAACACGGCGCTGTTCGTCGTCAGCACCGTGTCGGCGCAGATGATCGTGGGCTTCCTGCTGGCGCTGATGTTTTCCAAGCAGTTTCCGCTCAGGAAGTTCCTGCTGATCCTGGTGCTGACGCCGATGATGCTGTCGGTGGTCGCGGCGGGGGTGTTCTTCACCTACTATTACGACCCGACCTTCGGCATCCTGAGCTATGTGGTGGGCCGCTTCACCGGCGAGCAGTTCATCCTGATGGACAACAAGGTGGGCGCGGTCGCGGGCATCGTCTTTGCCGATGCCTGGATGTGGTCGCCCTTCGTGATGCTTCTGGTGCTGGCGGGGTTGGTGTCGGTGCCGAAATACCTGTACGAGGCCGCCGCGATCGACCGTGTGTCGGCCTGGCGGCGGTTCTGGACGATCACCTTTCCTTACATCCGCGGCCTTCTGATGCTGGCGCTGCTGTTCCGCACCATCGAGGCCTTCAAGCTGGCCGACCTGGTGATCCTGCTGACCAAGGGCGGCAACGACACGATGACGATTTCCTACCACCTGATCCGCATCGCCAACGAACAGAACAAGACCAGCGAGGGCGCGGCGATTTCGTACCTGATGCTGTTCATGGTGATCGTGCTGACGAACCTTTACCTCTACATCGCCAACCGCCGCGCGAAGGAAGGCTAAGTCATGGCCGAGATGTCACTGATGGAACGGCTGGGCTTTCGCAGGGCCAGCGGCGTGGGCGAAGCGGGATGGGGACACACGCTGTTTGCCGCGCTGATTTCCTTCATCTACTTCCTGCCGGTCCTGTTCATCATCTTCACCGCGATCAAGCCGCAGGCCGACGCCCTTTCGGTGCCGCCGACGCTGTCGCCCACGTCGCTGTTCGGGCTGATCCCGGACCAGTACGTGTTCACCCCGACGCTGGAAAACTTCGCCTCGGTGTTCGACCGGGTGATGACGCCGGGCGGCGCGCCCGAACCCACGGGCTTTGACCGCTATTTCTTCAACTCGATCTTCATCTCGTCGGTGTCGGTGCTGCTGGCCCTTGTCATCGGAACGCTGGCCGCCTTCGGGTTCTCGCGCTTTCCGCTGAAGGGCAACGACACCTACCTGTTCATCATCCTGACCACGCGGATGCTGCCCGCCATCGTGGTCATCATCCCGGTGATCCTGATGTTCCGCGCCGTGGGGCTGGCGGGGTCTTATACGGGGATCATTCTTCTCTACACGGCGTTCAACCTGGCCTTCACGATCTGGATGATGAAAAGCTTCTTCGACGAGCTGTCGCTCGATGTCGAGGATGCGGCACGCATCGACGGGTCGTCCGGTGTGCGGGTGTTCTTCAAGATCTGCCTGCCGCAGGTGGTGGCGGGTCTGGCCGCGACCTTCGTCTTCGGCCTGATCCTGACCTGGAACGAATTCCTCTTTGCGCTGCTCCTCTCCGGCACCGACACGCGGACCGTTCCCGTCGCGATGAACCAGGCCGTCTCGTCCGGCGGGCGCGGAACCGACTGGACGCTGCTGGCGGCCATCGAGACGCTGTTCCTGATCCCCGTCTTCCTGGTCACGTTCTTCCTGCAGGACCACCTTCTGCGCGGCGTGACGTTCGGCACCGTGAAGCGCTGACATGAGCACCATCGAAATCCGCAAAGTCACCAAGCGCTTCGGCGATTTCGTCGCCGTCCGCGACGCCGACCTGTCGGTGGGCGCGGGCGAGGTGCTGTGCCTGCTGGGCCCGTCCGGCTGCGGCAAGACCACCACCTTGCGCATGATCGCAGGGCTGGAACGCGCGACTTCGGGCGATGTCATCATCGCCGGCCAGCGCATGAACGACCTTGCCCCCGAAAAGCGCGACATCGCGATGGTGTTCCAGTTCTACGCGCTCTACCCCGCGCTGACGGTGGGTCAGAACATCGCCATGCCGCTGCATCACGAACGCCTGTCGAAATCCGAGACGGATGCGCGGGTGCAGAAGGTCGCGCAGATCATGCACCTGACGGGCGTCCTGGACCGGATGCCCGGCCAGATCTCGGAAGGGGAAAAGCAGCGCCTGGCCGTCGCCCGCGCCATCGTGCGCGATCCGAACTGCTTCCTGTTCGACGAGCCCCTGTCGCGGCTGGACGTGGAGCTTCGCCACTCCATGCGGGGCCAGATCAAGGAAGTGCTTCAGGGCCTCAGCAAGGCCACCGTGATCGTGACGCACGACCAGCTTGAGGCGCTGACGATGGCCAACCGCATCGCCATCATGCGCGACGGCCGGATCGAGCAGGTGGGCACGCCCCACGAGGTCTTCGCCAAGCCCGCGAACGTCTTCGTGGCCAGCTTCATCGGCACGCCGCAGATGAACCTCTTGGAGGCCGACCTGACCCGCGTGGACGGCCGGTCGCTGTCGCTGAACCTGAACGGCGCGCCTGTGACGGTGCAGGGCGATCCGGCGGTGGCGGGGCTGAAGCCGTCGAAGATCACCATCGGCGTCCGCCCGCGCGCCTTTGTTCCCGTATCGGACGCAGGCGCGCACACCATCGGGGCAGTCGCAGAACTGATCGAGCCGATGGGGGCCGAGACGCTTGTCCATGCCCGCACCGCCAGCGGCGGCGACATCCGCGTGGTGGTGCCCCGCGACCGGCGGGTGAAGGTGGGCGAAACCCTGAACCTCGCCCCCGACGCAGGCCAGGTCCATGTTTTTGCCGAAGACGGAAGGGCGGTGCGCGCATGAACGGAAATGGCGGCATGTCGCGCAAATCGGCGCTCAGGCTGGAATACGCGATCATCGGGCTTGGCCTGTTCGCGCTGATCCTGATCTTCCAGCCCTTCAGCGTCACGCTGTTCGCCGTGGGCAGCGTGCTGGTAGTGCTGGCGGGCCTTATCAACAACATCCTCCCGATGGCCCAGCCGGGCGTGCGTGCGGGCAGCGTGGTCACCGTGGCGATGGTGGTCGCGATGATCTTCTGCATCGTTCTTCTGATCGCCATCGCCGCCGCCCATCTGTACGGCGTGTTCTTCCTTGCCCCCCCGAACCCCGACACGACGGCCGGAAAGGTGCAGCTGAACACGCCGCCCTTCTGGATGCAGCCGCTCGTCTGGGGCATCGCCGGGACCGCCGTCGTACTGGCGGGCCTCATCACCCTGCGCAGCCGGTCAAGGGGCTGACATGCGCCACGACGTTTCCGTCATCGGGCTTTACATCCTCGACGTGCTGGGGCGCCCCGTGACCCGCATCCCCGACCGGGGCAACGTGGACTTCATCGAGGAGATCCGCCTGACGGTCGCGGGCACGGCGGGCGGCACGGTCGTCGATACGGCCAAGCTGGGGCTGAAAAGCCTCGCCGTGGGCGCGGTCGGCGACGACGAAAAGGCCGACTGGGTGCTGATGACGCTGCAAAAGCACGGCATCGACACATCCACCATGCAGCGCCTGCCGGGCGTGCCGACATCGGCCACGATCCTGAACGTCCGCCCGAATGGCGACCGCCCTGCCCTGCACGTGCGCGGCGCGTCCGACCATTTCGACGTGCCCCCCGCGATGTATGACGCCGTGTTCGACGCGCCGATCATCCACCTTGGCGGTACGGGCCTGCTGCGGCGGTTGGACGGCCCCGCGTCGGTCACCCTGCTGCGCGAGGCCAAGGCGCGTGGGCGCACCGTGACCTTCGACCTGATCGCGGCCAGCGCCGAAACGGCGGGGATCGTCACGCCGCTGCTGCCCTACATCGACTACTTCATGCCCTCCATCGAAGAGGCGCGCGACATGTCGGGGCAATCCACCCCCGAAGACTGCGCGGCCTTCTACCTTGACCACGGGGCCGCCTGTTGCGTCTTCACCCTTGGCGCCGACGGCGCCTTCTACGCCCACCGCGACGGCACCCGTTTGCGTTCACCCGCCTATGACATCACGGTGGTGGACACGACTGGCTGCGGCGATGCTTTTGATGCAGGGATGATCGCCGCGCTCCATCACAAGATGGACACCGAAACCGCGCTGCGTTTTGCCCAGGCCTCGGCGGGCCTTGTGGCCACCGGCCTTGGGTCAGATGCGGGGATCGTGTCCTTCGATCAGACGTGGGACTGCATGAAAACCTGGAAGGTGAAGCGATGAGGTTTCAGGGACGCCGCGCCGTCGTGACGGGGGGCCTGTCGGGCATCGGCGAGGCCATTGCGAACCGCATCCGCGCCGAAGGCGGCACCGTCGCGGTGTGGGACAAGAACGGCGGCATCGTCACCGACATCGCCTCGTGGGAGTCTGTGCAGGCCGCCGCCGCCGAGACGGTGCGCCAGATCGGCGGCATCGACGTTCTGGTCAACAGCGCGGGCGTCGCGGGGCCGACGGCCACCGTGCTCGACATCACGATGGAGGCCTGGCACCAGACCATCGCCATCAACCTGAACGGCACCTTCTTCACCAACCGCGCCGTCGTGCCGGGGATGGTGGCCCAAGGCTATGGCCGCATCGTCAACATCGCCTCGATCGCGGGGAAGGAAGGCAACCCCAACGCCTCCGCCTATTCGGCGTCGAAGGCGGGTGTCATCGGGTTCACCAAGAGCCTTGCCAAGGAACTGGCCAAGACCGGCGTGACGGTGAACGCCGTCACCCCGGCGGCGGTGCGCACCCCGATCTTCGAACAGATCACGCAGGCGCATATCGACTTCATGCTGTCGAAAATCCCGATGGGGCGGCTGGGCACGGTGGACGAGGTCGCGGCCATCTGCTGCTGGCTGGCGAGCGAGGAATGTTCCTTCTCCTCCGGCGCGGTGTTCGACGTGTCGGGCGGGCGGGCGACGTACTAGGGGGGGCCGTCATGGAACGCATGGGGCAGGTGATCCGGCTGAAGCCCGAGATCATCGCGGAATACAAGCGCATCCATAAGGCCGTCTGGCCCGAGGTGCTGGACGCGATCCGCGCCAGCAACATCCGCAACTACACGATCTTCCTGAAGGAACCCGAGAACCTGCTGTTCGCCTACTGGGAATATCACGGCACCGACTTCAAGGCCGACCTGGCCAAGATGGCGGCTGCCCCCCGGATGAAGGAATGGTGGGTCATCACCGACCCGATGCAGGTGCCTTTCGAGACACGGGGCCAGGGCGAGTGGTGGGCGCGGATGGAGGATGTGTTTCACACCGACTGACCAACCCCGCCCCGGACGTGATCCGGGACCCCGCCCCATCCGCGAATGACGTCGCAGAAAAGGGCCCCGGATCACGTCCAGGGTGCGTTCCCCTGGGTCCGCAGGCTCGGCACCACCATAGGGTTAACGGCACGCGCGGCACTCCAGCGAAGCTACGCAGAAACTACGCACAAACTACGCGTTGCATACGCGCTGGATGTGCTGTCTTACCTTCGCCGGGCCCTGGTAAATGCAGCGATCGCAAGCACTTGGGCCGCAAGATCCCAAATGTTAACGCCCGACAGCCCATTCGCTGAAATGCCGCAACCCGAAACCTCCCGTCACCCCGCCCGGTCCCACCCGTCCCGCATGTTCCGGAACCCCGCCTGATAGACCTCTTCCGCGTTCGGCGCGAAGTCGCGCCAGACGCGGGTGGCGGCGGCGAGCGCGGGCATCGCGCGCCCGAAGGCCTCGATCGTCAGCCAGCCGTCATAGCCCGAGGCCCTGAGCGCCTTGTAGGTGGCCGCCCACGGCACATGCCCCTTGCCCGGCGTGCCCCGGTCATTCTCGGAAATATGGACATGCACCATGTTGGGCCGGATATGGCCGATGGCGGCCACAGGGTCCTTTTCCTCGATGTTGGAATGGAACGTGTCGTACATCCCCTTGATATTGGGATGATTCACCTCGTCCAGATAGTCGTTCAACTGCGCCATCGTGGTCAGGAAATAGCATTCGAACCGGTTCAGCGCCTCCAAGGCGAACGTCACGCCCTTCTTCGCCGCATGGTCCCCCGCCGCCCTGTGAAACGCCACCGCGCGGGCGCGTTCCTCGGCCGTGGCGGGTTCCCCGGTGAAGGCCCCCAGCTCCGAATGCATCGGCCCGCCCAGGATCGGCGCGCCCAGCGCCGCGCAATTGTCGACACACCACTTCGCCCGCTTGAGCGCCTCGGCCTGTTCGGCCCGGTCCGCCGCCAGCGGGTTGTGCCCCTTGCCCAGCACGCTGACCACGCTGCGCCCCAGCCCGATCCGGTCCAGCATCTCGCCCAGACGGGCGTAATGGTCGCTATCCCCTTCAAACATCGGGATTTCCACGCCGTCATACCCCGTGGCCTTCAGCGCCCGCAGGATCGGCTCATGCTCGGCCGTCACGTGCGGCGTCCAGAGCAGCAGGTTGAAACCAAGCTTCATGTGATCCCCCCATCCAACCGGGGCACGAAAGCCCCTCGCCCCCTTTGTCCACCACTGTTATAACAGATGGCAACGAAAATCATGGGAGGACCGCGATGAACAAACCCCACAACCCGGCATCCGCCACGAACGCCGCCCTGATGCGCGCGCAAGCCTTCATGACGCCCTCGCCGGTGCCGTCGATCTCGACCGAACTCCTCGTCACGGCGGATGGTGAGCTGAACCGGGAACTGCATGATTTCCTGTTCGACCCGCCCTCGAACCCTGACCTCCTGAAGGGCAAGAAGATCGCGATCTGCTGCACGAACGGGGTCGAAGAGGTCGAGATCACGGGTGCCATGAAGTGGCTGACCGAGCATGGCGCCACCGTCCACGTCGTTGCCCCCAGGATCGGTGAATTCCACCCGACGCTGGGCCTGCGGTTCCCGCCGCTGACGAAGACCCATGTGCTGGCCATCCGCCTGATGGAAAACGCGGGCTGGCTGCCCATCGACTGCTACATGGACGAGGCGCGCGTTTCCGACTACGACGCCTGCATCTATCCGGGCGGCTGCTGGAACCCCGACGCGCTGCGCGCCGACAAGCACGCGCGCGACTTCGTGCGCGACATGCTGGCCTCGGGCAAGCCGACCTGCGCGATCTGCCACGGGCAGTGGGTGATGGTCAGCGCGGGAATCCTGAAGGGCAAGCGGGCGACGGCGGTGTGGAACATCCACCCCGATCTGGCCAACGCGGGTGCCACGGTGCTGGACGAGCCCTGCGTGGTGGACGGCAACCTGATCACCGCGCGGTTCCCCTATGACCTGCCACGGATGGTCGAGGCGCTGGTGAAGCAGCTGGTGAAGTGACGGGGCAAAGGGCGGACCAGCAAGCCATCCCCTTGCCGTGACACAGAAACCCATCCTTCTGATCGGCACCGCCGACACCAAGGGCGAGGAGCTTTCGTTCCTCGCCAGCATCTTGCGGGCCAACTGGCCCGTCCGGGTTGTGGACGTGGGCACCCGTGCCGCAACCGTTCCTGTCGATGTCCCGGCGGGCGAGGTTGCCGCCTGCCACCCCGATGGCGCGGGGGCGGTTCTGGGCGGTGATGACCGGGGCCGCGCGGTCTCGGCGATGGGGGTGGCGCTGGCGCGCTGGCTGGCGCGGCAGGGCGATGTCGCGGGGGTTCTGGGCATCGGCGGGGGCGGGGGCACGTCCATCGTCACCGCCGGACTGCGCGGGCTGCCCTATGGCCTGCCCAAGGTCATGGTCAGCACGATGGCGTCGGGCGACACCGCGCCCTATGTGGGCATTTCGGATATCGTGATGGTGCCTGCGGTGACGGACCTTGCGGGGCTGAACCCGATCAGCCGCGCGGTCCTGCACAACGCGGCGCAGGCGGTTCTGGGGATGGTGGCTCGCCCAGCGGACGCGCGGTCAGGCAAGCCCGCCATCGGCCTGACGATGTTCGGCGTCACCACCCCTTGCGTCACCGCCATCGCGGCGGCGCTGAGGGATGACTTCGACCCGATGGTCTTTCACGCCACCGGAACGGGCGGGCGGACGATGGAGAAGCTGGCGGATTCGGGCATGCTGTCGGGCTTCGTCGACATCACCACGACCGAGGTGGCCGACTTCCTGTGCGGGGGCGTTCTGGCCTGCGATGCCGACCGGTTCGGGGCTGTGGCGCGGACGGGGCTGCCCTGGGTGGGCTCGCTCGGTGCCTGCGATATGGTTAACTTTGGCGCGCCCGAAACCGTGCCTGCGCAACACGCAGGCCGCCTGATGTATCATCACAATCCGCAGGTCACGCTGATGCGGACGACGCCGGACGAATGCGTGCGCATAGGCGCCTGGATCGGCGAGCGGCTGTCGCTGTGCCCGGGCCCTGTGCATCTGCTGATCCCCGAAGGCGGGGTGTCTGCGCTGGACGCGCCGGGCAAGCCGTTCCACGACCCCGCCGCCGACGCGGCGCTGTTCGGAGGGGTGGAACGCGCGTTGAAACCCGCCCCCAACCGCCGCGTCACGCGCCTGCCCCACCACATCAACGACCCCGCCTTTGCCGCCGCCGCCGTGGCGGCGTTCCGTGCCCTCACCTGAAAGACCCCCAATGCCCGCCATTCCCCGCCAGACCATCCTGACCCGCCTGCGCGACCAGATCGCGCGGGGGGTGCCCATCGTCGGCGGGGGCGCAGGGACGGGCCTGTCGGCCAAGTCGGAAGAGGCTGGGGGGATCGACCTTATCATCATCTACAACTCGGGCCGCTACCGCATGGCGGGGCGGGGGTCGGCGGCGGGGTTGCTTGCGTACGGCAACGCGAACGAGATCGTGAAGGAGATGGCGGTCGAGGTTCTGCCGGTGGTCAGGCGCACGCCGGTGCTGGCGGGGGTGAACGGGACAGACCCCTTCGTGCTGATGCCGCAGTTCCTGGCCGAGCTGAAAGGCATGGGGTTTTCGGGCGTTCAGAACTTTCCGACCATCGGGCTGTTCGATGGTACCATGCGCCAAAGCTTCGAGGAAACGGGGATGGGCTATGGGCTGGAGGTGGACATGATCGCCCAGGCCCATGCCATCGACCTTCTGACCACGCCTTACGTGTTCAACCCGGACGAGGCGCGGGCGATGACGAAGGCCGGGGCTGATATCATCGTGGCGCATATGGGCGTGACGACCGGCGGGGCCATCGGGGCAACCTCGGCCAGGACGCTGGCCGATTGCGCGGGCGAGATCGACGCGATCATCGACGCGGCGCGGGGGGTGCGAAAGGACGTGATCGTCCTTTGCCACGGCGGCCCCATCGCCATGCCCGACGATGCCGCCTTCATCCTGAACGCCTGCCCGGGCTGCAACGGGTTCTACGGCGCAAGCTCGATGGAACGCCTGCCCGTGGAACAGGCCGTCGCCGACCAGACACGGGCCTTCAAGGCCATCCGCACCGACCAGCAAGGGACCAAGCCATGACCGAGCGCACCAACTTCTTCGTCCACCCCGACAAAGTCGAACGCTTCGGGTTCGACTGGGGCGAGCTGGCGCTGACCGTTGGCCCGTCGGTGAACGGGGCCGAGCGGTTTTCGGGCGGGATCGTCCATGTCGCGCCGGGCGGTGGCCACGCCCGCCACAACCACCCCGGCGCGGAAGAGATCATCCTGGTGATGGCGGGAACGGGCGAGCAGATGGTCGAAGACGAAGGCGGCAACCCCGTCACACAGAAGGTCGGCCCCGGAACGACCGTCTATGTGCCGGAAAGCCGGTTCCATTCGACGCTGAACACCGGCGCGACGCCGATGACCCTGTTCGTGGTCTATTCCCCCGCCGGTCCCGAGCAGGCCCTGCGCGACCTTCCGGATTTCAGGCTGCTTCCACCAAAAGGGTGATCCCCGATTGGCAAGCCGCAGGCCCCAAGCGACCTCTGCCCGGCCCACGACCGAGGCCCGGGGGCAAGGCCGCCTGTTCCATGGTCCCCAGCGCGGCATGGGGGACTGACCAAGATTGAAGCAGTCCCGGCCTGGCGGCATCGGCTTGCGCACGGCGTGCTTTAGCGGGCCCCCGAATCCTCTTGCGCGTGTATGGTCGGCCGGGTCAGATATCATGCGCAAGGTCGGCGTGAACTCGGGTCGTGCTGAACGTTCATTCGCCGGTTTTCGAATATCTGTGATTATCCAGTGCAAGATTGACGCGGCGGGATGGTGGTCCCGCTTCCGGCTGGCCACGTCAACATCGGTGGTGAATGTCGCGCATTGCGCAGATTTTGCAGGATCTTCAGCTCGACGCCTATCTTGAGGCGTTCCTCGGGAACGATATCGACGATGACCTGCTTGCCGGGCTGACGACCGAAGACCTGAAAGAAATCGGTGTTGCCTCGCTGGGGCACCGCAAGAAGATTCTGGACGCGATCGCTGCCTCGCCCGACCTGCATCCGCAGCCCGCCACACAGAATGCCAACCCGGCCCCACCGGTGGAGGCGCCGACCGAGCAGCGCCGGGAAGTGGCTGTCGTGTTCGCCGATCTCACGGGCTACACCCGGCTGATCAACCGGCTTGCCGTCGAGGACATGCACGCGATCCTGGCAGGCTTCTACGACCGTTTCGACGCGATCGTGCGGCGCCTCGGCGGCACGGTCGACCGCCACATCGGCGACTGCGTGATGGCCGTCTTCGGCGCGCCGCTGTCCTACGGCAACGATGCCGAACGTGCGCTGCGCGCGTCCATCGAGATGCACGCGGCGATGCGCGATCTGTCGCGGATCCACGGAGAGCCCCTGTCCACCCATATCGGTATCGCGATGGGCCGCGTTCTCTATTCCAGCAAGGGCCAGGGGTCGCTGGCCGAAGCAGGGTTCACCGTCACCGGAAGCACCATCAACCTTGCCTCGCGACTGTCGGACACCGCCCAGGGGACCGAGACACTGATCTCTGACCGCACCTACATGGAGATGCGCGGCCAGATCGACGCCGAGCCGGTCGATGGGGTCGAGGCGAAAGGCTTTGCCGACAAGGTCAAGGCGTTCCGGCTGATAGGATTCAAATCGGCGCGTGCCCAGTCCGATTTCGTGGGACGCGCCGCCGAACTTGGCCTGGCACAATCCGCGCTCGCGACGTGTCGGGATGGCGGAACGGGGCAGGTCATCTATCTGTCGGGCGAGGCGGGCATCGGCAAGACCTCGCTTCTTGAGCAGATCATCCAGAGGGCCGCGGCAATGGCCTTTGGCATCCACCGGATGCTTGTGCTCGATTTCGGTCTGGGCGAAGGCCAGACCCTTGCCCGCAGCCTTCTGGCCCAGTTGACAGGCCTTGACGAGAACGCCACCGCAAGCGCTGTCGAAAGGGCGGGCCAGCAGCTTGTGGCGGGCGGACTGCTGGACGAAAAATCGGTGCACGTCTTTGCACGCGCGATGGGCGTCCGGCCCGAGGGTGCGGCGCTGTTGTACCTCAAGAGCCTTGACGACGCCGCGCTTGCGCGCACCCAGGCCGACGTCATCGCCGCCCTTGTCACCGACCGCGCGAAGGCTGCGCCGCTCTTGCTTGCGGTCGAGGACATCCATTGGGCGGACACCGAGGCAACCGATCTTGTCGGCAGGCTTGCGCAGGCGACCGCGAACATGCCGATTGTCCTTGTCCTGACCGCGCGCCCGATGGACGACGAGCAGGACAAGACGTGGACGCACAAGCTGTCAGCCGCCCGGACGACGCGCTTCGACCTGGCACCGCTGACGCCGGACGAGGCGATGGAACTTGCCACCCGGCTTCAGGCCCCCAGGGCCGATCAGGTCCGCAAGTGCCTTGAAAAGGCTGAGGGCAATCCCCTGTTCCTGGCGCAGCTTCTGCGCCACGCGAGCGAGGCCGGAGACGACGAGGTTCCCGGCACGATCCAAAGCCTTGTGCAGGCCAAGATCGACCGGCTGTCCGCCGATGACCGCCGCGTGCTGAAGGCGGCAGCCGTCATCGGCCAGCGGTTCCGGATCGAGGCGGCGATGGCCATCGCCGGGATACAGGCCTTCGACCATCGCGCGTTGTCCGACGCCGGCCTGATCCGTGAGTTTGACGACGAGCTTCTGTTCAGCCACGCCCTCATCCGCGACGGCGTCTATCAGACGATCCTGCGCAAGGAACTGCAGCACCTGCATGCGGGCGCGGCTGAGTGGTTCCGCACGACCGACAGTCTGCTGCACGCCGAACATCTTGAAATCGCGGCCAGTCCGCTTGCACCCGCGGCCTTCCTGCGCGCCGCGCGGGATGCGGCGGCCAGTCATCGCCTGACCGGCGCAGCCAGTCTGATCGAACGCGGGCTGACGCTTGACCCGCCACCGGACGTCCGCGTCGGCCTGCAGCTTTTCCTGGGCGATGTCCTGCGCGACCTCGGGCGCGGGGAAGAGTCGATGAGGGCGTTCAATGATGCGCTGACACAGACGACCGTGCCGGAAGAGGTCGTGGAGGCGCAGATCGGTCTGGTCGGGACCATGCGCATCATGGACAAGCTGGACGGGGCGATGCCGCTGATCGCCGAGGCGATCGGCACCGCCGAACGGGCGGGCCAGACCGAGCAGCTGTCACGTCTGCACTATCTGAAGGGATCGATCAGCTTTCCAAAGGGTGACTTCCAGGGCTGTCTGGAAGCCCATACCCGCGCGCTGGATTACGCAGGCCAGGCCGGTTCGCCCGAGCTTGAGGCGCGGGCGCTGAGCGGACTGGGTGATGCCTATTACGCGCAAGGCCGAATGTTCCTGGCCCACGACGTGTTCGAGAAATGCCTCGATCTTTGCACCCGCCACGGGCTGGTCGCTGTCGAAGCGGCGAACCGTTTCATGCTCGGAACCGCAAAGATCTACCTCAACCAGACTGAGGCCGCGTTGCTGGAGGCCAAGCGCTCGGTCAGCCTTGCGCGCGAAGCCGGGCTCTTGCGCCCCGAGATTGTGTCGCGTCTGACGGCAGGCTGGATCCTGCAGTCGCTGGAACGCAGCGCCGAGGCCCTTGCTGAAGTCGACCAGGGCATCGCGGCGGCGCGGGCGCTGGGGGCCAAGCGGTTCGAGCCGTTCCTGCGCGAGACCGCCGTCCGCGCCCACCTGAGCGAAGGCCGAAGGGAAGACGCCGAGGCCATCGCCCGCGAGGTGGTCGCCCAGACACGCGAGCTCGGTGCGATGCGGTTCATCGGCCCCTGGGTGCTGGCCACGGCGGCGATGGCAAGTGGAGAGCAGGATGCCGCAAACGCCCTGCTTGACGAAGGGGACACCCTGCTCGCATCCGGCTGCGTGGGCCACAACTACTACCGGTTCTACGCCTATGGCATCGTGGGATGCCTTGACCGGGGGGATATCGCCCGGGCGCGCCGGTATTGCGATGCGCTTGCCGCGTACACGGCCGCTGAGCCCGCGCCCTGGTCGGATTTCTTTATCGCCTTCGGCCGTGCCGCGGGCGATTTCGCCGAAGGCGCCCCCGATGCACGCGATCGTCTTGGATCGCTCGCCGACCAGGCAGCGCAGGCAGGCCTTCTGACGTCGAAGCGCCGCATCGCCCGGTTCCTGGAACGGGGCCGGATCGCGCCGGAAGACGCTTGATTGACTTTATCCAAGGGAGTGGGGAAGGACATGAACAGTCAATACGATGTCGTGATCGTCGGTGGTGGTGTTGGCGGACTTGCCGTCGCGTGGAACCTGACGACGCAAGCCATACAGAATGGCGTGGCACCCCCGGCAATCGCAATTGTCGAGGCCTCGTCCCGCTGGGGCGGGAACGCCGACACGATGTTCGTCGATTTCGGCACCGGCCCCGGTTTCCCCACCAACCCGCTTGTGCGCTGGGTTGATCTGGGCGTGAACGACTTCAACACGACGGCCTACACGAACATCGTCAACGTGATGAACACGATCGGGTTCACCTTCGGCGTCGACTACAAGAACCTCGAGGATTCAACGTCATACTACACGACTGACGGCAGCATCTGCTTTACCGACAGCGCCAGCGATGTTGCCAACAGCGGGACCTGGTGGGGAACAACGATCGATCCCAATCTGGCCGCGTCGGCAGCCAGCTTCATGACAGTCGCAGGCAACGACGCCAAGTCCAACGCCCAGCAGTTTGCCAACTACACGATCCAGCAGTACATCGACGAACAGGGGCCGAAGCAGACCCCGCCCTGGTCGCCCGACCTCGGTCCCAAGGTCATCTACCCCCGCATCAACGGCATGTACTTCGTGTCCGAGATGGGGCCGCTTCAAATGCCGTTCCTGGCCGTGATGCACTACTACGCCATCCAGGAAGGCGCGGGCGGTGCCCCGGCGAACCGCTGCTACTTCACCAACGGCTCGGGCGCATGGATCGCCGCGCTTGTCGGCTACATGCAAGCCAAGATGCCGAACATCACGTTTGCGCTGAACTATCCGGCGGTGATCAACCAGGTCGCCAACAGCGACCCGATGTACTATTGCCAGAACCCCAACGACCCGACCCAGGCCTTCAAGGCCACCAGCGTCGTCCTTGCGGCCCATGCCGATGACTGCATGACGGCGATGCGCACCGGTCTGCTTGGCCCCGTGGCGTCGATCATGGCGTCGATCAAGTACAACAACGGCATCTGCGTCGCGCATCTGGACAGCCGCCTGCTGCCGGTAAACTCGAATGCCTGGAGCACCTACAACATCGTGATCCACGAACCCGGCGCGGCGGGGCTGTCACCCTACGAGATCAACTACGTCGTCAACCGCCACCAGAACGACGCGATGAACCCGGCCTACGACACGTACGGGCTGCCGCAGTACTTCGTGTCGATCAACCCGCACCGCCCCATTCCCGAAAGCATGATCCTGAAGGACCAGAACGGCGTCCCCTGCGTCGCCAACCTGCGCCACAACAACTTCGACTTCGCAGCGATGCAGGCGCAAAGCGACATCGCCAAGTACCAGGGCGTGGGCAACGTCTACTACGCCGGTGGCTGGACCCAGGGCGCAGGCCTGCACGAGGAATGCTGGATCCAGGGGCAGGATGTGGCGGCGATGATGCTGACCCATATGGCGCAAGGCTCGCCCAAGGGGCCGTCCGCAGGAAAAGACATGGGCACGTTCATCGGCGAGCGCCTTCGCCGCAGTGCGAAGACGGCCTGACACCGGATAATCCCGGGGCGGAACTGCCCCGGGAACCCCGCCGACGCAGTGGCCACACAGGCGTTGCGGTCCGGGAACGGGCCGTGCGGCGCGCTGGACTGATTGGTGGCGGAGTGGAAGGGATTCGAACCCTCGAGACGGTTTCCCGTCTGCACCCTTAGCAGGGGTGTGCCTTCGACCACTCGGCCACCACTCCAAGAACTCGTCTAGCAGGCGACATGGTCGGGCAACAAGGTCAAATCGCGGGGCCGCTTCGCGCAAGACAATGTGCCGGATCGGGCAGCCGACCGACTGGTGGCCGACGGGCAGCCCTCGAGCCCGTCGGCAGCCCTGTGGCCGAACGAAGACCCGGTCTCAGGAGACGAAGGACAGTGCCGCACCGATCGCGGCACCAAGTGACGCAAGGGCCGCCGCAACCGGCAGGACCCACCCCCTGGGCGGGTCATCGTCGGGCCGAAGGGGCATCTCGTCCTCCCAATAGGGACCGCGCAGCAGTCCGTCCGGCGGGGGCGGTTCGTTCTGCATGCGCCACTGTGTGAGAACGGCGTTCCCGGCCTCTCGCGGATCGGGCGGGGGTCTGGTCTGGGGCTGATGTTTCATCGGGTCCTCTCGCGTTTCGCGTGAAGGATGACCCGGCAAGGCTTTCCCCAAAGTAACGGAAACGCTTTCAATTCACGCGATCAGAGGGGCTTTCCGCAGGGGAACGAGCCCGAATAAAGATAGAATTCAAGCGGTCGGTCCTGCGGCCGGTGCCGGCCTGTCCGATCCCTCAGGCGTTGAACAGGAAGTGCAGGACATCGCCATCCTGCACCTCGTAGGTCTTGCCTTCCACACGGAACCGCCCCGCTTCCTTGGCCCCGGCCTCGCCCTTGCCCGCGACATAATCATCGTAGGCGATCGTTTCGGCCCGGATGAAGCCGCGTTCGAAATCGCCGTGGATGACGCCCGCAGCCTGCGGGGCCAGCGTGCCCTTTGTGATCGTCCAGGCGCGCGCCTCTTTCGGGCCGACGGTGAAGTAGGTGCGCAGGCCCAGAAGGTCATAGGCCGCACGGATCAGACGGTCCAATCCGGCCTCGTGCAGGCCCATCTCTTCCAGGAACATCGCAGATTCGTCGGCGGGAAGCTGGGCCAGTTCCTCTTCGATGCGCGCCGAGATCACGACGGACGCAGCACCCTCCGCCTTCGCCCGCGCGGCGACCTCGTTTGACAGCGCGTTGCCCGAGGCGGCCGACCCCTCTTCCACGTTGCAGACATACAGCACGGGCTTCGCCGTCAGAAGCTGCAGCATCCCCCACGCCTTCGCGTCATCCGCCGCCACCGGAACCGACCGCGCAGGCCGCCCCGCCTCCAGCGCCGCCTGCGCCGCCTTCAACAGGCGTTCGGCCTGCGCGGCCTCCTTGTCGCCGCCCTTGGCCTTCTTCGCAGCGTTGGCGAGCCTGCGCTCGACCGATTCCAGGTCGGCGATCATCAATTCCGTCTCGATCGTCTCGATATCGGCCAAGGGGGCGATCCGCCCCTCCACATGCGTCACGTCGCCATCCTCGAAGCAGCGCACCACATGGGCCACCGCATCCACCTCGCGGATGTTGGCCAGGAACTGGTTGCCAAGCCCCTCGCCCTTCGATGCGCCGCGAACCAGCCCCGCGATATCGACGAAGGTGATGCGTGTAGGAATGATCTGCTTCGATGCCGCAATCGCGGCCAGCGTGTCCAGCCGGGGGTCGGGCACGGCCACGTCGCCCACGTTCGGCTCGATGGTGCAGAAGGGGAAGTTCGCGGCCTGGGCGGCGGCGGTCTTGGTCAGCGCGTTGAACAGGGTGGACTTGCCCACGTTCGGCAGCCCGACGATACCCATCCTGAAACCCACGGCGATCCCCTTCGTGCAACGACGGGCCGCTGATAGTGCCCCGACCGCTTGCCCGCAAGGCACGCGCGGCCCGCCCGGATTGCTTTTCGCGCGCAGTTGGCACAGATGAGGCAAACACTTCGGGGATGGGCCAAGAACGACAATGACCAGAATCGACACAACCTTCGCCGCCCTGCGCGCCCAGAACCGCAAGGGCTTCGTGGCCTACATCATGGCGGGCGATCCCGACTATGCGACATCGCTCGCGCTGATGAAGGGCCTGCCCGGCGCGGGCGTCGATGTGATCGAGCTGGGCATGCCCTTCACCGACCCGATGGCTGACGGACCCACGATCCAGCTGGCCGGTCAGCGGGCGCTGGACGCCGGGCAGACGCTGCAACGCACGCTCGACATGGCGGCCGAGTTCCGCAAGGGCGACGACCGCACCCCCATCGTCATGATGGGCTACTACAATCCGATCTTCTCGCGCGGGGTGGATCGGTTCCTGGCCGACGCCAAGGCCGCGGGCGTCGACGGGCTGATCGTCGTGGACCTGCCGCCCGAGGAAGACGGCGAGCTGTGCGTTCCGGCGCAAAAGGCCGGTCTGAACTTCATCCGCCTTGCCACCCCCACCACCGATGACCGCCGCCTGCCCAAGGTGCTGCAGAACACCTCGGGCTTTGTCTACTACGTCTCGATCACCGGGATCACCGGCGCGGCGGCGGCGCAGGCGGCGGACGTGGGGCCCGAGGTTGCGCGGATCAAGCGGGCGACGGACCTGCCTGTGGTCGTGGGCTTCGGCATCCGCACGCCAGAAACGGCGGCGGCCATCGCCGGGATCGCGGACGGGTGCGTTGTGGGGTCAGCCATCGTCCAGATGGTGGGCGAAAAGCGCCCGGTGGCGGAGATCCTGGCGTTCGTGAAGGGCCTGTCCGACGGGGCACACGGCGCATGAATACGAACGGGGCGCGTCTTCTGACACGCCTCGCCGCCGCCTGCCTGGCCCTGCTTCCGCTGTCCGCTGCAGCGGCCCCGATGGCGCGCTGCATGAACCTTGGCAACGCATTGGAGGCACCGCACGAAGGCGACTGGGGCTACACCATTGCCGAGGGCGATTTCGCAACGATCCGGGCGGCGGGCTTCGACAGCGTGCGCATCCCCGTGGCTTTTTCGGCCCATGCCGCGCAGTCGGCCCCCTACACGCTCGATCCCGCTTTCATGGACCGTGTCGATCAGGTCATCGGCTGGTCCCTGAACGCGGGGCTGGTGACCGTGATCGACCTGCACGGCTATACCGTGTACGCGGCGGACCCGGACGGCACCATTGACCGGCTGGACGGCATCTGGGCGCAGGTTGCCGCGCGGTACCGCGCTGCCCCGCCCGCGTTGATGTTCGAGCTTTTGAACGAACCGGGCGCGGGTGTGGCCCCTGACCGGCTGGCCCGGGACACGGCGCGCCTGATCGCGACGATCCGCAAGACGAACCCGGACCGCACGATCATCTGGGGCGCGAACGGCAAGTACGATGACCGGGCGCTGACGGCCACGACCCCGCCGAAGGACCGGCATCTGATCGCGACCTTCCACTACTACGACCCCTTCGGCTTCACGAGCCAGGATGTGCCGGGCCTGAACGCCGGGCCGCGCCGCGTCGGCTGGGGGTCGAAGGCGGATCACCAGGTTCTGCACCACGATTTCCGCGCCGTTGCGGCCTGGGCCAAAAGGCACAAGACGAGGGTCTTCCTTGGCGAATTCGGCGTCAGCCTGGGCCAGCCGACAGACGCGCGTGCCGCCTATATCCGCGCCGTCCGCCGCGAGGCCGAGGCGCAGGGCTTTGCCTGGTGCAATTGGGCGCTTTACGCCCATTTCGACGCCTGGGACGGCGACCGCCGCTTCATTCCCGAGATCCTTGACGCCCTGACGGGAAACTAGGCGTCGCTCGGCGATTGCGCCTGTCCCGCAAGCCTTGCTAGACCGGGACGACAGCTTTCCCGAAGGGCCGCCCGCCATGACCCCCATCGCCTGCATCGACGACCTCAAACGGCTGTATCAGCGGCGCGTGCCCCGGATGTTCTATGACTACTGCGAAAGCGGCAGCTACACCGAACAGACGTTCCGCGACAACTCGGCCGACTTTGCCGCGATCCGGCTGCGCCAGAAGGTGGCGGTGGACATGTCGGGCCGTTCCACGGCCACGACGATGATTGGCCAGCAGGTGACGATGCCCGTCGCACTTGCCCCCGTGGGGTCCACGGGCATGCAGCACGCCGACGGCGAGATCCTTGCCGCCCGCGCCGCGGCGGCCTTCGGCGTGCCCTACACCCTGTCGACCATGTCGATCTGTTCCATCGAGGACGTGGCTGCTGCCAGCCCGACGCCCTTCTGGTTCCAGCTTTACGTGATGCGCGACGAGGATTTCGTCGATGCCATCATCGAACGAGCTCGCGCCGCGAAATGCTCGGCGCTGGTGCTGACGCTGGATTTGCAGATCCTTGGCCAGCGTCACCGCGATATCCGCAATGGACTGTCGTCGCCGCCAAAGCTGACGATTCCCAACATCATCAACATGGCGATGAAGCCGCGCTGGTCGCTGGGCATGCTGCAAACTCCGCGCCGCCAGTTCCGCAACATCGTGGGCCATGTGAAGAACGTCCAGAAACTGTCGGACCTGACGGCCTGGGCCAATGAACAGTTCGACCCGAAACTCGACTGGAGCAAGGTCACCCGGATCCGCGACCAGTGGGGCGGCAAGTTCATCTTGAAGGGCATCCTTGATGCCGATGACGCGCGCATGGCGGCCGATGCCGGGGCCGATGCGATCATCGTGTCCAACCACGGCGGGCGGCAACTGGATGGGGCCTTGTCCACGGTGCGGATGCTGCCCCAGATCGTGAAGGCGGTGGGCGACCGCACCGAGGTCTGGCTGGACGGCGGGATCCGCACCGGGCAGGACATCCTGAAGGCGCTGGCCCTCGGGGCGCGCGGAACGCTGATCGGGCGCAGTTACATCTACGGGCTTGGCGCGATGGGCCAGGCGGGGGTGACCAAGGCGCTGGAAATCCTGCAAAAGGAACTCGACGTCACGATGGCGCTGTGTGGCGAACGCAGCGTCGGCCAGGTTGGCGAGCGCAACCTCCTGATCCCGAAAGGCTTCTTCGACAGCTACGAATGACCGGCCGCTACGCGCCCCGGCGGCCCAGCCACAGGATCAGGGGAACGATCGTCGCATAGATCGCGGCGACGCACAGGAATGACACCCGCAGGCTAGTCACCTCGGCCACGAAGCCGATCATCGACGGCCCGATGAAGAACCCCGCAAAGCCCACGATCCAGGCCCGTGCGATGGCCGGGCCCTGCAACGCGGGTGGGACCATCTTGGCCAGAACGGCGTTCGCCGTCGGCACCATCACCGCGACGCCAAGACCGAAGACGCCAATCCCAAGGACTGCGATCTCCTTCATCGGTGCAAGCGCCAGAAGCACAAGGCCGACTGTCCCCATGATCCCGCCCCAGAAGATCAGCCGCACAAGGCCCAGCCGCGCCGTCAGGACCTGCCCCGACAGCCGACCGATTCCCATCGTCAGGCCCAGCATCGTCGGCCCGAACCCCCCCTCGCCGTGCGGCGCACCCAGCGTGCGCTCGATGTGCAGGGCCGACCAGCTTTCGTTCGCGTTCTCGCTGACGAAGGCCGCGAACAGGATGCCCGTCACGATGGCGACCGTCATGAATGGCAGCCGCTGGTCCGGGTGGTCATGCCGCATCGGCCCGGGCGTCCACCCCGGGCCTTCGTCCGACAACACGGCGATCACGACCAGTGCCGCGATCAGCCAGGGCAGGATATCGACGGGCGACCATCCCGCGGTGCGCGCCAGCGTGGCGACGAAGGCCGAGGCCCCGAAGGAAAACGAAAACATCGCATGGCACAGGTTCTGCAGGTGCTCGCCATGCCGCGTCTCCAGCACGGCGATGCGCATGTTCGCGGACATGTCCCAGAACGAGATGGAAAAGCCCACCGCGAACATCGCCGCCGCGAAGGCGGCAGGTGTGCCCGCCACCGCCGGCAGCGCCGCCGCCACCGCCAACAGAAGCCCGCAGGCGGGCAGCAGCGGCCGTCCCACGAACACCGGCGCGCGCGCGGCCATCAGCATGGCGATGACCGCGCCCACGGGCGTCATCATCAGCACAAGGCCCATCGTGGCGTCGGACGCCCCGATCGCCTCCTTGAACGATGGCACCATCGCGGCAAAGCTGCCCCAGAACACCCCAACGCCGGACAGCGCCGCGATCTGGGCACGCGAAATCCGCGCGGCTCGGGCAAGCGACATGGTCGGGATCCTCCGGCAGGGCATCCAAAGCGCTTTGGCCGCCCGTTTGGTCCAGCTAGCATGGCCGTCGCGGGGTCAGCAACCCCGCGCTCGGCCTTCCCCCTTCCCACGCGCCCGAATCGCCGCTATACGCGCGCCCTCATGGGCCTGCACCCTTGGAGGAGGCCCGGCTTAACAGGAGACCATCATGGCTGGCGAGATCCCGAATCTCAACGCCGTGGTACGGACGGGGACAGGCAAGGGGGCCGCCCGTCAAGCCCGCAGATCGGGCAACGTACCAGGCATCGTTTATGGCGGCGGGGCGGACCCCCTTCCCATCAACGTCGAATTCAATTCCCTTCTGAAGCGCCTGAAGGCGGGCCGCTTCAAGCAGACGCTGTTCAACCTTCAGGTCGAAGGTGTGCCCGACGTGCATGTCATCTGCCGGAACGTGCAGCGCGACGTGGTGCGCGACATGCCGACCCACCTCGACCTTCTGCGCATCTCGGACAACACGCGGATCAACCTTTATATCCACGTCACGTTCATCAACCACGACAAGGCACCGGGCATCAAGCGCGGCGGGTCGCTGACCATTGTCCGCCCCGAGGTGGAACTGGAAGTCACCGCCGGTGACATCCCCGACCACATCACCGTCGACCTTGCTGGCCGCGACATCGACGACGTGATCCACATCAACGACGTCGAACTGCCCGCCGGTGCAACGCCGGTCATCAAGCGGAACTTCGTGATCGCCAACATCACGCCGCCCTCGGGCCTCGCCGCTGCCGAAGACGCAGCCGAGCCCGCCCCGGCAGCCTGACGGCACCTCGCGACACGCAGAGGAGGGCGCGGGCGACATCCCCGCGCCCTCTTGCATTCAGCGGCCCCGCAGTGGCCAGCGCGCTCCGCCTGCGCTATCTGTCGGCCAGTCGGCCGGTGACGGCGATCCTGCGGCCTTTGGCCGGGCACCACAGCGGAACACGGGCATGCGGCTCTTCGTCGGCCTTGGAAACCCCGGGGCAAGATACGCGGGCAACCGCCACAACATCGGCTTCATGGCGGTGGACCGCATCGCGGCCGACCATGCCTTTGCGCCCTGGCGCGCAAAGTTTCAGGGCGCGACATCCGAGGGCACGCTGTCAGGCGACAAGGTCGTCCTGTTGAAGCCCGCGACGTTCATGAACCTGTCCGGCCAGTCGGTCGGCGAAGCGATGCGCTTTTACAAGCTTGCCCCCGCCGACGTGACCGTCTTTCACGACGAACTCGACCTGGCCCCGGGCAAGGTTCGGTTCAAGACGGGCGGTGGGCATGCGGGCCACAACGGGCTCCGGTCGATCCACCAGCACGTGGGCGAGGACTATCACCGGGTCCGTCTGGGCATCGGGCATCCCGGCCACAAGGATGCGGTCTCACCTTACGTCCTTTCGGACTTCGCCAAGGCCGAACAGGGCTGGCTGGAAGATGTGCTGCGCGGCGTGTCGGATGGCGCAGCGCATCTGGCCGCGGGCGATGGGGCGAAGTTCCTGAACGCCGTGGCCTTGCGCACCATGCCGCCAAAAGCTGCGCCCGTTCCGGTCAGGGCCCAGGCGCAGCCTTCGGGCGCACCGGCGCAGGACCCAGCCACGCCCCCGTCCGAGGATGAGCCAGGCCCCTTCCGCGCACTTCTTGACAGGTTCCGCCGATGACCCGCCCTCCTCCTCGCCTTCGCGACGAATGGCCCGACCCGACCCGGCCCGAGGCGGGCATCAACGTGCTCGGCGGCCCGCTTGAACCGTGCTCGACGGCACCGCTGACGGGCTACTTCCGCGATGGCCACTGCAACACCTGCGCTGCCGATACCGGCAGCCACACCGTTTGCGCGGTGATGACGGCAGAGTTCCTCGCGTTGTCGAAGTACCTCGGAAACGACCTGTCGACGCCACGCCCCGAGTTCCGGTTTCCCGGCCTGAAACCGGGCGACCGCTGGTGCCTGTGCGCCGCACGGTTCCTGCAAGCGCATCACGAGGGCTGTTCGCCCAGGGTGCGGCTTCAGGCAACGCATGCCCGCGCCGCCGAGATCGTGCCGCTCGATATCCTCAGGGCTTGCGCCGACGACGCCTAGGCGGCCACCCTTGCCCGGCGGCGCCGCGCGATCGCCAGCCCGGCCAGACCCGCCGCCAGCATCGGCAGCGCCGCAGGCGCAGGAACCGCCGCCATCTCGGGCGTCACATCCAGCGTGTTGATCGCCCAGCTTTCATCCCACGGTCCCTGCGCTCCGCCGTTGTAGGGCCCGGGCGAAGCAAAGGCGAAGGTCAGCGTGTTCTGCCCGGCGATCAGGTCCATCATCCCGGAAATCGACGCGATGCCGCCCTCGAAGTTGCCGCCGGGGTTCGAATGCGTCGACCACAGCCAGCCCAGCGGGTTCCGCGTCACCACATCCGACCCGCCGCCCGACAGGCTGAAATAGCCCTCGAACACCGATGCCCCGTTCAAAAGGACGGTGAACATGTCATCCCAGCCATTGCCGAAACCATCGACGCTTTTCGCGCCGAAGATGTCGAAAGACACCGCGTTCCGTCCGCCAGCGCCTGCATCCCACGTCACGTCGAAGGATCCGACGCCCCGGTACCAGCCCTGAAAGTCTGTCGCGTTGTCCGAATGGATGACCGCCGCACCGGCCGGTCCGGCTGACAGCAGAGCCGCAGCCAGCGCCGAAAGCACCATGTTCCGCATGATCGTCTGATCCCACCGAGTTGCTCGCGGCCTGGTTGTGGTCGCGCGACGTTCATCTCGTGAGGGCAGAGGGCGGAAATGCGACAATCGGCGGGCGTAAACGAATTGTCGCCGCGTTGCGGACAATCCACAAAATAAAACGGGCGGGAACCCGTGGCCCCCGCCCGATACTGCCGGTCTCAGGCGCGATCAGTCTTCGCCGCCGCCTTCGCCGCCGTCATGGCCGCCGCCGTCGCCGCCGTCGCCGCCGTCGTGGCCATCACCGTCGCCGTCATCGCCCGAATCGTCCGACTCGCCTTCGGCCTCCGACTCGTCGTCGGTGGCGCTGTCATCGGTGGTCGCACCGTCGTCATCGGTGGCGCCGGGCACCAGGATCACGCCGTCATCCGAACCGGATTCGCCGGTGTTGGCACCTTCCGCGCGCACGACCGACGCGGCCGCAACCGTCGCCATCAGGGCCACCAGGAAAAGTTTCTGCATCGTTTCACGCTCCTTGGGTCAGGCCGCATCCGCCAGTCCGGTTGCGACGCATCTACACTGCCGTCCCTCTGTCGCCGCAGCCATCCGCCTTGGGTTTAGTCGGCAAGCTTCGGCGACCTGCCGCTGGCATCGGCTGCTTATGAGGTGTCAGCATCATGATTTCATTAAGGAAACTTTGTGGCGCCCGTCATGCCGCCGGGCGCTTCGACAGCATCTCTCCCGTAGGTTTATAGCCGTCCCCTAGGCGTAAGCTTATGCTCACGGGCGACATACCGCCCCGCAGGCGGGTCGGAACCCGCGCCCTGCGAACTTGCTTTGCCCCGCCCTGCATGGGCTGCACCGCCCGATTCGCCCGGGTGACACCGTCCCGCCGGTCCGCTGCTACAGAGGGTGGCTCCTCAACCCAACGATCCCGGAAACGACGGATAGCCTCGCTCTCTTGCCCGTCCCGACCGTTACCGCTCCGGTCACACACGGCGAGGGTTTGGGGGCGCAGGGCTCTTTTTCGTCCCGCGGCACACACCGACAACGGCGCGCGGGCCCGGACGCGGCTACGTCACCCGATCCTTCGCACGGCCGTCTGTTCGTCCGCCGCCGCGACAGGCGTTGGCCGCCGGTCGATCAGGTCCTCGATGAACAGGCTCAGCAGCTGCGGCCGCCCGGTCACGCCAGCCTTGCGGTAAATGGCGTTCGTCTGTGCCTTCACGGTGCCTTCCGACGTGTTCCGCAGGCTGGCGATCTCCTGGGTGCTCATACCCTTGATCGCGAACAGCGCCACATCCTGCTCGGCCGGCGTCAGGCCCCACTCGGCGAACCGTTCAGTCAGAAGCTGCATGAACGCCCCCGACGCGCGACGCAGCTTTTCCTCGGCCAGATCCTGGCGGCGGAAGGTCCGCACCAGCATCACCGCGCCCAGAATCACCCCGATCACCAGTCCGATCGCGGCGGCGATCTCAAGAAGCTCGTACAGCTCCCAGCTGATCGGGCGGGTGTGGATGTCCAGCACCGTCAGCACGATGTCCGACAGAAAGAACAGCGCACAGCCGATCTGGATGAACAGGATCACGGCCGCGAAAATCCGGTCACTCAACGCACGGGTCTCCTGCCTCCGTTGCGCGACAGCGAAACCGCCGCATGCCTGCCTCAGCCGCCACCGCTGTCATCCGACCCGCCCGAACTTCCTGACCCGCCCGAACTTCCTGATCCGCCCGAGCTGCCTGATCCACCCGAGCTGCCTGATCCACCCGAGCCCCCGGAACTTCCCGAGCCGCCCGAGCTTCCTGACCCGCCCGAGCTTCCCGAGCTGCCGCTGCCGGAACTGCCGCTACCTGAGTTGCTTCCCGAGTTGCTTCCCGAGTTGCTTCCCGAATTGCTTCCCGAATTGCTGCCGCTGCCAGGGTTCAGAAGGTTCGGCGTCTCGACATCGTCCGAGGCAATCTCCTCGGAATAGTCCCGCAGGATTTCACCGGTGCGCGGATTGATGACAATCTCCCGCCAGACGGTCGCGCTGGTTGCCACAACGCGGATGCGCCCCAGAAGTGTGCGCGACACTTCGACATCCGAAAAGCCCTGCGCGTGAAGCTGTCCGACCAGATCGTCTTGGAACTTGTCCGCAAGTGCCGGTCCGCACAGCACCAGCGCCACGGCCACCGCACAGCCTATGCGTCTTACCTGAATGCCCATCGCCGTTACCCGCCACCTCCCGGTGATCGGCCCCGGCCGACAGAAATCCGGCCGGGGCACCCCATGATCGCAGGACCGCGCGCGGCGATCCACAAAAACCGTCAGCCGCCCGACCCGCTGCTGCCCGACCCGCTGTTGCCGCCACCACCCGACCCGCTGTTGCCGCCGCCACCCGAGCCGCTGTTGCCACCGCCGCCCGAGCCGCTGTTGCCACCGCCGCCCGACCCGCTGTTGCCGCCCGACCCGCTGTTGCCGCCGGAACTGTCGTCGTTGGCGTCCTCGCTCTCGTCCTCGGCCTCGGCGCTGTCATCCGAGCCCTTGCCGCTGACAAAATCGCGGTCCTCGAACTTGATCTCGACCTCGTCCGTCGCGGCTCCCGCCGCTTCGGTCTCCTGCTTCAGGATTTCACCGGTTTCCTTGTCATAGACGACCTCGACCTTCACGCCGTCCTTGATCGCCTCGGCCTTGATCTGCGTCGGTCCGACCTTGACCTCGATGGATCCGTAGCCGTCCGCCTTGAACGTATCGACCACGCTTTCCGGCGTGATCGCGGCCACCGCCGCCGTGGCGGCAAACATCACCGCCGCCGTCATCATCAGAATTCGCTTCATCGTCCGCGTCCTTCCCAGAAGTGTGACCAGCCACCATTCGGCATGACCCGGACGATGCCCAAGCCATTTCCCGCCGAACAATCTGCGGCAGGTTTAGTGGGCCGTCGCTAAACCCGCGAAGAAGCGTCCTAAACCGGGGTTTAGCGACGTTCCGCATCGCGTAAGCCCGGGCTGACCCCACCGGCCTGCGGTGCGGTGACGGTCAGACCTTCATGTCCTGGCCCAGGTGCTTGGCCACCGTGAAGATGTCCTTGTCGCCGCGGCCACACATGTTCATGACGATGATGTGGTCCTTCGGCAGCTTGGGCGCGATCTTCATCACATGGGCCAGCGCGTGGCTGGGCTCCAGCGCGGGAATGATCCCTTCCAGCTTGCATGACAGCTGGAACGCCTCCAGCGCCTCGGCATCGGTGATGCTCACGTATTCCGCGCGCTTGGTGTCGTGCAGCCAGGCGTGCTCCGGCCCGATCCCCGGATAATCCAGGCCCGCGCTGATCGAGAACCCTTCCAGGATCTGCCCGTCCAGGTCTTGCAGCAGATAGGTCCGGTTCCCGTGCAGAACACCGGGACGGCCCCCGGTCAGCGACGCGCAGTGCTGCATCCGGTCATCGACGCCCTTGCCGCCCGCTTCCACGCCGATGATCCGCACCGACTTGTCATCGAGGAACGGGTAGAACAGCCCCATCGCGTTCGACCCGCCGCCGATCGCCGCGATCACCGTGTCGGGCAGACGGCCCTCGCCTTCCTGCTCGGCCAACTGCCAGCGGACTTCCTTGCCGATCACCGACTGGAAATCACGCACCATCGCCGGATAGGGGTGCGGCCCGGCCACGGTGCCGATGCAATAGAACGTGTCGCGCACGTTCGTGACCCAGTCGCGCAGCGCGTCGTTCATCGCGTCCTTCAGCGTGCCGCGCCCCGAGGTGACGGGATGCACCTCGGCCCCCAGAAGTTTCATGCGGAACACGTTCGGCGCCTGCCGCTCAACATCATGCGCGCCCATGTAGACCACGCATTTCAACCCGAACTTCGCGCAGACCGTGGCCGTCGCCACGCCGTGCTGGCCCGCGCCCGTTTCCGCGATGATCCGCTTCTTGCCCATCCGGCGGGCCAGGATGATCTGCCCCAGCACGTTGTTGATCTTGTGCGCACCCGTATGGTTCAGCTCGTCGCGCTTCATGTAGATTTTCGCGCCGCCCAGGTGCTGGGTCAGCCGCTCCGCGAAATAGAGCGGCGAGGGGCGGCCCACATAGTGCTTCCACAGCCAGTCCATCTCGGCCCAGAAGGTCGGGTCGGTCTTGGCCTTTTCGTACTGCGCCTCCAGCTCCAGGATCAGCGGCATCAGCGTCTCGCTGACAAACCGCCCGCCGAACTGTCCGAACCGCCCCTGTTCATCGGGGCCGGTCATGAAGCTGTTGATCAGGTCTTCGGGCATCTGGCGTTCCTTTCCGGCTTTGCCCGGATGTAGCGCCGGGGTGGCGCGGGGTAAAGCGCGGTTGAAAATCGCAGGGGGGTTAGCTAAGTTAGCTAAGCTGACCCGTCCGGCCACAGCAAGGTGCCGCCATGCAGTACAAGGTCCACGCCGCCAAGACCAACCTGTCCAAGCTGATCGACGCCGCACTGGCGGGTGAAGAGGTCATCATTGCTAAGGATGACAAGCCTGCCGTGCGGCTGGTGCCGGTCGCCACGAAGTCGGGGTTCAAGTTCGGCACGATGGCGCATCTTCTCAAGGGACCGATCCCGGATTTCCTTGAGCCGATGTCCGAAGAGGAACTCCGTCTCTGGGAAGGCGGGGATTGACCTCTGTTCTCTTGGACACCCACGCTTGGGTTTGGGCGACGAACCGACCGGCATTGCTGACGTCGGCGGCGCAGCTGGCCATATCGGACGCATCCGTCGTGCGCGTCAGCGCCGTCAGCGTCTACGAGGTCGCGCAGAAGGTTCGGCTTGGGAAATGGGATGAGATGCGGGCCTTCGTGAACCAGCTCGAGACCGAGTTCGAAGTTCAGCGGGCGGTATCCATCCCGGTGACTCAATCCATAGGCCTGCGCGCCGGGCTTCTCGACTGGCCCCACCGCGACCCGTTCGACCGGATGATCGCGGCGACCGCGCTTGCCGGGGGCGACATCCTGATCTCGGCCGACACGGTCTTCGACGCCCTGCCGATCCGCCGCGTCTGGTAGGTCAGGTGCCGGACGCCGCCGCGACAAAAGCCGCGATCAGCCCCGCATCCTTTACCCCCGGTGCGCTTTCCACGCCCGAGGCCACGTCCACCTGCCGCGTGCCGGTCAGCCGGATCGCCTCGGCCACGTTGCCCGCCGTCAGCCCGCCCGCCAGCATCCAGGGCTTCGTCCATCGCCGCCCCGCGATCAGCCGCCAGTCGAACGGCACGCCGTTCCCCCCCGGCAGCACCGCGCCGTTCGGCGCCTTCGCGTCCACAAGGATCTGGTCCGCCACGGCCTCATGGGCTGCGATCGCGGCGAGGTCGTCCGGCCCCGACACGCCCACCACCTTCATCACCGGCAACCCATAGCGCGCCCGCACCTCGGCCACGCGCGCGGGGCTTTCGTGGCCATGCAACTGCAGCATGTCCAGCGGCACCGTCCCCGTGATCGCATCCAGCGTGGCGTCATCGGCATCGACGACCAGCGCCACCTTCGCCACCCCCGACGGCACGCCCAGGGCCAGATTGCGCGCCAGTTCGGGCGTGGCAAAGCGGGGCGAACGCGGGAAGAAGTTGAAACCCACATAGCCTGCGCCCGCCGCGACCGCTGCCGCAACCGACGCCTCGGTCGTCAGACCGCAGATTTTCACACGGATCGCCATGCGCCCGCCCTACCGCGCGGGCGTCTTGCCTTCAAGCAGCGCGATGACCTCGTCCTTCGCCGCCGCGTCGCCGCCGCGCAACCGGCTGACCTCGCGCTCCAGACTTTGCGCGGTGCGCCGGTGCCGCACCGCGGCCGTCCGGTGCTTGCCCTCGCGCGCCCATTCCCACACAAACCCGATCGCCAGCCCCGCCACGATCCCGCCGAAGATCACCAGGAACAGGGGCAGCTGCACCACCGGGTTCCATGCCAGGAATAAGCCCATGTCCTCGGGCAACAGCGTCAGGGTGACCGGCGCGCGGTTGGCAAACGCGACCGTCAGAAGGACGATCCCCAGCACAAGCAGGAACAGATAGCGCAGATACCTGAACATCGCGGCCCCCGCCCGCCCGGTCAGCCGCCGCCGTTCAGCCGGTCACGCAGCAGCTTGCCCGTCTTGAAGAACGGCACGTACTTCTGATCGACATCGACCGATTCCCCCGTGCGCGGATTGCGACCCGTCCGGGCGTCGCGCTTCTTGACCGAGAACGCGCCGAACCCCCGCAGCTCCACCCGGTCGCCCCGCGCCATCGCCTCGATGATTTCCTCGAAGATGGTGTTCACGATGCGCTCGACATCGCGCTGGAACAGGTGCGGATTCTCTTCCGCGACTTTCTGGATCAGTTCGGAACGGATCATGCGAAACCCCCGCTCAGCCGGCATGGGCAGCCCGGCCGTTATGGCTTTTGACCGGGGACTATAGGGGCAAACTTGCGGGGCGGGAACAGAAAATCCGTTGCTAGGAAAGGGGTTGACCCCGGTTGCCCACAGCTAAATCGGGGTTTGGATGGCGTTTCGATCATGCCGCAGCGCAGAACGGGCGTCCACGTCCGCGGCAAAGGAATGCCAGCCTGCCTCCCGATTCGGTCAAGCTCTGCGGCCCCATTGCACCATTCATGCCCCGAGCAGGACCTGCGGGTCGCCAGTCCACCAGCTGCAGGTCACGGTCAGGCGCGCGATCCTCCACTCTTTCGCTTCCAGGGCCAGATCGGCACGGTAGACGTTCTTCATGATGCACTGCCGCGTCCGGTCGCCCGGCGGGAAATGCGCGGCTTCGACCAGCGCGCGTAAGACCAGCCTGTCGCTCGTGCAGCCGTTCAGGCGGACGTTAGTAACGGCGTGGGTCGTGATCAGCTTGCCCACCGTCGCTGAAAGGGTCGCTGCGGTAAGGTCTCGCCCCGAAAGGACGGGAAAGTCGATCCCCATGGCGCGCGCCGCCGGACCGAAATCAAGCGTCGCGCCCTCGGTGAGGGCTGAGGCGATCATTGCCGCGTCGTCGTCGTCGATCCCCGCGCCCAGGCGGTAGAGCGCGTCAGCAGCGGGAAGGAGCAGGTCGGGGGAAGGGATAGTGGTCATAATAAGTCTCCTGTGGATAGGTGGCTGGCCGAAAGATATCCCGCGACGCGCTGTCGATAATCCGGTAAGACAGAAAGACATTCTTGAACGAAGAGACGTAATGCGGTCGATTGGGGACTTGCCCGTCTTTTGCCTTGTCGCCGAGGCGCAGAGCTTCAGCGGGGCTGCACGGCGGTCCGGGTTGACGACAGCCGCCGTTTCAAAGGCGATTGCACGGCTGGAGCGTGACCTGTCGGTCCGCCTGTTCACCCGGACCACACGCAAGGTCGTCCTAACGGCCGAGGGCGCCCGACTGCACGCCGCTGCCCGCGACATGCTTGGTCGCCTTGCCGAGGCCGAGGCGGATTTGTCGGGTCATTCGGGCAGCATCAGCGGAACCGTCAGGCTGGCCGCCCCGGTGCTTCTGGGCCAGACCGTCCTGCCGCCGGTGATCGCCGCCTTCCGGTCGGCGCATCCGGCCTGCAGCATCGACCTTCGCCTGTCGGACTGGCAGCACGACCTGGTGGCCGAGGGGATCGATCTGGCACTCCGCTTCGGCGATCTGGCAGACAGCCGGATCGTCGCAAGGAAACTTGCCGAGACACGTTTTGCCACTGTCGCCGCGCCGGACTATCTGAAGCGCGCCGGCGTGCCCGCTTCGCCCGCGCAGCTTACCGGCCATAGCCGCATCACCTACGTCGTGCAGCGCACCGGCCAGTCCTTTGCCTGGCGCTTCGCGGACGGAACGGCCCTGCCTGACGGCCAGATCACGGTGGGTGATGGCGGGGCGAACGCCGCGCTTGCCCTGGCAGGGGTGGGGATCGCACAGGATGTCGATACCGCCCTTGCCCCGCTTCTGATTGAAGGGCGGCTGACCGAGATCCTGACGGACAGCCGCGCTCCTGGGCCGACGTTGTGGCTGGTGCAGCCGGCCGGGCGGTTCGTTCCGTCGCGCGTTCAGCGGCTTGCGGCAGCCTTGGTGGCGGCCTTCGCCCGCGCTACACAGGGCGGCCGCTAAAAAAGCGAGCGGCCCCGCCGGCGGGCGGGGCCGTCGCAAGTGTCCTGCAGCCTGCTCAACGGTCGGCGTTCGACTTCAGCGCCGCGCCCAGGATGTCGCCCAGCGACGCGCCCGAGTCGGACGAGCCGTACTGTTCCACGGCCTCCTTCTCTTCGGCGATCTCGCGCGCCTTGATCGACAGGCCGAGCTTCCGGGTCTTGCTGTCGACGTTGGTGACGCGAACGTCCACCTTGTCGCCCTTCTGGAACCGCTCGGGCCGCTGGTCGGCACGGTCGCGGCTCAGGTCGGACCGGCGGATGAACGACTTCATGCCGTTGTAGTCCACCTCGATGCCGCCTTCCTCGATCGCCGTGACCGCGACGGTGATGACCGACCCGCGCTTCACGCCATCGACGGCGTCCGAGAACGTGTCCTCGTCCATCGCCTTGATCGAGAGCGAGATGCGCTCCTTCTCGACATCGACCTCGCTGACGCGGGCCTTCACCATGTCGCCCTTGCGGTAGTTCTGGATCGCATCCTCGCCACGGGCGTCCCAGCTCAGGTCGCTCAGGTGCACCATGCCGTCGATGTCGTTGTCCAGGCCCACGAACAGACCGAACTCGGTGATGTTCTTCACCTCGCCCTCGATCACGCTGCCTTCGGGGTGAGTCTCGGCGAACACTTCCCACGGGTTGCGCATCGTCTGCTTCAGGCCAAGGCTCACGCGGCGCTTGGTCTGGTCGATTTCCAGCACCATCACGTCCACTTCCTGAGAGGTGGAGACGATCTTGCCGGGGTGGACGTTCTTCTTGGTCCAGGACATTTCCGAAACGTGGACCAGCCCCTCGACCCCCGCTTCCAGCTCCACGAAGGCGCCGTAGTCGGTGATGTTGGTGACGCGGCCCTTGTGGACGGACCCGATCGGGAACTTGTCCGCCACGGTATCCCACGGATCGGCCAGCAGCTGCTTCATGCCCAGACTGATGCGGTGGGTTTCCTTGTTGATCTTGATGACCTGCACTTTGACAGTCTCACCGATCGACAGGATTTCCGACGGGTGGTTCACGCGGCGCCACGCCATGTCGGTGACGTGCAGCAGACCATCGACACCGCCCAGGTCAACGAACGCACCGTATTCGGTGATGTTCTTGACCACGCCATCGACCGTCTGGCCTTCGTACAGGTTGCCGATGACTTCGGCGCGCTGTTCGGCGCGGGATTCTTCCAGGATCGCGCGGCGCGAGACCACGATGTTGCCGCGGCGGCGGTCCATCTTGAGGATCTGGAAGGGCTGCTTCATGCCCATCAGGGGGCCCGCATCGCGCACCGGCCGCACGTCCACCTGGCTTCCGGGAAGGAACGCAACCGCGCCCCCCAGATCGACCGTGAAGCCACCCTTGACCCGCCCGAAGATCGCGCCATCGACGCGCGCTTCGTCGGCATAGGCCTTCTCCAGCCGGTCCCACGCCTCTTCGCGCTTGGCCTTCTCGCGGCTGACGACCGCTTCGCCCCGGACGTTTTCCACGCGGTCCAGGTAAACCTCGACGGTGTCGCCGACCTTGATGTTGGGCTGCTCGCCGGGGGCGGCGAATTCCTTCAGGTCGACGCGGCCTTCCATCTTGTAGCCGACATCGACGATGGCCTGTCCCGCCTCGATGGCGATGACCTTGCCTTTGACAACGGTCCCTTCAACGGGCGTGTCGATCTCGAAGCTTTCTTTGAGGAGGGCTTCGAATTCCTCCATGGTCGCTTTGGCGCACATGCGCGGGTCAGTCCTTTCGTCGTGTTGCACTGGCCGTGCGGTTGGCTCCGCCGGTCTTGGGGTTTGGTCCGGTCCGGCCTGCACGGGGGCCCTTCGGAAAACGATCAGGGCCGGAACCCGTCCGACCCTGCTCAAGTCCTCAAGACGCCCCGGGCACGTGACGGCCCGTTCGACGTGGGCGCGTATAGGCGAAGGCGGGGCGGTTGGCAAGCGAGCCGATCAAGCGGACGGCAATCACCCGAATGCCCGGAGCGGGGGAATGTATCGCCCGTCAGATGCCATCACGTATGACGTTCAGCATACCTAGCGCATACGTCCAGCATACGTCAAAAATCCTTCCGCAACAGCACCTTGACCGCCGAATTCCCCAACAGGCCCCGCAATGCTCCGGACATCGCATTTTCGCCACGACCCGGCGAAAAACCGTATGACACCCCGCACGCCCGGTGCCACCTTCACGCCCGACCGATCCGACACCGCAAAGCCCGGACCCATGCCCTTCGCCGACGGCACCCACTACATGCTCCATGGCCCCGACGCCGCCCCCCCGGTGCTTCTCATCCACGGCCTCGGGCTGCGCCAGGAGATGTGGCAATGGACTCTGCCCGCCCTGGCACCCGCCTACCGCGTCATCACCTATGACCTTGAAGGTCATGGGAAATCCGCCCCGCCCACAGGCCAGCCAACCCTGGCCGACCTTGCCCGGCAGGCCGCGCAGCTCCTCGACCACCTCGGGATTGCCCGCCTGCCCGTCGTGGGCTTTTCCCTTGGCGGCATGGTCGCGCGGCGGCTGGCGATGAACCATCCCGACCGTGTGTCCGCGCTTGCCATCCTGAATTCAGCCCACCGCCGCACGCCGGCCCAGCAGCAGGCGGTGGAATCGCGCCTTGCCCAGGTGATCGCCGAAGGCCCCGCCGCCACGGTCGAGGCCGCCGTCGCCCGCTGGTTCACCGACGCCTTCCGCGCGCGGGACACCCATGTCACCGGCCTTGTCCGCCAATGGGTCACCGCGAACGATCATCACGTCTATTCAAGGCTTTACCGCATATTGGCGGAAGGGGTCGAGGAACTCGTCGCGCCCCAACCCCCCATCGCCTGCCCCACCCTTGTCCTGACCGCCGAGGACGATGTCGGCAACACCCCCGAGATGTCGCGTAGGATCGCGTCCGACATCGCAGGGGCCGAGTGCCTCATCCTTCCCCGCCTTCGCCACATGGCGCTGGCCGAGGACCCCGCCGCCGTCAACGCGCCGCTTCTGGCGTTCCTGAACCGGGTCTCGGCATGAACGGCCTGACCCAGCAGCCCTTCGACACCCGGGCGCTCCGCGATGCCTTCGGCAGCTTCGCCACCGGCGTCACGGTCGTGACCACCACGCAACCCGACGGCACCCCGCGCGGGTTCACGGCCAACAGCTTCACCTCGGTCTCGCTTGACCCGCCCCTTGTGCTGGTCTGCATCGCCCGCACCGCCCATTCCTGCGATACCTTCGCCGCCGCACCCGCCTACGCCGTCAACATCCTGGCCGAGGATCAGGGCGACATCTCGGGCCTGTTCGCCTCGCGCGCGACGTCGAAGTTCGAACAATGCCAATGGGTTGCGGGTCCGCAGGGTGTGCCGCTCATCACCGGCGCACTCGCGCAGGTGGTCTGCGACCGCGACAATCTGGTGGACGCGGGCGACCACATCATCCTGATCGGCCGCGTCACAGCACTCGCCGCCCGCCCCGGCAACCCGCTCGGGTTCTTCCGCGGCCGCTACTTCCGCATCGGGCTGGAAGACCGCCTTGTCCATGCCGCCACCGACCAAGGCAGCACCCGGGTCGGCGCGATTCTGGAACGCGACGGGGCGGTCCTGCTGGCCGAGGACGGGGGCCGCCTGTCCCTTCCCATCGCCCCCGGCCCGCACCCCTCCATCGCCGGGCTTGAAGGCGCGCTGACCGCCAAGGGCCTGATCCCGCGCACGGATTTCCTGTACGCCGTTTACGATGACCGCCATTCGGGCGGCCATTTCATCTACTATCACGGGCGGCTGGAGGGCACCCACCCCCCACCGCCAGGCTTCCGCATGGTGGCGCTCGCCGATCTGGCGGCAGCCTCCATCGGAACCGAGGCCGAGGCGACGATGCTCGCCCGCTACGCCCAGGAATACCGCCACGGCAGCTTCGGCATCTATGGCGGCAACGAAACCACCGGAACCGTGCGCCGCGTCGGCGGCGAAGCCTGAGGAGAGACCGGGATGATCCTGCCCGAACTGCGCAAGGTCGTGACCTATGACGAAGACACCGTCGCCGACGGCGGCCGCCCGGCCAACCCGCCGCTGCGGCTGATCGGGGTGGCGGCGGTGGTCGCAAACCCTTGGGCGGGAAGGGGTTTTGTCGAAGACCTCGGCCCCGATATCCGCCGCATGGGCCCGATCCTGGGCCGCATCCTGACCGATCGGCTGGTGGCGCTGACCGGCAGCGGTGCCGCCATCGAAGCCTACGGCAAGGCCTCGATCGTCGGCACCGGGGGCGAGATGGAACATGCCTCGGCCCTGATCCACACGCTGCGCTTCGGTAACATCTTCCGCGAGGCGGTCGGGGCCAAGACCTACCTTTGCTTCACCAACGTCCGGGGGCCCGCGAACACGCAGCTGCAAATCCCGCTGATGGACAAGAACGACGCGGGGCGCAGGTCGCACTACCTGACCGTCCAGTTCGCCATCCCCGACGCGCCCGCCCATGACGAAATCGTCGTGGCCCTCGGTGCCTCCACCGGCGGACGCCCGCACCACCGCATCGGCGACCGCTATCAGGACCTGAAGGAAATGGGCGGCGAGCTGGACAACCCTGCCGGGGTGTGATGGCGACGTGACGCGGCGGCGGAATTGACAACGCGGCCGGGGGGTTGCCTGTTAGGCTCGCCCCCCGACCGCAAAGGTCCGCCCATGCCCATCCCCCCGTCCCTTTCCCCCCTGACCCTGCCCGCCATCGCCGCGCCGATGTTCCTGACCTCGGGCGTCGATCTGGTGGCCGAGGCCTGCCGGGGCGGCGTCGTCGGCACCTTCCCGGCGCTGAACGCCCGCACCACCGACGATTTCGACCGCTGGATGGTGGACGTCGAGGCGCGCCGTGCCACCATGTCCAACCCGTCGCCCTGGGGCGTGAACCTCATCGTCCACAAGACCAACCCCCGCCTTCAGGCCGATCTGGAACGCGTCGTCGCGCGGAAGGTGCCGCTGGTCATCACGTCGCTCGGCGCGGTGCGCGAGGTGGTGGAGGCGGTCCATTCCTACGGCGGTCTTGTGTTCCACGACGTCATCTCACGCCGTCACGGCGAAAAGGCGGCGGCGGCGGGGGTGGATGGCATCATCGCGGTCGCCGCAGGGGCCGGGGGGCATGCGGGCACGCTGTCGCCCTTTGCGCTGCTGGGCGAGTTGCGGCAGGTGTTCGACGGAACTCTGATCCTGGCAGGTGCCATCACCACCGGGGCCGACATCCTGGCCGCCCGCGCGATGGGGGCCGACATGGTGTCCATCGGCAGCCGCTTCATCGCCACGCGCGAGGCAATGGTGACGGATGCGCAGAAGGCGATGATGGTCGGGGCCAGGGCGGCCGACATCCTCTACACGCCCGCGATTTCGGGCGTGGCAGCGAACTTCCTGCGCCCCTCGATCATCGCCAACGGGCTCGACCCCGACAACCTGCCCGCCCACGGGCGGCTGGACATGGGGTCCGAGGCGAAGGTGTGGAAAACGGTCTGGTCGGCCGGTCAGGGCGTCGGCGGCATCGGGGATGTGCCGGGGGTGGCGGAGCTGTGCGAGCGGTTGGCCGCCGAATACCGCGCCGCGAAGGCGCGGGTCGCGGCGGACCCGTTCGGATAGCCGGGTGCGGGCGACCGAGGCGAGTGGGGGGCTCAGCCCCCGTTGCCATCGGTTTCTCGGACCGGTGGCGAAACCGACGGCAACCCCCCGGGATACTTTCGCCGAGATGAAATGCAGACGTACGGGTCAGGCCCGACCGATGACGATCAGCACCTGATAGTCCTGCTTTCCGCAATCCCCGACCGGCGGCATGGCGGCACCGGGGGCCACGGGGAAGTTTGCGGGGTTCGCCTCTGCCGGAGAACAGGCGGACGCGGCCGTGTAGCGGGCAGCGCGGCAGCGCAGGTGGGTCACGTCATGAAGGGTCGCGTCCGCATCCAGCGACCACGCGGACAGGCCAGCGGCGTCCGGCGCGCCGACGGTCAGCACCGCCGTCTTTTCGCGCCCGCCCGTGACGATGTAGGCCCCCGGCGGCAGCGGGAACGTGGGGGCCTCCATAATCAGACCGTGCTCCTCCAGCCACCATTCAGAGGGGTTGAAGGTCCAGCCCGCCGGTGCCGCGCCGGCGGCGGTCAGGGTGGCGGCGTCCGACAGGCGCACACCGCGCGGGCCCGGGTCAACCGGCCAGAGACCCCAGGCATCCGGCCCCGCATTCGCGAAGCTGCCCGACCGGGCATCGGCCGGCCCAAGGGCCGCGATGTACTGGGTCTCGAAGGCGGCGCGGACACGCGTGGCGGCGAGCATGGCCGCGGACGCCGAAAGGATGGCACGGCGGGACCAGAACGGGCGGGGCATGGCATCCTTCCTTTTGGGCACTTCGGATGGTAGCACCCCGAAATCAACGGTCAAACATGGCCTCGATGTCGTCGCCAGACTGTTCCGGTCCGCCGCGCATGCGTATAACCCCGCCAGGGGACACGCGCGCGAACAGGTGGGGCCAGAATGGCGAGTGCGGAATACGGGCCGATCGCTGGAACGGTTGTCGGCCTTCTGGGCGAGCCGCTGATCGGCTGGATCGGGATTGTCGGCGTCGTTTTCTACATCGGGTCGTATCTGGCCCTGCAGCTCGGCCTGCTGAAGGGCGAGGGCTATACTTATCCGATCCTGAACCTGATCGGGTCGGGGTCGGTGCTGATTTCGCTCTCCACCCATTTCAACCCGTTCTCGGCCTTTGTCGAAACAAGCTGGGTCACGATCAGCTGCATCGGGATCCTGCGGCACTGGTTCGTGACCACCTATGTCCGCCTGAGCGAGGAAGAGGGTCAGGTCGCGGCGATCCTGCTGCCGGGGCTGAAGAAAGACCGGGCCAAGCGCCTGCTGGCGCTGGGACGCTTCATCGATGCGCCGCCCGAGTTGCGGCTGGCATCCGAGGACGCGCCGATCCGCGACCTGTCGGTGGTGGTGCGCGGACATTGCCGGATCGAGCGGCGGGGGCAGGTGGTGGCGCTCTTGCGCGACGGGGCGCTGGTGGGCGAGCTGACCTATGCCACGGGGGCGCCTGCAACGGCGACGGTCGTTGTGGCGGAACCCTCGCGGCTGTTCCAGATCGATTGCGGGGCCCTGCGCGGGTATCTGGCGCGGAACGCCGACGTGGCCGCCGCGCTGGAAACCGCGATCACGGGCGATCTGCGCGGCAAACTGGCCGAAGCGACGCGGCGGCTGTCGGAGAATGTGCCGGAAACGGTGGGCTGAGCGGGGCGACCGCCCTGCCCGCCAAGGGGATGCGCAGGGGGAGACGGGTGCCGCAGTCGGCGTGTCGCAAGGGTCCGGGCACCGGATCGGAAAATGTCCCTCTGAGGGACACGTTAACGGGCGTGTAATCGCAAGGGGTTACGAGCGCGGATTCATGGAAACTTTACCCTTTGGCGCAACGTCCGCCCGCACAGGGGACAGGTAACGAACGCGGCTGGGGTCCAACCCTCGGCAAGGCAGGTCGGGCATCTGGCGGCAAGAGATGAGTTGGAAACCCACCCCAAGGGCGTGATCTGGCAGGGGTGGGAATTGCTTCCTGCGGGGCACGGGATTAGCCTTTGACCCGACCTTTCCTTCCGGGATGGAAGCACGATTGGACCGCCTGGAATCCGACCGCATGTTCGCCGCCGTGATGGAGCTTGGCAGCTTTGCCGCTGCGGCTGCGCGGCTGGGGACCAGTTCGGGGCAGGCGTCGAAGCTGGTCGCGCGGCTGGAAGGCGATCTGGGCGTACGCCTGCTGAACCGCACCACCCGCGCCCTGTCGCCGACCGAAGCGGGGCAGGCCTATTTCGACCGGGTGCGGCGAATCCTCGAGGATTTCGACGAGCTTGACCGCGAAGTCCGCAGCGCGGCGCGGACACCGAAGGGGCACCTGCGGGTAACGGCCCCCTTGTCCTATGGCCGTGCGGGCCTTCTTCCGGCGCTGAACGCCTTTGCGCTGCGCTACCCCGAGGTGGAGCTGGACGTGCAGTTCACCGACCGGATGGTCAACCTGGTGGACGAGGGTTTCGACGTCGCCGTCCGCGTGGGACGCCCCGCCGATTCCAGCCTGGTCGCGCGCAAGCTGGGCGAGGTGACGCTGGATCTGGTGGCCGCGCCCGCATACCTCGCCCGCGCGGGCGAGCCCGCCCACCCGCGCGATCTGGCCCGCCACGCCTGCATCCTGGACACCAACATGCGCGACCCGACGCTTTGGCGGTTCCGCGACGGCGGACGGGCTCTGACCGTCAACGTCACAGGCCCGGTGCGCTATTCCAACGCCGAGGCCTGTCTGGGTGCGGCCGAAGACGGCCTGGGCTTCGCGCTGGTGCCGGGGTTCCTGAGCGGGCCTTCCTTGCGCGCAGGCCGGGTGGTCCGGCGGCTGGAGGGGTTTGCCGAAGGGCGGCTCGGCGTGCACCTTCTCTATCCGCCGGGGCGGCATCTGGCGGCCAAGGTGCGGGCGTTCATCGACTTCATGGCGCAGAACTTCCGCGCCGGGCACGGGTGATCCCTTCCATTCAGGAAGGAATTAATCGCCACAAAGGCGGGTTTCACTTGGCATCGGAAAGAACGATGTTTCCCGCATCGGGGCGACAGGCCCCATGCACAGGAGACGCCGATGACCACCCTGACCACCAACACCGCTTCCACCCAATCCGCCTCGAACGCCGACTATGCCGCGCTGATCCTGCGCGTGACGATGGGCGTGTGGTTCCTGGCGCATGCCTGGCTGAAGATCGCGATCTTCACCCCTGCCGGAACCGTGGGATACTTCCAGTCCATCGGGCTGCCGGGGTTCCTGGCCTACGTCACCATCGCCGCGGAACTTCTGGGCGGGCTGGCCCTGATCGCGGGGTTCAAGTCGCGCATCGTGTCGCTGGCGTTGATCCCCATTCTGCTGGGCGCGGCCTGGTTCGGGCATGGCGCGAACGGCTTCTTCTTCTCGAACGCCAATGGCGGCTGGGAATTCCCGGTGTTCTGGGCCGTCGCGCTGGCGGTGCAGGCGCTTCTGGGCGATGGTGCGATGTCGCTTGGCAAATCGAACCGCTGACCCTGACGGGAACGGAGACTGACCATGTCCACCTCGTCCGCCCCCCTGGAAATCGGCCGCGTCGCGCTGACCGTTGCAGACCTGCCCCGCGTGGGGGCGTTCTACGAAAGCGCGCTGGGCCTGCACCAGATGTCGAAGGCGGGCGGGGTGGCGACCTACGGGGCGGGGGGGCGCGTTCTGCTAGAACTGCGCGCCGACCCCGCCGCCCGCCGGTCTGCCCGGAGCGAGGCAGGGCTGTTCCACACCGCGTTCCTGATGCCGTCACGCGACCAGCTGGGCCGCTGGCTGATCCACGCGGCTGAAACCCGGGTGCCCATTCAGGGCGCGTCCGACCATCTGGTCAGCGAGGCGATCTATCTGGCCGACCCCGAAGGCAACGGGATCGAGGTCTACGTGGACCGCCCCCGCGCCGACTGGCCCAAGGACCGGAACGGAAACCTTCGGATGTCCACCGACCCCTTGGACCTTGACGACATCGCCCGCACCGCCGCCGCGCCCTGGGACGCAGCGCCCGACGGGATGGTTGTGGGCCATGTCCACCTGCAGGTAGGCGACGTGGCGGGGGCCGAGGACTTCTACGGCACGACGCTGGGCTTCGACATCGTGACGCATTATCCGGGCGCGTCGTTCCTGGGGTCGGGCGGGTATCACCACCACCTGGGCGCGAATGTCTGGAACAGCCGGGGCGCGGGGCGGCGCGCGATGCCGGCGACGGGGCTGGCGGATGTGGAAATCCTGGCCGACGCCCCGTCGCTGGCGGCGATCGAATCCCGAACCGGGGGCAGACGCGACCTGACCGACCCCTGGGGCACGCCCGTCACCATCGCTCCGAAAGGCGGCGCGCGTGCTCATTGACGGGAAATGGCAGGGCGACTGGCAGCCGGTGCAGGCCACCGACGCTAAGGGCGGGTTCGTGCGGCAGGTGTCGAGCTTCCGCAACTGGGTCACGCCGGATGGGTCGCCCGGCCCGACCGGCGTGGGCGGGTTCAGGGCCGAGGCGGGGCGCTATCACCTGCACGTCGCGCTGATCTGCCCCTGGGCCAGCCGCGCGCTGATCGGGCGGGCGGTCAAGGGGCTGGCGGGGGCGATCAGCGTGTCGGTCGTGAACCCGCGCCTGACCGATCAGGGCTGGCGCTTTGGTGGTTATCCGGGGGCCACGGACGACCCGGTGACGGGCGCCACCTACATGCACGAGATCTACACCCGCGCCGACCCGCACTTCACGGGCCGCGCGACGGTGCCGGTGCTGTGGGACAAGGCGACCGCGACCATCGTCAACAACGAAAGCGCCGACATCCTGCGGATGCTGAATTCGGGCTTTGGCGGGCTGGCGTCCGGCCCCGACCTTTACCCCGCCGACCTTTTCGCCGACATCGACGCCCTGAACGACGCGATGTATCCCGCGCTGAACAACGGCGTCTACCGCGCGGGCTTCGCCACGACGCAAGCGGCGTACGAAGAGGCGTTCTACGGCGTCTTTGCGATGCTCGACCGGCTTGAGGGTCAGATGGCGGACGGGCGGGCGTTCCTGTTCGGCGACCGGGTGACCGAGACGGACATCCGCGCCTTTGTCACGCTCGTGCGCTTCGACGCCGCCTACCACGGCCTGTTCAAGTGCAACCTGCGCCGGATTGCCGACTATCCCGGCCTGACGCGGCTGATCGGGTCGGTGATCGCGCTGCCTGGGGTGCGGGATACGGTCAGCATCGACCACATCAAGCAGGGCTACTACTCGATCAAGGCGCTGAACCCCGTGGGCCTGGTGCCCCTTGGACCCGCCCTCGACTGGGTCTGACGCGGCGCTGTCCCCGCACCGCCCAAGCCTTGGGCACATAAGCGATCCGCGCACAGCCCTGCGCGGGTTTGCGCATAACTGCGGCATGGACATTCCGGGGCGCGCGACACATCGTTAACCCGACGCGCGACAGACCCCCCGCCTTCAGACTCTTCGGTTCCTTCTGCACGGGTGATCCATGCTCCGGCTTGCCGTTTTCGCTACACTTGTTGCCGCCACGTTCAGCTGGGCCCACCCCGCCGCGGCCCAGACGCAGGCTCCGCCCGAAGTGACCGTCGCCGCGCCGATCAAGCGCGACATCGTGGAGGATGACGAATTCGTCGGACGGTTCGAGCCGGTGCAGTCGGTCGATGTGCGTGCGCGCGTGTCGGGCTATCTGCAAGAGGTGAAGTTCCGCGAAGGCACGATGGTCCAGAAGGGGGACCTTCTGTTCACAATCGACCGCCGCCTGTTCGACGCGGCGCTGCGGCAGGCGCAGGCACAGGTGGATTCGGCGCAGGCGACCTTCGAATTCGCCAAGGAACAGCTCAGCCGGGCCGAGTCGCTTGTCGGCAATGCGCTGTCGCAAAGCGCGCTGGACGAACGCCGCCAGAACTTCCTGAATGCCACCGCCGGTCTGGATCAGGCCAAGCAGGCGCTTGAGACCGCGCAGATCAACCTTGATTTCTCGGAAGTCCGCGCGCCGATCTCGGGGCGGATCGACAAGACGAACGTGACACCCGGCAACCTTGTCCGGGCCGACGACACGATCCTGACGTCGATCGTGTCCACCGATCCCTTGTACTTCTACTTCGACATCGACGAACGCTATTACCTCGCCTACGCCAAGGATGCCCGCACCCGGGGCAGCGCCCTGCAAGAGGGCGCGGGCGGTCTGCCGGTGAAGGTCCGGCTGTCCGACGACGGCATTCCGCCGTTCGACGGCACGCTCGACTTCTCGGAAAACCGGATCGACGCCGCCACCGGGTCGATGCGCGTCCGCGCCGTGGTGCCAAACCCCGACGACATTCTGACGCCGGGCCTGTTCGGGCGCATCAACGTGCCGGGGTCGCTGCCCACGCCGGGCATCCTGATTCCCGACCAGGCCATCGTCGCCGACCAGAACCGCCAGCTGGTCATGGTGGTCGATGCCGAAGGCAAGGTGTCGCCGAAGCCCATCCGCCCCGGCCCCCGCATCGACGGCTACCGTGTGATCCGCGAAGGGCTCGACGGGTCGGAACTGATCGTGATCGAGGGGCTGATGCGGGCCCGCCCCGGCGCGGTGGTGACGCCCGTGAAGGTGGACCTGCCCCCGGTCGCCACGCCTGACGGCCAGTCGGGGAACTGACGGGCATGGGACGCTTCTTCGTCGACCGCCCGATCTTCGCCGCCGTCGTCTCGATCATCCTGACGATCCTGGGCGTGCTGGCCTATTTCGAACTGCCGGTCGAGCAGTACCCCCAGATCGCCCCGCCTTCCATCGTCGTGCGCGCGGCCTACCCCGGTGCCGATGCCGAGACGGTCGCGGCCACCGTGGCCACGCCGCTGGAACAGGAAATCAACGGGGTCGAGGACATGCTGTACATGTCGTCGTACTCCACCGCCGACGGGTCGATGGCGCTGACCGTGACCTTCAAGCTGGGCACCGACATCGACGCCGCGCAGGTCCTTGTGCAGAACCGCGTTTCCATCGCCGAGGCGCGGTTGCCCGAGGCGGTCCGCACGCTGGGCCTGACCACGACGAAAAGCTCGCCCAACCTGATGATGGTCGTGCACGTCCTGTCGCCCGACGACAGCTTCGACCAGCTCTATGTGTCGAACTACGCCCGCTCGCGCATCCGCGACCTTCTGGTCCGACAGGACGGGATCGGCGACATCCAGATATTCGGCGAACGCGAATTCGCCGCGCGCGTCTGGCTGGATCCCGACCGGCTGTCGTCCTTCGGGCTGACGCCGGGCGATGTGGTCGGCGCGATCCGGGAACAGAACATCCAGGTGTCGGGCGGCACCCTTGGCGCGCCCCCGAACGAAAGCGGTGCCGCGTTCGAAGTGGCGATCACCACGCAAGGCCGCCTGTCCCAGCCCAAGGAATTCAACGCCATCATCATCCGCGCCACCGAAGACGGCCAGATCGTGCGGCTGGGCGACGTGGCGCGGGTGGAGATCGGGGCGAAAAGCTATTCGACGAACAGCTACCTGAACAACAAGGGTGCCGTGGCGCTGGGCATCTTCCAGCGGCCCGGGTCGAACGCGCTGGCGACCGCCGACCAGATCATCGCCACGATGGAGCAACTGAAGAAGGACTTCCCCCCCGGCCTGGACTACAAGGTGGTCTACAACCCGACCGAGTTCATCCGCACCTCCATCGACGAGGTCTACAAGACCATCTTCGAGGCGATCCTTCTGGTCGTCGTGGTGGTGCTGGTGTTCCTGCAAAGCTGGCGGACGGCGCTGATCCCCTTGCTCGCCATTCCCGTGTCGCTGGTCGGAACCTTCGCGGTCATGCTCGCGCTGGGCTATTCGCTGAACCTCTTGACCCTGTTCGGCCTGATCCTGGCCATCGGCATCGTGGTCGACGACGCCATTGTGGTGGTGGAAAACGTCGAGCGGAACATCGAGGAAGGCCTGTCCCCGCGCGAAGCCGCGCACCGCACGATGGAGGAGGTATCGGGCGCGGTCATCGGCATCGCGCTGGTCCTGATCTCGGTCTTCCTGCCGACGATCTTCGTGCCCGGCATCACCGGCACCTTCTACGCGCAGTTCGCGGTAACCATTTCGGTCGCCACCGCGATCTCGGCGTTCAACTCGCTCAGCCTTTCGCCCGCTCTGGCGGCGATCCTGCTGAAACCCAAGCACACCGGCCAACGCCGCTTCCTGCCCGCGCGGATCGTCGCGGGGGCGGCACGCGGGTTCAACCGGGGGTTCGACGCCCTGTCGCGCGGCTATGCGGCGCTGGTGCGCGCGCTGATCCGGGGCTGGGCGATGCGGACGGTGATGCTGGCGATCTTCGCCGCGATGTTGTTCGGCACCTGGCACATGCTGCGCACCGTGCCCACCGGCTTCATCCCGCAGATGGACCAGGGCTATGCCATCATCGTGGTGCAACTGCCCGACAGCGCCTCGCTGGAACGCACCGACAAGATCATCAAGCAGGCCTCCGACATCGCCATGCAGGTCGAGGGCGTGGAAAACGCCGTCGCCTTCGCGGGCTTTTCGGGCGCGACCTTCACCAACGCGTCGAACCAGGGCGTGATCTTCGCGGCCTTCAAGCCGTTCGAAGAACGTGAGAAGCTGCACCGCCCGGCGGGCGCGATCATCGGCGAGTTGTACGGGCGGCTTCAGGCCCTGCGCGAAGCCTTCATCATCGCCATCCCGCCGCCTTCGGTTCCGGGCGTGGGCAATGGCGGCGGGTTCAAGCTGCAGCTGCAGGACGCCGAAAGCGCCGACATGCGCCGCGTGCTGGGCGTCGCCTATCAGGTGATGGGCATGGCGCAACAGGACCCGAACGTGGCGGGGGTGTTCACCACCTTCTCGGCTAGCGGGCGGCAGATCTTCCTCGATATCGACCGGGTGCGGGCGCAGATGCTGAACGTGCCCATCGGCAACATCTTCGAATCGCTCGCCGTGAACCTCGGGTCCACTTACGTCAACGATTTCAACGCCTTCGGGCGCCTGTTCCAGGTGCGCGCGCAGGCCGACCAGAAGTTCCGGGTCGAGGAATCGTCGATTCCCCGGCTGAAGGTGCGATCCGCCACCGGGGCGCTGGTGCCGCTGGGGTCGCTGGTCACGATCCGCGACACCACGGGGCCGCAGCTTGTCCAGCGCTATAACATGCTGGTGTCGGTGCCCCTGCAGGGCAACGCGGCCCCCGGCGTGTCCACGGGCCAGGCGCTGAACGCGATGGAGGCGATGGTCAAGCAGGTGGCCCCGCCCGGCGTGCGCTACGAATGGACGGAACTCGCCCTGCAGGAACGCAGCCAGGGCAACACCGGCACCTATGTCTTCGGCCTGTCGGTGGTCTTCGCCTTCCTCGTCCTCGCCGCGCTTTATGAAAGCTGGGCCCTGCCCTTCGCCATCGTGCTGATCGTGCCCTTGTCGATCCTGGCCGCGCTGATCGGTGTGACGATCCGGGGGCAGGACAACAACATCCTGACCCAGATCGGGCTGATCGTGCTGGTGGGCCTGGCCGCGAAGAACGCGATCCTGATCGTGGAATTCGCCAAACAGGGCGAGGCCGACAAGGGCTTCGGCCCCATCCGCGCCGCCATTGATGCCTGCCGCCAGCGCCTGCGGCCCATCCTGATGACCGCCTTCGCCTTCATCCTTGGAGTCGTGCCGCTTGTCATCTCGCACGGCGCAGGCTCCGAGATGCGGCAGGCGCTGGGGACGGCGGTGTTTTCGGGGATGCTGGGGGTGACGCTGTTCGGGCTGTTGCTGACGCCGGTGTTCTACGTCGTCATCCGGAGGCTGACGGGCGGGCGGAAGGCGCGGGACGAGGCGATCTGACGGGCGTTGCGCGGGCGGAGAGGCCGGGGGCTCTGCCTCCGCTGCCATCGGTTCTCGGACCGATGGCGAACCGCTGGCAGCCCCCCCGGGATATTTAGGGACAGAAAGTGAGGCGAACAGTCACTCTCCCGCCACGCGGAAGGGCAGGACGACGGGTTCGCGGAGGACGAGCGGATCCGGCGCGCGGGGGGCACGGTCGGGCGTGGCAACGTCCGTCGTGGCCACCGGACGCTTGACCCGGAACCAGGCCGCGTAAAGCGCGGGCAGGAAGAACAGCGTCAGCACCGTCGCAACCACCAGCCCCCCCATGATCGACATCGCCATCGGCCCCCAGAAGACCGAGCGGCTGAGGGGGATCATGGCCAGGATCGCGGCCATCGCCGTCAGCACCACGGGCCGCGCGCGGCGGACGGTGCTTTCCACGATCGCATCCCAGGGCGCGGCCCCGGCGGCAAGGTCGTGGTCGATCTGGTCCACCAGGATCACGGTGTTCCGCATGATCATCCCCGCGAGCGCGATCACGCCCAGCAGCGCCACGAACCCGAAAGGCGCGCCGAAGCTGAGGAGTGCGGCCACCGCGCCGATGATGCCCAGGGGCGCGGTCAGGAAGACCAGGAACAGCTTCGAGAAGCTGCGGACCTGCAACATCAGGAGCGTCAGCATGGCCAGGAACATCAGCGGGAACATCTTGAACAGCGCCGCATTCGCCTTGTCGCTTTCCTCGACCGCGCCGCCCGTGTCGATGCGATAGCCTTCCGGCAGCGCATCCTTGATCGGCTGCAACAGCGGCAGGATTTCCGCCGACACGGTCGGGGCCTGGATGCCCGCCACGATGTCGGCCCGAACCGTCAGGGCGGTCTCGCGGTTGCGCCGCCACAGGATCGGATCCTCGAACCCGTAGGTGATCGTCGCCACCTGATTGAGCGGCACCGCGCCGCCGCCGGGAACAAGGATCGTCAGGTCGCCCAGCCGGTCAGGCGCACCGCGCTCGCCCTCGGGCGCGCGGACGACGATGTCCACCAGGTTCGTCCCGTCGCGATACTGCGAGACCGTGACGCCCGACAGAAGCGTCTGCAGCGTGTTCGATACCGCGCGGGTGGACAGGCCCAGCGCCCGGATACGGTCCTGATCCAGCGAGACGCGCACCGATTTCGCCTGTTCGTTCCAGTCGAACTGCGGCTCGATCACATGGGGGTTCGCGGCCATCACGTGACGCACCTCGGCCGCGATCCGGCGCACCTCGGCCGGGTCAGGGCCGATCACGCGGAACGAGACGGGGAAGCCCACGGGCGGGCCGAAGACGATCTGGTCGATCCGCAGGCGCGCCTGCGGCACGGCCCCGGCGTCGATCGCGGCCTGAAGCTTGGCCCGCACACGGTCACGCGCGGCGGCGTCCCTGGTCATCAGGACGGTCATCGCAAAGGCCGGGTCCGGCAGCGCGGGGTTCAGCGCAAAGAAGAAGCGAGGCGCGCCGGCACCCACGTAGGTCGAGGAGAACCGCACGTCCGGGTCGCCCTTCACCAGCGCCTCGGCGGCCAGCGCGGCCTTGGCGGTGGCCTGGATGTCGGACCCCGCGGGCATGCGCGTCTCGATGAACAGCTCGGCCCGTTCCGACGAGGGGAAGAACTGCTGCTGCACGAACCCCATGCCCACGATGGCCGCGCCCAGCGCCCCCACCGTCAGCGCGATCACCAGCCAGCGGGCGCTGAGCGCGAAGGTGACGCCACGGCGGAGCGCGCGGTAAAGGCGGCCGTCATGGGTGTCGTGGTGGCTCGCGCCGGGCTTGGGGTCGGGCAGCAGCTTGAAGCCCAGATAGGGCGTCACCATCACCGCCACGAACCACGACACGATCAGCGCGATGGCGACGACCCAGAAGATGTTGCCCGCATACTCGCCGGATGTGGACCGCGCGAAGCCCACGGGCAGGAACCCGGCGGCGGTGACCAGCGTGCCGGTCAGCATCGGGAAGGCGGTCGAATCCCAGGCGGCGGTGGCGGCGGCAAGGCGTGACGCGCCCTGTTCGATCTTCACCACCATCATCTCGATGGCGATGATGGCGTCATCGACCAGCAACCCCAGCGCGATAATGAGGGCCCCCAGCGTGATGCGGTCGAAGTTCATCCCCATCAGTTCCATGATGACGAACACCACGGCCAGCACGATGGGCACCGACAGGGCCACGATGATGCCGGTGCGCAGGCCCAGCGTGACGAAGGACACCAGAAGCACGATCACCAGCGCCTCGACAAAGGTGTGCAGAAACTCGTCGAAGGCGTGGCTCACCACATCGGGCTGGTCCGCGATCTGGGTCACGTCGATGCCGACGGGCAGGGTGGCGCGGAAATCGTCCACCGCCTTGTGCAGCCGCTCGCCCAGCGCCAGCACGTTGGTGCCGTCGGCCATCGACACGCCCACGCCCACCGCCTCGTGCCCCTCGAAGAAGGCGAGGTAATCGGGCGGGTCCTGATAGCCGCGCGTGACGGTGGCGATGTCGCCCAGCCGCAAAACGCGCCCCCCCGCCGCTATGGGCAGCTCGCGCAGGGTGGAGAGGCCGTCCAGCCCGCCCGAAACGCGCACCTGCACCCGGTCGGATTCGGTGCCCACCGACCCCGCCGCCGCCATGCCGTTCTGCGCGGCGATGGCGTCGAACACGGCCTGCGGGGTAATGCCCAGCGTGGCCAGTCTGCGGTGGCTGATTTCGACAAAGATGCGTTCGTCCACGTCGCCGATCAGGGCGATCTTCGCCGTGTCGGGCACGCGCAGAAGTTCGGTGCGCAGGCGTTCCGCATAGCGCTTCAGTTCGGCACGCGGCACGCCTTCGCCCGTGAACATGTAGATCGTCGAGAACACGTCGCCGTATTCGTCGTTGAAGAACGGCCCGATCAGATCAGACGGCAATTCGCCCCGCAGGTCGCCGATCTTCTTGCGCACCTGGTACCAGGCGTCCTTGACCACCTGGCCGCGCGCCCAGTCCTGCAACTGCACCTGGATCACCGCCGCCCCGGGGCGCGAGAAGGTGCGGACGTATTCCAGCTCGGGAATGTCCTGCAGGCGCTTCTCGATGGGGTCGGCGACCAGCCGCTGCACTTCGTCCGCCGTGGCGCCGGGCCAGACGGCCTGCACGACCATCGTCTTGATGGTGAAGGTCGGGTCCTCGGCCCGGCCGAGGTTCAGGTAGGCGAAGGCCCCGGCGGCGACGGCGACAAGGATCAGGAACAGCGTGACGGCCGGGTTTTCGACCGACCACTTCGACAGGTTGAACCGGCGCATGGGAGAAGCCTTCAGAAGTCTTCGTCAGGGGCGGTTTCGACGATCTTGACCGGGCGGTCGGGGTCGATGCGCTGCGCGCCAAGGCTGACCACGCGATCACCATCGGCCAACGCGCCCCGCACCTGCACGGCATCCGCGCCAACCGCCGCCAGAGTGACGGGCACGCGGGTCACGTGGGCACCGGCGTCGTCCAGCCGCCAGACGGCGGGGCCGGTGCCGTCGTCATGCACGGCGGCGAGCGGCAAGGTAGCGACCGGGTCGCCACCATCTGCGGCCAGCGTGACCGTGACAGTGCGGCCGAGGTCGGGCGCAGCGCCGGGGGCGAAGGCAAAGCGGACGGCATAGGTGCGCGTCGCCGGGTCCACGTCGGGCGAGACCTCGCGCAGGGTGAGCGGGTAGGCCGTCCCCTCATCGCCCCACAGGACGGCGCTGGCCTTGCCTTTGGCCAGATCGGCGCGGCGCTGTTCGGGCAGGGCGATGGCGGCCTCCAGCCTGTCGGTACGGGCCAGAGTCACGACGGGTTGCCCGGCGGCGACGACCTGCCCGGCCTCGGCAGCGATGGCGGTGACAACGCCGGGGGCATCGGCGGTCAATTCCGTATAGGCCAGTGCGTTCCGCGCCAGGTCCACGGCGGAGTTCGCCCGGTCCAGCCGCCCCTGGGCCCCCGCCGCATCGCTTTCCGCGCCATCCAGCGCGGCCTGCGCGACGTGCCCTTCGTCCTTCAGAACGCGCGTCCGGTCCACGGCGGCGGCGGCGCGGGTCAGGTCCGTCCGCGCCGCCGCCTGCTCGGCCAGGGCGGATTGCAGCGACAGGGAGAGATCGCTGTCATCCAGCCGGGCCAGAACCTGCCCCTTTTCCACCCGGTCGCCCACATCGACGGCGCGGATCAGAACCTTGCCCGCGACGCGGAAGCCCATCGGGCTTTCCACGCGCGGGCGGACGGTGCCGGTATAGGTGGCCGACAGGCCGGGGGGGACCAGCCGGATGAGGCTGATGCGGACGGGCTGGGGCGTATCTTTCGGGGCAACCGGAGCGGCTGGCAGGGGTTCTGCGGCACCGCGGTCAAAGGCCGACACGACCTTCTGGCGCACCGCGTCGGGCGCAAAGGCCGCCATTGCCCCGGTTGCGGCACCCACCAGCAACACCGCAGCAATCCCGCGCCGGACCCGTTTGGACAGCATGATCTGGTTCCTTTCCCGGGTCCGGCGCGGCCGCCCGCCTTCGTGCCTGGGGGGTGAAGGACAGGTCTCGCGGCAACGGGGACTCGCTTCGCCGTTGACAGTGTCAACATTAGCGTGCATGTTGACACTGTCAACTGGATTCTGAACGCGGACCGCGATAAGACACCCCTACGATGAAAACCGCCGCCGCATCCGCACATCCTGCCCAAACCGCGCGCATCGCCGAAATGCGCCCCTCGCCCTTGGGCGACGCCTGCATCGCCGAGGCGCTGAAGATCATCGCGCAGGATGGCTTCGACAAACTCAGCCTGCGCGAGGTTGCGCGGCGGCTCGGCGTGTCGCACCAGGCCCCCTACCGCCATTTCGAAAGCCGCGACCACCTGATCGTCGAGGTGCTGCGCCGTTGCTTTGACAGCCTGACGGCCGCCCTTCGCGCCCGCGAACCCTCTGACGACCCGGTGACCGAGATGCGCCGGATGGGCGCGGCCTACCTTGCCTTCGCGGCGGAACGCCCGGTGGAATACGACCTGATGTTCTCGAACCGCTGGCCAGAGATTGGCCCCGCCAAGGAACTGGTCGCCGACAGCTGCGTCGCCTATCAGGAACTGCGCGAGGTGCTGACCCGCCTGCGCACGTCCCAGGGCCGCGCGACCGAGCCCGACACCATCGACCGCGACGCGATGTTCGTCTGGTCCACGATGCACGGGCTGGCATCCATCCTGCAGACCGACGCGATGGACAATCTGGAAATCAGCGCATCGGCGCAGGCGGGCGTGCCCGCGCATATCATGTCGCTGATCGAGGCGGCCCTGAACGCCTGACCCGGATCAGGCCTTCCAGAACACGAAGGCGAACCACAGCGCGGCGACGCCGACCCCGCCCAGGATCATCCCCTCGCCAAAGAAGAACAGCCATCCCAGCAGGATGAAGGCCGACCCCAGAAGGCTGATGAACAGCCGGTCGCCGCGCGTCGTTCTCAGGCCCAGCACCCCGTCCCGCTCGGCCCCGCCCGGACGCCACCATTCCAGCGCCCCCATCAGCGCGATCAGCCCGAAGACAAAGGCGAAGAAGGCCATCGTCACAGGCGTCCAGGCCATCCAGAACCCGTTGAAGAGCGGCATCGTCCAGGTGAACGCCGCCTCCTGCTTCTTGCCGACATTGCCCCAGCCTTCGGCCTCGGCACGGGCGGCCAGCAGGGTCAGGGCGGTCGCGGTCGCCAGAAGACGGAACATCACACCCTCCCCAGGGCAAAGCCCTTGGCGATGTAGTTGCGCACGAACCAGATCACGATCGCGCCCGGAATGATCGTCAAGCACCCGGCGGCGGCCAGCAGCCCCAGCTCATATCCCGACGACGACGCGGTCTTCGTCATGATCGCCGCGATGGGCTTGGCCTGCACCGCCGTCAGGGTCTTGGCCAGCAGCATCTCGACCCAAGAGAACATGAAGGTGAAGAACGCCGTCACGCCGATGCCCGCCTTGATGTTCGGAATGAAGATCGTGACGAAGAACCGGGGGAAGGAATAGCCGTCCACGAAGGCCGTCTCGTCCAGTTCCTTCGGAATGCCCGACATGAAGCCTTCCAGGATCCACACCGCCAGCGGGATCGAGAAGATGCAGTGCGCCAAGGCGACCGCCCAGTAGGTGTCAAACAGACCCACCGCCGAATAGAGCTGGTAATAAGGCAGCGCGAACACCGCCGCGGGCGCCATCCGGTTGGACAGCAGCCAGAAGAACAGGTGCTTGTCACCCAGGAACCGGTAGCGGCTGAAGGCATAGGCGGCGGGCAGCGCGACCAAGAGCGACAGGACCGTGTTGATCGTCACGTAGCTGATCGAGTTGAAATATCCCCAGTACCAGGACGGGTCGGTGAAGATGACCTTGTAGTTGTCCAGCGTGAAGGTCTTGGGGAACGGGGAAAAGCCGCCCAGGATTTCGTTCGTCGTCTTGAACGACATGTTCAGAAGCCAGTAGATCGGCAGCATCAGGAAGATGATGTAGGCCGTCGGAACGATGAAACGCCAGCGTGACATCGATGGCCCCCTATTGCGCTTCGTTCCGGCTCATCACGGTGTAGAACACCCATGACACCAGAAGCGTGATGACAAAGTAGATCAGCGACATCGCCCCCGCGTGCCCCAGGTCAAACTGACCCAGCGCGTACTTCACGAGGTCGATGGACAGAAGCGTGGTCGAGTTGCCCGGGCCGCCCCCGGTCAGGACCGAGGCTTCGGTGTAGATCATGAAGCTGTCCATGAACCTGAGCAGCACCGCGATGGTCAGCACGCGCTTCATCTTCGGCAGCTGGATGAACCGGAAGATCGCCCAAGGCTTGGCCCCGTCGATACGGGCGGCCTGGTAGAAGGCGTCGGGGATGGACGACAGCCCCGCATAGGCCAGCAGGACGACCAGCGACGTCCAGTGCCAGACATCCATCAGGATCAGCGTGAACCACGCCGCCACCGGCTGCTGGGTGTAATTGTAGTCGAACCCCACCCCGTTCAGCGCCCAGCCCAGAAGGCCGATGTCGGGCAGCGCGAAGATGTTCCACATCGCGCCGACCACGTTCCACGGGATCAGGAGCGGCAGCGCCATCAGCACCAGGCACACCGACACCCACGGCCCCTTCTTCGGCATGGCGAGCGCAATGGCGACGCCCAGCGGAATCTCGATCAGAAGGATGGTCAGCGTGAACAGGATCTGCCGCCCCAGCGCCGCATGAAACCGGTCCGAGGTCATGATGTCCTGAAACCACTTCAGGCCCGCCCACAGGAACAGGTTGTTCCCGAACGTCTCCTGCACCGAATAGTTCACCACCGTCATCAGCGGCACCAGCGCGTTGAACGCGACCAGCACCAGGACGGGCAGCACCATGAACCAGGCGCGGTTGTTCCAGGTTTTCATGGGAGCATTCCTTTCGGCGTGGCGTGGGCGGCGGCCCCCTCACCCTGACCCTCTCCTCCGAGGGGAGAGGGAAAGAACAACATGGCAAGGTGGGCGCATTCCCCTCTCCCCTCGGGGGAGAGGGTCAGGGTGAGGGGGTTCAACGCCGCCGTCATCGCCCCGCCTCCGCCTTCAGCCACCCGTCGGCATAGACCCGCGTCTGCGCCGGATCGAACACCAGATGCGTCTCGCCCTGCGGCACCGCCGCATCCTCGGGCAGGACGGCGTTCACCTTCACCTCGCCCACCCGCGCCTCGACGACCTTGTTCTTCCCGATATCCGCCACCCGCACCACCCGCGCGGGCAGCCCCTCGGCGCCAAAGCCCACGAACTCCGGCCTGACCCCGATTTCTGTCCACCCCGCCATCGCTGGTGCCGCCATCACCGCGCGGCCCTGCACGAACGCCGCCCCGTCCTTCACCTCGCAGGGGATCACGTTCATCCCCGGCGACCCGATGAAGTGCCCGACAAACGTATGTGCAGGCCGCTCGAACAGCTCGACCGGCGTGCCGATCTGCACGATCACGCCGTCCTGCATGACCACGACCTGATCGGCGAAGGTCAGCGCCTCGGTCTGGTCGTGGGTGACATAGATCATCGTCGCCCGCACCCTCTGGTGCAGCTCCTTCAGCTTGGACCGCAGCTTCCACTTCAGGTGCGGGTCGATCACGGTCAGGGGTTCGTCGAACATCACGACGTTCACGTCGTCGCGCACCAGCCCGCGCCCCATGCTGATCTTCTGCTTGGCGTCCGGCGTCAGGCCCGAGGCGCGCCGGTCGAGTTGGTCGGTCAGTTCCAGCATCTCGGCGATCTCGGCCACGCGGGCAGCTATCCGCGCCTCGTCCACGCCCCGGTTGCGCAGCGGAAAGGCCAGGTTCTGCCGCACCGTCATCGTGTCGTAGATGACCGGGAACTGGAACACCTGCGCGATATTGCGCTCGGCGGGGCTGGCGTGCGTCACGTCGCGGTCGTCGAACAGGATCTTCCCCTCGGACGGCACGACAAGGCCCGAAATGATGTTCAGAAGCGTGGTCTTCCCACAGCCCGACGGCCCCAGAAGGGCATAGGCCCCGCCGTCCTGCCATTCGAGGTCAATCTCCTTCAGCGCATAGTCCTGCGGCCCCTTGGGGTTCGGGCCATAGGCGTGGCGCAGCTTGCTCAGCGTGATGCGTGCCATCAGGCCACCCGCTTTCCAGAATCGTCGAAATACATGGCCCGCGCGGTATCCAGCCGGAACCGCTGTTCGGTGCCGACCTTGTAGGGATGCACCCCGTCCGACTGCGCGACCCAAGTGAGCCCACCGAACCCGAAATGCGCGACGCTTTCCGAACCCGTCAGCTCGATGATCGCAACCTTCCCCGTCAGGCCCACTCCGCCACCCGCTTCGGGTGACACGAAATGCGGGCGCAGGCCGATTGTATAGCGCCCGTCCGGCAGGCCCGCCGCCGGGCCGGATGCGTCCCAGGCGACATCCGGGGTCAGCCGGATCGCCCCGCCCGCCTTCACCACCGGTGCCACGTTCATCGGCGGGTCGGAAAACACGTCCGCAGTCGTCAGGTTCGCGGGGTCGCGGTAGGTCTCGGCGGTCGGGCCGAACTGCGTCACGCGCCCCTCATGCACCGTCGCCGTATGCCCGCCCAGAAGCAGCGCCTCGCTGGGCTCGGACGTCGCATAGACCACCGTCGCATTCCGCCCCGCGAACAGCGCGGGCAACTGGTCGCGCAACTCCTCACGCAGCTTGTAGTCCAGGTTCGCCAGCGGCTCGTCCAGCAGGACAAGCCCGCTGTCCTTCACGATTGCCCGCGCCAGCGCGGTGCGCTGCTGCTGCCCGCCCGACAACTCGTTCGGCCGACGCTTCAGCATCGGACCGAGGCGCAGCAATTCCGCCGCCTTCATCACCCGCGCGTCGATCTCCGACGCCGACATCCCCGCCACCCGCAGAGGCGAGGCGATGTTGTCGTACACGTTCAGGTTGGGGTAGTTGATGAAGAACTGGTGGACCAGACTGACATTCCGCTTCTGCGGGCTGTCCTTGGTCACGTCGCGGCCGTCCATCCAGACCGATCCGGTCGTCGGACGCTCCAGCCCCGCCATCATCTTGATCAGCGTCGTCTTGCCCGCACCCGTCGCGCCCAGCAGCACATTGAACCCGCCCGGTTCCAGCGCCAGCGTCGTCTCGTGGATGTGGGTCTCGGCGCCGACCTGCTTGGTCACCGCCCTCAATTCGACCGTCACGCCAGGTTCCCCCCTTCGTCTTGCGGCAGGGCCGAGGGATCGCCCCCCGGCCCGCCGGTTCTCATGTGGCCTTCGGCCTTACTGGTTCTCGGTCCAGCGCTTGATGATGTCTTCGTAGGCCACCGTCTGCGGGGCCTCCTTCTCGTTCTCAAGCTTGGCGTGCGGGCCGCCTTCCTTGCCCAGCCATTCCGAGGGGTCCTTCTCCTCGTTCAGGCGCGGGCCGCAGCCGCCATAGACGTTCGACGCCTCGTCCGCGGCCTGCATGCGGGCCATGGTGTCGTCCATCTCCTGCGCCAGCGCGTCCATCGCCTGCTGCGGCGTGGCAGCGCCCGAGTTCACGTTCCCGATCTGCTGCCACCAGATCTGGGCCAGCTTCGGATAGTCCGGAACGTTGATGCCCGTCGGCGACCACCGCACACGGTCAGGCGAGCGGTAGAATTCGATCAGGCCGCCCAGCTTGGGCGCACGGTCGGTGAAGTGCTGGCTGCGGATCGTGCTGTCGCGGATGAAGGTCAGGCCCACGTCCGACTTCTTCACGTCCAGCGTCTTCGAGGTGACGAACTGGCCGTACAGCCATGCGGCCTTGGCGCGGTCCATCGGGGTCGATTTCAGGAACGTCCACGACCCGGCGTCCTGGTAGCCGATCTTCTGGCCTTCCTTCCAGTACGGGCCATGCGGCGAGGGCGCCATCCGCCACAGCGGGTTTCCCTGGTCGTCAACGGTGTTGTTGCCTTCCGACTTCGGCTTCACCATGTCGGCGGTGAAGGCGGTGTACCAGAAGATCTGCTGGGCGACGTTGCCCTGCGCAAGCGCGGGCAGCGACTGGTAGAAGTCATAGGACGCAGCCGCCGGCGGCGCGTACTTGCGCAGCCATTCGTCCCACTTCGCCACGGCAAACACCGCCGCCGGGCCGTTCGCTTCGCCACCGCGGCTGGTCTTGGAACCGGCCGGGTTGCAGGACCCCTTCTCCATCCGGATGCCCCATTCGTCGATCGGGATCCCGTTCGGCTCGCCGGGCGAACCCGCACCGGCCATCGACAGCCAGGCGTCGGTCATCCGCCAGCCCAGGTCGGGCGCGCGCTTGCCGTAGTCCATGTGGCCGTAGATCTTGACGCCGTCGATTTCCTTCACGTCGTTGGTGAAGAAGTCGGCGATGTCCTCGTAGGCCGACCAGTTCACCGGAACGCCAAGGTCATAGCCGTACTTGGCCTTGAACTTCGCCTTGATGTCGGCGTTGTCGAACCAGTCCTTGCGGAACCAGTAGAGGTTCGCGAACTGCTGGTCGGGCAGCTGGTAAAGCTTGCCGTCGGGGCCCGTGGTGAAGGACTTGCCGATATAGTCGTCCAGGTCGAGCGTGGGCGAGGTAACGTCCTTCCAGTCACCCGCCATCATGTCGGTCAGGTTGTAGGTCAGCTGCAGCCGCGCGTGGGTGCCGATCAGGTCGCTGTCGTTGATGTAGCCGTCGTACAGGTTCCGGCCGGTCTGCATCTGCGTCTGCACGGCCTGCACGACTTCGCCTTCGCCGAGGATCTGGTGGTTCACCTTGATCCCGGTGATTTCCTCGAACGCCTTGGCCAGCGTGTTCGATTCATAGCGGTGGGTCGGAATGTCCTCGGACAGGACGTTGATCTCCATCCCCGCGAAGGGCTTGGCGGCGTCGATGAACCACTGCATCTCGGCCTTCTGCTCGTCGCGCGACAAGGTCGAGTACTGGAACTCGTTGTCGATCCACTTTTCGGCAGCCGCCATGTCCGCGAAGGCACATGGGGCGTATGCCAGCAGGGCCATGCCCGCACTGGCTGACATGAGCGCTCGTCTCATATCCTCCCTCCCTGGGTTATGTTTCGAGTAGCGCGACTTTCGTTTGAAAGAACCGCGCGCGTCAAGCGAAAATGTTTTGACTTGCGCCGAAGCTAAGGCGAACCTGAAACGCACCGCATCGGACAGGCGGAAAAGGATCATGCAACCCTTCGGACTGAGCGACCGCCAGAACCAGATCCTGGCCGAAGCCGCACGCGGAAGCCGCGTCGCGGTCGAGGAGCTGGCCGCGAAATTCGGTGTCACGCCGCAGACGGTCCGCAAGGACCTGAACTATCTGTCCGCGCGGGGTCTTCTGGCGCGCGTCCACGGCGGGGCGACGGCCGCCAACACCGTCTCGAACGTCGGGTATGAGGAACGCCGCCACCAGGCCTTCGACGCCAAGCAGTCGATCGCGCAGGTGGCCGCGAAGCTCGTGCCCGACAACTCGTCCCTCATCATCAACATCGGCACCACCACCGAACTGGTCGCGCGCGCGCTCTACAACCGCACCGACCTTGTGGTGGTCACCAACAACATCAACGTCGTGAACATCCTGTCGGGCAGCCCGCGCAAGGAAATCCGGCTGGCGGGCGGTGTGGTGCGGCAGTCGGACGGCGCCATCGTGGGCGAGGCGACGGTCGATTTCATCAACCAGTTCAAGGTCGATACCGCGATCATCGGGGCCTCGGCGCTGGACGAGGACGGGGCCGTCCTCGACTTCGACGACCGCGAGGTCGCGGTGGCGCGCGCCATCATCCAGAACGCACGGCAGACGATCCTGGTCGCCCACCGCGAAAAGTTCGACAAGAACGCCCCCGTGCGCATCTGCGATGTCGGGCGGCTGGACTATTTCGTCACCGATCTTCCGCCCCCGCCCGCCTTCGCCCGCGCCTGCGAGGCGGGGGGATGCCGGATCATTGTCGCTGGTGAAGGGGCGGGCGAGGGGGTCGCGGACGCCGACTAGGTCACAGACCCCATCCCCAGCGCGACGGGTTGGGTCAGGCACCGCCCTCTCCCCCCGGCGGCGAGGGCCGGGGTGTGGGGGCCGCCCCCACCTGCGCGCCCTCCCCAAATCGCCTCCCCTCTCCCCCGGGGGAGAGGGTCAGGGTGAGGGGGCACTCCGGCCCATGCAGGCACTACGCC
>JAESFG010000177.1_pt1 | contig 188186 bp, 163 predicted proteins | sample 9269371 | NCBI WGS metagenome assembly JAESFG01 (sample SAMN14506227, study PRJNA617093) | algae metagenome | isolation source: Aetokthonos hydrillicola CCALA 1050 (B3-Florida) and co-occurring... | place: USA: South Carolina | collected 2013-01-01 | reverse complement strand
CCCCGGCCCTCCCCCTGGGCCAGGGGGAGGGGGGGGCAGTTTGTTGAGGGGAGTTCGGGTGGGGGCGGACCCCCTCCCCGGCCCTCCCCCTGGCGGCGGGAGGGGGGGCGATTGAATGTGGCGTGTCTCACGCTGGCGCTTCGCCCCGTCGGGGGGGCAACCGGGGGTGGGGCGGGCTGGCCCTGACCCTTGACACCCTGTCTCGGACGCCGTCGCGGCGCGGTGAGGGACGGGGGCCGGGCGGCAGCGGGTTTGCGGAGTGCCCGGGGGCGTGAAGGGCGCAGGCGTGTTTCGCTTGCCCGATGGGGCAATCACGCCCATCTTGGGTGGACAGGGACAAGCCCGCCAACGGAGAGGGGCGATCCCGTGGGGGAGGACCAGCATGGGCCATTTCGCCTCAGTCGCCGACCGGGACGCGGTCGAACGCGAGATGGACTATGCTGCGCGCGACCTGCCGAAGACGCTGTGGCAGTTCCTGCAGGGGGTGAAGTCGCGGCACGGGGGGCGGCCGGCGGCGAGTTTCCAGCTTTTGTCCGATCCGGCATCCCGGTCCGAGACCGTGACCTGGGCCGAGCTTGTCACCCGGGCCACGCGCGCGGCGAACCTGTTCCGCAGCCTCGGCGTGGGCGAGGGCGACGTGGTGGCCTATCTGTTGCCGAACAGCATCGAGACGGTCGAGGTGCTGTTGGGCGCGGCGCTGGCGGGGATCGTGAACCCGATCAACCCGCTTCTGGAGCCCGAGCAGATCGCCGCCATCCTGCGCGAGACGAAGGCGAAGGTGCTGGTCACGCTGAAGGCCTTTCCGAAGACCGACGTGGCGCAGAAGGCGGCCGAGGCGGTGCGGTTCGCGCCCGATGTGAAGCACGTGCTGGAAGTGGACCTGAACCGGTATCTTGGTTTTCCGAAATCCCTGATCGTGCCGTTGGTGCGACCGAAGAACCCGGTCGCGCACAAGGCCGCCGTGCGCAGCTTCCGCGCCGAGGCGGCGCGGCAGCCGGGCGACCGGCTGGCCTTTGCGGATGCCGAGGGCGACCGGATGGCCGCGTATTTCCACACCGGCGGCACCACCGGGCTGCCGAAGATCGCGCGGCACCGCTATTCGGGCATGATCTACAACGGCTGGCTGGGCGCGCGGCTCTTGTTTTCGGAAACCGACGTGCTGATCTGCCCCTTGCCGCTGTTTCATGTGTTCGCGGCCTATCCGATCCTGATGTCCTGCATCGCCAGCGGGGCGCATGTCGTGTTTCCGACGCCTGCGGGCTATCGCGGCGAGGGCGTGCTGGACAATTTCTGGAAGCTGATCGACCGGTGGAAGGTGACGTTCCTGATCACCGTGCCGACGGCGATTTCGGCGTTGATGCAGCGGCCGGTGAATGCGGACGTGTCGTCGCTGAAGATCGCGATCTCGGGGTCGGCGCCGCTGCCGGTGGAGCTTTACAACCGCTTCAAGGCCGCGACGGGAGTGGAGATCGCGGAGGGCTACGGTCTGACCGAAGCGACGTGCCTGGTGTCGTGCAACCCGATCGACGGGCTGAAGAAGGTGGGGTCGGTCGGCATTCCCCTGCCGCATACGCATGTGCGCATCCTGAAGCGGGACGGCGCGGGCGGGTTTGCGGATTGCGGGGTGGACGAGGTGGGGGAGATCTGCATCTCGAACCCTGGGGTCTGGCCCGGGTCCACCTATACCGAGGCCGACAAGAACCGCGAGCTGTTCGCCGAAGGGCTGTTCCTGCGCACCGGCGACCTGGGGCGGCTGGATGCGGACGGGTATCTGTGGATCACCGGGCGCGCGAAGGACCTGATCATCCGGGGCGGGCACAACATCGACCCGGCCGAGATCGAGGAGGCGCTGGCCGGGCATCCGGCGGTGGCCTTCGTGGGTGCGATCGGGCAGCCGGACGCTTTTGCCGGAGAGCTGCCTTGCGCGTACGTGGAGCTGGTGGCGGGGGGGAAGGCGACGCCAGCGGAGTTGCTGGATTATGCCCGCGCGCGGATATCGGAGCGCGCGGCGGTACCCAAGCACATCGAGATCCTGTCGGTGCTGCCGAAGACGGCGGTGGGCAAGATCCTGAAGCCCGATCTTCGCCGGCTGGCGATCACCCGCGTCTTCGGCGAGGCGCTGGCGGCGGCGGGGATCGACGCGGCGGTGCGCGCGGTGGTCGAGGACCGCAAGCGCGGCCTTGTGGCGCAGATCGCGGCCCCGGCGGCCGAGCGGGACCGGATCAAGGCGGTGCTGGGCGAGTTCACCGTGCCCTGGGATCTGGCCGGGCGGGAATGAGGGGATCGCGCCTGCCCCGGGGCCGTCCCCCTGCGCTGTCGCTGCGGCGGCTGGCCTGCCTTGCCCTTGCGGCCGCATTTGGCGCGGGCGTCGCGCGCGGCGCGCCCGCCGCCGGGGCAGAGGACGGGTCGCATTCGCGGATCGTGTTCGCCGAGCGGGCCTGGGAGGTGCGGCTGGTCGACCGCCCCGGGACGCGCGCCTTCTGCATGGCAAGGAGCGGCGGCGCGGACAGTTTCGTCGCGCTGTACGCCCCGGCACCGGATCGGCTGCGGATGCAGTTCTATTCCGAGGCGTGGAATTTCGGCGATGGCGGGCGGGTCGCCTTGATGGTCGCGGTCGACCGGGGCGCGCCCTGGGCGCTGGGCGATGCGACGGCCTTCCGGCAGAGCGCGCTGTTCGACCTGCCGCAGTCGCGCGCGGGGGCGGATTTCCTGAAGGCGATGATGGGCGGCACGGTTCTGCGCCTGGGCGACAGGACGGGCAGGCCGGTCGGGCGCTACAGCTTGGCGGGATCGGGCGCGGCGATCGGGGCGCTGGCGGCGTGTGTCAGGGGGCTTTGACCGCCGCGAACCAAGGGCCGGGTGCATGTCCCGGCGCGCGACCACAGACCCTGATCGGAGGCCCCGCGTTCGACCGTGGCGTCCAGGCCGCGCGCGTGACAGTGTTGCAGGGGCCGAGGGGGGCAGATTCCCCACGATAGAACCGCAGACTGACGGGGTGGCGCCGTGACCTTACGCTCGGACCTTTCGCAGGCGGTGCGGCTTCTGTCCCTTATCGCGGGCGTCGTCGCCGTTGCGATCCTGTCCATCGCACGCGACGTGTTCCTTCCGCTGGCGCTGGCCACGTTGATCGCCTTCATGCTGTCGCCCGCCGTGGCGGCGCTGCGTCGCCGCGGGGTTCCACGGGGGCTGGCGGTCATGGTGCCGGTCGTCGGAGCCTTCGTGGCAATCGCGGCCTTCGGCGTGATCCTGGCGTTGCAGTTTGCGCAGATCGCCCAGAAGCTGCCCGAGTTCCAGACGAACATCGTCGACAAGATCGACACGTTCCGCGAAAGCGGCGCGCCCGGCGGACTGGTGGATCGGCTGACGCGGCTGGGCGAGGTTATCGGGAAGCGGGTGGAGACGGCGCTGCCGGAGGACACGGCCGCCACCGGGGCGCTGCCCGTCAAGGTCGTGGGCGAAACGCGCCTGGTCGACACCATCGAATCCATCGTGGTTCCGCTGATGGCGCCCCTGGCGACGGCAGGCCTTGTGGTCGTGGTGGTCATCTTCATGCTGCTGGACCGGGAATTGTTGCGCGACCGCCTGATCCGCCTGATCGGCGCGGGCGATCTTGTGCGGACAACCCGGATGCTGGAGGAGGCGGGCGCAAGGGTCAGCACCTATCTGCTGGTCCAGCTTCTGGTGAACGTGATCTATGCGGTACCCATCGCGGCGGGCCTTTGGCTGATCGGGGTGCCGAACCCGCTTCTATGGGGAATGATTACGCTGGTCTTCCGGTTCGTACCTTATATCGGCTCGGTCCTGTCGGCCGCCTTTCCCATCGTGATGGCCTTTGCGGCGATGCCCGGGTGGGAGGGGGTGCTGTGGACGCTGGCCCTGTTCGGGGTGGTGGAACTGGTCACGTCGAACGTCATCGAGCCGCAGCTTTATGGCAGCCGGACCGGCCTTTCGCCGGTCGCGGTCATCGTGTCCGCCATCTTCTGGACGTTCGTCTGGGGGCCGCTTGGCCTTGTGATCTCGACGCCGCTGACCGTTTGCCTTGTGGTTCTGGGCCGCCATGTGCCGCAGTTCGCGCTGTTCGACATCCTGTTCGGGGACGAGGAGGTGCTGCGGCCGCATGCCCAGCTTTACCAGCGGCTTCTGGCCGGTGATACGGTCGAGGCCTTGGAACGGGCCGAAAGCGATGTCGACGAGGAGGGGGCGCTGGCGTTCCTGGGGCGCATCGCGATCCCGGCCCTGATCCTGGCGCAGCAGGACCGAGAGAAGGGCGCTCTAGACGCCGAGGTCGAACGCAGGTTCGCGCATGCGGTGCGTTCGGTCCTGAAGAACATGGACCTGACGCCCGATACCGAGCCGCGTGCCGCGAAGGATGCCGGCAAGGCAGCCGAGGCCGGCCTGCCGCAGGTGTCCCGCGTTCCGGTCGGGCGGGTGGCCTGCATCGGCGGGCGCTGGCCGACGGACGAGGTCTCGGCGCTGATCCTGGCGCATGCGTTGGGCGCCCAGGGGATCGAGGCGCGCACGTCCGGGGCCGGCGAGATGGTGCCGGCAGGCCTGTCGGCGCTGGGCCATGGGGACTGCGTCGTGCTGTGCTTCCTTGACCCCGAGCCCAGCCGCGCGTCGCTCTTGCGCCTGCGCCGGCTGCGCCGCGCCGCCCCGCAGGCGGCCCTTGGCGTCGCGGTCTGGGCGATGCCGGGCGATCTTTCCGTTGCGGGCGACGGCAGCATTCCGCCCAGCGCGGCGAAGATGGACGAGGCGCGCAGCCTTGGAGCGGACTTTGCCGTCACGCTTTTGCCCGAGGCCTTGCGCGAGGTCGGGGCGAGGCTTGCCTGGGCCGACCCCCCGCCGGTCGCCCCGCCCGTCGAGGCGCCGCAGCAGGATGACGCCAGCGTCATCAGCGGGGATGCGGTGACGTCGGTCAACGGCAGTGCGGCGACGGCCTGACGGTTTCGCCGCGAAAGCCTGAGGGAGAGTGCAGCGATCGCGTACCGTGCCCGCCTGTGCCGGGGCCCGAGACTTCCGGAATGCGGGCATGGGGCGACGCGGTCCGATGTGCCGTCATGTGCGGCCGCCGGCAAGGTGTTATGGTGCTGCAAGAGAGGATTGAACTCTCGACCTCTCCCTTACCAAGGGAGTGCTCTACCACTGAGCTACTGCAGCACCGGGGCGCGGGTCGATCGCGCGTGGGCGGGGTGTTAGTCGCAAACGCCAGACCGCGCAAGTGGCTTGTCCGTCAGGATACGGGTCTGCAAAAGGTTGCTGCGGGACCGGGTCAACTGGACCATCCGGGCGTTCCGCGCTATGCACCCTTGCCATGAATGACAGACCGCGAAAGACGGGCGTCGGGACGGGCGCAGAAGCCGGGGGGCCGCGAGCCGAGCGGCTGAAGTCGGCGCTGAAGGCCAATCTGGCGCGACGGAAAGATCAGGCGAAGCGGCGCGCGTCGGGGGAAACCGGCGGCGATGATGCGGGCCACAAAACGGGCGGCGGGCAGGCAGCAAAGGATTAGGGGCAGATGGATTCGATCATCGTTCGGGGCAACGGCGCGCTCAGCGGCAGCATTCCTATTGCGGGGGCGAAGAACGCTTGCCTGACGCTGATGCCCGCGACGCTGTTGTCGGACGAGCCCTTGACGCTGATGAACGCGCCGCGGCTGTCGGACATCCGCACGATGACGCAGCTCTTGCAGTCGCTGGGCGTCGAGGTGACGGCGTTGCAGGGCGGCAAGGTGATCGCGCTGTCGAGCCATACGCTCGATTCTGTGACCGCCGACTATGACATTGTGCGCAAGATGCGGGCGTCGAACCTTGTTCTGGGGCCGCTGTTGGCGCGGGCGGGGCGGGCGGTGGTGTCCTTGCCGGGGGGCTGTGCGATCGGGGCGCGGCCGATGGACATCCACATCGCGGGGCTGGAGGCGCTGGGCGCCGAGATCGAGTTGCGGGACGGGTATCTGCATGCGGTGGCGCGCACCGGCCTGAAGGGCGCGGTGATCGAGCAGAAGTTCGCAAGCGTGGGCGCGACCGAGAACGTGGTGATGGCCGCGACCTTGGCGAAGGGCACCACGGTCCTGAAGAACGCCGCGCGTGAGCCCGAGATCGTGGACCTTGTGCGCTGTCTGCGGGCGATGGGGGCCGAGATCGAGGGCGAGGGCACCGACCGGATCGAGGTTCAGGGGGTCGAGCGGTTGCGGGGGGCCACGCATTCGGTGGTGATCGACCGGATCGAGCTGGGAACCTACATGATCGCGCCCGCGATTGCGGGGGGCGAGGTGGAGCTGGTGGGCGGGCGGCGTGATCTGCTGCCCACCTTCTGCGAGACGCTGGAGGCGGCGGGGGTGGTCATAACGGCCACGAATTCCGGGCTGAAGGTGGCGCGTGCGAATGGCCGGGTGCGCGCGGTGGATGTGACGACGGGGGTGTTCCCCGGGTTCCCGACCGACCTGCAGGCGCAGATGATGGCGCTGATGTGCACGGCAGAGGGCGTGAGCCACCTGCACGAGACGATTTTCGAGAACCGCTTCATGCATGCGCCCGAACTGATGCGGATGGGGGCGCGGATCGATGTGCATGGGGGCAGCGCGACCGTCACGGGGGTGGACCGGCTGAAGGGCGCGCCGGTGATGGCGACGGACCTGCGGGCGAGTGTCAGCCTGATCCTTGCCGGCTTGGCCGCAGAGGGCGAGACGCAGGTGGCGCGGGTCTATCACCTCGATCGCGGCTATGAGCGGGTCGAGGAGAAGCTGAAGGCGCTGGGGGCCGACATCGTGCGCGTCGGCGACCGTGTCGCGGCGGAGTAACGATGACCTCTGATGCGCGGTTCGAAGATGGCGACGAGCGGCCGTTGAACCTGTCGGCGGACGATGCCGAGGGGCTGGGGGTGATCGCGGCCCTGGTGCAGGACGCGGTGCTGACCGCCGCCGACATGACCTGGGACCGGAAGGCGCGTCGGTTCGCGATGCTGGTCAACCGCTTTCGCTGGGAAGACCGCGAGGCGGCGGAGCGGGCGGGGCGGGCCTATGAGCGGGCGCGGGCGCTGCTGGTCGTGGGGGATGTGGTCTCGGTCGCCTCGCAGGGGATCGACCGGGCCGACCGCGACATGGTGCTGTCGGTGCTGGGGCTGTCCTGGGAGGCGGGGGCGGACGGGACGGGCGCGCTGGTTGTGACGCTTGCGGGCGATGGCGCGCTGCGGGTGGCGGCGGAGTGCCTGGACGTGACGCTGAAGGATGTGACGCGGCCCTATGCGGCGGTGTCGGGCAAGGTGCCGGGGCATCCGGTGTGAGCGGGTGGCGTGTCCCTCAGAGGGACAAGTTAACGGGCGTGTAATCGCAAGGCGTTACGAGCCGCGTTAGGGAAGATTTCACCAAGGTTTAGGAAGCGCTTGGGTAGCGCGCGCCAGGTTCAGCGGGCTGCTTCGCGCGATTTCAAGCCCGCGGGCGGGGTGGTGCGTTCGGGTACGTACCCTGCAAGGCTAGGCCTTTGCGGCACCGTCGAGGACGTTGTCGAGGCGTCCGGGGCGTGCGGCGCGTGGGTGCTTTGCCAAAGGCATGCAGAAGCCGATCGTGCGAATGCTGGCGGGATCGCCCTGTGGCGGGCGTGCGCCTCCGGCGGGAGTATTTTTGTCCATGCGAAGGGGTGGGGCGCGCGGCTGTGCTTGAGGGCGGGGAAGCGGGGGGGTATGCGGGCGGGGCTTGATTGGAAGGACCATGCCGATGCCCCGTTTCCTTGATACGCGTGATGCTGGGTTCGAGGCGGCCTTTGCGGGGTTCCTGGCGGCGGGGCGCGAGGCGGCGGCGGATGTGGGGGCGGCGGTGGCCGCGATCATCGCCGATGTGCGGACGCGGGGCGATGCGGCGGTTGAGGAGCTGACGGCGCGGTTTGACCGGGTGGAGCTGTCGCCGGAGCGGTTCGCCTATTCGGACGCGGAGATGGATGCGGCCAGTGCCACGGTGCCCGCGGCCGAGCGGGCGGCGCTCGATCTGGCGGCGGAGCGCATCCGGGCCTATCACGCGCGGCAGATGCCCGAGGATGCGCGGTGGACGGATGCGACGGGGGCGACGCTCGGCTGGCGGTGGACGGCGGTGGACGCGGCGGGCCTGTACGTGCCGGGGGGGCTGGCGTCCTATCCGTCGTCGGTGCTGATGAACGCCATTCCGGCGAAGGTGGCGGGGGTCAGGCGGCTGGTGATTGCTTGTCCTTCGCCGGGGGGCGCGGTCAATCCGCTGGTTCTTTATGCGGCGCGTCTGGCGGGGGTGGATACGGTCTACCGGATCGGGGGGGCGCAGGCGGTGGCGGCTTTGGCCTATGGGACCGAAACCATCGCGGCGGTGGACAAGATCACCGGACCGGGGAACGCTTATGTGGCCGAGGCGAAGCGGCAGGTGTTCGGGCAGGTGGGGATCGACATGATCGCGGGGCCGTCGGAGGTGCTGGTGATTGCGGATGCGGACAATGACCCGGATTGGGTGGCGTTGGACCTGCTGGCGCAGGCGGAGCATGACGAGAGCGCGCAGTCGATATTGATAACGGACGACGCCGCGTTCGGGCGGGCGGTGGCGGCGGCGGTCGAGGCGCGGCTGGCGGGGCTGGAGCGGCGGGCCATCGCGGGGGCGTCGTGGGCGGCGCATGGGGCGGTGATCGTGGTGCGCGACTGGGACGAGGCGGCGGCGCTGTCGGACCGGATCGCGCCGGAGCATCTGGAGATCCTGGTGGCGGATGCCGATGCTCTGGCCGCGAAGGTGCGCCATGCGGGCGCGATCTTCCTGGGGGCGTGGACGCCCGAGGCGATCGGCGACTATGTGGGGGGGCCGAACCACGTGCTGCCCACCTCGCGGTCGGCGCGGTTTTCCAGCGGGCTGAGCGTGATGGAGTTCCTGAAGCGGACGACGATTGCGCGGATGACCCCGGAGGCGTTGAAGGCGGTTGGTCCGGCGGCGGCGACCCTTGCGCGGTCGGAGGGGCTGGAGGCGCATGGGTTGAGCGTGACGGCGCGGTTGGAGAGGTTGAACGGGTGATGCCCAACTGGATGATGTTCCGCAGTTGGCGTGGGCATTTGTCAACATGGGCTGTTGTGTTCGCGGTGCTGGCAAGTCTTGCACCGAGGGTTGCGATTGCAGAAGGATGCGGCCCCGGTCCCGTTGCCATGCGGAACGCGACCCTCTTTCTCGTTGCAGAAACCGAGATGGTTCCGCGCACGGCAGACGAAGTGATCTGCAGGGCGATCGCACTGTACATCGTCCACGTTCGTGCCAAGACCAACGACCGGGACGAGGCCCGTCGCCTTATCGAAAAATTCGCCGCGCAAGATTTCTTCTCTCCGGAAGAGCGCGGGTTCATCGACGATCCCGCGCCCGCTGCTGCCACCCTCGTAAATCTCAGGTGGCGTATTGAAGGCGTCGCAGTCCTGCTCTGGGCCACAGGGATCATTGCTGACCTACCCGAACGGGATCGCGTCGCGGATGATGAAGAGATTGGGCGATTGATGAATGGGCTTGGGACGGTTGGATTGCAAAAGCGTGCAGTGCTGCGTTCCGACGCGACCCTTCGTGCGCTTTGGTCTGCCTACTATGACGCGCACTGGGCCGTGCGAGACGCCGCAATTCATGGCGAACCCGATCCTCCGGGATTGAACAGCGATGTCGTCTACGAACGTCGCTACGCTCTCGGCTGGCTGACACGTGCCGACGGGGATGATTGGGACGAGATATCCACCGACACCTAGACTTGTGTTGAGTGATTTCACGTCGCCGTACCTTGTTGGCGGTAAGGCACTTGCGCTGAAAATTGCGCACGGGCATCAAGTTTCGTGCAATCCAGCACGCGGTACTCTCCAGCCCCATGCCCCGCATCTGCGAAATCCATATCGACGACAGCGGCCTGCCCCCGCCCACACCCGAGATCGAGCAGGAGCGGCGGGTGGCGATCTTTGATCTTCTGGAGGACAACCGTTTCGCCCTGCCGCCCCGGCCCGGCCAGCCCGAGGCGCCGGGGCCCTACCGGCTGGACCTGGCGATCCGGGACGGGCGGCTGGTGTTCGACGTGGGTTCGGAATCGGGGCAGCGGGTGGCGGCGTTCCATCTGTCGCTGGGGCCGTTCCGGCAGGCGGTGAAGGACTATTTCCAGATCTGCGAAAGCTATTTCGATGCGGTAAAGCGCCTGCCGCCCGCGCAGATCGAGGCCATCGACATGGCCCGGCGCGGCATCCACAACGAGGGCGCGCGCATCCTGATCGAGCGGCTGGAGGGCAAGGCCGAGCTGGACCTTGATACCTCGCGGCGGCTGTTCACGCTTGTCTGCGTCCTGTACCGGGGCTGAGATTGGGAACGATCCCCACCTCGGTCCTGTTCTGCTGCGACCACAACGCGGTGCGGTCCCCGATGGCCGAGGGGCTGATGAAGAAGCTGTATGGCCGGGCGGCCTATGTGCAGTCGGCGGGCGTGAAGAACGACATGGAGATCGACGGCTTCGCCATCGCCGTCTGCCAGGAGATCGGGGTGGAGCTGTCGCGCCACCGCAGCCGGAACTTCGACGAGATGAAGGAATGGGGGGACGATCTGTCGGGGTTCGACCTGATCGTCGCGCTGTCGCCCGCCAGCCAGCGGCAGGCGCTGGAGATGACGCGCTATGCGCATCTGGAGGTGGAATACTGGCCGATTCTCGACCCCACCGGCATCGGCGAGACGCGCGAGGCGAAGCTGGCGGCGTATCGGCAGGCGCGCGACCAGATCCGGGCGCGGATGACCGAGCGGTTCGGGCCACCGACCGAGGCGGCGGGCTGACGCAAGGTCCGCAGGAAGGATTATCTTAAGCTGCCTGGCGTAGATCATGCCTGCTTCGCAGGGATTCGTCATGCACGCCAAGTCCATTTCCGTCCAGGCCCGCCGCGCCTTTGCCGCGCTCTTTCTGACCTGCGCGCTGACGGGCGCGATCACCGTCGGGTCCTCCATCCTTCTGGCGCGGACGGGGATCGGGGTCGGGCGCGACCTTGCCCGGCAGGTCGACGAAGCGTCCGAGGTGATGCAGAAGGCGACGCTGGCCTACCACGCCGCCGAGGAGGTGGCCGCGGGCGGAACGGCACGCGATCCGGACGCGATCTTCGACGACACCGGCCACACCTTGGCGCTTTTGCTGGACGGGGGGCAGATCGAAGGGGGCGACGAACTTCTTCCCCTGACCGACCCCGACGCGCGCACCGCCATCGAGACGGCGCGGCGGGACCTCGAATCGCTCCGCAATCTGACCCACGAGATGATCGCGCTGCTGTCGACCCGGCAGGGGGCGGGCACCGGTGCCGACGCTGAGTTCGACGCGCTCTTCGACGAGGCGACCTCGGAAATGGCGGCGGCGGCGGAGTTGCCCGTGGCGGCGATTTCGGCACCCCTGCAGAAGATGATCGGGCAGGCCCGGTTCGACGCGACGCTGGCCCACCTGAAGCTTGAGGAGATCCTTGGCGGCGATGCGGGCGAGGATTTCGCGCGTGTGACCGGCGGTTTCCAGGGCGCGGCGGAGACGATGCGCAAGGCAGCCAAGGAGGCGGGGAAACCGGACATCGCAAAGACCGCCGACAAGCTGGACCGCCTTGCCGACCTGGCCGGAGTGCGCCGTGCCGCGAACAAGGCGGCGGCGGATGGCCAGGCGCTTGCGATCGGGCGTTTCCGGGATGCCTATGGCAGCTTCATGGAGTCCGGCGTCAAGGTGCAGGGGATCATCCGCGCCAAGATGGATCAGGGCCTTGCCGGGCTTGTGGAGGTTCGTGACGCGGCGGTGGGTGCGGTGCTGGTGGCGACGGCGGCGACACTTGCGCTTCTGGCGCTGTTGTTCCGGGTCGTGCGGCGGCGGCTGGTGGCCCGGGTGATCGAGGTGTCGGCGGCGCTGCGCGCGCTGAACGCAGGCCGGATGGACGCAGCCCTGCCCGGCTGGCCGGCGCAGGACGAGCTGGGCGAACTGCGCGACGGGGTTGCCGCCTACCGGGACGCGCTGGTGATGCGCACCACCCTGGAGCGGCAGCGGGCCGAGGCGTCCGAGCGTGAGGCGGCGGTCCGCCGCGCGGCCGAGGAGGCGGAGCGCCAGCAGCAGGAGGCCGAGCTTGCCCGCACGGAGACGGCGCAGCGGAACCAGAACCTGATGCGGCGGCGCGATGACCGGGCGGCGATCGAGCTGGCCGAGGTGATCGAAGCCTGCGCCTCGGGCGATTTCAGCCGCCGCATCCGGACCGACGACAAGACCGGCATCTTCGCCGACATGTGCATGGGGATCAACCGGATCGGCGAGATTGCCGAGCGCGGTCTTGGCGACGTCGAGGCCGCGCTGAAACGGCTGGCGACGGGCGACCTGCGGTCACGGATGTCCGACAGCTATGAAGGGGTCTTCCGCGGCATCGCGGCCTCGGTGAACGCGACCTGCGACGGCCTGACCGAGATCCTGGCGCAGATGGCGCGGGCATCGGAATCCGTCGAGGCCGCGTCGCGGGGGATCGCGGGGGCGGCCGAGGGCGCCGCCGGGCAATCGCGTGCGACGGCAGGCACGCTGCAGCAGACGGCCGCGTCGCTGGCCGGCATGACGGTCTCGGCCAGGGCCTCGGCGGAATCGGCCCGGGGCGCGCAGGAGGCCGCGACGGACATCACGCTGAAGGCGGGCGCAGGACACCAGGTGGTGAAGAACGCGGTCGCTGCGATGGAAGAGATGCAGGGCTTTTCGGAATCGATCCGCCGGATCGTGCGGGTGATCGACGACATCGCGTTCCAGACCAACCTTCTGGCGCTGAACGCCGGGGTCGAGGCGGCGCGGGCCGGCGATGCCGGGCGGGGCTTTGCTGTCGTGGCGTCCGAAGTGCGGGCACTTGCCCAGCGATCATCGGATGCGGCGCGCGAGATCGGCGACCTGATCGGCAACAGCAGCCGCAGCGTCCGCCAGGGTGCGGACCTGGTGAGCGAGGCGGGGCGGGCGCTTGACGTGATCGTCGAGGGCATCGGTGAGATCGCCAGCCGGATCGACGAAATCGCGGTGGCATCCCGCGAAATCGCGCAGGGAATCGATTCGGTTTCGACCGCGGCCGGAGACCTTGACCAGACCAGTCGGCAAAGCGCCGCGGCGCTGGCGGCGGCATCGGCATCGGCGCGGGACCTTGAGGCCGATGCCACGGCGCTGGTTGCGGCCATGTCCCGGTTCGAGACCGGCGGCACTGCCGGGTCGGCGCGTGTTGCGGCGGGGACATCGGCCCGCCGACAGGCCCGCGCCGCCGCCTGAACGCCGCCACGACCGGCGGCGGGATCGGTGGGGGCGGGGGACTTTCCGGCCGATGCCGCGCCGCTGGTTGCGGCCATGTCCCGGTTCGAGACCGGCGGCGGGATCGGTGGGGGCGCGGGACCTTGAGGCCGATGCCACGGCGCTGGTTGCGGCCATGTCCCGGTTCGAGACCGGCGGCGCTACCGGGTCGGCGCGTGCTGCGGCGGGGACATCGGCCCGCCGACGGGGTCCGCGCCGCCGCCTGAACATCACCGCGACCGGCGGCGGGATCGGTGGGGGCGGGGGCTGCCAGGGTGACCTGCAATTCCTCTCCCTGAGGACCGTGTGCATCCTATGCCGTCCGCGCATGCCCCCGCCGGCCGCGAACGCCCTCCGCTGGCCGCCTGCGCTCCCGTCATCCGACTCCGCCTTGTTCCATCCTCGCACCGCGCTTGCCGTCTGTGCGCGCACCGTGCCGATCTCACCCACACCCTGCTGTCCTCATCCTCCCCGTGCCGTGCGCTTTGGCCCCGTGGCGTGCGCTTTGGCCCCGTGCGGTGCGCATCCTCCCCCGGACGGTCTGCCTGCGCCCTGTGCCGTCCGGGTGCGCCACTTGCTGTCCGCCCGTCCCCTGCCGTCCTCATCCTGCCCGTGCCGTGCGCTTCGTCGCGGTGCCGTGCGCATCGGCCCCGTGCCGCGCGGCTGCGCCGCCGTCGCCCGGGGCAGGCGCCCTTGCCCTGCGCCTTGCCGTCGGCCCCTGTCGTCCTCCCGTGCTGCCCTTCCGGGCCACGCGCCCCTGCCCTCCGCCTCTGCTGCGCGCCTTCCCCCAAGTGCCCTCCCTTGGCCCACCCCGGCCGTACGACCTCGCCGCCGGTCCATGCGGCCGTGCCGTGCAGGGCCGCTGCGCGGCCTCCCTGACTTTTGGCTTGAAAAGCCGCAGTTCCGGGCGCATTTAGGGCGCGCCCCGCGCAAGGCGGCCGGGGTAACACTTGCTGGAGTGACCATGGCCAAGGAAGAGATGCTCGAATTCCCCGGCGTCGTGAAGGAACTCCTGCCGAATGCGACGTTCCGGGTCGAGCTCGAAAACGGCCATGAGATCATCGCGCACACGGCGGGAAAGATGCGCAAGAACCGCATCCGGGTTCTTGCGGGCGACCGCGTTCAGGTCGAGATGACGCCCTATGACCTGTCCAAGGGCCGGATCAATTACCGCTTCAAGTGACGCGGATCTCCGCAAGCCGTACCTTGCGCGACGGGGTGGGCCGGGGGCGGCGGGACCTTTCGGCGCTGGGACGGATGAGCGGGAGATGGTGCCGGCCGACGTATTCGGGTCCGGCCCGCGCCGCGATTACGATGCGCAGGGCGGTGCGGGGATGGTGAGCGAACCGGCCCCCGCCGCCCGACCGGGAAGCCGCCACGGCCCGGATGCCGAGGCCGACCGCGGCCGGGACAGGCCGCCGGGCAGTCCCGTGCTGATCCTTGGCTCGGCTAGCCCGCGGCGGCGCGAGCTTCTGGCGCAGATCGGTGTCGTGCCCGATGCGCTGCGTGCGGCCGACATTGACGAGACACCCCGGACGGGCGAGCTTCCGCGCGACTATTGCCGCAGGGTCGCGCGCCAGAAGGCCGAGGCGCTGGTCCCGGCGGCCCGAGAGGCCGTGCTGACGGCCGACACGACCGTCGCGATCGGTCGCCGCATCCTGGGAAAGCCCGCCGATGCCGCGGAGGCGGCGCGCTTCCTGCGCGGCCTGTCGGGGCGGCGGCACCGCGTGCTGACAGCCGTGGTCCTGCGGACGGGGGACCGGTTCCGGGAGCGCCTGGTCGAGACGGTCGTCAAGGTGCGCCGACTGTCGGATGCGCAGATTGCCGACTACATCGCGTCGGGCGAGTGGCAGGGCAAGGCGGGCGGCTACGCGATTCAGGGGCGTTTTGCGGCGCATGTGGAATGGCTTTCGGGATCGTTCACGGGTGTCGTCGGCCTGCCCCTGGCCGAGACGGCGGCGCTTTTGTCGGCGGCGGGGTTCGCGACACCGGTCGGGCCCGCCCTGCCGCAGACCGAAGGGCGATTGGCATGAAGGGCCGGGTGGTTGTCCTAGGCCGGATCGGCGGGCGAGAGGCGGCGGCGCTGGTGGTCGACGGGCGGCTGGACGATCTGCTCGTCGCCCCGCCCGAGAATGCCCCTCCGGCACCGGGCACGATCCTGCGCGGGGTTGCTGACCGCCCGGTGAAAGGCCTGGGCGGCATGTTCCTGCGACTGCCCGATGGCGCGCGCGGATTTCTGAAGGACACTGACGGGATCGCCCCCGGGCAGGGGCTGATCGTGCAGGTCGCGGGCGTGGCGGAACCGGGCAAGGCGGTGCCCGTCACGCGGAGGCTGGTGGTGAAGGGGCGCTATGCGATCGTCACGCCCGGTGCCACGGGCCTGAATGTCTCGCGCCAGGTGCGGGAGCCGGCCGAGCGGGTGCGGCTGCAGGCGCTGCTCGATGGGGCCGGCGAACCTGACGGGGCGGCCCACGCTGATGAGGGGGCGATCCTGCGGTCGGCCGCAGCCGGAGCGGACGCGGCCGACATCCTGGCCGAACTGGCCGAACTGCGGTCGGTTGCCCGGCGCATCGCCGCGGATACCGCAGGTGCGCCGGAGTGCCTGCTTGACGCGCCAGGCCCGCACGAGGCGGCCTGGCGCGACTGGGCCGATCCGCCTCCGGACGGGGTCGAGGAGGGCGCGGATGCCTTCGCCCGGACGGGTGCCGACGATCTGGTCGCCGAGCTTCTTAACCCGGTCGCGGGCCTTCCTGGCGGGGGCTTCATGGCGATCGAGCCGACGCGCGCGCTGGTCGCGGTCGACGTGAACACCGGCCCCGACACCTCGCCCGCCGCCGGGCTGAAAGCCAACATCGCGGCGGCCCGCGACCTGCCGAGGCAGCTGCGCCTGCGCGGGCTTGGCGGGCAGGTCGTGGTGGGCTTCGCGCCCATGCCCAAGCGCGACCGCGCGGCGCTGGACCAGCAGATCCGGGCGGCGTTCCGGGCCGACGCGGGCGAGGCGACACTGGCGGGCTGGACCGCGCTGGGCAATTTCGAGCTGCAGCGTCGGCGCGACCGGATGCCGCTGGCCACGGCCCTTCATGTCGGCGAGGTGCGCAGGTGAGCTGCCCGATCTGCCACAAGGACACCGACATCCGGTATCGTCCGTTCTGTTCGCGCCGCTGCGCGGATATCGACCTGGGGCGATGGCTGACCGGGGGCTACGTCATCCCGGGTGGTTCGCACGAACCCGAAGACGGGCCCGAGACTGATGGCAGAGCCGGGGGACCGGACGATCCCGCCGGGGCCCCCGGCGGGGGGCGGCCACGCCACCACTGAGGGCCGGATTTCCCTCTGGACAGCCCCCCGCCCCTCGCCTAAAGAAGCCGCCACCAGAGTGCCCAGGTAGCTCAGTCGGTAGAGCAGCGGATTGAAAATCCGCGTGTCGGTGGTTCGATTCCGCCCCTGGGCACCAAACAAGTCTTCAAGACCACTCAACAACAAACCTCTGTACTTGGTGCGCATTCGTCTGACAGCACCAGTCGATTTGGTCAGCCGGTCATTGCGGGCGCATGACGCTCGGGTGAACCCGGCGGTCAGCGCCGGGTTCGCTTGCCTTTCTGCCAGGCGGGGGGCAGGTCGCCCGCCATGATGCAGCCGTAGGGGTCGATGCAGTCCACCACATCGGCCAGCCCGTAGTCGGCGATCTGGCGCATCACCTTCTCGGCCGGTTTGTAGCTGGACGGCAGTTCCGACGCGTCGACCGCCCCGGCGTGGAAGCGGATGTCGAGGCCCTGCGTTTCCGCCGCCAGCATCTGGTCGGGCGTCACCCCGGCCATCCGGCGCTTGTGTTCGGTGCGCGAGAAGTTGCGGCCAGCCCCGTGCGGCGCAAACCCGAGCGCATGACCGGCATCCTTCCCGCGCACGACCAGAACCGGCTGCGCCATGTTCAAGGGGATCAGGGTCAGCCCCGTCGTGTCCGCCGCATAATCGCCCCATGCCGGGGTCGCCCCCTTGCCGTGGTAGTAGAGATCGCCGCGCCGGAAGACGAAGTTGTGTTCGTTCCAGTAGCGGTCACCGGGGGTCGCCCGCAGCCGCTCCACCACCGACTGGTGCAGCGCGTTGTGGTTGGCTTTGGTCCAGCGGCGGATCACCTGCAGCGCGTCCCAGTAGTCGCGCCCTTCCTGCGTATCGGCGGGAATCCAGGCGTTCTGCTTCAGCGTCGCGGGCGACAGATCGCGACGAAAGCGTTCGGCGACCTCCATACCGGCCTTGTACAGAAGACCCCCCGGCCCGCGCGAGCCGTGGTGCGTAACCATCGCCACACGGCCCGTGGCCCGGCTGCGCCCGATGAAGAGGAAGTGGTTCCCGTCGCCCTGCGTGCCCATATGGGCCTGCGCGGCATGGATCATCCGACCGTCCTTGAGGAACGGATTGGTTCGGAATTCGTCCATCAGATCGAGCGAGACGGTGTAGCGGTTGCCCTGGTCTCGCCCACCGGGGCCGAAATGGGTGATGGCGCTGGCGGCGTCCAGCGCCGCCTTCGGATCGACATGCCCAAGGTCGGTGATCATCACCGAACAGCAGATGTCGGCGGAATGCATCCCCGGATGGATCGCATTCCGCGTGGCGACCACCCCGCCCACCGGGATCGTGCCGATGGGACCTGCCGGACAGGCGTCGGGCATGATGGACCCGGCGACGGCCGTGGGGGTCTTCAGAACCTCGGTCATCGTGGCCTTGCAGTCGGAGAGGTTCTTTTCCTCGTCCGGGTCTTCGGCGCGGATGTTGACTTCCAGCTTGATCGCGCCTGCGGGGTGCAGGTCCAGCGCCGGGGGCGGCAGGTCGGCGGCCAGAAGGGCGCGCACGGCGTCTCGGTCGGCGCCACCGGTCAGGGCCGCGTTCGCACGTTCGATCAGCGCCGGGAAGGCGCGGCCGGGCCGGTGGCCCCAGGCTTTCAGGTCGTCGCCGGTGATCGGCCCGGTGGTCGGCTCGGTGGTCGGGGTCATTGCATCGGTCATCATCTCATTCACTCACATCTTGGGCCCCGGCGACAAGGGTTTGGCGACACGTCGTGCTCTATCCGCTGAGCTACGCGCCCACAGTGTTGGAGGGCGCGGCGGGACTCGAACCCGCGACCACGAGGGGGACAGCCTGTAGTGCCGCACGGCATTCGCCGGGGTTTAGTTGGTCCAACCCTTGCGGGCCGTGGAAACTGGCTGGAGGGGAAGGATTCGAACCCTCGACCTACGGGACCAAAACCCGCTGCTCTGCCAACTGAGCTACCCTCCATCAGGACTTCGGTATTGGCCGGGGCGACAAGGGGGAAGAGACTATGGGACCCCCGGCCACACCGTTGGCCGCTCGCATGGGTGGGGGCTTGAACCCCACAGGGTCACCGCTTGGTGCGCTGTAGTCCCTTCGGCATTCGCCTCGGTAGTCGGGTCCGGCGACAAGGATGGCAGGACATCTTTTCCCTGAGCTACGCTTTCGCGGCGCGAGTCGAACGCGCGACCTCCGGGTTGCCCCGGCGCTCTAACCTGTAGTCCTGCCGGCATTCGCCGGGTCGTTCTCCTTTCTTTCCTGGTCCCGGCGACAAGGGTCTGCGACACGGTTCATGTGCTCTACCTGACTGAGCTACGGGCGAATGGGCGCCCGGCGGGAGTCGAACCCGCGACCACAAGATTAGCTGTAGTGCCGCCAGCATTCGCCGGGAAATCTGGTCCAGAAGGACAAGGTTGACGAGACATCCCAGCTTGTGCAGGGGCTGGAATCGAACCAGCTGAACCATGTAGTCCCGTCGGCATTCCTTCCGGTATCCCCGGCCCAAAGGCCGGGGAAAGTGTCAAAGGGCGACCGCCCGGATCTCACCGACCCAGTGGTCGGGGCCCATCCGGCCGGCCGCGAAGGCGGCGATCTGGTCGAAGACCGCGTCCGAGAAGCCGCCGATATTCAGGACGTCTTCCCGTTCCGCCGCCTGCGGCGTGCCATACGGCTGAATGTCGATGCAGACGAGTTTCGCCGCCCGGTTCCGGGCCTTGAGCTTCGCCCACTCCGCCATCATCGCCGTCGCCTGCCCGCCTTGCCGACCATCGACCCAGGACTGGTTGTCCGAGACGAAGATCACCAGGTCAGGCGCCAGGCCCGCCTTGTTCAGCGCCGCCAGCGGGGCCGAGCAGTTGGTCCCGCCCCCGCCCAGCGCCGCAAGACGCTCGGCGTTGGTCAGGATCGTGTCGCGCGCCTCGAGCCGGACATCGCGCACCCCCACCTCGAAGGGCAGGACACACGTGGCCGGGTTCTTGCGAACCACCGCCGCCGCGACCAGGGCCGCCACGTCGATGCAGCGCACCGCCGTTGTGGCCCCCTTGCGGAAGCCCGTGACGGGCGAGGACATCGAGCCGGACACGTCCGGGCAGACCGCGACCGTGCCTTGCAGCACCGGCACGTTGGACACCGAAGCCTCCATCGCGTCGTGCAGTGCCTCACGCAGCCGCAGGTCCGCCCCGGCCTCCAGCGCCCGCAGGGTCGCCAGAAGCTGGTAGGGCATCGCCTTGGAGGCCTTGATGCGGGCCGGGTCACGCAACACTGACGCCACATGATCGACCGTTCCGGGCACCGTGAAGGCCCCCTTGCGGTCCAGCATGTTCAGCCCCTGCCGCAGCGTCGCCCAGGAGGCCCGGCCTGCCACCTCGGCCCATTGCGCGGGCGTCAGCGTCAGGTCGGACAGCATCTGGAACGGCACGTCCGGCACCGTGGCCGTGGCCCCGGCGCGGAAGGCGATCAGGTCCTGCACGACCTGCGGCAGCGCCGCCGTGTCGGCCGGTTTCCCGATGGCCCAGGCATAGAAGGCTGCCCGCGATGCCGTTTCCGGCTTCGGGTGCACCATCCGGATCACATCCGCCAGCGACGGGTCGTTCCCGACCATCGCCGCCATCAGCTGCGCATCCGTCGCCCCGTTCAGCCAGCCCTGCACCATCGCTTTGGGGCGCGAGCCGAGCGATTTCCGCCCCGCCCGCCCCGACCGCAGGATCTGCACGAAGGTCCGCAGCATCTTGCCCGAGGTCACGACCTTCGGGAACGCCCGCGCAAACAGCACCGGGTCGCGGCTGGCCAGCACCGCCAGAAGCAGCGCGGGCGTGTCCTTCATGTGGCCCTTGGCCCGAACGTGAACGGCGGTCTTGGCGAGGAACAGGGGCTCCACCGCCTCGGCCGCGGCGACCAGGGCGGTCACTTCGGCCTCGGCATCCTGGTAGAACCCGCCCCCGAAGGTGCCGGTCATGGCCAGCTGCGCCAGCTTGTGCTCGGCATCAAGGGCGTAGGCCTTGGTGCCGTGAGCGGTCTGGGCGGTTGCCTTCGGCAGCAACCGCCCCACCACCGATGCAAACACGGATTTGTTTGCCATGATCGTCTTCCCTCTGTTTTGCCAGGCCTTTTTGCCCTGAAAGGCTGTTGAGGGAAAGAAAACCGATAGTCGAACCTAAAGCTTTGTAATCGAAACGAAAAAACGCAGAATCGCGGCTCTTGCCTCATTGACCGACGATACGATAGTATCGCACCTTATCGAATGGGATAAATCTTATGCGCAACGTCGTCATCGGCTTTCTCGGCACCCAGCTTGACATGGGCAAGCGCCGCGAATGGCGGCCTTCGGTTCAACTTTGCCAGCACGCGGGCTTTCCCGTCGACCGGCTGGAGCTGATCCACGACAAGCGCCACTATCACCTTGCCTGCAACGTCGCCGCCGCGATCGGTCGTATCTCGCCCGAATCAGAGGTGCGGCTGGTCAATATCGACATGGCCGACCCCTGGGACTTTCAGGAGGTCTACGGCAAGCTCTACGACTTCGCCGCCGACTATGGGTTTGACGAGGATCGCGAGCGGTATCACATCCACCTGACCACCGGCACGCATGTGGCGCAGATCTGCTGGTTCCTCTTGACCGAAAGCCGCCACATCCCCGCCCGCCTGATCCAGACCGGCCCCCCGCGGGACGGGGGCGAGCCGCAGGGGACGCTGGATGTCATCGATCTTGACCTCACGCGCTACAACGCCCTGCAACGCCGGTTCGACGTGGCCAGCCGGGAGCATGCGGCCCTGCTTCTGGGGGGTGTCGAAACCCGGTCGCCCGCGATGCGCAGCATGATCGAGCGGCTGGATCGGGTGGCGGGCATGACCGATGCGCCGATCTTTCTGGTGGGCGAGGCGGGGACCGGAAAGTCATCGCTTGCCACGCGGCTGCACGAGCTGAAGCTGGTGCATCGCCGGGTCAAGGGTCGGCTTGTGCACGTCAACTGCACGACGCTGCGCGACGGGGCCCTGCCTGCGCTTCTGGGTCAGCGGCGGACAGCGACGGGGCTGCCCGGCAGCGAAAGGCCCGGCTTTCTGCGGGAGGCTGACGGCGGCGTGCTGTTCCTGGACCAGATCGACGAACTGCCACCCGAGGCGCAGGCGGCGGTGTTGCAGGCGCTGGAAAGCGGGCGCTACTGCCCTGTCGGGTCCGAGGCCGAAGTCTCGGTGCGGCTGCAACTGATCGCCTCGGCAAGCCTTGATCCCGGCGCTCTGGTCAAATCCGGCAGGCTGCGTCCCGATCTGCAAGCGCGCCTGGCGCAGTGGCAATTCCGGCTGCCGCCCTTGCGCGAGCGGCGCGAGGATATCGAAGGGCACCTTCTGCATCTGACGGCGGACAGCGAACGGCAGCTTGGCCGCAAGACCGGCTTCAACGCCGACGCGCTGGCGCGATATCTGCGCTTTGCCAGTGATCCGGCGACCCACTGGCCGGGAAACCTGCGGGACCTGCAGGCCTCGGTCGGCCGACTGACAGTGCTGGCCGAGCGAGGGCGCGTGACGCTGGCGATGGTCGAGGATGAGATCGCGCTTCTGGCGGACCAGTGGGCGGCGGCCGATGCCGACCCGGATGGAACGCTGCTCGCCGAGGTGCTGGGCGATCCGTCGGCGCTGGATGTCTTTGACCGCGTCCAGCTGGCTGCGGTGATCCGCACCTGCCGCCAGAGCAGCAGCCTGTCCGCCGCCGGGCGACGACTGTTCGCGGCCTCGCGTGCCGAAAAGTCCAGCCAGAACGACGCCGACCGGCTGCGCAAGTATTTGGCCCGTTTCGGGCTGGACTGGGCCGCAGTGGCGGCGTGACCCGCACCGCGAAGAGTTCGCGCCACCACAGGGCAACCTTGCGTTCCCGGCGCGACTGCCCTCTAGTTAAGGCAGATTTCAAGTGCTTTTGACGTGCGTCGCGGGGGTCAGGTTTGGCAGCTTTGCGCCAGGAGATGATCGAGGCAGCCGCGCCGGATCAGGCCTCGCTCGCGGCGGCAGTCAAGCTCTTGAAGGCGTCGCTTTGGTCAAACCTCGGTGGTTCGGCCGACGGGCGTCTGGTCTGGGGGGATTGCCAGGGATCGGGGGCCAACCCCTATCGGCTGGCGGTTGATCTGTCCGACACCGGCAGCAAATGTTCATGCCCGTCCCGCAAGTTTCCTTGCAAGCACGCGCTGGCGCTGATGCTGATGCACAGCCGAGGCCAGGCCTTTCCGGCCGCCGATGTGCCGCAATGGGTGGTCGAATGGATGGGGCGCCGAAGGGGCGGGGTGGTTACCAGCGCAGCCACGGGCAGCGGCCCGTCCCTGGCTGCCGTGGTCGAGGCGCCCGAAGTCCCGCCCGACCCCAAGGCCGACGCGCGGCGCGAGGCGCAGAAGGCCCGGCGCGACGCCGAGACCGGGGCGGCCATCCGGGCGGGTCTGGCCGATCTTGAGGGCTGGGTGTCCGACCAGCTGCGCGGCGGGCTTTCGGGGTTGATGTCCAACCTGCAGGCGCGCTGTCGCCAGGTGGCGGCCCGGATGGTCGATGCGCGGATGGGCGGATTGGCCGCGCGGATCGACGAGCTGCCTGCGCGCCTTCTTTCGCTGCCGGCGGCGCGTCGCGCGGATGCGCTGGTTGCCGAGCTTGGCAATCTGGTCCTGATGTCGCGCGCCTGGGGGGACGGTTCGGCCCCGGACCCGGGCCTGCGCCGCCAGATCGCCACAACCGAACCGCGCGAGGCGCTGTTGTCCGACGCCTCGGCCCTGCGAGTGACGGCCCTGTGGTCGGTCTGCGCCGCGCGCGAGGTTACGCGCCGCGACGGGCTGGTGGCGCAGTCGACCTGGCTTGCGAACCGAGGCGAGGGCCCGGCCTTTGCGCTGTTGCAGGACTTCTTCCCCGCCTCGGCCGGACGGCGCAGCGCCGCCTTTGTCGAAGGCGACAGCTTCGGGGCCGAGCTTGTCTTCTACCCATCGCCCCATCCCTTGCGGGCGCAGATCGTGCAGCGCTGCGATGTTCCTTCTGCCGTGTCGCCACCAGAAGCGCCCGATGACCCCTTGGACGCCTATGCCACCGCATTGTGTCGGGAGCCCTGGATCACCGAAGTGCCCCTTTCGCTGCCGCAAGGCCGGCTGGCCACGGCCGAGGATGGCGCGATTTGGTGGCAGGGCAAGGCGCGTGCCTTGCCGGTTCTGGCGGCCGACGTGCCGGAGGTCGCCCTGGGTCTGCCCCTTGGTCGTGCGGCGATGATCTGGGACGGCCATCAGGGACGGATGCTGGAGGCCGAGACGCCGCTGGGCAGGATCGGCTTTCATGGCTGAGCCGCTGACAACCATTCTCGCCGCCGTCCGGTCCCGCTGGATGATCGGCGGGGATGGCGCGGCGGCAGATCACCCGCTGGTCGCCGGGTCATCGGAGGCCGAGGCCGATCTGCGTCTTCTGGCCGTCGCGGGCCAGTATCAGCGGCTTGTCCAGCCGCCGCAGCCCCCGGTTCTGAACCTGCGGCCTGATCTGCCGTCGCTGGCCTTGCCGTTCCTGCCCGATACCCTGCGGCCCCTGGCGCGCCGCCTTTTGCAGGACAAGGGCGACCCGTCGCTGTTGTTGGCGGGTCTTGTGGCGCGGCGCGGCCATGTCCTGCATCCGGCGGACTGGATGCCGCCCCGGGGTGCCTATCTGCCCGAGGTGTATCACCCGCTGCAAGCCTGGCAGGCAGGGCAGTCGGCCAAGGACGCTCAGCTGTCGTCCGAGACCTGGCTAGACCTGTCCAGGGCCGAGCGTCTGGCGCAGTTCCTGGTGTTGAGGCAGGGCGATCCGGCGGCGGCGCGCGAGCTTTTGTCCGCGCATCTGGCACCCTGTCCTGCTGACGAGCGGGTGGCCCTGGTCGAGGCGCTGGCGCAGGGTCTTGGACCAGAGGACATGGATTTCCTTCGGGGGCTGGCCGAGGACCGGTCGGAGAAGGTCCGCAAAGCGGCGGCGCATCTGCTGGCGCGGCTGGGTCAGGCCGAGGACGATCCGCTGGCCGTCGAGGCGGCGGCGATGTTCGAGGTCGGAGCGGAGGGGCTGATCCGGCGGCGCAAGGTCCTGCGGCTGAACCCCAAGGCCAAGGAGGCGCAGTTGCGGTCGTTGATCCAGACCCTGCCGGAGGTCAGCCTGTCGGGCCTTGCCCGGGCGCTCGGCCTTGGCGCAGGCGAGGTCGTGGCCTTGTGGCAGATCGATAAGGTGCCGCATCAGATCCACCATGCGCTGACCACCATGATCGCCCGGACGGCGTCGGATGCGGATATTGCGGCCTACTGGCAAAGGCTGATGTCCGAGCCCGACACGGCACGGGCCCAACTTCCGATCCTGTTTCCGCGCCTGACCGCACCGGATCAAGTCGCGGCCTGCCTGTGGCTGATTTCGCAGGCCGAACTGGGGGCGAGCGCGGAAATCCTGTCCATGATGGGGGTTGGGGTTCCGGCCCTTGTCTCTCAGGCGCTGACCGCCCAGCGGAAGGGCCTGGTCGAGCTGATCCGGCTGGCGCAGGACAGCACCCCGGACAAGGCCGCCGCCGCGCGGGCCGATGCCCAGCGGCTGGCCGGACTTATCGCCACGCTTGGCCTGTTGCTGACGGCGGATGACGCCGCGCTGGTGCTGCAAACCGTGACGGCCGCCGGCATCCATCCGGCTGACCCGATGCTTGACCGCCTTACCTTCAACGCTGCCTTGAAAGGTTCCTGAATGTCCGACATCCAGCGCCCGCCCGCCGAACAGCTTTTCGCCGGGGAACTCGCTGCCCTAAAGGCCGAGGACAAGGCCGAACGGCCCGAGGGCTGGGTTCTGTCGCCAAAGGCCGTGGTCACCTACATCTTGGGCGGCACGGCGGCGGATGGGACGGTGATCTCGCCGAAATACGTGGGCTCACGGCGGTTGATCGAGACGGCGGTGGCGACGCTCGCGACCGACCGGGCGCTCTTGCTGCTGGGCGTGCCGGGGACGGCGAAGTCCTGGGTTTCGGAACATCTGGCGGCGGCGATCGCGGGCGACAGCACGATGGTGGTGCAATGCACGTCCGGAACGGACGAAAACCAGATCCGCTACAGCTGGAACTATGCCGAGCTTCTGGCCAAGGGGCCGTCGCAGAACGCGCTTGTACAAACTCCGCTCTATCGGGCGATGGATCAGGGCAAGCTTTGCCGGCTGGAGGAGCTGACGCGGATGGGCTCGGATGTGCAGGACACGCTGATCACGGTCCTGTCTGAAAAGATGATGCCGGTGCCGGAACTGAACAGCGCGGTCTATGCCAAGCGCGGCTTCAACATCATCGCGACGGCGAACAACCGGGACAAGGGGGTGAACGAGCTGTCCTCGGCGCTGAAGCGGCGGTTCAACGTGGTTGTGCTGCCCTTGCCGTCCGACATCGAGGAAGAGGTGGCCATCGTCACCCGCCGCGTGGGCGAGATGGGGGGCGGCCTGTCCTTGCCGGTGCCCAAGGGCGCGGCGGCCGAGGTGGAGCGGGTCGTGACCATTTTCCGCGAGTTGCGCGACGGCAAGACGCTGGATGGCAAGATCGCGCTGAAGGTGCCCTCGGGGTCGCTCTCCACGGCCGAGGCGATTGCGGTGGTGGTGGGGGGGCTGAGCCAGGCCGCCTGGTTCATGGACGGCGCGCTGGATGCCGAGGCGCTGGCGCCGACGCTGCTGGGGGCCATCGTCAAGGACCCGGTGCAGGACAAGCTGGTGCTGGAGGAGTACCTCGAAGGCGTCTTGAAGAAGCGCCGCGACTATGCGGGCTACTACACGGCGCTGACCGACCTGCTGTGACGACCGGGGTCCATTACTTCGGCGTTCGCCACCACGGGCCGGGATCGGCCCGCCGTCTGGTGCAGGCCCTGGACCGCCTCAGCCCCCGGCAGGTGCTGATCGAGGGGCCGTCCGACCTGTCGGACCTGATGCCCGCGCTGGCCCACCCGCAGGCGCAGCCACCGCTCGCGCTGCTGGCTTACGCCGAGGATGATCCGTCGCGCGCGTCGTTCTGGCCCTTCGACGTCTATTCGCCCGAGTATCAGGCGATCCGGTGGGCGTTGGCACACGGAGCGGCGACACAGTGCATCGACCTTCCGTCGGGCGTGAAGCTTGCATCCGGGCCCGAGGATAACCCGCCCGCGCTGCGGGACGACCCGATTGCGGCGCTGGCGACGGCGGCGGGGCATGACGATCCGGAAAGCTGGTGGAGCGACCTGTTCGAGCTTTCGGGCGAAGCGGACGTGTTTGACGCCGTGGCCCGGGCGATGGCCACGTTGCGCGATGGCCAGCCCGCCACGGGCGACGACATCCCTCGAGAGGCGCAGATGCGGTTGGCGATTGCCGAGGCGGCAAAGGGTGAGGGGCCGATTGCCGTGGTCTGCGGGGCCTGGCATGTGCCCGCGCTGGTGGCGGCCCATCCTAGGGGCGCGGACCGTGAGGCGCTGAAGGGCGTGCCGCGCGTGAAGACGCGGGCGACCTGGGTGCCCTGGACCACGCAACGTCTGGCGCGCCAGTCGGGCTATGGGGCGGGCGTTCCGGCGCCGGGATGGTACCGGCATCTGTGGGAACAGGGCGCGGGGCAGGGCGCGTCGGTACGCTGGGTCGCCCGGATCGGCGCGGCGCTGCGGGCGGCGGGGCATCTTGTGTCGACCGCGAGCCTGATCGAGGTGCAGCGTTTGGCCGTCAGCCTGGCCGCGCTGCGCGACCGCCCGGCCCCGGGGTTCGAGGAACTGCGCGAAGCCTCGGTCGCCTGCCTGATGGGCGGCTCGCCTGAGCTTTGGTCGCTGGTCGAGGCCGAACTGCTTCTGGGCAATCTGGTCGGGACCATTCCCCCCGACCTGCCACTTGCGCCGCTCTTGGACGATCTGGAGCGCCAACAGAAGGCCACGCGCCTGAAACCCGAGGCACTGCCGCGCGAGGTGATGATCGACTTGCGGTCGGACGGCGGTACGGCCCGGTCGCAGCTGTTGCACCGGCTGGCGATCCTGGGCGTGCCCTGGGGCCGGATCACCGATGCGGGCCGCAGCCGCGGCACCTTCCGCGAGAAATGGCTTCTGGCCTGGGAGCCAGAGCATGCCGTGGCCCTGGTCGACAACCTGATCTGGGGGCCGACCATCGAGGCGGCGGCCTCGGCCTTGCTGGTGGATAGGATGCACAAGGCCGCCAGTCTTGCGCATCTCGCGGGGGCGGTCGAACGGGCGCTTGTGGCCGATCTGCCGAAGGCGGCAGAGGCGGGCATTGCGCTTCTGGACAGGCTGGCCGCCCGGACCGATGACGCCGGGGCGCTGCTTGCCGCCTTGCCATCCCTGGTCGATACGCTGCGCTACGGGACAGCCCGTGACATTGACCGCGCGCCGCTGGCCGCGCTGGCCGAGCGTGTGACCACGCAGGCCGCCGTCGCCTTGCCCTATGCCGGACGCAACCTCGACGCCGCAACTGCGGCGGACCTTTCAACGTCCGTCATCGCGGCCCATCGGGCCGTGCTTCTGGCCGAATTCCCGGACCCCCTGCGCGCGGCCTGGCTGGGCGCGCTGTCCGCCCTGTCCTCCGCCCCCCAAACCGCGCGCCAGCTGGCCGGATGCGCGACACGCCTGCTCTACGAAGCCGCCGAGATTTCGCCCGGCGATGTGGCCGACCGCATCAGCCTCGCCCTGTCGCCAGGCACGCCAGTGGCCGAAGCCGCCGCCTACTTCGAAGGGTTCTTCGGGGGTGCCAGCCAGCGGCTGATCCATGATGCGGCGCTGTGCGGGGCGGTGGACGGCTGGATGCAGGGTCTTGACGAAGCGGATTTCGTCGCCGCCCTGCCGCTGTTCCGCCGGGTCTTTTCCGGCCTTGCCCGCACCGAGCGGCAGATGCTGATGCAGGCGGCGCTAACCGGCCCTCGACATGCGCCGGTGTCCGAAGACGAAGCCCATCCCCTTTGGGAGGCGCATCTGGCCACTTTGACCCGGATCCTGACCGGCGGAGGCTATCCGTGAGCGAACGCAAACGCCGCTGGTCCCTTGCACTTGGCGGGGAAGACGGAGAGCTCACCGAAACCGACCGCCGGATGAGCCTGGCGCTCGACGCCCTATATGACGAGGGTGTGCCGAAGACGGCGGGCCTGGGTGGGTCCGCCCCGCGCGTGGCGCGATGGCTGGGCGACATCCGCGAATTCTTTCCGGCCCCGGTCGTGCAGGTGATCCAGAAGGACGCCTTCGACCGCAAGGGTCTGCGCCAGATGCTGTTGCAGCCCGAATTCCTGGCCACGGTCGAGGCCGACGTTCATCTGGTTGCGGACCTGATTTCCCTGCGCAAGGTGATGCCGGACAAGACGATCGAGACCGCCCGCCAGGTCATTTCGAAGGTCGTCGCCGATCTGATGGAACGGCTGGAGGCCCGGATGACCGAGGCAATTCGCGGGGCGCTTGACCGCAGCCAGCGCACCAGCCGCCCGCGCTTTGCCGATATCGATTGGCCGCGAACGGTCCGCGCGAACCTGTCACACTACCAGGCCGATCTGCAGACCGTGATCCCGGAACGGCTGGTTGGCTTTCGGCGGCGGCAGCGGCGGCAGGCCGATTTGGACGAGGTGGTGCTTTGCGTGGACCAGTCGGGGTCGATGGCGACCTCGGTCGTCTATTCCTCGATTTTCGCGGCGGTGATGGCGTCGCTCCCGGCGGTGAAGACCCGGCTTGTCTGTTTCGATACGGCCATCGTCGATCTGACCGATGATCTGGCCGACCCCGTGCAGGTGCTGTTCGGCGTGCAGCTTGGCGGCGGGACCGACATCAACCGCGCCATCGCCTATTGCGAGGACCAGATCGAGCGGCCGTCGAAGACGCACCTCGTGCTGATTTCGGACCTGTTCGAAGGGGGCAACGCGGAAGAACTCTTGGGTCGGATCGCCCGGCTTGTCGCCGCCGGGGTGAACGTGATCGCACTTCTGGCGCTGACCGATACCGGCCGACCGGGGTATGACCCGAAGAATGCCGAAGCCTTCGCCGCCCTTGGCGTGCCGGTCTTTGCCTGCACGCCCGACCAGTTTCCCGCCCTTATGGCCGCAGCACTCAGGCGACAAGACATCGCGGCCTGGGCGGCAGCACAGGACATAAAGCTCGCAAGGTAAATTTGCGGCGGGGCCACGCCCATCGCCCGGCGCTGCCCGCTGCCCGTCACCCGCGACATCCATCGGGCACCGCCGTCCGTGCGGTGGTGAAGCCAAAGTCCACCGCCGTCAGGCAGCTTCCCAGGCGAAGCAGTGGGAAACGATCGGGCGCTCAAGCGATGAAGCGGGGGCATCGCGGACAGTCCTATGGCCGGGTTTCGATCCACCCGGCAATCCAGCTTCTCGACTGTGTCCGATGAGATGCAATGGCTCTCGCTGAGTTTGAACGGAAAGGCAACACCCTTTTGTAACAATGGGTTGTGAGACTTCGTGATGCGTCTTGAGACACCCTGAGACGGCCAAACTGTGCGGCGTCTGGGCACCACTAGACCATCCGCTCCGAGGCGCCTGTTGCTGACCCGGCCCGTTTGGGCCGTGGCCGGTTGACGTTTGCCCGGCCCTGTCACCTGCCCATGAGGCTTCCTTGCCGGGCTGTCGGCGCGCGACCGCGCCGGGGGGGGCGCTTCCCAGCGTGGCGGGTCCGGGTGCGGTCCAATTGGACAGGGCGCCGTGGACAGGGCGTGCCTCCTGCGCGACCGGGTGACGGCCGCCGACGCGGCGATGCCCTATCGCGGGGCTTTTCCTGCGCGCGCGGCCAGGGATGCCAGCCAGTCCACGTCGTCACCCGAGATCGTGTCGACGACGCCCGCCGCCAGCCAGTCTTCGAACCCCGCCAGAAGGTCGAGCCCCGCCTCGGCATACCGCGCGTAGACATCGGGCCGCTGAAAATGGTGGCGGACGGCGATGCCTGCGCTGTGCAGGGCCTCGCCATCCTCGGGGCGGAACATGCCGTGTTCGACCGAAACGGAATCAAGCCGCGCGGCGCGGGCCAGCGCGGGAAGGTCGGTGTGGCGGGCATGCAGGATGCCTTCGGTGCGCAGGCCCGGCACGCGGTCCTTCAAGGCGACCAGCACGGTATGGTCGAAAGAGATGAAGATCGCCCCGTCAAATCCGCCGGGTCGCGCGCCCAGCGCGGCGATACGTGTAAAGGTTCGGTCGAGGTCGCGGAATTCCTTGATCTCCACGACCAGGCCAAGCCCGAGGTTTCCGGCATGGTCCAGCGCCTCGGCCAGCGTCGGGACGGGCTCGCCCGCGAAATCGGGGCTGAACCAGCTGCCCGCGTCGAGGTTGCGGATGTCATCCAGGGTCGCCTCCGAGACAAGGCCGCGGCCGTCGGTGGTGCGATCAAGGAAATCGTCATGCATCAGAACCAGTTCGCCGTCCGACGTCAGCATCACGTCGATTTCCGCGCTGGACCCGCCCGCATCATGCGTGGCGGTCAGCGCGGCCAGCGTGTTCTCTGGCGCAGCGATGGAATTGCCGCGGTGGCCGCAGACATGGACGAAGCCGGTCTGGCTGTGAAGCAGTTGGAACATCGGCGGAAGCCTTCCTGTCAGGGTTGTTGCATCAGAGTTTGCCCATACCGGCGGCCAGCGCGCCGTCGTTCTTCAGCGCCCGCTCGGCAAGGAAGAAGATCAGCACGGTCGGCACCAGCACGATGAAGGTCACCACCGCCGCGTTCGGGAAGATCATCACCTTCCCGCCCAGCACGGCCCACAGCTTGACCGTCAGCGTTTCCACCTGGGGCGCGCCGACGATGAAGGTCTTCTCGAACTCCTCGAAGCTGGACACGAAGGTCAGCATCCCGCCCGCGACCAGACCCGGCCAGGACAGGGGCGCGATCAGGTGCAGGCCGACCCGCAGGGGCGATGCGCCCAGGGTGCGGGCCGCGTGGATCAGGTCGGCGGGCACGGCTTCCAGCGTGGCCGACAGGATGCGGATCATGAAGGGAAGGGTGCCGATCGTCTGTGCCAGGATCACGCCCGGCACGCTGTAGGCCAGCCCCGCCCGGAAGAAGACAAAGCCGATGCCGATGCCGACGACCAGTCCCGGCACGATCAGGGGGGCCAGGATGAACATCTCGACCAGCCGCTTGGCGCGGAAGGGGATCTTCGCCAGCGCGAAGGCGGTGGGCAGGGCCAGCAGGGCCGACAGGGCGGTGACGGCGATGGCGATCAGGGTGGACAGGGCGATGCTTTGGATCAGGCTGCGGTCGGCGGCGATGGCGCGCCAGTGATGCAGCGACACTGCGCGGGGCAGGATGTCGGGGGCGAACCAGCCGCCTTTCGGTTCCACCAGCGACCACAGGGCGGCCACCACCATCGGCGCGACCAGTGTCAGCGCAAGCGCCGCGTAAAGGCCGACCGACAGCCAGATCGCGCCGCGCGCCCGGTTCATCGCGTCTCGCCCCCGGTGGCGTGGCGCAGGCCCGCGGTGGCGTGGTAGTAGGCAACCAGCACAAGTCCGGCGATGGCCGATATGGCGGTGCCCATCGCGGCGGCAAGACCCCAGTCGTTCCGGGTGTAGGCGGCCTCGTACATCCAGACCGACAGGGGCTTGGGGTAGATCGGGCCCAGAAGCGATGGCACCGCGAAGGCCCCGATGGACCCGATGAAGACCAGAAGCGTGGCGGCGGTGATGCCGGGCAGCGCAAGCGGCAGTTCGATCCGCCAGAAGACCTGCGCCCGTCCCGCACCCAGACTGCGCGCGGCAGGTGCAAGGTCGGCCGGAATCGCAGCCAGTGCGCCGCCGATGATGAGTGTCATGAAGGGAATGGATTTCCACGCCAGCGCGATGATGACGCCGAGCGACCAGTCGTCGCGGACCAGTTTCGGCAGCGACAGGCCAAGGGGCTTCAGCAGACGTGAAATCTCGCCACCCCGGTCGAAGAGGATCATCACGATGAAGGCGGCGACGATCCCCGGCACGACAAGGGGGATCTTGTACAGCGTCAGGAACAGCAGGCGCCCCGGAAAGCTCGCGCGCAGCACCACGGCCAGTGGCAGCGCGACGGCAAGGCTTGCCAACGTGGGCGCGACGGCGATCCAGATGGTCTGTGCGATCGCGTCGCGGTAGACGCTGTCGGTGATCAGCGTGACGTAGTTCGCGAGCGTCGGGCCGCTGTGCGGCGCGACCGGGCCCCCGGCCCCGATCCCGCCAAGCCCGAGGCTGGTGGCGAAGGCCAGCGCGAGGGGCAGGCCGAAGAACAGGGCAAGATAACCCACCCCGGGCAACAGAAGCAGGATCAGACCCACGCGGCTGGTGGTCATGCTGTGCCCCCGCTGGCCCTGTCCTGCCCGAAGGCTGTGGCGCTGTCGGGCGTCACGGCCAGAAGGTGAAGGTCGGCAGGAAACCCGATGGCGACCGGGCTGCCGGGCGGCAGGTCGACCGCCCCGCGCCCGGCTGAGCGGCAGCGCAACATCATGTCCCCCACCGCCACGCAGGTTTCGACGCCAGCGCCCAGGAACGTCGCGTCGACCACCCGGCCGGGTCCGTCGGGGCGGGGCGACAGCGTCAGGTCCTCGGGCCGGACCGACAGCGTCAGCGACCGTCCCTCGACCCAGCCCGGCAAAAGCGGCGCAGGGCCAAGCGGCTGGCCCCAGGGGGCCACGACATGCCCGCCGACCAGCGTGGCGGGGATGATGTTCGTGTGGCCCAGGAATTCGGCCGCAAAGCGGGTGCGCGGGCTGGAATACAGGGCGCGCGGCGTGCCGTCCTCGACGATGCGACCGTCATTCATCACCACCACGCGGTCGGCAAGGGCCAGCGCCTCGGCCTGGTCGTGGGTGACGTGGATCGTGGTGATGCCAAGCCTGCGCTGCAACGCGCGCAGTTCGTCGCGAAGCTGTTCGCGCAGCTTGGCGTCCAGGTTCGACATCGGCTCATCGAGGAGAAGCACCTGCGGTTCGATGGCCAGCGCCCGCGCCAGTGCGACGCGCTGCTGCTGGCCGCCCGACAGTTCGCGAGGGTAGCGCGCGCCAAGGCCGCCCAGGTCCACCAGCGCGAGTGCCGCCGTCACGCGCCGCGCGACGTCCGCCGCGGTGACCCCCCGCATCCGCAGGCCGAAGGCGACGTTGCGCTCGACGGTCATGTGCGGGAACAGGGCGTAGGACTGAAACACCAGCCCGATATTGCGCCGTTCGGGCGGCAGGGCATCGATACGCTGCCCGGACAGGCGGATTTCACCGGCGTCGGGCCGGGTGATCCCGGCGATCATCCGCAGCACGGTGGTCTTGCCGCATCCCGAGGGGCCAAGCAGCGCCACGTATTCGCCATCAGCCACGGCCAGCGAAAACCCGGTCACCGCGCGCGCAGGACCAAAGGCCTTGGTCAGGCCGCTTGCCGACAAGTCCGCCACGCCCCCTGGTCCCCTTTCGCCGCAAAGGGTCCACGGCCCTTCGGCCGCGAACCCCCTTCCTTCTTGTCCGGATCAGGCGCGGCCTCAGCCGCCCGCCTGCAGGATTTCGCGCACGAAGCGGTCGGCGGCAGCCGAGGTGACGGTGCCGACGATCCGCGGGCGGGCCAACGTGTCATACTGGTCCTGCGGGACCAGCCGGGCGACCACGTCGGGGCCAAGCGCCTTGCTGATGTCCAGCTTGGTGCGCGCCGAGCGCGAGCCGTTCACGGACAGCTTGTAGAGCTGGATTTCGTCCGACATGAGGTAGTCCATGAACAGAAGCGCCGCCGCCGTGTGCTGCGCACCCGAGGGGATCATCGCGCCGTCGCCGTCGCCCACTTCGCCTTCGGTCAGAAGGCGGGCCTTCACGGTCGGCGGGATCAGGCCGCGGCCGATGAAGTCGAACACCATGTCTTCCCAGACGGTGCCCACGTTGATTTCGCCGTTGGCAAACAGGTTCAGCGTGTCCGAGTTGCCGTTGGTGAATTCGACGTAGGGTTTCAGTTCCTTGAAGTAGGCCAGCACCGGTTCCATGCAGGGGCTGTCGGCCCAGGACTTCGCCTCGGCCTCGGTCAGGGTGTAGTCGTAAAGGCGGGCCTGGCAATCCTTGGTGGCCATCGCGAGGATGGCAGATTCCAGGAAGCCCGAGCCCGAGCCGCCCTTGGTCGGGTCGGTGACCGCGACCTTCATCGGGTTCGCCTTGGCATAGGCGAGAAGCTCGGGGAAGGACTTCGGCTCGCTGCCTTCGGCAACATTGCGGGTGTCATACGCGATAGCGGTCTGGTTGCGGTGGAAGGGTGCCACGACGCCGTTGTGCACGTATCCGCGCGATACCGTGGCCGCGTTCTGGGCCAGATCGGGGGCCGAGGGCAGCATGGTGTTCAGGGGCAGGTTCGCGATCACGCCCGCCTCGTTGGCCACGCGGACCTGGCCGTTCGGCATCCAGAACACGTCGACCGGCGCGGGCTGGCCCGCCTGGTGCGCGGCGATCAGTTGCTGCACCGCCTGTTCGCCGTCGACCTGATGGTAGTCCACCTTGATGCCGGGATACTTCGCCTCGAACCGGCGGATGATTTCGGCGAACAAGTCCTTTTCGGATTCGCCGAAGTCGTAGAAGACGACGGTGCCTTCCTTGGCGGCCTCGGGCGTCAGCATGTCGTAGAAGTTCGTGGTATCGAGGGCCTTCAGATCGACAGCCGACGTGATGTTGAATTGCGGCGCACCGACCGGATCGACGGCCAGCGCGGCGGTGGCGGCGGACAGGGCCAGGGTGGCGGCCAAGGCGAGGGACGTGCAGCGCATGACATTCTCCTTGTCGGGACGGGAAGGGCTTCACGGCGTCTAACGCGGAAAGGCTAGGGGGGGTCTGTGACGCAAGGGTGATGAATTCATTCCGCCCCGCCGAAGGTTTCGTGACAGACTTTGTGGATAAGCCCCGGAGGAAACCGGACCCCAGCCAACCCACCGCGCTGTCAAAGCCGCAGATGCGGGTTTTCGCCGCGCATCTCTGGCGGCGCGGACTTGGGGCCGTCATATTCCTGTGCGAAGTTTTCGCCCGGCCGGGGACGAAACCGGTCGAGGAGGAGGTCTGAAGCCTTGAAGCGGATCGGACTTGCGCTGCTTGTGGTGGCCGTCGCGCTGGCGGCGGTTGTCTTCGGCGGCGGGCTCTGGCGCAAGCCCGTGGACCTCGCGATCATCGCCGGGTCCGAAAACGAGGCGCTTGCCCCGCTGATCGCGGATTGGGGCCGGGCGAACGGCGTGAAGGTCGACCTGCGCTATCTTGGCTCGGTCGACATCTCGCGCGAACTGGGTGCCGGAAAGGCGGCGGACTTCGATGCCGTCTGGCCGGCCAATTCGCTGTGGATCGCGCTGGGCGACAAGACCAAAGCGGTTTCCGACGCGGTGTCGATCCTGCGGTCACCGGTGGTTCTGGGCCTGAAGCGCCCGGTCGCGGAACGGCTGGGCTGGATCGGCCGTTCGGACATCACCGTCCAGATGATCGGCGAGGCCGCGCGCAAGGGCGCATTCCGTCTGGCGATGACCTCGGCCACGCAGTCGAATTCCGGCGCGTCGGCCTATTTCGCGTTCCTTTACGCGTTGGCAGGCAATCCGGACATGCTGACGCATGATGTCCTGGCCGAGCCGAAGCTGCAGGATGACATGCGCGGGCTTCTGGCCCAGGTGGACAGGTCTTCGGGGTCCTCGGGCTGGCTGAAGGACAGCCTGGTCGCCAACCCCGGCGCTTATGACGCCATGATCAACTACGAGTCCGTGATCATCGAAGCCAATCAGGCCTTGGTAACTGCGGGGCAGGACCCCCTGGTGGTGATCTATCCCGCAAACGGGCTTGCCGTTGCGGACAGCCCGCTTGGGTTCATCGACAAGGGCGATCCGGCCAAGCGGCAGGCGTTCCAGGAACTGCAGGCCTTTCTTCTGACGCCGGAAACGCAAGAGAAGCTTCTGTCGATGGGCCGCCGCACGGGGCTCTTGGGCCTGTCGCCCGACAAGGCCGACCCGGCTGTCTGGAACAAGGACTGGGGCGTGGACGTCACCCGCGATATCGCGCCCATTCCGACCCCCGCGCCCGACGTGATTGCCGAGGCCCTGTCACTGTATCAGTCCGAGCTTCGCAAACCGTCGCTGACCGTGTGGGTGCTTGACGTGTCGGGGTCGATGGAGGGCAAGCCGCTGGATGACCTGAAGCAGGCGATGACCCTGCTGCTGGACCCCGCGGCCTCGGCCGTGAACCTGCTGCAGCCGTCGCGGCGGGACGTGACGGTGATCCTGCCCTTCAGCAGCCAGCCGCAGGACCCGACGATCGTGCAGGGGTCAGACAGCGCGGCACTCTCTGGCGCGCTTCGGCGGGTTGACGACTTGCAGGCGGGCGGGGGAACCGACCTGTACGGCGCGGTCGGCGCGGCGTTGGACGTGATCCAGACCTATGCCGACAACGGTACACTGGGGGACTATCTGCCCGCCATCGTGGCCATGACCGACGGCGCATCCGACCCCGTGAACCGCGACTGGCTGGCGCAGAAAATCGCGGCCAGCCCCTGGGCGGCGCGGGTGCCGATACATTCCATCGCCTTTGGCGATGCGGACACCGATCAACTGACGGCGCTGAGCAACGCCACCGTGGGGCGGATGTTCACGGCCGGGACCGACATCGCCAAGGCGCTGCGCAGTGCCAAGGGATACAACTGATGCGCCTGCCGGACGGGGTGCGGCAGGGCGTGGCAGGGGTGCTGGCCGCAGGCCTGTTCCTGGGGTTCTACTTCGGGCTGAACCTGATCTGGTGGGTTGCGCTGGCGCTGGCGGCGGCGGGCTACGCCGCCTTCCTGATCCTGATCCGCAAGAAACTGCGGCTGGACGAACTGGTCCTGTCCGAACAGGTGACTGCCGCCGACATCGACGCCGCTGGCCGCATCCTGTCGGATGCCGGTCGCCGCATCGGCGCTGCGGCAGAGCGTCTTGGCCCACCCGACGCGCCCAAGCTTGCGGTGATGCAGGACCATCTGGCGTCGATCCTGGTCCAGCTGCGCCAGGACCCTGCGACCTATCGCGCGGCGCGGCGGCTGATCGTCACCTTCCTGCCGAAGATGGTGGCCAATATCGAAACCTACGCCGATCTGGCCCGACGCGCAGGTGCCGCAGGCGATGCCCGGATTGCGGATCTGCGGACCGGAATTCTGGGGTATGGCGACGTGCTGGAACGGACGGACAAGGCGTTCCTGGGCCAGGACCTCGATGCGCTGGAAGCCGAGGTCTATGCGCTGGGCGTCCAGCTGAAACGTGAATAGGGGAGCCGCATGAACCGCACGGTGATCGGGTTTCTGGTCCTCCTGGTCGTGGCGGGTGCGGCCATCGGCCTGTCGCAGTACGACTTCGGCGCGCTGACGCGACGGCTGAACGACCATCCCCCGGTGGCGGTGTCGATCTTCTATGGCGGCGAGAAGGCGGCGCTGCTGGCCAACCCCAAGGTCAAGGACATCATCGAACGGAAGTACCGCATCACGCTGACCGCGTCGAAGGCCGGGTCAATCGAAATGGCGACGACGCTGGACCTGACGGGGCGCGATTGCCTGTGGCCGTCGAACTCTATCGCCACAGGACTGGCGAAGGACGCGGGTCACAAGGTGCTGGGCGAAACCACGATCTTCAACTCGCCCATCGTCTTTTACGCCTGGGCCGATGTTGCCGACGCGATGGTGTCGAAGGGCATCGTGACGAAACGCAACGATGGCACGCTGACAGCGGACGTGGGCAAGATCGCGGACCTGATCGGGCAAGGCGCGCGGTGGAAAGAGGATTTCGGGCTGAACATCTACGGGCCCTTCCGCATCTTCTCGACCGACCCGGCCAAGTCGAACTCGGGCAACATCTGGGCGGGGTTGCTGGCCACCGTCTTCAATGGTGGTTCCCCGCCGACCGATGCCGCCTTGCCGACCGTGTTGCCGAAGGTGAAGGCCTATTTCGACGCGATGGGGTTCATGGAATCGTCGTCCGGCGACATCTTCGAGAACTTCCTGAAGCAGGGGATGGGGTCGCGGCCCGTGATTGTCGGATACGAGAACCAGCTGGTTGAATTCCTGACGAAGAATGCAAGCTACGCCGACCTGATCCGCCAGAAGATCCGCGTGATCTACCCCGAACCCACCGTCTTTGCGTCGCACCCCCTCATCTCGCTGACCGAGACCTGTTCGCGCCTGTCCGAGGCGCTGACCGACCCCGAGGTGCAGGCGGCGGCTTGGGCCGAGCACGGCTTCCGCACCGGTCTGATCGGGGTCGAGAACGACCCCGCCGCGATCACCGTGACCACCCTTCCGGCCAACATCGACCTGGTGGTCGCGATGCCCGCGCCGCATGTGGTGGAGCGGATCATTGCCGCTGTCGAATAGGGGCCGCGCGGGGCGATAACGCCCACGCGCTAATCCAGCAGCACGACCTCGCTTGGGCGTACGGTCAGCGTCACCGCGTCGCCGGGTGATGGCAGGTCACTGCCATCGCGGTTGAAGCAGTCGACGACAAGGGGTGTTCCCCCCGCTGTCTCGGCCCGGAGCCGGATGATGGGGCCCAGGAAATCGCGCGAGATCAGCCGACCGGAAAAGGTCGGGCCCGGTTCGGCATGGCCGTTCACCAGCCGAAGGCCCTCGGGGCGGATGCCCAGCGACACCTTCTGGCCCGCGTCCCTGGGGATGGGACGACCCAGCCGCACCGCCCCCGCCTGGGTTTCGACTGTGCCGGTCGCGGGGTCTTTCAGCGTGCCGGTCAAAAGGTTCAGCGCGCCGATGAATTCCGCCACAAAGCGCGTGGCGGGGCGGCTGTAGATTTCGGCGGGCGTGCCGACCTGATCGGCCTTGCCGCCGGTCATCACCACGACGCGGTCCGACATCGCCATCGCTTCCTCCTGGTCGTGCGTCACAAACAGCGTGCTGATGCCCAGCTGCCGCTGGATCGCGCGGATTTCGGTGCGCAAGCTCACGCGGATCTTGGCGTCCAGTGCCGAAAGCGGCTCGTCCAGCAAAAGCACGCGCGGGCGCGGCGCGATGGCGCGGGCCAGCGCCACGCGCTGCTGCTGGCCACCCGACAGCTGGTAGGGATAGCGCTCGCCGAACCCTTTCAGGCCGACCATGCCCAGCATCTCTTCCACCCGCGCGGCCGCCTCGTCGCGCGCCATGCCCGCGACCTTCAGGCCGAAGCCCACGTTGCCTGCCACGTTCAGGTTGGGAAACAGCGCATAGGACTGGAACATCATCCCGATGCGGCGTTGGTTCGGGCGCTGCTGGGTCACGTCCTGTCCGTCGATCTCGATGGTGCCTGAGGTCGGCGTCTCGAACCCTGCGACCATGCGCAGGACGGTGGTCTTGCCGCAGCCTGACGGCCCGAGCAGCGAGATGAACTCGCCCTCGCCGATGGTCAGGTTGAAGTCGCGCACGACGGTGTTGGTGCCGAAACTTTTCTGGACCGACCGGATGGTGACTTTGCTCATGTCGTCTTTCCCTTCTTGCCGGTGCCGCCGAACAGCCGCTGCCCCGGCTTGAGGTTGCCGAAGGCCTGCATCAGGGCCATCAGCACCCAGGTCAGCGCAAAGCTCATGATCGCCAGCGCGGCCGGTTCATAGGCGCGGTCCTGGCCCAACTGGACCATGTAGGGGCCGAAGGCCTGCCGGTTCAGCAGGCTTGCGATGGCGAATTCGCCCAGGCAGATCGACAGCGTCAGGAACGCCCCCGAGATGATCGCGCCGCGGATGTTGGGGAAGATGATGCCCGCGACGATGCGCAGCCGCGATGCGCCCAGGCTTTCGCCTGCTTCGGTCAGGGTGGCGATGTCGATGGTGGACATGCCGTTGTCCACCGCGCGGAACATGTAGGGCAGCGACAGCACGACATAGCCTGCGGTCAGAAGGATATTGGTGCCAAGGTCGGTTGTGGTCAGCGGCAGGATGGAACTCGACCCGAACATGCGGATCTGGCCGAAGACCAGCACGACCGACGGGATGATCAGCGGCAGAAGCGAGATGAACTCGATCACTGGGCGCAATTTGGGCAGGCGCAAGCGCACCCAGTAGACGGTGGGCACGACCAGCACCGCGCCCACCACGATGGCGGCGGCGGAGGCGACAAGGGAAAAGCCCAGCGCGTTCAGGAACACGTCGCTCTGGAACACCGAGCGGTAGGCGTCCAGCGACAGCTCGCCCCGCCGCATCTGCAACGAGAACTGGAAGGCGGCGTAGAGCGGCACAAGGAAGTAGAGCGCGGCCGCGACGACGATGATGATCGACCAGATCGAGGTGCGGCGGGTCATTTCTGCCACCGCTCGGCCCGGGCGCGGAGCGCGATGTAGAGGAGGTTCGACACAACCATGATGAGGATCATCCCCAGGGCCAGCGCATAGCCGAGGTTCGGGTTGTAGAGGACGTTGCCGCGTATCTGCTGGAACAGCAGGATCGGCACGACCGAGAAGTTCGACCCCGTGAGTGCGATGATGGTGGCGAGCGTTCCGAAAGCGTTGGCGAAGAGAAGCAGGAAGCAGCCCAGCACCGAAGGCGCCAGCACTGGCGCGCCGACCATGCGCCAGTATTGCGCGCCGCTGGCCCCCAGGCTGTCCGCGGCCTCGCGCCATTCTGGCTTCAGCCCCTCGAGCGCGGGGGTGATGACCAGAAGCATGAGCGGCATCTGGAAGTAGAGGTAGGTGATGACGAGGCCCCAGAACGAGAAGAGCGAGAAGCCCATGCCGTAGATGTTCACGCCGAACACGTCCTTCAGCAGGACCGTCACCAGCCCGAGCCGCCCGAGCGTGGCGATGAAGGCAAAGGCCAGCGGCACGCCTGCGAAGTTTGACGCGACGCCGGAGAAGGTGGTGATCGCGCGGCGCACCCAGTCGGGCAGGCCACCCAGGATGACGGCATGGGCCAGCAGCAGCCCCGTCACCGTGCCGATCAGCGCCGAGGCGAGGCTGAGGCGGATCGACAGCCAGTAGGACTGGGCGATGTTGGGGGCGGCAAGGCCCGCGATGTTGCCAAAGGTGAAGCCGCCCTCGGGCGCGGTGAAGGCCCCGGCGACAAGGTAGAAGACCGGGACGATCAGGAACATCGCGGCAAAGCCGAGGAACGGCACCGCGCCCAGCCAGTCAAGGTTCAGGCGCGACGGCGCTGCCGGGGCGGGGGCGGCGGGGTGGTCGGTGGCGGCGGTCATGCGGACGTCCTGAATGGAATGGGGCGGCGGCCTGCGCCGCCGCCCCGTGTCTGTCGTCAGATCAGTTCACGCCCATCTGCGCGGCCCAGTTGTCGGCCGTCGCTTGCTTGGCGGCACCCTGTTCGTCCAGCGACGGGAACACGGCCTTGGCATAGGCGTCCGCCGGAGGCAGCTTCGCCATCAGGTCGGCGGGCAGCTTGCCTGCGGCCGACATCGCGTTGAAGCGGATCGGATGGCAGTATCCCGACAGCCAGCCGATCTGGCCTTCGTCCGAATAGATGTATTCCATCCACAGCTTCGCCGCGTTCGGATGCGGCGCGAAGGCCGAGATGGCCTGCACGTAGACGCCCGCGATGACCGAATCCGACGGGATCACCACGTCCACCGGCGGGTTGCCCGCCAGCTTGTCGCGCATCGCAAGCAGGTTGTAATCCCAGTCGAAGTAGATGGGCGTGGTGCCCTGCGCCAGATTCTGGGCGCTGCCGTTCACCGGCACGAGGTTGGTGCTGTCCTTCATGCCCTTGAAGTACGCGATCCCGGCGTTCAGCGCGTCGGCGCCCTTGAGGTTCGCATCGGTCGAAAGTCCGGCCGCATAGACCGTCATCATCGACGAGTTGCCCGTGCGCGGGTCGCCCGGCATGGCGACCGAGTTGGCGTATTTGGCGTCCTTCAGGTCGGCAAAGCTGGTCGGTGCCTCGGACACGACGTCCTTGTTCACGCCCATCGCCAGCACGCCGTAATAGTCGCCGTACCAGTAGCCCTCGGCGTCCTTCACTTCGGCCGGGATTTCGTCCCAGGTGGCGACCTTGTAGGGCTGGAGCAGCCCCTCGGCCTTGGCGGCGGGGCCGAAGGACAGGCCCACGTCGATCACGTCGGGGGCCTGCGGGCCGGTGTTGCCCTTGTTGGCCTTGATCGCCTCGATCTCGTCACCCGAACCGGCGTTCGGGTTCAGTTCGTTCACGGTGATCTCGGGGTACTTCTTCTTGAAGCCATCGATGACGGCGCCGTAGTTGCACCAGTCATGCGGCAGGGCGATGACGGTCAGCATCCCCTCTTTCTTCGCGGCGGCCTCAAGATCGGCCATCGCGTCGGCGTGGACGGCGGTGCCGGCCAGAGCGGCCAGCAGGCTGACGCCGGTCAGAAGGCGCGGAATCGTGGTCATGTGATGCTCCTGTAACATGTGCCCCGTGCCCCCACGTCCGCCAAAGGCGGCGGTGGCCGGATCGGCGGGGCCAGCAGATCCTGCCGGGGGGCCTAGTGCCGGGTTGTGACAGTCGAATTGCGGGAAGGTCATAGATTTGCGACGTCGGTGCCGACCCTGACCCGATCTCAACCCCGGCGCGAAATCCTGTCATCGTGCTCCACGAGCCGTGCCCAGGGGTCGCTGGCGGTTGCCTTGCCTGTCCCGGGGACGCTATGCCGGGCGAAGGGAAAGCCGGCGGAGGGCGCGCGATGGACGGGCTGACGGGAACGGGCGATGGGCTTTGGGTCGGCCGGGTCTGGCGCGCGGGGGTGGGTCCCTGCGTCGTGACGCTGCGGGGCGGGCATCTGTGGGACATCACCAGCCGCACCGCGCCAACCCTGCGCGACCTGTTCGAGGCCGGGGATATTCCCGCCGCCGTCGCCGCCGCGCCCGCCGAGGACCTTGGGCCGCTGGAGGCGATTGCGGGCGCAAGCCTTGGTGGTGCCAAGGGCGAGGTGACACATCTTATGGCCCCATGTGACCTTCAGGCGGTCAAGGCCTGCGGCGTCACCTTCGCCCGGTCCATGATCGAGCGGGTGATCGAGGAGCGCGCGGCGGGCGACCCGGCGCGGGCGGCGGGCATTCGGGCGCGGATTGCTGACACGATCGGGGCGTCGCTGCGCGATCTGGTGCCGGGGTCCGAGACGGCGGCGCGGGTGAAGGAGGTGCTGAAGACCGAGGGGTTGTGGAGCCAGTACCTGGAGGTTGGTATCGGGCCGGATGCCGAGGTCTTCACCAAATGCCCGCCGATGGCGGCTGTGGGCTGGGGGGCGGATGTGGGGCTGCATCCGATCAGCCGGTGGAACAACCCCGAGCCGGAAGTGGTTCTTGCCGTTGATTCAAAAGGGAAAATCCTGGGCGCGACACTGGGTAACGACGTCAACCTGCGCGATGTCGAGGGGCGGTCGGCGCTGCTGCTGGGCAAGGCCAAGGACAACAACGCCTCGGCGGCCATAGGTCCGTTCGTGCGGGTGTTCGACGGGACCTTCACGCTGGACAACGTGCGGAAGGCGGAGCTGACCCTGACGGTCGAGGGGGTGGACGGGTTCCGCCTGCAAGGGCGGTCGTCGATGGCCGAGATCAGCCGCGACCCCGCAGATCTTGTGGCACAGGCACGCGGCCGCCACCACCAGTACCCCGACGGGTTCATGCTGTACCTGGGCACCATGTTCGCGCCAGTGCAGGACCGGGATGGCGCGGGGCAGGGGTTCACGCACCATCTGGGCGATGTGGTCACGGTGGCGGCGCCCGGGCTGGGGCGGCTGACGAACACCGTGCGGCTGGCGACCGAGGCGCCGGAATGGACGTTCGGGGCAGGGGCGCTGATGCGCAATCTGGCGGGGCGGGGGTTGTTGTAACCCCCTGCGAACGCTGGAGTCACAGGTCCTAACGGCGCGTTAGGGAACGTATGGCAAGCGTATGGCACCTGTATGGCATCCTGCCATACGCGGGGCTGGCGGGTGGGGCGTTAACCACGAGCCGGTGGAATGGCCGCTTGAGGGAGTCCGGGAGGGCGCGCCAGCCTGCGCTGCAGAGGTTTGGCGGGCCTGCGTCGCAGAAGAAGGATGTCTTTTTGCGTCCGTGCAAAACCGCATGGGACAGGCGGGCTAGGAAGCGCGGTTCCGCGGGTGACGGGGCGGCGGCGGGGGGCGGCGGAGTCGCCAATGAGGAACCCGCTACCGCCCCCAGACGACCGCGTTCTCGTGCCGCTTGATCAGGTGCTTCAGGTCCTCGAACGCGTTCAGGATGAAGGCGGCGAAGCGGTCGGCGGCCTGCGGGCGCGCCCCCGTCCGCCGGAGGATGCCCAGCGCGCGGTTCGGCTGGGGGATGTCGAAGGGCAGGGTGGTGATGCGGTTGTCCTTGCGGTGGGCGAAGACCACGCTGAAGGGCAAAACGGCGAGCGCGTTTGTCTCTGACATGTAGTTCACGACGCTCATCAGCGACCCGCCGGAATAGCGGATGTTCAGTTCCGACAGGCCGACGGCCAGCAGGATCGACTGCAGGTCCGACATCAGGGGCGATCCGGGCAGGGGGGCAACCCAGGGGAAGGCCGACAGGTCGGTGCTTTGCAGGCGGCGCTTGCGCATCAGCGGGTGGCCCACGCGGCAGGCGATGACGTTGCGGCCGGGCAGGATTTCCATGAACTCGAGGCCGGGGGGCGCATCGACAAGGCCCAATGGCACGATGGCAAGGTCGATTTCGCCCGAGGTCAGCGCCTGGCTGAGGTCAAGGTAGTTGCCGTAGCTTTGGTGGACGTAGACGTCGGGCTCCAGGTTCTGGAACTCGGCCACCATGCGCGAGATCATCGCGTCCATGAAGAAGGGCACGCCGCCCACGCGGACGGTGCCGGTGGAGCCTTTCTGGAACCCTGTCACCGTGTCGGACGCCTTGCGCGCCGCTGTCAGGATGGCGCGGCCCTGCACGGCCAGCTGGCGGCCGAGGTCGGTGGGTTGCAGGGGGCGGCGGCCCTTGACGAACAGGGGCTGGCCCACCCGCGCCTCGAGCATGGAGAGCGACCGCGACACGGCGGGCTGTGACAGGCCCAGCGCCTGCGCGCCCTCGCTGACCCCGCCCGCATCGACGACGGCGGCAAGCTGGACAAGGTGGCGTTCGTTCAGGCGCATAACAGAATGGTATATTGTGCGCCCCCAAAGTCATCAACCGCGTCAGATGTCGGCCTAAGCTTGCACCTGAGGATCGCTGCGGGGAGGGCAGGGGGCCGTGGACGGGCAGGGGCAGGATCACGGGGGTGCGGACGCGGCGGACGCGCTGGCCCTGCGGCTGGCCGGGGCGCGCGACGCGGGCATGGCGCGTGCCGTGCTGGCGTCGGTCCGTCACCTGCATGCGCTCGTCCGCGAAGTTCGCCCCGACCCGGATGACCTGCGCCGCGCGCTGGAGTTCCTGACCGAGGTGGGGCAGGCGAGCGACGCGCGGCGGCAGGAATGGGTGCTGCTGGCCGATGTGCTGGGCGTATCGGCGCTGGTCGAGGATTTGGCCCACCCGGTGCCTGCCGGAGCGACGCCACAGACGGTCGCGGGGCCGTTCTATCGCGCCGATGTGCCCGAGACGGCGCAGGGGGCGGACCTGTGCCTGGACGGACGGGGCGAGCCTTTGGTCGCTGTGCTTCACATTCGCGCCCCGGACGGGCGGGCGGTGCCTGGGGCCTGGGTCGAGGTCTGGCAGGCGAACGGCGAGGGGCTGTACGAAAACCAGGAGCCGGACCGCCAGCCCGAGTTCAACCTGCGGGGGCGAATCCGGGCCGATGCGGATGGCGCGGTGCGGTTCCGGTCGGTGCGGCCGAAGGGCTATCGCCTGCCAGATGACGGCCCCGTGGGGCAGTTGTTTGCGCGGCTGGGCCTGCCCATCGAACGGCCCGCGCACCTGCATGTGCGGGTGACCGCGCCGGGGTTCCGGCCGCTTGTGACGCATGTCTTCGACCGGGACGATCCGGCCATCGGGCGGGACGCGATCTTTGGCGTGAAGCCGGGGTTGCTTGCGGAGTTCCGCGCCGTTCCGGGTGGCGTGGGGCCGCGCTGGTCGGTTGAGGTGACGCTGGTTCTGGTCCCCGACTGCGGGACCACAGATCAACCGGCACGCGGCAAGGCCCGTGCCGAGGCAAGACAGGGAGGGAACTGAGAATGGCGGCCATCCAGGGGTATCATCACCTGACGCTGTCCACCGACGGCGCGCAGGAGGATTATGACTTCTACACCAAGGTGCTGGGCCTGCATTCGGTCAAGCGAACGGTGCTGTTCGACGGGACGATCCCGGTCTATCACCTGTATTACGGGGCGAAGAACGGGGATGCGTCCACGATCATCACGACCTTCCCGTTCCGCAAGCCGGGGGTGATGGGGCGGCGGGGGACGAACCAGTCGAAGGTCATCCAGCAGGCGATCCCGGTGGGGGCGTCGTCGTTCTGGATTGACCGGCTGAACGGGCGGGGCGTGAAGGCCGAGAAGATCAGCCGGTTCGGTCTGGACCGCGTGGCGTTCGAGCATCCTTGCGGCATTCCGCACGAGCTGGTGGAAAATCCCGGCGATGCGCGCGACCCGATCACCAGCGAGGCGCAGGGGATCGGCAAGGCGCATGGCATCAAGGGCATCTACGGCGCGGCGATTTCGGTCAGCGACCGGACGTCGATGGACGATTTCCTGACAATCGCGCTGCCCATGAAGAAGGAAGCGGACACCGATGAGGGGCTGGCCTATTCGGTGCCGAATGCCGGGGGCCCGCGCAGCATGGTGGAGATCCTGCACGAGCCGGGGCGGCCGCAGGGGACGTGGACCTTGGCGGGCGGGACAATTCATCACCTCGCGCTGAACACGGGCAACGAGGAAAACCAGATGACGCTGCGCGCCCATATCGAGGGCCTGGGCTTCACCGACATCAGCGAGCAGAAGGACCGGATGTATTTCAAGTCCTGTTATGTCCGCAGCCCTGGTGGGGCGCTTTTCGAGATCGCGTGGACGGTGCCGGGCGGCTGGGCCAAGGACGAGCCGGCCGACAGGATCGGGACGACGCTGGTGTTCCCGCCGTGGTTCAAGGACCGCGAGGACGAGCTGCGCGCCGGTCTGGAACCGGCGGTGTTCTGACGATGGCGGACGCGCCCGACATCCTGTGGCATGGCCCCGTGACGGGGGCAAAGGCGCTGTGCGTCTTTGTCCACGGTCGGGGCCAGGTGCCCGAGGACATGGTGTCGGGCGTGCTGGCGCGGCTGTCGGTTCAGGGGGTGGCCTTCGCGCTGCCGCGTGCGCCGGGGAAAAGCTGGTACAAGGCCAAGGCGGTTGATCCGTTGACGGCCGAGACGGAATGCGATCTGGCGGCCTCGCTGGGCCTTCTGTCGGCCACGGTGCGGGCGGCGCAGGCGAAGGTCGCGGGGCCGATGATGATCGCCGGGTTCAGCCAGGGGGCGTGCGTGTCGGTGGAATATGCGCTGCGGCATGGGGGCTGGGGCGGGGCGCTGGTGGCGCTGACGGGCGCGCGGGTGGGGGCGGCGGGGTCGGCACCGGCGCGGCCACGGGCGATGCTCAAGGGGATGGAGGTCTACCTGTCGGGCGGGGACGCTGACCCCTGGATCAGCACGCAGGCCTTTGCCGAGGCGGCGGGTGACCTCGCGGCGTCGGGCGCGCATCTGCGGGCGGAAGTGTTTCCGGGGCGGGGGCATGAGGTGTCGGATGCCGAGGTGGCCGTGATGGACGGGATGCTGGACGTGTTGGCGGGGGCGGGGCGATGATGCAGGGCTTCACCTTCCCCGGCCTGACCACCCGCGTCGTCTTCGGCTCGGGGACGATCGCGCAAGTGGGCGACGAGGTGCGGCGGCTGGGGCACGCGCGTGCGCTGGTGCTGACGACGCCGCACCAGCAGGGCGAGGGCGCGGCTCTGGCCGACCGTCTGGGTCCGCTGGCGGCGGGGGTGTTCGCGGGGGCGGCGATGCACACGCCGGTTGAGGTGACCGAGCAAGCGGTGGCGGCATTCCGGGCCAGCGGGGCGAGTTGCGTGGTCAGCCTGGGCGGCGGGTCCACCACGGGGCTTGGCAAGGCCATTGCCACGCGGACGGGCGCGGATCAGGTGGTGATCCCCACGACCTATGCCGGGTCCGAGATGACGGACATCCTGGGTGAGACGGCGGGCGGGGCGAAGACGACTCGGCGCGATCCGTCGATCCGGCCCGAGACGGTGGTCTATGACGTGGACCTGACGCTGAGCCTGCCGGTCGGTCTGACCGTGACCTCGGCCCTGAACGCCATCGCCCATGCGGCCGAGGCGTTCTATGCGCCCGATCGCAACCCGATCATCGAACTCATGTGCCGCGATGCCTTTGCGGCGTTCAAGGCGGGGCTGCCGGTGCTGGCGAAGGACCCCCACGACCGCGCGGCGCGGGGGCAGGCGCTGTATGCGGCGTGGCTCTGTTCGACGGCGCTGGGCTATGTCTCGATGGCGCTGCACCACAAGCTCGCGCATGTGCTGGGCGGGTCGTTCGGGACGCCGCATGCCGAGACGCACGCGATCCTTTTGCCGCATACGGTGGGGTTCAATGCGGGTGCGGTGCCGGATTTGCTCGCCCCCATCGGTGAGACGTTAGGTGGAACGCCGGGGGGCGGATTGTGGGATTTCGCCAAGTCGCTTGGCGCGCCCCTTGCGCTCCGCGATCTTGGCCTGACCGAGGGCGATCTGGACAAAGCCGCCCGGATCGCGGTGGCGAACCCCTACGCGAACCCCCGGCCTTTGACCCAATCCGACATCCGCACTTTGCTTCAGGCCGCCTGGGAGGGCCGCCGACCCGACTGACACCAACGACAAGAATGGGAGGAAATGACATGTTCACCAGACGCACGTTCCTGACGACCACCGCCGCCACCGGCCTCGGCGTCGCAGCCTCGGGCCTTGCCGCGCCCGCCATTGCGCAAGGCGCGAAGATCAAGCTGGGCTATGTCAGCCCGCAATCCGGTCCCCTCGCGGGCTTTGCCGAAAGCGACGCCTACAACATGGAGGCCTTCGCGGCGACCGAGGCGGGCAAGAACTTTGAGGTCATCGTCAAGGACAGCCAGTCGAACCCGAACCGTGCGGCCGAGGTGGCGAAGGAACTGATCGTCGATGACGAGATCGACATGATGATCGTTGCCTCCACCCCCGAGACGACGAACCCGGTGGCGACGACCTGCGAGGCCGAAGGCGTGCCCTGCCTGTCGACCAAGGCGCCTTGGCAGCCCTGGTTCATCGGCCAGCAGGGGAACCCCGCCGACCCCGCCAGTTGGAAGCCCTTCAACTACGCCTATCACTACTTCTGGGGGCTGGAGGATGTGATTGCGGTCTTCACGAACCTCTGGAACCAGCTTGACACCAACAAGATGGTGGGTGGCCTTTTCCCCAACGATGCCGACGGCAACGCCTGGGGCAACCCCGATGTGGGCGTGGGGCCGGGGTTCAAGGCCGCCGGTTACAGCCTGACTGATCCGGGCCGCTACCAGAACCTGTCCGACGATTTCAGCGCGCAGATCAACGCGTTCAAGGCCGCGAACTGCGAGATCGTGACGGGCGTCGTGATCCCGCCCGACTTCACGACGTTCTGGAACCAGGCCAAGCAGCAGGGCTTTGCGCCGAAGGCCGCGACGGTGGCGAAGGCGATCCTGTTCCCGCAGTCGGTCGAGGCTTTGGGCGCGGCGGGGCACAACCTGTCGTCCGAGGTGTGGTGGGCCAAGACCCATCCGTTCAAGTCGTCGCTGACGGGGCAGTCCTGCGCGGACCTGGCCGACGACTTCACGGCCAAGACCGGGCGGCCCTGGACGCAGCCCATCGGGTTCATCCATTCGCTGTTCGAGATCGCCTCGGACGTGATGGGCCGGGTGACGGATGTGACCGACGCCGATACCGTCGCGGCGGCGATTGCGGCGACCAAGCTGGATACCATGGTCGGGCATATCGAATGGAACGGCGCGGGCCTGCCGCCCTTTGCCGCGAAGAACGTGACGAAGACGCAGCTTGTGGGCGGGCAGTGGCGTCGGAAGGAGGACGGATCGTTCGATCTGGTGGTGGTGGACAACAAGACCGCGCCGAACATCCCGACCGGCGGCACGATGGAGGCGCTGGCCTGAACAGGACGGGCGGCGTTCCGGTTCGGGACGCCGCCCCCGCCAGATGACCCCGATCCTGTCCCTGTCCGCCGTGTCGAAATCCTTCGGTGCCCTCAAGGTCACCGATGCGGTGACGTTTGATGTCGCCCGGGGCGAGGCGCTGGGCATCATCGGGCCGAACGGGGCGGGGAAATCGACGCTGTTCAACCTGATCACCGGGAACATCCTGCCCGACGCGGGGGTGGTGACGTTCCTGGGGCAGGACGTGACGCGGCGGCCTGCGATGGCGCGGGTGCGGATGGGGGTGGGGCGCAGCTTCCAGATTCCGCAGCCGTTCGAGGGGCTGACGGTGTTCGAGAACCTGGTGGTTGCGGCCGCCTTCGGGCGGGGGCTGTCGGAACGGGCGGTGCAGGGGGTTTGTGCCGACATTCTGGAGCAGACCGAGCTGGCGCGGCGCGCGAACGTGGCAGCGGGGCAGTTGTCGCTGCTGGAACGCAAGCGTCTGGAACTGGCCCGTGCGATGGCGACGGGGCCGGAGCTTTTGCTGCTGGACGAGATCGCGGGCGGGCTGACCGAGGGGGAATGCGCGGCTTTGGTCGCCACGATCCGGGCGGTGCATGCCGAGGGGACCACCATCGTCTGGATCGAGCATGTGCTGCACGCGCTGACATCGGTGGTGACGCGGCTTCTGGTGCTGGATTTCGGCCGGGTGATCGGGGTGGGCGAGCCGCAGGCGATCATGGCGTCGAAAGAAGTGCGGGAGATCTATCTGGGGATCGAGGCATGAGCCTGCTGGAGGTCTGCCAGTTGCACGCCCGCTATGGCGATTTCCGCGCGTTGCACGGGGTGGACCTGACCGTCGCGGCGGGCGAGACGGTGGCGATCATCGGAGCGAACGGGGCGGGCAAGACAACGCTGATGCGGTCCATCGCTGGGGTGCTGCGGAACGGGCGGGATCAGGTGATCTGGAAGGGCGCGGGGATCGGCGATCTTCCGGCGGAGGAGGTTGTGACCCGTGGCATCGCGATGGTGCCCGAGGGGCGGAAGCTGTTCCCGTCGCTGACGGTCGAGGAGAATCTGCTGATCGGCGCGCATGTGCGCAAGGCGGCGGGGCCCTGGGGCCTGGAGGCGGTGTACGGGTTGTTTCCGATCCTTCGGGAAAGGCGGAACAACCCCGGCACGGCCCTGTCGGGCGGGCAGCAGCAGATGGTGGCCATCGGGCGGGCGCTGATGTCGAACCCGGAGTTGCTTTTGTGTGACGAGATCAGCCTTGGGCTGGCCCCCGTCGTGATCCGCGACATCTATGCGGCGCTGCCTGCGATCAAGGCCGGTGGGGCGAGCATCGTGGTGGTGGAACAGGACATCGGCAAGGCACTGTCGGTGGCCGACCGGGTGTACTGCCTGATGGAGGGGCGGGTCACGCTGATGGGGCGGTCGGGCGACCTGACGCGTGAGGCGATCCACGACGCCTATTTCGGGGCGCGGCACGGCGAGGCGGTGTCGGCATGATCTGGCTCGATACCCTTGTGCAGGGCGTGCTCTTGGGCGGGCTTTATGCGCTGTTCGCTGCCGGATTGAGCCTTGTCTTCGGGATCATGCGGCTGGTGAACCTGGCGCATGGAGACATGATTGTGGGGGCGGCGTTTCTGATTCTGATCGCGGTCACAATGCTGGGCCTGAACCCCTTCGTCGCGGCGGCGCTGGCGGCGCCGGTGATGTTCGGGGCCGGGTGGGTGTTGCAGCGCCATGTGCTGAACCGGGTGATCGGGCCGGATATCCTTCCGCCGTTGCTGGTCACCTTCGGGCTGTCGGTGGCGTTGCAGAACGCGCTGTTGCAGGGGTTTTCCGCAGACAGCCGCAGGATACCGGGCGGGTGGCTGGAGACGGCCTCGCTGGACCTGGGGCCAGTCACGGTGGGGATCGCGCCCCTGATGACATTCCTGACGGCGATTGTGGTGATCGTGGCGCTGAACGCGCTTTTCTACCGCACCGCTTTGGGGCGCGCGTTCCGGGCGGTGTCGGATGATGTGACGACAGCGCGGCTGATGGGGATACGGCCGGGGAACGTGTTTGCGACCGCAACCGGGATTGCGATGGTCGTGGTGACGCTGGCGGCGCTGTACTTAGGGATGCGGGCGAACTTTGATCCCTCCATCGGCCCGGCGCGGCTGATCTATGCCTTCGAGGCGGTGATCATCGGGGGGCTGGGCAGCCTGTGGGGGACGCTGGCGGGGGGGATCATCATCGGGGTGGCGCAGACCGTGGGGGCGGCGGTGAACCCGGAATGGCAGATACTCGCCGGGCATCTGGCGTTCCTGATCGTCCTTCTGGTCCGCCCGCGCGGGCTGTTTCCGAGGGCGTTCGACTGATGGCGGGGGCAGCGGTCCGCGTTGTGACCCGCACCCGAGCGGGGGCGGTTGCCGGGGTGGTGGCGCTGGCTCTTGTGGCGATTGGCCTTGCCTTGCCTGCCTTCGCCGGGCGGTCGCTGATCCAGGACCTGTTCTTCATCCTGACCATGCTGACGCTGGCGCAGTTCTGGAACCTCTTGGCCGGGTATGGCGGGCTGGTCAGCGTGGGCCAGCAGGCGTTCGTGGGTATCGGCGCCTATGCGATGTTCGCCGCCGTGATCCTGGGGGGGCTGGACCCCATCCCGGCGATCCTGGCCGGGGGGGTGGCGGCAGTGTGTCTTGCCGTGCCCGCCGCGTGGTTCGCCTTCCGCCTGCAAGGGGCCTATTTCGCCATCGGCACCTGGGTCATTGCCGAGGTGACGCGGCTGATGGTGGCGCAGTGGAAGGCGCTGGGCGGGGGCACCGGCACGAGCCTGCCGCGCGAGGCGACGTCGGATATCATGGGCGTCGAATGGGTCCGCGCCCTGTTCGGGGTGCGCGAGGCGGCGGCGCGCGACATCCTGGCCTACTGGCTGGCGCTGGCATTGGCGGTGGCCACGATGGCGGGCATCTATGCGCTGTTGCGCAGCCGGAACGGGCTGGCCTTGGCGGCGGTGCGGGACAATACCGAGGCTGCGAAGTCGGTGGGTGTCGATGCGGTGCGCGTGAAGTGGATCGTGTTTCTGGTCGCGGCCTTCGGCACGGGGCTGACCGGCGCGCTGTCCTATGTGCAGACGGCGCGCATCTCGCCCGACGCGGCGTTCAACGTCACGCAGTGGACGGCCTACGTGATCTTCATCGTGGTCATCGGCGGGATCGGCACGATCGAGGGTCCGATCCTTGGCGTCCTTGTGTTCTGGGCACTGCAGACCGCCTTTGCCGACTATGGGGCGTGGTATCTGATGGCTCTTGGCCTGATCGGCATCGTGGTGATGCTGTTCGCGCCGAAGGGCCTGTGGGGGCTGATCTCGGCCCGCACGGGGATCGAGTTGTTTCCGGTCAGGCGCCGCCTGATCCGCGAGTCTTAGGGGAGGTGGCCCGCATGGCCGACATCACGACCGACGTTCTGATCATTGGCACCGGGCCTGCGGGGTCGGCATCCGCGGCTTTGCTCTCGTCCTACGGGGTCGAGAACATGGTCATCAACCGCTACCGGTGGCTGGCGAACTCTCCCCGCGCGCATATCACCAACCAGCGCACGATGGAGGTGCTGCGCGATCTGGGGCAGGAGGTCGAGGACGAGGCCTACCTGTTCGCCACGCCCAACACGCTGATGGGCAACAACGTCTTCTGCACGTCCTTGGCGGGCGAGGAGCTGGGGCGGTTGCCGACATGGGGCACGCATCCCCTGTCGGCGGCGGAACACGCGCTGTCGTCGCCCACGCGGATGAACGACCTGCCGCAGACGTTCATGGAGCCGTTGCTTTACAAGACCGCCTGTTCGCGGGGGACCCAAGGGAGGATGAGCACGGAATACCTGCGTCATGAGCAGGACGCGGGCGGGGTGACGACGACGGTTCTGGACCGGCTGACGGGCAAGGAGATGACGATCCGGTCGAAGTATCTGATCGGGGCGGACGGGGGGAATTCTCTGGTTGCGGACCACGCCGGCATTCCGCTGGAAGGGCAGATGGGCGTCGCAGGCTCGATCAACCTGCTGTGCAAGGTGGATCTGTCCAAGTACGTCGCCCACAGGCCGAGCGTCCTCTACTGGGTCATGCAGCCCGGGTCGAACGTGGGCGGCATCGGCATGGGTGTCGTGCGCATGGTCCGGCCATGGAACGAATGGCTGATCATCTGGGGCTATGACATCAACGGCCCCCGCCCCGAACTGACCGACGATCAGGCCAAGGACATCATCAAGTCGCTGGTCGGCGACCCCGACATCGACATCGAGATGACGGGGATCAGCTACTGGACGGTGAACAACGTCTACGCGACCCACATGCAGAACGGCCGGGTGTTCGTCATGGGCGACGCCGCGCACCGGCACCCGCCGTCGAACGGCCTCGGGTCGAATACGTCGATCCAGGATGCGTTCAATCTGGCCTGGAAGCTGGCTGCCGTGCTGAAGGGGCAGGCGGGGGCGGGGCTTTTGGACAGCTATTCGGCGGAGCGTGCGCCGGTGGCCAAGCAGATCGTCACGCGGGCGAACAAGTCGATCCCGGAATTCGGGCCGATCTTCGAGGCCTTGGGGATGGACGGGTCGCTGGATCACGCGAAGATCGAGGCGAACATGGCCGCCCGCTGCGACGGCACGCCCGAGGGCGAGGCCCGGCGGAAGGCGCTCAGGGACGCGATCGCCTACAAGAAATACGAGTTCGACGCCCACGGGGTCGAGATGAACCAGCGCTATCGCTCGGCGGCGGCGGTGACCGACGGGCAGGCGGAGCCTGCTTTTGAGCGGGATGCCGAGCTGCACTACCAGCCCACCACATGGCCTGGCGCGCGCCTGCCGCATGTCTGGCTGTGGGACCGGCACGGGAACCGCCTGTCCTCGCTGGACCTGACGGGGCGGGGGCAGTTCACGGTGATCACCGGGATCGGGGGCGAGGCCTGGCTGGACGCTGCGGCAAAGGCGGGCAAGGCGCTGGGGGTTACGATCCGCACCCACCTGATCCACCCGCGGGGCGAGATCCGGGACCATGCGGGCGACTGGGCGCGGGCGTCCGAGATCGCCGAGGCGGGCTGCCTTCTGGTGCGCCCCGACCAGCATGTCGGCTGGCGCGCACCCGCGATGACGAAGGACCCGCAGGGCGACCTGACCCGGGCCCTGACCGCAATCCTGGCAAGGTAGGAGACAGCCGATGGCCGACGCACATGAACAGGGCTACTTCACCGAAGCGAACTCGGCCGAGGTTGTCACGGGCCGGAACAGGAACGCCAAAGACGCGCGGCTGCGCGAGGTGATGGAGGTCATCACCCGCCACCTGCACGCCGCCGTGAAGGAAATCGAGCCGACGCAGGAGGAATGGCTGAAGGCCATCCTGTTCCTGACCGAGGTCGGTCACACCTGCACCGACTGGCGGCAGGAATACATCCTGTTGTCGGACACGCTGGGCGTGTCGATGCTGGTCGATGCGATTAACAACCGCAAACCGTCGGGGGCGTCGCCGTCCACGGTGCTGGGGCCGTTCCATGTGCCGGATGCGCCGGAGCTGCCGATGGGGTCGAACATCTGCCTGGACGGCAAGGGCGAGCCGATGCGGCTGTCAGGCCGCATCCTCGACACGAAGGGCAACCCGGTTACCGGGGCGAAGCTCGACGTTTGGCAGGCCAATGACGAGGGCTTTTACGACGTGCAGCAGAAGGGCATCCAGCCCGACTTCAACCTGCGCGGCGTGTTTCGCACCGGGGCGGACGGGGCCTATTCCTTCCGCGCGGTGAAGCCGAAGTTCTATCCCATTCCGGATGACGGCCCGGTGGGGCGGCTGCTCGACCAGCTGGGCCGCCACCCGTTCCGGCCCGCGCATTTCCACTACATCATCGAGGCGGACGGGTATGACCGGCTGGTCACCCACATCTTCGACCCGGCCGACCCCTATATCGACTCGGATGCGGTCTTCGGGGTGAAGAAAGAGCTGATGGCCGAGTTCGTGAAGGTGACCGATCCGGCGCGGATCCGGGAAGCGGGCTTCGACAAGCCGTTCTACGACGTTCACTTCGACTTCGTGCTGTCGGGGGCGGGCAAGTGACCGCCGACCCCGCCCCCCACGCCGGGAAACCCTGCATCATCTGCGTGGCGATCACCGGGTCGCTGCCCCGGAAGGCCGACAACCCGGCGGTGCCGATCACGGTCGCCGAGCAGGTCGAAAGCACGCATGAGGCGTTCGAGGCCGGGGCGTCCATTGTCCATGCCCATGTGCGGAACGATGATGAGTCGCCTAGCGCCGACCCCGAGCGCTTCGCCCGCCTGATGGAGGGGGTGCAGAAGCACTGCCCCGGCATGATCGTGCAACTGTCCACCGGCGGGCGGTCGGGCGCGGGGCAGGCTCGGGGGGGGATGCTGCCCTTGCGCCCGGACATGGCGAGCTTGAGCGTCGGGTCGAACAACTTCCCGACTCGCGTCTACGAAAACCCGCCCGATCTGGTGGACTGGCTGGCGGCAGAGATGCTCAAGTACGACGTGAAGCCCGAGATCGAGGCGTTTGATCTGTCCCACATCGTGCAGGGCGCACGGATGCAGGAGGACGGGCGGCTGAAAGGCCCCATCTACGTGCAGTTCGTGATGGGTGTGAAGAACGCCATGCCCGCAGACCGGCCGATCTTCGACTTCTACATCCGTACGCTGAAGCGGCTGTCACCTGCGTCGGAATGGTGCGCGGCGGGCATCGGGCGCGACCAGATCACGCTGAACGAATGGTCCATCGGCGCGGGCGGGCACGCGCGGACGGGGCTGGAGGACAACATCCGGCTGGACCGTGACCGGCTGGCCCCGTCGAACGCCGCGCTGGTGCGGCGGGCGGTGGAGATCTGCGCACGGCACGAGCGGCCGGTGGCGACTTGGGCGCAGGCGCGGGCGATCCTCGGGCTGCGCGCCGCGTAGCGAGGCAGTCTGCCGTCGCTGGCGCCTACATCCTCGGCTTCAGCCGCGCCACATGCGGGGCCAGCAGCGCAAGGTCGGCCGCCCCAAGGCGCGATGCGGCGTTCAGCTGGTGCCAGTAGGGATAGATCAGCGGCTGGAGGCTGACATCGTCCAGCGTCGCCCGTTCCTCGGCCGAAAGCACCAGGGACGCCGCCGCCAGATTATCCTTCAGCTGTGCCTCGTTCCGCGCGCCGATGACAATGGAGGCGACACCCGGCCGCCCGGCCACCCAGGCCAGCGCCACCTGCGCCGCCGACACCCCGCGCCCGTCGCCGATTTTCACCAGCGCGTCGATGATGCGGTAGAGGCGGTCTTCGTCGCGGATGGGGGGTTCGCCCCAGTTGTTGTTGTGGCGCGAGATGTCGGGGCCGTTCGCGCCCTTGCGGAACTTGCCCGAGAGAAGGCCGCCGGCGAGCGGGCTCCACACCTGGATGCCGACGCCCTGGTCGAGCGCGATGGGGACAAGCTCGTATTCCGCGTCGCGGCTTTCCAGCGTGTAGTGGATCTGCTGGCAGACGAAGCGCTGGTAGCCGTTGGCATCCGCCGCCATCAGGCATTTCATGATGTGCCAGCCCGAGAAGTTGGAGCAGGCGACATAGCGGACCTTGCCCTGTGAAACGAGCGTATCCATCGCCTCCATCGTTTCCTCCACCGGGGTCGAGCCGTCCCATTCGTGCAGGTAGTAGATGTCGATATGGTCGCGCTTCATCCGGCGCAGCGAGGCTTCGCATTCCTGGATGATGTGGAAGCGCGACAGGCCCTGCTGGTTCGGGCCGTCGCCCATCGGGAAGCGGACCTTGGTGCCGATCAGAAGCTGGTCGGAGGATTTGGGAAGGATCGCGCCCAAGGCCTCTTCCGAGGCGCCGGTGGTGTAGACGTTCGAGGTGTCGATCAGGTTGACGCCGTGATCCACCGCCACATCGACAAGGCGCTTGGCGTCTTTGACCGTGACGGTGCCGATCTTGCCGAAGAAACCGTCGCTGGCGAAGTTCATGGTGCCGAGCGTGTGCAGCGACACCTTCAGGCCAGACCGGCCAAGCGTGCGATATTCCATGTGATCCCCTCCCATCAACTGTTGCACGCACAGTCGGCCATGCTGCGCGCGGTTGCAAGGCAGGAGGGATGTCTTGGTCAGGCCTTGTCGAGCGCGAACGACGTATGCAACGCCTGCACGGCCAGTTCCATGTAGCGGCGGTCGATCAGGACGCTGATCTTGATTTCGGACGTCGTGATGACCTTGATGTTGATGTTTTCGCGCGCCAGCGCCGCGAACATCTGGGCGGCGACGCCCGCGTGGCTGCGCATGCCGATGCCGACGACGCTGACCTTGGCGACATCATCGTCCACCACGATCTCGCTGTAGTCGAAGACGCCCTTGGCATGGGCGTCCTGGATCGCCTTTTCCGCCCGCGCGACCTGGTTGGTCGGGCAGGAGAAGGTCATGTCGGTGAAGCCTTCTTCGGAGATGTTCTGGACGATCATGTCCACGTTCACCCCCGCCTCGGCCAGCGGCCCGAAGATCGCGGCGGCGATGCCGGGGCGGTCGGCGACCTTGAGGAGGGTCATTTTCGCCTCATCGCGGCTGTAGGCGACGCCCGAGACGACCTTTGATTCCATGATTTCATCCTCGTCGCAGACAAGCGTGCCAGAGTTCTCGTCGGTGTCCTCGAAGGACGACAGCACCCGCAGGCGCACCTTGTAGCGCATGGCGAGTTCGACCGAGCGGGTTTGCAGGACCTTCGCGCCAAGGCTGGCAAGCTCCAGCATTTCCTCGAAGGCGATCTTGTCGAGCTTGCGGGCCTTCTTCTCGATGCGGGGGTCGGTAGTGTAGACGCCGTCCACGTCGGTGTAGATGTCGCAGCGTTCCGCGCCGAAGGCGGCGGCGAAGGCGACGGCGGTGGTGTCGGAGCCGCCGCGGCCCAGCGTGGTGATGCGGCCTTCCGGGCTAACCCCTTGGAATCCTGCGACGACGGCGACCTTGAAGCCCTCGGCGAACTTCGCGTCGATGTTGTCGCGCGGGATCGAGACGAAGCGGGCCGAGCCGTGGGCCGAGGTGGTGTTGATCGGCACCTGCCAGCCCTGCCAGGACCGCGCGGGGATCCCCATTTCCTGAAGGCGCAGCGCCATGAGGCCGGCGGTCACGTTTTCTCCGCTGGCCACGACGGCATCGTATTCGCGGGCGTCGTAGAGCTTGGAGGTGGTCTCGACCCAGCCGACAAGTTCGTTGGTCTTGCCGGACATGGCGCTGACGATGACGATGACGTCATAGCCGCGCGCGACTTCGGCTTCGACCTTCTTCGCGGCGTTCTCGATCCGCGCGAGGTCGGCCACCGAGGTGCCGCCGAATTTCATCACCAGAAGCGGCATTGTCCTTCCCCGCCCGACCCTTGCCCGCGCGGTCCGGCGAGGGCGCGCGTCTATTAAGCGATGCCGGTGGGGGGTGCAAGCGGGGGGTGCAACCCCCTGCGGACGCTGGATTCACAGGTCCTAACGGCGCGTCAAGAAACGTATGGCAAGCGTATGGCACCTGTATGGCATCCTGCCATACGCGGGGCTGGCACCAGGGGCGTTAACTGTCTGGGCAGAAGGCTGCCGCGGCAGAGGCGCGGACGCCGTGGCCTGACCCTGCGGACGGGGGTTGCTGTCAAACGGGGATCGGGCGGCCCGCGTAGTCCTCGAATATGCCCGAGGTCGCGGGGCCGAGCGCCGCAAAGCGCGCGGCAAGGCCCCGGGCGGAGGTGGCGGGGTCGATGTCGGCACCCTGGCCCCCCATGTCGGTCTGCACCCAGCCGGGGTGGTAGATGCCGACAGCGATGCCGTCGGGGCCCAAGTCGCGGGCGAGGTTGCGGCCGAGGTTGACGGCGGCCGCCTTGGACGCGCGGTAGGCGTAGCTGCCGCCCGGGGCGCGGGCGGAGGAGCCCATCTGCGAGGAGATGATGGCGATCTTCGCGCCCGCCGCCCGGCGGAGCGCAGGAAGGAACGCCTCGACCGTCAGGATCACGCCGGTCACGTTGACGGCAAAAGCCTCGGCCATATCGGCGGCGCGATCTTCGGCGTTCGCGGTGCCAAGGCGGCTAGAGCGGTCGGGGTAGACGCCCGCATTGCAGACCAGAAGGTCGAGCGGGACCGGGCCGAACGCGGTTGCCGCCGCCTGCGCGGCCCGCGGGTCGGTCAGGTCGAGCGGCAGCCAGTGCAATGTGCCAATGGCTTCGGAAGCGGAGGCCGGTGAGGGGGCGGGTGAGGGGGCGGACATGTCGCGGCGGGTGCCGGTGACGGCCCATCCCTGCGCGGCCAGCTCGCGGGCAAGCGCCAAGCCGATGCCCCGCGACGCGCCGGTGATGAGGGCCTGGGGCAAGGTTTCGCGCCGATGTCTGCGGTCAGTTCGACCGGCGGGTCGGCAGGAACGGAAGCGGAGCGACCGGGACGCCATCCTCGATCAGCCGCCGGGCGTCTTCCCGGTTCGCCTCGCCATAGATCGAGCGGGCGGGGGCGTCGCCGTCATGGATCGCCCGCGCCTCGGCGGCGAAGCTGAGCCCGACATACTCGGAATTCTCTTCGACGCGGCGGCGCAGTTCGGCAAGGGCGGCCTCGCGCGGGTCGCGGGGCGCGGACAGGCGGTCTGATCCGGCGGAGGGCGTCGGTGCTGATCCGGCCGACAGGGCGACGGCAGGGGCCATGAGCTCTTTCACCACGGATGCAGACCCGCAGACCGCGCAGGACAAGTGCCCTTGCGCCGACAATGCGTCGAACGCGGCTGCCGACTGGAACCAGCTTTCGAAGACGTGGTCAGCGTTGCAGCGGAGGGCGTAGCGGATCATCGTGGGCAGCTTGCAGTGTTGGGTTGGCGAAGGCGAAAACCTAGCCGCAACCTTGGGACTGTCAACCTTGATGCCGGGCGAAACGCGAAACGGGAGCCCGACATCCCGGATGTTGTGCGTCGAGGCATGATCCGGCCCCTGTTGCCTCAGGCCGGGACGAACGCGCGCAGCAGGTTTGCCAGTTCGCGTTCCTGCACCTTGTCCGCAGCGTCGGTCGGGCGGAACCAGCAGCGGACGCGTTCCCCGACCTCGGGGAAGCGCTTGCGGACCTGGTCCACGCGCAGCGGGAAGACGCTGACCATGCAGGTCACGGCCTGCCCGCCCGGGACGGACTTGGTATAGGTGTAGAAGCCGACGGGATCAGCACCGGCCTTGCCGATGGCCCCGGCTTCCTCGAAGGCCTCGCGCGCGGCGGCTGACGCGTCGGACCGCCCCGGCTTCGGCCAGCCCTTGGGGATGACCCATCGCCCGGTATCGCGGCTGGTGACCAAAAGAACCTCGACCGCGCCGGAAGGTCTTGTCCGGTAGCACAGGGCACCGACCTGGCCCTTGACCTGCTCGCCGCTGATCCGCCGGGGATCAAACTTTTCCATCGTTCTGCCTGTCGCCGTCCTGAGGGCCGTCGGCGGCCCCGTCCCCGAACCAGTCTGCGCTGGCTTTGCGTCAAAAATAGCGCAAAACCGATGCTGTTGCCACAAGATACCGGCAGAGGCCTGAGGAAGTTCTGGGCTGCGGCGCGCGTTCGGCCGGCCGGAGCGACAGTCAGGATCCGTCTTGCCCATCCAGCGCGCGGATGCCGGTGGCATCGGCCAGCGCCGACAGGATGGCCTCGAACCCGTCGCCCGCGGCGTGATCGGCCAGAACGCGTCGTGCCGCGCGGGCCGAGGCCGCCTGTCGCGCGGGGTCTGCCAGGGCTGCCATGCGTGCGGCCAGAGAGGCCGCGCTGTCCACGCGGATCGCGCCGTGGCCGTTGTCGAGCGCGCGGTAGACCTTGTCGAAGTTCGACACGAAGGGTCCGTGCAGGATCGCCGAGCCGGCGGCTGCCGGTTCGAACGGCGTGTGCCCGCCCCGGTCGACCAGCGACCCGCCGACGAAGGTGACGCCGGACGATGCGTACCAGCGCGCCATCTCGCCCATCGTGTCGGCGAGGTAGACCGGGGCCGCCGCGTCGGGTTCCTGGCCTGCCGAACGGGTGCGGAAGGCCAGCTTGCGGTTGCGGAGCAACTGTTGGATGTCGCCCCTGCGGGCCGGGTGGCGCGGTGCAAGGATCAGGCGAAGGCCGGGGCGTTCGCGGCGGGCAACGAGGAAGGCGTCGAGCACGATCGCCTCTTCGCCTTCGTGCGTCGAGGCGGCGAGGATCGTCAGGTCGCGCGGGAACGGAAGGGGGGCGGGCGGCGGGGCGGGTGGCGCGGCCTCTGGCATCGCCGAGACGGCCTTGAGCGAGACCACCGGCCCCACGCGTTCGTTGGTGACGCCAAGGGCGCGGAACCGGCGTTCCGAGATGTCGTCCTGCGCCGACAGGAAGCGGATGGCATCGGCAACAGCGAGGGACAGGGCCGGTCGGCGCGACCAGCGGCGCGCTGCGCGTTCCGACATCCGCCCGCCGACCAGAACAACCGGCAGACGGCGGGTGCGGCAGAGGTCGAAGCGGTTCGGCCAGAGTTCGGATTCGACGGTGACCAGCGCGCGGGGATGCCAGCGCGCGAGGAAGGCCGCGATCATCGCGCGGTGATCGATCGGGGCAAGCTCGGCGTGGATGCGGGGATGGCCGGTATCGCGCGCCAGCGCCCGGGCGGTCGGCGTGTTCGTGGTCACGATCAGCTCGGCATCGGGTGCCCGTTCCAGGATTGTCCCGAGAAGGCGGCGCGCCGAGGCGAGCTCGCCGTTCGAGGCCGCATGCAGCCAGATGACCGGCCCCGGACCCGGAAGCGCAGCCCCCCGCCCAAGCCGCTCGGCCAGGTCGGCCAGCCGCTCGCGGCCGGTGATGCAGCGTAGCAGCATCTGCAGCACGATCAGCGGGGCCAGAAACGAGGCAAGGAGCCGGTAGCCGAGCATGAGGCGGTCCAAGGGGATCGTGCCGCTGTGATGGCGGCGGGCCGGGCGGGTCCGGACGGTGTGACGGGCCGCCCCCGTTGGCCCCTTTCCGGTCCGCCGGAGGATGGAGGCGAGTATCGGAATCGAACCGATCTACACGGATTTGCAATCCGCTGCGTAACCTCTCCGCCAACTCGCCGTCCGGGGCCGTTTAGACCCTGTGGCGCGTCAAGGTCAAGGCATGCGGATGGTCCCGCGCTGCCCAAGGCGTGCGGACGGGTACTGTCGCGGGGGTGGCCTTTGTTGTGCGCGGACGGACAGAAACTGTGCAGCGATCCGGGATGGCCCCACATCCGTGGTCGCCCGGTGTTGCTGCGCCGTGGGTTCTGTGGCAAGACAGCCCCGATCCCTGAACGTTGCCCGCGTGAAGCAGCTTACATGACTGATTTCGCAGAACTCCGGACGACTATGGTCGACACCCAGGTCCGTCCCAACGACGTCACGAAGTTCCCGATCATCGAAGCGATGCTGTCGGTGCCAAGGGAGTCGTTCGTGCCCGAGTCGATGCGTGCCGCAGCCTATGTGGGCGAGAATGTCGACCTTGGGGCGGGCCGTGTGATGCTTGAGGCGCGCACGTTCGCCAAGATGCTGGACGCGCTGGACATCGGGCCGTCGGACCGGGTGCTCGTTATCGGCTGCGGGCTTGGGTATTCGGCGGCCGTGATCGCGCGGATGGCGGGTGCCGTTGTCGCGGTGGAGGATGTCGAGGCGCTTGCGGACGGCGCGGCCCGGACGCTTGCCGCGCAGGGAGGCGGCCGTGTCACCTTGCGCCGCGGGTCGCTTGCCGCTGGCGCGCCCGACCTTGCGCCCTATGATGTCATTCTGATCGAAGGCGCGGTCGAGACGGTTCCCGACGCGATTCCGGCCCAGCTGGCGGAAGGCGGGCGCATCGCCTGTCTGTTCGCGGAAGGCGCGCTTGGCGTCGTGCGGATCGGCGTGAAGGGCGACGGGGCCGTTTCGTGGCGGCCGGTGTTCAATGCCGGTGCTCCGGTTCTGGACGGCTTCGGGAAAAGGCGCGGTTTCGTCCTGTGACGGACCGGAAGGCAGTGACGGTCGTGGGGACTTGCCGCGGAACGTGTGAGGGCTGGATGAACGTCACCAGGATCGTCGGGACCTTGCTGGCCGGGCTGGTCAGCCTGACCCTCTGGTCGGCCCGCCCCGCGGCGGCCGAAACGCTGGCGGACGCGCTGGTCTTTGCCTATCGGAACTCGAACCTTCTGGATCAGAACCAGGCCGTGTTGCGGGCGGCGGACGAAGGCGTCGCGGATGCCGTGTCGGCGCTGCGGCCGGTGCTGTCCTATGTCGCGAACTCGGGCTATGCGAAGACCGCGCGAGGCGAAGGAACGGCCACGACGCTTGAGCTGGACCTGACGCTGACGCTGTTCGATTTCGGACGGAACAAGCTGTCGATCGAGATCGCGAAGGAAACGGTGCTGGCCACCCGGCAGGCCCTGGTCTCGGTTGAGCAGCGGGTGCTGCTGGATGCGGTGACGGCCTACATGGACGTGCGCGAGGCCGAAGAGAATGTCGCCATCAACGAGAACTCGGTCCGCGTGATCGGCGAGGCGCTGAAAGCTGCGCAGGACAGGTTCGACGTGGGCGAAGTGACGCGCACGGACGTGGCGCAGGCCGAGGCGCGGCTTGCCTCGGCGCGCGCCGGTCTGGTGGCGTCGCAGGGCGACCTTGCCATCGCGCGCGAGGCCTACCGCGCCGCGACAGGCCGCTATCCGGGGGTTCTGGCGCCGCCGCCACGGCAACCGCGCCTGCCCGGCAGCCTGGAAGAGGCGCGGGCCGTCGCGATGCGCGGCCACCCTTCGATCCTTCAGGCCCAGCACGAAGTGACGGCGGCTGAACTTTCGGTGCGGCTGGCCGCGGCGCAGCGCACCCCGACGATCAGCGTCGGCGGCAACATCACCACCGACGGCGACGACACCACCGGCCAGTTCGGCCTGCAGATGCGCCAGACGATTTATGCCGGCGGGTCCTTGTCCGCCGCGCACCGCCGCGCCATCGCCAACCGCGACCAGGCCCGGGCGGCCCTGCTTCAGGCCAGTGTGTCGATCACGCAGCAGGTCGGCAGCGCCTGGGCGAACATCGCGTCGGCGCGGGCGCAGATCGATGCCGCCGACCGCCAGATCCGCGCCGCCACGGTTGCCTACAATGGCGTCAAGGAAGAGGCGCAGCTGGGCGCGCGCACGACGCTTGACGTGCTGGACGCCGAACAGGAACTTCTTAGCGCTCAGGCAACGAAGATTTCCGCCGAGACAAATCTGCAGGTAGCAATTTATTCGCTTTTGTCTTCTATCGGGGTGCTGACGGCAGAACGCCTGAACCTCGGGATCCCGACCTATGACCCGGAAGCCTACTTCAATGCGGTCAAGCGCGCGCCGACCACAAGCGTGCAGGGCGAGCGGCTGGACCGCGTTCTTCGGGCGATCGGAAAGAACTGACGGCACGGCAGCCGGCCGTTCGCCATTGGCTTGCGGCGGGCAGGGGGTTAAGCTTTTGCGCCGCTGCGGGAAGGCCCCAAATTGAGTGACCCCATGACCAATGTCGAGATCGAGGACGTGCTGTCGTCGATCCGTCGGCTTGTTTCCGAAGATGTCCGGCACGGCCGCGCCAGGGGCGCGGCGGCGGCCGAATCCGCCTCTGGCACAAGGCCGGGGTCCGGCGAGGCGGGTGCCAAGCTGGTGCTGACCCCGGCGCAGCGGGTGTCGAACACGTCCGCGGCGCTTGGGGACGGCGGGCTGGAAGGCCGTCCGATGGCCGCACGCGCTTCCGGCGGCACCACGGATCAGGCCGCTGCCTGGCGCGGTGACGCCGAGGCCGACCGCACCGATTCGGAAAGGCGCGCCGGTCGGGGGGCGAACTTCGCAGAGGCAGCGCAGGACGCTGGGGCACAGGATGCCCCGGCCGATGGCGATGCGGGGGACGCGGATGGGACCGGATCGGGTGCCGCCGAATTTCCGCAAGACGCCGCAGGCCCCGACGGCGATGCGGCCGAGGTTCTTCCGGGCGCGGTCATTGGCCGGATCGACGAAGACGAACCCGCGCCGGATGCCCAGGGCGACGGGGCCGGAGACGCAGGCGGGGCGCTGGTCTCGGGCGATCTGACGTTCCCTGGCGGGGAACAGGCGGATGATGGTGCCCCTGGGTGGGATGACGCCCTGCACGTGACGAATGGTCCGGACGGGCCTGGTCGCGGCGGCAACGACATTGGCGACGGGGTCGTGGGTGACGGACCCGCGGGCGGGCATGCCGGTCTTGGCGACGCAGGCTGGGGACAATCCACCGACGATCCCCTGAAGGCCGATGCGGATGTCGATTTTCGCGCGGCCGGAGTCTGGCCGGGGTCGCGGCGGACCACCGCCGCGTCCAACCTGGGCCCTGTCCCCGGCCTGTCAGCCCCGGCAGCGGCCCGCCCTGCCGCGTTCGACGCTGACGCGGTCGGTGAACCCTGGCGCAGGCCCGGTGCGCGCCTGCTGGATGCCCTGTCCGCGCCGCCTGCGGAAGCCACCGATGGCCATCAGGCGGAGACCATCGCACAGGGTTGGATCGATGAACGCGACGATGCGGCCGCTCTGTCGGAACCGCCCTCGTCCGACGCCGGTCCGGTGCCGGGCGAAGGACTGCTCGCTTCGGCTGCCGGCACGACGCGCGGCCAGGTCGACCCGGTTGCATCGCTGGAAAGAACCATAGCCGAGCTCGAGGCCGCCGTGGCCGGCATTTCCGGAGAGTTCGAGCCGGAGGCCACCGTCGCCTTTTCCGCACCGACGACCACCGTGCAGGACGAAGATGACAGCGGTCCGCAAGAAAAGGACGATGACATGCGTGGTGCACAGCTTTGGTCCGACGAGGCCGAGGACGACGCGGGCCTTGATGAGCCCGTGGCCGGCGGGCTTTCGGTTTCGGACTGGACCTTGCCCTGGCCGACGACGGTCACCCCGATTCGTCCCGGCGCAGCCCTGCCGTCGGCCTCGGACCGCAGCGACGTGCCCCCCGAGGCCGAAAGCACGGGCCCCGGGCGGTCAGGACCTTCGGACGCCGTGGATACGGTCTGGGACTGGGTCGACGAGGCGCCCGGCGGCGGCCGCCCGTCCGATGCGCTCGGCGCGGGACCCGGGCTGACAGATGGCGCGCCGGGCGACGCAGAAACCGGTGGCGCGGACCTTTCGCGTGATGAGGACCCGGATGACGCCCTGCAGGCGGACTTCGCGCCCCACGCGCCGTTCGCGGCGGACGCCGGTTACGCCGCCCCTGACAACCGGGATGCAACTGCGCCGGCCGATCCCTGGACCGCGGGCGACGCACCGCCTGATGATGAGTTCCGCGGGCATGGCGGCGACGACGAATTCCACAGCGGGGCCGCCCCGGAGGCCTCCGCGTTCGGTGCGGCCATGTCGGGTGTCGACCGCGAGGATGCAGGGCATCCGGACATGGTTTCGCTTGAAACGCAGGACGATCTGTCCGAGGCGTCCGATCCCGATGACCGCACGGCCGAGGATGTCTGGGCCTCGCTGGAGGACGACGTGTTCCTGCTGCGGCCGTCCGCCGACGAGACACCGGACGCCCCGCCGGGATCGTCCGGTGGCCGCGCATGGAACGGTGACGGTCTTGACGCCAGCGGCACCGCAACGGCCGGGGTGCCGGGTGCATCGACGGCGGCTGGCGAGACTGCGGATCACGTGTCCGAGGCCTGGCGCGACGTCCACCCTGGCGGTCTGGCCGCGCACGGACCCGACGGGGCAGATGGGCTGAACGCGGGCTTGACCCCGACTGAGCTGCCGGACGGGGCCGGGGGAGCTTTCGCGGGCGACGCGGTCCCGCCTGTCGCATCGTGGGCCGAGCCGTCCCCGACGGGCCGCGATGATGCCCGGTCCTGGCAGGACGCGGGGCCAGCGCCGTCCGACATGGGCAGGACCCCCGCCGGCGCTGCGTCGTCCACCGACGCATCATCCAGCGACGCATCATCCGCCGAAGCATGGTCCGCCGACGCCGCGCCCGGCCAGGCCGAGGACGGCGACGACCAATCCGCCCCGGTGCAGCCCGATGCCGAATGGGCGGCGTCGTCCCTGACAGGGGCTGCTGTCGCCCAGGGGTTGGCGTCGCGGCGCCTGCACTTTGCGGCTGACGGGGCCGATGATCCCGCAAGCACCCTTTCGGCCCGCAGGTCCGCGCCGCGGATCATCCGGCCGGGCGGACCCGACAGCCATCCGGACGATGAGGGACACGTGGACATCGCTGACGCCGACCTGCCGGATGGCGGGACCCTGCCGCCCCTCGACACGGTGGCAGAGCCGCCCCTGATGCTGCGGCAGGGCGTGCCCGGGGCCGATCCGTCACCGCAGGGCGCTGCATCCCCACGGTCCGATGGGTATGGCCGGGTTGGCCCCCGCCATGATGCCGGTGGCGCGGGCAGACCTGAACACGCGCCGGATGGCGTCAGCGCAGCCTACGACACCGATCCCGAGGGCAACCTGTTCGGCCCGGACGGTGCGGATGAACTGGATGACGACGCCCTTCGCGACCTTGTCGCCGAGATCATCCGTCAGGAATTGCAGGGCACGCTGGGCGAGCGGATCACCCGCAGCGTCCGCAAACTGGTCCGGCGCGAGATCAACCGCATTCTCGAAGCCCGCGACCTGGAATAGCGGCAACCGGACCGGGTCATTCCCGCCCGGCCCGGGCGGACGCAGTGTCCGATCCCGTGCGGCCGGGCCGCGTGGAGCCCGGTCTGCAGCGGCGGGGCTGCGCCTTCCACGCAAACACGCTCGGCCAGATCGGCGGGCAGGTCGCGCCCTGCGCCGCCCTCTCCACGCAAACCCCTGCGGAACAGATGGGCGGGCGGGGCGCGCACGGTGCCACTCATCCCTGCGCCGCCCTCTCCAGGCAAACCCCTGCGGAACAGATGGGCGGGCATGGCGAGCGCTTCGCCGCCCATCCCTGCGCCGCCCCCTCCAGGCAAACCCCTGCGGATCAGATGGGCGGGCAGGGCGCGCACTTCGCCGCCCATCCCTGCGCCGCCCCTTCCACGCAAACCCGTTCGGCCAGTTGGGCGGGCAGGTGGCGAATTGCGCCACCCTTCCCCGCGCCGCCCTCTCCAGGCAAACCCCTGCGGAACAGATGGGCGGGCGGGGCGCGCACTTCGCCGCCCATCCCTGCGCCGCCCCTTCCACGCAAACCCGTTCGGCCAGTTGGGCGGGCAGGTGGCGAATTGCGCCACCCTTCGCCGCGCCGCCCCCTCCAGGCAAATCCCTGCGGATCAGATGGGCGGGCGGGGCGCGCACTTCACCGTTCATATCCGCCCAAACCGGGTCGGCCAGATGGGCGGGCAGGTCCCGCGTCTTGCCGCCTCCTCCACACAAACACGGTTGGTCAGATCGGCGGGCAGGTCGCACCCTGCGCCGCCCCTTCCACGCAAACCGGGCTGGCCAGATTGGCGGGCCGACCGCGCGCGGTGCCGTCCATTCCACGCGTCGCCAGTCCTCGGGCGGCCTGTTCCCGTGCCGCCCGTCCACGGCCGCCCGTCCGCGGCCGCCCGTCCACGGCCGCCCATCCCCACCCTGCCCATCCCCACCCTGCCCATCCCCGTGCCGCCCTTCTTCGCGCCTCCCACCTCCAGGGCCTCCGATCTCCGCGGCGCTCTGGCCCTGACGGCTATGACCGCCGCGTGGCGCGGCCCCGCATCATTCGCGGGGGACGCGCCGACGGCGGATGCGGCGGCCGCCCGGACCTGGGACGGTCCGGCCGCCTGTTGTCGCGATGCTGTCCCGCCGAAGGGGCGTCACGCGGTGTCGGCGCGTTGCCGCTCTGACAGCGGCCGTGGTGCCTTGACGCCTGCTGCCCTTCGTCGCCGGCCGGCACCGGCAAGACCGGCGCGCCGTCCGCCGAACCTGTGCCGCGCGTCCCGAGGGCGGTTGACCCGGGACTGTCCTGGCCGTATGGCGCTGCCCGCGCACGCGAGATCTGCCCTGTGACGCGGCAGCGTCGGGTTGCGGGCGCGCGAGGATCCTTTCGGAGGCCGTTCATGCCCACGTACGCGGCCCTGACGACGCTGGCATCCAAAGACGATGCCGAGGCGCTGGCCCAGGCGCTGGAACGCTTCCTGCCAGAACCGACCGGGATCGGCGTGTTCGAGATCGAGGACGGATCGGGCCGGTTCGAGGTGGGCGCCTGGTTCGAGGAATGGCCCGATGACACCGAACTTGCCTTGCTTTCGGCGGTGTACGGCGCCGAGCCTTTCGCCGTGTCCGAGGTGCCCGAAACCGACTGGGTCGCGCATGTCCGGCGCGAGCTGCACCCGGTCGAGGCGGCGCGATTCTTCCTGTACGGCGCGCATGACGCCCATCGCGTGCCCGAAGGCCGCATTCCCCTTCTGATCGAGGCGCAGATGGCCTTCGGCACCGGCCACCATGCCACAACCCGGGGCTGCCTGCTGGCGCTCGACCGGCTCTTGTCACAGGGGGTGTCGCCCGGGCGCGTTCTCGATCTGGGCTGCGGCACGGGGGTTCTGGCGCTTGCCGCGGCGAGGACGCTGCCGCGTGCCGCTGTCCTGGCCAGCGACAACGACCCGGTCGCCGCCGAGGTCGCCGAAGCGAATGTGCGTGCCAATGGCATGGCAGGTCGGGTGCAGGTCTTGCAGGCCGAGGGGTTCGATCACCCCGGGCTTGCCGACACCACGGGGTTCGATCTGGTTTTTGCGAATATTCTCAAGGGGCCCCTGATCGCGCTTGCGCCAGCGATGGCGCGGCATGTCGCGCGCGCGGGCCGGGTGATCCTGTCCGGTCTCCTCGAATCGCAGGCCGAGGACGTGCGGGCCGCATATGTTCGCGAGGGTTTTGTTTCCGAAGCGCGCGACGATCTGGGCGAGTGGAGCATTTTGGTTCTGCGCCGGCCCGACTGACACAGATCGCCCCCGTTTTGCCACATTCCGCACCGAGCCTTGCCCCTGGTATGTACGATTTGCAGAGGCCGCGATGCACGACCCCAACCTGAGGAACTTCTACAACCGCGTCGGCCGGATCGAGGACATCCATCGCCGGGGCGGCGGCTTCGAGGCCGAGGGGACCCTTGGCATGGCCGACTTCCGCAGCGAGGCGCGGCCGCGGCGACTGGGGTTGCTGGGGCCGGTGGCGCTGGTTCTGGGAACGGTGGTCCTGATCAAGGCCGCGATCCTGGTGAACATCGGCGACGCGGCCTATTCCGAGCGCGTGGCGCGGCTTTCCTCGGGAACGACGGCCGACCGTATCGGGGCCTATGTCCTGCAGGCCGATCCGCTGACCCAGTACACGGCGGCGCTGATCGAGCGCCTGTCGTCGTAGGCCGGCATCACGCGGCTTTGGGGCGAGGTGGGCAGCGCCGCGCGGCCGCCCCGCGCCGGACACTCCGGCCCGTCACCGCCGAAACAGGCAGATCCCAAACGACAAGGGCCGCTCCGGCATGTCCGGAACGGCCCGTCAATCGTTCTGCATTGGCGCGGGTCCTGATCGGGCGATCAGCGCGCGGCAGCGATGTCTTCGATGTCGCCGCGGCAGAGGCCGATATCGTCAAGCTCGCGGTCCGAGAGCTTGGACAGGGCCTTGCGGGTGACCCGCGCATCGTTCCAGGCCGAAACGGCGGCAATGGCGGCGGCGAAGATCGAGGTGCCGCCCAGGGTGGTTTCACGGTTGGTCGAATAGACGGACATGGTACTGATCCTTTTGAACTGTCTGCCTCGGTGGCGCCCGGGCGCTGTCTTTCCCCGGGTTCGACGCTGATCTAGGGAGCGCCCATTTTTCGGGCAAGGGTGCCAAAAGCAGTGCCGCTATGCAGCAAATGCATGGGTCTGTGCGGCTTTAAGTGTTTGTTACGGAATAGTTTCTGCAACTGCGAAGAATGTCGTTTTCAGACCTTTGCCCTTCGCTTTCCGACCGCGGATTGTCACAGGCAGGAAACACCTTGCCGTGGTGCCGCCCCGACGGGCCGAAAGCTTTCCGGCTTCCCGATGTTCGCTTTTCGTGCTAGCCGTGGCTGAAAAGCAACAAGAGCAGGGGCACGATGCGGGTTCTTGGCATTGATCCGGGCTTGCGCACCCTTGGGTGGGGCGTGATCGATTCGTCGGGCGGGCGGCTTTCCCATGTCGGCAACGGGTCGATACGGTCGGGCGAGGGCGATCTTGCACGTCGGCTCTGCGCGCTGTTCCAGGGGCTGACCGAGATTCTTGCCCGCTTTGCCCCCGATGCGGCGGCGGTCGAGGAAACCTTCGTGAACGTCAACGCGGCCGCGACGCTGAAGCTCGGCCAGGCGCGCGGCGTGGCGGTGCTGGCGCCCGCGATGGCGGGCATCGCGGTTGGGGAATACGCACCGAACGCGGTGAAGAAGGCGGTCGTGGGCGTGGGCCATGCCGACAAGGCGCAGATCGGCCATATGGTGCGCCTGATGCTGCCTGGCTGTGCACCGTCCGGCCCTGACGCGGCGGACGCGCTTGCCGTGGCGATCTGCCATGCCCATCACCTGGAGACCGGTGCCCGGCTGGTGGAAAGGCTGCGGGCGTGATCGGGCGCATCGCCGGTGTTGTCCTGTTCCGGGGGCAGGACTATGTGATCCTGGACGTGCGGGGGGTGGGATACATCGTCCACGTCTCGGCCCGCACCCTGTCGGCGCTGCCCGTGGGGCAGGCCGCCGCGCTCTGGACCGACCTTCTGGTGCGCGAGGATCTGTTTCAGCTCTTTGGTTTTCCAACCCTGATCGAGAAGGAATGGCACCGCCTTCTGATGACGGTACAGGGCGTCGGCGCGAAGGCGTCGATGTCGATCCTTGGCACCCTTGGGGCCGAGGGCACGGGTCGGGCGGTGGCGCTGGGCGACTGGAGCGCCATCAAGGCCGCGCCGGGCATCGGGCCGAAGCTCGCGCAGCGCGTGACGATGGAACTGAAGGACAAGGCCCCGGCGGTGATGGCGATGGGGGCGATGAGCGGTTCGCCGGCCGATGACATGGTGGTCGAGCCCGACCCCGACCCCGCCGTGCCTTTGCGCCCCGCGCCCCCGAAGGCCGGGCCGACCCGAGCCCCGTCGTCCGCCGCTGCCTCTGCGGACGCGCTGTCGGCGCTCCTGAACCTCGGCTACGGGCAAGGCGAAGCGGCCGCCGCGGTGGCGGAAGCCGCAGGCACCGACCCCGCCGCCGCCGCGCCTGCGCTGATCCGCGCTGCCCTGAAACTCTTGGCGCCGAAACCATGACCCCCCCACTTTCCGTCCTGAAGTATCCCGGGGGGAGTCCGCAGGACGGGGGGCAGCGCCCCCCATCGGCGCGGGGATTGCGATGACGCCGCCGGACCCCGCCCCCGACCCCACCCTGCGCCCCGCTCCGCAAGAGGGCGACCTTGACCGCTCGCTCCGCCCGCAGCGGCTCGACGACTTCGTGGGCCAGCAGGAGGCGCGCGCGAACCTGCGCGTGTTCATCGAAAGCGCCCGCAGGCGGGGCGAGGCGATGGACCACACTTTGTTCCACGGGCCGCCGGGGTTGGGCAAGACGACGCTCGCGCAGATCATGGCGAAGGAGCTGGGGGTCGGGTTCCGCATGACATCCGGCCCCGTCCTGGCGCGGGCGGGCGATCTTGCGGCGATTCTGACGAACCTCGAGCCGCGCGACGTGCTGTTCATCGACGAGATTCACCGCCTGAACCCGGCGGTCGAGGAGGTGCTGTATCCGGCGCTTGAGGATTTCGCGCTCGATCTGGTGATCGGTGAGGGACCCGCGGCGCGGACGGTGCGGATCGAGCTGCAGCCCTTCACGCTGGTCGGGGCGACGACGCGGCTGGGGCTGCTGACCACGCCCTTGCGCGACAGGTTCGGCATTCCCACGCGGCTGGTCTTTTACACCGAGGAGGAGCTGGACCTGATCGTCACCCGGGGCGCGCGGCTGTTGGGCATTCCGGCCAACCCCGAAGGCACGCGCGAGATTGCGCGGCGGGCGCGGGGGACGCCGCGGATCGCGGGGCGGCTTTTGCGGCGGGTGGTGGATTTCGCGCTGGTCGAGGGGGACGGGACGCTGACGAAGGAGATCGCCGACCGGGCGCTGACGCGGCTGGGGGTGGATCATCTGGGCCTCGATGGGGCGGACCGGCGGTATCTGTCCCTGATCGCCGAGAATTATGCCGGGGGGCCGGTGGGGGTGGAGACGCTGTCTGCCGCCCTGTCCGAGGCGCGGGATGCGATCGAGGAGGTGATCGAGCCGTTCCTTTTGCAGCAGGGCCTGATCCAGCGGACGCCACGCGGGCGTATGCTGGCCGCGAAGGCTTGGGCGCATCTGGGGATGGCGGTGCCGAAGCTGCCGGGGCAGTCCGACCTGTTCGACGCGTGAGTGTCCCTCAGAGGGACATCGTTAACCGGCGTGTAATCGCAAGGGGTTACGGGCGCGGATTCATCATTTTTTCACGTTTGGGGTCTGTCCGCCGGGACGGTTCGGGGGCCTCCGGCGGGTGTATTGCGGTTCAGGCGAGGGCGCGAGCCGCGGGGCCGGGCAGGGGCTTGACGCGCGATATCTTTGGCAAGATATATGGAATATCCAGATGGGGATATGCAGATGGCCCTCTACATCCGCGACGATGACGTCAATGCCCTTGCCGACCGGCTGGCGCGACAGATCGGTGCAAGCAAGACCGAAGCCGTGCGGCTGGCGCTGGAGGCGCAGATCGCGGCATTGAAGGCCCCGCTGACTTTGCGGGCGCGGCTGGCGCGGGTGCGGGCGCAGGCCGAGATCGCGGGTCTTCGGCCGGACGGGGCCGATGACAAGGCCCTGATGGATGCGCTGTCGGGCGGGCTCTAGGTGTTCGTCGATGCCTCAGCCCTGGTTGCAATCCTGAAGGGCGAGCCCGAGGCCGAGGCATTGAGCGACCGGCTGGAGGCGGAGGGCGGAGAGGTTCTGGTCTCGGCTGTCGTGCGCTATGAGGCGACCGTTTCGGTTGCCGTCAGCCTGGCCCGAAGCCGGGGCGAAACACGCGCCACGCCCCAGGATTTCATTGCCGCCGCACGTCTGGTGACAGCGCTTCTGGCCGAGATATCGGCACGCGAGGTTCCGATCGGCGGCCGGGTCGCCGAAGGAGCCATCCGGGCCGCAGGGCGCTATGGCAAGGTCGTCGGGCACCGGGCGGACCTGAACATGGGCGACTGCTTTTCCTATGCCTGCGCCGAGGCGCATGGGGTCGGCCTGTTGTACACGGGGCGGGATTTCGCGGAGACGGACCTTGCCTGACACTGCGCCACCTGTGCCCCACACCTTCCCCCTCCGCGTCTACTACGAGGACACCGACCTTGCGGGGATCGTCTACTATGCCAACTACCTGCGCTTCATCGAGCGGGCGCGGACGGAATGGGTGCGGGCGAAGGGTGTCGATCAGACGCGTTTGCGCGCGGAAGAAGGGATCGTCTTCGCCGTGCGCCGGCTCGAGGCCGACTACCTGCGCCCGGCGCGGTTCGACGATGTGCTGGAGGTGCGCACGGACCTGCGCGAGGCTGCCGGGGCGCGGATCATCCTTGGTCAGGATATCTGGCGCGGGCAGGACTGTCTGTTCGCGGCGGTCGTGACTCTGGTCGCGATGGGGGCCGACGGGCGGGCGCGGCGGCTTCCTGCCGGGATGCTGGCGGAACTTCGCCGGGACGCTGAAACAAAGCCCGGCTGAGCAGTGCCGCGGGTGCGGGTGCGGTCACGGACCCGTCGCGGGCAGGCCCGCGCCTGACGCAGATGTGTTGGCATATCCCAAGAAATCGGGGTATGAGCGCCGTCAAAGAAAATGCCGCGAACCTGCAATCGCGGCCCGATACGGCGGGCAGACCTGATGAACACCGAAACGCTTGCGGCAGCGCAAGAGATCGATTTTTCGCTTCTGGCGCTGTTCTTCCGCGCCACGATCACCGTCAAGCTGGTGATGATCCTTCTGTTCCTGGCCTCGGTCTGGTCCTGGGCGATCATCATCCGCAAGTTCATCACCTATCGCCTCGCCCGGCGCGAGGCGGCGGAGTTTGACCGGGCCTTCTGGTCGGGCGAGCCGCTGGATGAGCTGTACGACAAGCTTGGGCCGCAGCCGGATGGCGCGTCGGGCAAGATCTTCGCCTCCGGCATGACCGAATGGCGAAGGTCGCACCGGCAGGACGGGGCGCTGATTGCGGGCGCGCAGGCGCGGATCGACCGGTCGATGGATGTGGCGATCGCGAAGGAGACCGAGCGGTTGACCTCCGGCCTGCCGTTCCTGGCCACCGTCGGGTCCACCGCGCCCTTCGTGGGGCTGTTCGGCACCGTCTGGGGCATCAAGACCGCCTTCGAGGAGATCGCGATCAGCCAGAACACCTCGCTGGCCGTTGTCGCCCCCGGCATTGCCGAGGCGCTGGTGGCGACCGCCCTGGGCCTGGTTGCGGCCATTCCGGCGGTGATCTTCTACAACAAGCTCAGCGCCGACAGCGACCGCATCGCCGCGGGCTATGACGCCTTCGCGGACGAATTCGCCACGATCCTGTCGCGCCAGCTGGACGCCTGACGATGGGGGCGGGGGTTCTGAAGGCATCTGGCGGGCGGCGGCGGCGGGGGTCGCGGGCAAAGCGCGCGATGATGAGCGAGATCAACGTCACGCCGTTCGTGGACGTGATGCTGGTGCTTCTGATCATCTTCATGGTTGCCGCGCCGCTGCTGACCGTGGGCGTGCCCTTGGAGTTGCCGAAGACGCAGGCCAAGTCGGTGCCGACCCAGCAGGAGGAGCCGCTGGCGGTGTCGATCCAGGCCGACGGCACCGTGTCGTTGCAGAACGAACCCGTGGACGAGGCCGCGCTGATCCCCAAGCTGACCGCCGTGGCGGCCGAGCGGAAGGATGACAAGATCTTTCTGCGGGCCGACGGGGCCATTCCCTATGAGCGGGTGGTGCAGGTGATGGGCGCGCTGAATGCGGGCGGGTTCAACAACATCATCCTGGTGACGGACGCGGGCGGGCCGGATTTCGGCACATCCGGGGCTGTCACGGCGCCGAAGAAGTGAGGGCAGGGTGGAGGGGTCTCTCCTCTGGCCCGAAGACCGGGCCGAACGCATCGGCCTGACAGCGTCCGTCGCGCTGCATGCAGGCGTGCTGCTGTTCGCATTGGTGGCGGGGTTCTTCAGCCGCCCCGACATGGAGTTGCCGGTGACGATGACCGAGGTGTCGGTCATCACCTCGGACCAGTTCGCGGCCTTGCAGGCGCGCGCGCCGACTGCGCCGACCGAAAGTCCTGCCGCGCCTTCTGCCCCTGAGGCGAAGCCAGCCGGGGCGGATGCGCCGAAGCCGGTGGACGAGGCGGTGCCTGCGGCACCGCCGCCAAAGCCCGAGGAAACGCCCACCCCGGACGCCGCGCCCGACGTGACGGCGCTGACCCCGCCCGCTCCGCAAGTCAGCCCGACCGACCCGGTGATCGAGACGCCGCCGGTGGAGGTGCCGTCCGATACCGTGCTGGAAACCATCTCGCCCAAGCCCCGGCCCACCGACGCGCCGCGCATCGCGCCCGAGCCGTCGGACGCGCCCGCGCCGGATGCGGCGCCCGCCGATCAGGTGGTCGAGGAAACGGCCCCCACGCCCTCTGACCAGCCGGTGCCCGACACGCCGGTGAAGCCGCAGGCCCCGGAAGAGGCGACGACGCAGACGCCGGTAGAGAAGGACGTGGCCGAGGTGACGCAATCGTCCGCCCCGCAAACGAGCGCCCGGCCGAAGGCGCGGCCCGAGAAGCCGAAGCCCGCGGCCCAGCCGCAGACCGACGTGGCCGCGGCCGATACGGCGCAGGAGGCGGCGGCACCGGAGGCGACGGATCAGGCGGCGCTCGATGCCGCGCTGGCGGCGGAGCTGTCGGGCGACGCATCCGAGGAACCGGCCCCCGGCACCGGGGTCGCCGCAAGCGGCCCGCCGCTGACGAGCGGGGAGATCGACGCGATGCGGATCGCGGTGAAGAAGTGCTGGGTGGTGGATAACGGCGGGCAGATGGCGAACGTGATCGTGACCGTGGGCTTCGAGATGTCGCCAGACGGCCGCGTGGTGGATGGGTCGGTCCAGATGCTCGACGCCACGGGGGGCGACGACGTGGCGATCCGCACGGCCTTCGAGGCCGCGAGCCGGGCGATCCGCCGCTGTCAGGGGCAGGGCTACCCGCTGCCCGCCGACAAGTACGAATACTGGAAGACGACCGAGATCGTGTTCGATCCGTCGAAGATGCGGCTGCGGTGATGCGCGGTCTGAGATGTCATTGCCTGGCGTAAGGGAAACGCGAATGAACCCGATCCGAGCTTTCGCCGTCATGGTCGCCGCCTTTGGCATGACGGCCCCGGCCCTGGCCCAGCAGGGCCCCCTGCGCATCGTCATCGAAGATGGCGTCATCGAGCCCATCCCCTTCGCCGCCCCTGTCTTCATCGCCGAGACACCCGACGCGGGGCAGGCGGCGGCGGACATCACGCGGGTGATCGCGGCCGATCTGGCGGGCACCGGCCTTCTTCGGGAAATTCCGCCCGAGGCGTTCGTCAGCCAGGTCACCAGCTTCGACCAGCCCGTCGCCTACCCCGACTGGAAGGCGATCAACGCGCAGGCGCTGATCACCGGGGCGGTCGCCATGCAGGGCGGGACGATGGTGGTGAAGTTCCGCCTGTTCGACATCTTCTCGGGCCAGGCGATGGGCGATGGCCTCCAGTTCCAGGGCGGCCCCGGCGACTGGCGGCGGATCGCGCACAAGGTGGCAGACCAGATCTACAGCCGCATCACGGGCGAAGGCGGGTATTTCGACAGCCAGGTCGTCTATGTCGCCGAAAGCGGGCCGAAGAACGCGCGCCTGAAGGCGCTCGCCATCATGGATCAGGACGGCGCGAACCTGCGCTATCTGACCGACACCTCGACCATCGTGCTTGGCCCCCGGTTCTCGCCCGATGGGCAGCGGGTGCTCTACACCAGCTATGAAAGTGGGTTCCCACGCATCAAGCTGCTGGACGTGAACACGCTGGCGTCGCAGGCGCTGGCCGACATCCAGGGCACGATGTCCTTCGCGCCGCGATGGTCGCCCGATGGCGGATCGGTGGTGTTCAGCCTGTCGCAGGACGGCAATACCGACCTTTACGCGATGCCGGTGAACGGCGGGCAGATGACGCGGCTGACGGATGCGCCGTCGATCGAGACCTCGCCGTCGTTTTCGCCGGACGGGTCGCAGATCGTCTTTGAAAGCGACCGGTCGGGCACGCAGCAGATCTACATCATGCCGGTGGGCGGGGGCGAACCCGTGCGCATCAGCAACGGCGAGGGGCGCTATTCCACCCCGGTCTGGAGCCCGCGCGGCGACTACATCGCCTTCACCAAGCAGAACGCGGGGCGGTTCCATATCGGCGTGATGCGGACGGACGGGTCCGAGGAGCGGCTTCTGACCGCGAGCTTTCTGGATGAGGGCCCGACCTGGGCCCCGAATGGTCGCGTGATCATGTTCACGCGCGAAACGGCGGGGGCCTCGGGACAGGCGCTGATGTATTCGGTGGACATCTCGGGGCGGAACCTGCGGCAGGTGCCGTCGGATGGCGGCGCGTCGGAACCGGCCTGGGGGCCCTTGCGCCCGTGAGTCTTCCTGTCACCCCTGCCCGCGGCCCGGGCCTGCCCCCTCACCCTGACCCTCTTCCCCGAGGGGAGAGGGAAGCGGCCGTCCGGCAGCGCAGCGTTTTCAACGAATCACGGGGGTGCTATGGTGGCATCCATCGAGCAAAGTAAAACAAAGGCGGAATGAACCGATGATGATGAAGTTTTCCACGATCGCGATCCTTGCAGGCGCGCTGGCGCTGTCGGCCTGCAACAACCCCGACCGTTATGGCGCGGGAACCGGGGCCGGGGCGGGGGCCGGTGCGGGCGGTATCGGCGTGGGTGGCCTGGGCGACCCCAGCGACCCGAACTCGCCCGCCTATTTCGCGCAGACCATCGGCGACACGGTGCGGTTCGATGTGGACCAGTCCACGCTGCGGCCGGAATCGCAGACCGTTCTTGCGCAGCAGGCGCAGTGGCTGAACCAGCACCCGACCTACACCGCGCTGATCGAGGGCCATGCTGACGAGCAGGGCACCATCGCCTACAACATCGCGCTGGGCGACCGGCGCGCCAACGAGGTGAAGCGGTTCCTGGTGTCGCAGGGCGTTCTGGAAACCCGCCTGCGGACGATTTCCTACGGCAAGAGCCGCCCGCTGGCGGTCTGTTCCGAGGAAAGCTGCTACGCGCAGAACCGCCGGGCGGTCACGGCGCTGGGCGCCGGTGCGGGCAGCTGACGCAAGGGTCGTGCAGAGGGCCGGGGGGTGGCGATGCGCAAGGCGGTGATGGGGCTTCTGCTGGGGGCGGCGCTGGCGCTGCCCCCCTTGGCGTCCGCAATGGCCGAGGACAAGGCCGAAACCATCGCGGGCATCCGCAAGGACCTGACGGCGCTGGCGGCACAGGTCGCGTCGCTGAAGGGCGAGTTGTCCGCCGGCGGGCCCAAGGCCGTGCAGGCGGCGGGCGGGGCCAGCGCGCTCGACCGGCTGGACGCGATGGAGAAGGAGCTTGCGCGCCTGACCAAGGCGACCGAGGCCGCCGAGGGCCGTATCGGTCGCGTGGTGTCGGACGGCACCAACCGCATCGGTGACCTCGAGTTCCGCGTCTGCGAGATCGAGAAAGGCTGCGACACCTCGAAGCTTCCGATCACGGCCAGTCTTGGCGGCGGTGGCACGGCGGGCGCGGTGACGCCCGCCCCCGCGCCCGTACCGGGAACGGAAACGGGTGGCGGCACGCCAAAGCCCGAGCTTGCCGTCAACGAGCAGGGAGATTTCGACCGCGCGAAGGCGGCGCTGGACAAGGGCGACTGGCAGGGCGCGGCGGACCAGTTCGCGAAATACCTGCAAACCTACACTGGCGGGCCGCTGGCCGGTGACGCCGCCTTCTACCGGGGCGAGGCGCTGTCGAACCTGGGCCAGACGGCCGAGGCGGCGCGGGCCTATCTGGACGCCTTCTCCGGCCAGCCCGACGGTCCGCGCGCGCCGGTGTCGCTTCTCAGGCTCGGGACGGCGCTGGGTCAGCTTGGCCAGACGCAAGAGGCCTGCGTGACGCTGGCCGAGGTCGCGCGGCGGTTCCCGGCGGCGCCCGAGGTGGCCGAGGCGGGCACGACCATGCAGGGCCTGGGGTGCAGCTGACGCTGCCCGGGGGCGGAGACGGGGTGGCCAAGGACGCTTTGCCCCGCGCCGTCCGGGATGTCTTCGCAGGCGCACCACCGGATCGCATCGGTGTGGCCGTGTCGGGCGGCGGCGATTCCGTGGCGCTTCTGGTGTTGCTGTCGGACTGGGCGCGGGAGAGCGGACCCGACGTCGCGGCCGTGACGGTCGATCACGGCCTGCGCCCCGAGGCGGCCGAGGAGGCGGCGGGCGTTGCCCGGCTGGCGGCGCGGCTGGGTGTTCCGCACGACACCTTGCGCTGGACCGCGTCCGGGGGGCCGGGGAACCTGCCCGGCCGGGCGCGGGCGGCGCGCTACGGGCTGATTGCCCGCTGGGCCGCCGAACGCGGGATCGGGGTGGTGGCGCTGGGCCATACGCGCGACGATCAGGCGGAAACGGTGCTGATGCGGCTGGCGCGGGGGTCGGGCGTGGATGGGCTTGCGGGCATGCCCGTGCGGCGGGTGGAGGGGGGGGTGGCCTTCGTCCGCCCGCTTCTGCACGTCGCGCGGGCCACGTTGCGCGACTATCTGCGGGCGCGGGGCGAAGGGTGGGTCGAGGACCCGACGAACGACGATCCGGCCTACGACCGGGTGAAGGCGCGGCGGGCGCTTGCTGCATTGGGGCCGTTGGGTGTGGGTGCCGAGGGATTGGCAGACACGGCGGCCCGCATGGCGGTGGCATCGGCCGCGCTGTGGCATCTGGCGCGGCAGGTGGCGGTGGACAGCCTGCGGGTGGACGGCGGCGACGCCATCTTCGCCGCCGCCCCGTTCGGCGCTGCCCCCGAGGAGACGCGGCTTAGGCTGGTGTCCGAGGCGATCCGCTGGGTGACGGGCGCTGTCTACCGACCCAGGCTGGCCGAGCTGCGGACGGCGCTGGACGGGCTTGGACCGCGCGCGCGCACCCTTGCCGGGGCGGTCATCTGGCGTGACGGCGCGAACCTTCGCATCGGGCGCGAGGCGGCCCTGACCGGGCCCGCGGTGCCGGTGGGCGCGATCTGGGACGGGCGCTGGCAGGTGGAAGGCCCGCAGGCGGGCGTGGAGGTCCGGGCGCTGGGGGCGGCCGGTCTGGCGCAATGCCCGGGGGCGGCGCGGGAAACCGGCCTGCCGCGCGCCACCCTGCTGGCATCGCCCGCTGTCTGGGCGGCAGACCGGCTGATGTCGGCACCCCTTGCCCGTCCGGACGAGCGGACGGGGTGGCGCGTCACGCTGTCGCCGGATGCGGGAACCTTTCTGCAGCGGCTGAACATCGGTTGAACACGCGCCGCGAATGTCTATCTTTAGCCCGCGTCGCGGATGGACGGTCTGGCACTGTGCCGGTCGGCCCGCCTGCCGGTCGCTTTCGGAGGACTGTCCTTGGGTAACGCGAGAAACATCGCCTTTTGGGTCGTGCTGTTCCTGCTGGTGCTGGCGCTGTTCAACCTGTTCAGCGGCGGGCAAAGCACGATGTCGGCGCGGGCGCTGTCGTATTCCGAACTCATCCAGGCGGTCGATTCCGGCACCGTGACGGGCGTGACCTTCGACGGCGACCAGGTCATTTCGACATCGACCGACGGCCAGCGCAAGGTGACTGTCCTGCCGCAGGGCGAGACGATGACGCAGGCCCTGACCGAAAAGCTGATCGCCAAGGGCGTCAAGGTCGATGCCGAAAGCCAGCGGCAGTCGGGCATCGTCTCGATGCTGTCGGTCTGGCTGCCGTTCCTGGTGCTGATCGGTGTCTGGATATTCTTCATGAACCGGATGCAGGGCGGGGGCCGGGGCGGAGCGATGGGCTTTGGCAAGAGCCGCGCGAAACTTCTGACCGAAAAGCATGGCCGCGTGACCTTTGACGACGTGGCGGGGATCGACGAGGCCAAGGAGGAACTGGAAGAGATCGTCGAATTCCTGCGCAACCCGCAGAAGTTCAGCCGTCTGGGCGGCAAAATTCCGAAAGGCGCGCTGCTGGTCGGCCCGCCGGGCACCGGCAAGACGCTGCTTGCCCGCGCCATCGCGGGCGAGGCAGGGGTGCCGTTCTTCACCATCTCGGGGTCCGACTTCGTGGAAATGTTCGTAGGCGTCGGCGCGTCCCGCGTGCGCGACATGTTCGAACAGGCCAAGAAGAACGCGCCCTGCATCGTGTTCATCGACGAAATCGATGCCGTGGGGCGCTCGCGCGGCGTGGGCTTCGGCGGCGGCAACGACGAGCGCGAGCAGACGCTGAACCAGCTTCTAGTGGAAATGGACGGGTTCGAGGCCAACGAAGGGATCATCATCGTCGCCGCCACCAACCGCCGCGACGTGCTGGACCCGGCGCTCTTGCGCCCCGGCCGGTTCGACCGGCAGATTCACGTGCCGAACCCCGACATCAAGGGGCGCGAGAAGATCCTGTCGGTGCATGCGCGGAAGGTTCCGCTGGGGCCGGACGTGGACCTCCGGATCATCGCGCGTGGGTCGCCTGGTTTCTCGGGTGCCGACCTTGCCAACCTTGTGAACGAGGCCGCGCTGATGGCCGCCCGCTATGGCCGCCGCTTTGTCACGATGGACGATTTCGAGAACGCCAAGGACAAGGTGATGATGGGGGTCGAGCGTCGCTCGATGGTGCTGACGCCCGAGCAGAAGGAAAAGACCGCCTGGCACGAGGCCGGCCACGCCATCGTGGGCATGGCGCTGCCGAAGTGCGACCCGGTCTACAAGGCCACCATCATCCCGCGCGGGGGTGCGCTCGGCATGGTGGTCAGCCTGCCCGAGATGGACCGGCTGAACATGCACAAGGACGAGGCCAAGCAGCGCATCGCGATGACGATGGCGGGGAAGGCCGCCGAGATCATCAAGTACGGCGAAGAAGGCGTGTCGAACGGGCCTGCGGGCGACATCATGCAGGCGTCGCAGCTGGCGCGTGCGATGGTGATGCGCTGGGGCATGTCCGACAAGGTCGGCAGCGTGGACTACGCCGAGGCGCACGAGGGCTATCAGGGCAACACCGGCGGCTTCTCGGTTTCGGCCCATACCAAGGAAACCATCGAGACCGAAGTCCGCCAGTTGATCGACGAAGGCTATGACCTGGCGCGGAAGATCCTGCTGGAGAAATCCGAAGAGTTCGAGCGTCTGGCCAAGGGCCTTCTGGAATACGAAACGCTGACGGGCGACGAAATCCGCAAGGTCATTGCGGGGCAGCCGCTTGGTGGCGACGATGACGCGGGAAGCCCGCCGAAGGGCGAGGTCGCCTCGCTGACCGCGATCCCGAAGACGGCCAAGCCCAAGGCGCCGAAGGGCGGAGGGCTTGACCCCGCCCCCCTGGCCTGAGGCGGCACGATGACGAACGACTGGGACCCCGGGGCCTACGACAGGTTCCGGGGTCTGCGTTTGCGCCCGGCGCTGGACCTGCTGTCGCGGGTTGGGGCGTTGCCGGACGGTGCCGTGATCGACCTTGGCTGCGGGTCGGGCGCGGTGGGGCCGGTGCTGCGGGCACGCTGGCCGGGGCGGCGGCTGGTGGGGGTGGATACCTCGCCCGCCATGCTGGATGCGGCGCGGGGGACGGGGGCCTATGACTCGCTGATCAGGGGCGATGCGGCGGACTGGATGCCGGACGCGCCCGCCGCGCTGATCTTTTCCAACGCCGCGCTGCACTGGGTCGGCGACCACGCCAACCTCCTGCCCCGGCTGGCCGGTTGCCTTGCCCCGGGCGGCTGGCTGGCGGTGCAGATGCCCCGCCAGTTCGGCGCGCCCTCGCACCGGTTCCTGCGCGACATTGCGGCCGACATGTTCCCCGGACGTTTCCCCGAGGCGGGCGATCCCCCGCCCGTGTCGGCCCCGGTCGATTACTGGCGCTGGCTTGCGCCTTTGGGCGCGGTGGACGTGTGGGAAACCGACTACATCCAGCGCCTGGACCCGGTGGCGGACGGGCATCCTGTGCGCGCCTTTACCGCGTCCACCGCGATGCGCCCTTTTCTTGAACGGCTGGCAGAGGCCGAAGCCCGGGCCTTCACCGCCCGCTACGATGCCGCGCTGGGCGCGGCCTATCCGGCGGAAACCGACGGCGCGGTCCTCTTTCCCTTCCGCCGCCTGTTCCTTACCCTGCGGATGCCGGGCTGAGCGCCCCCCGGTCACAGCGGAGGCCCCATGCCCGTCCTAGTCCCCACCGACACCTACGGCACCATCACCTGGCTGGGCCGCGTGGCGCAGCCGGTGGCGGCGGACCTGATCGTCCACGGCGAGGGCGTGAAGGAGCTGCCCGTGACGCTGGCGGGCTTCGCGGGCGAGGTGCATTCCGGCCTGACCCGCGCCTCCTGCACCCGCGTGCGCGACCTGCACCCGGTCGGCACCACGATCCGCAACGTGCGCCAGCTGACCGTGGTGTCCGAGGAGGAGTTGGCCCTTATCGCCGCCGCGCTGGACCTTGACCGGGTGGACCCGGCGTGGCTGGGCGCGAGCATGGTGGTGCGGGGCATCCCCGATTTCACCCATGTGCCGCCGTCGTCGCGGCTGCAGAACGCCGAGGGTGCGACCATCGTGGTGGACATGCTGAACCAGCCCTGCACGCAGGTCGCCAAGACCATCGAGGGCGACCGCCCCGGACACGGCAAGGCCTTCAAGGCCGCCGCGAACAACCGGCGTGGCGTGACGGCCTGGGTGGAACGTGAGGGCACGTTCCGGCTGGGCGACCGGCTGCGTCTGCATGTGCCGGGGCAACGCGCCTGGAAAGGTGCGGCACCGGCGGCGGCGGAAGCTGCCGAGTAGACGCAGGGCCGCGGCAGCACCCCCCGAACCCGCCCCCTTGGCGTTTCCGACCGGGGAATGTCGGAATCGGTCACCTGCCCGCCACGCGCCGGCAGTATGACCGGGGCAACGGAACAGGGGGCACCCGCGCCCCCACAGGGAGAGCCGCGTCATGGCCGTCAAGACCGACATCGAAATCGCCCGCGAAGCGAAGAAAAAGCCGATCCTGGAGATCGGAGCAAAGCTTGGCATCCCGGCGGAGCACCTGCTGCCCTACGGCCACGACAAGGCCAAGGTCGGGCAGGAGTTCATCACCTCGCTGCAGGGCAAGCCCGACGGAAAGCTGATCCTGGTGACCGCGATCAACCCGACCCCTGCGGGCGAGGGCAAGACCACGACGACGGTGGGTCTGGGCGACGGGCTGAACCGCATCGGCAAGAAGGCCGTGGTCTGCATCCGCGAGGCCAGCCTTGGCCCGAACTTCGGGATGAAGGGCGGGGCGGCGGGCGGCGGGTATGCGCAGGTCGTGCCGATGGAGGAGATGAACCTTCACTTCACCGGCGACTTCCACGCGATCACGTCCGCCCACAACCTGCTGTCGGCGATGATCGACAACCACATCTACTGGGGCAACGAACTGGACATCGACGAGCGCCGCATCACCTGGCGGCGCGTGATGGACATGAACGACCGCGCGCTGAGGGACATTGTCGTCTCGCTTGGCGGCGTCGCGAACGGCTTTCCGCGCCAGACCGGGTTCGACATCACGGTGGCGTCCGAGGTGATGGCGATCCTGTGTCTGTCGAAAGACCTGAAGGACCTGCAAAAGCGCCTCGGCGACATCGTCGTCGCCTATACGCGCGAGAAAAAGCCCGTCTATGCCCGCGACATCAAGGCCGACGGCGCGATGACCGTCCTGCTGAAGGACGCGATGCAGCCGAACCTGGTGCAGACGCTGGAAAACAACCCGGCCTTTGTGCACGGCGGCCCCTTCGCCAACATCGCGCATGGATGCAACAGCGTTATCGCCACGACGACCGCGCTGAAGCTCGGCGAGTATGTGGTGACCGAGGCGGGCTTCGGCGCCGACCTTGGGGCCGAGAAGTTCTTCGACATCAAGTGCCGCAAGGCGGGGCTGAAGCCATCGGCCGCGGTGATCGTGGCGACCGTGCGCGCGATGAAGATGAACGGCGGCGTGGCCAAGGCCGACCTTGGGGCCGAGAACGTGGCGGCGGTGCAGAAGGGCTGCCCGAACCTGGGCCGCCACATCGCCAACGTGAAGTCGTTCGGGGTGCCTGTGGTCGTGGCGATCAACCATTTCTACAACGACACGGATGCCGAAATCGAGGCGGTCAAGGCCTATGTCGCCGAACAGGGGGCCGAGGCGATCCTGTGCAAGCACTGGGCGCAAGGCAGCGCGGGGATCGAGGATCTGGCGCGCAAAGTCGTGGCGCTGGCCGAAGGCGGCAGTGCCGCGTTCAAGCCGCTCTACCCTGACGAGATGGGCCTGTTCGCCAAGATCGAAACCATCGCCAAGACCATCTACCGCGCCGACGGGGTGGACGCCGACAAGTCAATCCGCGACCAGCTGAAGGCGTGGGAGGCGGCGGGCTACGGCCACTTGCCGGTCTGCATGGCCAAGACGCAGTACAGCTTCACCACCGACCCCAACACCCGCGGCGCGCCCACGGGCTTTACCATCCCGGTGCGCGAGGTGCGGCTGTCGGCCGGCGCGGGCTTCATCGTTGCGATCTGCGGTGAGATCATGACGATGCCCGGCCTGCCCAAGGTGCCCTCGGCCGAAGTGATCCGGCTGAACGACATGGGCCATGTCGAGGGGCTGTTCTGACATCGGGTCGCGTTGCCGGGGGGGCGCCGCCACGCTAAGGAGGCGGCGTTCCTCAGGAGACAAGCTGGCATGAAAGCGCCGAAAGACTGCACCACGATGGCCGATCTGCGCGCCGAGATAGACCGCATCGATCTGGCGCTGGTGCGGCTGTTCGCCGAGCGCGCCTGCTACATCGACCGCGCCATCGAGCTGAAGGCGGGGCTGGACCTGCCCGCCCGGATCGAGGCGCGGGTCGAGCAGGTGGTGCAGAACGTGCGCGCCCATGCCAGCGCGAACGGGCTGCCGCCCGATCTGGTGGAAAAGCTCTGGCGGCGGCTGATCGACTGGTCCATCGCGCGCGAAGAGGCGGCGCTTGGGCCGGATACATTGCGTCCGACAACCTGAGGAAGGACCACGAACGGTGAGGTCGGTGCAGGGTTCCACGCGCGGTTCCAGGACCATGCTTCGCCAAGACATGTCGCGGCGTGTTGCAGGGATTCCTGGCGGTCGTCTTTCCGACGTCCGTTGGCCCTCGGTGGCCAAACGGTCCCGCGAATGGTAGTGGACCTGTCCTTTGGCGAGCGATCTCGACGAACTGTCACGAAAGATCGAAGAGCGGCGCGCGGCGATGATTGCAAAAGGTGTCATCAAGCCAGCGCCTGCCCCGACGTCAGTGGACGGGCACCATCATGGCCGGTTTGGCGGGCGTCTGCTGGAAGTGGTGTTGACGCTGCTTCTTGTCATCGCGTCCGCCGCTGCGCTGGTTGGATCGTTCCTGGGCACTTACAAGGTTCTGGCGCTGCTCGGGCTGAAGAGACGATCAAGCGGGAAGCTGGTATCGGCCGTCTACATGGGCGTGCTGGCAGGCCTAGCCGCAGTTTGGCGTGCGTTTCTGAGATACTACCGCTACGACCCCAATACGTTGAGGCCGATCAGGCCGGAGGACACGGATGACCGCAAAGATCATTGACGGCAAGGCCTTCGCGGCAAATGTCCGCGCGCAGGTGGCGGGTCATGTGGCAACCCTGAAAGGGCAGGGGCTGGTGCCCGGGCTGGCCGTGGTGCTGGTGGGCGAGGATCCGGCGTCCGAGGTCTATGTCCGCAACAAGGGCCGCCAGACCGTCGAAGTCGGGATGGCCAGTTTCGAACACAAGCTGCCCGCAGATACGCCCGAGGCCGACCTTCTGGCGCTAGTTCGACGTCTGAACGCCGATCCGCAGGTTCACGGCATTCTGGTGCAGTTGCCGCTGCCTGCTCATCTGAACTCTGAGCTTGTCATCAACGCCATCGACCCGGCCAAGGACGTGGACGGCTTTCACATCTCGAACGTCGGCCTGCTGGCGACGGGGCAGAAGTCGATGGTGCCCTGCACGCCGCTGGGCTGCCTGATGCTGCTGCGCGACCTGCACGGAAGCCTTTCGGGGATGAACGCGGTGGTGGTCGGCCGGTCGAACATCGTGGGCAAGCCGATGGCGCAACTGCTCTTGGGCGACAGCTGCACCGTGACCATCGCGCATTCGAAGACCCGCGACCTGCCCGAGGTCTGCCGCCGTGCCGACATTCTGGTGGGTGCGGTCGGGCGGCCCGAGATGATCCGGGGCGACTGGGTGAAACCGGGGGCGACCGTCATCGACGTGGGCATCAACCGCGTCGAGCGCGGCGGCAAGACGGTGATCGTCGGCGACGTGGATTTCACCTCGGCGAGCGCGGTCGCGGGTGCGATCACGCCGGTTCCGGGGGGTGTCGGGCCGATGACCATCGCCTGCCTTCTGGCCAACACGCTGACCGCCGCCTGCCGGTCGCGGGGCCTGCCTGAACCTGCGGGTCTGACCCCCTGATTGGTGCCAGTTTACGTGGCGTCATGCACCGCGTGTGAAATCGCCTGTTGCCCGATAGACCCTGCACGGCTAGCAAGGGTTCAGGAAGATTGGGTTTTGTCGCCCGGCCAGAGCGTGGCGTGCGCGACATCTAGGATTTTTCGCGGGGCATGGAGACACCGCTCAGGAAGGTAATCCGGGCATTCGGCTCGCCCGCGCCCGTCCTGTCATGGCTGGGACTGACGGCAATCCTTGCGATTTCAGGGCCCTTCGGAACCTACACGGCTTGCCCCTTCTCGGTGCGGCTTGTGTGTTTTGGAACCCTTGTCGGCATCGGCATCGTCTGGGGCGTGATCTGGCGCGTCCTGATGCAGCACTGGCTTCCCGCGATGGGGTTCTGGGGCGCGTCTGCGCTGGTCGTCGGGGCGTCCGCGATCGTCCTTCCCGGTCCCCTGATCGCGCTTGCGCCGGTGCTGACCCAAATGCCGCCGGACCAGCTGCCGTCCTTTGTCGAGGCCGCCGCGTTGGTTCTTGTCTTCGGCATGGGCGCGGTGCTTGTCCGATGGTCCATCACGCGGCAGACAAATTCGGACATCCGCGCGGACGACCTGCCGCAAGACGGCCAGGCTGCGCCACCGGCCAACATTCCGCGCCTCGTCCGGCGCATCGATGCGGGTCCGGGGGCGCGGATTCTGCGCCTGGCCGCCCGCGATCACTATGTCGAGGTGGTGACCGACCGCGGCACCCACACCCTTCTGATCCGTCTTACCGACGCGATCGCCGAGCTTGACGGGGTGCCCGGGATGCGCGTGCACCGCTCGCACTGGGTCGCCGACACGGCGGTGCGCGGGGTCGATGTGCAGGGTGACCGGACGCTGCTTGTCACGCAGGACGGGGCGCGAGTGCCGATCGCCCGTCCGATGATTCCCGAGGCCGAGGCGCGCGGCCTTCTTCAGCGGGGCATGGGCAGCGGGATCGCGGCGGCCCCGGTCAGGACCGCCATTGCCCCCGGCCCGAAAAGCCCGGAAAATGCCGGGTCCGAACTGGCCAAGCCGCCCGTATAGGCCCCATAGGCGGGCAGGATGAGCCGCTGGCTGTCGTACAGAAAGCAGCGGCGCGCCCGCCCGGCCACGCGGGCCTTCGGGTGATAGTGCCCCGAAACCTCGGCCATGCCATCACCACACGCCCGTTCGGCCGCATGCCGGAAGACAAGCGGCCCCAGCCGCAGCACGTCCCGGTGCTCGCCCGGCAGCGACAGCGGCGCGGGGTCGTGGTTCCCGGCGATCCAGATCCATCGCCGCCCCGCCATCAGCCTGAGCAGCCAGTCCTCCGCCCGGCCCGCAACGCCAGCCGCCGCCATGTCGTCGAATGTGTCGCCCAGGCACAGCACGACCCGTGCCCCGGTGCGCGCAATGTCGGCATCCAGCCGCGAGAGGGTCTCTTCCGCCTCGTAGGGCGGCAAGAGCGTACCGCCCAGCCGCGCGATCCGTTCCGACCGGCCGAGGTGCAGGTCCGATACCGCGAGCAACCCTTCATCCATCCACCACAGCGCCCCAGAAGGCAGCGCGGTCAGGGTGGCCCCGGCCAGCGTGAACTCATGCGTGTTCATGCTTGGTTCCTGCCTCGTCCGGCGCGCTTTCGCAAGCCCCCCGCGAAAGCGCCCGCCCATCCCCTTCGCACGGATCCAGACACTCAGGCGCGGCCCGTCCCGGGGCCCCGCGCCCGAAGGTCACGCCCCCGCCAGCCCCGCCGCCTCCATCAGCGCCGCCGCCCGTTCCGCCACCAGCCGCTCGCGCGCCGCGCCCTCGACCGGGACGCGCCCGTGTTCCAGCATCATCGGCGCGGCAAGCGGCGTCACCCGATCCAGCCGCAGCGTGTCGATCCGCCCGCCCACGCGGGCCAGCATCGCCTCGATCCTTCCGAAATCGACCAGCCCGCGTGACGCCTCTTCCCGCGTGACCTGCAAGAGGACATGGCCGGGGTCGTGGCGGCGGAGCGTGTCGTAAAGGATGTCGGTCGAGAACGTCGCCTGCCGCCCGGACTTCCTGCCCCCCGGCTGGTTCCGCTCGATCAGCCCCGCGATGGTGGCGACCGACCGGAAGGTGCGCTTCATCACCGCGTTGCCCGCCAGCCAGGTTTCCAGGCCCGCGCGCAGACGTTCGCGGTCGAACAGCGGGGCGGCGTCCGTCACGGCGTCCAGGCCCCAGATCAGCGTGGCATAGTCGGTGGCGACAAAGCCAAGGGGGTGGAGGCCGTCCTCCTCCATCCGTTTGGTAATCAGGAGGCCCAGCGTCTGCTGCGCGTTCCGGCCCGCAAAGCCGTAGATGCACAGGTGCTCGCGACCTTCGGCCCGGAAACTCTCACAGAGAAGCCGTCCCGGTTCCGGCAGCCGCGACACCTCGCGCTGCAGGGCCAGCCAATGCGCAGTGTGGGCGGGCAGGGCGGGCCATGACCCTTGCGCGAACATCGCAAGGATTCGGTCACAAAGCTCGGTCGAAGTGGAGAACTTCGTGCCGCCGAAGACCGCAATCTTCGGCTCGCGCCCACGTTCGCGGCTGACCTCCAGCGTCAGCTCGTGCAGGCCCTCATAGCGCACGACCTCGCCCCCGATCAGGAAGCTGTCGCCGGGGGTCAGGGTCGCCGCGAAATCCTCCTCGACCTCGCCCAGCAGGGGCCCCCCGCCGTTCCGCCCCAGCCGCACCTTCAGCAGTTCGGTCGCGGTGATGGTGCCGATGTTCATCCGGATCGCGCGGGTGGCGCGGGGATCGCGCAGGGTCCAGAGGCCCCCCCGCAGCATCAGCCGCTGCCAGCGGTCATAGGCCTTCAGCGCGTAGCCCCCGGTGGCGACGAAATCGAGGCAGGCGTCGAAATCCGCGCGGGACAGCGCCGCGTAAGGCCCCGCCGATGTGACCTCGGCATAGAGATCATCCGCCGCGAAGGGGCCGGAGCAGGCCGCGATCAGCATCTGCTGGCACAGGACGTCGCGGGGGCCCGCCCCCCGTGGCGTGCCGTCAAGGTCATGCGCCCGCACGGCATCGAGTGCCGCCTGGCATTCCACCACCTCGAACCGGTTCGCGGGCACCATCAGCGCCTTGGAGGGCGCGTTGTAGCGGTGGTTCGCGCGCCCGATCCGCTGCACCAGCCGCTTGACGTTCTTCGGCGCGCCGACCTGGATCACAAGGTCCACATCCCCCCAGTCGATCCCAAGGTCCAGCGACCCCGTGGCCACCACCGCCCGCAACGCACCGTCGGCCATCGCCGCCTCAACCCTTTGGCGCTGTTCCCGCGCCAGCGACCCGTGGTGGATCGCGATGGGCAGGGCGTCCTCGTTCGCCATCCACAGGTCGCGGAAGAACAGCTCGGCCTGCGCGCGGGTGTTGTGGAAGATGAGCGTTGTGCGGTGACGGCGCACTTCGTCCAAGATCGCCGGAATCGCATAGCGCCCGCCGCCGCCCGCCCAGGGTGGCGCCTCGTCCGTGGCGAGCATCCCGATATCGGGTTCCGGGCCGGGGTCGGCGTGCAGGATGCCACAGGGGTCGGGATGGCGGGCGAGATACCGGGCGAGCGCGGGGGGGTCCTCGACAGTCGCGGACAGGCCCACGTGGGCTAGGCCGGGGACAAGGCGGTTCAGGCGCGCAAGGCACAGCATCAGCTGATCGCCGCGCTTGGATTCCTGAAGGGCGTGGATTTCATCCACCACGACCCGACGCAGGCCCGCAAAGATGCGGGGGGCGTCTTCGTAGGACAAGAGCAGCGCAAGGGATTCGGGCGTCGTCAGCAGGATGTGCGGCGGGTCGGCGCGCTGGCGCTGGCGTTGGGTATAGGTGGTGTCGCCAGTCCGGTCCTCGACCCGGATGGGCAGGCCCATCTCGGTGATGGGTCGTGTCAGGTTGCGGCGGATGTCGGCGGCCAGCGCCTTCAGCGGCGAGACATAGAGGGTGTGCAGGCCGGGGCGCGGGCTGGCGGCGAGGTCCACCAGCGTCGGCATAAACCCCGCCAGCGTCTTGCCGCCCCCGGTGGGCGCGACGAGGAGGAGGGCCGGTTCGCCCGACCGGGCGAGCATTTCGGCCTGATGCGGGTGGATGGTCCAGCCCCGGGCGGCGAACCAGTCGGCGAAGAGGGGGGGAAGCGCGGCCATGACGGCAAGGCTAGCGCGGCGCGGCGATAAGGGAAATTCTTCACGAAGAATTTCAGGGCGGCAGAAATTTCGTTAAATTTCTGCCGCTTGGCGCGTCAATGCACGATCCGTTCGTCCTGCACGAACATGTTCGCCCAGGCGCGGTCGATCAGGTCGGGGGTCATCTGGTAGGGGATGCCCTCGAAATTGCAGATCGCGATCATCTGGTCGATCAGGAACACCGGCTGGTAGTTCGCGAAGGTGTTGTTGATCGTCGGGTATTTCGTCTTCAAGAGGTGGATCAGCGCCTTCTCGTCCAGCGGCATCTTCTTCTTCTTCGCCACCATCGCGAAGATCTTGAGGTAGTTTTCCTGGTTCGGCCCGTCGATCTTGATCTTGAAGAAGATCCGGCGCAGCGCCGCCTTGTCGAAGATCTCGTTCGGGTGGAAGTTGGTCGAGAAGATCACCAGCGTGTCGAACGGCACCTCGAACTTCTCGCCCGATTGCAGGGCCAGGATGTCCTTGCCCTCTTCCAGCGGCACGATCCAGCGGTTGACGATCTTCTGCGGCGGCTCCTGCTGGCGGCCAAGGTCGTCGATGATGAAGACGCCGCCCGTGGCCTTGAGCTGCAGCGACGCCGAATAGGTGCGTGCCGTGGGGTTGTAGGTCAGGTCGAGCATGTCGAGCGAGAGTTCACCGCCGGTGATGACGGTCGGGCGTTCGCACAGGACATAGCGGTTGTCGAAGCGGTTCGACGACCGGCGCAGCATGTTCGGGTCATCGACGCTCGCCTCGGCCGCGGAGTGCACGATGGGGTCGTAGACGGTGATGACCTGGCCTGCGTATTCGATGGCGCGGGGAACGTAGATCTTGTCGCCATAGGCGTCGCGGATGCCGTTCGAGATACTGGATTTCCCGTTGCCGGGTGGGCCGTACATCAGGATCGACCGGCCCGACCCGACGGCGGGGCCAAGGTGGTCCAGAAGCGCGGGCGGCAGGATCAGGTGGCCCATCGCGCGGGTCAGCTGGTCGCGCGTCATCTGCACGTTGCGGATCGACTGGCGCTTGACCTGATCCTTGTACTGGGCCAGCGGCACGGGCACCGCACCGTAGTATTCCGACTGCGACAGCGCATCCAGGGCACGCGCCTTGCCCGCGTCCGCCAGACGATAGCCCATCTCGTTGCCCGAATTCGCGTGCAGCGTGCCCGTCGATTCCACAAGGCGCTGGGACCGGCAGATGTCGATCAGTTCCTGCGTCAGCGGCACCGGCAGGGCAATGGTGCGCGCGATGTCGGAACACAGCTCCAGGTTCATGCGGAACATCGTCTTCAGCAGGATGTCCCGCAGGGTCACCATGCCAAGGCCGGTTTCATCCAGCGTCTTGGGCGGCGTCGGGGCGGTGACGTTGCTGACCTGCATGTTCATCAGAGAATTCCTTTTTCTGCCCGCAATTTTGTTCCGATTTGTGGCGTTTGCTGCGGCCGAAGCGTCGACTGTTTCCCTTTCGGGGTGTTCGGCGCAAAATCTGCATGGGGAATGTGGCCGAACGATGGAAACAGTTTTGCAAGACACGGATGTCACCGGAACCTCGGCCAAGGACCTTGCCGGGCAGGCAGCGGGCCGGATCGCGCGGTCTCGGGCGTGGGCCGGGGGCCTCAGCGGCACGGGGCTGTTCCTGGCGCTCGCCGCCGTCATCGTCGTGCTGGGCGGGTTGCCGTTCCTGAAGGGCGCCTTCTACCTGGGCAAGCACGAAGGCGACACGCTGCACCTGACCGAACTTGTCATGCGCATGGCCAACGGCCAGTGGCCGCATCTGGACTTCATGACCCCCATCGGCGTCATGGCCATCGCGCCGATGGCGCTGTTCGTGTCGCTTGGCGAAAAGATGGGCCACGCGATCTTCTGGTCGCAGATCCTTGTCGCCGTCACGCTGCTGTGGCCGACATGGCGCGTCGCCACCAGCCGCCTGACCGGATGGTGGCAATTGTTCTATGGCGTCGTCGTCATGGTCTTCTGCCTTGCGCTGGTGCATGGCGAGGCGGAACGCGCCGTGTCGATCTCGATGCACTACAACCGCTGGGCCTGGGCCGTCGCCTACATCGTCATCCCGCTGGCCGTGCTGACGCCACTGCGCGCACCGCGCCCGGTGCTGGACGGGGTGCTGATCGGGCTGGGGCTGGCGCTGCTGGTGCTGACCAAGGTCACCTATTTCGTGTCCTTCGCGCCCGCGATCCTGATTGTCCTTCTGGCGCGGCGGGAATGGTCCACCATCCTCGCCGCCGCCGTTGCGGGGCTGGCCGTCGCGGGCATCGTGACGGGGCTGGCGGGCGTCGAGTTCTGGTTCGCCTATCTGCACGACCTTCAGACTGTCTCGTCCTCGGACATCCGCCCGCAGCCGGGCGAGCCCCTGGCCGTCGTCATCGCCGCCCCCGCCTACATGGGGGCAAGCCTGGCGCTGGTGGCGGGCGTGATCTTCCTGCGCCAGTCGGGCCGGATGACGGAAGGCATGGCGCTTCTGTTCCTGATGCCGGGGTTCTTCTTCGTCACCTTCCAGAACTTCGGCAACGACCCGCAGTGGCTCTTGCTGCTCGCGATCTTCGCCTTCGCGCTGCGCCCCGCGCCGGGCACGGTGAACGGCTATGGCTGGGATATGCGCGAAGGGCTGCGGCTGGTCGGCATCCTGGCGCTGGCCTTCGGGCTGCCCTCGGCGGTGAACCTGCTTTACAGCCCGTTCCGCCACCTTGCGACCGAAACCAAGGACCGCGTGGCCCTGCTGCCGGGGCTGGGCGATGACATGCTGACCATCGAATCCCGCATGTACCGGGTGGACCTGATGACGGCGGGCGACCTGCCCGGATCGGCCTTCGAAGCCTACCGCAAGAAGGGCGACCGCAAGTACCTGGCCACCCTGAACGGGGAAAAGCTGCCCGAATGCACGCTCGCTTCGGGCATGAACTCGTGGTTCGAGACGGTGGCGAAAGACTTGCAAGGCGCAGGCTACGGCGGGTCGCGCATCCTCGGGACCGACCTCTTCTCGCTCTACTGGGCGTTCGGCGACTTCAAGCCGGTGAAGGGCGCGGCCCCCTGGTATTACGGCGGGCTGTCGGGGGTGGAGAACGCGGATTACGTCGTGATCCCCATCTGCCCGATGGCCGAGCAGATCCGGTCGGACATGGTCAAGGCCCTGTCGGATGGGTCTTGGGACGTGAAGGAAGTGCGCCGGACGGACCTCTACGTGCTCGTGACGGCGAAGAAGAAATCCTGACGCGGCCCTCATCGCTTCCTGCCGGGCGCTCTTCGGTTCATCCAGCGAAGAGCGCCCGCAAGGGCCGATGAGCGCCTATTCCGCCGCCACCGCAGGCCGGTCGGCCAGCCGCACGACGTCGCGCATGATGCGGTTCAGCTCGAAATCCTTGGGCGTGTAGACCCCGGCCACACCCATCGCGCGCAAGGCGGTGGCGTCGGCGTCGGGGATGATCCCCCCCACCAGCACCGGAATCTCCGACAGCCCCGCGGACCTCAGGCGGTCCATCACTTCGGCCACCAGCGGCAGGTGGCTGCCCGACAGGATCGACAGCCCGATGACGTGCGGCCGCTTGTCTGCCGCAGCCGCCACAATGGCCTCGGGCGTCAGGCGGATGCCTTCGTAGGCGATGTCCATGCCGCAGTCGCGGGCGCGGGCGGCGATCTGCTCGGCGCCGTTGGAATGGCCGTCAAGGCCGGGCTTGCCGATGAGAAAGCTCAGACGGCGACCCAGCCGCGTCGAAACCAGGTCCACCTCGCCCCGGATGTCGTCCAGCCCCTCGGTGCGGTTCGACGGGTTGCGCGACACGCCCGTGGGGCCCCGGTATTCGCCGTGGACGGCGCGCATTGCGCCCGCCCATTCGCCGGTGGTCACGCCCGCCCGCGCCGCCGCGATGGACGCGGGCATGACGTTCGCGCCCGTCCGCGCCGCTTCGCGCAGGGCGGCGATGGCGGCGGCGACGGCACCGGCATCGCGGGCCGAACGCCAGGCCGCCAGCCGTGCGACCTGCTCGGTTTCAACAGCCGGATCGACGGTCAGGATCGACCCGTCGCCCGAGGTCAGCGGCGACGGCTCGCCCGCCTGCCAGCGGTTCACGCCGACGATGGTGGTTTCGCCGGACTCGATCCGCGCGATGCGCTCGGCGTTCGAGTCCACCAGCCGCGCCTTCATGTACTCGATCGCCTCGACCGCCCCTCCCATGCCGTCCAGCGTGGCGAGTTCCGCGCGGGCGCCGTCCTTCAGGTCCTCGACGCGTCGAGCGACGACCGGATTGCCGTCGAAAAGATCGCCGTATTCCAGAAGGTCGGTTTCATAGGCCAGGATCTGCTGCATCCGCATCGACCACTGCTGGTCCCACGGACGTGGCAGGCCGAGCGCCTCGTTCCAGGCGGGCAGTTGCACCGCTCGGGCCCGGGCGTTCTTGGACAGGGTGACAGCCAGCATTTCCAGAAGGATGCGGTAGACGTTGTTTTCGGGCTGCTGCTCGGTCAGGCCAAGCGAGTTGACCTGCACGCCATAGCGGAAGCGGCGGTGGCGTTCGTCAGTGATGCCATAGCGGTCGCGGCAGATTTCGTCCCAAAGCTCCGTGAAGGCGCGCATCTTGCACATCTCGGTCACGAACCGGATGCCGGCGTTCACGAAGAAGCTGATCCGGCCCGCCATCGCCGGGAACTGGTCGGAGGGAACCTTGCCCTTCAGGTCGTCGAGCACGGCACAGGCTGTCGCCAAAGCAAAGGCCAGCTCCTGTTCCGGCGTCGCCCCCGCCTCTTGCAGGTGATAGCTGCAGACGTTCATCGGGTTCCACTTGGGCAGGTGAACGCCCGTATAGGCGGCAACATCGGTGATCATGCGAAGCGACGGCTTCGGCGGCAGGATGTAAGTGCCGCGCGAGAGGTATTCCTTGATGATGTCGTTCTGGACGGTGCCCTGCAGCGCCGCGACATCGGCCCCCTGTTCCTCGGCCACGACGATGTAAAGCGCGAGCAGCCAGGGGGCCGTCGCGTTGATCGTCATGGACGTGTTCATCTTCTCAAGCGGGATGCCCTGGAACAGCGTCCGCATGTCGCCCAGGTGACAGATCGGAACGCCGACCTTGCCGACCTCGCCGCGCGCAAGGACGTGGTCGCTGTCGTAGCCCGTCTGCGTGGGCAGGTCGAAGGCGACGGAAAGGCCCGTCTGACCCTTGGCCAAGTTCGCGCGGTAAAGTGCGTTCGACTTCTCGGCGGTGGAGTGGCCCGCGTAGGTGCGGATCAGCCAAGGCTGGTCGCGTGTCGTTCCGATGTCGGGCATGGCGGCCATCCGCGCTGGGGCAATTTTGTTACGCGATTGACCAGATAGTCGTAACATCCTTGCGTGTCAATTCGCCGCGCTGCGGCGTGGAAACGGTTTTGCCCCTTTCCGGCGCGCTGTGTAACTGTCAGCCCATGTGGCGGACCGTCGAAATTCCCATCTGGCTCTTGTCGCTGGTCCTTCTTCTGGCGCTGCTGTCGTTCCTGTCCCACTTCCTGTTCCCGTCTGTCCGCTGGTTCCTGCGTCGCCGGGTTGAACGGCTGGTGACCGAACTGAACAAGCGGCTGGAACGCCCGATCCAGCCCTTCAAGCTCATGCACCGCAACGACATGATCGTGCGCCTGGCCCACGACCCCAAGGTGATGGAGGCCGTCGTCGCGACGGCAACGGAAAACGGCCAGCCCGAAAGCGTGGCCTTCGAGCGTGCCCGCGCCTACGCCCGTGAAATCGTGCCGTCCTTTTCGGCGCTGATCTACTTCGGCATCGCCACGCGTCTGGCGCGCCGGGTCGCGCGCTTCCTGTTCCACGTCCGCATCGAACGCTTCGATGCCGAGGCGCTGGCCGCCATCGACCGCAACGCGACCGTTGTCTTCGTGATGAACCACCGGTCGAACATGGACTACGTGCTGGTCACCTATCTGGCCGCCAGCCGGTCCGCGCTGTCCTATGCCGTGGGCGAATGGGCCCGCATCTGGCCCTTGTCCGGCCTGATCCGGTCGATGGGGGCCTATTTCATCCGCCGCCGGTCGGACAATCCGCTCTACCGCCGGGTGCTGGCGCGCTATGTGCAGATGGCAACGGACGAAGGCGTGACGCAGGCGATCTTCCCGGAAGGCGGCCTCAGCCTGGATGGGCGGCTCGCGCCGCCAAAGCTGGGCATCCTGAACTACATCGTCACCGGATGGCGGCCGGGCGGGCGGGACGTGGTCTTCATCCCCGTCGCGCTGAACTACGACCGCGTGTTCGAGGATATCGTGCTGGTCGCCGCCGCCAAGGCTGGCAACCGCCGCTTTCCGACGCGGCCGTGGCGCATCATCCGCTTCGTCCTGCGCCACACCTTCCGGCTGGTGACAGGCCGGTTCCGGCGCTTCGGCTTTGCCGCCGTCAGCTTCGGCACGCCGGTCATCCTGTCACAGGTCATGGCCGGGGGAGACGGCGAGGCCACGGCGCGTCTGGCCGCGCGGCTTATGGAGGGGATCCGCGCCGTGATCCCCGTGCCGCCCGTGCCGCTGGTCGCGCTGGCCTTCGGGCCGGACCGCCACCTGACGCGCGATGCGCTGATCGCACGGGCCACGGCGCTGTCCGAAACACTGGCTGCGACCGGAACACACCAGCCGATGCCGCGCGGTCCCGTGGCGGATCGCGTGGCGGCCGGAACGGGCGTGCTGGAGCGGCGCGGCATCCTTGTGCCCGACGGCGACGGCTGGCGCGTGGCCGACCAGCGGGCCGACGTTCTGGGCTTCTACGCCGCTTCCATCGCCCAGTTGCTGGACGACGGGGACAAAGCCACCCAGCCGCGAAACAAAGTTTCCGACAAGACATAAAATTACAAAATTGGCATCTTTCGTGTTGCAAAATTGCGCATCGGATTCTAGATGATCCTTGCGCAGACGATTCTGCGCTGCGGCATTCGGCTTGGAGGCATGGATGGCTTTGGACAACAACACCGGGATCGTTTCGTACGACGCGCCCTTCAAGGACCTCTACGAGATGGGCGAGATGCCGCCCCTTGGCCATGTGCCCGCCCGCATGTACGCTTGGGCGATCCGCCGCGAACGCCACGGCAACCCCGACACCGCCATGCAGATCGAGGTCGTGGATACGCCGTCCATCGACAGCCACGAGGTTCTGGTCCTCGTGATGGCGGCTGGCGTGAACTACAACGGCGTCTGGGCTGCACTTGGCCAGCCGATCAGCCCGTTCGACGGGCACGGCGCGCCCTATCAGATCACGGGCAGCGACGCCTCGGGCATCGTCTGGGCCGTCGGTGACAAGGTGAAACGCTGGAAGGTCGGCGACGAGGTCGTCATACACTGCAACCAGGACGACGGCGACGACGAAGAATGCAACGGCGGCGACCCGATGTTTTCGCCCAGCCAGCGGATCTGGGGCTACGAGACGCCGGACGGAAGTTTCGCCCAGTTCACCCGCGTCCAGTCGCAGCAGCTCATGGCCCGACCCAAGCACCTGACGTGGGAAGAGTCGGCCTGCTACACGCTGACGCTGGCCACCACCTACCGTATGCTCTTCGGCCACCACCCTCACGAACTGAAGCCCGGCCAGAACGTGCTCGTGTGGGGCGCGTCGGGGGGCCTTGGGTCCTACGCGATCCAGCTGATCAACACCGCGGGTGCCAACGCCATTGCCGTGATCAGCGATGAATCGAAGCGCGACTTCGTCATGGGCCTCGGTGCCAAAGGTGCGATCAACCGCAAGGAGTTCAATTGCTGGGGCCAGATGCCGAAGGTCGGCAGCCCCGAATACAAGGCCTGGTTCGCCGAGGTGCGCAAATTCGGCAAGGCGATCTGGGACATCACCGGCAAGGGCGTGAACGTCGACATGGTGTTCGAACACCCCGGCGAAAGCACCTTCCCGGTGTCGGTCTTCGTCGTCAAGCGCGGCGGCATGGTGGTGATCTGCGCAGGCACGACCGGGTTCAACCTGACGCTCGACGCCCGTTATCTGTGGATGCACCAGAAGCGCGTGCAGGGCAGCCACTTCGCCAACCTGAAACAGGCCAGCGCGGCCAACAAGCTGATGCTGGAACGCCGCCTTGACCCCTGCCTGTCCGAGGTCTTTCCCTGGGCCGAGGTGCCTGCCGCGCACATGAAGATGCTGAAGAACGAACACAAGCCCGGCAACATGGCCGTGCTGGTGCAGGCCCCGCGCACGGGCCTGCGCACGTTCGACGACGTTCTGTCCGCCGGTCCTGTGCGGTGACCCCGTAAAGACTTTTGACTGCGAAACCCCGGGGAAAATTCACTCCGGGGTTTGTTTTTCCCAAACATGACGGTTTCGAATCAACGCATTAGCGAACGGCCACTCCCCATTAATAGCGAGTTGCAAGGTTAAAGGCGCGGAAGGAAACATTAACACGCTGGAGTTGCAACCGGAGTAACCTTCTCCCTTCACGCAGGCGTCACGATGCAATATGATTGGATACTGGACGTGCTGGCCGATCTGAAGTCTTTCGCGAAGGTGAATGGTCTCACCGGACTCGCGGAACAGCTCGACGACACGTCGTTGCTTGCTGCGGCTGAAATTGCGCAGATCGCGGGCGAGTCAGCTGGGGAGACGCGCCGCCATGCCGACCCGAATGGAGCGGTTTTCTGGGGAGCTCCAACAGGCGAGAACGCTTGACGATCTTGAAGGCACGATCGTCCGGCTTCGTGACGAACTGGACATCGAACACCTCGTCTACCACTCGGTCAACGGCGCGGGCGACCAATACGCCGCCCTGACCTATTCGCCAAGCTGGGTGGACCGTTACATCGAGCAGGACTACTCCCGCATCGATCCGGTCGTGCGGGGCTGTTTCACCCGGTTCCGTCCGCTGGACTGGAAGACGCTTGACTGGTCGCCCAAGGCGGTCCGCGCCTTCATGGCCGAGGCGCTGGACGCCGGCGTCGGCAACCAGGGCATGTCGGTGCCGATCCGTGGCCCGAACGGTCAGTTCGCGCTTTTCTCGGTATCCAGCCGCTGCGCCGATATCCGATGGGACCGCTTCAAGGAAAGCCACACGACAGACCTGATCCTGATGGCGCACTTCATCAATCAGAAGGCGCTGGAACTGGAAGGCGGCACCGACGTGGGTCCTGACACGCATCTGTCCCCGCGTGAACGCGATGCGCTGACCATGCTGGCGATGGGAATGAATCGCAGCCAGGCCTCGCAATGGCTCTCGATCTCGGAACACACATTCCGTGTCTACATCGAAAGCGCGCGCGAAAAACTCGGGGCCAACAACTCGACCCACGCCGTCGCCAAGGCAATTGCGATGGGATTGGTCGTCCTCTGAACATTTCAAAAGCGCGCCGTCGCGTCTGAAAACGCTCGGTTAACCAACATTGCCGTAGCCCTACCTGACATCACCAGGAGGGCGCGATGCTCAGATATGTCTCCGGCGCAGAGCTGCGCCGGCATGGAAAGCTTTTTGACACGATGTTCCGCGACCGCACCGCCCAATTCCGCGACCGCCTGAACTGGGCTGTCCGCGTCGATGCGGGCGGGCACGAGCGCGACGAATATGACGACGCCGACCCCCTCTACGTGGTCTGGGAACAGCCCGACGGCAGCCACGGCGGCTCGATGCGTTTCCTGCCCACGGCGGCCGGGCGCACGATGGTGAACGACCACTTCGCCCGCCTGATCCCCGACGGCCTGACCGCCGCCCGCCTTGGCCCCGGCGGCCAGATCGCCGACCCCCGCGTCTGGGAATGCACGCGCTTCTGCCTCGCCCCCGACGCGGGGCCCAGGGTCTCGGCCGCGCTGATGCTGGGCGGGGCCGAAGTGGGTGTGCGCTTCGGCCTGACCCGGGCCGTCGGCGTCTTCGACGACCGCATGGTCCGCATCTACCGCCTGCTCGGCTGGTCGCCCGAGATCGTGGCCCGCGAAGGCGATGGGCGCGATGCGATCGGCCTGGGCTTCTGGACCTTCACGCCCGCGATCCGCGACGCGATGGCCCTGCGGGCGGGCCTCAGCCGCGAAATCTCGGCGCTCTGGTTCCTGCGCGCGGGTCTCGCCGACGCCATCGCCGCCTGACCGCCGCCCTGCATCGGGACGCGGCCCGATTACCGGGTTGCGCCCGCTGCGCCGCGCCTTACGGTCGCGGACATGACCCTGCCCGCCATCGACTTCTCCGACGACCAGGCCACCGCCTGGGATGCGCTGACCGACACCCTGGCCGCCTCGGGCATCGACCTGAACTACGGGCGCACCATGCCCTCGGGCGAAGGCCGCGCGACGTCGGTCCGCGCGGTCATCGGCAAGGCCGGGTCGGGCAAGACCATGCTGCTCGCCACCCTTGCCCGCGCCTTGTCCGACGCCGGGGTGGAAACCGTGTCGGGCGACTGGGAAGGCCGCCGCCGCACCAGCCGCCGGACGCTCGCCATCCTCGCCCCCACGAACAAGGCCGCCTCGGTGCTGCGCGGGCGGGGCGTGCCCGCCACCACGATCCACCGCATCCTCTACACGCCCATCTACGACCCCCAGTATGAAAAGATCGCCGAGTGGCTGGCGAATGGCGGCGACCGCCCGGTGGTCGAGGGGCTGACGGATGCCGCGCTCGACCGCGCCAAGGCGTTCCACGACCAGGTGCCCTCCATTCCCGGCGCGCTGGCAGCGGCGGGCCTGCGGGGGTCGGACTTCATCAAGGGCTGGAAACGCCGCGAGGAACCGCTCGACATCGGCTTCGTGGACGAAGCCTCGATGCTGGACGAACGCGCGCTGGACGACCTGAAGGAAATCTTCCCCACGCTCGTCCTTTTCGGCGACCCCGCCCAACTCGCCCCCGTGGGCGCCGCGGGCGAGATGGTGTTCGACAAGCTACCCGCCAGCGGCAAGCTGATCCTCAGCCGCATCCACCGCCAGGAATGGGACAGCCCGATCCTGGACCTTGCCCACGCGCTGGGCGACCCCGACATCGGCTTCGAGGAGTTCGAAGGCCTCGTCCAGAAAGCCGCCCGCGACGACCCCCGCGTCGTCTGGGCCGAACGGATCGAGGCGGGGATCATGGCCCGCTCCCCCGCGCTCGTTTGGCGCAACGTGACGCGCATCCGTCTGATCCAGGCCTTCCGGCAGGCCTATTGTGCGCCGGGCGACCAGTTGCTGCCGGGGGAACCCCTGATCTGCGACGGGATCGAACTGCCGCTCAAGCACCGCAAGAAACGCATCGACCTGGAGGCGCGGGGCCTGATCAAGGGCGCGCAGGTCATCTACCTTGGTCCCGGCACCAAGGACCAGTTCTCGCGCCTGCACATCGTGGGCGCCGAAGACCCGCGCGTGTCGGCCGCCTCGATCATCAAGATCGAAAAAGAGGGTGAGGAGGAGCCCTTCATCCCCTTCGCCGCGCGGATGGGGGCGGTGTTCCTGCACGGGGCGGCGGTCACGATCCACAAGGCGCAAGGCAGCCAGTGGGAAGACGTGCAGGTCTTCGCGCCGGATCTCTATGCCGCCTACCGCTCGGGCCGGGTGGAATCGGGCGTGCCCCTGTGGAAGCGGCTGGCCTATGTGGCGATCACGCGCGCGGAAAAGCGGCTGTTCTGGGTGGTGCGCAACCGCCTTGGCCGTCCGGCCGAGGCGCTTGGGGTGGACGACCTGCCCCGCGCGGCGGGGGCCTTGGCGCTGACGGGGGACGGGGAATAGCCCGCTGGCCCCGGTAGGGTGGGCGGCCCCCGCCCACCGCACGTCAAACCCGGTGCTGCGATCGGCCCCGGGACAAGCGGTGGGCGCGATCGCCCACCCTACCGGGCGCATGTTTCCTGTCCCGCCTTGCCGCGTCCCGACGCCAGCGGCTAAGGTCCGCCCCGACCCCACGCCCGAAAGGCCCGCCCCATGCGCTGCGTCTTCGTCCAGTTCCGCTGCCACCCCGGCAAGACCTACGAGGTCGCGTCCGCCGTCTACGACCGCGAGGTTGTGTCCGAGCTTTATTCCACCAGCGGCGAATACGACCTGATCGCTAAGGTCTACATCCCCGAGGACGAGGATGTGGGCCAGTGGCTGAACGGCAAGCTCTTCGACATCCCCGGCATCAGCCGCACGCTCACCACCATGACCTTCAAGGCGTTCTGACATGACCCGCACCATCCTTGTCACCGGCGCAAGTTCCGGCATCGGGCGCGCCGTCGCCGAACGCTTTCTGGCCGAGGGGTGGAACGTCGGCCTTCTGGCGCGGCGGAAAGAGCTGCTGGAGGAAGTGGCGGGCAACCACCCGAACGCCGCCGCCGTCGCCGCCGATGTGGCCGACTGGTCGTCCGTCGAGGCGGCGTTCAGCGCTGTCGCGGCGCGGTTCGGGCGGATTGATGCGCTGTTCAACAACGCAGGAATCTCCCGTCCGGCGGGGTTGATCGACGAGATTCCGCTGCAGGACTGGCTGGACACGGTGAACGTGAACCTGACGGGCATGTTCCTCTGCGCCCGCGCGGCCTTTGCGCAGATGCGGAGGCAAAGCCCTCAGGGCGGGCGGATCATCAACAACGGGTCGATCTCGGCCCATGCGCCGCGGCCCGGATCGGTCGCCTATACGGCGACGAAGCACGGGGTGACAGGGCTGACGAAGACGCTGGCCCTGGACGGGCGGCCGTTCGGCATCTCGGCGGGGCAGATCGACATCGGCAACGCGGTCAGCGCAATGGGGTCCAAGATGGCGGGCGGCGTGCCGCAGGCCGACGGATCGATCAAACCGGAGCCGCTGATGCCGGTCTCGGACGTGGCGACAGCCGTTCTGGCGATGGCGTCGCTGCCGCCCGAAACGAACGTGCTGACGATGACCGTGATGGCGACGAACATGCCCTTCGTAGGGCGGGGTTAGGGGCCGGCTTCCGTTTGGTCCGGCATCAGGAACCCCTAAGGAACTCTTAACGCGCCTCGTAACCCCTTGCGATTACACGCCCGTTAACGTGTCCCTCTGAGGGACATGTCCGCTACCCCTCGCCGCGCCCCACCACGCGCCGGTCGCGAAGGTCACGGATTTCGCCCGCCCCGAACCCCGCCGCCACCAGCACCGCATCCGTATCGGCCCCCAGCATCGGCGCGGGTTCGGCCACCGGCCGCACCCCGTCCAGCCGAAGGGGACTCGACACCACCCGGAAACCCGCGCGTTGCGGGTGGTCAAAGGCCTGCACCCCGCCGGTCGCGGCGTAGTAGGGGTTGTCCAGGGCCTGCGCGAGGGTCAGCACGGGGGCTGCCGGAACCTGCCCCGCCATCAGCGCCATCCATTCCGCCGTCGTCTTTTTCAACAGCGCGGCGTCCAGGATCGCGGCCAGCGCGTCGCGGTTGGCCCACCGCTCCTCGAACCCACGGAACCGGGGATCGTCGGGCAACTCCGGATGCCCCACGATCCGCGCCATTGCCTCCCAGAACTTCGGCAGGATGCACATCAGGACGATGTGGCCGTCCGCTGTGGGGAACATCTCGCAGGGCACCACGCTCGGGTGCCCCGACCGGGGGCGGCGGGTGATCGCGTCGCCTTCGTTCAGGTACCAGGCGGCGGGGTAGGTCAGCTGCTGCATGGCGACGTCATAAAGGGTCACGTCCACGTCGCGGCCCTGTCCGGTCTTGAGCGCCGACAGGATGCCCGACACCATCCCGAAGGCCAGCGTCATGCCCGACATGAAGTCGATCATCGGAATGCCGAAGCGGGCAGGGGGCGTGCCCGGCTCTCCCGTCAGGCTGAAGAACCCGGCCTCGGCCTGCGCCAGCCAGTCATAGGCGGGCCAGGTTGCGCGCTCGCCCACCCGGCCATAGCCCGACAGGTGGCCGCAGACGATGCGGGGGTTCACGTCGCGGAGCGCCTCGTGCGTCAGCCCCAGCTTCCCCGGCTGGTCGCCCCGCAGGTTGTTGATGACCCCGTCCGCCTGCGCCGCAAGCCGCCGGAACACCGCGCGGCCCTCGGCCGACCGCATGTCGAGCGCCAGCGACTGCTTGCCCTGGTTGAACGCCATGAAGAAATGGCTGTCGCCCAGCCCCACGAAGTGCGGCCCCGACTGGCGCGAACTGTCGCCCGCAGCGGGGTCCTCGATCTTCACGACGCGCGCGCCCATCTGGGCAAGGTTCTGCGAACAGAACGGCCCCGCGCCGTATTGTTCCACCGCAAGGATGGTCAGGCCGTCAAGCGGAAGGGGCGGGGTCATGGCGCGGTCCTGCGTGGGGTGTGTGCCCGTCACGCAATAATCTTTCGCGCGCGCCCGTCAACTGCCGTCCTTGCTCTCAGACCGCAGCGGCGGCCAGCGCCGGCAGGGCGGACCAGTCGGCGAAGGCGGCGTGGTGCGGAATCGCGGCGACCTCCGCCTTGCGGTAGCCTTCGGTGAACAGAAGGAACGGAACGCCCGCCCGCTGGGCCGTTTCGCCATCGACTTCGCTGTCGCCGACATAGACGCCCCTGTCCGCCCCGAGCGCTGCGAACGCGGCATGCAGCGGGGCGGCGTCGGGCTTGCGTTGGGGCAGGCTGTCACCGCCGATCACGGCGGCGAACATCCCCTCCCAGCCGAAATGCGCCAGCGCCGCGCGGGTCGGCCCCATCGGCTTGTTGGTGCAGACCCCCATCCGCCAGCCATCGGCGGACAGTGCCGCCAGCGCCTGCGGAACACCCGGATAGGGCGTGGTCAGGTGCAGCGCGTCGCCATAGGCGGCAAGGTAGGCGTCGTGCAGCCGCCGGAAGGTCACCGGGTCGGGCGGCAGGCCCTTGCGGGCCATCATCCGTTCCACGAACACGGGCGTCCCGTGCCCGATGAAGCCCTTGACCTCGGCCAGCGTCACCGGGGCCAGCCCCTCGGCCGCCAGAACCAGGTTGGCGGCGCGGTGCAGGTCGGGCGCGCTGTCGATCAGCGTGCCGTCAAGGTCAAAGACGATGGCGCGTCCGGTCATGGCCCATGCTCTCCGAAAGACCCGCGCCCCCCATGCCCGCCCCGGTCGCGCCTGTCCAGTCTGATTGACGTGCCTCAAACCCCTCGCCTAATCTCGCCCCATGATGACCAAGCCCACGGTCCACGACATTGCGCGCCGCGCCGGGGTCAGCCTTGCCACGGTGGACCGGGTGCTGAACGCCCGGCCGGGGGTGCGGGAAAAGACCGTAGCCCGGGTCCACGCAGCGATCGACGACCTTGGCTACGTCCGCGACATCCAGGCCGCCAACCTTGCGCGCGGGCGCACCTACCGGTTCGCCTTCGTGCTGCCCGAGGCCACCACCTCGTTCCTGTCGGCCCTGCACGCCGAGGTGGCCGAGGCCGCAGCCCGCGCCCGCACCGAACGCATCACGGTCGAAACCCGCGAAATTCCAGCCTTCGACCCCCATGTCGCGGCCCGCGTTCTGGCGGGCCTGGCCGATATCGACGGGGTCGCGGTCATGGCCCCCGACACGCCGCAGGTCCGCGACGCCGCACGCCACCTGCGCGAACGCGGCACCGTGGTCGTCACGCTGGTCTCGGACCTGACCGGCACCGGGCGCGACCACTTCGCGGGCATCAACAACCTCGCGGCGGGCCGTACCGCTGGCGTCCTGATGGGCCGCTTCCTTGGGGCCCGCGCGGGCAGCGTCGCCGTGGTGGCGGGCTCTCTCATGGCGCGCGACCATGTGGAACGCAGGCTCGGCTTTGACCAGGCGATGGGCGAGAGCTTTCCGCGCCTGACCGCGCTGCCCTCGGTCGAGGCCCGCGACAGCTCGGACATGATCGAGGCGCTTCTCCCGGCCCTCCTGCGGTCGCGCCGCGAGATCGTCGGGATCTATGCCATCGGGGCCGGCCACCGCGGACTGATGCGCGTTCTGGCGGACCATCCCCTTCCGGACCGGCCCGTCGTCGTCGGCCATGAACTGTCGGAGTCGTTCCGCCGCGGGCTGGCGGGCGGTGCCATCGACGCGGTCATCAACCAAGACGTGGGCCATGTCGTGCGGTCCGCCATGCGGGTGCTGCGCGCGCGCGTCGACGGCACCCCGATCATCGCCGCGCAGGAACGCATCCGCATTGACATCTTCCTGAAGGAAAACCTTCAGTGACCGCAACCGAACGGGAGGAGAGGACATGAAGACGATCAAGGGCCCTGCGCTGTTCCTGGCGCAGTTCGCGGGCGACGCCGCGCCGTTCAATTCCTGGGGGGCGATCACGCGCTGGGCGTCCGACTGCGGCTACGCGGGCGTGCAGATCCCGTCCTGGGACGCCCGCCTCTTTGACCTCGACAAGGCCGCCGCGTCGAAAACCTACTGCGACGAGATCGCGGGCGTGGCCCGCAGCAACGGCATCGAGATCACCGAACTGTCCACGCACCTGCAGGGCCAACTGGTCGCCGTGCATCCGGCCTATGACACCGCCTTCGACGGCTTCGCCCCCGCCGCCGTCCACGGCAAGCCGAAGGCGCGGCAGGAATGGGCGGTGGATCAGGTCAAGAAGGCGCTGACCGCGTCGAAGAACCTTGGGCTGACCGCGCAGGCCTCGTTCTCGGGCGCGCTGGCCTGGCCCTTTGTCTATCCCTGGCCGCAGCGCCCCGCGGGGCTGGTGGAAACGGCGTTCGAGGAACTGGCAAAGCGCTGGCTGCCGATCCTGAACCACGCCGAGGACTGCGGGGTGGACATCTGTTACGAAATCCACCCCGGCGAAGACCTGCACGACGGCGTGACCTACGAGATGTTCCTGGACCGCGTGAAGGGTCACAGCCGGGCCTGCATGCTGTATGATCCGTCGCACTACGTGCTGCAGCACCTGGACTATCTGGAAAACATCGACATCTACCACGACCGCATCCGCATGTTCCATGTGAAGGATGCCGAGCTGAACCCGACCGGGCGGCAGGGCGTCTATGGCGGCTTCCAGTCCTGGGTGAACCGCGCGGGGCGGTTCCGCAGCCTTGGCGACGGGCAGGTGGATTTCGGCGGCATCTTCTCGAAGCTCACGCAATACGGATTTGCGGGCTGGGCGGTGGTCGAATGGGAATGCTGCCTGAAGCACCCCGAGGACGGCGCGCGCGAGGGGGCGGAATTCGTCCGCCACCACATCATCCGGGTGACCGAGAAGGCGTTTGACGACTTCGCAGGCGCGGGCACCGACGAGGCCGCGAACCGGCGGATGCTCGGGATCTGAAACGGGATCGCGGGCGGACAGCGCCGGGAGGGCTGCCTGCCCTCCCGGACCCACCCGGGGATATTTGCGGACAGAAGATGGGAGGAACGGGACGATGGTGACGGGGCGCGCGGACGTGGGCGGGCGGCGGCTCAGACTGGGCATGGTGGGCGGCGGGCAGGGGGCCTTCATCGGTGCCGTGCACCGCATCGCCAGCCGCATCGACGACCAGTACGAACTGGTGGCCGGAGCGCTGTCGTCCACGCCCGAAAAGTCGCGCGCCTCGGGCGCGGACCTCGGGCTCGATCCCAGGCGCTGCTATGGCTCGTGGGAAGAGATGGCGCGGGCCGAGACGAAGCGGAAGGACGGCATCGACGCGGTGGCGATCGTGACGCCAAACCATGTGCACGCAGGGCCCGCGATGGCCTTCCTGAAGCGCGGCATCCATGTCATTTGCGACAAGCCCCTGACCGCGACGCTGCCCGAGGCGAAGAAGCTTGTGGCGGCGGCAGAGGCGTCCAGTGCCCTGTTCATCCTGACGCACAACTACACGGGCTATCCGATGATCCGGCACGCCCGCGCAATGATCGCGGCGGGTGAACTGGGCGAGATCCGGCTGGTTCAGGTCGAATACGTGCAGGACTGGCTGTCGGAACCGATCGAGCGCGACGGCCAGAAACAGGCCGAATGGCGCACCGACCCCGCGCGGACGGGGGTGGGCGGGTCCACTGGCGACATCGGCACGCATGCCTTCAACATCGCCTCTTTCGTGACCGGCCTGACGCTCGAGACGCTGTCGGCCGATCTGCAGACCTTCGTGCCGGGGCGGCGGGTGGACGACAACGGCCATGTGATGATGCGCTTCAAGGGCGGCGCGCGCGGGATGCTGTGGTGCAGCCAGGTGGCGCCGGGCAACGACAACGCCCTGCGCCTGCGGGTCTATGGCACCAAGGGCGGGATCGACTGGTGCCAGGAGGAGCCGAACTATCTGTGGCACGGTCCGCTGGGTGCGCCCAAGCGCCTGCTGACGCGGGGCGGGGCCGGGGCGGGCCCCGAGGCGGGTCGCGTGACGCGGGTGCCGCCCGGTCACCCCGAGGGCTATCTGGAAGGCTTCGCCACCATCTACACCGAGGCCGCGCGGGCGATTCGCGCGCATGGCGCGGGCGTGTCGGACCCGGCCGTGATCTATCCCACGGTGCGCGACGGGCTGGCAGGCGTCGCCTTCGTCGATGCCTGCGTGCGGTCGTCGAAAAAGAACGGGGCCTGGACCGCGCCCGCACTCTGACGCCCGGAAAACTGGTTGCGGCGCAAGGGTTTGCGCTGCAACCCCCCGTGTTTCCAAGCTGCTGGCGCGTGCCGCGCTCAGCGGCGGTGGCGGGAAGGGGCTTGATTTGAGGTACGTTCCTCATTTACGCTTGCCACATGGCCCGCACCGAACCGGAACACCGGCAGGGGCCGCATCCATCTCAACGGGAGGATCCTGGGATGACGAAGACCGGACTTCTGGCGGGCGCGTCTTTCGCGGCCGCAACCGCCCTCGGCGCGTCGGGCGCGATGGCGCAATCGAAAGAGCTCACGCTTTGCTGGGCCGCCTGGGACCCGGCCAACGCGCTGGTCGAGCTCAGCAAGGATTTCGAGGCCCAGTCCGGCATCAAGATGAACTTCGAATTCGTGCCGTGGCCGAACTTCGCAGACCGGATGCTCAACGAACTCAATTCGGGCGGCAAGCTCTGCGACCTGATGATCGGCGACAGCCAGTGGATCGGCGGCGCGGCCGAAAACGGCTGGTACGTGAAGCTGAACGACTTCTTCGACAAGGAAGGCATCTCGATGGACGCCTTCGTTCCGGCGACCGTCGTCGGCTATTCCGAATGGCCGAAGAACACGCCGAACTACTGGTCGCTGCCCGCCTTCGGTGACGTGGTTGGCTGGACCTACCGCAAGGACTGGTTCGAGAAGCCCGAGATCCAGGCCGCCTTCAAGGAGAAATACGGCCGCGACCTGACCGCGCCCGCGACCTTCGCGGAACTCAAGGACATCGCCGAATTCTTCCAGGGCCGCGAGATCGACGGCAAGACGGTCTACGGGGCCTCGATCTACACCGAGCGCGGGTCCGAAGGCATCACGATGGGCGCGATGGACGTGCTCTATTCCTTCGGCTTCAAGTACGACAACCCCGACAAGCCCTATGACATGGAAGGCTTCGTGAACTCGGATGGCGCGGTCGCCGGTCTGGAATTCTACAAGTCGCTCTATGACTGCTGCACCGCGCCCGGCGCGTCCAACACCTACATGGGCGAAGGCATCGACGCCTACAAATCGGGCCAGGTCGCGCTGCAGATGAACTTCGCCTTCACCTGGCCGGGCTTCGAGGTTGACCCGAATGTCGGCGGCGGCAAGACCGGCTATCTCGTGAACCCGGCCGGTCCGAACGGCGAGAAGTTCGCCCAGCTGGGCGGCCAGGGCATCTCGGTGGTCGCCAACACCGACAACATGGACGGCGCGCTGGCCTACATCAAATGGTTTGCGCAGAAGGACGTGCAGGACAAGTGGTGGTCGATGGGCGGCTTCTCGTGCCTGCGCGCGGTGGTCGAGGATCCGGGCTTCGCCAAAAGCCAGCCCTATGCCCAGACCTTCCTCGACTCGATGGCGATCGTGAAGGACTTCTGGGCCGAACCGTCCTACGCCACGCTGCTTCAGGCCTCGCAGAAGCGGTTCCATGACTATGTGGTCGCCGGGAACGGCACCGCCAAAGAGGCGCTCGACGGCCTGATCAAGGACTGGACCGAGACCTTCCAGGACGAAGGCAAGCTCTGACACGGGCGGGGCGGGCCATCGTGGCCCGCCCCCCTGTCCTGCGGACCGTCCGTTCGTGACCGTCTTCCGCTTCTCCAAACCTGTGCCATAGTCGCACGATCCCTTGATGACGGGGCCGACCGATGACCGATTCCGCCGCAGACCGCCTGGCAAGGGCGACGCCGGATGCCGTCGCGCACCGCATCCGGGGCCTGTCAGACCGCACCATCGCCTGGATCTTCGTGGCGCCCACGATCTTCCTCCTGCTGTCGATCAACATCTTTCCGCTGATCTGGACGATCCGGCTGTCCTTCACGAACTTCGCGGCGAACAAGCCGAACGCCGAGGTGAAGTGGGTCGGCATCCGCAACTACACGCGGATCCTGACCGACCCCGACACCTGGGCGAACATGCAGACGACCGCGCATTTCCTGATCTGGACCATCGTCTTCCAGGTCCTGATCGGCTTCACGCTCGCATGGCTCATCAACCGCAAGTTCAAGGGCAATGACCTGATCACCACGCTGATCGTGATCCCGATGATGCTGTCGCCCGCGGTGGTGGGGAACTTCTGGACGTTCCTCTACCAACCGCAGATCGGCCTTGTGAACTATGTGGTCGAATTCCTGACCGGTATTCCGGCCGACAGCTTCTCCATGCTGGGTCCCGGCGGCTGGGCGAAGTGGTCGATTGTCATCGTCGATACCTGGATGTGGACGCCCTTCGTGATGCTCATCTGCCTCGCCGGGCTGCGGTCTATCCCCGACTACATCTACGAGGCGGCCGAGGTGGACCGTGCGTCCAAGTGGCGGCAGTTCTGGACGATCACGGTGCCAATGGCGCTGCCCTTCCTGATGCTCGCCGTGCTGTTCCGGGGCATCGAGAACTTCCGCATGTTCGACCTGGTGGTCTTGCTGACCGGCGGCGGCCCGGGCGACGAGACGCTGCTCGCCTCGATCGACCTCAAGCGCGAGGCGTTCGAGAAATGGCGGACGGGCTATTCCAGCGCCTACGCGATCATCCTGTTCGTGACGGTCTTCGGCCTCGCCTCGATCTATGTGAAGGCGCTGAACAGGGTGAAGCAAAGATGAGCACCTATTCCGTCACCGAACCCGGGCGCACCTCCAAGTGGATCGCGGGCATCCTTGTCACGCTCTACACGGTCATCACCCTGATCCCGCTTCTGTGGATCATCTCGACCAGCTTCAAGTCCGGGCCCGACTCGATCAGCTATCCGCCCAAGGTCTTCTTCCAGCCCTCGCTGGAAGGCTACGTGAACCTCTTCACGACACAGTCGCGTCCGTCAGCCGAAGAACTTGCCAAGCTGCCCCCGCCCGACACCTGGTACGACAAGATCACGCGCGAACGGGGAATGATCATCTCGGGGCCGTCGCGCTATGGGCAGCGGTTCCTGAACTCGGTCATCATCGGCTTCGGCTCGACGTTTCTCAGTATCTTCCTCGGCACCTTGTCGGCCTACGCCTTCAGCCGCTTCCGGGTGCCCTTGAAGGACGACCTTCTGTTCTTCATCCTCTCCACCCGGATGATGCCGCCCATCGCGGTGGCGATCCCGATCTACCTCATGTTCCGGCAACTGGGGCTCAGCGACACCCATCTCGGCATGATCCTGCTTTACACCGCCGTGAACATGTCGCTGGCCGTCTGGCTGCTGAAGGGCTTCATCGACGAAATCCCGCGCGAGTACGAGGAAGCCGCCCTGATCGACGGCTACACCCGCTTCCAGGCCTTCCGGAAGGTCGTGCTGCCGCAGGCCGCGACCGGCATCGCCTCGACCGCGATCTTCTGCCTGATCTTCGCGTGGAACGAGTACGCCTTCGCGGTGCTGCTCACCTCGGGCACCGCCCAGACGGCTCCGCCGTTCATCCCGACGATCCTTGCCGTCGGCGGCGGCATCGACTGGCCGGCCGTCGCGGCGGCGGCGACGCTGTTCCTGCTGCCGGTCGTGGTCTTCACGGTGCTCCTGCGCAAGCACCTGCTGCGCGGAATTACCTTCGGGGCGGTGCGCAAATGACCGCCCGCCGCGCCCTTGCCGCACGGGCGGACTGCGATGCCCGCGTAGCTACAGATGCACTACGCAAAAGCTACGCAGAAACTACGGGGAAGCTACGCCCATGAATGCCTTCCTGACCGGCCTCGCCCGCCTTCGCCGCGGGCCCTGGGAACTGGTCGCCTCGGTGCTGATCGCGGTCGGTGTCGTGATGCTGATGCAGCCCTTCGCGCTCTGGATCTTCTCGGCGTCCTTCGTGGTGACGCTGATCGGAACCGTCATGTTCATCATCGTCTCGCACTTTCCGGAGTGACGTGAGTTGGCCGAGATCGTCATCCGTAACCTTCGGAAAGAATTCGGAAATTTCACCGCTGTGAAGGGCTCGTCCTTCACCGTGGCGGACGGCGAATTCTTCATGCTGCTCGGCCCCTCGGGCTGCGGCAAGACCACGACCCTGCGCATGATCGCGGGTCTGGAACTGCCCACCTCGGGCGATATCCTGATCGGCGGCGAGGATGTCAGCCAGAAACCCGCAAGCCAGCGCGACATCGCGATGGTGTTTCAGCTCTTCGCCCTCTACCCCCACCTGAACGTCCGGAAAAACATTAGTTATCCGCTAGTTAGCCAGGGAATGCCACGTGACCGCGTGGCCGCCAAGGTGGCCGAGGTCGCCCGGATTCTCGACATCACCCACCTCTTGGACAAGGGCGTCAGCGGCCTGTCGGGCGGCGACCGGCAGCGGGTTGCCTTGGCCCGCGCCATCGTTCGCGAGCCCAAGGCCTTCATGATGGACGAACCCCTCGGCGCGCTCGACGCCGAGTTCCGCGAGCACATGGCCGAAGAGCTCCGCGCGCTGCACGACCGGATGGGTGCCACGACCGTCTACGTCACCCATGACCAGCTTGAGGCGATGCAGATGGGCGACAAGATTGTGGTGATGAATCATGGGGTTGTGGAACAGTTCGGCACGCCACAGGAAATCTATGACCGACCCGCGACGATGTTCGTGGCCGACTTCATCGGCTCGCCGCCGATGAACTTCCTGCGCTTCGACGGGGCGCTGGATCGGGGCGCGGCCACCGTCAGCCTGGGCGGGACCAACCACCCGGTGCCAGCCCTGGCCGAAGCGGCGAAGGGAAAACTTGTCTTCGGCGTCCGCCCCGAGCACATTGCGCTGTCCGACGGCGCCCCCTACCGCGGAAAAATCGTGGCGACAGAATACCTTGGCACCACCCAGATCGTCACGCTCGACACCCCGAACGGCCCTCTCAAGGCGCGCGCTCCGTCGGGACAGACCGCGCGCCCCGGGGCCGAGGTCGGCCTGACCTTCAACCCCCGCACCATAACGCTGTTCGACGAAGCCTCGGGGCGCGCCCTGCGCTCTGCCCTGCACGACGGGGCGCGCTGATGGCCGAGGTGATACTTTCCAACGTTTCCAAGGCGTTCGGTGCCACCCAGGCGTCGGACAACGTCTCGCTGACCATCCCGGACGGGGCGTTCGTCGTCCTTCTTGGCCCCACCGGCGCCGGAAAGACCACGCTCCTCCGCCTGATCGCCGGGCTTGAAAAGCCCGATGCAGGCGACATCCGCATCGCCGGCCGGTCGGTCACGGGCGACACGCCCGCACAGCGCGATGTTGCAATGGTGTTCCAGCAGTATTCGCTTTACCCCCATCTGACCGTCCGGGAAAACCTTGAATTCCCTCTGAAATCCCCGATCCTCAACACGCCCCGCCCCGAGATCGAGCGCCTTGTGACCGAGGTCGCCACAGTCCTGCGCATCGCCCATAAGCTCGACAACAAGGCGACCCAGCTGTCGGGGGGCGAGATGCAGCGCGTTTCGATCGGCCGGGCCCTCGTCCGCCGCCCGTCGATCTACCTGATGGACGAACCGCTGTCCTCGCTCGACGCCAAGCTGCGCGCCGACCTGCGGGTCGAGCTGAAGCGCATCCATGCCGATCTTCGCGCCACGCTCTTGTACGTCACCCACGACCAGATCGAGGCGATGACGATGGCCAGCCATGTCGGCGTGCTGGATCACGGTCGGCTGGTCCAGTTCGGAACCCCTCGTGATATCTACGAAAATCCCGTCAGCCTGTATGTCGCCCAGCGCCTCGGCACCCCCCGGATCAACACACTTCCGGCCGACTCGTTCGGCGCGGCCCCGACTGGCGCGGCGGTGATCGGGCTGCGGCCCGAACACATCCGCCAGGGTGAGGGCCTCGAGGCCGAGGTGGTGCGTGTCGAGCATTTGGGCGACCAGACGCGCCTCCACCTGCGGTTCCGGGGGAGCCCTATCGTCACCCTGACGGATGTGCACACCGCCTTGCGCCCCGGCGACGCCTTGCGCATAACCGCCGACAACCCCTTGTTTTTCGACGCCGCCGGCACCCGCGTAGCCTGAGGAAACCCGCGAATGACCCAGTTCATCAACGCCAAGGACGCCCTTGTCACCGAAGCCATCGACGGCACGCTGCGCACCGCCGGCGGGCGGCTGGCCCGGCTGGACGGATACCCGCATATCAAGGTCGTCCTGCGCACCGACTGGGACAGGTCCAAGGTCGCGCTGGTCTCGGGCGGCGGGTCGGGGCACGAACCCAGCCACGCGGGCTTTGTCGGTCGGGGGATGCTGACGGCTGCGGTCTGCGGCGATGTCTTCGCGTCGCCCTCGGTCGATGCGGTGCTGGCGGGCATCCTGGCCGTCACGGGCAAGGCGGGGTGCCTTCTGATCGTGAAGAACTACACCGGCGACCGGCTGAATTTCGGCCTTGCCGCGGAACGCGCGCGGGCCTTTGGCCTGAAAGTCTCGATGGTCATCGTCGACGACGACGTGGCCTTGCCCGACCTGCCGCAGGCGCGCGGGGTCGCGGGGACGCTGTTCGTCCACAAGATCGCCGGGGCGCTGGCCGAGCAGGGGGCCGACCTTGACACCGTCACTGCGGCGGCGCGCAAGGTCATCGAGGGTGTCGTCTCGATCGGGATGAGCCTGGATACCTGCACCGTCCCCGGCAGCCCCAAGGAACACCGCATCGACGCGGGCAAAGCCGAGCTTGGACTTGGCATCCACGGCGAGGCGGGGGTCGAGCAGGTCGATTTCTCGGGTGCCCGCGCGGCGATGGAGATGGTGGTGGACCGCCTGGCCCCGCATATGGGCGCGGGCCCGCATGTCGCGCTTCTGAACAACCTTGGCGGCGCGACACCGCTGGAGATGGCGGTCCTGGCCGAGGAACTGGTCCGCTCGCGCATTGGTGGGCGGATCAGCTGGATGGTGGGGCCGGGGCCGCTGATGACCTCGCTTGACATGCAGGGTTTCTCGGTTTCGCTGCTGCCTGTCGGCGCGGACGAAGAGGCGGCCCTGGCTGCGCCCGTCGCCCCACATTCCTGGCCGGGCTGTCTGCCGGTCGACGCGGTGCCGGTTGTGCCGCTGCCCGATGGTCTCAGCCCGATCCAGCCGCTGCCCTCGGCGCATCCGGCGACGCGGGCGCTTCTGGAGCGCTGCTGCGACATCCTGATCGGATGCGAAAGCGACCTGAACGCGCTGGATGCCAAGGCGGGCGACGGCGATACCGGCTCGACGCTGGCCGGAGCTGCGCGCGCGCTGAAGGGCGCGCTTGACCGCCTGCCGTTGGCGGACCTGACGCAGCTTTACCGCGCCATCGGGCAGGAACTCAGCCAGACGATGGGCGGGTCATCGGGGGTTCTGCTGGCGATCTTCTTCGCCGCCGCGGGGGATGCGTCGGCGGGCGGGCAAGACGCCGTTGGCGCGCTCCGCGCCGGGCTTGACCGGGTCAAGCAGGTCGGCGGCGCGCGTGTGGGCGACCGCACCATGATCGACGCGATGGAACCCGCACTGGCTGCGCTTCCCGGCGGGATCGCGGCGGCGGCGCGTGCCGCGCGGGCGGGCGCGGATGCCACCGCCAAGATCACCCGGGCGAAAGCCGGCCGCGCGGCCTACATCTCTGGCGCGAAACTCGCGGGCTGGAACGACCCCGGTGCCGAAGCGGTGGCGCGGCTGCTGGAAAAGCTATCGGCGTGATGCGAGCCTGGGCCGCCGTCGCGCTTGCGCTTTGTGCCGCGCCTGCGCTGGCGGACGGGGTTGCGAAGGGGACGACGTACATCATCCAGCTGACCTCGTCGCAGTACGACAGCGGGTATGGCGAATACCTCGTGCCGCCGCTTGCGAAGGCCCTGGACCGGGCCGGGCTAAGGTCGAAGGGCGGGCCGGGGGCCGATCTGGTCGCAACCGTCGATCCTCGGTCTGACGTCGGCGCGTGGTATTCGGATGCCGCCGGTCGCAACTGGCTTTACACCCGGACTGTCACCATCGGCCTGTCGCCTGCAAGCGCCGATGTGGAGCCTGAAGGGCGTCTTGCGCCCTGGTTTTCAGTCGCCGCGCGGTTGCGCACGCCAGATGAAGACCGGGTGGACGAGCTGGACTGCCTGATCGCGCTGGCCGTCCGAACAGCCGTCGTGCGGTACCGCGAACGGGGTGCCGTTGTAATTGACGGCGGGCAATGCGCCCGGGATGGCCAATAGGCGCGACTGCCGCTTAGCGCTGATTTAACGCCGCTGCGCGAAAGTGCCCGACACGGGCGGGCGGCTTCGGGTTGGCGGAATGGTGACGTTGCAGCCGGTGACCACGCTGTTCGGCGGCTCGCTGGCTGTCGGCGCGCGGGTCACCGATTTCGCGGTCTTCGCGACTGCGCAGGGAACCTACCTCTATGCCGGAGCGCAGCCGGGCATGGGGATGCTCTCCTTCTCGCTGCAGGCCGGGCAGGCCGCGTCTTTCACTGGTGCCGCCCAATACGCCTCGGGCGCGGACCTGTTCGGCCCGACGCGGCTTGACCTCATGACCTTCGGGAACACGACCGTCCTGCTACCCTCGGCCCGCTTTGCCACCGAGATCGCGGGGCCGACCCTGGCGTCCACCGGGTCGATGGGTCAGTCGAAGACGTTCTCGGACGGCGCGGGGCCCGGCGGGGACGCAACCGACCTTGAGGTGTTCCGTATCGGGGCGGACAACTTCCTTTACGGTGTCCGTCCGGGCGGTCAGGGGATTGACGCCTGGGTCCTGCCGTCGGGAAAGACCGCGCTTCAGCAATCCACAGGCTTCGCAGACGACGCGACAACGCACCTGACCGGGGTCACCGGCCTTGCCTCGCTGACCGTGGGGGCGCAGCGCTGGCTGTTCGCGGCCAGCGCAGGCGAAGACGGGATGACCGCCCTTTCGGTGGCCTCGGACGGCAGCCTCGCGCACGCCGGGTCCGTCTCGGCGGCAGACGGGATCGGGTTCTCGATCCCCTCGGCGGTTGAGGCGGTGTCGGTCGGCGGCGTGACCTTCGCGATCCTGGCGGCGCAGGGGTCGTCGTCGCTGACCGTCTTCCGCGTTGACCCCGGTGGGCTGGTGCCGACAGACCATGTGTCCGACAGCCTTGACACCCGGTTCCAGTCGGTGACGGCGATCGACACGCTGCAGGCCGATGGTCGCACCTGGATCTTTGCGGGCGGGGCCGATGACGGGATCAGCGTGTTCCAGCTTCTTCCCGACGGTCGGCTGATCCTGGCGGCGACCCTGGCCGACGACGCGACGATGCCGCTGGCTGACGTGGCCGCGATCCGCGCGGTTCAGGTCGGCAGCGAGATCCAGGTCTTCGTCGCGTCGGGGTCCGAGGACGGGGTGGCGCAGTTCCGATTCCTTCCCGGCCCGCCGGGTATCACACAAACCGGCGGAACGGGGGCCGACACGCTGGTCGGCGGTGCGGGCGAGGATGTCATCCTGGGCGGCGGGGGCGACGACCGGCTGTCGGGGGCGGGGGGCGACGACATCCTGGTGGACGGCACCGGGGCCGACACGCTGACCGGCGGGGCGGGGGCGGACCTGTTCGTCCTGATGCTGGATGGCCAGCGCGAGACGATCACCGACTTCGACCCCGCGACTGACCGGCTGGACCTGTCGGATTATCCGTTGCTGTACGACCTGTCGCAGGTCACGGTCACGCCGACGGCCACCGGTGCGACGCTGGCCTTCGCGGGCGAGGTCATCGACATCGTCTCGGCCTCGGGCCAGCCCCTGTCGGCCGCGGATTTCACCACGGCGATGATCCTGAACATGCCACGCTCGCCGGTTGAGGCGATCCTGTCCGCGCGCATCCCGGTGGGCGGGGCCGGGGCAGACACGATCTTTGGCACGCTGTTCGACGACCGGCTGGATGGCGGCGGGGGCAATGACAGCCTGTCCGGTGGGTGGGGCGACGACCGGCTGACCGGCGGCGCGGGGGCAGATACGCTTGACGGCGGGGCGGGGTTCGACGTTGCGCTGTACGATTCTGCCGCAACGGGTGTGATCGCCGACCTTGGCCAGCCCGCGCGCAATGCGGGCGACGCGGCTGGCGATGTGTTCCGGTCGATCGAGGGACTGTCCGGTTCGGCCTTTGGCGACGACCTGGCGGGCGACGGGGCCGACAACTGGATTGCGGGCAACGGCGGGAACGACATACTTGCAGGCGGGGCCGGGGCAGACACGCTGGCGGGCGGGGATGGCGATGATATCCTGTCAGGTGGTGCGGGGGCGGACAGTCTGGATGGAGGTCTTGGCGTCGATACCGCCGACTACCGTGGTGCCCTCGCGGGCGTGACCGCGTCGCTTGCGGCCGGAGGGACGGGCGGCGAGGCGCTGGGCGATACGTTCACCGGCATCGAGAACCTGTCGGGTTCGGACTGGGACGACCGCCTGACCGGAGACAGCGGTTCCAATCTGATCATCGGTCTTGCCGGGGCCGATACCCTTGCGGGCGGCGCAGGGGACGACACGCTTCTGGGTGGGCTTGGGGCGGACCGGCTTGACGGCGGCACCGGGATGGACCTTGCCAGCTATGCGGACGCGACGGCGGGTGTGATCGTCGACATGGTCAACCCGGCCAACAGCACGGGGCTGGCCGCTGGCGACACTTTCGTCGGGGTCGAAGGACTGTTGGGCGGCGATTTCGATGATGACCTGCGGGGTGACGCGCTGGCCAACCTGATCCAGGGCGGCAACGGCAACGACTGGCTGCTGGGCCGGGCGGGCAACGATACGCTGATCGGGGGGGCAGGCAACGACAACTTCTTCGGCGGGGCCGGTGCCGACCTGTTCGACGGCGGCAGCGGCGTGGACCGTGCCGTCTATTCCGACGCGCTGGCCGGGATTGTCGTCGATTTCCTGAACCCCGCGCGCAACACCGGCGACGCGGCGGGCGACACGTTCACCCTGATCGAGGCCCTGCGCGGGTCGAACTTCAACGACGATCTGTCGCTCGACAACGCCGACAATCAGGTCGATGCCTGGTGGGGGAACGATACCGTCGCGGGCCTTGGCGGCAACGACATCCTGAACGGTCGTGCCGGGAACGACGTTCTGGATGGCGGCGACGGGAACGACCAGCTTTACGGCGGGCCGGGGGCCGACCGGCTGATCGGCGGCCCCGGCGTCGACCGGGCGCACTACGGCGATTCGGTGGCGGCTGTCGTCGCAGACCTGCTCGACCCCACTCGGAACACCGGCTACGCGGCGGGCGACACCTATTCCGGGATCGAGAACCTGCAGGGCGGCACCGGCAACGACGTGCTGGGCGGCGACAATGCCGCCAACCAGATCAACGGCAGCAAGGGCAATGACCGCGTCGAGGGGCGAGGTGGCGACGACTACCTGATCGGCGGTGATGGCAATGACACGCTTTGGGGCGGGGCCGCGAACGACCTGCTGCTGGGCGGGCTGGGCCTTGATACGTTCGTGTTCGGCGTTGGCGACGGTGCGGACCGGGTGCTCGACTTCGCCGCGGGACAGGACAAGCTCCTTTTCTCGTCGGCTCTGGCGCAGATTGCAGGGCTGAGCGGCGCGGCCATCGTTGCAGCCTATGCAACCGACCTTGGGGCCGATGTGCTGTTTGATTTCGGCGGCGGCGATACGCTTTTGGTGCGCGGGGTCGCGGACCCCGGCCTGATCGCAGGGGATATCCAGCTCTTCTAGGTCCGTGCCTGGCCCTTGTCCGGACAAGTGGCGGTCAAGCCGGCTCAGAGCCGCCCGATCGCCGCCGCAAGCGCCAGCGACAGGGAGCCGCCGGTTGTTTGCCGCGCCAGGCCCGCACCTGCGAGCGCCGCCACCGCCTGCAGCCCGCGCCTGGCGCGGACGTCCTGCAGCGCCGCGATCCGGCGGCGGGCATCTTCGGTCAGGCAGTCGGCCACAGGGGCCAGCGCGGCCAGGTTCATGTCCGTCCAGCGCGCGAAGCGGCCGGCCAGCAGCATCCTGATCCGCCGCAGGCGCGCTACCGTGCTTCCGTTCGCCCCGATCTGGTTCGCTCCGTGCTGGCGGTACAGCAGAACGGGTTCAGGGTCGTAGATCACCTGCCCTCCGGCGCCCGAGACAAGCTGGTAAAGCCACCAGTCATGGCAGGCCGGTTCGCAACCCGCTGCAGTGGCTGCGCGCGCGGCGTGTTCGGCAAGCCGGGCCGCGGCGTGGTTCATCGCCATCGTGTTTCCGCCCGCAAGGCTTTGCACCAGCGCGTTGCCAAAGCATGGCGGGCGGCGGAACCGGGGTGAAAGTCCGGTCGCCCGCCCGCTGCGGTCGGCGATGACCGTGCGCGCACCGTACAGCGCCGGCCGCGCCGGGTCGCAGGCCGCTAGCGCCCTGACAGCGCGCGCCAGCTTTTCTGGCAGCCAGATGTCGTCCTGATCCGACAGGGCAACCACCTCGGCCGCGCCGGGGCCTTCCGCAAGCATCGACAGGAAGTTCGCCGTACTGCCCCGCCGGGGTCCGCTTCGCACCCGGACCTGCCCGTCCGGCCGAGCACGCGCGAACTGCGCGAGCATCGTGTGCGTCGCATCGCACGACCCGTCATCCGACGCCGTCAGGGTCCAGGTGCCGTGCGTCTGCGCAGCGATCGAGGCGAGCTGCGCGTCCAGGAACGCCGCCCCGTTCCACGTCGCCATCAGAATGGCGACGTGAGTGTCCGGCCGCGCAGACGCGGGGTCTGCCGGGCCGGATGGCCGGGAAGCAGCGCCGGCCCCGCTCATCCCTGCACGAACCGACCGGCGTTCCGCACCATCGCAAGCCCCGACACCGCGAACAGGACGGCTGCGACAAAGCCGGTGTACAGCGCGCCCGTCACATCGGCCTGGTCGGGCCCATAGAAGCCCGCGCGCATCGCCGCGATCACATGGGTGACGGGGTTCCACCAGATCACGGGGGCAAGGTCGTCCGGCAGGGAGTGCAGCGGAAACAGCACGCCCGACAGGAAGAACAGCGGGCGGTTGATGACCGACCAGACCGCGCGCCAGGCGGGCCAGGCCTGTGCCAGCACCGCATTCGCCGCCCCGACGCCCAGCCCCAGGACCGCGCCGAGCGCAAGCGAGAGGGTGACATATCCAGGCTCGATGACCGGATGCTCGTCCACCCACAGGACCAGCGCGGGCAGGAACAGAGCCGCGATCAGACAGTAGGTCAGCGTCTCCAGCCCGGCGCGCGCGACGACGGTGTCAAGCGGCGTGACCGCCGGATAGCTCAAGAGCCCGCGGTTGGCAGCAGGCGCCGCCATCGCCCCGCCCGCAACCGCGTTATAGAGCAGGAAGGGGATCAGCCCGGTGGCGTAGAACACGGCGAAGCTGTGGCCCAGCGGCGGGCTGTGCACGATGAACGAAAAGGCGACCGACAACAGCACCACGCCGCCCAGCGGCTCGGCGACGGCCCAGACATAGCCGCCCCAGGAACGGCCGAAGCGGGCTGCCGTTTCGCGGATCACCAGCGCGGCCAGAATGCGTGCCTTGCCGGCCGGTTCCCCCGGCCTGCGGCCGCTTGGGAAACATCCGCGGGGTGCCGGACCGGCAGGCCTGGCCGGTTCCCCCGGAATTGCGCAGATGTCGGGCGGGGACGTGTCCTTTGTCAGTTCCATCAGCATGCCTTCTGCCCCCGTAAACAGAAAAAGTCCGAAACCGGAACGGACCCGCAACAGTCTCAGCAAATCTTAATAGTCGCGCCGTATTGACGAAGCGTTGACCGTGTCCGGATCGGCCGGTCAGTTTTGTGAGGGGAAGCTCAGAATGGGCGATCTTGCACCCGCGCGGCACAGCTATGGGCCGACGCCGAATCCACCGGATGAAAAAACGCAACGCGCAGAGCCGCAGGAACCCGATGCCGGGCACCGGACCTTCGGGGCATCCTCTGGACGGTCGTCCCGCCCGGCTCGGCAACATCCGCAGGCCGACGCAGCGACACGGGCGCTGGTTCGCCCGCCACGGCGGGCGGCCGAATCGCTGTTTCCCCAGCTTTTGCCGCCGGACGACGTTCCCCGGCCTGCGCTCCTGCGGCAGGACCGGCTCGCACTGACGCATCCGGGTTCGTTCGGCGCCGCGCCGCGCCGCCTCAGCCTGCGGCGGGCCGGGCGGACCGTCCTGGCCCTCTCTCGCCGCCTGGTGCCCGGATTTCCGCTTTTGTCCTTCCTGGCGGTCGTGGTTGCGCCCTTCGCCCTGATCCTCTGGTACCTTCTCACCATCGCTGCCCCGCAGTTCCATTCCGACGCCGCCTTTTCGGTCCGGTCCGAATCCGCGCCCAGCGTTTCGGCGGGGATCCTTGGCGCGATCAGCGGCATCGGCGGGGCGGGGGGAACGGACTCCGACATCCTGTTCGACTACATCCGCAGCCAGTCGATGGTTGAGGCGGTGGACCGCAGGCTGAACCTGCGGCGTCTCTGGGCGGGGCGTCCCGGCGACCGGCTCTTCGCCCTGTCGCCCGCGTCCACGATCGAAGATGTGGTCGATCACTGGAACCGCATGGTCGACGTGCGGGTCGATGACGGGGCCGGGCTGATCACGGTTCAGGCGCGCGCGTTCACCGCCGACGATGCCCAGGCGCTTGCCCGCGCCATCGTGGACGAAAGCCGGCTTTTGGTGAACCGCCTGTCGCAAGAGGCGCGGGATGACGCCATCCGCTTTTCCGCCGCCGACCTGGCCGATGCCGAGGCGGCGCTTCGGGGGCTGCGGGCGCGCATGTCGGATTTCCGTATCCGCCACCGCATGATCGATCCGCAGGCCGACGTCGCAGGCACTGCGGGTGTGGTGGGCGCGCTGGAAACCGAGCTTGCCGATGCGATGGTGGCGCGCGACACGCTGGCCACCTATGCCGACGAATCGGACCACCGCATGATCAAGGCCACACGGCGGATCGACGCGATTGAGGCCCGTATCGACGCCGAACGGTCCAAGGTCGCGGCCGGACCTTCGGACGCGGGAAGCGCCGAAGTGGTCGGCGAGTATGAGGCGCTGGCGACCGATCTGGAATTTGCGCAGGCGGCCTACACGCAGGCACTGGCGAATGCCGCGCTGGCACGGGCCGAATCGCGGCGGCAGGCGCGTTACCTGGCAGCGCATGTCGAACCGACGCATGCCGAGGCAGCACTGTTTCCCAGGACGGGGCTTCTGTCCGTCCTTGCGGCGGCGGGGCTGATGACGGCATGGATGATCATCATGGTCGCCCGATACAACCTGCGGGACAGCCGATGACGCGGGTCTTGGGCATCGGCGGCGGTGCGTCCGGCTTTGGTCGGGGGCGCCCGACCTGCGGTGCGGGCACAGCCCCGACAGGCTATTGCCGTGGATGGTCCCGGCGCGCGCGGCACGCCAGCGGCAGGGGTGCGGCATGATCCGGCTTGAAGGGTTGACCAAGTCGTTCCCTTCGGCCGGGCGGCGCAAGGTGCTGTTCGAGGGGGTGACGATGACCCTGCCCGCGGGCGCGCGGATCGCGCTGATCGGGCGGAACGGCGCGGGCAAATCCACGCTCATGGGTCTGATCGCGGGGACGCTTGCGCCCGATTCGGGGCGGGTCGTCCGGGGCGGCACCGTCAGCTGGCCGATGGGCTTCGCCGGGGGCTTCGCGCCCGACCTGACGGGGCGGCAGAACGTCCGCTTTGTCGCCCGCATCTACGGTGCCGACACGCGCGCGGCAGACCATGCGGTGGAACGGTTCGCCGAGGTCGGCGATTTCTACGACATGCCGGTGCGCACCTATTCGGCCGGCATGCGCGCGCGGCTGGCCTTTGGCCTGTCGATGGCGATCCGGTTCGACTGGTACCTGGTCGATGAGATCGCGGCTGTCGGCGATGCCGGGTTCCGCGCCCGGTCGGTTCACGCCTTCCGCAACCAGCTTGACGGGGCGGGGCTGATCATGGTTTCGCACGCGCCCGCCCTGTTGCGGGATTTCTGCACGTCGGCCGTCGTCATCGACGGCGGACGGGTTCTGACTTTCGACGATGTCGATGCGGCAATCCGCTGGCACGAAAGCGGACTGACCGGATCAGAAGCAGCCTGACACGGTCACAACGGCCCGCCCGGACCGTGGCCTCGGACGGCCCGCCCGGACCGTGGCCTCGGACGGCCCGCCTGGACGGAGCGTCCAGAGCGCCCGCCCCTTATGCCCGCCCCTTATGCTCGCCCCGTATGCCCGCCCCGTATGCCCGCCCCGAATTGCGGTGCGGAATTGCCGCGCCGACGGGCACGCCAGCGCAGGTTTTGCGTTTCCTCCTTGACCGCCTTCGCGATGCATGGGCTTTCCGCCGACCGCAGTCCTCATCCGCCAGAAAAAAGCCCCCGGCACCGGGCCGGGGGCGAGCAAGAAACCGAAACGCGCGGCCGGATATGGCAGAGCCGCGTGCTTCGCGCAGTGACGCGCAACCGGGGGAATGGCTGCGGTGCCGCAAGGGCGTCCGGTCGGGGAAACCGGACAACCATCAACCTAGCGGCAGCATGAATCCATTTGATGACGCGTCCCCGCGAAGTCACGCGCTGCGCCGACGACCGCAGCACGGCGGCACTGACAACACCGCACCGCGACTGGCCGTGCCCTTGTTTCCGAAATTCCCGAAGCCATCCGCACGCCGCCAGACGCCCTCCGCCTCGAGCGGGTTGGGCCTCAGCGCGAACGGATCATCCCGACGATGTCATAGGTCCGCCGCAAGACCGGGCGCGCGATCGCCTCGGCCCTTTCGGCGCCCTGTCCAAGGATGCGGTCGATCTCGCCCGGGTCGGCCATCAGCCGCGTCATCTCGGCCGAAATCGGGGCAAGGCGGGCCACGGCGATGTCCGCCAGGGCGGGTTTGAATGCGCCGAAGCCTTTACCCGCGAACTCGGCCAGAACGCCTCCGGGTGTGGTGTCGGCCAGCGCCGCGTAGATGTTCACCAGGTTCCGCGCCTCGGGCCGACCCGACAGCCCCTCGACCGTCTCAGGCAGCGCCTCGGCGTCGGTCTTGGCCTTGCGGATCTTCTGGGCGATGGTGTCGGCGTCATCGGTCAGGTTTATGCGGCTGGCGTCCGAGGGGTCGGACTTGGACATCTTCTTGGTGCCGTCCCGAAGGCTCATCACCCGGGTTGCGGCACCTTCGATCAGGGGGGCGGGCAGGGGGAAGAAATCCACCCCGTAGTCATGGTTGAACTTCGCCGCGATGTCGCGGCAAAGCTCGACATGCTGCTTCTGGTCCTCGCCCACCGGAACCATCGTGGCGTGGTAAAGCAGGATGTCGGCCGCCATCAGCGAGGGGTAGGCAAACAGGCCAAGCGACGCCTTCTCGGCGTCCTTGCCCGCCTTGTCCTTCCACTGCGTCATCCGGTTCATCCAGCCCATGCGGGCAACGCAGTTGAACACCCAGCCAAGCTCGGCATGCGCGCTGACCTGGCTCTGGTTGAACAGGATCGACCGCTTCGGGTCGATGCCCGCGGCGATGAACCCCGCCGCTGCCTCGCGGGTCTGGTCGCGCAGCCGTGCGGGGTCCTGCCAGACGGTGATCGCGTGCAGGTCCACCAGGCAGTAGACCGTCTCGATCCCCTCGTCCTGCTTCTCCACGAACCGCTTCAGCGCGCCGAGGTAGTTGCCCAAGGTCAGCCCGCCCGAGGGTTGAATCCCCGAGAATATGCGGGGCGTGAAGGCGGCGTTTTCGGCGGGGCTGGCAGGGGCGGTCATGCGGATCGGTCCTGAAGGCGGGGAAATCTGGCGTTTCCGGCCCCGCTCGCATATCGCTGGGGGGGATAGGCGTCAATGCGGAGGCCCATGTTGCGCGACGGCTACGATACATCGCCCCTGAACCCGGTGCCGCCGGTGATCTGGCTTCTGGTCCTGCCGCTGGCCGCGATGGAGATCGTGCTGTCGGCGGGAAAGCTGGGGATCGCGGGCGGGCCGATGGGCATCGGCTGGCGCGAACAGGCGATCCAGCGGTTCGGGCTGTCGCCCCTCTTGCTGGACGACATGATTGCCAACCACCGCTGGCCTGCGGACTATCTGATGCGGTTCGTGACCTATCCGATTGTCCACGGATCGTTCATGCACGCGGTCTTTACGGTCGTCTTCCTGCTGGCGCTCGGCAAGATGGTGGCCGAAGTGTTCCGGCCCTGGGCCGTGATCGCAGTGGTGTTGGCGGCGACTGTCGTGGCGGGGGTCGTGTATTCGGCGGTGCCGGGGATACGGGTGGGCCTGATCGGGGCGTTTCCGCCGGTCTATGGCCTGATCGGGGCCTTCACCTTCATCCTGTGGCAGCGGCTTGGCGCGGTGAACGCGAACCGGGCGCGGGCGTTTTCGCTGATCGGGTTCCTCTTGGGGGTGCAGCTTGTCTTTGGGCTTCTGTTTGGGTCGGACCCGAGCTGGATCGCCGATCTGGCGGGGTTCGCGGCGGGGTTCCTGTTGTCCTTCATCGTGGCCCCGGGGGGACCTGCCGCGATCATCCGGGCGATCCGGAACCGATGAGTGCGGTTTGTACACGCGTGGACGGTTTCGCAAGGCATTGAAATTAAAAGAGTACAGAAAATCCGCCAACCCTTTCTTTACCCCTTCTCACGCCCGAATCCGCCCCTGAGGTCGGCGACCCGGATGGCCCCTGTCGCCATCGCCGAGCCGAGGTAGACGGCCAGCCCCCCGACAACCAGCACGGCAAGCGCCCAATAGCGATGGCCCTCGTGCATCAGCGGGTCGGCCAGCCAGTGCGCGCCGGACCAGACGCCCGCCCCCATCAGGGCCGCCGCCGCGACAATGCGGGGGGCGCGCGCGCGAAGCCGCACGTCGGGCGAGGCGGCCTCGCCCATGCCACGCGACCCGTACCAGAGCTGGGCGGTCATCACCCAGCCCGACAGGGTTGTGCCGAGGGCAGCCGCGCTGAAGCCCAGGAACGGGGCAAGGCCCGCCGCAAGGACCGCATTCACCACCATCGACCAGACGGCATAGCGGAAGGGCGTCGCCGTGTCTTCGCGCGCGAAGTAGAGGGGTTGCAGCACCTTCTGCATCACGAAGGCGGGCAGGCCCGCGCCGTAGATGGCAAGCGCCAGGGCTGTCGGCCCGGTATCTTCGGCCCCGAAGGCCCCGCGTTCGAAAAGAACGCGGATCAGCGGCACAGCGATGACCACCAGCGCGACGGCCGCCGGAACCGTCAGCACCAGAGCGAATTCGGTGGCGCGCGAAAAGGCGTGTCGGCTGCCCCCCGTATCGCCCGCCTTCAGCCGCCGCGACAGGTCAGGCAGCAGTACGATCCCGATGGCGATGCCGACGACGCCCAGGGGCAGTTGGTACAGCCGGTCGGCGTAGCTCAGCCACGCGATCGCCCCGTCGAAGAAGCTGCCAACCTGCCGTCCGACCAGAAGGTTGATCTGCACCACGCCCCCCGCCAGCACGGCGGGCGCGGCCACAGCAACAAGGTGGCGCAGTTCCGGCGTAAAGCGGGGTCGGCGCAAGCGCAGGGGATAGCCCATGCGCGCGGCGGCGACCCAGACCATCGCCAACTGCGCAAAGCCGGTGACGGGCGTGGCCCAGGCCATCGTCAGGCCCATGTCCCATCCTTGCCAGTCGGCGATCAGCATCGTCGCGATGAAGATCACGTTCAGCAGCACTGGCGCGCCCGCCGCGGCGATGAACCGCCCGCCCGCGTTCAACAGCCCAGACAGCAAGGCGGTCAGCGAGATCAGGATGATGTAGGGAAAGCAGATGCGCCCGTATTCGGTGGCGATGCGGAACCGCTCGTCCCCGGCAAAGCCGGATGCCATCAGGAATACCAGCCACGGCATGATGAAGGTCGCCAGCACCGTCACCGCCGCCGTCACCGCGAAAAGCCCGGCGTAGGCATCTTCGGCAAAGCGGCGCGCTTCGGCCGGGTCTTCCAGTTTCTTGGAGAACATCGGCACGAAGGCGGTGTTGAACGCGCCTTCCGCGAAGAAGCGGCGGAACATGTTGGGCAGGGTGAAGGCCACCAGGAACGCCTCGGCCACCGGCCCGGTGCCAAGGTAGGCCGCCATCATCACGTCGCGGGCAAAGCCCGCGATCCGCGACAGCAGTGTCCATGACCCCACGGTCAGGAACCCGCGCACAAGCCGGATCGGCTGCATCTATCCCTGCGCCCTTTCGGCCCCTTCGTCGATGGCCTGGCGAAGCTTGCGCTCCAGCGCGTCCTGCCGCGACTTGGTGTAGAGTTTCAGGCCGAACATGTCCTTGACGTAGAAGGTATCGACGACCTGCGCCCCATAGGTCGCAATCACGGCGGACGCAATGTAGATATTCGACGCAGCCAGCGTGCGGGTCAGGTCATACAGCAGCGCAGGCCGGTCGCGCGTATCGACCTCGATGATCGTGTAGATGTCCGAACCTTCGTTGTCGAAGGTGATCGAAGTGGGGAAGCGGAACTGCCGTTCGCGCTTCTTGATCTTGTCGCGGTCCTTCAGTGCCTCGCGCGCCACGACCTCGCCCTTGAGCGTCTTGTCGATCATCTGGCGCAGGCGCGGCAGGCGGCTTTCCTCGTACGGGTGCCCCTCGGCGTCCTGCACCCAAAAGACGGCAGTGGCGTAGCCATCCTTGGATGTGTAGGTCCGCGCATCGACGACGTTCGCCCCCACCAAAGCCAGCGCGCCCGCCAGGCGCGAGAAGATGCCGGGGTGGTCGGTCAAGGCAAAGCAGGCGCGCGTGGCGTCGTGGTCAGGGTCGGGCTTGATGTCGAGCCGGATCTCGTCATCGGGGATATCGGCTAGAAGCCGTGCGAAGACCGCATGCGTTTCGGTCGACAGGCCCTGCCAGTAGGGGTCATAGTGCCGCGTCAGTTCGCGGCGCAGCCGGTCCTCGGGCCAGTCCTTCAGCCGCGCCGTCAAGGCCAGCATGGCCTCGCCCTCGCGCTTGTCGCGGTTGACGTTCTCGAGCCCGCCTTCCAGCGCGTCGGACGTTTCGCGGTACAGCCGGCGGAGGAGCATCGCCTTCCAGTTGTTCCACGCCTTCGGCCCCACGCCCCGGATGTCGCAGACTGTCAGAACGGTCATCAGGTCCAGCCGCTTGCGCGTCTTCACCGCCTTGGCGAAGTCGCGCACCGTGCGCGGGTCGGATATGTCGCGCTTCTGCGCCATGTCGGACATCAGAAGGTGCCAGCGCACCAGCCATTCAACCGTGTCGCATTCGTCGTCCGTCAGGCCGAAGCGCGGGCAGACGCGCCGGGCGATCTGGGCGCCCAGGATCGAATGGTCCTCGGGGCGGCCCTTGCCGATGTCGTGCAGGATCAGCGCCAGGTAAAGGACGCGCCGGTTGACCTGTCCGGCCTGCAGGATGCCGCTGGCAATAGGCAACTCCTCGACCAGCTCGCCCCGCTCGATCTGCGCCAGGTTCGACACGCACTGGATGATGTGCTCGTCCACCGTGAAGCTGTGGTAGACGTTGAACTGCATCATCGCCCGGATCGGCTCCCATTCCGGGATGAAGGCCGACAGGACGCCCAGTTCGTTCATCCGACGCAGCGCGCGTTCCGGGTTTCCATGCTCCAGTAGCAGGTCCAGGAACAGGTGCGCAGCTTCGGGGTCGCTGCGCATCGCGTCGTCGATCAGGCCCAGGTTGCCCGAAACAAGGCGCATGGCATCGGGGTGGATCAGGTGCCCGGTGCGCAGCGCCTCGCCGAACAGCCGAAGCAGGTTCAGGGGGTCGGCAAGAAACGCCGCCGGGTCCGTGATGGTGACGCGGTTGCGATCCAGCCGGAAGCCGTGCTGCAGGCGCTTCGGCCGGGAAAACAGATCCGAAAGCCGCGCGGGTGCCGTCTTCACATGCGCGGCCTCGAGCGCCGTCAGGAAGACCCGCGTCAGATCGCCCACCCGCGTCGCCTGGCGGAAGTAGTCCTGCATGAAGTGCTCGACCGCCCGCCGCCCGCCGCCATCGCGGTATCCCATCCGCGCCGCCACCTCGACCTGCAGGTCAAACGTCAGCTGGTCCATCGCACGGCCTGCGATCAGGTGCAGATGGCAGCGGACGGCCCAGAGGAAATCCTCGGCCTGTTCGAAGGCACGGAATTCGTCGGGGCCAAAGACGCCAAGGTCCACAAGGTCCTCGGTCCGGTCGGCCTGGTGGACATACTTGCCGATCCAGTAGAGCGTCTGGAGGTCGCGCAGGCCGCCCTTTCCCTCTTTCACGTTCGGCTCCAGCACGTAGCGCTTGCCGCCCTGGCGGTCGTGGCGGTCGTCGCGCTCGGCGAGCTTGCCTTCGATGAAGGCGCTGGCGGTGCCGCGGAACACGTCGGCACGCAGCCGGTCGCGCAGGTCCACCGACAGGCGGCGGTCGCCCGACAGGTGGCGGTGTTCCAGAAGCGCGGTGCGGATCGTGATATCCTCGCGCGCCAGGCGGATGCAGTCCTTCACCGTGCGGCTGGCGTGGCCGACCTTCAGCCGCAGGTCCCACAGGATGTACAGCATCGATTCGATCACGCTTTCGGCCCAGGGCGTGATCTTCCACGGCGTCAGGAACAGAAGGTCCACGTCTGAAAAGGGGGCCATCTCGGCGCGGCCGTAGCCGCCCACGGCGATCACGGCGATGCGCTCGCCTTCGGTGGGGTTGGGCAAGGGATGCAGGACGCGGGTCGTCAGGTCAAAGACCGCTCCAACGATCGCATCCGTCATGCGGGCGTAGGCGGCCACCGTCGCCCGGCCCTCGCGCGGGTGGGATGTCAGGTCGGCCTCGATCCCCGCGGCGCGGACTCGCCGCCAGTCGGCCAGAAGCCTGACGGCCGCCGCGCGCCGCGCCCGGCTGTCGCTTTCGCCCGTTACGGCGTGATAAAGCGCGGCCGCAAGCTCCCGCACGTCGCCGGACTCGGGCGCCGGGGCGGTTGTGATGGCCATCGCGGTGGCCCCGTGGCCTGCGGGCCCCTGGCTAGAGTCCGGCACCGCCGAAGCTTCTCGGGGCGGGGTCGATCACGGTGACCTGCGCGTTCTGGATCGTGGCGATGGCGAGCCCGCGCTGATTGGTGCCGTCGGGCAGGAACCGGAACACACCGTTGACACCCGCAAAGCCCGACGGCTGCGTCAGGCCCGCCGGCGACAGAGCACCGGGGTTGCCGGACCGGACCAGCGCGCCGATCGCGGCGATCCCGTCATAGGCCAGCCCCGCGATCGGGTGCGGCGGCGTGCCGTAGGCTGCGGTGTAGCGCGCTTCGAACTGGGCTGCGGTGCCCGGGTCGGGCAAGGCGAACCAGCCGCCCTGAAGCCCCGGAAGGCTCAGCGTTGCAGGCGGAATATCCCATCGCGTCAGGCCGATGAACTTCGTCACCGACGGATCGACCCCCGCTTCGGGAAGAAGCTGGCTCAGCAAGGGCAGCGCTCCCGCCGTGTCGGCGGTCAGAAGCACCGCGTCGGCCCCCGACCCCTTGACCGTCGAGACGATGGACGGGATCGCCGCGACCACGCCCTGCTGCGAAAAGTCATAGGCGGCATCGCCGACCACGGTGGCGCCCGTGCGAGCGGCGGCCTGGGTGACGGCGCGCGCGGCCAGCGTTCCGGCCGTCGTCTTGTCATGCAAGACGACGATCCGCCCCTTGCCCTGGCGCGCTGCGTAGGCCGCAAGGCGGTTGGCGGAGTTCTGGAAGGTGGGGCCAAGGATGAAGACGTTGCCCCCCGCGATATCAGGATTGTTCGAGAAGGACAGCACGCTGATCCCCCGCCCGGCGACCGCGACGCCCGCCGCGTTCGCCGCCTCGGCGTAGACGGGCCCCAGGATGATCTTCGCACCCTCGTCCACGGCCTGGACGGCGGCCTGCGCCGCGCCGGCCGGCGAAGAGCCGGTGTTGTAGACGCGAAGGTCGATGGTCACGCCCTGCAGGTCGGCCACGGCGAGGTCGGCCGCCTGCTTAAGGCTTTGCGACACCACCTCGTCCCCCGACACACCCGACCCGGCCGGCAGCAGGAGCGCCACCTGAACCGGCGCGCCGGGGTCGATTTCGGGGCCCTGCCCGGTGATCGAGGTCTGGCACGCGGCAAGCCCGAACAGCGCACCGCCCGCAAGCGCGGCCAGGGTCTTGCGGCGAGAGGGGGATTTGGGGAACATCGTTACATCCTCGGGCAGGTGCCGGCAGGAGCCCCCTCCGGCAGGGGCCCCGTCCGGCCCCGGCTGAACATCGCCGCGTCCCCGTCAGGGCTCCGCAGCGCCGGGGACGGTAGTCGCCTTTGGCGGCGAAGTAAACGCGAACGGCGGGTAGAACCGATGGACGGACGCGCCGAAGCGCTTGAACCGGGCCTGTATTTCGTGGCGACCCCGATCGGGGCTGCGCGCGACATCACGCTGCGCGCGCTGGACATCCTGCGGTCGGCCGAAGTGCTGGCGGCCGAGGACACCCGGACGCTGCGGCACCTCATGGACATCCACGGCATAGCCCTGTCTGGCCGCGAGATGGTGGCCTACCACGACCACAACGGCGCCGCCGCGCTGCCCCGGCTGATGGCGGCGCTGGCGGCGGGAAAGGCGGTCGCCTATGCCTCCGAAGCTGGAACCCCGCTGGTCGCCGATCCGGGCTTTGCGCTTGGCCGCGAGGCCGCCGCGGCGGGCCATGCCGTCCGCGCCGCACCCGGGGCATCGGCGGTGTTGGCGGCTCTGACCGTCTCGGGCCTGCCGACAGACCGCTTCCTGTTCGCGGGCTTCCCGCCCGCCAAAGGGGCGGCCCGCAGGGACTGGCTGGCCGAGCTTGCCCACCAGACCGCGACGCTGGTGATCTATGAAAGCCCACATCGCATTGGGGAAACATTAGGGGATCTTCGGCTAACCTTCGGGGGAGAGAGGCGGGCGGCACTGTGCCGCGAACTGACCAAAAGGTTCGAGGACGTGATTCGGGATACGCTCGACGGCATTTGCGACCGGGTCGCGGCCACGCCGCCCCGGGGCGAGATCGTGCTGGTCATCGACCGTGCCCCGCCGCGTGCCGCCACAGCCCCCGATATCCGTGCGGCCCTGAGCGAAGCGCTCCGCACCCTGTCGGTCAAGGATGCGGCGCAGGCAGTGGCCGAAGCGACCGGGATGCCCCGGCGCGACGTCTACCAGATTGCCCTCGGGCTGGTGCCTGGTGCGGGAAAAGACCCGCAATGAGCGGACTGACCTCGTATCACGCGGGACTTGCCGCAGAGGCTCAGGTCGCCGCCCACTACGAGGCCGCGGGCCGCGCCATCGCCGCCCGCCGCTGGCGGGGAACGGGCGGCGAGATCGACCTTGTCGCACGGGACGGCGCGGCGCTTGTCTTCATCGAGGTGAAGCACGCCGATACCCATGCCTGGGCCGCCGAACGCGTGACCGACCGGCAGGCCGCGCGCATCCGGGCGGCGGCGTCGGAATACATCGCCGACGAGCCAATGGGCCAGATGACCGAAATGCGCTTCGACGTGGCGCTGGTGGACCGCAAGGGCCGGATCGAAGTGATCGAGAACGTGTTCTGGAACTAACCGTCCGGCCGAGGGGCAGGCTGCGGCAACCCGCGTCCTGTGCCGTTGCATCTCCACCCCGGGTCGGTCATCACTCCCCCATCTCAGCCCGGGGGGTCCCAGAATGCAACTCAAGGTCGCGATCCAGATGGACCCGATCGGCGCGATCAACATTGCGGCCGATTCGACCTTCCGCATCGCCATCGAGGCCGAGGCGCGCGGGCATCGGCTGTTCTACTACACCCCCGACCGGCTGGCCTACCGCGAGGGCCGCGTGCTGGCGCGGGGCTGGCCGGTCACGCTGCGCCGCGAGGTCGGGAATCACTACACGCTGGGGGCGGAGGCCGAGATCGACCTGGCCACGCAGGATGTGGTCTGGCTGCGTCAGGATCCGCCCTTCGACATGGGCTACATCACGACGACCCACCTTCTGGAGCGCATCCACCCGAAGACGCTGGTAGTGAACGACCCGTTCTGGGTGCGCAATTCGCCCGAGAAGCTTCTGGTCCTGAACTTCCCCGACCTGACGCCGCCCACGCTGATTGCCCGGAACCTCCAGACCATCCGCGATTTCAAGCACGCCCACGGCGACGTCATCCTGAAGCCGCTGTACGGCAACGGCGGCGCGGGGGTGTTCCGGCTGGACCCGGCGGACCGGAACCTCGCCTCGCTGCACGAGCTGTTCACCGGTATCAACCGCGAGCCGCTGATCGTGCAGAAGTATGTCCCTGCCGTGGTCAAGGGTGACAAGCGGATCATCCTGGTGGATGGCGAGGCGGTGGGGGCGATCAACCGGGTGCCGGCCGAGGGCGAGACACGGTCGAACATGCACGTGGGGGGCCGCCCCGAGCCCGTGGGTCTGACAGCGCGCGACCGCGAGATCTGTGCGGCGATAGGCCCTGTGTTGCGCGAGAAGGGGCAGGTCTTCGTCGGCATCGACGTGATCGGCGACTGGCTGACCGAGATCAACGTGACCTCGCCCACCGGCATTCAGGAACTTGAGCGGTTCGATGGGGTAAACGCCGCCGCCCGGATCTGGGAGGTGATCGAGCGCAAGCGGGCCGCTACGGCTGCGGTTGCGGGGTGAGCCTGCGCGGGCGCGTGCTGACGTTCGCGTTGCGGCACCTCGCCAAGCCGCGGCTGCGGCGGACGGCCGATCCGGCCCAGGCACGACGGGACTTCGCGGTGGCGGCGCGTCTTCTGTTGCCACCTGCGCGCGGCGTGTCGTCCGCGCCTGTCGCCGGGCCGGTGCCGATGGTCCGGGTATCGGCGGCTGCGTCGCCCCAAATCGACGGGCACGGCTCCGGCACCGGGTCGCAGGGTGCGATCCTTTACCTTCACGGGGGCGGCTTCATCGCCGGATCGCCTGAAACCCACCGGGCGCTGATCGCGGCCCTTGCCCGCGAAAGCGGCCTTGCGGTCTTCGCCCCCGACTATCGGCTTGCCCCGGAACATCCGTTCCCGGCGGCCTGGAACGATGCCGAGGCGGCGTTCCGCACGCTTCTGGACGCGGGCCTCGCCCCGGACCGCATCGTCCTTGGCGGCGACAGCGCCGGGGGCAACCTTGCCTTGTCGCTTTTGTCGCGGCTCTGCATCGCGGGAACGGCCCCTGCAGGGGCCTTCGCATTCTCGCCCTTCACGGACCTTACCGCATCCGGTGCCTCTTGGCGCGACAACGCCGAGTCGGATGCCTTCCTTCCGCGCGACCGTCTTGGCGACCTTCTGGGCTTTGTGCTGGCGGGGCACGATCCGGCCGACCCCCGGGCCTCGCCGCTCTGTGCCACGTTCCCCCTGTGCCCTCCGGTCCTGATGTTCGCGTCCGACGACGAACTTCTGCGCGACGATGCCGTCGCGCTTGCCGCACGTTTGGGCACCGCCACAGCACGGGTCGAGCTGCGCCGCGGCCTGTTCCATGCCTGGCCCGTGGCCGCCGACATCCTGCCCGAGGCTGTGCAGGACATCCGCGCCGCCGCCCGCTTTGCCCGCGATTGTCTCAGCGTTCGGCCTGCAGGGTCAGGCGATAGCTGACCGCCTCGGCCACGTGCGGGCGGCGGACATCGTCGGCACCATCCAGATCGGCAATGGTGCGCGCCACGCGCAAAACGCGATGATAGCCGCGCGCGGTCAGGCCGAACCGCTCGGCGACCTTGGTCAGCAGCTCGCGCCCCTCGGCATCGGGGCTTGCGATCTCGTCCAGCAACCGGCCTTCGGCATCGGCGTTCACGCGCAGGGCGGGATGACCTTCGAACCGCCGCGTCTGCCTGTCGCGGGCATCCGCCACCCGGGCGGCCACGGTGGCCGTGCTGTCGCCCGCCTCGGGCAGATCAAGGTCGGTGAACGCCACGGGCGGCACCTCGACGCGCAGGTCGATCCGGTCCATCAGCGGGCCCGAGATGCGGCCCATGTAATCTTCGCCACACAGCGGCACCCGCGAACAGGCCCGCGCGGGGTCGGGCAGGTAGCCGCATTTGCAGGGATTCGCGGCCGCCACCAGCAGGAACCTGCAGGGATAGCGGACATGAGCGTTGGCGCGGGCCACGACGACTTCGCCCGTCTCGATGGGCTGACGCAGCGTCTCCAGAACCATGCGCGGGAATTCCGGAAACTCGTCCAGGAACAGTACGCCATTATGCGCGAGGCTGATCTCGCCCGGTTTCGCTTCGCGCCCGCCGCCGACGATGGCGGCCATGCTGGCGGTGTGGTGGGGTTCGCGGAAGGGCCGGGTGCGGCTGATCCCGCCTTCGTCCAACAGGCCCGCCAGCGAATGGATCATCGAGGTTTCCAGCGCCTCGGGGGCCGACAGGGGCGGCAGGATGCCAGGCATGCGCGCGGCAAGCATGGACTTGCCCGATCCAGGCGTTCCCACGAAAATCAAGTGGTGCCGCCCCGCCGCCGCGATCTCCAGCGCCCGTTTGGCCCGCTCCTGCCCCTTGACGTCGCGCAGGTCACGCGCCCCCGTTTCGCGCAAGACCTCGCCCGGCGCGGCAGGGCTCAGCGGGGCCTGGCCCGTGTAGTGCCGCAGCACCTCGTTCAGCGACGACGCCGCTATCACCCGCGTCGCGCCCACCCAGGCGGCCTCGGGGCCGCAGGCGCGCGGACAAAGCAGCGTCTTGTCCTCGCTCGCCGCCGTCATCGCGGCAGGCAAGGCCCCGATCACCGGGATCAGGCGGCCATCCAGCGACAGTTCACCCAGCGCGACCGTCTCTTCCACCTCTTCCCGCGGGATGATGTCGATGGCGGCCAAGAGAGCGAGCGCGATGGGCAGGTCGAAGTGCGATCCTTCCTTGGGCAGGTCGGCAGGCGAGAGGTTGACGGTGATCCGCTTCGACGGCAGCGCGATCGACAGGGCTGTCAGGGCCGCCCGCACGCGTTCGCGCGCCTCGCTGACCGCCTTGTCGGGCAGGCCGACCACGGCGAAGCCGGGCATGCCGGTGGTGACCGCGCATTGCACCTCGACCAGGCGCGCCTCGATCCCCTCAAACGCGACGGTATAGGTCCGCGCCACCATGCCACGATGTCCCCGGTAAGGCCCGGTTAACCCTTATGCGCCGGGGGATTTAGGAATGGTTAACGCCCGCCCGCCCGCGGCGCTCATCGGCCCTTGCGGGCCGTTTCGCCTGCGCGTTTCAACAAGCCAGACGCGCCCGGACGGAAGCGACACGCGCCGTCCGGATTTTCACCCTGCGCTTTCCATTGCCGTGAAGGCGGGCCAGGCATCTGGGTCCCGCATGGTCTTGTCCCGGCAGGTCGCGTTGCAGAAGCCCCAGACCCGGCCATTCAGCCGCTGGAAATGCGTAACGGGTTTGCCCGAGTAGGGACAGGCGGCGTTGACCGACGGGCCGTCGGAAACCTCGCCCCGGCGCGCGGGCGGGAAGGGCCACGGGCGTTCGGCATAGGGCATCCGGTACGAGGGCTGTTCGGCATCGACAGACAGGCCCAGCGCACGCCAGCGGCGGAACGCGGGGTCGGTCATGTGCGCGGTCACGTAGTCCATCGCGCGATCCGTCACCGGCAGGTTGTAGGTGGCGATCCGGGTGGCGACAGGGGCGTAGAACGCATCCGCCGCCGTATAGCTGCCGAACAGCCAGGGGCCTCCAGCGCCAAAGCGCTCGCGCGCCCGCGCCCAGATCAGGTCAAGCCGCGCCAGGTCGGCCTTGACCGCGTCGGTGGGCGCGCTGTCGGCGTAGCTTTTGGCCAGGTTCATCGGGCAGGCGTTGCGCAACTCGCGGAAGCCTGCGTGCATCTCGGCCACCATGTAGCGTGCCATGATGCGGGCGGCGGGGTCGCGCGGCCAGTGACCGGCTTCGGGGTGGCGTTCGGCCAGCACCTCGGCGATCGCGATCGATTCGCCGACCACCTCACCCTCGGGCGTCCGGATCGCGGGCACCTGCCGGGCGGGGGCATAGCGGTCCAGCATCCGGTACAGGCTGTCGCTGTACAGCACCCCGGTATCGACCGTCACCGGGATGCCGAACTTCTCGAACAGCAGCCAGCCGCGCAGGGACCAGCTGGAATAGGTGCGGTCACCGATGGCAAGGGAATAGGTCACGGGCAAGGCTCCTTGGATGTCAGCGGCGCCAGCATAGCCAGCCGCGCGGCGGGGCGGAAATCAGCATTCGTCGGGCCGGCTATTCCGGTTTGTCATCGGTCGCGGGCAGGTCCGGCAGGGCCCCCTTCAGCGCGAAGGGAAGCCCCGCCATCACCCCCACGACCAGATCGGCTGCCCCGGCAAGCCGCCGGTTCAGACGCCCCTGTTCGTCGCGGAACGCACGGGCCAGTGCGTTGTCGGGCACGATGCCCAGGCCCACCTCGTTCGACACCACGATGACGGGCCCGGCCGTGCCGCCCAGCGCCCGGATCAGCCCGTCCGCCCCGGCCCCCGGATCACGGCCCGATATCATCAGGTTCGTCAGCCACAGCGTTGCGCAATCGATCACGGTCACCACGCCGCCGGGCACGCGGGCCAGCGCGCCCGCGACGTCCACCGGCTCTTCGATCACCGTCCAACCCGCGCCCCGGTCGGCCCTGTGCCGCGCGATTCGCGCGGCCATTTCGTCATCTCCTGCCTCGGCCGTGGCGATCAGGACACGCGGGCACGCCGTCGCCACCGCAAGGCGCTCGGCAAGACACGACTTGCCGGACCGCGCCCCTCCGATCACCAGGGCCAGACGGAATAAGCTTTCGGAAACTTTTGATCCGGTCAGCGGCATGCTCCGTATCCCTGTCAGTCTTCCGCAAGAGTAACGCGAAGGGGACGATCATGGCGCTGGACGGGTATACCGAGCACACGATGTCGCGCAAGGCGATGCGCGCCGAGCTCTTGGATGCGGAAACCGAGCTTCGACTGGCCTATGCCTGGCGGGACCGGCGCGACGAAAAGGCGCTGCACCGTCTGGTCACCGCCTACATGCGTCTGGCGATCAGCATGGCCGCCAAGTTCCGCCGCTACGGCGCGCCGATGAACGACCTGATCCAGGAAGCGGGTCTCGGCCTGATGAAGGCGGCGGACAAGTTCGACCCCGACCGTGGCGTGCGGTTTTCGACCTATGCCGTCTGGTGGATCAAGGCCTCGATCCAGGACTATGTGATGCGCAACTGGTCGATGGTGCGCACGGGGTCCACCTCCAGTCAGAAGTCGTTGTTCTTCAACATGCGCCGCGTGCAGGCGCGTCTCGAACGCGAGGCCGAGGCGCGGGGCGAACGTCTGGACGCGCATCAGTTGCGCGAGCGGATTGCGCACGAGGTGGGCGTTCCCCTTGCCGATGTCGAGATGATGGATGGCCGCCTGTCGGGCTCGGACTTCTCCCTGAATGCGACGCAGTCCTCGGACGATGACGGGCGCGAATGGATCGAGGCGCTGGAGGACGACAGCGCGCAGGCCGCCGAGACGGTGGCCGAGGCGCATGACGCCGCCCATCTGCGGGAATGGCTGAAGGTCGCAATGGCGTCGCTGACCGCGCGCGAGCGGTACATCGTCGCCGAGCGGAAGCTGCGCGAGGAACCGCGCACGCTGGAAAGCCTGGGCGAGGAACTCGGCCTGTCGAAAGAGCGCATCCGCCAGCTCGAGGCCGCCGCGTTTGCCAAGATGCGGCGGAGCCTTGAGGGGCAGTCGCGCGAAGTGATGCACTTCTTGGGCTGACGTCCGGCGTCAGTCGTCGTGCGCAAGGGTTTCGGCGGTGACGAGCCGATGCAGTGAAGCGCTCACGGTCGGCACGATGTCCGGGCCAAGGATTTCCGATACAGCGCGATCAAACGCACCGATCGTGCCTTCGCTGGCTGCCAGACGCTCTTGCCCCTTCGGCGTGATGCCATAAACGACAAGGCGTGCATCTGCGCCTCCGTCGATACGTGCAATCTGCCCCTGCGCCAGCAGCGCCTTCGTCACATTCACGGCCGATTGCCGCCCGATCCCCAGACGCCGCGCAAGCTCGCGCACATGCGCCGGGCCGGAATAGGCCAGCGCGCTCAGCACGCCCGCCTCGGCCGGGGTCATGCCCAAGGGGGCCAGGGCGCGTTCATACCCCCGCGCGACGGCAAGACCTGCCCGATAGATCAGGAACCCGACCCTCGCCTCTGGTGCAGGCGGAGAAATTTCGTCCATATATTGACAATCCTCGAGTCGATGATATTGTCCACGTATGGACGTTATTGGAGGAACCTTGAGATGTCTACCCCATCCCCGCGCCGTATCATTGCCGCCGGTCTTGCAGGCGGTGTCGTGCTGAACCTGATCGACACGCCGTGGAGCGTGCTGGTCATGCTGGCCCCCCAAATGCGGTTCCTGGAATCGCACGGCCTTGCGTCCAGCGCCCTGACGGGGCCGTGGTTCATGCTGACCCACCTGGCCTACATGCTTCTGATCGCGTGGCTTTACGCCCTCGCCCGGCCCGTCCGGGGCACCGGCTGGAAAACCGCCCTGTCCGTCGCCCTCGCCGTGCTCGTGGTGAACCGCGCCTTTGGTTTCGGCAACGTCCTGATCGGGATCATGCCGATGTCGGTTTTCCTCGGCTTCTCGGCCAGTTTCGTGCCGGGAACGATCATTTCCGCTCTGGTCGCCGCGCGTATCGTGGACAAGGCGGGCGCCACGGCGCCCGCAGCCGTCCGCTTGTAAACATGGGGCGGTATCCCTAATCCTTCGCGCTGGGCAGCAAGAGGATCCCGATGCTTCACGGACGCCGCATCCTTCTTGTCATCGGCGGCGGCATCGCGGCCTACAAGGCGCTGGACCTGATCCGGCGGCTGCGCGAACGGGGCGTGTCGGTGACACCTGTGATGACGCGCGCGGCCGGGGAATTCGTGACGCCGCTGTCGGTGTCGTCCCTTGCGGGCACCAACGTCCGCCAGGCCCTGTTCGACCTGACGGCCGAGGCCGAGATGGGGCACATAGAGCTGTCCCGGTCCGCCGACCTGATCGTCGTCGCCCCCGCGACGGCGGACCTTATGGCGAAGATGGCGGGCGGGCATGCCGACGACCTCGCCTCGACCCTTCTGCTGGCCACCGACAAGCGTGTTCTGATCGCGCCCGCGATGAACGTGCGGATGTGGACGCATGCGGCCACCCGGCGCAACCTTGCGACGCTGAAAGGCGACGGCATCCTGACTGTGGGCCCGAACGACGGCGACATGGCCTGCGGCGAATACGGGCCCGGTCGCATGGCCGAGCCGCTGGAAATCGTGGCGGCCATCGAAGCCGCGCTTGGGGATGGTCCGCTCAAGGACCGCCACGTCCTCGTGACTTCGGGCCCCACGCACGAACCGATCGACCCCGTGCGATACATCGCGAACCGCTCCTCGGGTGCGCAGGGCACCGCCATCGCCGCCGCGCTGCGCGACCTTGGCGCCCGCGTGACCTTTGTGACCGGCCCCGCGGCGGTGCCTCCGCCCGCCGGGGTTCACGTCGTCCGCGTGGAAACCGCACGACAGATGCTGGACACGGTTCAGGCGGCGCTCCCCGCCGATGCGGCCGTGTTTGCGGCGGCGGTGGCGGACTGGCGGGTGGCCAACGAAGCCCCGTCGAAGATGAAGAAGGACGGAACGGGCAAGGCCCCCGCGTTGACCTTTGCCGAGAACCCCGACATCCTGGCCACCGTGGCGCAGATGAAGGCGGGACGACCCGCGCTGGTGGTGGGATTTGCCGCCGAAACCGACGATGTGATCGCCCATGCTACTGCGAAACTTGCGCGGAAAGGCTGCGACTGGATCGTGGCGAACGATGTCTCGCCCACGACGGGCATCATGGGCGGCCCTGAGAACGCGGTGACGGTCATCACCCGCGACGGGGCGGAAAGCTGGCCGCGCATGGGCAAGGATCAGGTGGCCCGTCGGCTGGCCCAGCGCATCGCTGCGGCGTTGAGTGCGGGCTGAGGGGGAAACATGCCTCCGGCGGGAGTATTTGGGTCCATGCGAAGCGCGATTGCGCAGATGGGCAGGACATGACCCCCATCATCGACGTGATCCGCGAGGATTGGGCCGACCCCTCGGTCCCCTTGCCGACTTATGCCACGGCGGGGGCGGCAGGGGCCGATATCCGCGCGAACTTCCCCGAGCCCGAGCGCGACGCGGGGCTGATCCTGCACCCGATGGAGCGGCGCGTCGTGCCCACGGGCCTGCGCGTGGCGATCCCCGAAGGCTTCGAAATCCAGGTCCGCCCCCGGTCCGGTCTGGCCCGCGACCACGGCATAAGCCTGCCCAACACCCCCGGCACTATCGACAGCGACTATCGCGGGCCGCTGGGCGTGCTGCTCATCAACTTCGGCGATCAGCCCTTCCGCATCGCTCACGGCGACCGCATCGCGCAACTGGTCGTCGCGCCGGTCGCGCAGGCCCAGTTTGTCCCGGTAAGCCGCCTGTCGCAAAGCAGTCGAGGGTCGGGCGGGTTCGGCTCCACAGGAAGATCGTGAGGCGCCCGCCATGAACGCCGTCCTGATCCTTCTGGTCGCCGGGGCCTTGTGCTTCATCCTCAAGCTGTCCATCCGCAACGCGGCGGGCCTGCTGGGCGGGGTCTATGCCGCTGTGCTGGTCGCGCTGGCCGTGCTGCCCGCCGATCACCCGATGATCCAGCGCTTCGGCGTCACCCTGCGGGGCTGGCTGGTGCTGGGGGCGACCGTTGCGCTGATCGCGGCCTATGGTTGGTCGGTGCTGCGCGCCAAGGCGCGATCCGCCGCCGCCCGCGCCGCGGCCGAACCCGCCCCCGCCGGCCGCGGGCCGCTTGGCCCCGCCGAGCTGGACCGCTACGCCCGCCATATCGTCCTGCGGGAAATCGGCGGGCCGGGGCAGCGGCGGCTGAATGACGCGAAGGTTCTGGTCGTTGGCGCGGGCGGCCTTGGCAGCCCCGCGCTTCTATATCTTGCTGCGGCCGGGGTGGGGACCATCGGGGTGATCGACGACGACACGGTGTCGGTGTCGAACCTTCAGCGCCAGATCGTCCATGCCGACGACCGCATCGGCATGCCCAAGGTGTTTTCCGCCGAACGCGCGATGAAGGCCCTGAACCCCCACATCGCCGTGCGCCCCTACAACCGCCGCCTGACCGCCGACTTTGCCCGCGACCTCATCGCCGACTACGACCTGATCCTGGACGGGTCGGACAATTTCCCCACCCGCTATCTGGTGAATCAGGCCGCCGCTGCTGCGGGCAAGCCGCTGATCGCAGGGGCCATATCGCAGTGGGAAGGGCAGATCACCCTCTACGACCCCGCCAAGGGCGCGCCCTGCTTTGCCTGCCTGTTCCCCGAGGCCCCGGCGCCAGGCCTTGCGCCCACCTGCGCCGAGGCGGGCGTGATCGGTGCCCTGCCCGGCGTGGTCGGCGCGATGATGGCGGCCGAGGCGATCAAAGAGATCACCGGGGCAGGTCAGTCTCTGCGGGGCCGGATGCTGATCTACGACGCGCTCTGGGGCGAGAACCGGTCGATCGCGGTCGCGCGAAGGGAAGGCTGTCCCGTTTGCGGCACCCCCGCCGCCTGACCACTGGACTCTTGTCCCGCCTGGGCCATAGTCCCGTGCCAGTCCAACAGGAGGTCTGACCCATGAAATCCGCTTTCGTCGCCGCAGTTGCCCTTGCGCTGACCGCCCTTCCGGCGCTTGCCGCCGACCTGCCCGACCTCAAGGGCCGCGAGATCACCATCGTGACCGAAGACGCCTATCCGCCCTTGCAGTTCCGCGACAAGGCGGGCGCGTCGGTCGGCTGGGAATATGACGCCTGGGCCGAAATCGCCAAGCGCCTGAACGCCACGGTGAAGTACGAACATTCCAGCTGGGACGCGATGATTCCGGCGGTGTCGGAAGGGCAGTACGACATCGGCATGACCGGCATCACCATCAATGATGAGCGGAAAGAGAAGGTCGATTTCTCCGACCCCTACATGCTCAGCCAGCAACTGATGATCGTGCGCGGGGATGAGACGCGCTTCACCGACGCCAAGTCCTTCGCGGCCGACGACAAGCTGCTGATCGCGGCGCAGCCCGGCACTTCGCCCTTCTACGCCGCCGTCTACAACATCCTGGACGGCAACGAGGCGAACCCGCGCATCAAGCTGTTCGAAACCTTCGGCGCGGGGCTTGAGGCGCTGAAGGCAGGCGACGTTGACCTGACGCTGTCGGATTCGACCGCCGCCAACGCCTATGTCGCGGCGTCGAACGGCGGGCTGAAGATCGTGGGCGAACCCGTGGGGTCCGAGGAGTTCGGGTTCATCTTCCCCAAGGGCTCGGACCTTGTGGCCCCCGTCAACGCGGCCATCGCCAGCCTGAAAGAGGATGGTACCTTGGACAAGCTGAACCAGAAATGGTTCGTCGACTACAAGATGGGCGAATGACCGGACGCCGACGCATGGGGGGCCCCGCCACCGCCGGCGGGGCCAATCCATGACGCCCGCCCCCGGACAGGACAAGGACTTCCCCTGGTGGCTCGTGATCCTTGCGGTCACGGGCCTCTGGCTGTTCTGGGAGGTGCTGTCGAACGACCTCTACGCCCAGGCGCTGTCCACCCTGTCGCAAGGCATCTGGGTCACGCTGGCCGTGACGGTCATCGCCTATACCTCGGCCTGCCTGATCGGCCTTGCCCTTGCCGTCGCCTCGCGGTCGAAAAGCCTGATCCTGCGACAGGCCGCGCGGCTCTACGTCGAAGTGGTGCGGGGCATCCCGATCCTCGTCCTTCTGCTCTACGTCGCTTTCGCCGCCACCCCGGCCTTTGTCGCGGCATGGAACTGGCTGGCAGAACTCTTGGGCCTCGCCACACTCCGCGCCCGCGACGTGCCGCTGGTGGCGCGCGCGACCATCTCGCTGACGATCGCCTATTCGGCCTTCCTGGCCGAAATCTTCCGCGCGGGCCTTCAGGCCGTGGACAAGGGCCAGATCGAAGCCGCCGAGGCGCTTGGCCTGAACCGCTGGCAGCGGTTCCGCCATGTCGTCTTTCCGCAGGCCTTCCGCATGATCCTGCCGCCGCTCGGCAATGATTTCGTGGCGATGGTGAAGGATTCCTCGCTCGTTTCGGTTCTGGGCGTCGCCGACATCGCGCAACTGGGCAAGGTCACCGCGGCGGGGAACTTCCGCTACTTCGAGACCTACAACGTGGTCGCCCTGCTTTACCTGACCATGACCATCACCCTGTCGCTGCTGATCCGCCGGTTCGAGTCGCGCTTGCGCGCAAAGGCAGGCTGAAGCCCGCGCAGGCGGTCCGACGGTGCGGGCGGACCCGAACTTCTGTTACAGGGATAAGGTGATGCTGCGGGCACAGCCGATTCCTGCAACCCGATTGAAAGGGCTCCCCATGAACCGCCGTATTCCGCTTCTTGCCGCGACCGCGCTGATCACGTCGCTATCCGGGGCCTTTGCCGCCGACATGACCTTCGTGGGCATTCCCGCCCCCACCGACGACGCCGCCAAGCGGCAGGTTGTCGTTTCGCCCTCGGTCACCATGAACGGCGTGACCGCGCCGCTTGCCTACCACATCCTCGCCCGGTCGGGCGACAAGATCGGCGACGGCACCTTCGGGATGCTGACCGCAAAGGACGGCAGCACCGTGGGCGACGCTGCGTCGAACAACCCGGACTTCACCTCGATCCTGTCCGTGGGGGCCAAGCTCTTTTCGGTCAGCCATTTCGAGGAACTGCCGGGTGCGATGTACGTCAGCGAGATGAAGCAGGACGCCGATGGCACCCTGTCGCTGGTCTGGACGAAGCCTGTCGATTTCTCGTCCGTCGGCGGTCTCTGGAACCCCTGCGCCGGGTCGGTCACGGCCTGGGGCACGCATCTGGGGTCCGAGGAATACCCGCAGGACGCGCGCAAGTTCGAAACCGCCGCCGCCACCGCCGACTTTGCCGATGACGAGGTGCTGGGCATGGCGCGCTATGCGGGCCTTGACCCCGAAAAGATGTCGGTCGAGGACTACCGCAAGGGCCTGAACCCCTATGCCTACGGCTTTCCAACCGAGGTGACGGTCAAGGAAGACGGCACCGCCACGCCGGTGAAGCACTATTCGATGGGCCGCGTGTCGGTCGAACTGGCCGAGGTGATGCCCGACAACAAGACCGCCTACATTTCGGATGACGGCACCAACGTGGGCCTGTTCCGTTATGTCGCTGACAAGGAGTCTGACCTGACGGCGGGCAGCCTGTACGCCGCGAAGTGGACGCAGACATCGGACGCCGATGGCGGCGCGGCGGACATCTCGTGGGTCGAGCTCGGCCACGCGGCGGATGCCGAAGTTGCCGACCTGATCGCCAAGGGCACGAAGTTCTCCGACATCTTCGACACCGCCGACATCGCGGACGACGGCAAATGCCCTGACGGATTCATGAGTTCGAACGCCGAGGGCCGCGCCGAGTGCCTGAAGCTGAAGGCGGGGATGGAAGTCGCCGCGTCGCGCCTTGAAACCCGCCGCTATGCCTCGATGCTGGGGGCGACGACGGAATTCCGCAAGATGGAAGGCCAAGTCTACAACCCCGACAGGAACAGCATCTACGTCGCGATTTCCGAAATCGGGAAGGGCATGACGGATGCCGACGAGAAGGCCGACAAGGGTGGACGGAACGACATCCGTCTGGCCAAGAACGCCTGCGGGGCTGTCTATGAATTGGCGCTGGACGAAGGTTTCGTGGCGAAAACGATGAAAGCCGCGGTCGTCGGCAAGCCCACCGAATACGCCGCCGACAGCCCCTATGCCGGCACCGAATGCGACATCGACGGTATCGCCAGCCCCGACAACGTGACCTACATCCCCGGCTATGACACGCTGATCATCGGCGAGGATACCGGCAAGGGCCACCAGAACGACGCGATCTGGGCGGTGAACACCGGAAGCGGCGCGCTGACCCGCATCGCCACCACGCCCTACGGGGCCGAGGCGACGTCGGTCGACTGGTATCCGAACGTCGGTGGCCACGGCTATCTGGTGGCCGTCGTCCAGCACCCCTATGGCGAAAGCGATGAGGACAAGCTGTCCGACCCCGCCGACGCGCGCGGCTACGTGGGCTATATCGGGCCGTTTCCGGCTGCGGCGACGAACTGAGGAAAGGGCGGGGCGCGCTGCCCCACCCGGCCACGATCGAAGACGGCTGGGGGAGGCTTTGCCTCCCCCAGACCCCCTCCAGGATATTATTGCCGATCCGAAAGGGTGGGGTGGAACGGGCGGCGGTCCGGGCCTAGTTTCCGGCGTGAAGGAGACCCCCGATGACCAATGCGCTGCTTGCCCCCTGGACTGGCGACTTCGCCCTGCCGCCCTTTTCTGCGATCCGTGACGCCGATTTCGGCCCGGCCTTCGAGGCGGGTCTGGCCGAGGCGCGGGCGGCGGTGGCAGTGATCGCGGACAGCCCCGAGCCGCCCACCTTCGCCAACACCATCGCGGCGCTGGAACTGGCGGAGGGGACGCTCGATCGGGTGTCGGGGGTGTTCTACAACCTTGCGGGGTCGGATTCGAACCCCGCGCGCGAGGCCTTGCAGCGCGAGCTTGCGCCGAAGATGGCGGCGTTTTCGTCGGAAGTGACGATGAACGAAGCGCTGTTCGCACGGGTGGAGGCGTTGTGGGCGGCACGGGAAGGCTTGGAGCTGACGGCCGAGGAGATGCGCGTTCTGACGCTGTACCGCCAGATGTTCGTCCGCGCCGGGGCCAAGGTGAAAGGCGCGGGGCGCGACCGGCTGAAGGCGGTGAAGGAGCGGCTGGCGGTTCTGTCCACCCAGTTCACGCAGAACCTGCTGGCGGATGAACGGGACTGGTTCCTTCCCGTGACCGAAGGCGATTTGGCGGGCCTGCCCGATTTCGTGGTGGCGACAGCGAAGGCGGCGGCAGAGGAGCGGGGGCAGGCGGGCTTCGGACTGACCCTGAACCGGTCGCTGATCGTGCCGTTCCTGCAGTTCAGCCCCCGGCGCGACCTGCGAGAGGTGGCGTGGCGCGCCTGGGTGGCGCGGGGGGCGAACGGGGGGGCGACGGACAACCGCGCGGCGGCGGCGGAGATATTGAAGCTGCGCGAGGAGCGGGCGCGGTTGCTGGGCTACCCCAGTTTCGCGGCCTACAAGCTGGAACCCGAGATGGCGAAGACGCCCGCTGCGGTGCGCAACCTTCTGATGCGGGTCTGGGCCCCGGCGAAGGCACGGGCCGAGGCGGATGCCGTGGTGCTGGAAGAGATGATGCACCGGGATGGCATCAACGGGCGGCTGGAGCCCTGGGACTGGCGGTATTACGCGGAGAAGCGGCGCAAGGCCGAACATGATCTGGATGAGGGCGAGCTGAAGCCCTACCTGTCGCTGGACCGGATGGTGGCGGCGGCGTTCGATACGGCCAGCCGCCTGTTCGGGCTGAGCTTCCGCGCGCTGGACGTGCCCCTGTACCACCCCGATGCGCGGGCCTGGGAGGTGACGAAGGACGGCCGCCACCTGGCCGTCTTCATCGGCGACTTCTTCGCTCGGGCGTCGAAGCGGTCGGGGGCCTGGTGTTCGTCGTTCCGCAGTCAGCGCAAGCTCGGGGGCGAGGTGCGGCCCGTGGTGGTGAACGTCTGCAACTTTGCCAAGCCGCCGGAGGGGAGCCCGGCGCTTCTGTCCTATGACGATGCCCGGACGCTGTTTCACGAATTCGGCCATGCGCTGCACGGAATGTTGTCGGATGTGACCTATCCTTTCATTTCCGGCACATCCGTCGCGCGCGATTTCGTGGAGTTGCCGAGCCAGCTTTATGAGCATTGGCTGGAGGTGCCCGAGGTTCTGGAAACCCATGCCCGCCATGCGGTGACGGGCGAGGCGATGCCGAAGGCGATGCTGGAGCGGCTGCTGAAGGCCGCGACCTTCGACCAGGGCTTCGCGACGGTGGAATACCTCGCCTCCGCGCTGGTGGACCTCGCCTTCCACGAAGGCGCGGCCCCGGACGACCCGATGGCGATGCAGGAGCGTGTGCTGGCCGACCTTGGCCTGCCCCACGCCATCCCGATGCGGCATGCGACGCCGCATTTCGCGCACGTCTTTGCGGGCGACGGCTATTCGGCAGGCTATTACAGCTACATGTGGTCCGAGGTGATGGACGCCGACGCCTTCGACGCCTTCCGCGAGGCGGGGAGCGCCTTCGACCCCGCGACGGCGGACAGGCTGGAGCGGTTCATCCTGTCGGCGGGCGGGTCGGAGGAGGCGGAGGCCTTGTACACGAAGTTCCGGGGGCGGATGCCGGGGGTGGAGCCCTTGCTGCGTGGCCGGGGGCTGATGGACGCGGCGTGAAACTGTCCCTCTGAGGGACAAGTTAACGGGCGTGTAATCGCAAGGGGTTGCGGGCGCGAATTCATCATTTGTTAGGGATGATGACCGGAGCGCGCGGGCTTGAATCGCGCGGCGCAACCCCCCCCGAAGACGACCTGCGGGCGGCCCCGGGGGGGGCGTGCGGGTCTGCGATGGCGTCTTTCGAAGATGGGTGAGATCACCCATCCTACGGGGATGGGCGCGCCACGTCCTTGTGCACGATCACGTCGGCCTGCGGGTAGGTCTCAATGATCTTCCGCCGAAGCGATGCGCCGATCTCGTGCGCGTCCCTCAGGGACTGGTCGCCGTCGAGCTCGATATGAATGTTCACGAAGACCCGGCTGCCCGCCATGCGCGTCTTGAGGTCGTGATAGCCATGCACCCCCGGCCATGACGCGGCGATCCGTCCGATCCCTTCGATCACCTCGGGGTCGGCGCGGCGGTCCATCAGGGCGTCCCACGCGCCCTTTCCGATGCGCAGTGACCCGAGCAGCATGATGAGCGCAGCGGCCAGCGCCACGACCGAGTCGACCTGGCCCACGCCGTATTCAGCCGAAATCCACAAGGCCGCGATGGCCCCGATGTTGGGGATCAGGTCGGACATGTAATGCAGGCTGTCAGCCGCGACCACGCGGCTGCCGGTGCGGCGGGCAACGCGGCGCTGCCAGAGGACCAACCCCACGGTGATCGGGATGGACAGGGCCATGACGACGATGCCGCGCCCTTCGGAGGCGAGCGGCGAGGGGGCGTCGGACAAAAGCCGCCCGACCGCCGCCCAGCCTATCGCCACCCCCGACACGGTGATGAACACCGCCTGCGCCAGCGCCGCCAGATCCTCGACCGAGGTATGGCCGAAGGCATGATCCTCATCCGCCGGGCGCGCGGCGTACAATATCGCCATAAGCCCGCCCAGCGACATCATCAGGTCGAGCGCCGAATCGGCCAATGAGGCCGCAACCGACAGCGCCCCCGTTTCGCCCAGTGCCCAAAGCTTCATGGCGACCAGGACCAGCGCGACCGTCACCGACGCCGCGCCCGCCGAGATGTTCAGTCCGGTCTGATGCTTGTCCATGCCCGTGCCACGCCGCATGAGGGCCGAAAGAGGCCCGCGTCAGCGTCCACTTAAGGCCAGACGCGGCGGGGTTCCAGCGGAACGATCAGTCCCGCACCTCGGCCGCGTCCACGCCCCAGATGTCGGCCTTGCGAACCCAGCCGCGCTCGCCGTCGGCCGAGATGCGACACCAGTCCGCATCACAATCGCCCAGCCGCGCAATCGCCCCGGCCTCGGCCCGGGCCATCACCGGCGTGTCGTCGCCGGGCTTGAGGTGCAGGTCGGTCACCGGTGTCTCGATCACCACGGTCCGCACGCCCGACAGCATGCTGTAATGCACCCAGCCGCCCTGTCCGTCGCTGTCCTCGACCCGGCGCCAGTGGCCGAACTCGGCGGTGACACGCAGGGGCATGTTGCGGTGCTTGAACACCCAGTCGATCCGGTGGGTCAGGGACGGGCCCCGCCGGGCGTTGCCCTCGTCGGTCTTCAGCGACACGAAGCGGGGCAGGGGCAGGTTCGTCACCGGCCCGCGCCCGGGAATGCGGGGGCCGGTCAGGCCAGGTTCGCCATCCTCGGGGAATTCCTCGCCGACCTCGCCGCCCGTCAGGCTGGCCGGGACAACCGGGGCACCCCCCGCTGCGCCCGTCACCGCGCCCGTCACCGCGCCCGTCACCGCACCCGTTGCCGCATGGCCGTGGCGGGGGGCCAACGCAATGCCGCCCGCTGCCAGGGCAAGGGCGCACACAACCGCCGCCGTCGTTCCGCGCATGTCCATCGTTACTGCCCGCATTGCGCCCCCTTGGTTCGGGGTGGCGTTTCGGGGCTTGTCGCCTGCCCCGTTCGCCGTCACCTTGCCAGCATGGCGCGGTCAAGGGAAGCGAGGGAGGGCGGCCCATGTCACCTCAGCGGCTGAGTGTTGTCGTGACGCGACGCCTGCCCGAGCCGGTCGAGCGGCGGATGGCCGAACTGTTCGACGTCACGCTCAATTCCGCCGACGAGCCCCTTCCGCGCGACCGCCTGGCCCTCATGCTGAAGGGGGCCGATGTGCTGGTGCCGACGCTGACCGACCGGATCGATGCAGGGATGCTGGCGCAGGCGGGCGACCGGCTGCGACTGATCGCGAACTACGGCGCGGGGGTGGACCATATCGACGTGGCCACTGCGCGGCAGCGGGGCGTTCTGGTGTCGAACACGCCCGGCGTGATGACCGACGACACCGCCGACATGACCATCGCGATGATGCTGGCGGTGATCCGCCGCATCCCCGAAGGCATGGCCGTGATGCAGGCCGGCGAATGGAGGGGCTGGTCGCCCAACGCCTTCGTGGGGGGGCGCGTCGCGGGGCGCAGGCTCGGCATCCTGGGCATGGGCCGCATCGGCAGCGCGGTGGCGCGGCGGGCGCGGGCCTTTGGCATGCAGATCCACTATCACAACCGCAAGCGGCTGCGCCCCGAGGTCGAGGCGGACCTGGGCGCGACGTTCTGGGAAAGCCTTGACCAGATGGTCGCACGGATGGACGTGATCTCGGTCAACTGCCCGCACACGCCCGCAACGTTTCACCTGATGAACGCGCGGCGGCTGAAACTGATGAAGCCCACCGCCGTCATCGTGAACACCTCGCGCGGCGAGGTGATCGACGAGAATGCGCTGACGCGGGCCTTGAGGGCGGGCGAGATCGCGGGGGCGGGCCTTGATGTGTTCGAGCATGGGCCGGACATCAACCCGCGCCTCAGGGCGCTGCCGAACGTGGTGCTGTTGCCGCACATGGGGTCGGCCACGGTCGAGGGGCGCATCGAGATGGGCGAGAAGGTCATCATCAACATCAAGACCTTCGCCGACGGGCACAGGCCGCCCGATCTGGTGGTGCCGGGGGTGGGCTGACCCAAGGCAGGCGCTCAAACGACGGGGCGGCCCGATCACCGTCCCGGTCGCGCCATCTTTGTGCCATCGCGGCAGGCTAGCCGGGGTCAACGCATGAAACCCGGGGTTGCGATGGAACGCGTTCTGGCACCAGTTTTCGTTGTTATCGTCATTTGCGCGGGGCTGTCGCTCGACTTCTATTCGGCGCGCCGCGCGAACCCGGGCCTGTCGCCGCAAGACTATGTGCAGCTGCGCATCAGCCGGGTCATGGGGCCGGACGGGGCGGACGCCGCGGCTGCCTCTGCCGTCCTTGCCGACGCAAGCGCAGCGCCGGATTCCGCCGCCGTGGCCTCGGGTGACGGCAAGGCCCCGTCGGCCCTGGGCGCACTGTCCCTTGCGGCCAGCGTCGTCGCGGGCCTCGCCAGCCACGCAAAGCCCGCCGCGGATGCCCCGGCGCAGGCCGTCCCCGTCGGAACCGTGGACCCCAACGCCTCACCCGAACAGATGCAGAAGCAGGCCGCCGCCGCCTTTGCGCAGGTCGCCATCGCGATTGCCACAGGCAACAAGGACGCGATTTTCCCGGCCCAGGGGGCCGCCGCCCCCCAAGCTGCGCCTGCCCCCACCCCGCCGCCCGCAATGATCCAGCCGGTCAAGCGGCTGGCCACGGGATCGTGCGCGGGGACCAAGTTCTGCTCGGTCGGCGGCAACTGACCGCACTGCGCCGCGTCACGACCCGGCATCCGGGCGCCCTTGCACCCATGTCGCTTTTGACCTGCCCTTCGTCGCCCTGACCTGTCCCCCCGGCCCTGCCTCTGGCATGAAGGGCGCGGGCTTCGGATCAGGGAGAGCGGTGCATGAAAACGCATGTCAGGGCGCTGGTTGTCGGTGGCGGCGCGGTGGGCACGGGCATCGCCTATCACCTGGGCAAGGCTGGCTGGGACACGATGCTCATCGAGCGCGACGAGCTGACGTCGGGCTCGACCTGGCACGCTGCTGGGCTTCTGCCCCTGTTCAACATGTCCTTCGCCACGACCCACATCCACAAGTACAGCGTGGATTTCTACAAGGGGCTGGAAGCTGAAACCGGCCTCAATCCCGGCTTCTACGTTGTCGGCAACCTCCGCATGGCCCAGCGGCAGGAGCGGATGGACGAATACATGCTGTATTCGTCCGTCGCCGAGACGGCGGGGGTCTATCACGAGTTCCTGACGCCGAAAGAGATCAAGGACCGCTGGCCGCTTGTCCGCACCGAAGACCTTGTGGGGGCGCTCTTCCACCCGCAGGACGGCTACATCAACCCTGCCGACGTGACGCAGGCGATGGCCAAGGGCGCGCGCCAGTTGGGGGTGACGATCGAGCGCAAATGGCAGGTCGACAGCTTCCGCTGGACGGGGTCGGAATGGATCGTCAGCGTCACGAAGATGGTGGAACAGGGCGGCAACCTCGTCCCCTCGGACGAAAAGGCGGAAATCCACGCCGAGCACGTCGTCACCGCCACCGGCAACCACGCCCAGCGCACGGCGAAGCTGCTGGGGATCAAGATTCCGGCCATTCCGGTGGAACACCAGTACATCGTCACCGAACCCGACCCCATGCTGGTGGAATGGCGCAAGTCGAACCCCCAGCACCCCGTCCTGCGGGACGCCGACGCCAAGTGGTACGTGCGCGAGGAACGTGGCGGCTGGATCCTCGGGCCCTACGAACAGGGCGCCCCCGCGCGCTTCCCCTACACCGTCCCCGACAGCTTCCGCGCCGACCTGTTCCCGCTGGACCTGGAACGGATCGAGCAGGAATACATGTCCTTCATCCACCGCATTCCGTCCTCGGAGCAGGTGGGCCTCAAGGACGATTTCAACGGCCCGATCTGCTACACGCCCGACGGCAACCCGCTGGTCGGCCCGGCACCGGGCCTGCGCAACATGTGGCTGGCCGAGGGCTTCTCGTTCGGCATCACCGCCGCTGGCGGCACCGGCTACTACCTCGCCCAGATGATGACCGAGGGCGAGGCCGAGATCGACATGGCGAGCCTCGACCCCAAACGCTACGGCTCGTGGATGACGACCGAATACGGCGAGCGGAAGAACGAGGAATGCTACGCCCACGTCTTCATCCTCCACCACCCCGACGAGGAACGCGAAGCCTGCCGCCCGCTGCGGACTTCGCCCGCCTATGACCGGCAGAAGGCGCGCGGCGCGCAGTTCGGCCAGATCAACGGCTGGGACCGCCCAATCTACTACGGGCCCCTGAACGCGCCCGAGGATTTCGACCACGACACCCGCAGCTTCCGGCGCGGCGGCTGGTGGCAGTACGCGGTGGACGAGGCCAAGGCCGTCCGCGAGACGGCAGGCCTGATCGACGCGACCGCCTTCACCAAGCACCTCGTGCGCGGCCCCGGCGCGACGGCGTTCCTCGACTGGTTCACCTGCAACAAGCTGCCAACCGTGGGCCGGATCAACCTGACCTATGCGCTGACGCCCACCGGCACGACGCGGACGGAATACACCATCGTCCGGCTGGCCGAGAACGAATATTACCTCGTCTCGGCCGGTGCATGGACGGCCTACGACGCCGACTACCTGATGAAGTCGGCCGAAGACTTCATGGGCCGCGGCGGCGGGCATCTCGACATCCACGACGTCACGACCCAGTGGGGCGTCTTCGCCATCGCCGGGCCGAAGTCGCGCGCGATCCTCAAGGAACTTGTGCGTGACGCCGAACCGGAAACCGTCTTGGGCAACAAGCGCTTCCCCTGGCTGTCGTGCCGCAACATCGAACTCGGCTTGGTCCCCGTCCGCGCCATCCGCGTGGCCTACACGGGCGAGCTTGGCTGGGAACTGCACCACCCGATCGAGATGCAAAACCACCTGTTCGACCGGCTGGTCGCGGCGGGGGAAAAGCACGGGATGAAGCTGGTCGGCGCCCGCGCGCAGAACTGGCTCCGGCAGGAGAAATCCTACCGCGCCTTCGGCACCGAACTCGGCCGCGACGCGACGCCCTTGGAGGCCGGGCTGCCGCGCTTCGTGGACCTGTCCAAGGACTTCCAGGGCAAGGACGCGATGGTCGCCACCGGCACGCGCTTCATGTGCGTGACGGTGCTGATCGACGGCCCCGAAGACACCGACCCCTGGGGGAAAGAGGCGCTGGTCAAGGACGGCCAGAAGGTCGGGCGGCTGACGTCTGGCGGGTATTCGGTGGCCTTCGGCAAGCAGATCGGGATGGGGTATGTGCCGGTCGCGCTGGCCACGCCGGGAACCCGGTTGCAGGTGCGGATGAACCGGCAGTTGTGGGACGCGGTGGTGACCGAGGATTCTCCGTTCGATCCGAGGAATGAGCGGATCAGGGTGGACGGGTAGACCCGGACTGTCCGGTAGGGTGGGCGATTCCGCCCACCGCGCGTCAGGTTTCGTGCGGTTGACCAAGGGGACTGGCGGTGGGCGGAATCGCCCACCCTACCGGGCCCAACAGGCGGCTACGCCAACCCTTACACCACCCGCGCCGCCAGCCACCGCGCCCAACCCGCCGCGCTCCCCCGGAAGGCGTTCACGTCCGTCACCCCGTCGATGCCCGGCACGATCCCGGTGCCGGAATACTGCCAGAACGTCCAGTTCCGCGTGTCATACCGCTCCGCAGGATGCGCCGTGACGGACCGCAGCCAGAATTCGTGGTTGCCGGGCAGCTTCCACAGCTCGACGTCCTCCCACAGGTCGGGGGTGGTGTAGATGATTGCGGGCTGGCCGTAGCGCGCCTCGACCACGCGCAGGAACGACGCCGCCTCTGCCCGAACCTCACGCGCAGGCGGACGGTCGCGGCAGGTGGGGGAAAACGGCGTCCACTCGATGTCCAGCACCGGGGGCAGGCTGCCCGGCCGGGGCGGGGCGTTCCGCAGGAACCAGCGCGCCTGTTCGGCCCCGGACCGGCAATGGTACCAGAAGTGATAGGCCCCCGCCGGTACGCCCGCCGCCCGCGCTCCCGCGACTGTCGCCTCATAGGCGTCGCTGGCGTGGTCGCCCCCTTCGGTCGCCTTCACGAAGGCGAAGTTCGTGCCGCCTTCGCGCGCGGCATCCCAGTCGATAGCGGCCTGCCAGCGCGACACGTCGATGCCGTGGACGGCATAGTCCGTGGGCCGCCGCCCCGTCCATTCATGTGGATCGGCATCGCCAAATCGCGGGGGCACCACGCGCACCGGCGGCACCTCGGCCCGGCCTGCGTCGGGCGGCGGGCGGCGCATGCATGCCGAAAGCGCGGCACCGCCTGCCAGCGCGACAAGGCCGCGACGTGTCAGATGCGCCATCTTGCCTCCTTTTCCCGACCGGCCCGGGCGAGCCGCTGCACGCCGTGCGATTAGCTGGGATGCTGGCAAAGCCTGCGCCCGTTGTCACCGCCCGAGATCGGATGCGCCGTCCTCGGCGGCGCTTCTTTGCGAAGGCCGCAACAATCCGTTTCCGCCGGTCGGTGCGTCTGCACCAATGCGCCGCTTTTCCCCCGCAAACCCGCCGCGCTCGGCCCCGATAACGTTAACCACCACCACGACGGGACCGGACGGCACAGGATGACCACGCTTCGCCACATGCTTCGCGCATTTGCCCTCGCCGCCCTTGCGGCAGGCCCTGCCAGTGCCGCGACGCTGTCGGCCTTCGACATCCTCGACCCGCGCGTTGTCGTGCAGGACAACGGCAAGGGCCCGGCCGAGACGGTGCCCCTGTTTTCGTCCGAGGTGAAGCGCGACCAGACCGTGCAGGGCAACGGCAACGGCGGGGCGGGGCACGACATGTTCCTGACCAACCCGTCCGGCCACACGATCGGGTCGTCGAACGTCACCTGGGGTGCCAGCGGCACGACCTACGGCTGGACCTACGCCTATGACGGCGTGAAGGCGAGCCTGACGATCGGCACCCGCACCATCGCGGGCAACGCCCCCGGCAATTCGGGCCCCGGCAATTCCGGAAACGGAAACTCCGGAAACGGCGGCGCGTCCGGCCCGGCCTGGAACGCGGTCAGCTTCTTCCTGCGCGCCACCGACACCACGCGCTTCACCTCGTCATCCGTGACCGTCATCACGAAAATGGCGAACGGCACGCCGCTCGACACGCCCCTGACCCTGTCGGTCACGAACGGCCAGCAGGCAACGCCGTGGTTCGCGCTGGGCACCTTCGAATCGATCTTCAGCCTGTCGGGCACCCTGAAGTTCGATTTCGTCCGCCGCATCGGGGCGACCGGCAGCCCGAACTCGCGCCTCGGCTTCAGCCTGAACGCGCAGCACGTCACCCCGGCGGAAGTGCCGACGCCCGGCGCCGGACTTCTGTTGCTCGGCGCGCTGGCGGGCCTTGCCGCCGTGCGCCGCCGGATCGTCGCCGCCTAACCGAACCGCGCGGGCGACAGGGCCGCCACCACCCCCGCATCGAATTCCGGCGCGCGTCCCGCCACCACATCTGCCACCAGCCGCGAGGCCCCGGCGCTCGACTGGAACCCGTAGCCGCCCTGGCCGCACAGCCAGACAAAGTCCGGCACCCGGGGATCGCGCCCGATCACGGGCACCCGGTCGGGCGAAAACGTCCGCAAACCCGCCCAGCTGGACAACAGCCGCGTCACGGGTTCCGTCATCATCGCCTCGTAGCGCGCCAGCCCCTCGGCCAGCACCATGTCGTCGGCCCAGGCGTCATGCGGCTCCATCAGGTGTTCCTCGGCCGGCGACACGATCAGGGCCCCGGCGTCGGGCTTGGCGTACCAGGTCTCGCCCTGGCCGAACATCATGGGCCAGCGGCTGACATCGTGGCCCCCCGGCGCCGGGATGCGCGCCATAGACCGGCGATAGGGCGTAAATCCCAGGGGTGCGACCCCCGCCATCGCCGCCACCATGTCCGCCCAGGGGCCGGAGGCGTTCACCAGCACACGCGCCGCGATGTCGCCCTTTGCGGTCGCCGCAACCCAGGCCCCACCATCCCGCCGCAACCCCGTCACCCCTGCGCCCGTCATCACCACGGCGCCCCGACCCTTCGCGTCGCGCAGGTAGGACTGGATCAGCCGGTCGGTGTCGATGTCCCAGGCGCTGTCGGCCATCGCCGCGCGGCGGACCTTGGCCGGGTCGATGATCGGCACGATTCCCCGCGCCTCTGCGACCGACAGCTCCTCCAGATGGAACCCTGCGATTTCCACATCGAAGGCGGCGTCGTCGCCCCCGTCCGACAGGATCATCATTCCGCGCGGGGTCAGCACCCCCTCGGCCCGCAGATGGTCGCCCGTCGCCAGCGACAGGGCCACGACCGGTGCCTTGCCGTAGTAGGGCTCGTACATCGCCGCCGACCGGCTCGAGGCGTGGTGGGCAAGGTTCGCCTCCTGCTCCACCAGCGTCACGGACCCAAGCTCGGCCAGCCGGGCCGCCGCCGATATCCCGGCGATGCCGCCGCCCACGATCAGGAAATCCTGTGTCATGGCGCAGGTCTAGCCGGGCCGTCCGGCAGCGGCAACCGCCCTTACGCCTCTTCCAGACGGTCGGTCGCCGGGGCGGGCGTGGGCGACAGCGCAGTCAGCCGCGCGTACATCGCGTCGTCCATCTTATAGTCCAGCGCGGCGAGCGACGGGGCCAGCTGTTCCGCCGTCCGCGCTGATACGATGGGGGCGGTGATTCCCGGATGACGCGCCGCCCAGGCCACGGCCAGTGTCGCCGGGTGAACCCCGTGGATCGCCGCAATCTCGCCCAGCCCAAGGGCCGCGTCATGCATGAAGGCGGGGCTGTATCGCACGGCATAGGCCGGATCGTCCGTGACCCGCCCCCTCTCGCCCGTGGCATACTTGCCTGAAAGAAGCCCCCCGCCCAGCGGCGAGTAACTGGCCACGCCGAACCCCTCGGACAGGGCCATCGGCAGGATCTCCACCTCAACCTGCCGCTTCACCAGATTGTACATCGGCTGGATCATCGCCACCCGCAGCCCCACGCCGCGCGCCACACGTTCGGCCTTCATCACCTGCCAGGCACTGAAGTTCGACACCCCGATATCGCCGATCCGCCCCGCCGCCTGCTCCTCGGCCAGCGCACCGAACGTCTCTTCCAGAGGCGTCGCCCCATCCCAGCGGTGCAGGTAGTAGAGGTCGATCCGGTCCATCCCCAGCCGCCTGCGGCTTTCCTCGACCGACGCGCGGATCACTGCCGCCCCGCTGCCGCGGCTGAAATCGGCCTTCGACGCGATGTAAAGCCGGTCCCGTTCAGGCGCGGCGAAGCGGCCAAGGAAGGTCTCGGACGCGCCGCCTGTGTAGGCATAGGCCGTGTCGAAGAAATTGATCCCGGCCGCGCGCGCGGCGTCATACATGGCGCGCGATTGCGCCTCGTCGGCCTTGCCGCCGAACTGCATGGCGCCAAAGCAGAAGCGAGAGATCGGGGTGCCGTCGGGGGTGCGGAATGTGTGGGTCATGGGGCGGACGGTAGCGCGTTGCAGATGCCCCCCGCAAACGAAAAAGGCCCCCGTCGCCGGGGGCCTTTCCGTCAGATCTGCGCAAGTCTCACTTCGGATATTCCGCCGTGATCCCCTCGACATAGAAGTTCAGCCCCGCCAGCATTCCGTCATCGGCGACCTGGCCGTCGGCCAGCCAGTCCGACCCGTCCTGCTTTTTCAGCGGGCCGGTGAAGGGGTGGTAGGTCTTGGCCCCGATCGCGTCGCGCAGCGCCTCGGCCTCGGCCTTCACCTCGGCGGGCACTTCGGAGGAGATGTCGCCGATCTTCACCGTGCCCTCGCCGATGCCTTCCCAGCTGGCTTTCGATTCCCACGTCCCGTCCAGCACCGCCTGCGTGCGGGCGATGTAGTGCGGACCCCAGTTGTCGATGATCGACGCCAGCCGCGGCTTCGGCGCATAGGCCGACATGTCCGACGCCTGGCCAAAGCTGTAGATGCCCGCCTCTTTCGCCTTCTCTTGCGGCGCGGTGGAATCGGTGTGCTGCATCAGCACGTCCACGCCCTCTGCGATCAGCGCGGCGGCGGCATCGGCCTCTTTCGCGGGGTCGAACCAGGTATAGGCCCAGACGACCTTCATCTCGACCGCCGGGTTCACCTTGCGGGCGTGGATGAAGGCCGAGTTGATGCCCTGAATGACCTCGGGGATCGGGAAGGACGCGATGTAGCCGATCTTGTTCGACTTCGTCATCCGCCCCGCGATGGTGCCGATGACCGCGCGCCCTTCATAGAACCGCGCGTCATAGGTGGACACGTTGGGGGCCAGCTTGTAGCCCGTCGCGTGCTCGAACTTCACGTCGGGGAATTTGGCGGCCACGTTCAGCGTGGCGTCCATGAAGCCGAAGGACGTGGTGTAGATCAGCTTGCAGCCGTCGAGCGCCAGCTGGGTGATCGCGCGTTCCGCATCGGCGCCCTCCGGCACGTTTTCCAGGAACGACGTGACGACCTTGCCCGCGAAGTGCTTTTCCATCTCCTGACGGGCCTGGTCGTGCTGGAAGGTCCAGCCGCCGTCACCCGGCACACCCACATAGATGTAACCCACCTTCAGCGGGTCCTGGGCGAAGACGGGCAGGCCAAGTGCCGCCGTGGTCCCGGCAATCGCGGTGCCGGCAAGGAAGTCTCTGCGTTTCATTCTTCAATTCCCCCGTTGGACGGGCCGCATCCGGCCCTGTGGTTGGCAGCTGCCTCAGGTCGAGGCGTGGAAAGTCTTGCCCAGCGCGGCGGGCGCGTTCAGCGCCGCCCGGCTGCGCGAGGCCGACATGATGACCAGCACAAGGATGGTTACCAGATAAGGCGCCATCGACAAGAGTTGCACCGGAATGGCGAACCCCGCCGCCTGAAGCCTCAGTTGCAGCACGGTGATCCCGCCGAAAAGGTAGGCGCCCAGCAGCACCCGCCCGGCCCGCCAGCTGGCGAAGACAACCAGCGCCAGCGCGATCCAGCCTGCGCCCGCCGTCATCCCCTCTTGCCACTGGGGCACACGGACAAGCGACAGATACGCCCCGCCCAGCCCCGCCAGCGCGCCCCCGAACAGCAGCGCCAGCATCCGCACGCGCACCACGCGGTAGCCAAGGGCGTGCGCCGCGTCATGGCTTTCACCCACCGCCCGCAGGACCAGTCCGCCCCGCGTGTGCTTCAGCCAGGCCCAGACCGCGGCGACCAGCACCAGCGAGGCATAGACCACCCAGTCATGCTGGAACAGGACCGTGCCGACAAAGGGAATATCCGCCAGAGGTCCGAAAGGCACCTTGCCCGTGGCCGGGGGCTGCACGCCCTGATAGCCCTGCCCGAACAGCGCCGACAGGCCAAGCCCGAACAGGGTCAGCGCAAGCCCCGTGGCCACCTGGTTCGACAGCAGCACCAGGGTCAGCACGCCGAACAGCGCAGCCATCACCGCCCCCGCCGCCGCAGCACCCAGGAACCCCATCAGGGGCGACCCCGTCGCCACCGCCGCGGCGAACCCGGCAATCGCCCCCATGATCATCATGCCCTCGACGCCCAGGTTCAGGACGCCCGCCTTCTCGACCACCAGCTCGCCCAGCGCCGCCAGCAGGATCGGCGTCGCCGCCGCCATCATCGCGGCCAGCAGGGGGGCGATGTCGATGCCGCCAAGGGTCACGCTGTCACCCTCCCCACCCGCACCCGGAAGTTGACCAAAAGGTCGAACGCCAGAAGGAAGAACAACAGCATCCCCTGGAACGCCTGGATCGCCGCCTTGGGCAGGCCCAGCGCCAGCTGCGCCGTCTCGCCCCCGATATAGGTCAGCGCCATCAAGAGCCCCGCGAACAAAATGCCCACCGGGTTCAGCCGCCCCAGGAAGGCCACGATGATCGCGGTGAACCCGTAGCCCACGTTGAACGCCGCCGACACCTGCCCAGACGGCCCCGCCACCTCGAACAGCCCGGCAAGCCCCGCCAGCGCCCCCGATATCCCCATGCACACCGCCACCAGCGCCCCCGGGCTGACCCCTGCGAACCGCGCCGCGCGCGGCGCCTGGCCTGCCACCTTGATGCGGAACCCCAGGATATGCCGGTTCAAGAGGACATAGGCCGCCACCACCGCCGCAAAGGCCGACAGCACCCCCCAGTGGATGCCCGTCCCGGCGATGATCTCGGCGTTGTGCGCGCTGGGATACTGGCTGAGGTTGCGGCTGCCGGGAAAGCTGAACCCCTCGGGGTTCTTCATCGGCCCGAAGGCCATCCACGACTGCACGTTCACCGCGACATAGACCAGCATCAGCGACACCAGGATCTCGTTCGTGCCGAACCGGATCTTCAGGAAGGCCGGAATCATCGCCCACAGGAACCCGCCCAGCGCCCCGGCGACGATCATCGCCGGAAACAGGAACACGCTTTCCGCCGGATAGGCGGCCAGCGCCACGGCCGCGCCCGACAGCGCGCCCATGATGTACTGCCCCTCGGCCCCGATGTTCCAGATGCCCGCCCGGAACCCCAGGCTCAAGCCCACCGCGATCAGGATCAAGGGCCCCGCCTTCACCAGAAGCTGCGGCCGGAAATAGCTGGCGTTCGGCCCGAACAACGGGTCCCAGAAGATCGCGCGGGTCGCGATGAACGGGTCCTTGCCCAGCATCGCGAACAGGATGCCGCCTGCCACCACGGTTGCCAGCACCGCCACCACCGGCGTCGCCCAGACCCATACCGCCGACGGCTGCGGCCGCTTCTCAAGCCGAAGCATGGGCATCCCCCGCCGCCTTGGCCGCCGCGTTGGCCCCCGCGTGGGACGCCGCGTGGTCCTCGGCCTGATGCATCCCGTGCGCGCCCCCCAGCATCAGCCCGATCCGCTCGACCGTCAGCCCCTCGGTCGGCACCGGATCGCTGAGCCGCCCCTCGTTCAGCGCGGCGAACCGGTCGGCGATCTCCATCAGCTCGTCAATGTCCTGGCTGATCACCACGACCGCCGCGCCCTCTGCTGCCCGGTCCATCAGCGCCTGCCGGATAAAGGCCGCCGCCGCCGCGTCAACGCCCCAGGTCGGCTGGTTCACCACGATCACCTTCGGCGATTGCAGGATTTCCCGGCCGATCACGAATTTCTGCAGATTGCCCCCCGACAGGGCGCGCGCCGCAACCCCCACGCCGGGCGTGCGCACGTCGAAGGTCTTCACGACCTCGCCCGCCCAATCCCGGGTCGCGCGCCAGTCGATGAACCCCCGCCGCGTCAGGCCCTTGCGCACCGCACCCGACAGAAGCGCGTTCTCGGTCAGGCTCATGTCGGGGCAGGCGGCATGGCCCAGCCGTTCTTCGGGCGCGGTCACCAGACCCGCGCGCCGCCGCTCGGTCGGCCCCAGCGACCCTGCGTCCACGCCCGCCACCTGCACGGCGGACGGCGCCGATCGCACTTCGCCCGACAAGGCCAGCATCAGCTCGTCCTGCCCGTTCCCGGCGACCCCGCCGATCCCCAGGATTTCGCCCTGACGCACCGCCAGGCTCACCCCCTTCAGGCTGGTTCCGAACGGGTTCAGCGACGCAAGGCTCAGCCCCCGCACCTCCAGCGCCACCGGCCCCGGCGGCTTTGCCTTCCGGGCGGGCGCGGCCAGGACGGCCCCCACCATCATCTCGGCAAGCTCTTTGGCCGATTTCTCGCGCGGGTCGCACGCGCCGACCACACGGCCCCGGCGCAGGATCGTCGCCCCGTCGCACAGCGCCCGGATCTCCTCCAGCTTGTGGCTGATATACAGGATCGAGGTTCCCTCGGATGCCAGCTTCCGCAGCGTGCCGAACAGGATCGCCACCTCCTGCGGGGTCAGCACGCTTGTCGGCTCGTCCATGATCAGAAGCTTGGGGTCCTGCAACAGGCAGCGGATGATCTCGACCCGCTGGCGCTCGCCCGCAGACAAATCGCCCACCAGCCGGTCGGGGTCGAGCGGCAGGCCATAGCCCTCGCTGACCGCCCGTATCCGCGCCGCCAGCTCACGCGGGGCGGGTGGCGTGTCCATGCCCAGCGCCACGTTCTCGGCCACGTTCAGCGCCTCGAACAGGCTGAAGTGCTGGAACACCATGGCCACGCCCGCCGCCCGTGCGGCGCGCGGTTCCTGTGGCGCATAGTCGGCCCCCCGCAAGCTCATCCGGCCCCCGTCGGGCCGGACAAGCCCGTAGATCATCTTGACCAGCGTCGATTTGCCCGCGCCGTTCTCGCCCAGCAGGGCGTGAACCTCGCCCGCGCCCACCCGGAACGACACGTCGTCGTTGGCCTTGACGCCCGGATAGGTCTTGGAAACCCCCTCCACCGCCAGAAGCGGTGCGGAACCAGCGTCAGGTCCGTTCCCCATCCCCGTCACGATGCGCGTATCCCTGCCGTCCCCGCGGCGCGCTTGCGCGAAAGTAGCCCGGCCGCGACCCCGACGGCAATGGCCTGCGGATGCTTGCCAAGGGCCGGATCGCCTATCGGGCAGGCAATGCGCGCGATTTGGGCATCCGGATGGCCCAGCGCCGCCAGCCGCGACCGGAACCGCGCCCATTTCGTCGCGGACCCGATCAGGCCCAGCGCGGCGAACCCGTGGCCCAGAAGCCGGTGGCAAAGCTCAAGGTCCAGCGCATGCGAATAGGTCAGCACAAGATGTTCGGCGTCGGATGGCGCGTCCGGCACGGCATCGCCGGGGTTCCTGGCGACCCGAACGGCCACCCCGTCCGGAATCGTGGCGGGAAACCGGTCCGCGCCGGTATCGACCCAGGTGATGCGCAGGCCGGGCAGGGGGGCCAGCACCGCCACCAGCGCCCGCCCCACATGCCCCGCGCCCCAGACCCAGACATGGCGCAAGGGGGGCGCAAGGGGCTCGACCAGCCAACCCTGGATCAGCCGAATGCCCGGCACCACACCCTCGCCCCGCGCCCGCACAAGACTGCGCCGCACCGCCAGCGGCATCTCCGGGTTCGCCCCGGGCAGCGGCCGCGCCAGGACCGGACCCTCCAGCCGCGACAGCGCCGCTTCGTCCCACCGTTCGGCCAAAAGCGTCACCGCCCCGCCGCAGCACTGCCCAAGCGACGGCCCGAGCGCCATGCGCATCACCTCGGCGGCCCGCACCCCGCCACGCTCCTTGGTCAGCATCGCCCGCGCCCGCGCCGCTGCCTCCCACTCCAGCGCACCCCCGCCGATGGTCCCGTCCTGCCCCTCCGTCCAGACCAGCATCGCCGCCCCGGCCTCGCGCGGGGACGACCCCTCGACATCGGCGATGACCACGCGGATCACGGCACCCCGGGCAGCGACGGCCTCGGTCAGGGCGCGGGGGTCAAGGCTCACGGCATGCCCGCCGGCCGTTGCGCAGGGGTGCAGGGGGGCGCACGGTGCGTAGCTACGGATGCACTACGGATGCAATACGCAAAAGCTACGCAAAAGCTACGGGCCCATCCGGGCCTTTCGGGCCGCCCGCCCCTCACGCCGCCCCCCCCCGCGCCCGCGCAACCGCCGCCAATACCCGTTCCGCCGTCGCGGGGGCGTCGAGCGCCGGATAATGTGGCCCGCAGGCCGCGCAAGCATTTGACAACGCAAGGAAAGCCGAGATTCCCAGCATCAGTGGCGGCTCGCCCACGGCCTTCGACCGGTAGATCGTCCCTTCCCGGTTCGCGCCGTCCCACAACGCCACGTTGAAGACGCGCGGACGATCCGAACAGGCCGGGATCTTGTACGTCGATGGCGCATGCGTGGTCAGCAAGCCCTTGGAATCCCAAACCAATTCCTCGGTTGTCAGCCAGCCCGCGCCTTGGACGTAGGCCCCCTCGACCTGCCCGATGTCCAGCGCCGGGTTCAGCGAGGCACCCGCATCGTGCAGGATATCGGCGCGCAGGATGCGGTTTTCCCCCGTCAACGTATCGATCGCCACCTCGGACACCGCCGCGCCATAAGCGAAGTAATAGAACGGCCGCCCCCGCCCCGCCCTGCGGTCCCAGCTCAGGTCAGGCGTGGCATAGAAGCCAGTCGACGACAGGCTCACGCGGGAAAGGTAAGCCATTGTCGCCGCTTGTGAAAAACTCAACGATTCGCTGCCCGCGACCACCTGCCCCCCGGTGAAACGGATCGTCAGCGGGTCCGCCTGATACTGCGCCGCGACAGCCCTTGCGATGCGCTCGCGGATCGTCTCGCAGGCCGCCTTCACCGCCATCCCGTTCAGGTCCGCCCCCGACGACGCCGCCGTGGCCGAGGTGTTCGGCACCTTTGCGGTATCGGTCGCGGTGATGCGCACGGTGTCCACGGGAATTCCAAATACATCCGCGGCAACCTGCATCACCTTGCGGTGCAGACCCTGGCCCATTTCGGTGCCGCCATGATTCAGATGAACCGACCCGTCCGGATACACATGCACCAAGGCCCCCGCCTGGTTCAGGTGCGTCAGCGTGAAGCTGATCCCGAACTTCACCGGGCTCATCGCGATCCCGCGCTTCAGGATCGGGTTTTCACGATTCCACTTGGCTATTTCCGACTTTCGGGCCGCGAAGCCGCTGGTTTCATACAGTTTCCCCACCAGACCGTTCAGGATGAAGTCCGTCACATCCATCCCGTAGTGCGTCTGCTGCACCTTCGGATCGGCGTGAATATCCCGGGGGGTTCCGGGGGGCAGAGCCCCCCGGCCTTCTCTAACGACCGGCGCATCCGCATAGAAATTCCGCCGCCGCACCTCGCCCGGGTCCAGGCCAAGCGCGTGCGCCACATGATCCATCACCCGCTCGATCCCCAACATTCCTTGCGGGCCGCCGAAGCCGCGAAAGGCGGTCGCGCTTTGGGTGTTGGTCTTCAGCCGGTGGCTTTCGATCCGCATCGCTGGGATGTGGTAGGCGTTGTCGGCATGCAGCATCGCGCGGTCGCAGACCGGAAGGCTCAGGTCCTGGCTCCAGCCGCAGCGGGCGAGGTGGCGGAACTCCACGCCGAGAACCCGCCCGTCCGCGTCCACTCCGGCACGGTAGTCGATGCGGAAATCGTGGCGCTTGCCGGTGATCGTCATGTCGTCGTCGCGGTCATAGCGCATCTTGCACGCCCGCCCGGTCGCCCGCGCCATCACCGCGCAGGCAACCGCCAAGGCATTGCCCTGGCTTTCCTTTCCGCCGAACCCGCCGCCCATCCGGCGCACCTCGGCGCGCACTTGCGCCATCGGCAGGCCCAGCGCTTCGGCCACCTTGTGCTGGATTTCCGACGGGTGCTGGGTCGAGGAGATGACGTGCATCCCGTCGTCCTGCGGCAGGGCCAGCGCAACCTGGCCCTCCAGATAGAAGTGCTCCTGCCCGCCGATCTCGATCCGCCCCTCGATCACGCGCGGGGCCGTTGCGATGGCGGCACGGGCGTCGCCGGTTTCCCAGATCACCGGACCGCCCTCGAAGCGGCTGTCGGCGGCCAGCGCTTCGTCCACCGTCAGGATCGGAGTTTCGGGGGAAATGTCGATCTTCGCCAGCCGTGCCGCCTTCCGCGCGGCGTGGTGCGAGGTTGCGGCGACCAGGAAAATCGGCTGGCCCGCGTAGTGGACCGTTCCGTCCGACAGAAGCGGCTCGTCATGGACGGATGGCGAGACATCGTTGGCGAAGGGCAGGTCGGCGGCCGTCATCACCGACACCACCCCCGGCGCAGCGCGGACAGGGGCAAGGTCCAGCGACGCGATGCGCCCCTTCGCAACCGGCGACAGCCCGAAGGCCAGGTGCAGCGTGCCCGCAGGCACGGGCAGGTCGTCGATGTAGCGCGCGGCCCCCATGACGTGCAGGGCGGCGGAATCGTGGGGCAGGGGCTTGGCCACGCTCATGGTGCGACCCCCAGGATGTCGGCACGCGCGCCCGACCGTTCCGCGAAGTATCGGCGCAGCATGTTCCCGGCGGCCGTCAGCCGATAGGCGGCGCTGGCGCGCATGTCGGTCATCGGTTTGAAATCGCTTGCGAATTCGGACATTGCTGCGGTGACGGTCGCCTCATCCCAGGGCTTTCCCAGAAGCGCCTGTTCAACGGCCGAGGCGCGTTTTGGCGTACCTGCCATGCCGCCAAAGGCGATCCGCGCGCCGGTCACGCGCCCGTCCTGCACCGCAATGTTGAAGCAGCCGCAGACCGCCGAGATGTCCTGATCGAACCGCTTCGACAGCTTGTAGCAGGCGAGGTCCGGGGCCGAGGCGGGCAGGGTCACGGCCTCGACGAACTCGCCGGGCCGCCGGTCCTGCTTGCGGTAGTCGAGGAAAAAGTCCTCGAGCGCCATCTCGCGCCGTTCCGCCCCCCGCCGCAGGTGCAGCACCGCACTCATCGCGATCAGCGCGGGCGGGCCGTCGCCGATGGGCGAGCCGTTGGCGATGTTTCCGCCGATCGTTGCGGCATTGCGGATCTGTTCGGACGCATAGCGGCGCAGAAGCTCGGCAAAGGCGGGGTGGCTGTCTGTCACGGCGCGGCGCAGCGCTGCGATGGTGACACCTGCGCCGACGCGCAATGTGGTGCCCTGCGCTTCGATCCGCTGAAGATCGCGGACGCGGTTCAGGAAGGCCACGGGCGCAAGGTCGCGCAGGCCTTTGGTCACCCAAAGCCCCACGTCGGTCGCCCCCGCGATCAGCGTGGCGTCCGGGTGGGCAAGATACCAGTCGGCCAGTTCGTCGGCCGTTTCCGGTGCCACAATTGCCCCGGGCCGCCCCGCCGATGCCAAAGGCGTGTCATGCATCCAGTCCGGCACCGGCGCGGATGCCGCGGCACAGGCCGCGCGGACGATGGGGGCGTAGCCGGTGCAGCGGCACAGGTTGCCGGCCAGCTGATCGTCGTGGTCGGTCGCGCCGTTCAGGTGCGCGCAGGCCATTTGCACAACAAAGCCCGGCGTGCAGAACCCGCATTGCGACCCGTGATGGTCGATCATGGCCTGCTGGACCGGGTGCAAGGTGCCGTCCGGGGCCGCGATCCCCTCGACCGTCCGGATCGCCTTCCCGGCGATCTGCGGCAGGAACAGAAGGCAGGCGTTCAGCGTGCGCGAGCCGGATTCGTCTGTCACCATCACCGTGCAGGCACCGCAGTCGCCTTCGTTGCAGCCTTCCTTGGTTCCGGTCAGCCCCCGGTCGTCGCGCAGCCAGTCCAGAAGCGTGCGTGTCGCAGGCTGGCCCGAGACGGTGACGACGGACCCGTTCAGAAGAAAGGCGATGTCACCCATGTCGTGGTCCTGCGGCCTTGGCGGCGGGGTCCGCCCTGGGGCGCAGCAAATCCGCTTTCGCGCGGCTTGGCAACCGGGGCGCTTCGAAAGTGGCAGGGGGCGCAGACTTGCCCAACTGCCGCCAAGGACCACAGGATATGGTGACGAACGGCGAAGGGCACGCTACAGTTGTGCTGCGGGGCAATGAGGCCCCGCACGGGCAAGGATGGACGGGCAGGGACGGGCTTGGGGTGAACACGATGATCCTGGCGGCCGGAGTGCTGCAAGTCGCGATCAGCGCCCTGATCCTGGGTGTTCTGATCCTTGCCATCGTGCAGCTGATTGCCAGCCAGGCGTTCCGGGGCAAGATCCTGGGCCTGGCTGCCCGGCTGCGCGTGGCGCCGCCGGTTTCGACGCCCCAGGGGCGGGTTCCTGCCCTGATCGACGCCTATGCCCGCCGCGCGGGGGCCGAACCGGGCAAACCCTGGCGGACGGCAAGCTTTACCCAATCGGGCGAGATGCGGCTGAAGAAGGGGGCACCCTTCGTTCCCCTGACGGCCTGGGAAATCGTCGCGCTCGGCGCGCCCGGCATCGTTTGGGATGGCCGCATCGCCGGGGGCGGGCTGAAAAGCCTGCGTGTGGTCGATTCCCTTGTCGAGGGGCAGGGGCTGCTAGAGGCGCGGCTCTTCGGCTCGCTCCGGCTCGCCCGGAAAGAGGGGGATGCGACCACGCTGGCCGAGGCGTTCCGCTATCTGGCGGAACTGCCGTGGATGCCGGATGCGATGCTTGGCAACCCCGGCATCCGCTGGGCCGAGGTCGGGCCGCACACGGTCGAGGCGGCTCTGGACACGGCGGGGGGCCGCGCGGCGGTGCGGTTCGCCTTTGACCAGGACGGCGACATCACGGGCGTCACCGCGCGGGGACGCCCGGCGGAAGAGGACGGGCAGACCGTCACGCGCGACTGGGCAGGCCGGTTCGGCGACTATACCCAGATCGGCCCCCGCCGCCTGCCTGCGACGGGCGAAGTCGGCTACATCTACCCCGATGGGGCCGAGATCTACTTCCGCGCCCGGATCGCGGACTATCGCCTGACGGCGTGACACGCCCCCCCGCCCGGCCCCGCGTGACGCCGGGTCAGGTTAACCTGACCTTACTTTTGGTGTCAGTTCCGCTTTCATGTCTTTGCCGGGCGACGGTTCCCGGCAGAAAAACTGGAACATCCCATGTCGCATGCGCCCCATTCCCACCGTCACGGCCATTCCTCTGGCCTGATCGGCGTCGTCGCCCTGTCGGGGGCGGCGGGCCTTTGCCTTGCGCTGGCCGGACCCACGCCCGCCCTGGTGCTTGCAGGCGGGCTGACCCTGCTGGCCGCGCTGTCCGCGCCCACGCCAAAGCGCCGCCCCACCCCCTGACCTCCTGGCCACGGGGGGCGCGTGCTCCCCTCCCCCGTGGCCTTCCTTTGGGGGGCGGGCTAACCTGCCCCCCATGCCGAATCCCCGCTTCATCCACCTGCGCGTCCATTCCGAATACTCGCTTCTGGAAGGGGCGGTGCCGGTCAAGAAGCTGGTCGCCGCCTGCGAAAAGATGCGGATGCCCGCGGTTGCGCTGACCGACACGAACGCGATGTTCGCGGCGCTGGAGTTTTCGGTGACGGCTATGGCGGCGGGGGTGCAGCCCATCGTCGGTTGCCAGATCGCCGTGACTTTCGAAGAGGCGCGTCCCGGTGAACGACCCCGCGCGCCCGCACCGGTGGTGCTGCTGGCGCAGGACGAGGCGGGATATGCGAACCTACTGAAGCTGAACAGCTGCCTGTACATCGGCAAGGCAGGGCAGGTGCCGCAGGTGACGCTTGCCGAACTTGCGGACCATGCGAAGGGCCTGATCTGCCTGACCGGCGGGGCCGAAGGGCCGGTGGGTCGCCTGATCCAGGCGGGGCAGGGGGCCAAGGCCGAGGCGCTGGTGCAGGGGTTGGCCGCCGCCTTCCCGAACCGCCTTTACGTTGAACTTCAGCGCCACCCCGGTGAGGGCGGGCAGCTGACCGAAGGCGAGCGCCTGACCGAACGGCCCTTTGTCGAGATGGCCTATGCGATGGACTTGCCACTGGTGGCGACGAACGACGTCTATTTTCCGACGACCGATCTTTATCAGGCGCATGACGCGCTGATCTGTATTGCCGAGGGTGCCTATGTCGACCAGCAGGATCCTCGCCGCCGCTTGACGCCCCAGCACTACCTGAAGTCGCCCGACGAGATGGCAGCCCTGTTCGCTGACCTGCCAGAGGCGGTCGAGAACACCGTGGAAATCGCCCGGCGCTGCGCCTTTGCGGTGGCCAAGCGCGGACCAATCTTGCCCCGGTTTGCCGAGGACGAGGTCGAGGAGCTGCGCCGTCAGGCGCGCGAGGGGCTGGACGCGCGGCTGGCCGTCATTCCGCATTCCGCGACGGTCGAGGAATACCGCGCGCGGCTCGACTTCGAGCTGAAGATCATCGAGCAGATGGGCTTCCCCGGCTATTTCCTGATCGTGGCCGACTTCATCAAGTGGGCCAAGGCGCATGGGATTCCGGTGGGGCCGGGGCGGGGGTCGGGGGCGGGCAGCCTTGTGGCCTATGCGCTGACCATCACCGACCTTGACCCCCTGCGCTACCAGCTTCTGTTCGAACGTTTCCTGAACCCCGAGCGCGTGTCGATGCCCGACTTCGACATCGACTTCTGCATGGACCGCCGGGAAGAGGTCATCACCTATGTCCAGGGCCGCTATGGCCGCGACCGGGTGGGGCAGATCATCACCTTCGGCGCACTTCTGTCGAAGGCCGCCGTGCGTGACGTGGGGCGGGTGTTGCAGATGCCCTACGGGCAGGTGGACCGTCTGTCAAAGCTGATCCCGGTCGAAGGGGTCAAGCCCGTCAGCATCGAAAAGGCCTTGGCCGACGAACCCCGCCTGCGCGAGGAGGCGCGGCGGGAGGAAGTGGTCGCCCGGCTTCTGGACATCGCGCAGAAGATCGAGGGTTTGCTGAGGAATGCCTCGACCCACGCGGCGGGCGTGGTGATTGGTGACCGGCCGCTGGATGCGCTGGTGCCTTTGTATCAGGATCCCCGGTCCGACATGCCCGCGACCCAGTTCAACATGAAGTGGGTCGAGGCGGCGGGGCTGGTGAAGTTCGACTTCCTGGGCCTGAAGACCCTGACCGTCATCCAGAACGCGGTGGAACTGATCCGCGCCTCGGGCCGCGACCTGACACGGAACGCGGCGGGCGAAAAGCTTTACGAGGCCGCGCCGGGATACGAATTCGACATCGGGGCGATCCCGCTGGACGACGCCAAGTCCTACGAGCTTTACGCCCGCGCCCAGACGGTTGCGGTGTTCCAGGTGGAAAGCTCGGGCATGATGGACGCGCTCAGGCGCATGAAGCCCACCTGCATCGAGGATATCGTGGCGCTCGTGGCGCTCTACCGCCCCGGCCCGATGGAGAACATCCCGACCTATTGCGAGGTCAAGAACGGCCTGCGCGACATCGAATCGATCCACCCGACCATCGACCACATCCTCGCCGAAACGCAGGGCATCATCGTCTATCAGGAACAGGTGATGCAGATCGCCCAGGTCATGGCGGGCTATTCGCTCGGCGGCGCCGACCTTCTTCGCCGCGCGATGGGCAAGAAGATCCCCGAGGAGATGGCCAAGGAACGCCCGAAGTTCATCGAGGGTGCGAAGGCCACCCACGGGATTGATGCGCGCAAGGCGGGCGAGGTCTTCGACCTCTTGGAGAAGTTCGCCAACTACGGCTTCAACAAATCCCACGCGGCCGCCTATGCCGTGGTCAGCTACCAGACCGCATGGCTGAAGGCGAACCACCCGGTCGAGTTCATGGCCGCCGTGATGAACTGCGACATCCACCTCACCGACAAGCTGTCGATCTACGCCGAAGAGGTGCGGCGCGGAATGGAGATCGGGATCGTACCGCCGTGCGTGAACCGGTCCGAGGCGACGTTCAGCGTGGCCGATGGCCGCGTCGTCTATGCGCTTGGCGCGCTGAAGAACGTGGGCGTCGAGGCGATGCGGATGATCGCCGCCGCGCGCGGGGCAAAACCCTTCGTCACCCTCTTCGACTTCGCCCGCCGGGTGGACCTGAAGCGGTTGGGCAAGCGGCCCCTGGAAATGCTGGCCCGTGCGGGGGCCTTCGACGTGCTGGAGCCGAACCGGCAGCGGGTGTTTCAGGGGCTGGACGCGCTGGTGGCCTATTCGGCGGCCTGCCACGATCAGGCGGCCTCGTCGCAGGTGTCGCTGTTCGGCGAGGCGGGGGATGACCTGCCCGAGCCGCGCCTGCCGCAGGTGGACGACTGGCTGCCCGCCGACCGTCTGGCCGAGGAACATCAGGCGGTGGGCTTTTACCTGACCGGGCATCCCTTGGACGACTACGCCCCCGCGATGAAGCGCAAGCAGTTGATGACGCTGGCCGATTTGCAGCGCCGGTTCGACCGCGACGGCGCGGCGGTCGGGCGCGTGGGCGTGTTGGTGTCGGGGTTGCAGGAGCGCAAATCGGCGCGCGGCACGCGGTTCTTCCGCATGGATATCTCGGACCCGACCGGGCAGGTTTCGGGGATGGCGCTGTTCCCCGAGGATTTCGAGAGCGTCCGCAAGGTGTTCGACCGCACCCATATGGTCGTCCTGTCGCTTGAAGCGAAAGGGAACGAAGGTCAGTTCGACCCCGTGGCCCGCGGCGCGCAGGCGCTGGAGGATGTGGTGGCGACGGCGGGGGCAAGTGGCCTGCGCATCCACATCGACGATGCGGCGGCGGCGCAGTCGGTGCGGAAGCTTCTGGACCGGATGACCGGTGCCATCACCAAGGCCCCGCGCGGGCCGATCCGGTTCTGCGTGGCCGACCCGGCGACGGGGGTGGAGGTTGAGGTCGAGGCGGGCGAAGCCTTCCCCGTGTCGCCGCAGATAAGGGGCGCGATCCGGGCGATGGGCGGCGTGCGGATGGTGGATGAAATCTGACGGGGCGCATGTCCGTCTTGGCGGGCATCATCGCGGGTGCGAAAAGGCCCCGGCCGACGTGATGCCGTAGGTCGGACTTCAGCCCGACATCGCCTCAGTAATGCGGCGGACGCTCGTCCCCGATCACTACGCCTGCGCCTGCATCGGCTTCGCGGGCGGCCTCGCGCTCCATCAGCAGGGCCATCTGCCGGGTGAGGGCCGCGATCTCCCGCGCTTGACCTGCCACCACCTCGGACAGGTCGTCCACAGTGCGGATCAGGTGGGCGATCCGTTCCTCTGCCGCCGTCAGCCGGTCGTCCATCGCATCCCACCTTTCTTGCCCCGCCCCGCCCCATCCGCTACACCCCCCGCGCGACAGCGAAAGGCGACAGCGATGGCAGACGGCAAGGCCCCCCGCCGCCCCCGGGCCGAAACACCCAAGGGCTTCCGCGACTATTTCGGCGCGGATGTCGTCGCGCGCAAGGCCATGCTGGACACCATCGCCGGGGTCTACCACCGCTACGGCTTTGACCCCCTGGAAACTTCGGCCGTGGAGACGGTCGAGGCGCTGGGCAAGTTCCTTCCCGATGTGGACCGCCCGAACGAAGGTGTGTTTGCCTGGAAGGAAGAGGACGACTGGCTTGCCCTCCGCTATGACCTGACCGCGCCCCTCGCCCGCGTGCGCGCCCAGTATCCCGACCTGCCCTCGCCCTACCGCCGCTATGCGATGGGGCCGGTCTGGCGGAACGAAAAGCCGGGGCCGGGGCGGTTCCGGCAGTTTTATCAGTGCGATGCGGATACGGTCGGGTCGGCGAGCGTGGCGGCGGATGCCGAGATCTGCGCGATGCTGGCCGATGTGTTCGACACGCTGGGCCTGGGCGGCGACTACGTCATCAAGGTGAACAATCGCAAGGTTCTGAACGGGGTGATGGAGGTCGCGGGCGTGCTGGACCCGGAAGACCCGGATCGCTTCGCGGAAGAGCGGGGGATCGTGCTGCGTGCCATCGACAAGATGGACCGGCTGGGCGAGGCCGGGGTGCGCGCGCTGCTGGGCGAGGGGAGGCGCGACGAGAGCGGAGATTTCACCAAGGGGGCGGGGCTGACAGAGGCGCAGGTGGATGTCGTGATGAGTTTCGTTGATGCGAGCCGGATCGTTGAAAAGGAGTTGCGGGAAGGGCCTCCCCATCCTGACAACAGAGTTCCGGGTGGAATGGGCTTCACCGTTGATAACCCGCTCGAACAAAGTACCCATGTTGGTCGGCTTTGGAATTGGGCCGCCAATGATCACCTCATGCGTCTCGTCGGGACCAATGATACGGGCTTTCAGGGTCTTAAGGAGCTCGGTGAGATGTCAGACCTTCTCGCCTCCCAAGGCTACGGCCCTGACCGCATCCGCATTGACCCCTCCGTCGTCCGCGGCCTCGGCTACTACACCGGCCCCGTCTTCGAAGCCGAGCTGACCTTCGAAATCCTCGACGACGACGGCCGCAAGCGCCAGTTCGGCTCGGTCGCAGGCGGCGGACGCTACGACGATCTGGTCAAGCGTTTCACCGGCCAGTCCGTGCCCGCCACCGGCATCTCCATCGGCGTGGACCGCCTGCTCGCGGCCCTCCGCGCCAAGGGCCGCAGCACCGCCGACACCACCGGCCCCGTGGTCGTCACCGTCATGGACCGCGACCGCATGGCCGACTACCAGTCGATGGCCGCCGATCTGCGTCGGGCAGGCATTCGGGCCGAGGTCTACCTCGGCAACCCCAAGAACTTCGGCAACCAGCTGAAATACGCCGACAAGCGCCAAAGCCCCGTCGCCGTGATCCAGGGCGGCAACGAGGCCGCCGCCGGGACGGTGATCCTGAAAGACCTGATCCTGGGCGCGAAGATCGCCGAAGACGCGAGCCTGGAAGAATGGAAGGCCCGCCCCGCGCAGGTGGAAGTGCCGCGCGCTGATCTGGTTCCGGCTGTTCAGAAAATGCTGAAGGGCGGCTGATGGCTACCAAAGCCGACGCCCGCGCCACGGCCGAGACGATCCTTGCGGCGTTCGTCGCCGAGGGCGCGGTGCCGGTGGAAACCGACATCCTGCAACCGGCAGGCACCCTCCTCGACCTCTACGGCGAGGATATCCGCGCCCGGGCCTATGTGACCGCCGACCCGATCCGGGGCGAGATGATGCTGCGGCCCGACTTCACCGTTCCGGTGGTGCAGATGCATATGGAACACGGCGCCGACCCCGCCCGCTATGCCTATCTGGGCGAAGTCTTCCGCAAGCAGGACGAACCGGGCCTTCGACGGAACGAATACCTTCAGGTGGGTTACGAGGTCTTCGACCGCGACGATCCCACCGGGGCCGATGCCGAGGTCTTCGCGCTGTTTTCCGACATTCTGGACGGCATGAACCTTCGCCCGGTCACGGGCGACCTCGGCATCCTGATGGATGCCGTTCGCGGCCTGAACACCTTGCCCGCGCGCAAGGCGGCGCTCTTGCGCCATGTCTGGCGGCCCGCGCGGTTCAAGGCGCTGCTCGACCGATTCGGCGGGCTCAGAGCGATCGGCGAAACACGGCAAGCCCTGCTGTCGGGCGGCGCCCCAGCCGCTACTTCCGCTACCCCGCTCATTGGGCTGCGCGGTGCCGACGAGATCGCGGCCCGGATCGCGACCTTGCGCGAGGACGCCGCCGCCCCGCCCATATCGGACGAAGAAGTCGGTTTGCTCGACCGCCTGCTGGACCTGTCCGCCAAAGCCCCGGACGCGCTCGCGGAGCTTCAGGACATCGCACGCGACCTGCCCGCCATCGTTCCGGCCGTCGCGCGCATGGCCGAGCGGCTGTCGGCGCTGGACGCAAGAGGCATCGATGTCAGCGCCCTGGACTTCGAGGCCAGCCACGGGCGAACGACCCTGGAATACTACGATGGCTTCGTCTTTTCCTTCCACGCCGCCGACCCGGGCCTGCCCCCCGTTGCCAGCGGTGGACGGTACGATGCGCTGACGGCGGTGCTGGGGAATGGCAGATCCATCCCGGCAGTGGGTGGCATTGTCCGACCGGGACTGGTGGCCGATCTTGGCGGTTTCCTCGGCGATGCGGGCGGGGGGCAGGCATGACGCTTCGCCTTGGCATTCCGTCCAAGGGCCGTCTGATGGACCAGACGGCCGACTGGTTTGCGGCGCAGGGGCTGGCCATCACGCGCACAGGTGCCGACCGCGCCTATTCCGCGCGCATCGATGGGGTGGACGGTGTCGAGGTCGTGCTTCTGTCGGCGGGCGAAATCGCGGGCGAGTTGCAAGCCGGTCGCATCCACCTGGGCGTCACCGGCATGGATGTTGTCCGCGAGAAGCTGCCCGGCTGGGCCGCGGCGGTGGCCGAGGTCGTTCCGCTTGGCTTCGGACGCGCTGATCTGACCATCGCCGTTCCGGCGGCGTGGGTGGATGTGGAATCGCTCGACGATCTTGACGCGGTCGCCGCGGCGTTCCGGCGGGCGCATGGATTCCGCCTGCGCATCGCGACGAAGTATCACCGCCTGACGCGGGGTTTCCTGCAATCGGCAGGGGTGGCGGACTATCAGCTGGTCGACAGCCAGGGCGCGACCGAGGCCACGGTGCAGAACGGTACGGCCGAGGCGATCAGCGACATTTCGACGACGGGCGAGACATTGCGGGCGAACCATCTGAAGGTGCTGCCGGACGGCCTGATCCTTCGCTCGCAGGCGGTGCTGTATGCGGCGCGGGGGGCGGCCTGGGGCCGCGACGAGCACGTCGCCCTGCGCGTTATCGCCGACCGGGCCGGCGCGTCGGTGCCTGCGTTCTGACCCGCTGCTATCGCGGATTGCGGCCCTGACCCTTGCGGGTTGGACGCCCCGGCGCATATATCCCGACCAGACCGCTTGAATTTCCCGGATTTTCCTCAGCGCTGCCCGATGATCACGCAGAAAATGAAGTATGCCCTGAAGGCGCTGCTGGTCCTGGCCGACGCCAAGGCCGCAAGCGATGACGGAAGCGGGGCCCTTCGCATCGAAGAGATCGCGAAGAAGTCGGCGACGCCCAAGCGGTTCCTCGAGCATATCCTGCTGGAACTGCGCAACGCCGGGATCATCGCCTCGATCCGCGGGCGGTCGGGCGGGTACATGCTGATCAAGGACCCCAAGCAGGTCGGTCTGGCCGAGCTGCTCAGGCTGATCGACGGGCCCATCGCGCCCTTGCCCTGCCTGTCGCGCCGCGCCTACCAGCGGTGCGAGGACTGTGCCGATGAACAGGCCTGCCGCATCCGCCGGGTCTTTGCCGAGGTGTTCTGGTCCTACCTCGTGCTGATCGAATCGCTGACGCTTGCGGAACTTGTGGGGTCGCCCGAGACGGCGGACCGGGTTCTGGCCGCAGGCAGCTAACCGGCAACAATCTCACACATAGCGCGCATCAGGGTGCCCGCCTGGCCACGATCCCGGCGGAGGGAGAAGAATATTCTCTAATCACGACAGACATTGCCGTGATTTTCCTCTTGATAAATACGATCAAACCTGTCGAGATTAAGGAGAAAGATATCGCGCAGGGTCTGTCGGAGAATGCGATGATACTCACGTTTGATCTTTACGGCCCGGGTTTCGGCCCCGCGCCGGGCGGCAACCGTCCGATGGCCCCCCAGGCCGACAGCGGCAGGGCGGAAGCGCTCCGCACCTTCCCTTCGTTCTTCCGTCTGTTCGACCGGCGCACTGGCGGCCCCGCAGTCGCGCTGGGCCTGCCGGTGGCCTGCACAGCCGCCGACATCGACGAAGCGCGCGCCCTTCTTTTGCACAACCGCGACCCCCGGCACTTCGAGGTCCGCATCGACTCGCCGGCCTCGGCACCGGACACGGACAAGGACACCGGCCCTGTGTCGCGTTCCCGTTTCAACCGCTTCGGACAGCTGCCCGACCAGATCGGCGGCAGCTCCATCAGACCGTTCCCCTCGAAGGAGAGAAAAGTGACAACGATGTTCCCCGTGACCAAACAGCCGGGCGCGTCCCTGCGACTGCGCGCCGTTGGCCGGACGCTGCTTTCGGCATCGCGCCTTGGCGCGTTGGCGGTGCTTGCGGCGGCGGCGATGCTGTCCGCGCCCGCCGCCGCCCGCGCCGAGTTGCTGCTGAATGCCAGCTACGACCCGACACGCGAGCTGTATCGCGCGATCAACGAGGCCTTCACCGCGAAGTGGGTGGCTGACGGCAACGAAGCGCCGCAGATCGAGAATTCGCATGGCGGCTCGGGCAGTCAGGCCCGCGCGGTGATCGAAGGGCTGGACGCGCAGGTCGTCACGCTGGCTCTGGCCGCCGACATCGACAAGATCGCCAAGGAAGGCAAGCTTGCGAAGGACTGGCAGTCGAAACTGCCGCACAACTCCTCGCCCTACACCTCGACCATCGTGTTCCTGGTCCGCGAGGGGAACCCCAAGGGCATCAAGGACTGGGGCGACCTGGTGAATGACGGGGTCGAGGTCATCACGCCGAACCCGAAGACCTCGGGCGGGGCGCGGTGGAATTTCCTCGCCGCCTGGGCCTGGGCCGAAAAGAACGGCAAGGACCCGCAGGAATTCGTCAAGGCCCTCTATACCCATGTCCCCGTGCTGGACAAAGGCGCGCGCGACTCGACCACCACTTTCGCCCAGCGCGAAATCGGCGACGTGCTGCTGGCCTGGGAAAACGAGGCCTACCTGGCGCTGAACGAACTGGGCGACGACAAGTTCGACATTGTCGTGCCCTCGATCTCGGTTCTCGCCGAGCCGCCGGTCGCGGTGGTGGACGCCAACATCCATTCCGACGGGCAGAAGAAGCTGGCCGAGGCCTATCTGAACTTCCTCTACGCGCCCGAGGGCCAGGCGATCATCTTCAAGAACTACTACCGCGGCTGGGATACGTCCAAGGCCGACCCGGCGGACGTGGCGCGCTTCCCCAAGCTTGACCTTGTGGACATCTCGCACTTCGGCGGCTGGGGCGAGGCGCAGAAGAAGTTCTTCGCCGATGGCGGCGTCTTCGACCAGATCTACTCCGCGAAGTGACCCGCGACATGGGCAAGCCCTTCATCCACAGATCGCCGGTGCCGGGGCTTGGCCTCAGCGCCGGCATCACCCTGACGATGCTGTCCATCGTCGTGATCCTGCCGATCGGCGCGTTGCTCCTGAAGGGCGCGTCGGTCGGCCCGGCCGCGCTCTGGGCCGACATCGATACCGCGCGGACCTGGGGGGCGCTGTATCTGTCGTTCCGGCTGTCCCTGATCGCGGCGGTCTTCAACCTGGTCTTCGGCGTCGTGCTGGCCTGGGTTCTGGTCCGGTATGACTTCCCCGGCCGCAAGATCATCAACGCGGCCGTGGACCTGCCCTTCGCCCTGCCCACTGCTGTCGCGGGTATCGCGCTGACCGCGCTTTACGCCCCGAACGGGACCTTCGGATCGATCGCCAAGGACCTGGGCGTCAAGATCGCCTACACCGAATGGGGCATCCTGATCGCGCTGATCTTTGTCGGCCTGCCCTTCGTGACGCGCACGGTTCAGCCCGTGGTCGAGGAAATCGAGCGTGAGGTCGAAGAGGCGTCGGCCACGCTGGGCGGCACCCGCGCCTACACGATCCGCCGTGTGATCCTGCCCATGCTCGCCCCTGCCGCGCTGACCGGCTTTGCGCTCGCGCTCGCCCGGGCGGTCGGGGAATACGGGTCCGTCATCTTCATCGCGGGCAACATCCCGATGAAGACGGAAATCGCCCCCCTCCTCATCGTCATCCGGCTTGAGGAGTTCGACTACGAAGGCGCCGCCGCCATCGGCATCGCCATGTTGTGTATCTCGTTCGTCCTGCTTCTGGCGATCAACGCCGCGCAGGTTCTCAGTCGCCGGAGGATCGGCCTTGTCTGATGTCGCAGGATTGCCCGTGACCCTGAACCCCACCGACACGCGCCCCGTCACCTGGCGTCCCGTCACGACGGAAAGCCGTCCGGCGCAGATCGCGCTGATTGTCGTCGTCGTCGCGATCCTGGCGGTCCTGCTGTTCGCGCCGCTGATCGCCGTTTTCGCCGAGGCGCTGCGCAAGGGCGCGGTTCAGGCCGTCGCCTCGCTCGCCAACCCCGAGGCGATGTCGGCCATCCGCCTGACGCTGGCGGTCGCAGCGATCTCGGTTCCGCTGAACGCCGTCTTTGGCGTGGCGGCGGCCTGGTTCATCACCAAGTACGACTTCAGGGGCAAGGCGTTCCTGATCACCCTGATCGACATACCCTTCTCGGTCTCGCCCGTCGTCGCCGGGCTGTGCATCGTGCTGACCTTCGGCGCGAATTCCTGGATCGGGTCGTGGTTCGTCGCCAACGGCTACCCCATCGTGTTCGCGCTGCCGGGTGTCATCCTGGCCTCGATGTTCGTGACCTTCCCCTTTGTCGCGCGCGAACTGATCCCGGTGATGATCGAACAGGGCCGGGCCGAGGAAGAGGCGGCGCTGACGCTGGGTGCCTCGGGCTGGCGGACGTTCCTGACCGTCACGCTGCCGAACATTCGCTGGGCGCTGCTGTACGGGGTTCTTCTGTGCAACGCCCGCGCGATGGGGGAATTCGGGGCGGTCGCGGTGGTGTCGGGCAAGATCCGCGGTCAGACCGCGACCATGCCCATCACCATCGAGATGCTGTACAACGAATACCTGTCGGTCGCGGCCTTTTCGCTCGCCGCCGTGCTGGCGCTTCTCGCCCTTGTCACGCTTGTCCTGAAATCGGCCCTGGAATGGCGCTACGCCGACCAGCTGGCCGCGTCGCATCGTCATTGAAAGGTTCTCTGGTCATGCATATCGAGATCGACGAAATCTCCAAGGAATTCGGCACCACGGCCGCCCTGCACCCGGTCAGCCTGTCGATCCCGTCGGGCGCACTGGTGGCGCTGCTCGGGCCGTCAGGGTCGGGCAAGACCACGCTTCTGCGAATCCTGGGCGGGCTGGAATTTCCATCCTCGGGCCGGGTGATGTTCGACGGTACCGATGCCACGAACCTGACCGTGCAGGAACGCCGCGCGGGCTTCGTGTTCCAGTCCTACGCGCTGTTCCGGCACATGACGGTGTTCGAGAACATCGCCTACGGCCTGCGCGCACGGCCCCGCAAGACCCGACCGGCCGAGGCCGAGATCGCGCGGCGGGTGACGAAGCTTCTCGACCTGATCCAGCTGCCCGACATCGGCGGGCGGTACCCCAGCCAGCTTTCGGGCGGGCAGCGGCAGCGCGTCGCGCTGGCCCGCGCGCTGGCGATCGAGCCGCGGATGCTGCTGCTGGACGAACCCTTCGGCGCGCTCGACGCCAAGGTGCGCAAGGAACTGCGCCAGGGCCTGCGCGAGATCCATGACACCACCGGCCTGACCACCGTCTTCGTCACGCACGACCAGGACGAGGCGATGGCGCTGGCCGATCTGGTGGTGGTGATGTCGATGGGGCGGATCGAACAGATCGGGCGGCCCGCCGACATCCGCGCGCGGCCTGCCACGGCCTTCGTGAAGCAGTTCATCGATGCCTGAGCTTGACCGCATCGACCGGAAGATCCTGATCGAGCTTCAGGGTGATGCGACGCTGCCTATTGCACAGATCGCCGAGCGGGTCGGCCTGTCGCAGACACCTTGCTGGAAGCGTATCCGAAAGCTTGAGGCAACCGGCGTGATCGAACGGCGGGTCGCGGTGGTGGACGCCGCGAAGATCGGGCTGCCGCTGACCGTTCTGGTCGAGGTGGTCGCGCTCGACCACACCACCGAATGGCAATCGCAGTTTCTGGCCGCCGTCGATACCGTGCCCGAGATTGTCGAGGTGATGCGCCTGGGCGGCGAGACCGACTACCTTTTGCGCATCGTCGTGCCCGACATCCCGGCCTATGACGCGATCTACCGGCAACTTGTCGCAACGGTGCCGTTCCGGTCGATCACGTCGAAGTTCGCCCTTGAAACGCTGCGCAGGAACTTCGTGCTGCCGCTGCGCCCAGAGTAGCGGTACGTCACCGTCTGCCCGCCGGGCACCACTGACCCGCCTTGTCCGCGTCGCCTCTCCGCTGCGTCCCGGCTCTGAGCACGCCGCCGCGCACGCCTCGTATGGTTCCGCCAGTTGCACATCACCCTCTTTCGCCGTCGCATCAGGACGTGCGCAAAGCGGCGCGGTAGGGCAGAAAGGTCCCGGAATGGGCGCAGGGCGGTTCGCCCGACACGCAAGCTGGGGGGCGGGATGCGGCTGGTCAACAAGACCTTCGACGAAATCGCTGCGGGCGACCGGGCCGAGCTGCGCCGTCTGATCACGGCGGACGATCTGTATGTCTTTGCCGCGGCTTCGGGCAATTCGAATCCGATGCATCTGGAAGACAGCGATCTTGACGGCGACGGGACCCGGGAACGCGTCGCACCGGGCATGTTCGTTGCCGCACTGATCTCGGGGGTCCTTGGCACGCAGCTGCCTGGGCCGGGCACCCTTTACCGGCGCCAGACGCTTGACTTTGGTGCACGGGCCTGTGCGGGCGACGAAGTGATCGTGCGGGCCGAGGTTCTGTCGAAATCAGGCGGTGTCGTCCGCCTGCGGACCGAGGTTATCCACAAAGACGGCCGTCCCATCGTGATGGGCGAGGCGGACGTCATCGCCCCCACCCGGAAGTTCGAACGCGAGGATGTCGAGGTTCCGGGCCTGATCGTGCAACGCCACCGGCACTTCGAGGCCATCCTCGACCGCGCCCGCCCGCTGCCGGCGCTTCCCACGGCCGTGGTCTGCCCGGACGAAGAAAAGTCGCTCGGCGGCGCGCTTCTGGCCGCCAGGGAAGGAATCATCGCGCCGATCCTGGTGGGCGCGGCAGACGCGATCCGCGCAGCGGCCGCGGCGATCGGCGCGGACCTGACGGGGTTCGAGGTCGTTGACGTGGCCGGCGACGCAGCGGCGGCCGAGCGCGCCTGCGCCCTGGTGCACGAAGGGCGCGCGGCGGCGGTGATGAAGGGGCACCTGCACACCGACGACCTCCTGAAGCCCATGCTCGACAAGGCGCTCGGCCTGCGGATCGGGCGACGGTTCACGCATGTCTTCGTGATGGACGTGCCCGGTCAGCCCGAA